>Ga0070737_10000051_pt1 | contig 284655 bp, 252 predicted proteins | sample Coa_R1_10_FD_66438 | JGI IMG/M metagenome (GOLD analysis project Ga0070737, IMG submission 66438) | Surface soil microbial communities from Centralia Pennsylvania, which are recovering from an underground coalmine fire - Coalmine... | ecosystem: Environmental > Terrestrial > Soil >...
TCGTCAGGCTCATAACCTGAAGGTCGGAGGTTCAAATCCTCCCCCCGCAACCACCCAAACCGACACTCCCGCGCCTCCAAGGCCGGGAGTGTTCGCGTTTCGCGCCGGCCACCGCCGCCCGACCACATATTCGGCTCGCGGCGGGCGATGCGGCTGGCCCGGCAAATGTCGATGTGGCGCGGCTGCCATCCGGGGCAAACGACATGCCCGTCTTCGCTCCCCTAACGGTTTTGATCCTAGGCGGCACCAGGGAGGCATACGCGCTTGCCTCGGTTCTTGCCGGCCGTCCCGATATCCGGGTGATCAGCTCCCTTGTCGGCCGCACCGCTCGTCCGCGATTGCCGCAAGGGGAGGTCAGGATCGGCGGGTTCGGCGGAGAGGACGGTCTTGCCGCCTATCTGCGAGAGCACGGCGTCCGGGCGGTCATCGACGCCACCCATCCGTTCGCGGCGAGGATCGGGTGGAACGCCGCGGCCGCCTGCGGCAAAGTGGCGGTGCCCCTAATACGGCTCGAGCGGCCGGCATGGCGGCCGGTCGACGGCGACGACTGGATCGAAATCGATGATTGGCACGACGCGGCCGCTATCCTCGACAAGCGGGCGCGACGGGTCCTCCTCGCCCTGGGAAGGCAGGAACTGGCCCCATTCTCGGGGCTCGACGATATCTGGTTTCTGATCCGCTCCGTCGAGGCGCCGCGGCCGATGCCGCCTTTCCGTCGGGCCGAGATCATCCTGGCCCGCGGCCCCTTTAGCGTGACGGACGAGCGCAACCTGCTCCGCTCGCGACGGATCGACACGATCGTCTGCAAGAACAGCGGCGGACAGGCCACCGACGCAAAGCTCGCCGCGGCGCGCGAGCTCGGCGTCAGGGTCGTCATCAGGCGCCGCCCAACCCGGCCGGATCTGCCAATCGCCATCTCGACCGACGAGGCGTTGGCGTGGCTGCGATCCGTCACCGACCGCTGAGCTTCGGTTCAGGGTCGCGCCGGCCGAACCCCCATCATCGCCCACCGACCGCGCTCACGCGGTCTGCGCGGCCAACGCGTTGACCGCCGCCGCCGCGATGGCACTGCCGCCGCGCCGGCCGCGCAGCGCCACGAACGGAACGGCGCGGCCGTTTTCGGCGAGCGCGGCCTTGGCTTCCGTCGCGCCGACAAAGCCGACCGGAAAGCCGAGAACGAGTGCCGGCCGGGGCGCGCCGTCCTCGAGCATTTCCAAGAGGCGGAACAGCGCCGTCGGAGCGTTGCCGATCGCGACCACGGCGCCGGCCAAATGCGGACGCCACAATTCGACCGCGGCTGCCGAGCGGGTATTGCCGATCCGGCTGGCGATGGCGGGAACCGACGGGTCGTCGAGCGTGCAGATGACCGGGTTGCGGGCCGATAAACGCGCACCCGCGACGCCCTCTGCGACCATCCGCACATCGCAGAGGATCGGCGCGCCTGCCGCCAGCGCCTTGCGGCCCGCTTCGCCGGCGCCCGGCGAAAAGACCAAATCTTCGATCACGTCAACCATGCCGCTCGCATGGGCGATCCTGACGGCGAGCTGTTCGAGATCGGCAGGGATGCCCTTGAGATCGGCTTCCCGGCGGATAATGGCGAAAGATCGACGGGAGATTTCGCTGCCATCCCGGAGATAATCCATTATGCGGAGCCTCTTTTGCTCGCCGGCGGGGCATGCCGAATGGCAAGATCACATCGATCGACGTAAATATCATACCAGATTGCGCGCGCCGACAACTGCCCCATCCCAAGAGTTCATGGAGAACCGGCGACAATGTCCGCCTGGCTGACGCTGGTGGGAATTGGAGAAGATGGCTTTTGCGGCCTTGGCGACCAAGCGCGCGCCGCGGTGCTTCAGGCGCGCACGATCTTCGGCGGCCGGCGGCATCTGGCGCTGGTGCCGGACAACGGGCAAGAGCGGATCCCGTGGCCCGGCCCGATCGAGGCGGCGTTCGAGATGGTTCTGGCGCGGCGGGGAACGCCGGTCTGCCTGCTCGCGAGCGGCGATCCGATGTGGTTCGGGATCGGCGCCAGCCTTAGCCGATTTCTGCCGGCGCGGGAGTATCGGGTCTATCCGGCGCCATCTTCCTTCAGTCTTGCCGCCGCCAGGCTCGGCTGGCCGCTGCAGAACACCGTCACCTTGACGGTGCATGGCAGGCCGCTCGAGACGCTGCATGCTCATATCCACCCCGGCGCCCATCTGTTGATCCTGAGCGAGAACGGACGCACCCCTGCCGCGATTGCCGCGCTGTTAAGAAAGCGGGGCTTCGCCTCGAGCCGGCTCTTTGTCCTGGAGCATCTTGGCGGCCCGAAAGAGCGTCGGATCGACGGCATTGCGCGCGACTGGCCGTCCGCCGAGGCGGCCGATCTCAACCTTGTCGCCGTGCAATGTCTGCCGGATCCGGACGCGCTGCGTCTCTCAAGCCTGGCCGGCTTGCCGGATCAGGCCTATGTCCATGACGGGCAGCTTACCAAGCGCGAGGTGCGGGCGGCGAGCCTGGCTCGCCTTGCGCCCGCGCCGGGCGAGCTCTTGTGGGATGTCGGCGCCGGTTGCGGATCAATCGGCATCGAGTGGATGCGATGCCATCCCGCCTGCCGGGCGATCGCTGTCGAGGCGGAAGAAAGGCGCTGCCGGCTCATCGGCGAGAACAAGCTTCAGCTGGGGGTTCCGGGATTGCGTATCGTGCACGGGCGGGCGCCCGAGGCGCTGGACCGGCTCGAGCCGCCCGATGCGGTGTTTGTCGGCGGCGGTTTGACCGATCGCGGTGTCCTGGATCGGTGCTGGGCGGCGCTGCCTGTCGGCGGACGTTTGGTCGCCAACGCCGTCACCCTTCAGGCTGAGGCGGTCCTGATTGAATGGCGGCGGCGCACCAGCGGCGAGCTGACGCGAATTTCGGTCGCCCATGCCCGCCCGATCGGCCGCTTCGATGGCTGGCGCATGGCGATGCCGGTGACCATTCTGGCCGCGACCAAAGTATTGGAAACGACCCCCACCGCGGCCGACTAGAACCGCCTTGCGTGCAGACGGGGGGCGAGAGCCCAGCCGATGCGCGGCATTCGCTTTTGGCAGCATGGGGCGATTGCCCTCACTTGCTTTCTTCACGTTGCGGCAACGGGACGAGGACGATGTGGTCGTGGCGGACGCCGCGCTCGGCAATCACCTGTTCGGCAACCTGCCGCACCGCGTCCTGTTAGACGCATGAGCAGGACCGGATGCATCGGCGCGGACTGATCCGCTCTTCGGGCGCCGGGTTCGAAGACCGGGAATGGAAATGGACGCTCAGCGCATGAAGAAAATCTTTATCATAGGCATCGGGGCGGGCGATCCCGAGCAAGTCACCATGCAGGCGGTGAACGCACTCAACGAGGTCGATGTCTTCTTCATCATGGACAAGGGCCCGAGCAAGGCGAAGCTGACCGAGCTGCGCAAGGAAATCTGCCGTCGATATATTAAACGCACAGATTATCGCTTCGTCGACGCGGCGAGCCCGGAATGGTCGCGCGGCGCCGCGAATTACCGCGCGACCATCGAAGACCTCAATCGCGACAAGCAGGCCCTATTCGAGCGCTTGATCGCCGAAGAGCTGGCCGACGGCGAATGCGGTGCCTTTCTCGTGTGGGGCGACCCCGCTCTCTATGACAGCACGATCCGCATCGTCGCGGCGATTGCGCAGGGCGGTCGGCTGGAATTCGACTACGAGGTCATTCCCGGCATCACCAGCGTTCAGGCCCTCGCCGCAAAGCACAAAACGACGCTCAACCGCATCGGCCAGTCCGTCGCGATCACGACAGGGCGTATGATCGCGCAGGGCTTCCCCGACAATGTCGACAGCGTCGTTGTCATGCTCGACGCCCAGAACGCCTATAAGCAATTCGTGGATCAGGATATCGACATCTATTGGGGCGCCTATATCGGCACGCCCGATGAGATCCTGATCTCCGGCAAGCTCAAGGATGTGGCCGACGAAATCGAACGCACCCGAACAGCGGCGCGGCGAGCCAATGGCTGGATCATGGACACCTATCTTTTGCGCAGAGCCGGTAACGGTGAGATTTAACCGGAATTTTCACGCACCAAGCGCCCGCGTCGAAATTGCACCCGTCATCGACGCGCGTCGTGCCGGACCGGCGGGCGACCTATGAGCACGCTTGCGCCAGTTCGACAGAGCCGCGCATCGGCACCTGCGGAGTCAAAAGACAGATTTCCCGATCGGGCAAAAACCCGATGCGACAGGGTCCGCGATCGATCACCGCCTGCCGGCGCTAAAAGCGCGGCAGATCGGGAAACGGCACGCGGCCTTGATGCACATGCAGCCGCCCCAGTTCGGCGCAGCGATGCAGCTGCGGAAACACCTTGCCCGGGTTCAATAACCCTTGCGGGTCGAAGGCGCATTTGAGGCGCTGCTGCTGGGCGAGGTCGCCGTCATCGAACATCGTTCCCATCAGGTCACGCTTTTCGACCCCGACCCCATGCTCGCCGGTCAGCACCCCGCCGACCTCGACACACAGGCGCAGGATCTCGGCGCCGAACGCCTCGGCGCGCTCGATCTCGCCCGGTCGGTTGGCATCGTAAAGGATCAGCGGGTGCAGATTGCCGTCGCCGGCATGAAACACATTGGCGACGGCGAGCCCGTAATGCCGCGACAATGCGCCCATCCGGCGCAAAACTTCGGCCAGGCACCGCCGCGGAATGGTGCCGTCCATGCAATAATAATCGGGCGAGATGCGGCCGACCGCCGGAAACGCGGCCTTGCGTCCCGACCAGAAGGCCAGGCGCTCGGCGTCGTCGCGGCTGGCGCGGATCGTCGTCGCGCGATGCGCGCGGGCAATCGCCTCGACCTTGGCCATCAGATGCTCGATCTCCGCCAACGGCCCGTCGAGCTCGACGATCAACAGCGCCTCGGCGTCAAGCGGATATCCGGCCTCGACAAACGCCTCGGCGGCCGCGATCGCCGGCCGATCCATCATTTCCATCCCGGCCGGAACGATGCCGGCGGCGATCACCGCGGCCACACATTCGCCGGCCGCTTCGACGCTGGCAAACCCGATCAGCAGCGCGCGCGCCGCCGCCGGCTTGGGCAGGATGCGCACGGTGACCTCGGTGACGACGCCGAGCAGCCCCTCCGACCCGGTCACCACCCCCAACAGATCATAGCCTTCGGCGTCAAAATGCTTGCCGCCCAGGCGAAGCCGCTCGCCGTCGATCGTGACCAGTTCGACGCCGAGCAGATTGTTGGTCGTCAGCCCGTATTTGAGGCAATGCACGCCGCCCGAATTTTCGGCGACATTGCCGCCGATCGTGCAGGCGATCTGGCTCGACGGATCGGGGGCGTAATAAAAGCCGCGTGCCTCGACCGCCTGGGTGATGGCAAGGTTGGTCACGCCGGGCTGGGCGACGACACAGCGGTTGTCATAATCGATTTCGAGAATGCGGTTGAACCGGGCCATGCCCAGCACGACACCGTCGGCGAGCGGCAATGCGCCGCCCGACAGCGAGGTGCCGGCGCCGCGCGGCACGATTTTGATCCCCGCCTCCCGGCAATAGCGCAGCACGGCCGCAACCTGGTCGACCCGCGACGGCAGCACCACCGCCAACGGCAATTGGCGGTAGGCGGTCAGTCCGTCGCTTTCATAGGCGCTGAGTTCGACCGGCGAAGAAATGACCCCTTCGCCGGGCACGATCCGGCGCAAGGCGGCGACAATCTCGCCGCGCCGCCGCAGCACCGCCGGATCCGGGGCCGGCATCTCCATGACGGCGCGCGCCTCGCCCGCGGGCGAGGCTCAGCCTTGGCGCGCCTTGTAGCGCGGATTGGCCTTGTTGATCACGAAGACACGCCCTTTGCGGCGCACGACGCGGCAGTTTTTGTCGCGTTTCTTCAGGGATTTGAGCGAATTGACGATCTTCATCTCGGCAGCCTTGCAACAACCCGCGGCAATCACAGCCTTACCCGCCGACCAGCCCGGCCAGGCTCTCCGCCGCGATCGGCTCCCCGCTCGCCCGGATCTCGCTTGGATTGGTGCGGTCGAGAAGACTCGAACTTCCACGGAGTTTCCCCCACAGCGACCTCAACGCTGCGCGTCTACCAATTCCGCCACGACCGCACGGCTGGGGACGGCCCTCGCAACTCGCCGCCGCAGGGCGGCGTGATTAGCAAATATGCGCTACCATATCAAGCGACATGGCCGACAATGCAAGCCTCGATCCCGCCGCCCCGGTCGAATGGCGGCGCAGCCCGACGCCGGTTTCCTACCCCGAGGCGGTGGCCGCGATGGAGCGCCGCGTCGCGGCGATCCGCGCCGGCGACGCCCCCGAACTTGTCTGGCTGCTCGAACATCCGCCGCTTTACACAAGCGGCACCAGCGCCCGCGCCGAGGAACTGCTCGATCCCGGCGGATTGCCGGTGTTCCGCGCCGGCCGCGGCGGGCGCTATACCTATCACGGCCCGGGCCAACGCGTCGTTTATGTGATGCTCGACCTCGCCCGTCGCCGGGAGGATGTCCGCTGCTTTGTCCACCATCTCGAAGAATGGGGTATCCGGGCCCTGGCGCAGCTCGGCGTGCGCGGTGAACGCCGCGCCGGTCGGGTCGGGATCTGGGTCGAGGATGGCGAGGGCTGCGAGGCAAAGATCGCCGCGATCGGGGTCAGGGTGCGGCGCTGGGTCAGCTATCACGGGATCGCGATCAATGTGGCGCCCGATCTCGCCCGGTACCGGGGCATCGTGCCGTGCGGGCTGGGCGGATACGGGGTCACCTCGCTCGCCGATCTCGGGATCGGGGCGACGATGGCCGATCTTGACGCCGCGCTCGAGGCGAGCTTTGCCGAAATCTTCGCGCCGGCGGAGAGAGGCTGCCGATGACGACGTTATTCGAGGCCCGCGCCCCGCGGCCGCTGGCCGAGCGAATGCGGCCGCAACGCCTGGCCGAGGTGATCGGCCAGGACCACCTGTTGGGACCGGACGGGCCGATCGGCCGGATGGTGGCCAGTCGGCAGCTGGCGTCGATGATCCTGTGGGGTCCGCCGGGTTGCGGCAAGACGACCATCGCCCGGCTGTTGGCGCACGTGACCGATTTCGACTTCGAACCGCTGTCGGCGGTGTTTTCCGGGGTCGCCGACCTGCGCAAGGTGTTTGTCGCCGCCCGCCAGCGGCGTGAAGCGGGGCGCGGGACCGTGCTGTTTGTCGATGAAATCCACCGCTTCAACCGCGCCCAGCAGGACGCGTTTTTGCCGGTGGTGGAGGACGGGACCGTGGTTTTGATCGGCGCCACCACCGAGAACCCGTCATTCGAGCTGATCGGCGCCTTGTTGTCGCGCGCCGCGGTGTTGGTGCTGCGCCGGCTCGACGACAACGACCTCGAGACCCTGCTGGGCCGGGCGGAGAAGGTGCTGGGTCACGGTCTGCCGCTCAGCGGCGAGGCGCGGGCGGCGTTGCGCGCGATGGCCGATGGCGACGGCCGCTTTCTGTTGAACATGGTCGAGGAGATCGCGCGGCTGCCGGGTTCGGCGCCGATCGGTCCCGGCGAATTGGCCCGCCTCGTGCAGCGCCGCGCGCCGCTTTACGACAAAAGCCAGGAAGGGCATTACAACCTGATCAGCGCCCTGCACAAATCCTTGCGCGGATCGGACACCGATGCCGCACTTTATTGGCTGGCGCGGATGCTGGCCGGCGGCGAAGACCCGATGTTCATCCTGCGCCGACTGACGCGCGCCGCGGTCGAAGATATCGGCCTTGCCGACCCACAGGCGGTGATCCAAGCGCTGGCCGCCTGGCAGACCTATGAGCGGCTGGGTTCGCCCGAGGGCGAGCTGGCGATCGCGCAATGCGTGATCTATCTCGCGACGGCACCTAAATCGAATGCCGTCTACACCGCGTTTGACGCCGCCCGGCAGATGGCCGGCGAAACCGGCTCGTTGATGCCGCCGATGCACATTCTCAACGCACCGACCCGACTGATGCGCCAGCTTGGCTATGGCAAGGGTTACGTCTACGATCACGCCACCCAAGAGGCGTTTTCGGGGCAGAATTATTTTCCCGACGGGATCGAACGCCGCAACTTCTACCATCCAAGCGAGCGCGGTTTTGAGCGCGAGATCAAAAAGCGCCTCGATTACTGGAACAGGCTGCGCGCCCGCACCGCCGAGCCCTCGCCATGACGGCCAAGGCCGTGATCGTGGCGGTCGCCGGTGACGAGGACGCACTCCGGCTCGACCGCTGGTTCAAAAGGCATTACCCCGCGCTGACGCATGGCCACCTCGAAAAGCTGCTGCGCACCGGCCAGATCCGGCTCGACGGCCGGCGCGCCAAGGCCGCCGACCGCATTGCCCGAGGCCAGCAGATCCGGGTGCCGCCATTGCCGGCGGCGCCCCCCTCCCCGTCCCCGGCAATGCCGGTGCCGGCGGCCGCGGCGGCGATGCTGCAGGCGGCGGTCCTGCATCGCGACGCCGAAATCATCGCACTCAACAAGCCGGCCGGGCTCGCGGTCCAGGGCGGGACGCGCACGGTGCACCATCTCGACCGCCTGCTCGACGCGCTGCGCTTTGAGAAAACCGAGCGGCCGCGGCTGGTCCACCGGCTCGACAAGGACACCAGCGGGGTGCTGCTGCTGGCGCGCAGCAGCGCCGCGGCGGCGTTCCTCGCCCGCGCCTTTCGCGACAAGGCGACGCGCAAGGTCTATTGGGCGCTGGTCGTGGGCCGGCCGAAGCCGGCGCAGGGCCGCATCGACCTGCCGCTTGCCAAGCAGCCGGGAGAACGCGGCGAGCGGGTGCGCGGCGATCGCGAGGCGGGCAAGCCGGCGGTGACTTATTACCGGGTCATCGACAGCGCCGGCGAGCGCGCCAGCTGGCTGGCGCTGTGGCCGGTGACCGGCCGCACGCATCAGCTGCGCGCCCATTGCGCGGCGATCGGCACGCCGATCCTCGGCGATCCGAAATACGGCGCCGCGGCCGCGCATCTCGGCGGGTCGCTCAAGGCCCGGCGGCTCAACCTGCATGCCCGCGAATTGACGATCCCCCATCCGGCCGGCGGCATGCTGCGCGTGACCGCGCCGCTGCCACCGCATATGCGAGAGAGCTGGGAATTTTTCGGGTTCGCCGCCGACGCCCCCGATCCCTTTGCCCTGTTGGACCCGGCGCCATGAACCGCTTCTATCGCCAGGCCGAGCCGATCGCCGCCGCCGACGGGTTTGGCGTGACCCTGGACGGCAAACCGATCCGTACGCCGGGCAAACGCGACCTTGTGGTTCCGACCGCGGCCTTGGCCGCTGCCATCGCCGCCGAGTGGAATGCGCAGCAACGCGAGGTCAGACCGCGGTCGATGCCGCTCACCCAGCTCGCCAACACCGCGATCGACCGGGTCAAGACCCAGCGCGCGCCGGTCGTGCGCCAGATCGCCGATTACGCCGCGACCGACCTTGTCTGCTATCGGGCGCTGCGCCCGCCGCAACTGGCGCAACGCCAGCAGGCGGTATGGCAGCCGCTGATCGACTGGGCGGTGCTGCGTTACGACGCGCCTCTCGACATCACCGCCGGCGTGATCCCGATCGCCCAGCCGCCGGCCAGCCTGCATGCCTTTGCCGTCGCGGTTGCGGCGCTCGACGATTTTGTGCTGGCGGCATTGCACCTTGCCACCGCCGCCTGCGGGTCACTGGTTATTGCGCTCGCCCTTGTCGAAGGGCGGATCGACGCCGAGACGGCGTTCGCCGCCTCCCAGCTTGACGAGAGCTTCCAGATCGAATTCTGGGGCGAGGATGCCGAGCAGGCGCAGCGCCGCCAGGCGCTCGCCGCCGATATCGGCGCCGCGGCGCAATTCCTGGCGCTATTGCGCCTCTGACGGTGCGGCTTCGCGGGTCCACAATCCCGCGGCCGTGACGACAAAATCGACCCGCCCTTCGGCCAGTGTTTTCCGGCATTCCTCGGGGCGGTTGACGATCGGCTCCTCATGGACGTTGAGACTGGTGTTGACCAGCGCCGGCAATCCGGTGCGCGCCTTGAACGCGGCCAGAATGTCGAAATAGAGCGGATTGTCGGCGCGGCTGATCAGCTGCGGGCGGGCGCTGCCGTCGACATGCACGACGCCGGGGATCTTGCCCCGCCACGGCCGGCGCACATCGCAGGCAATGGTCATAAACCGTGCGGCATAACGGTTGACCGCGCCGATCTCGAACACCTCTGTGGCGTCGGCCTCGGCGATAACCGGGGCAAACGGCATGAATTCGCTGCGCTGCAGTCGCTGGTTCAGCGTGTCGTGAATGGCGGCGTCGGCCGGGTTGGCGAGAATGCTGCGAGCGCCGAGCGCGCGCGGCCCATATTCCATGCGTCCGTCATAGATCGCCCCGATCATGCCCCGCTCCAGCCATTCGGCGGCGCGCGCCACCGGGTCGCCGTCGACCCGGCGCAGCCCCGGCGCGGCGGCGAAAACATTCGCCACCGCCGCGTTCGGGTCGGGACCCCAATAGACATTGCTCAGCCGCCGTCGCTGGCGCAGCCAGTGCGTCAGCCCGTCGCGCGCCAGCAGATATTGCAAGCCGCCGCCGATCACCAGCCCGTCATCGCCCATCGGCGGGACGATAAACACTTCCTCGACCGGCAATGTCTCAGCGAGCAGACGGTTCAGCCGGACATTGGCGAAAACGCCGCCGGCGAGCCCGAGATGGCGGACCTGGTGCCGCTCGATCAGCCGGCCGACCGCCTCGCCGATGCAGTGTTCGAGCAGCGCCTGGACCGAGGCGGCGGCGTTCTCGCGGGTCTCGGTCAAAGCCAGCGCCCGAAAGCACTCGTTCATCTCGCGATGGTCGGCGAAATCCATCACAATGCGGCCGTCTTCACCCACCCGGTAGTGTTTGCGCAGCTCGGGCAGCAATGTCGGTTGGCCATAGGCGGCAAGTCCGGTCAGCTTGCCTTCGTGGCGGTTGATCTTCCAGCCCAAGGCCTCGGTGAACGAGCCATAGGCCAGCCCGAGACTGCCGCTATCGTCGCCGCGGCACAGCCAGCGATCGTCCCCGTACAGATTGACGAGCTCGCCGTTACGAAACAGGTAATGGCTGTAATAGACCTGATCGCCGACACCGTCGGCGGTGTACAACAGCGCGTTGTCCCAGTCGGTGAAAAACAGGCTGGGCAGCGCATGCGTCATATGGTGGTTTGAAAAGAACACCTCGACGTCCGGGCGCAGGCCGAGATCGGCGGCGAACGCCGCGGTGTTGAACACTTGCGCCGCGCTCAGCCCCGCCTGCTTGCGCAGCACCAGGCTCAGTTCATGAAATTTGACCTGCCCGGCGCGGCGTCGCCACGCTTCGCGCAGCCGTTCATGCGGCCAGCGATGGGTAAAATAGTGGCGCGGAAACAGGCAACGCGTCAGCACCAGAACATCGACATCGCGCCGCTCGACGCCCGCCACGCGCAACACCTCGGCCAATGCCCGGTCGGGAAAGCCCCCCGAACATTTGATCCGGTTGAGCCGCTCCTCGGCGATCGCGGCGACCAGACGGTAGTCGTCAAACAGCGCCGCCGACGAATCGTGCGGTCCGCTATGCAGGCTGAGGATCAGCATCGTGCCGGTTGCGAACGGGAGCGGATGGCGGGTCGGCGATCATCGCCGCGAATTGCCGGGCGAAGGCGTCGGGACCGCAACGCCGGATGACAGCGGCGCGGATCGCAGCGCGGTCATAGAGCCGCGCCTCACGGCGCATGGCAACCAGCGCATCGCGCAGCAGGCAAGCGTCATTGCCGGCCACAAGCCGGCCATTCGACGCATCGATCATATGATCGGGCCCGCCGCTGCGGGTGCTGACCACCGGCAAGCCGCACGCCAAGGCCTCGATCACCGCGACCCCGAACGTCTCGCGATGGCTGGCGAGAACAAAGGCGTCGGCCCGCTCCATTTCGGCGCGCACCCCGGCGGCCGGCAAGGCGCCGGCGAATTCGACCTGGCGGGCGACGCCGCGGCGGACGGCGAGCGCTTCGAGATCGCGCCGCAGCGGTCCATCGCCGACCAGCCGCAGGCGCGTCCGGGGGTCGCCGCCAAACGCCGCGGCGAAGGCTTCGAGCAGCAGCGCGTGGCCCTTTTCCGGAGACAGCCGGGCGACGCACAAGAATACAAAGCCCGCCCGCTCCGCCGCCGGCGGCGGCGCCGGGCATGTGGCGAGAAACGCCTCGCCGAGGACATTCGGCAGGTAATGCCATGCCGAACCCGGATATGCCCGCTCCAGCAATCCGGCAAGATGGGGGCTGACCGCGAGGCATTTGCCGGCCCGCGCAATCACCCGCCGGATCAAGTGGCGCTCCCACCATCGCCCCGTCGCCGGCCCCGAACTGTGTTCGGTCACGACATAGGGGATGCCATAGCGGCGAAAGAGCGCCAAGGCCACAACCCCGGCATTCATACAGGAATGGGCATGGACCAGATCGGGGCGACCGTTCCCGTCGATATAGGCGGCGGCCAATTTGAGGCCGCAAGCCGCCCAGGCGAGCGGGTTGCGATAGGGCAGGCGCGGCAGTGCCGTGAAGGCGCTGCGGCGATAGACCGGCACCCCGTCATGCGCAACGACGATCTCGGCCCCGGCCGCGGGCGCCCGGCCGGCGCGCCGGTCGCGCCAGGTGTAAATCGCCGGCGCGGCGATCGCGACCCGGTGGCCGGCCGCCGCCAGCGCCAATGCCTGGTCGCGAAAATAGCCGCCGCCGGGACCACGCCCGCTTGTGTACCAGGACGGGACGACCAGGATATGCGTCGTCAACCTCCCGCCGTTTGCGCTTGTTCGGCGCGGTATTCGGCAAAGACACGGCTGGCCAGCAGCATCGCCTCGCGGATGATCGGCACCCCGACATAGCCCGAAAGGTGGAGCAGCGCCTCGGTCAACTCGTCTTCGCTCCAGCCCTGGCGCAGGGCCATGCGCAGATGCAGCCCGAGCTCGGGTTCGCGGCCGGTGGCGGCGTCGGAGATCACGCAGATCAACGCCCGGGTCTTGACGTCGAGCCCGGGGCGCGTCCACAGCGCGCCAAACACGGTTTCGGTTGCGACGTCGATAAATTTCTTCATGACCGGGTCGCTGTAGATCTCGCGCGCCGCCCGCTCGACCGCCGCCTCGCCCATCAGCCGGCGCCGCATCGCCGCGCCCTTTTGATAAAGTTCGCTTTCCGCCATCGACCCTTCCCCCGCCGCCACCTGGTGCGGTCGCGGTATCGCATGCCGGGCGGCGGCAAACAAGGGTCGGGCTTGACGATCCCGGCAAAACCGCGGCCAATGCCGGCGATGGACGATCTGGCAACTCTCGACGCGGCCGCGGCCCTGGTGCACCGCGTTGTTCCGCCGACCCCGGCTTATTGCTGGCCACTGCTGTCGCAGCGGATTGGCGCCGAGCTGTGGGTCAAGCATGAGAACCACACCCCGATCGGCGCTTTCAAATTGCGCGGCGGGCTCGTCTATCTCGACGAGCTCAAACGCCGCCAGCCGCAGCTCGCCGGAGTGGTCACCGCGACCCGCGGCAATCACGGCCAAAGCATCGCCTATGCCGCGGCCCGGCTCGGGCTGGCGGCGACGATCGTCGTTCCGCACGGCAACAGCGTCGAAAAGAACCGGGCGATGGCGGCCTTTGGCGGGCGCCTGGTCGAGCACGGTCACGACTTCCAGGCGGCTTACGAATATGCGCTGGCGCTGGCCGAGCGCGACAATCTGCATCTGGTGCGCACCTACGAGCCGCTATTGGTGCGCGGCGTCGCCAGCTACGGCCTCGAACTGTTCCGCGCCGTTCCTCATCTCGACCTCGTCTATGTGCCGATCGGCCAGGGCAGCGGCATTTCCGGGGTCATCACCGCCCGCGAAGCGCTGGGGTTGAAGACCGAGATCGTCGGCGTCGTCGCCGCCAACGCCCCGGCCTATGCGCTGTCCTTTGCCGCCGGGCGGGTGGTCTCGACCAATTCTTCCGACACGATCGCCGACGGGCTCGCGGTGCGGGTGCCCGATGCGGCCGCGGTCGATTTCATCGGGCGCTGGGCGGCGCGGATTGTGACCGTTTCCGAAGCCGAAATCCGCCGCGCGATGCGCATCATCTTTGCCGACACCCACAACCTCGCCGAGGGCGCGGGGGCGGCGGCGTTTGCGGCGGCATTGCAGGAACGCGACCGCCTGCGCGGCAAACGGGTGGCGGTGATCCAGAGCGGCGGCAATATCGACCGCGCCCTGTTTGCCGAAATCCTGGCCGAGCCCGACCCGGAATAGCCTTTTGCGATCCCGCCGCGGCCAACCCCGGCGGCTAGCCGGCGGCGTCTCTCGCAGTCGCTTCATTGCGGCGGCGGGCGGTGACCTCGATCTCGATCTTCATGCGCGGATCGACGAGGCCGCAGACCAGCGCCGTCGCCGCCGGCCGGATCGCGGCGAAAGCCTCGCCGACCACCGGCGCCACCTGCGGCCAATCGCCCGGGTCGGGCAGGTAATAGCGAACCCGCACAATGTCGCCGAGCCTCGCACCGGCCTCGGCCAAGGCCGCTTCGATATTGGCCAATGCCTGGCGCGCTTGCGCCGCCGCATCGGCGGCGATCGTCATTCGCGCATAGTCAAAGCCGGTGGTGCCGGCGACAAAGACCCATTCGCCGTCGACCACGGCACGGCTGTAGCCGGCGGCCGCCTCGAAGGGCGAGCCCGACGAGATCAGCCGCCGCATCCCGCCTCACCCGCCCGGTGCGGTTGCCGCCAAGGGCTCACGCCGTGGCCGGTTGCTGCTTCTTGTCGAGAATGCGCTTGTGCAGGTTGCGCACGATCATCTCGGTCAGCCGGTCATTGAGCGCAAACAGCCGCTGGCCGATCGGATAGGGATCCTGCCGGGTGACCTCGACCGGGCCTTTGAGGATCTCGTCCGGCCCGACCCCGCGCTCGACAAAGCGTTCGACAAACCCGACCCAGTTCTCGACGATCTGGGCCTGTTCTTTGAGATAAGCCTTGCCGCACGGCTCGCCGTGGCCGGGCACAATCGTTTCGACATCGAGCGCCTCGATGCTTTTGAGCGCCGCCAGCCATTCCCACGGGTCGCATTCCTGCAGCCAGCTGCGGCATTTGTGAAAGACGTTGTCGCCGGTGAAAACCACCCCCTCCTCCGGCACCAGCACCGAGGTTTGCGGCGCGGTGTGGCCCGGCATATGGATGATGTGGAAGCTGTGATTGCCGACATTGAGGGTCAGCCGGTCGTCAAAGGTCAGGGTCGGGGCATTGACCGGCGGATAATCGGGATGGCCGACCAGCCACACGCTGTCGGGGTCGGTCTCTTTGAAGCGCTCGCGTTTCTCGTCGAGCGAGCCGAACGCCCACAAATAACGCTCAAAGCATTCCTGCAATTTGACCTGGCCGACGATCTGAGTGCCGCCGGTAAAATAAGCGTTTCCGGAAATATGGTCGCCATGCGGCTCGGTATTGATCAAATAGCGGATCGGGGCCTTGTCTTCCATCCGCTCGCGCCAGCGGACCGCGTCGATCGGCTGTTGCGGCGAATCGATCATTACGTAACCGTCGCTGGTCTCGACAAAACTCGGATTGCAGCCGGCAAAATAAACCTCGGTAAAGCTGTGCGGTCCGACCCTGCGCATCGCCATGCCTCCCTGACGCAAATCGGGCCGATTGTCGCCAAACCCGGTTGATGGCACAAGCGCCCGCAGCCTGTCCGCCATTCCGCTTATTCCGGCGGCCGGCGGGCGCCGGCCGAACCTCCCGAACAATCAATTATGGGTTTAGCCGATAATCTTGCCCGCTGTAAAATACAGCGAATTTACAGCGAAATCTCCCCCGTTGGTTGAACAGCCCGGAAATCGCCCGAAACCGGCCGAGCCCCAAGCCGCAGCGCTTGCCGGCGCGCGCATCGCCGCTCCGCGTTGTTCGCGGCGAACGACGCCGGCTGCGGTATTCCTCGCTTCGAGATCGGCCTTCGCACGGATCCGCCGCTGCATCATCGCCCAATCGCCAGGAGCTTAAACCGCCATTATGGCAATGCGGTGGTGGTCGCCTGGCCCACCCGGCTCTGCGCGCCCAGCACCCCGTGGCGACCGATCCTTGCCGCGGCGCGCCATGCCGGCAAAGCGCACGACAATTCCGGCGACGGGTCCGGTCGAGCCCTGCCGCCGGCGGTCGCTGTCTTGACCCGGAGCGGCGGCTGTGAGCACGATAAAAGTCGTAAGGGCAGGAACAAAAACCGATCTCCGGTTCAGCGTCGCCCAGACATCGGGCGAGCGGGACCCCGGGGCCGCAAGAAATTCACAAACCGCCCTTGAATGCCTCCTTTGCCCGGTTGCGGAGCGGAACGGGAGGGAGGCAGGCAAATGTCGCGACGGGACCGATTGGCTGCTGGGAGGCTCTGATGGCTCAAATAACCGGGGGATGTTTGTGCGGGCGGGTGCGCTACACGCTGTCGGGCGAGCCGGCGCTGAGCGCCATCTGCCATTGCCGCAATTGCCAGCGTTACACGGGCTCGGCTTTCGAGGCGGTGGTGGCGTTCCCGAGCGCCGCCGTCAATGTTCAAGGCGAGCTGAAGACCTACGAGGATAAGGGCGATTCCGGCAAAGCCGTGTACCGGCGGTTCTGCCCGAATTGCGGGTCGGGGATTGTTGCCGAGGCCGAAGCCCTGCCGGGCCTTACCCTGATCCTGGCCGGCGGATTTGACGATCCGGCGCAATTTACGCCGGCGGTCGAGGTGTTTTGCAGCAGCGCCCAGCCCTGGGTCCATGCCGGCGGCGAGCGCAAGCAATTTCCGCGGATGCCGGGCTAGGACCGGCAATCAATAACGGGCGGAAACGCGATCGCTTTTCCCGCTCCGCCCGATCCGGAAAAGAGCGGGGCCCGTCGCGACGGCGTCGCGCGGCCGAAATGGCAGGCGCCGGCGTTTCTCCCGCCTCACCCCCCGGCCCCCTCCACCCCCGGGGGGGAGGGAGAATGCCTTATCCGCCGGTGATGGCGAGTATCAGGCTCCGCCATGCCCGGACGGCCGCCAATCAGACGGTTGCCGATTTTCTCCTTCGTCGCCCCCGCGGAGGCGGGGGCCCAGGGCGGGAAGCGCCTTGTCAGCCGCCCCTTCCCCATCCCATCACCGCAAAAAGCGGCCACCCCGCCGCGCACTGGGCCTAAGCCTTGATGAGCTCGCGCGCAGTAACAATCTGATCGGCGCCGCGATCTGCCGGCTCACGGACTGACACTGTCCTGCTGGGCGCCGCAGTTCGTCCGCCACTTGGATTTCCAGTGCGGCTGATTAGGCAAACTCCCGGATTTTCCTGCGAATGCCTGTTGTGGCCTACGCTCCTCTCTTTACTCTGCCGCAGACGACGCCCAGTATGGTGCGGTTAATTCACGTTCCTCTGCTCGCGGTCGGGGTTGCCTGCGAATTCGCACGACGAGCCTTCACGACTCCCCGTTGCCGGAGCTACACCGCCGCCGCATCATGGTGGGCGGCATATCTACTGACGCTACACTAGCCATGCCGGATAGCTTCGAAAGCATTGCCATAGCTACGGGACAATGGCTTGTAGCGACGTATGAACATACTGTCCGGGATCCAATAACCTTTTTCACCTTCGTGCTCGCTTTCTCCACGATCGGGTTATGGATTGTGACTTGGCTCAGTGGCAGACGGCAATCCCGCGAAGCTCGGCAGACTATCGAGACAATGGCGGCCGCCGAACGCCGTCAGCTTCGGGCCTATGTTGGAATTCAAAGGATCCGTTTTGACTTGCCTCATCTTTCGCACCTCAATTGGAAAGCACCTCATCCGCCGCCGACTGGGTATTTCTACCCGGATAAAGTCCTCGTAGAGGTTAAAAATTTTGGTGAGACACCAGCATATGAGGTAGGAGTGACCGTAAATTGGGAAGCTCTTCCTTTTGGTTTCATATTACCTCCGGGTTTCACTCTTCCAATACATGCTCCCCGGATCACACCCTCAAATAGTGAGGTATTAGATAAGGGGCAAAAATTTGTAGCAACAATTAACGTTTTGGAGTTGTTGCCATTCCAAGCCGCCCATGCCAGGGTATCAAGCCTCTATGTTCACGGGGATGTTTTTTACACAGACGTATATGGTCGCCGCTGGCGACGCCAGTACCGGTATGTGTACGAACCGTGGCGACGCGAAAAGGAACGATTCTGTCCGGACCCCGGAGGGGGAAACGACGAAGTATACGTTGAACAGCGAGTGCCAAGAATGCCCGCATAGCGCCGACACGGGTGCCCCCGTCGCGCCGTAACGGAGGGCCGTTCAAGGGTTAAGCCGCTTTCGGCGAAATAGCATGCGCTTGAGGTCGGTCACCCACTGACCACCGCCCCACCGCTAAACGGCGTCAGCCATTTGGCTTGGCGCTTTCCGCCTCTCCCCTCCGGTTTTGGTGTCGCCGCTGTCGGGTGGCGCGCAGCGGGTCCGGTCGACCTGATATTTATAGCGCCGCCCATAACAGCGCTATACCCCCGGGCGGGGGTATAGCTGTCACCAACCGCGCTTGCTTTCAGACCTTTTCGATCAGCTCCATCTGGGCGCCGTCGGGGGCCGCGACCCAGCACACATGGCGGCCGTTGTTGAAACGCTCTTCGAGGATCTGGGCGCCGTTCTTTTTGAAATTCGCGAGCGCACCGGCGTAATCGTCGGTCTCGATCGCGATGTGCTCGATGCCGACATGCTGCTCATGGTTCTGGTCGGCGATGATCGTCGTCACATTGAGCTGCACGCCGTGCAGGTCGAGCTGGCAACCGCGGCCGGGAATTTCCCGCTTCACGGTGGCGCCGAAATTGTCGACATAGAATTTGGCGACCTTTTGCGGGTCGTCGCGGGTCTTGATGTGGACGTGTCCGACTTGCATGGCCATGCCGGTTTCCTCCATTCGGGTTTGCCCCGCGGCGCAGCGAGACCGCGCCTGCCATTAGAGCTTGGCAGCCCGCGCCGGCGAACTCAACCGACATTCGCCGCTGTTTCACCTCGCGGCGGCGGCGCGGATGGCGCGCCAGATGCGCTCGGGCGTGGCCGGCATCGCCAAATCGCCAACCCCGAGCGGGGCGAGTGCATCAAGGATCGCGTTGATCACCGTCGGGGTCGCCGCGACCGTGCCGCCCTCGCCGATGCCCTTGACCCCGAGCGGGTTGGTCGGGCTTGGCACCGGGCGGAATTCGACCCGGATCGCCGGCAGATCCGCGGCGCGCGGGAGGCCGTAATCCATCAGGCTGCCGGTCAGCAGCTGGCCGCTCTGCGGGTCATAGACCACATCCTCGAGCAATGCCTGGCCGGCACCCTGGGCGACGCCGCCCTGGACCTGCCCGCTTGCCAATAATGGGTTGAGAACCCGGCCGCAATCATCGACCACGATGTAGCGGTCGAGCGCGACAGACCCGGTTTCGGGGTCGATTTCGACCTCGCAGATGTGGCAGCCATTGGGAAAGCTCGGCAAGCCGACCGAAAAACCGCCCGCCCCCTGCAATCCGACCCCCAATTCCGAGGGCAGCCCGATCGGGATGAACGATTTTTGCGCGACCTCGGCGAGCGGCAGCGAGCGGTCGGTGCCGGCGATCGTGAACTGGCCGTCGGCGAATACGATGTCGGCGGCGTCGGCTTCGAGAAAATGCGCGGCAAAGCGCCGGCCGCGCTCGATGATTTCGTCGGCGGCGGCGCGCAGGGCGCTGCCCCCCGCCATCATGCTGCGCGAGGCGTAAGTGCCGCGGCCGATCGCGACTTCGTCGGTGTCGGCTTGCGCGAGATGGATCTTGTCGGCGTCGATGCCGAGCCAATCGGCGACCATCTGGGCATAGACCGTCTCGTGCCCCTGCCCGTGCGACAAGGTGCCGGCCACGACCGTCACCTCGCCCGACGGGTCAAAGCGCAACTCCATGCGCTCGTTAAAGACGCCGGTATTGTCGAGATAATAGGTCAGGCCGCGGCCGCGATATTTGCCGGCGGCGAGGCTGGCGGCGCGGCGCGCGGCAAAGCCGTCCCAATCGGCGAGCGCCTGGCAGCGGGCGAGCGCGGCGGCATAGTCGCCGCTGTCATAGACCCAGCCGGTCGGGGTCGCATAGGGCTGCTGTTCGGCGCCGATCAGGTTGCGCCGGCGCAATTCGGCGGGATCGATGCCGGTCTCGCGCGCCGCCTGGTCAACCAGCCGCTCCATCAAATAGACCGCCTCGGGGCGGCCGGCGCCGCGATAGGGGTGGGTCGGCGCGGTGTTCGTAAATACGAGGCTGCTTTCGACCGCGACCGCCGGGATCGCATAGACGGTCGGCGCCAGTTTCAGCGAAAAGATCAGCGGGATCGCCCCGGCGCCCTCGACATAGGCGCCGATATTGTGATTGCCGGTCCAGCGCAGCGCCAGAAAGCGGCCGTCGCCGTCGAGTGCCAGCTCGGCCGAAACCCGCTGGTCGCGACCCTGCATATCGCCCAAAAACGCCTCGGCGCGGGTGGCGATCCATTTGACCGGGCGGCCGAGCCGGCGCGCCGCCCAGACCATCAGCGCATCCTCGGGATAGACGACTTTCATGCCAAACCCGCCGCCGACATCGCGGGCGATGACGCGGATGCGGTTTTCCGGACAATGCAGGATGTCTTCGGCCAGCACCTGGCGCACGCGGTGCACGGCCTGGGTGCTGGTGTAGAGCGTGTAGCGGCCGGTGCCGGGGTCGTAATCGGCGAGGCAGCCGCGCGGCTCCATCGTCACCGCGGTCAGCCGGTTGTTGTAGAGCGAAAGCCGGGTCACGTGGCGGGCGCGGGCAAAGGCGGCGGCGACCGCCTCGGCATTGCCCATGCGCATCGTGAACGAGACATTGCCGGCCGCGCCGTCATGGATCAGCGGCGCGCCCGGGCGCAGCGCCGCCTCGGTCGTCGTGACCGCGGGCAGCGGCTGATAATCGACCATGACCCGCTCGGCCGCGTCCTGCGCCTGCGCCTCGCTCGCCGCGACAACCAGGGCGACCCGCTCGCCGACATAGCGCACCCGGTCCAGCGCCAGCGGAAAATGCGCGGTGCGAATGCCGAGCGGGACGCCGCGGTCATCGGCCATCGCCTCGGGTTCGAGCGCGCCGAGACCGTCCTGCGCCCAATCCGCACCGGTCAGCACGGCATAGACCCCGGGCATGGCGGCGGCCGCGGATGTGTCGATGCCGCGAATGCGGGCATGGGCGTGCGGCGAATAGACGATCGCCGCATAGGCCTGGCGCGGCAGGTCGAGATCGGCGACATAGCGCGCCCGCCCGGTCAGAAAGCGCCGGTCCTCCTTGCGCGTGACCGGCTGGCCGATGCCAAAGCGCATGATTTGTCTCCCACGCCCGGAACAAGCCCGCGGCCGGCGGGCTCAATGCGGTGTCGCCGGCGGCGGTGCCGGCGGCGGCGGATAGTAACGCGGCCCGTAATAGGGCGGCACCGGGTAGGGCGGCCCCCAAAAGCCGTACCAGGAAGGCGGCGGCGGCCCGGTCACCAGCCAGAACGGTGCGGTGACCAGTGCAGCGGCGGTGCCGACCACGGCGCCCGCGACGCAAACCGGCCACAACAGCGGGTTGGGTGCGCAGGGCGCATAATAGGGGGCGTAATACTGCGCCCGCGCCGGCATGACCGGCAACGCCGCCAACGCCGCGGCAAACCCGGCGCCGAGCGCGAGCCGGCGTCGCTTCAACAAGCCTGGATGCATGACACCTCCCCGCTGCGCCTTGTCCATTATAGCGCCTCTTCGCGGCCGGGGTGCCCGCCGTTCCATTCCGGCAAGCGGGGGCCCGACCGGCAAGCGCGAGACCGCATCCGGGCGAGCCCCGAGCCCCCGGCCCCGAGGCCGGATGCAAGCGCCGATGCGCGCCAAGCCCGAGAACGCGCCCCGGCGCTGTGACCGGGATTACAGTCGGCCGCGGAAAGGTTGATTACCTTAGGCGGCGGGCGAGGACCGGTTGGGGAAGCGCGACATGTCGAAGCGGTCGCTGTCAATCGCGGGGCTGGCGGGGCTGGCGCTGGCAGGTTTGGGCGCGGCCGCGCTGGCGCAAAGCCCGCAGCCCAACGGCACGCTCGCCGGAGAGATTTCCCATGCCCGGGAAATGCAACGGTTGTTCCCGGATCGAAGCCCGCTCGTGCAGCCGGCGCCGCCGCTGGTCCCGAAATTCGAGATCGACCGCGATCCCGCCGGCCTGATCGCCACCCTCCATTCCGCGGGGCCGACATTCACCGCCCAGAGCCCCTTTTTCGTGAATTTGGGGACCAATGGCCGCACCTGTTTCACCTGCCACCAGCCGCAAGACGGGTGGACGATCAGCGCCCGCGATGTGCGCGCCCGGTTCGCGGCCGACGACAATGATCCGCTCTTCCGTCTGGTGGACGGGGCGACCTGCCCATCGGCCGATGTCTCGACCCCGCAGGCCAAGCGCAACGCCTACCGGCTGCTCCTCGAAAAGGGGCTGATCCGCATCGGTCTGCCGATGCCGGCCGCGGCCGAATTTGAGGTCTTGAATGTCGCCGACCCCTATGACTGCACCACCAACCCGACCACCGGCCTGACCAGCCCGACCAGCGGCGTCGTCTCGGTTTACCGGCGACCATTGCCGGCCACCAATCTCGGCTTCCTGAGCACGATCATGTGGGACGGGCGCGAGCCCGACCTGTTCAGTCAGGCCGCCGACGCCACGCTGGTCCACGCCCAGGCCGGCGCCGCCCCCGGTTTGGCGCAGCGCCGGCAGATCGTCGCCTTTGAGGGCTGCACGCGCGCCGATACGCCCGCCGCCTGCGCGACGACGCCGCCGGGCGCGGGATTGTTCACCGCCCAGATTTACGATGATCAGGCGCGGTGGCTCGCGGATGGCGGGGCGGAGGGCGGGCCCGCGTCCTTGGCCCGGCAAGTGACCAGGTTCTTTATCGGCGCCAATGACCCGCTTGGCGGCAATCCGAGCGGCGCCCCGTTCACGTCGCAGGTGTTTACCCTTTACGACGCCTGGGATCCGGCGAGCGGGGCCGGCGCCGGCGCCGCTCGGGCCGCGATTGCCCGCGGCGAGCAGGTGTTTAACAGCGTCAAATTCAACATCACCGGTGTGGGCGGTTTGAACGACGCGCTCGGACAGCCGATCATCAGCGGGTTCTGCGGCACCTGCCATGACACGCCCAATGCCGGCGACCACTCGGTAAAGGCGCCGCTGAATATCGGGGTGGCCGATGCGGGGGCCAACACCCCGCCGGTTTTGGACCTGACCGGATTGCCGATTTTTTCGCTGTGGTGCGTCTCGGGGCCGCTGGCGGGCCAGATCTTCGCCGTCACCGATCCGGGCCGCGCATTGATCACCGGCAAATGCGCCGATATCGGCAAGCTGAAGGGCCCGATTTTGCGCGGTCTGGCGGCGCGCGCCCCCTATTTTCACAACGGTTCGGCGAAAACCCTCGCGGATGTCGTCGAATTTTACAACCAGCGCTTCACGATCGGGTTGACCGACCAGCAAAAGGCCGATCTCGTCGCCTTCTTGAACGCGCTGTGAGGGTTGTGAATTTGTTTTGCAGCGGCGGCCGGCTCAGGTAACGATCGCGGCCGCAGGATGGGTGGCCGAGCGGTTTAAGGCACCGGTCTTGAAAACCGGCGTGGGTTACGCCCACCGTGGGTTCGAATCCCACCCCATCCGCCACGGCACTAGCAAGATCAATTGCTTAGATGCCGCCCGGCGGGTTTGCCCATACCATTTCCGATATTTTCGACCGCCGTTGCGCCGACCGGCGATCCCCGGAGCCGTCCCTCATCGTGGCGGCCTGGGACCCGGCGGCGGCTCTCGCCTCAGCCAATTTGCGGCAGCGCGAGGTCGTGCTGAGCGCACTCTGCGACCTGCCCCAAACCCGTGTCGCGACCGACGCGGAAATTCTTGATTTCATTGAACGTCATGCGTTGTCCGGACGCGGGATCGGCTAGATGTCGGGTTCGTTGTCGGGCGGGGCCCGCCGCTCCGCGCCGAACAGCTCGGCCGTTTCGATTGTCGCTCGGAGCCGCCGCCCGGAGACCCCGCCGGTTATCTTCCCTGAGCCCGGAAGCGCCCGCCCGGCGCCCGCCTGCCGAGCCGCCAAAAGGGCGGCCGCGGAAAGGCGACAGGGTCGGCCCCTCACGCCGCCAGTTTCTCCCGGGCGCTGGCCTTGATCATCGCCGCCCCTTTTTCGGCGATCATGATTGTCGGCGCATTGGTGTTGGTCGAGCTCACCGCCGGCATCACCGACGCATCGACCACCCGCAGCGCCTCGAGCCCGTGGACCCGCAGCTGGTCATCAACGACCGCCATGGCGTGATTGCCCATCATGCACGAGCAGCTCGCATGGTAGACGGTCGAACCGGCCGCGCGCGCGTAATCGAGCCATTCGGCGTCGCTTTGCACACTCGGTCCCGGAACATTCTCTTCGATGATGTGGTCGGCAAGGGCGGGGGCGGCAAACAGCCGGCGCACGAATTTGAGCCCGCCCACCATCGCCCGCTGATCGGTCTCCTCGGCGAGGTAGCGCGGGTTGATCGCCGGCTGGTCGTGCGGGTCGGGCGTGCGCACCAAAACATAGCCGCGCGACAGCGGCCGCATCTGCCACGGTCCGCCGGTAATCCCCGGCCGGTCGTCGAGCTGGCGGATCAGGCCCGGCTTGTAGCTCGCCGGCGCGAACACGCATTGCACATCCGGGGTCGCCGATTCCGGCAGAACCTTGACCGAAGCCGCGCACAGCGAGGCGCCGAAGGTCATCATCCCCCGGCCCTGCACGAGATAGCGGAGGATCTCGTTGGCAAAGCCGAGCCCGCGCGCGCGCTCGTTGAGGGTCTCGAGACCGCGCACATAGCACGAGATGCGCGCGATATAGTGGTCCTGAAAATTCTGTCCGACACCGGGCAGCGCATGCCGCACCGCGATCCCCGCCGATTGCAGCACCTCGGGGGCGCCGACCCCCGAAAGCTGCAGCAGATGCGGCGAACCGATCGCCCCCGCCGAAAGGATCACCTCGCGGGCCGCATCGGCGCGGACCAGATCGCCGTGGCGCGAGAACTCGACCCCGACCGCCCGCCGCCCGTCAAAGACGATGCGATGCGCCAGCGCATCGGTGACGATCTGTAAATTGGGCCGTCTTTTCGCCGGGTGAAGATAGGTCACCGCGGCGCTGGCGCGCCGGCGTCCGCCGCGGGTCTGTTGGCACCAGCCGATCGAGTCGCCGGCGCCACGCGGCAGGTTGTTGACGTCGGGCCGGTATTCGAGGCCGAGCTGCTGTGCGGCGGCGATGATCGCCTGGCACGCCTGCGGCTGCTCGGTCATCGGCGAGGTGGTGAGGTTCCCCTCGGTGCCGTGAATCTCGGCCGCCTCGCCGGTCCAGCGCTCGGCGCGCTTGAAATAGGGCAGCACATCCTCCCACCCCCAGCCGCGATTGCCGAGCTGCGCCCAGTAATCGTAATCCTCCGGTTGGCTGCGGATATAGATCAGCCCGTTGATCGATGACGAGCCGCCAAGCACGCGGCCGCGCGGATAGGCGATGGCGCGGCCATTGGTGCCGGGATCGGCCTCGGCCTTGAACCCCCAAGTCAGCCGCTTGTGGTCGAGCAGCTTCATATAGCCGACCGGGATATGAATGAGCGGGTGCCAATCACGCCCGCCGGCTTCGATCAGGATCACGCGAATGGTCGGGTCTTCGGTGAGCCGATTGGCCAGCACGCAGCCGGCCGACCCGGCGCCGACGATCACGTAATCTGCCTGCATCTCCGTCCCCTCATCCGATGCCGCGGCGGCGCCGGCCCGGGCGCCGGCGTGCGGCCCGAGGCTGGCGCGCCCGGCGCTAGCTGGCGCGGCGGCGAACGAGCCGGCCGGGCAGGGCGCCGGTGTGCTCGCCGCCTTCAAACACCGGTGTCCCGGCGACCAGGGTCATGCGATAGCCGTCGGCGCGCTGCACCAGCCGTTTGCCGCCCGCCGGCAAGTCGTTGACGATTTCGGGCGGGTAGAGCCGCAGCCCGGCGTGGTCGATCAGGTTGATGTCGGCCCGCAACCCGGGCTGCAAGCGGCCGCGATCGACAAACCGGAAAAAGTCGGCGGTTTCGGCGGTCAGCCGCCTAACCACGAATTCGAGCGGCAGACCGGGGCCGCGGCGGCGATCGCGCGCCCAATGGGTCAGCATATAGGTCGGCATGCTGGCATCGACGATCTGCGCCACATGCGCGCCGCCATCGCCGAGCCCGAGCAAGGTCGCCGGGTCGGTCAGCATCTCGCGGATCGGCTCATGGTCGTCCTGGGCGTAGCCGGTCACTGGGAAGAACAGCAAATTGCCGATATCGCCGCAAAGATAATCATAGGCGACTTCCTCCGGGGTGTGGTTGGTCCGCGCCGCGATCGCCGCGACGCTGCTCTCCGCCGACGGTTCGTAATCGGGCGGATTGCCCATCACATACATGCGGTCCCAGCGCGTCGCGACCAGCTGGATCAGCGGCCCGAGCCGCGCCATTCGCGCCGGCGACGGCGGGTCGGCGAGGATCGCCCGGCGCACCGCCGGATCGCGCAGCCGCTCGAGCCGCTGCGGCAAGGGCAGGCTCTCGACGCGGCGATACTGGTCGCGGATCGAAAACGGGTTCAGCGAGGTGGCAATGCCGAGGATCACGCCGACCGGGCGGCCGGCGATCTGCGCGGTGAGGTTGGCGCCGGCGGCGCGGGCCCGATGGACGCCGGCCATGATCCGCCGCCACCGCGCCGGATCGGTCGGCCGGTCGGTCAGCAAAAACCACAGCGGACGGCCGCTCTCGCGGCCGAGCCGGGTGAGCCAGTCGAACTCCGCCGCCTCGTCCTCGAAATCGCTGTTCATGCCGAACGTGCCGGCGCCGATCGCGCCCAGACCGGCGCCGATCCCGGTCAGCTCGGCGATTTCGGCGAAGCGGCCGGGCACCATCTCGCCGGTTACGGTCTTGTGGGCATTGGTGCGCGAGGTGGTAAAGCCGAACGCGCCGGCCGCCACCGCTTGCTGCGTCAGGGTGCGCATCAGCGCGATGTCGTCGGCCGTCGCCGGTTGGCGACGGATTGCGCGCTCGCCCATCGCATAGACCCGCAGCGGATGATGCGGCACCTGGGCCGCGACGTCGATCGTGCGCGGCAGGCGGTCGAGCGCATCGAGATATTCGGGGAAGCTTTCCCAGTCCCAGGCCAGGCCCTCGGCGAGCACCGGGCCGGGGATGTCCTCGACCCCCTCCATCAATTCGATCAGCGCGGTATGATGCTCGCGGCGCACCGGGGCAAAGCCGACCCCGCAATTGCCGAACAGGATCGTGGTCACGCCGTGCCATGATGACGGCGCGAGGATCGGGTCCCAGGTCGCCTGGCCGTCGTAATGGGTATGCACATCGACCCAGCCGGGCGTGACCAGCAGGCCATCGGCATCGACAATGCGGCGGCCCGACCCGGCCTTGCCCCCGACCGCCGTGATCCGACCGCCCTCGATCGCGATGTCGCCGGTAAAACGCGGCGCTCCGGTGCCGTCGACGATCGTGCCGCCGCGAATGACGATGTCGTGCATGGCCACTCCCCTCCGCTGCGAGGGGTCGAGCATGCACCGCTCTCGGGCGCGCCGATATGCCCAACCGGCAAACCAGCCTTGCGCCCTGCGGGGAGGCCGACCGCCGCTTGCGGCGCCGCCTCCGCGCGGATCACGACCGGCGGCCGGCGCCGGCGGCGCATCGCTGGGTCGCGGTCCCGGCCGATGGTAAGCTTGGCGCGCCGCTTTCGGCGTTGGCCTGTTTCGAGCGAGGCATCGATGTTGACAAGCACTAGGATCCGGGTCGGCATTGTCGGGGCGAGCGCCAGCCGCGGCTTCGCTTCGATCGCCCATATCCCGGCCTTGCGCGCGCTCCCGCAATTCGAGCTCGCCGCCGTCTGCACCGCCCGCCGCGAAACCGCCGAGGCCGCGGCGCGGCATTACGGGGCGCCGCTGGCATTCTCCGACCCCGAGCGGCTCGCCCGCCATCCCGATATCGATCTCGTGACCGTCAGCGTCAAAGTGCCGGACCATTATCGCCCGGTCATGGCGGCGATCGCCGCCGGCAAACACGTTTATTGCGAATGGCCGCTCGGCCGCGACAGCGACGAGGCGGTGCGGATGCGCGACGCCGCCGCGGCGCGGGGGATTTGCCATGCCGTCGGCCTGCAGGGCCAGATGTCGCCGGCGATCAACTATGTGAAGGATCTGATCGCCGACGGCTATGTCGGCCGCGTGCTGGCGGCGAGCGCGATCGGCTGCGCCCCGAATTGGGGCCCGACCATCGACCGCGCCTATCAGGCCGACCGCGCCAATGGCGCCAATCTGCTGACGATCACCGGCGGCCATCAGATCGACGCGCTGTGCTATTGCCTGGGCGAGTTCCGTGAACTGACCGCCTTCGCGGTCAGCCAGCGCGACCATATCCGGGTGGAAGCCACCGGCGAGATGGTGGCCAAAGACGTGCCCGACCAGCTCGTCGTCAGCGGCATCGTCGGCGAGGGTGCGGTGGTCTCGTTTCAGATCCGCGGCGGGATGACGCGCGGCACCGCGTTCTTGCTCGAGATCCATGGCGAAAGCGGGGATCTGGCGCTGACGGCGACGACGCGCGACTCGATGCAGCGGCAAGAGCTCACGGTGCATGGCGCCCGAGGCGAGGCGCGCACATTGGCCGAATTGCCGATCCCGGCGAAATACCGCTGGGTCCCGCACGGAACGCCGACCGATTCCCGCTACAATGTCGCCCAGCTTTACGCCCGGCTGGCGGACAGCATCCGTGACGGCGGGAAGGCGACCCCCGATTTCGCGGCGGCGGTGACCCGGCACCGGCTGCTCGACGCGATCGTCAGGGCCTCCGAGAGCGGCCAAAAACAGATTTTGTGACGCGCCGGCTCGACCCTGCCGCGGCGCAAGCGGGCTTGCTCTCTCCGCGTCCGCCCAGGACAGCAAGCGATGAGCTGCGACGGCGGGTCGGACCGGCGGGGTGCGGTGCGGGAGACGATAGGGCGATGGCGCCGCCGGCCGGCGGGCATTGTCGCTCGCCCGGGTTGGGCGTAGCGTGCAGCGGCGCGCTTCGCCGGCCCGGCCCGGTGCGGCGCAGAGAAAAAAGGACGTCGCAATGCTGATTGTCGATGCGCAGATCCATCTCTGGGCCAAGGGCACGCCTTCCGCCCACCACCGTCAGGAGCCCTATTCGGCCGCGCAGGCGATTGCCGGAATGGACGAAGCCGGTGTCGACCGCGCCCTGGTTCATCCGGTGCTGTGGGATCCCGACTCCAACGAGCTGGCGGTCGAGGCGGTGCGCCAATATCCCGGCCGCTTTGCGATCATGGGCTGGTTTTATCTCGACGATCCGCGCGGCCGCGAGCTGGTTGCGCATTGGAAGGAGCGGCCGGGCATGCTCGGCCTGCGCTTTTACACCAACGATCGGCATCCGCAATCGTGGTTTACCGACGGCACCCTTGATTGGCTGTGGCCCGCGGCCGAGCGGGCGCAGGTGCCGATCGCGCTCGGCGCGGCGATGTTTCTGCCGACCGTCGGCAATATCGCCCAGCGCCACCCCGGGCTAAAGCTGATCGTCGACCATATGGGCGTGCCGCGCGCCAGTCTCGGCGAAGCCGCCTACCGCTTTCAGCCGGAATTGTTGGCCTTGGCCAAATACCCCAATGTCGCGGTCAAGGCGACCGGTCAGGCCGGCTATGCCGAGGACCAATACCCGTTCCGCAGCCTGCATGCGCATCTGCAGCGCTGTTTCGACGCCTTCGGTCCCGAGCGCATGTTCTGGGGCACCGATATTACCCGCATGCCGTGCTCGTGGCGGCAATGCGTCACGCTGTTCACCGAAGAATTGCCGTGGCTGAAGGGGCGTGATTTGGAGCTGGTGATGGGCGAGGCGGTGTGCAACTGGCTGGGCTGGCCGCTGCCGGCTCGCGCGGCTCGCTGAGTGCGACGCCGCCCCGCTCCGATCGATCGCCATACCCGTTCTTCGCCGGATTGATGATTGCCAGGATCGCTGCGCATGACCGACCCCGTTGACGTGCTGATCATTGGCGCCGGCGCTTCCGGCGCGGCCGTGGCCTGGAGCCTGGCCGAGACCAGGATGCGCATCCTCTGCCTCGAGCAGGGCGACTGGATGAACCCGTCCGAATATCCGAGCACGGCGCGCGATTGGGAGGCGCGCCAGCTCAACGATTTCCACATCAGTCCCAACCGGCGGGCCCGCGCCACCGATTATCCGGTCAATGACGCCAACTCGCCGATCAAGATCGCCAATTTCAATGGCGTCGGCGGCGGCACGGTGCTCTATGCCGGCCATTTCCCGCGTTTTCATCCGTCCGATTTTCGCGTGCGGACCTTGGACGGGGTCGCCGACGACTGGCCGATCGACTATCCGACATTGGAACCCTATTACGCCGAAAACGACCGCATGATGGGTGTGTCGGGGCTGGCCGGCGACCCCGCCTATCCGCCCCACGAACCGATGATGCCGCCGCTGCCGCTGGGCAAATCGGGCACCGTGCTGGCGCGCGGGCTGAACAAGCTGGGCTGGCACTGGTGGCCGTCCGACAGTGCGATCGCCTCGGTCGATTACGAGGGCCGCGCCAAATGCATCAATCTCGGCCATTGCACATCGGGCTGCGCCCAAGGCGCCAAGGCCAGCACCGACATCACCTATTGGCCGGCGGCAATCCGCGCCCGGGTCGAGCTGAAGACGCGCTGCCGGGTGCGGGCGATAACCACCAACGCGCAGGGCATGGCCGCCGGGGCGGTCTATTACGACCGGGATGGGGTCGAGCACTTCCAGCCCGCCGAAATCGTTATTCTGGCGTGCAACGCGGTCGGCACCGCCCGGCTGCTGCTGAATTCGGCGTCGGCGCAATTTCCCGATGGCCTGGCCAATTCGAGCGGTCTGGTCGGCAAGAACCTGATGTTCCATCCCTACGCCCGGATCATCGGCTATTTCGATGAAGAGCTCGACGGCTATCGCGGCCCGGGCAATTGCATCTGGAGCCAGGAATTCTACGAGACCGATCGCGCCCGCGGCTTTGTGCGCGGCTATACCTTCGAGTTCTCGCGCGGCCAAGGGCCGGTCATGGCCGCCGTGCACGGCATGCAAATCGGTCGCCTGCCCTGGGGTGCAGAGCACCACCGCGCCTATCGCAAATTGTTCTGCCACCGCACCGGCATGGTGGCGATCTGCGAGGACCTGCCGGAAGAGCGCAACACCGTGACACTCGATCCGGAACTGAAGGATGCGCACGGCATCCCGGCGCCAAAAATCGACTACACGCTCAGCGAGAACAGCCGGCGCATGCTGGACCATGCGGTGGCGCGCGGCACCGAGATCCTGCGCGCCGCCGGGGCCTATGACGTGTGGTCGGTGGCGCCGATCCCCGAGGGCGGCTGGCATTTGATGGGCACGGCCAGAATGGGCACCGACCCGGCGCGATCGGTGGTCAACGAATGGGGCCGCAGCCACGACGTTAAAAATTTGTTTATTGTCGATGGCAGCATCTTTGTGACTGCGGCCGGCGTCAATCCGACGCGGACGATCCAGGCGCTGGCGCTCTATGTCGCCGACAATATCAAGCGCCGCCTGGCCACACTGTTCGATTGAGGAAGCGATGTTGTCAGCCGACCAATGCCGCGCCTTGCGGTGCCTTGCCGAGCTGATGATTCCGGCAAGCGCCGAATACGGCGTGCCGAGCGCCGGCGACGAGACGATCTTTAACGATATCCTGCACAGCCTCGGGCGCGACGCCGAACAGGTAATCGCGGTATTGCGATCGCTCGATGCAATGGCGAATGGCCGGTTCGCCGACCTCGATCGGCAGCGCCAAGAGGCGATTGCCGCACGGTTGCGCGAGAATGGCGACGAGGCTCTGGCCGCTGTGAGCCGGATCGTCCTGCAATGCTATTACCGCGACGATCGGGTCATGCGATCGCTGGGCCTTGAGCCGCGGCCGCCCTTCCCCAAAGGGTTCGAACTCGAGCAAGGCGATTGGTCATTGCTCGACCCGGTGCGCGCGCGGCCGCGGCTTTATCGCGAGGTCGGCTGACCGTGGCCCGCCGCAACCACATGGTCGCCTGGGGGCGCGCCCGCCGCCGAGCCGGAATGCGCCGCCAAGCGCAAATGCGCGGCCTGCCGCGCTTCGCCATGTCGTTCATCGTTGTGCGATAGGTGATCGGTGCCCCGTCCGCCGGCAGCCCATTTCGCGGTGATCGGCGCCGGTGCTGCGGGCCTGATGGCGGCGCGAGAACTGGCGCGCGCCGGCAAGCGGGTGACCATCCTCGAGGCGCGTACCCGCTGCGGCGGCCGGATCGACCCGTTGCCGGCCGAGACCTTCGGCTATCCGGCCGAAGGCGGGGCAGAGTTCGTGCATGGCGCCGCCCCGGTGACCCGTGCCCTGATGCGCGAGGCCGGGCTGTCGCTGTCGCCGCGCGCGGGAACCCGGCGTCGCCTGCGCGCGGGCGTGTTGTCGGCCGCCGACCCGCCCGTGCCCGGCGCCGAGCGCTTTTACCGCGCCTTGCAGCAGGTCAGGGATGATTTGCCGATCGCCGAATTTCTCGCCACCCATTTTGGCGAGAGCCGATACGACGCATTGCGCCGCTCGATCCTGCGGACCGTCGAAGGCTACGATGCGGCCGATCCGAGCCGCGCCAGCACGCTGGCCCTGCGCGAGGAATGGCTGGCGCGCGACGACGGCGAACATGGCCGGATCGCGCAAGGCTACGGCGCGCTGATCGCGCATCTGGCCGCCGGGTGCCGCGACCGCGGCGCCGCCATCCTGTTCGACGCCGCCGTCACTGCGATCGACAGCCTTGGCGGCGGGCTTGCCCTGCGCTGCGCCGGTGGCGCCACCTTCGCCGCCGATGCGGCGGTGATCGCCGTGCCGCTCCCCTGCCTTGCCGAGCTTCGCCTGCCGCCATCGGCGCAGGCGCGGGCGGCGGCGGCCAGCGATATCGGCTTTGGCAATGTCGTCAAGTTTCTGTTCGGCTTCGCGACGCGATGGTGGGCCGATCAGGGCGGCGGCGAGCTCGCCGACCTGTCGTTTTTGCTGTCCGACGCGCCGGTTCCGACCTGGTGGACGCAATATCCGGCCGCCTACCCGGTGCTGACCGGCTGGCTTGCCGGGCCCAAGGCCGAGCGGGTAGCGGGGTTGAGCGAGGCCGAGTTGGTGGCGCTGGGGGTCGCCTCACTGGCCGAGATCTTCGCCCTGCCGGCCGAGCGGATCGCCGACGGTTTGCGGATCGCGCGGGCGATCAATTGGGGCAACGATCGGTTTGCGCGCGGCGCCTATTCCTATGCGACCCCGCAGACCCGGGCCGCGCAAGCGCGCCTGCGCCAGGCCGCGGACGATGCCATATTCTTTACCGGCGAGGCGCTTTATGCCGGCCCCGATATGGGCACGGTCGAGGCGGCGCTGGCGAGCGGGCTCGAAACCGCACAGACGATCCTCGCCGCGCAATGATCGTCGCCGCCGCCCAGCGCCGGCGGCAAAGACCGGCAGTTCCGGTTCGGCGCAGGACCGCCGGCCGGCACGAGGAGCGCATGCGATGAGGGTTTGGCAGGGTGCACGGATTGGCGGCGGGATGCGGTGCGGCGGTGCGGCGCTCGCGGCGATGGTGACGCTCGCCGCCTGTGTCGGCTCGCCGGCCGAACTGCGCTGGGCCAGAGCCGGCACCGACGATGCCACCGTGGCCCGCGAGGCCAATGACTGCCGGGCCCAAGCCAGGGCGGCGATGCAGACGCAAAAGGGCATCAACGAGGACCGCAGCGCCACCCTGGGCCGCAACTGGGCGCTCAGCTACACGACCGGCCTGCAGGACCAGACGATGCGCGAGCAGGACGCCGCCGCCGGCGAGCGCGCCTTCAACGCCTGCATGCGCGCCAAGGGCTTTTCGCCAAAAGCCTGATCGCTCGCCGCCGCCTGGTGCGCCCGTTCGTCATTCGGGCGATTGCGGGGCGACACCCGTTTTCAGCGCCTGCATCCCGGCGGCGGGGGGGTCCGCCCGCCCGTCCTCCTCGCGGCGCGTTGCTCGGTGGCGCAGCAATTGTCGGATCCGTGTTTTGAGCCGCGAGCCTTCAAAGGCGGCGTTGAGCCGGGTCGCGGCATTGTCGAGGCGCACCACCGCCGAGGCGATCCATCCCCACAGCGTGTTCGGAATGACATAAAAATTGCCTTCGTCGCGCGAGGCGTTGCTGAGCTGGCGTTTGTGGGTCCCGTCGCCGAACAAAAAATCGAATTCCTGCACGTCGCCAAATGTCTCGAACAAGTCTTTGACGACCAGGCAATGCAGCACGTTGCCGACCGAATAGTGGCGCCATTCGGGGTCGTAGCCGATCTCTTGCGAGCGGTAGCTGATCCCGTGCCGCAACCCCATCATAAAGGCGAGCGGCCGGTCGCCATTGAACAGCACATAAGAGCAGAACCAGCCGTTTCGCGCGGCAATCTGCAGGCGGGTTTCGATCACGGCGCGATTGCTGAGCCCCGACCCGTAGATGCGCCATTGGTAAGTGAGGCGGGAAACCGCGGTCGCCGCCTCGAGAAAGGGCTCGAGATCGGCCGGTGACGTGTACCGCCGCAATGTCACGCCGCCGCCGCACGCGGCCTGCAGCCGGCGCTGCTGGCGCCGCAGGTTTTCGCGGGTCTTTGGACCGAGGCCGGCGATATAGGCGTCGTAACCCGCGGTCCGCCGGATAAACCGGCGCTGATAGATCGGACCCTGCGGGACGATATGAAAGCCGCGGGCATCGAGCCGGCGTTGCCCCATCAGGTCGAAGAGGGCCGCATCCGAGCGCACGCCATAGGCGAAAATGACCGCCCGCGGCGGCAGCCGGCCGGCCAATTCGCGCAACAGCAGGGCGGTCAGTTCGGCCTCGCATCCGCGGGCCTTCTGCGCGAATAGCGGACAGCCGATGATCGAAACGCGCTCGGTCGCAACCGGCAACAACCCGAGATGCCCGACCCGCAGGGTGAGCTTGGCCGCCGCCTGCCTGATCGGAACAAAACCGACGACGTCGTCGCCTTGCCTACAAACAAAGGCCGACAGACGCGAGCCCTGGCCGATCCCACCGTCGATCAGCCAGGTGAGGTCGTGATCGAGTGTGGCGCGGCTGTCTTCGGCGCAGATCCGGCGTGCCAGGCGGCGCGCCGCAGCCACCGCCTCGGGCCCTTCGAGATCAAGCGGCTCCCAGCGCCAGCCGGCCGCAGACGCCAGCGGCGACGAGCCCTCGCTGACCTCGCTTTCGTCGGGCGAAAACAAGCGGCGCGGAACAGTTTGATCCGGACGACGCCCGCCGATTGTTGTCGCCGCACCCTTCGGCAAAGCGCTGTTCAGGCTGACCATTTGCGCCATTTATGGTTAAATTGCCGGGAACCTAGCGTAGTCAGCCGAGCCCTTCAAGCAATGAATCACGAGCTCACCACAAATACGTGTCAATTTACTGTCATAACCATCGTCTCTTGCACCGATTTGCGGTTTTGGGCGGCGGATCGGGCAATCGTAACCCCACAAATGTTGGGTTATGGGTCAGACCGATTGGGTTGAAGTGCCGGCAAAGCTATGTGGACAAGGCTGACAGCCGCGTTAAATCGCCGCGGGAGCGCCCGGCTGATCGCGCGCAATGCGTGGTACGCGCTGACTTATGTCAGCCCGCGTCGGCGCCGCCTGCGCCGATCGCTGGCCGCGTTCGATCGTCGCTTCGGCCTCGATACCGCGCGGCCGCAGCCCGTCGGCAGCCTTGGCTTGCCGGCCGGGATCGCCGCCCACGCCGCGCAATATCAAACGATCCGCCAGCTCGATCTCTATCTTGCCGGTCTCGACATCGATTTCCGCGATTACACTTTTGTCGATTACGGCTGCGGCAAAGGCCGGGTGCTGCTGATGGCCTCGGAATACCCGTTTCGCAGCATCGTCGGCATCGAATGCGCCCCGCAGTTGGCCGCCGTCGCGCGACAAAACATCGCGCGCTACAACAGCCCGACCCAATCCTGTCGCGACATCAGCGTGGTCGTCGGCAATGCCGCAGAGTTTGCCCCGCCCGCGGGGCCAAGCATCTATTTTCTTTACAACCCCTTTGACGACGTGATCCTCGCGCCGACCTTGGCGCGGATCGCCGAGCGGGCCGTCGCCGCCCGCCCCGACTTTATGATCTATGTCGACCCGGTCTTCCGCGCCTGCGTCGAGCGCACCGGCGATTGGCGCGTTATCGAGGATCATGGCGATTGGGTGATCTATCGCCGGGCCGCACCGCGCTTTGGATCCTGATCGGCGGCGGCGCTCGTCAGGGCCAGCGCCAGGGTCCCCAATCCCAGGCCTCGTTGTCCATAACCGCGGTCATCTGGGCTTCGTTGGCGAGCTGTTTGACGAACATCTCCTGCTTGTAAGCGTCCCAGTTTTGCTGCGTCCCGAAATAGACGCAGTTGCAATCGAGCGGGTCGGCGTAGAGGTAGACCGGATTGCCGTTGACCACCTTCATGACGAATTTGTTCGGCGGCAGGCGCTTCATCGCCGCCACGCGATGCGGGGAATCGGCCGGTCTGACCTGAAACCCGGCGGCGGCCAGCAAATCCTCTTTCTGCGTCACCTGCTGCTGCGGGGTCGCGCACCCCGCTACGGCCATCACGGCGAGGCCGGCGACGAGACGACACCCAATCGGCTTGATCACGCTGCCCCCCACATAATCCGCGCATTCACATAGTCTGTTTGACGCATTGCGCGCAAGTCATGCCCGAACCCGCCGCCCGCGCGGACCGCTGCGCCGGGAGGGCCTATGGCCGGCCGGGACGGCGGCGGCCGAGGCCGTGGCGGCCACGGATTTGCTGCGCTATGCTTTGGCCAATGGAACCGGGAGGAAAGAATGATCAAAGGCTTGCACCACAACGCCTATCGCTGCCGCGATTCCGAGGAGACGCGGGCCTTTTACGAGGATTTTCTCGGTCTTGAATTGGTCAGCGCGTTTGAGATCGACGCGGGCCGGGCGCTGCACACCTTCTTCCGCATGGATGACGGCTCGTGCCTTGCTTTCTTCGAGGTTCCGGGGCGGCCGTTCGAGTTTAAACACCAGGATTCGCTCGATCTGCACATCGCGCTCGCGGTCGAGCCGGAGGTTTTCGACCGCATGCTCGACAAAGGCCGGGCCGAGGGGCGCGAGGTGCGCGGCCCGGTCGACCACGGCTTTGTGCGTTCGATCTATTTCCGCGACCCGAACGGCTATGTGATCGAATTAACCGCCGAGACCGGCATGCATGGCGAGATCATGGATCCGGCGCGCTCGCGGCCGCATGCCGCGCTCGCCCGCTGGCAGGCGGGCAAAGCCGCCTGACCGGTTGCCGGCCGGCCGGGCGCGGCAGAGAAAACCGGATGGAGAGCCGGATCAAGATCGCCGTAATCGGCGGCGGCATCGGCGGGCTCAACGCGGCGGTGGCGCTCTCAAAAGCGGGCTTCGATGTCGAACTCTATGAGCAGGCGCCCGAACTGACCGAGGTCGGCGGCGGCATCAATATGGGCCCGAACGCGGTGCGCGTGCTCTATCGGCTCGGCCTGCGCGAGGGCCTCGAGCGCGAGGGCGTGCAACCGCTCGGCAGCCATCAGCGGCGCTGGGACGACGGCCGCACCCTGCAGCGCGCCGCGCTCAACCCGCGCTGCGAGCAGCTCTACGGCGCGCCGCACATCACGATCCATCGCGCCGATCTGTTGGCGGTCATCGCCGCCGCCTTTCCCGCGGAGCGGGTCCATCTCGGCCACCGGTTGGTCGGGTTGACCCAGAGTGCGAGCGCGATCGAGGCTTGGTTCGAGAATGGCCGCCGCGTCCGCGCCGATGTGCTGGTCGGTGCCGACGGCATCCATTCGACGGTGCGCGCCCGGCTCTTCGGCGACGAAGCGCCGCAATTTGCCGGCTGTGTCGCCTATCGCGGTTTGGTCCCGGTCGAGCGCATCGCCGATTTGAACCTTGAACTCGGCTCGCAATCCTGGGTCGGGCCCGGCGGCCATTTTGTGCACTATTTCGTGTCGCGCGGGCGGCTGTTGAATTTTGTCGGCTGGACCGAGCACGACACCTGGAACCGCGAGGATTGGACCGACCGCGCCACAATCGCCCGCGCGCTCGCCGCCTTCACCGGCTGGCACCCGCAGGTGCGGCGCATCATCGCCGCCGCCGAGACCTGCTTTATCTGGGCCTTGTTCGATCGCGACCCGCTGCCGCGATGGTCGCAGGGGCGGGCCACATTGCTCGGCGACGCCTGCCATCCGATGTACCCGTTCATGGGGCAGGGGGCGGCGCAGGCGATCGAAGACGGTGCCGCGCTCGCCGCTTGTCTGGCCGCCGATACCGGCGATCCGGCCGCCGCCCTTCATCGCTACGAGCGGTTGCGGCTGCCGCGGGTGACGCGATTGCAGCAGATGTCACGCGCCAACAAGCACCGCTTTCATATGCGCGACGGCCCCGAACAGGAGGCCCGCGACGCGCAATGGGCAGCCGCCCCCGACCGCGATCCCGAAGCGCTGCGCTGGCTGTTTGGCCACGACCCGGCCGCACTCGACGGCGCGCCGGCCTGAACCGGTCCGGCCGCGGCCGGCGATGCTCTTGCGCTGGCTGGCGGCGGCGAGAACAATGCCCGGCGATACGCCAAACCGAATTAGAACGCGCGGGAGAAAAGGCCATGGACCTCGGACTGCAAGGCAAGCATGCGATCGTGACCGGCGGCAGCCGCGGCATCGGCAAGGCGATCGCCCGGGAATTGGCCCGTGAAGGGGTGGATGTGGCGATCGTGGCCCGGACCCGCGGCGATCTGGAGGCGACGGCGCGCGAGCTGGCGGCCGAGACCAACCGGCGCATCCTGCCGCTGGCCGCCGACGTCACCAGCAAGGAGCAGGTGGACAATATGGTCGCCGAGGCGGCGCGGGAATTGGGCGGCCTCCACATTCTGGTCAACAGCGGGTCGCACCCGGGCGGCTCGGCGAGCGCGACCGGCCCGATCGAAACCGTCGTCGACGAGGATTTGATCGCGGATTTCAACGTCAAATATGTCGGCGCGCTGCGCTGTTGCCGCGCGGTCATCCCGTTCATGAAAGAGGCCGGCTGGGGCCGCATCATCAATATCAGCGGCGGCAATGCGCGCAATGCCGGCAATCTCAGCGGCGGGGCGCGCAATGCCGGCCTCGTCCACATGACCAAGACGCTGGCCGTGCAACTGGGGCGCTTTGGGATCACGGTCAATTGCATCCATCCCGGCACCACCCGCACCGAGCGCACGCCGAGCCTGCTCGCCGCCCGCGCCGCCCAGCTCGGGGTCTCCCCGGAAGAGGCCGAGCGCCGCGATTTCGCTCCGGATTCGCCGCGCGGCAATGCCATCTGCCGCATGGTCGACGCCGCGGAGGTCGCGCATGTCGCGGTGTTTCTGGCCTCGGACAAGGCCTGGGCGGTCTCCGGCGAGCTGTTGTCGGCGAGCGGCGGCGCCGGCCGCTCGGTCTATTACTGAGCCTCGATCCGAAGCGATTGATCTGACGCCGCCCGGCTGACCGCCCGCCGGCCTTTGTCAGGGGAGACGGTCAGACGCCGGCCGAAACCCGGCGACGGCGCCAGATTTACCCGGTCAAAGCCCGAATTTTTTGCGGATGGCGGCGGTGATCGACTGGCGGGTCTGGCCGAGCGCGGCCCACGGGTCGGCGCGCAGCGACCCGAGCCGGGCCGGCACCGTGGCGAGCGTGAATTGCGCCGGCGGCACCCCCGCCTCGACCTCGTCCCAAGCAAGCGGCGTCGAAACCGTGGCGCCGGGCCGGGCCCGGGTCGAGTAGGCCCCGACCGCGGTCGCGCCGCGGGCGTTGCGCAGATAGTCGATATAAATCCGGCCCTGGCGCTGCCGCTTCAACTGATTGGCGGTATAGCGCTGGGGATGGCGCGCGGCCAACGCGTCGGCGACGGCTTTGGCGAAGGCTTTGACCTCGTCCCAGCCGAGCCGCGGGGTGACCGGCACGACGACGTGCAATCCCTTGCCGCCGGTAGTCTTGGCAAAGCTGTCGAGCCCGAGCCCCGCCAAGAAATCGCGGATCTCGAGGGCGGCTTCGGTGACCCGCGCCCAGGCCAGGCCCTCGTCCGGGTCGAGGTCAAAGGTGATCCGATCGGGCTGTTCGATCTTGCCCAGCCGCGATCCCCAGGGATGGATTTCGACGACGCTGATCTGCACCAATGACAGCAGCCCCTCGAGGTCTTCGACCGCGAGATGCAGCTCCCCGTCAATCTCGATGCGTTTGACTGCGGCCGGCACCGCCGTCCCGACATGTTTCTGATAGAACAGCTGGCCGCCGACACCGTCGGGCGCGCGCACCAGGCTCAGCGGGCGCCCGGCGAGATGCGGCAGCGCCCATTCGGCCACCGCCGCGTAATAGCGCGCGAGGTCGAGCTTGGAGAAGCCCTCTTCGGGATAGAGGATGCGCTCGGCATGGGTCAGCCGCACCCCGGCAAAGGTGGTGCTGCCGTCGCGGGCGATCGTCACCGGCGGGCCGGCCGGCGCGGCGGCGTTGGCGGCGGCGGGCTTTGCCGCGGGCGGCGCGGCTGGGCTCGGGCCGGGCGCCGGGCGGACAACCTCCCGCGCCGGCTTGTCCTCGCGCAACCCGAGAAAGGTCGCATGGCGCAGCACGGCGTCGGGGGTCCAGCCGCCATAGCGGATCTCGGCGACCAGTTGGGGTGCTGTCCAATGGACCCCTTTGACGACGGCCCCCGGAGGCAAGGTCTTGACCGGGCGCCGGGCCTGCACCAGCGGCTCGAGGCGGCGGCGCAGATCGGTGAGTTGCGCGTCGCGGAACCCGGTCCCGACCCGGCCGGCGTAGCGGAGCTCGCCATCGCGATCGTAATAGCCGAGCAGCAGCGCCCCGAGCCCGAGCCGCGCGCCTTCCGGATCGCTGAAGCCGATCACGACAAACTCTTCGCGATTGGCGCATTTGATCTTGAGCCAACAGGCGTGGCGGCCGGCGCGATAGGGGCTGTCGCGACGCTTCGAGACAATCCCTTCGAGGCGGTAGCTGCAGGCATGGCGGAAGAATTCAGGGCCGCGCCCGATTTGGTGGTCGCTGTAGCGCAGCAGGTCCGCGGTATCTGTCGGCACCAGCGTGGCCAGCGCCGCCTTGCGGGCTTCAAGCCCCGCCCCGCTCAGATCCCAGCCGTCGAGATGGATCAGGTCAAAGGCGTAAAACACCAGCGGGTCGGTGCGTTCATTGGCGATCGCATCCTGGAGATGGCCGAAATCGGTCGTGCCGTCGGGTTCGAGATGGACGATTTCGCCGTCGATCAGCGCCGCCGTGACCGGCAGTTGCGCCAGCCGCGCGGCCAGCGCGGCAAATTTCCCGGTCCAATCGAGCCCGCTGCGGGTCAGCAATTGCACCCGGCCGCCATCCACCCGCGCCAGCAGCCGATAGCCGTCGAATTTGATTTCGTGCAACCAATCCGGCCCGTCGGGGGCGGCAGCGGCCGACGTCGCCAATAACGGCCGCGGTTGGGTCGGCAATGGCGCTTTTTTTGCCCCGGCCATCGCGGCCGGATCGGCCGGCGCCGGCCCTGTGGATCGCCGCGCCGGGCCGGGCTCGCCGCCCGGTTCCTCGCCATTTGGCCCCCAGATGCGGTCGCGGTCGGCGGCGATCTCGTCGATTGTGCGTTTGCTGACCGCACTCAAGGGATTGTCGGCGACGATCGCGTCGCCGCTGCCCGGCTGCGCCGCGGCGTCGCGCTCCTTGATCAACAGCCAGTTCTCGCGATCGCGCCCGGCGCGCTTGCCGGTCATCCGCACCAGCGCCCAGCGGCCATGCAATTTCTCGCCGTGGAGCTCGAATTTGAGCGCGCCCTTCGCATAAGCGGCGCGCGGGTCGGGGTCGAGCGGCGTCCAGGTGCCGCGGTCCCAGATCATCGACGCGCCAGCACCGTAATTGCCGGCTGGAATGACGCCTTCGAAGCCGCCATATTCGAGGGGATGGTCTTCGACATGCACCGCAAGCCGTTTTTCGGCGGGATCGGCGCTCGGGCCCTTGGGCACCGCCCAGCTCTTCAGCACGCCGTCGAGTTCAAGCCGGAAATCGTAATGCAGCCGCCGTGCGGCGTGCTTTTGGACGACAAATGACAGCGCCCCCGCCGGTGCGGCCTGGACCGCGGCTCCGGCCGGTTCGGGCGTTCGGCTGAAATCGCGTTTTTTCTGGTATTCGCTGAGAGCCATCGCAGCCTATTCGTCAAAATTTCGTCTGCAATGCGCCCGCCGCAGAGCGTTGCGCGTTTGCTGAATATGTGGCTTCGTAACCCCGGCAGCATAGGAGATTGACAATGCCGCGCGCGAGTTGGAGCGGGTTTCTGCGTCTTTCTCTCGTCACCTGCCCGATCTATCTGAGCCCGGCGACGACCGAGGCCAAGCGCATTCGGCTCAACCAGCTCAACGCCAAGACCGGGAACCGGGTTGCGCAGCGCCTTGTCGATGCGAAGACCGGCGAGGAGGTCGGTCGCGACCAGATCGTCAAGGGCTATGAGTACGACCGCGACCGTTATGTGATCCTGACCGACGACGAGTTGCGCGATCTAAAGATCGACTCGTCAAAGACCGTCGAGCTTGACCGCTTTGTCGATCGCGACGAGATCGATCCGCTCTATCTCGACGCGCCTTATTATGTCTATGCCGATGGCGACATCGCGCGCGAAACCTTCCGTGTGATCGGCGAGGCGATGACCCGCGCCAACAAGGCCGGGCTCGGCCGCATCGTGCTCGCCAACCGCGAACGCCAGGTGCTGGTCGAGCCGCGCGGGGCGGGCCTGCTGATGTCGATGCTGCGCGCCAATGACGAGGTCCGCGCCGCCGAGTTCGGCGAGCCGGCGAGCGGCGACATCGATCCCGAAATGGTTGCCCTGGCCGAGACGATCATCGAGCGCAAGGCCGGCGCCTTTGATCCGACGACGTTCCACGACCGCTACCAGGACGCGCTGCGCGAATTGGTGCAGAGCAAGCTCAAGGGCGAGATCACTCCGGCGCCGCAACAGGCCGAGGAAGAGCCTAAGGTCATCAACCTGATGGATGCGCTGAAGCGCAGCCTGGCGCGTGAAGAGGCGAGCGCCGAGCGGGCCGCGCCCCCCGCCGCCGGCCGCGCCGGCAAGACCGCGGCCGACCGCCGCCAGCGCAACCTGTTGCTGCCGGTCGCCGGCGGCCGCGACAAATCGCCGGCGGCTGCGGAGAACGCACCGCCGGCGGCGGCAACCCCGGCGCCGCCGCGCAGCCGCCGTAGCCGCGAGAATGCGGCGCCCGCTCCCGAGGCCGCGGCCGAGCCGCCGCCCCGCCGCCGGCGCAAGGCCTAGGCCGGAAATCCGTCGCCCGAGTGCCGCTCAGACCGGGCCGGCGAGGGCGGCGACCACCGGCGCCAAATCAAAGCGCCCGCGCTTCAGATCGTGGCCGGCGCCCGCGACCGCGATCAGCCGGGTCGGCGCCGGGATCAGCCGCAGCATCGGCGCGAGCTCGGCGGCATTGCCAAACGGATCGGCGGTTCCCTGGACAAACACCGACGCGACCTGCAACCGCGGAAAATGCTCGGTGCGCAGTCGGTCGGGCCGGCCCGGCGGGTGCAGCGGATAGGAGAACAGCAGCAGCCCCGCGGCGATGCCCGGCTTGTCGGCGGCGAGCAGCGTCGCCTGCCGGCCGCCATAGGATTGGCCGCCGATAAACATCGCTCCGGCGGCGATCTCGGATAAGGCGGCGACCGCGGCTTCGAGCCCGGCCCGGTCTGCCGCCGCCCCCGCCGGCGAGGGCGGGCCTTGCGCTCGCCGCTGGCGGAACGGCAGGTCACAGCGCAGCACGACAACACCGGCGGCGGCAAAAGCCGTCGCCACCGCGACCAGCAGCGGTGCGCCGCAACTGCCGCCGGCGCCGTGCGTGACGACCAGTCCGCGCCCGTCCGGCCGCTCCGGCCGGTGCAGAAAGCCGCGCACAAGAGGGCGCGTGAAGCTCTCGATTTCGGCCATCGCCGTAATCCTAGACCGGGCGGGCGGCAGCGTCACGGGCTCGACACAACCCGGCGGCGTCGACCCGCGTTAGCCCGCCTCGCCGGCGGGGTGTCGGGCGGCCTCGGCCTGGCCTGAACCGGCGGCGCGCGCCCGGCGTAGGCCTCAGGCGAGGGCTTTTTGGGCTTCGAGGTCGTCCTCGACAAACGCCTCGACCACCTCGTCAATGCCGGCATCGGCGGTAAAGCCGAGCGCGGCGGCGCGGGGTGCGGCCAAGGCCTGCGGCCAGCCGGCGACGATCGCCTCGATGTCCGGGTCGCGCTGCCAGCGGATGCGGGCATAGGCGGCCTCGCCGCCGGCGCGCCGCACCGCCTGCGCCATCTCGCCGACCGCGACCGAAAAGCCGGGCAGCTGCAACGACCGATTGCCGGCAAACGCCGTGGCCGGCAATTCGAGGGCGCGGCGCAAGCCGGCGACGACCCGGCGCGGCGAGGCCAAGGCCATGACCAGATCGGGCGAAACCGGGCAGACCGCCTCCCGGCCGGCCAAGGGTTCGCGGATTATCGACGAAGCAAAGCTCGAGGCGGCGCGGTTCGGCCGGCCGGGACGCACCACGACCGTCGGCAGCCGCAGCGCGCGGCCGTCGACGAAGCCCTTGCGGCTGTAGTCATTGACCAGGAGTTCGCCAATCGCTTTTTGCGTGCCGTAGGAGCTTTGCGGCGTCAGGGCCGTGTCCTCGCCGACCGTGGGCGGCAACCGGCCGCCATAAACCGCAAGCGAGCTGGCAAAGACAAAACGCGGAGCGCTGCCGAGCGCCCGGCAGGCCTCGAGGACGGCGCGGGTGCCGTCGAGATTGACCCGATAGCCGAGCTGGGTGTCGGCCTCGGCCTCGGCGCTGACCACCGCGGCGAGGTGAAAAACCGCGGCGACGCCGGGCGCGAGCAGACCGGCCATCCGCGCAGCGTCGGCGATGTCGCCGGTCACGACGCGCAGCCGCCGATCCTCCGGCAACGGCCATGCCGGCCGCGCCGCGTCAAACAGGACCAGTTCGTCGATCGGCCCCAGCCGCGTCCCCTGTTCAAGCAGCAACAGCGCCAGGCGCCGGCCGAGAAACCCGCACCCGCCGGTGATCACGATCCGCATCGGCCCGCCCCCCGCCGTCAGCCATGGATGCCGTAGCGGGCCGCCCAGCCGAGCCCGGCGCGGGTTTCGCCGCGCGGCCGATATTCGCAGCCGATCCAACCGGCATAGCCGATCTGATCCAACAGATCGAACAGGTAGGGATAATTGATCTCGCCGATATCGGGTTCGTGGCGGCCGGGATTGCCGGCGATCTGGATGTGCGGGTAGCGGCCGGCGAGGTCGCGGATCTTGTGGGCGAGATCGCCCTCCATGATCTGCACATGATAGAGGTCGAGCTGGAGCTGCAGGTTCGGGTGCCCGACCCGCTCGATGATCGCCATCGCCTGGGCCGTGGTGTTGAGGAAATAGCCGGGGATGTCGCGGGTATTGATCGGCTCGATGATCGCGGTCACCCCCTCCGGCGCAAGCCGTTCGGCGGCGTAGCGCAGGTTTTCGACATAGCAGCGCTCGGCGGCGGCGCGGTCCTGGCCGGCCGGCACGAGCCCGGCCATCGCATGGACCAGCCGGCAGCGCGTCGCCTTGGCGTAAGTAAGCGCCGTGTCCACCCCCGCGCGAAACTCGGCCTCGCGCCCGGGCAATGCGGCCAGGCCGCGCTCGCCCTTGGCCCAATCGCCGGGCGGCATGTTGAACAACGCCTGGGTCAGCCCGTGCCGGTCGAGCAGACCCGCCACGGTCTCGGGGCGCTGGTCGTAAGCGCCGAGATATTCGACCGCCTTGAAGCCGCATTGCGCGGCGGCGGCAAAACGGTCGAGAAAATCGACCTCCTGAAAGATGAAGCTCAGATTGGCGGCGAATTTCGGCATGGCACACCCCAGCGGCGATAGCATGGCCACTCTTTATCCGCGCCGGGACAAACACAAGAGCCGGCAACGGCGAGCGATCGGCCAAACCGGTCGACGATAACCTGTCACACCCGGCCGCGGGCGGCGCGCGCCGGTTTCGTCGGCGCGGCAAACCGTGATAGGTTGATCCGACCACGCAAGCCGCAAAAACGGCGGCCAAGCCGATCGCCTCGGCGCGTTTGCCGCCAGGCGCTGCGAGCGGTTAGTCTCAATCTCGGGGATGCAACGGAGGGGCCGATGCCGGTCTTGCTCGGGGCGATCGCCGACGATTTCACCGGCGCCACCGATCTGTGCAACACGCTCGTGCGTCGCGGCATGAAGAGCGTGCAATTGATCGGCACGCCGGCGGCGGCAGCGGCGATCCCCGATGCCGAGGCGCTGGTCGTCGCGTTGAAAAGCCGCACGATCCCGGCCGCAGAAGCGGTCGCGCAAAGCCTTGCCGCGCTCGCCTGGCTCAAACAGGCCGGGGCCCGCCAGATCCTGTTCAAATACTGCTCGACCTTCGATTCCACCGATGCCGGCAATATCGGCCCGGTCGCCGAGGCTTTGCTCGCCGCGCTGGGCGCCGATTTCACGCTCTACTGCCCGGCCTTTCCCGAAGCGGGCCGCACGATCTTCAAGGGCTATCTGTTTGTCGGCGACGTGCTGCTGTCGGAATCGGGCATGCGCGACCATCCGCTGACCCCGATGCGCGACCCGTCGCTGGTGCGGGTGCTGCAGCGGCAATGCCGCGGCAAGGTCGGGCTCGTGCCCTATCGCGATGTGGCACAGGGCGCGGCGGCGATCGAAGCGGCGTTTGCCCGATTGCGCGCGGCCGGGGTGCGGCACGCGATCGTCGATGCGATCGAGGACCGGGACCTCGAAGCGATCGGCTCAGCGGCGGCCGATTTCGCCTTAATTACCGGCGGCTCGGGCATCGCCCTGGGATTGCCCGAGAATTTTCGCCGCCGGGGGCTGCTCGGCGATGCCAGCGACGCCGCGGCCCTGCCCGCGATTGACGGACCGGCCGCCGTGTTGTCGGGCTCATGCTCGACGGCGACCCAGGCCCAGGTCGCCCATATGCGCGAACGCGCGCCGCTGTTCACGATCGACCCGCTGGCCGCCGCCCGCGGCCATGACGTCGCGCGCGAGGCGTTGGCCTGGGCCGGGCCGCTGCTTGGCGACAAGCCCCTGTTGATCAGCGCCACCGCACCGCCCGAACAGGTCGCCGCGGTCCAGGACAAGCTCGGCCGCGAGCAGGCCGGGGCCCTGGTCGAGAGCATCATGGCCGAGATCGCGCGGGGTCTGGTCGCCAACGGGGCGCGGCGGCTGGTGGTGGCCGGCGGCGAGACGGCCGGGGCGGTGGTCCAGGCGCTTGGCGTCGGGGCGCTGCGCATCGGCCGGCAGATCGATCCCGGAGTGCCGTGGACGGTCAGCCTGCCGCGCCGGCCAGGCGAACCGGCGCTGGCCCTGGCGCTCAAATCGGGCAATTTTGGCGCACCCGATTTTTTCCTGCGGGCATTTGATGTTTTGGCCGAGGGGGCGGCACGATGAGCGATGCCAAACACCGCGAGGCGATCTGCGCGATCGGCGCCTCGATCTTCAACCGCGGGCTGACCGCCGGGTCGTCCGGCAATATCAGCGTGCGGGTCGCCGATGGCTGGCTGATGACCCCGACCAACGCCTCGCTCGGGCGGCTCGACCCGGCGCGCTTGTCAAAGCTCGACGACGCCGGGCGGCTGGTCTCGGGCGATCCGCCGACCAAGGAAAGCTTTCTGCACCGCGTCATGTACGAGGAGCGGGCCGCGACCGGAGCGGTCGTTCATCTCCATTCGACCCATTCGGTGGCGGTCTCCTGCCTGGCCGAGATCGATCCCGCCGATGTGCTGCCGCCGATCACCGCCTATTATGTGATGCGGGTCGGCCGGCTGCCGCTGATCCCCTATTACAAGCCCGGCGATATCGCGCTTGCCGAGGCGGTGCGCGGTTTTGCCGGCAAGCACCATGCGGTGCTGCTGGCCAATCACGGGCCGGTTGTCGCCGGCGCCGATCTCGACGCCGCCGTCAATGCCGTCGAGGAGCTCGAGGAGACCGCCAAGCTCTATCTGCTGTTGCGCGGCGCGCGGACACGCTATTTGACGCGCGCCGAGGTCGAGGAATTGCGGTCATGACCGGGTCCGGGCTCCGCGCCGGCCGCCGCCGCCGCTGGCTTGGCGCCGCGCTGGCGCTCCTCGGAGCGACGTTGTCGCAACCCGCGCCGGCGGCAGAGCCGATCAAGATCGGCTTCAGCATGGAATTGACCGGCCCCTTCGCGGTGGTCGGCAAGACCGGGCTCGTCGCCTTTCAGATCTGGGCCGCCGATGTCAACGCCAAGGGCGGGTTGCTCGGCCGGCCGGTCAAACTGGTCTATTACGACGACCAAAGCAACCCGGCCAACGTGCCGGGCATCTATACCAAGCTGATCGACATCGACAAGGTCGACCTGTTGGTGTCGAGCTACGGAACCAATCTCGTCGCCCCGGCGATGCCGGTCGCGATCCAGCACAAGCGGCTGTTCTTCGGGCTGTTTGCACTGGCGGCCAACGACAAGTTCCACGACCCCGAATATTTCTCGATGCTGCCGTTTGGCCCGGACCCGCAAAAGACCTTCTCGGACGGTTTTTTTGCCTTGGCGCTGGCCCAGCATCCGCGACCGCAAACTTTGGCGATCATCGGCACCGACGCCGAATTTCAGCGCAAAGCCACCGACAGCGCCCGCGTCAACGCCAAGGCCGCCGGCCTAAAGATCGTCTATGACCAAGCCTATCCGCCAAATACGATCGATCTGTCGCCGATCGTGCGGGCCGCGGCCGCCACCGCGCCCGATCTCGTCTATGCCGCGACCTATCCCTCCGACACGGTCGCGATCCTGCGCGCCGTCCAAGAGGTCGGGCTCAAGACCAAAATGCTCGGCGGCGCGTTGGCCGGGGCGCAAGCGGCGGCGATCAAGATGCAGCTCGGCCCGGCACTCAACGGGGTTGTCAATGTCGAGCTGTGGGAGCCGGTCAAGACGATGGATTTCCCGGGCGTTTGGGATTTCCTGAAAAAATACCAAGCCCGTGCCGCCGCCGAGGGCATCGATCCGCTTGGCTATTTTCTGCCGCCCTTTGCCTATAGCGAAATGCAGGTTTTGGAGCAGGCGGTGACGGCGACCGGCAGCCTCGACAACGACAAACTCGCCCAATACATGCACACCCACAGCTTTCACACGGTCGAGGGCGACATCGCCTTTGGCCCGGACGGCGAATGGACCAAGGCGCGGCCGATCTGGGTCCAGTATCACGGCATCACGGGCCACGGCGTCGACCAATTCCGCGGCTCGAACACGGTGACGATCCTGTCGCCGGTCGAATACAAGACGGGCGACCTCGTCTTTCCCTATACCCAGGCGCGCGAATAGGCGCCGCTGCCGAGCCGGGGACCGCTCAGTCGCGATCGGCGCCGGGCGCGGGCGGGCGCAGGTCACGCCCGAGATAGAGCGGCAGGCTCAGCACCTCGCGCCCGTCGATCTGCAATTGCGCCGCCGGCAACGGCGCGATTGTGCGGAAGCGCGCGCGATAGCGGGCGAAAATGTCGGCGGGCGTGGTCCGCGGCGCGATGATCAGCACGTCGTCGCCGGCATAATCGGCGGCGGGCGCGACGAGACCGTATTGATGGGGCTCGGCGCACAGGCACAGCACCGGCACCGTGCCGCCGAGGGCGTAATCGATCTTGCCGGCGTCGAGCCAGTTGGTGGCGGCGACCACCAACCCCGGCCGGCCCAACAGGCCGCGCCGCGCCAGCTCGTTGCGCAACGGCGTCCAATCGACGGCGGCGACGATCGGATCGCCGGTTCGCGCCATCAGCGGCGTCGCCAACCGGCCGGGCCAGTCGAACCGTACGGCGGCGGCAACGGCCGCCGTGCCGAGCACGACAACGAGGCCGGTTGCGATCGCGGCGCGACGGATCCGTGGGCTTGGCGGCGCGCGGCGGGCGAGCGCCGCGCCGAGCAACGGGATCAGCATCAGATAGCCGGGCGCTGTCCAATGCGGCAGGGTCTTCCCCCACAGCGAGACGAGCGTGAACAGCACGATCGGCGGTGCCGCCAGGCATAACAGCAGCCATTGCCCAGGCTCGCGCCGGCCGCGGCGCAGCGCCGCCACACCGCAACCGACGAGCCCCAGCCAGATCCACGGCAGAAAATAGACGGCCGCGCCGGCCAACGCCACGACCGGCCCCAGGGGATGAAAATGTTGATCGGCGCGCCCGCCCTGGAAACGGAACGAGATCCAGCCGTGGCGCGCATTCCAGATTAGCGTCGGCAGAAAGAGGATCAGCGCCGCACCCGCCGCTGCATAGGGATGCGGCCGGCGCAGCCAATGCCGGCTCTCGGGCTCGGTCGACAGGAACAACAGCGCCCCGCCGATCGTCAGCACCGCCGAATATTTCGAGGACAGCGCCAGCCCGGCGCACAACCCGGCCGCGAGCCACCAGCCCCAGGCCGCGCGCCCCGCCGCCGGTAGCGCCCGGATCAGACACAAGACGGCGGCCAGCAGAGCGGCAATCAGCGGCCCGTCGGGCAGCACCCAGCTCGCCGTGGTAACGCCGAGCACCGGGGCGGCATTCAGCACCGCCGCCGCCCACAACCCGGCGCGCGCGTCGAACAGCCGCGCGGTGATGCGATAGATCAGGATCGTGGCGAGCGCGAACAATGCGATAAACGGCAGCCGCACGAAAATCGGGCGGTCGCTGCCGGCGAGATGCGCGGCCGCCCAGGCAAGCCACCAGGCCAGCGGCGGATGGTCGAAATAGCTCAGCTGCAGCCGCCGGCCGGCGGCCACCATGTAGCTTTCGTCGATGCCGAGGCCGAGGGCGGCGGCAAAGGCCAGCCGCAACGCCGCGGTTGCCACGATCAATGTGACGAGCCCGCCGGTCGGGGTGGCGAGCCAGGAGCCGAGCCGCTGCCGCCGCTCCCGGGCCGTCGCCGGTTCTCGGCTGTCCGCGGTCAAGCGCAACCGCGCCCGGGTGCAAACGGCCGCGACCGGGGCGGACTGCTCAGCGCGGCCGGAAATATTCCTCGTAGGGGGTGTCGTTCTTGATCAACACCCCGCCATCGACAACCAGGGCGACGCCGGTCACCATGCGCGCACCGTCGCCCGCCAAAAACAGGATCGGGTCGGCGATGTCTTCGGGCTCGCACATCCGGCCCAGCGGGATTTTTTGCGCGCGCAGCGCCTTGGCCTGCGGGGTCGGCATCGTGCCGCCGAACGCGGTGGCGGTCGGTCCCGGGCACACGGCGTTGACGCGGATATGGTCGGGGGCAAGCTCATAAGCGGCGTGCCGGGTCAGGCCGAGAAGTCCGGCTTTCGAGGCGCTGTAATTGGCGGTGCCGCCGAACGAAATGCGCACCCCGGCGATTGAAGCGATATTGACGATGGCGCCGCCGCCGCGCGCCTTCATGTGCGGCAGCACCGCTTGAATGCCGTTGAAGGCGCCGGTCAGATTGACCGCCAGCACCCGGTCCCAATCCTCGGGCTTCATCTCGGCGATCAGGCCGCGGATCGTGGCCCCGGCGCCGTTGACCAGGATGTCGATGCCGCCGGCTTTCGTGGCGAGGTCGGCGGTCAGCGCCGCAAAGCCGGCGCGGTCGGTGACATCGAGCCGATAGGCGGCGGCCCGGCCGCGATTGCCGGCAATCTCGCTGGCGATCCGTTCGGCGGCGGCGGGGTCGCGATCGACCACCGCAACATAGGCGCTGGCGCGGGCAAAGGCGCGGGCTGTCGCGGCGCCGATGCCATTGCCGCCGCCGGTGACGAGTGCGACCTTGCCGGCGAAATCCTCGGCCATGTTGTCCCTCCCGATCAGCTGCCGGTCACTTTAGCCCCGATCGCTCTCGGCGAGAACCGGCGCCCGCGACCGGGATGCAGCCGGCGCCGACCGGCTCCTTCTGTGGCAAAACCCCGGAGCGCGGGGCGGCATTTGCGTCGCGGCAGGGTTCGCGATAATGAGCAAGGGAGCGATGCGGTCGGGCGCGGCCGATTTCAGAGGCGGCCGGCCGTGGCCGCATCACGGCGTGGGAGGGCAAGACCGATGGCCTCGGCGGCGGACCGGATCCCGGTCGATCATCACGATTGGCATTCGCCGGATTATGTCGAGGAATGGATTGCGCGCGACGTCACGCGTGACGCCGAGCGCCGGTTGCGGCTGCGCGAGATGCTGGCCGCCGCCCCGGCCGCCAAGAACGACCCCCTCGCCGTCCTGGATGTCGGCGGCGGCTACGGGGTCGTGACCGAAGAAGTGCTCGACATGTTTCCGCGCGCGGTTGTCACGCTGCAGGATTATTCCCAGCCGATGCTCGATCGCGCCCGGGCGCGGCTCGCCGGCGCGGCCGGACGGGTGCGCTATGTGCTCGGCGATTTGCGCGACCCGGCCTGGGTCGCGGCGGTGGGCGGCCCGTTTGATCTCGCGGTATCGGCGATCGCGATCCACAATTTGCGCGACAGCGACCAGATCGCCGCCTGCTATCGGGGGATCGCGTCGGTGTTGAAGCCCGGCGGCGCCTTTCTCGACTATGATCTGTTTGAGCTGATCGGCGGCCTCGCGATCCAGATGCGGGTGATCGAGAGGGCCGGTTTCACCGATGTCGCCTGTCTGTGGCGGCAAGAGCGGGTGGCGATCATCCGCGCATTGCGGCCGGCAGGCGCGGGTTGAGCGGCGGCCGTGCCGATCGCCGACCGCCGCCGCGTCGCCCGACCGGCGAGGGCTTGGTGAGCCGCGCGCGCCGCGGCCGCCGGCGGTTCTGCGCCGCGCTCGGCGCGATCGCGGTGCTGGCGGCCGGCTGCGCCCCGGTGCCGCCGACCGGACCGACGCCGCCCTTGCCGCCCGGCCCGACCGCCGCCGAGATTGCCGATTTCGCCACCGCCCAGATGCATTATCGCTATGGGCTGGCGACCGGAAACGACGATCTCGTCGCCGCGGCGAGCCGGACGCTGGCGGCCGTCCCGCGCGAGGTTTTCGCGCGCGCCGACCCGCGGCTGTTCGACGCCGAACTGGTCTGCGAGCGCTCTTCGCCGCGCTTGACAAATCCGAACCGGCAACTCCCGCCCGTCCCCTTTGCCGTTCGGTGCGAAGACGTCGAATGGCGTTATCGGGAAGCGACAATCGCAATCCGTCGCGAGATCGAGGCGCAGATCGCCGCGGCGCAATCGGCGACGATCGCCGCGGCCCAACCGCAGCGGCCGTGAACGGCAAGGCCGGCGCCGGGAGCACACCGCTCGCGGCCCGATCGCCGAAGCCGGATGCGGTTGCCACCGGGTCCGGCGCGCCGCTGTGCTATGCCGGGATCGGCGCCATCGCCGTCGCGAGCGCGGCCGCACAATCGGCGAGCGCCCGCCGCGCCGCGCCGATCAGCCGGCCATAGCGGATAAAGCCGTGGTTGATGCCGTCGTAAACCTTGAGCGTGTGCGGCACACCGGCATCGGCGAGAGCTCCGGCAAGCCGATGACTGTCGTCGAACAGCGGGTCGAGGCTGCCGACAATCAGATGCGCCGGCGGCAGGCCTTGCAAATTGCCCAGGATCGGCGCCGCCCGCCAATCCTGCTTCTGCTCGGGGCGCTCGAGATAGGTTTCCCAGATCCACTGCATCTGGGTTTGCGATAATCCGGCGCCGCGGCCGAAGCGCTGCCAGGACGGGCTGTCGCTGTCGGTCGAGTAGACGCCGTAGATCAGCAGCATAAAGCGCACCGCCCGCAGCCCCTCGTCGCGCAAGGAGAGCGCGGTGCCGAGCGCCAGATTGGCGCCCGCGGAATCGCCCCCGACCGCCAGCCGGGCGGGGTCGATGCCAAACCCGGCGCCGTCGCGGGCCATCAGCCGGGTCACCGCGACCATCTCCTCGAAGGCTTTGGGAAAGCGGTGCTCGGGCGAGAGCTTGTAATCGACCGAAAGCGCCGCAACCCCCGACTGCCGCACCAATTCGCGCAGCATCGCGTCCCAGGAATTGAGGCTGCCCTGCATGAAACCGCCGCCATGGGCATAGACGATGAGTGGCGGCGCGCGGCCCTCGTCGGGCAGATAGAGGCGGCACGGCACCTGTCCGTGCGGCCCGGGCAGCTGCAGGTCGCGTTCCGCTTTGAGCGGCACCGAGCCCTCGCCGAGAAAGGCGCCGACCCGATCCTGGGCGGCGCGCACCGCCGAAAGCGGCGCCTTGGTGCGGTCGGGAACGACAAACCCCTTTTCCTGCAACAGCCGACCGGCGGCGATCAATTCGGGATCGACCCAGGGCCCGGCGTCGTTCATGAGCTCATCCTCCAGTCTTGGCTGCGATGCTACAGCCGGCTATTCGGCGGCCTGGCGCGCGGGTTCCGCGGTGGCGGTCGGCTTTGGCAAACGCGGGATCACCTCCCGGGCCATCAGGCGGATGTTCTTTTCGGCTTCCTTGTGGTCGACGAACCCGGAGCGGCCGATAAAGATGAAATTGCCGAAACCGCCGACCTTGTCATAGATGTCCATGATCTGCCGGTAAACGGTGTCGGGGTTGCCGGCGCACAGGATGCCGCGCGCAATCGCCTCCTCGGCGGTGATGCCGATCAGGCTCTGGCCGGGACGGATATTGGCTGCGGCACCGGGGCGCGGCGCGCTGCGGTAATTTTGCGCCTGCACTTCGGGCGGCAACCGGCCGGGAAGGAATTTCGACATCTGCGGCGCCTGTTTGAGGCTGGTGTTCAAAAACCACAGCAATTTGCTGCCGACCCGCAATCCTTCTTCGTCGCTGTCGCCGACACAGGCGAGCGCGGCATAGGCGAAGCGGTCGGTTCCCGGCTCCGGCAGACCCGCCTCGCGGCGGGCGCTGCGATAGGCGTCAAAGGCGCGCTTGCTGGCCTCGGGCCCGCGCAGCACCAGCGCGTTGACAAAGCCGCGGCGGCCCAATTCGGCCGAGGTCTCGGGGTCGCCGGTCGCTGCCCACATCGGCGGGTGCGGGCGCTGCCAGACCGGCGGCCAGATGTTGACGTGGCGGTGGGTGTAGTATTTGCCCTCCCAGCTGAACGGCCCGTCATGCGATGTCAGGGTCTTGGTGATCAGGTCGATCGCCTCCCAGAAGCGGTCGACATAACCGACCGGGTTGGCGTTGCCCGACACCATCTCGCTGTCGCCCGATTTGACAAAGCCGATTTCAAGCCGGCCGCGCGAGATCACGTCGGCCGTCGCATATTCCTCGGCGACCCGCACCGGGTCAGGGCGCACCGTGATCAGGGTGCCGAGGCTCAGGATGCGGACTTTTTTGGTCTGGCGGGCCATGATGCCGAGCACCATCGGGCTGGCGCCATAAAGGCTGTTGATGCCGGAATGGTGTTCGATCGACACGATGTTGACCCCGACATCGTCGCACAGCAGGTGCTCGTCGAGGCATTCTTCAAACAGATCGGCGGCAATCTTGGGGTCACAATATTTGTTGGGCAGGCTGGCGCGCACCGACGGTGCGGCGTCGAGCACCTCCTGCGGCACAAAGGGATAGACGTTTTCGCAATGGTACCAGGCGCGCATCAAACCGGTCTCCTCGGGGGACGAGTGGCCGCGATCTTGGGTCATCACCGGCGCCGTGACAAGATCGCGCCCGAGCTTGGCTGGGCGGATGGGCACAATGGACGGGCAAGGCGAGGCACCGCTGCGAGATCGGCCGCTGTTGGTGATCGATGGCGATTCGTTCGCCCACCGCGCCTATCACGGGCTGCCCAAGACGCTGCGTCGCCGTGACGGCAAGGGTGCGGGAGCCATTCTCGGCTTTGCCAATTTTCTGCTGCGCCTTTATCGCGACGAGCAGCCGCGGGCGGTGCTGGTCGGTTGGGACACGCTCGACACGCCGACCTGGCGGCATCGCGCGCTGCCCGGCTACCAGGGAGGACGGGCATTTGATGCCGAGCTCGTCGAGCAGCTGGCGGTGCTGCCGGAATTTGTCGCGGCATGCGGGTTTGTCGCGGCAAAGGCGGCGGGCTATGAGGCCGACGATTTCCTCGCCGCGGCGGTGGCCCAGGAAGAGGCTCGAGGCGGCCATGCGGTGGTCGCGACCGGCGACCGCGATGCGTTTCAGCTGGCCTCCGACAAGACCACGATCCTGCAGCCGCAGCGCGCCGGCGTGATGCTGCGGCTCGGCGCCGCCGAGATACGCGCGCGCTATGGGGTCGAGCCGCGGCAGGTGCCCGATTTCATCGCGCTGCGCGGCGACCCGTCGGACCGCATTCCCGGCGCCAAAGGGATCGGCGCCAAAGGGGCGGCGGCCGTCATCCGCCGCTACGGCTCGCTCGACGCCGCCCTCGGCGATGGGCGTTTTGCCGCGGAGGCCGAGATGCTGCGGCTCTACCGCAAGATCGCGACGATGGACCGGACAGCCCCCATTCCCGAACTCTGCGATCAGACCCCGAGCTGGGACAAGGCGGCGGCGCTGGCCCGCGACTGGGATCTGACCAACCTCGCCGACCGGCTCGCCGCCCTCGCCGAGGAACGCGGCCCGGCGCAAAAAGCGCCTCAATAATCGTAGCTGTAATTGACGCCGATGCCGGTGCCGCTGTTCTGGCCGGCCTCGGTATCGACCGTCACATGATGGCCGAGATCGACCTCGACCGTGACCTTGCTGGTCGGCGGCGACACCCCTTGGGTCACGCCGACCGACACGCCCGGGGCGATGAATTTGCCGGCGCTGATTGCGGCCGTGCTCTGCGCCGTCGGGGTGGCGAGGCCCGGGTTCAGGCTGCTGCTCGCCGCCGTCGCCGGCCCCTGGCCGAGCCGCAGCCAATCAAGGCCGAGACCGCCGCGCAACCGGTCGAGCACGCCCAAATCATGTCCCGACAGCGCCGCCGCCGCCTGCGCCAATTCGAGCCCTTGGCCCGCAGTCATCTGTCGCACGCCGCTGCCAAACAGGACCCGCGCCAGGATCTCGTCGCGCGGCAAGGCCGGCGTCGAACTGAGCTCGACTGTCGGCGCCGACAGGAAACCCCGGATCGCGACCTCGGCGGTGACGTCGGCGGCGCTCGCCTCGGCGACGATGTCGAGCGCCGGGTCGATCCGGGCCGAGCCGTCGAAATAGATGGTGCCGCGCGTGACACGGAAACTCTTGCCGAGCAATGTGTAGCTGCCGCGGCTGGCGTTGAGCGTGCCGCTGATCTTGGGTGCGGCGGCGGTGCCGGTGATCCTGAGCCGGCCGTTCCACTGGCTGTCAAGCCCATGACCCTGCACCAATACCGGGCCTGGAAGCCGCAGCGTGATGTCCAGCGCCACCGGCAGGCTTGGCCCGGCGGCTCCGGACGAGACCGCCGGCGGCGGCGCGCGCCCGCCGATCTCGGTCACCTTCAGCACGACCACCGAGGGCGGCAGGCTGTTCGGCAGGGTGATTTGCGCATGGCCGATCGTCAGCGGCGCGCTCAGCCGGAGATTGTCGAGCGGGCCGCTCAATGCAACGGTTCCGCTCGCGCTGGCCATCAGCTCATCGCTCGCAGCGATGCGAAAATCGGCGAGCTGCGCGGTGAGATCGACGGCGGCGCCGGCAGCCCCGCCCAGCGTCAGACCGCCGGCGGCGGTGACCTTCCCGCCGGCGCCGTCGCCGGCCGACAGCGACACCAGCCGAAAACTGTCGCCATTGCCGACGAGTTCGGCGGCGATATTGGTCAATACCGCGCCGCTGGCGAAATTCTCATAGCGACCGTCCGATAGAACCAGCCGGCCGCTCGCAGCCGGCGCCGCGACGGTTCCGCCAAGAGCCGCATCGACGGTGAATTTGCCGCTCAGCCGGTCTTCGCCGAGCGGCAGCAGCTCGGCGAAATGGCCGATATCGCCGCCGCCCCTGAGGCTCAGAGCGAGCCGCCCTTGCGCCGGCACCGACAGCCGCGGCGGGTTCGCCGTCAAGACCACCGGCAGCGAGCCGTCAAACGCCATCGCATCGCCGCTGAGACCGGTGACCCGGCCGCTGACGGCAAGCGCGCGGCCGTCCCAATCGCCTGTGACCGCAAGCCCGAGGCGCGGCGTGTGCACGTCATGCGCGACCGCCAGCGCGATCCGCGTCGCGGTCACCGCCAAATGTCCGCGCGGGCTGCGCAGCGAGCCGCCGAGTTCGGCGGTCATGGCCAGATCGCCGCGGATATTCGCGTAACCGAGCAGCCGCGCACCGGCGGCCAGCGGCAGATCGCGGGCGTCGAGCCGGAATTGCAGCGCCTCGCCGCGCAGCCTCCCCTCGCCGCCGATCTGTCCGGCGCCGAGACGCAACGAGAGGCGCGACAGCGCGAGCTCGCTTGCCCGCCGCGTCAGCGTGACCGGCTGCAGCAAGGCAAAGCGCTCCTCGTCGAGCGTTCCCGAAAGACGCGCAAGGGTCAGCTCGACGCCGCCGGGCCCGAGCGCGCTCTCGCCGGCCATTGTCAGCGACAGCGGCCGCCCGTCGGCGGCGGCCTCAAACCCGAACCGGCCGGGGCCGCGGCCGGTGAAGGTCGCGTTCGCATGGGTAAACGAGACCAACCCCGCGCGGACCGCGTCGAGGCTGAGCCGCCCCGACCCGCTTGGCCGGCCGCGAAGATCGGTGAGCCGGGCGCTCGCCGCCAACCGGCCGATCGCCATCGCACCGCTCGCCAGCCGGCTGCCGTCGAGCGTCAGGTCCAGCCCCTGTCGGCCGCCATCGGCGGAAAACCGGGCGGCAAGGTTGAGACTGCCGGCAAGCGGCCGCCCGGCAAGCGCCGACCACGCGCCGAGATCCGGGAACCGCCCGTCAAGCGAACCCGCCACCAGACCGCTGCGAAGACCGACCCCCAGATCGCCGCTGAGCGTGCCGGAGGCGGCGGCGAAGCGCAGATCGCGAACCGCGATCGTATCGCCGCCGACAACGCTCGCCGCCAGCGACAGGCGGCCGTCGAGACGGCCGGCGCGAAACCCGCCATCGACCACCGCGACCGGCTGCGAAAGGTCGGCGATCCGGGCCGACAGCCGCATGCGCTCGATCGCCGCCTGGCCGAGGCCAAGGCCGCGCCCGTCGAGTTCCGCCTGCAGCCGGAGGCGGTCGAGCGGACCCTCGGCCGTCACCTTGGCCGTCAGCGCGCCCCTCAACCCGGCGCCGAGCGCCGGCCCCAGCCGGTCGAGCCGCGGGACGGCAAACGCCAATGCGGCGCGCAGATCCCGGCTCGCGGGGTCGAAGCGGGCGGTGCCGGTAAGCTGTCCGGCGGCGCCCGCCAGCGTCAATTGATCGAGCGTCACGATCCCGGTGGCGTCACGGCGCAGGACCGCGGCGAGGGTCGGCGCGCTCCCGAGCAGAGCGTCCGCGGCGGCCGTCCCGGTGCGCACTCCGCGGGCCGCGCCGGCAATGTGGAGCAGGCCTACGACGCCGTTATTTCCGCTCGCGGCCCGGCCCGAGCCGGTAATCTCGACGGCTCCGCCGCGCAGATCGATCCGGGCGAGTTCGAGCGTGTGGGCGGCCGGATCGAGGCTCGCCGTCAGCGTCCATGCGATGCGGTCGCCGATCGCGGCGGTCAGCGCTGGCGCCGCCGGCAGTTCAAGCCCGTCGGCCTGGCCGTCGCCGCTGATCGCGAGGCGCAGCTGCGGATCGTCGAGCGCCGCGCTCGCCACGGCCGTGAGCCGGGCGGCAAAGCGGCGCAGCAAGAGGCCGGGTGCGCCGACATCCTGTGCGGCGAGCGCGGCGGTCAGCCGCGGCCGCGAGCGGGTGCCGTCGAGAACGGCATCGATAGTCGCTGAGCCGCGCAGCGCGGCGCCGGTGAGCGCGGCAAACCGCGACAGATCCGGCAGCTCGGCCCGCAGCTGTGCGGCAACCGCGCCGTCTTGGCGCCAGCCGCCATGGCCGGTCAGGGTGCCAAACGCCGCCTTGAGCGTCAGCCGGTCAACCGTCAGGCCGCGGCCGGTGGCGGCGTCGAGCGACAATGTCGCGTTGTCGCCGATCACCGCGGCGAGCGCGGCGGGCAGCAGCGCCGCCACCGCGCCATGGGCGGCGAGCCCGATCTTGGTCTCGCCGGCCAGCGCCAGGCTCGCCGTCGCATCGAGCCGGGCCTTTGTCCCCGCCGTCACCGACGCCCGGGCATGCCAGGCCGAAGGCGGCCCGTCACCCTTGACCGTCAGCGTCAACGGCAGATGATCGCTGCGCTGGAACAGCCGGTCGGCGAGCAGTCCGGTCGGGTCGGCGGCGTTGAGGCGCAGCTCGGTCCTGGGTTCGGCGCCGCGCAAGCTCAGCCGCAGCGACATCTCGCCGGGCTCGCCGTCGATGCGGCGCAGCTCGAGGCGGGCGCCGCGAACGGCGCCGTGAAACGCGAGTTCACCGGTCGCGGTCGCCGTCACCGGCGCGCCCAATACCGGCCGTTCGAGCACCAGGCGCGCGATCGCCAAGCGATCGATCTCGACAACGACCGGCGCATGCAGGAGACGGAGCAACTCGGGCAGCGGCCGCGACGGGCCGGCCGGCGGCCGCGTCTGGATCCACGCTCCGATGCGCAAGAGCCTGAGGCGCAACTCCTTGTCGAGCAGCGCCGCGGGGTCGATCTCGACCGCCGCGTCGCGCAATTCGAGCCAGACGCCGTCGCTATCGGCGAGCGTGATGCGGCGCGCGGTCATCGCAAACGGGACGGTTCCCCCCAACCCCTCGATGCGCCAGACGACGCGCTCATTGCTGGCGAGCCGCGCCAACCCGGCGGCAAGCAGGTCTTTGCCCGGCCGCGTCTGCACGAAACCAAAGGCGGCGGCGAGCGCCACGATCACGACGATGACCGCATAGGCGGCGTAGCGCAGCGCGCGCGCCATCAGAACGCCTCGCCGAGGCTGACATAGACCTGGATCGGAGAATCGCTGCTGCGCCGATAAAGGGGCGTCGCCAGGTCGAGACGCAGCGGGCCGAATGCCGTGTAATAGCGCAGCCCGAGGCCGACCCCGTAAAACAGGCGGTTGCCGAGCTGCGGCACGCTTTGCTCGTAATAGCTGCCGGCGTCGACAAACGGAACCACGCCAATCACCGGCGTGATCTTGACCCGGGCTTCGAAATTCATGACGAGGCTCGATTTGCCGCCGATCGGATCGTTGTTGGAGGCGAGCGGTCCGGCGGTCTGATAGGCGTAGGGACGGATCGTGCCGCCGCCGCCGACATAGATCCGCTGGTCGGCGGGCAGCTCGAACAGGGCCGGCCCGTCGAGGGTTGCGACCGCCGCACGCCCGGCCAGAACCGCGCGCTGATTGGCGCCAAGCGCCAGATAGGTGCTGGCCGAAACGAGGGTCGTCACGTAATTCAGATCGGCCGACGAAAAAATATGGGCCGGGGTGACCGACAGCTCGGCCCGATAGCCGCGGGTCGGGCTCAACAGATTGTCGGTCGTGTCGATCTTCAGGTATCCCGGCAGCGCCACGAGGGCGTAGCGCTGGGTGCGCTGCGCGGCGGTGATGATCGACGAGATATCGGCCAGCTCCTCGACATTGGCCTTTTCGAGCTGCACCCCCAACCCGCCGGTCACCATCCGGTCGAAGCGCCGTTCGATCCCGAGCGTCGTCAGGGCGCGGCGGCTATGGTAGGCGGTCGGCGTATAATCGGCGATCTCCGCGGTCGCGAGAAAATCCTGGTTGGTCACAAACAGATCGGGGCGGCGGAAATTGCCGGTCAACCCATAGACCTGCTGTCCGCCGGTCGCCGACAGCCGCAAATATTCGGCATTGCCGAACAGGTTGCGGTTTTCCCAAAAGGCCTTGGCGGCAACGCCCTGGCTGGTGTTGTAGCCGAGCCCGGCGCCGATCGTGCGCCGTGCGCGTTCCCTCAGTTCGATGCGCATCAGCGCGGCACCGGGGTTTGCCGGATCGGGTTCGGGGGTGATGCGCACGGTGCTGAACAGGCCGCTTTCGATCAGGGTGCGGCGCGTGTCCTCCACTTGCGCGGCGTCGTAGCGGTCGCCGCGCCGCCAGCCGAGCCGGCGCTCGACATAGCCGGGGTTGAGCTGTTCGAGACCCGATATCGTCGCCTTTCCAAAGCGGGTCGCGGCGCCGGGGTCGATGACATAAGTCACCGCCATCAGGTGCGTCCGGTGGTCGATGACCACATCGCGCTTTTCGACCTTGGCAAACGGATGCCCGTTGTTGCCATAGGCGGCGACGAGCGCGTTTTCTGCGGCCACCACCGGCGCGGTGCGGGCCGGCTGTCCGGGGTGCAGCGGCAGCGGCGTCATATTGACCGGCAGCGACAGCGGCTTGCCGTCCGGTCCGACCACCGCAACCGAGCCGACGTGGTAGAGCGGTCCCGGCGACACGGTTACCGTCACCCGGGCCGGGTGTTCGGCCAGATCGAGGCGGTAGGAGAATTGCGCATCCCAATAACCCAGGCTGCGCGCGGCGTCGGTCAGCCCACCGAGATCGCGGTCGGCGCGGCGCGCCAGCGCTTCCGGGCTCGCCGGCGGGCGGTTTTCGAGCGCCTTGAGCTGCGAGACCTGGTCGAGCAGATCGGCCAGCTCGCTCGGCGATGCGCCTTTGATGACGGTGCGGTAGGCGATGTCGGCCCGTCCCGCGACACTCGGGGACAGCGCCACGACCAGCGCCGTCACCGCCGCCATCCGCCGGAGCCGCATCGTCTCCGGACGAAGGCCCGAGCGGGACGCGGTCGGCCGGTCTTCAGGCGCTGCGGCGCGCCGTGGCGGCTTCGAGCCGCCGCTTCAGGCGGCGGATTTCCGGGCTCAGCTCGCGGTCGGGGGTGGAGCGCAAAAACGCGTCGATGCCGCCGCGGTGCTCGATCGTGCGCACCGCCGCCGCGCTGATCCGCAGCCGCACGCGGCCGAGCACGTCGGACAGCACCGAAATCTGCTGCAGATTGGGCAGGAAGCGCCGCTTGGTCTTGTTGTTGGCATGGCTGACATTATGGCCAACCTGGACGCCCTTGCCGGTTATTGCGCATCGCCGCGCCATTGCCAAACCTCTGGACAAGCAAACCAAGAAACTGCGCCGCCCGTTCCTGCCGGTGCGTGACGCCTTTTAGGCGGGTCGGCCGCTCCGGTCAAGAACGCGCCGACCAGATCTGGGCGAGATCGGCCTCGCAACCGCGCATGACCAGCCGAAATCTTTCGCACCCCAATTCCATATCCGGCGAGAACACGCCTTGGTGGGAAAAATATCGGCGATGCGCCGCCTTTCAGTAATCGAGGGTGCGGTCACCCTCACCTTCGTCAAAAGCGAAAGCCGCGTCGACATCCGCGCAACGCCGCCGTTCCAATGCGATCGTCTCGATGATTGCGACCGCGTCGCCGTCGCCGTCGCGCACCACCCATCGCTGGCCGATCCGGGTCTTGGGACCTTCGCGGGCCGGCCAGCAGGTCGCGGTTTTGCGGCCGGCGAGGACAAGGCCGGCGCGTTTGTCGGCGAGCTCGCAACGGTCGCCAAAAGAAAAATGCACCAATCCGCGCCATTCGGGCTCGGCCATCACGTGATCCTTCGGTTTCCGCGCGTCTCTTGGCGGGCGACTTGCCGCGCAAAGCGGCTCGACAGCGGCGGCGGGCATGGCACAATTCGACCCGAACGAAAGGAATACCGATGACCACAACCGGCGTCGCCAACCCTTACGAAATCGGGCTCGACAAAAATGCCGCCAATTTCGTGCCGCTGAGCCCGCTCGGCTTTCTCGCGCGCAGTGCGGCGGTGTTTCCCGAGCGCTGCGCCGTGGTTTACGGCGAGCGACGATACAGCTGGCGCGAGGCCCATCAGCGCTGCCGCCGCCTTGCCGGCGCCTTGGCGGGGCGCGGCATCGGACGCGGCGACACGGTCGCGTTGATGGCGCCCAACCTGCCCGAAGCCTTCGAAGCGCATTTCGGGGTGGCGATGGCGGGAGCGGTGCTGAACGCGCTCAACATCCGTCTCGACCCCGAAACAATCGCCTTCATCCTCGCCCATGGCGAGGCCAAGGTGCTGCTGACCGACACCGAGTTTGCCCCGGTCATCGCCGCGGCTCTGGGCCGGCTCGAGCGCAAGCCGCTGGTCGTCGACATCGCCGATCCGCTGGGCCCGGGCGGGCAACGCCTCGGCGAAACCGATTACGAGTCGTTTCTCGGCGAGGCGAGCCCGCAATTTGCGCCGCTTCTGCCGGACGACGAATGGGAGGCGATCGCGCTCAATTACACCTCCGGCACCACCGGCAACCCCAAGGGGGTCGTCTATCATCACCGCGGCGCTTATCTGAACGCGCTCGGCAACATCCTGGTCTGGGGCATGCGGCAGCACCCGACCTATTTGTGGACCCTGCCGATGTTCCACTGCAATGGCTGGTGCTTTCCGTGGACGGTGACCGCTCTGGCCGGCACCCATGTCTGTCTGCGCCGGGTCGAGCCGGCGGCGATCTATGACATGATCCGGCGCCACCGGGTGACCCATTTGTGCGGCGCCCCGGTGGTGATGAACATGCTGTTGAACCCGGGCGAGGGCGTCGACCGCAGCCTCGATCACCCGGTCGCGATGATGACCGCCGGGGCGCCGCCGCCGGCGGCGGTCATCGAAGGGATGGAGGCGGCGGGGTTCCACATCACCCATGTCTACGGCCTGACCGAAGTCTATGGCCCGGCCACGGTCTGCGCCTGGCACGACGAATGGGACAGCCTGCCGAATGCCGAGAAGAGCCGGCTCAAGGCGCGGCAAGGGGTGAATTATCCGGTGCTCGACGGGCTGATGGTCGCCGACCCCGAGACCCTGGCGCCGGTGCCGGCCGACGGCGCGTCGATGGGCGAGATCTTCATGCGCGGCAACATCGTCATGAAGGGCTACTTGAAAAATCCGGGCGCCACCGAGGAAGCGTTTGCCGGTGGCTGGTTTCACACCGGCGATTTGGGCGTCGTCCATCCCGACGGCTATATCGAGCTCAAAGACCGCTCCAAAGACATCATTATCTCGGGCGGCGAAAACATCTCGACGGTCGAGGTCGAAAGCGTGCTCTACCGGCACCCGGCGGTGCTCGAAGCGGCGGTGGTGGCGCGCCCCGACAAGCTGTGGGGCGAGACCCCCTGCGCGTTTGTCACGCTCAAATCGGGGGCGACCGCCACCGCCGACGACATTATCGGGTTCTGCCGCAATCATCTCGCCCGGTTCAAGGTGCCGCGCACCGTCGTCTTCGCGCCCTTGCCCAAGACCTCGACCGGAAAGATCCAGAAATTCCTGCTGCGCGAGCAGGCCAAAGCGCTCGGCTGAACCGGAAAAAGAGGGCGGCCGGACCGCAGGCCGCCCCACGCCTGGCTGGCTTGCCGCCCGCTGACAATCATCGCTGGCTTGCGGCCCGCGATTCACCATCAATTGAACGGGTTGCGGTCGCTTGGCGCGACTGCTCCGTGCGCCCCTTCGGCAAGCTTGGCCCACCTCTCGCCGCCCATTTAAAGCCGGATTAACCCGATCTCGACGAAACTGGGGTGTTTCGTGTCGCCATCCGCAAGGAGTGGACGCAATGCCCAATCCCGAAATCGAAACCTACATTGCCTCGCTCGACTACGATCCCCGGCAATTGCTGTCGGTGGTTCCCGACGGCACGACCTCGACACTGCCGGTCAAGGATCGCCAGCAAGACGGCAACGGGGTGCTGATCTGCACCAAGACCCAGCATACGTTGAACAAGAACCTGAGCGAGGTGGCGATATTGAGCCCGACCGCCGGCGTCATTTTTCCGGGCGGGCTGGTGATCGCCGACCAGAATCTGAGCGATGGGCGGCCGACCCCGATCGCCTTGCCGCGCGCCGCGGCGCGACTGACGATCGACCTGCCCGGGTTGGAAAACGCCAGCGCGAGCCTGGTTCCCTCGGCCTCGGCGGTGCAGGAATTTATTACCGGCAGGCTCGAAGAATGGAACCGCAGACCGGCCAGCCAAGGCTATGTCAACCCGGCGCGTTCGTTCATCCAGACCACGCAGGCCTTTTCGTCGCAACAAGTCTCGCTTGAACTGGGCTTTAACGCGAAATGGGCGTCGGGAAGCGCCGCGGCGCAGCTGTCGGCCAGCAGCAGCAGCGAAAAATCGGTCCTTGTCGCCTATTTCAAGCAGGTCTTTTACACGGTCTTCCTCGACCCGCCGGCCACGCCCGCTTCGGTATTTGCCGACAATGTCACCCTCGCCGAACTGAGCCGGGTCTGCTCGGCCAACCATCCTCCGGCCTATGTGCGCAGCGTCGATTACGGCCGGCTGTTGATGGTCAAGATGGAGACCTCGGCGGTCGATACGACGGTCAATCTGACCGGCGCATTCGAGCAGGCCACCCAAGGCGGGGTCACCGTCGGCGGCGAGCTCAAGGCCAAATACGAGAACATTTTGCGCAATGCGTCGTTTACCGCCCTGGCCCTGGGCGGCGGCGCCGAGACGCCGGTGCGCATCTTTGGCGGCGGCACCGCCGAGGGGCTCAAGGGTTTGCAAGAATATATCCAAAAGGATGCGGTTTATCGCCGCGACAATCCCGGTCTTCCGATCGCCTACACCGTCGCCTTTCTGAAAGACAATGTGTTCGCGCAGATGGGCTATACGACCGATTACACCGAAACCCAGTGCGTTCGGTATCCGAACGGGTTTGTCAAGTTTCAGCACGCGGGCTGGTATGTGGCCAAGTTCGAGGCCGATTGGGTCGAGCCCGACGTGCACGGGAATTATAATTACAGCCAGCCACGGATATGGGAATCGGGCGACACCACCGCCGGCTATACGCATCAGCTCGACCTGCCCGGCGATGCCCAGTCGGTCAGGCTGAAGGCCTGGGCGGCGACCGGCCTGGCCTGGGATCCGTGGGGCGAGATTTTCAGCATCGCGCTCAACGGTCCCGATAACAAATGCTACCGGGCGACCGGCACGACGCTCAATCGCAGCTGGGACAATAACTGATCAGACCGGAACTGATCATAGGGCGGATGGCCCGGCGAGGCGCCGAACGCCGAGCTAAGGGCCGGCCGAGACATGAAAAAGCCGGGAACAGCAGAGCCGCTTCCCGGCTTTTCGACGCATCCTGCCGCAGGCAGCGGTCAGAGCCGCTCCAGCTGGAAGATTTCGTCCTTGATACGCAGCTTTTGCCGCTTAAGGTCGGAGAGCACGTCGTCGTTGGGAAGCGGCCGGCGGTTCTCCTCGTCGATCGCGCGTTCGAGCGCGGCATGCTGTTCCTTGAGCGTTTGAATGCGGTCTTTTGGCGACATGCATTCCCTCCTGCGAGGCCGAGGCTGATGCCCAAAGATAAGCCGCCGCGGTCGGCTCGGCCAACCGACCGCGCCGATGACGAAAATATGTCAAGACCGGGAGGTTGCCCAGGGCAGCGATGACGGAAATCTCGGCACGGCCGCGTCTGATTGTCGGGATCAGCGGCGCCTCGGGGGCGATTTTGGGGGCCCGGCTGCTCGAATTGCTGGGTCCGCTGCCGGTGGAGACCCACCTGGTTCTGAGCCGGACGGCCGAGCTCACCCTCGCCGTCGAAACCGGGTTCAAACCGGCCGCGGTGCGCGCCACTGCCGATGTCGTCCACGCGGTCGGCGACATGGCCGCACCGATCTCGTCAGGTTCGTTCAAAACAATCGGGATGGTGATCGCCCCCTGTTCGGTCCGCACCATGTCCGAGATTGCCAGCGGGGTCACGACAACGCTGCTGACCCGGGCCGCCGATGTCGTGCTCAAGGAACGGCGCCGGCTGGTTTTGCTGGTGCGCGAGACCCCGCTCCATCTCGGCCATCTGCGGACCATGGCGGCATTGTCGGAAATGGGGGCGGTGATTGCCCCGCCGGTGCCGGCGTTCTACGCCAAACCGGCATCGATCGCCGAGATGATCGACCAGACCTTGGGGCGGGTGCTCGACCTGTTCGGGCTCGAGACCGGCACGGTCAAACGCTGGGGCGAAGCCCCTGGAGGCTAGCGGCCGGCGCACAGGCGGGCTAACGGGCCGCGACCAGCGCCCGCAATTCGCGGCGCAACAGCGCCGGCGCGGCGCCGGCGGCATGACCGCGGCCGAGGATCAAGGCGAGATTGGCCGCGGCATCGGCCAGGCATTGCCCGGGCTCGCGCAGGGCCGCGGCCGGGGCGAAGGCGGCAAGTCGGGTCTGCGCCGCGTGTTCGGCTTCGAGTTCGATTGCGTTGATGCGCTCGCGCAGCCGCTCGAGGTCGGCCTCGCCGGCCGGGGCGAGGGCGCGGCGCAGCCTGCGCAGTGGCACGATCACTTGGGCTCGGACCGGCTCGGCGGCGGTGCGCGCCCGGTCGATCAAGGCGCGATCGGCGCGGCCGCGCCCCGACAGTCCCAGCCAGCACCCGAACAGGATCAGGTTGACGTCGAGCCCGGCCTCGTCCTGCAACGCCAGCAATGCCTCGGCCACCCCCGGCCGCGCGTAAAAGGCGAGGGAAAATTGCCAGAACTTTTCGGCCGGATCGGCGTCGCTTGCGATCGTGTTCATTTTTTGTTGCACTCCAATCGCCAGCCCCTATCTATCCAAAGCAGCATCACGCCCGATCGTCGGCCCCCGATGGACCTCCATGCCGAAGCCCTGAAAGAGCAGCTTGTCGCGCTCCGATCCGAGCATCGTGATCTTGATGACGTCATCACCAGGCTGTCCGAGCAAGCGCCGGTCGACCAGCTCCAGCTGCGCCGTCTGAAGAAACGCAAACTGCTGTTGAAAGACCGGATTTCCAAGCTCGAAAGCGAATTGCTGCCGGACATCATCGCCTGACCGCCGGTCGGCGGCGGCGCTTGTCCTGCCGCCCTTGCCCCCTATAATGCCGGCCGGCAATCAGCTGTCCCGGGGAGAGGGGGCGAATGAGCCAGGCCGGTCCCGCGGTTGGGATCATCATGGGCAGCCAGTCCGACTGGCAGACGATGCAGCATGCCGCGGCAACGCTGGACCGGCTGGGAATAGCGCACGAGGCGCGCATTGTTTCCGCCCACCGCACCCCGGACCGGCTCTACCGGTATGCGCGCAGCGCGCGCGAGCGCGGTTTGCGGGTGATCATCGCCGGGGCCGGCGGTGCCGCCCATCTGCCGGGGATGGCGGCGGCGTTGACCCCATTGCCGGTGCTGGGCGTGCCAATCGAAAGCCGGGTTCTAAAGGGGGTCGACAGCCTGTTGTCGATCGTCCAGATGCCGGCCGGCGTCCCGGTCGCGACATTCGCGATCGGCGAATCGGGCGCCGTCAACGCCGCGCTGTTTGCCGCCGCCATTCTCGGGCTCTCGGACGCCGCGGCAGCAACCAGCCTCGACGCTTGGCGGGAGAGCCAGACCGAGCGTGTGGCCGAGCGCCCCGGCACCGCCTGATGTCGTTCAAGGCTCTGACGCCGGGCGCCACAATCGGAATTTTGGGCGGCGGCCAACTCGGCAGGATGACGGCGCTGGCGGCGGCGCGGCTGGGCTTCCGCTGCCATGTTTTCGCGACCGAGCCCGACAGCCCGGGCGAGCAGGTCTGCAATCGAGCCACCGTCGCCGCCTATGACGACGGCGACGCGCTCGACGGCTTTGCCGCCGCGGTCGATGTCGTGACCTTTGAATTCGAGAACATACCGGCCGACGCGGTGCGTCGGATCGCGACCACAACCCCGGTGCGGCCGCGCCCGGAAATTCTCGAGATCACGCAAGACCGCTTGCGCGAAAAGGATTTCCTGCGCGCGATCGACATCGCGACGACCACCTATCGTGAAATTTCAGACGCGACGGCGCTGGCCCGGGCGATGCACGATTTCGGCTACCCGGCGGTGTTGAAAAGCGTGCGGATGGGCTATGACGGCAAGGGTCAGGTCACGCTGACCCCGGAAACGAGGCCGGACGAGGCGTGGCGGCGGATGGGCGGCGAGATCGGCATCCTCGAGGCCTATGTCGATTTCGCCTGCGAGATATCGGTCATCGTGGCGCGCGGCCAAAACGGCGCGCTGGCGACCTATCCCCCGGTCGAAAACCAGCACACCCGCCATATCCTCGACACGACCATCGCACCCGCGCGCATCGCGCCGGAAATCGCGATGCGGGCCGAAGCGATCGCCCGTCATGTCGCCGAAAAGCTTGATCTCGTCGGCGTGCTGGCGGTCGAAATGTTTGTGACCCAGGCCGGCGAGGTGCTGGTCAACGAGCTGGCGCCGCGGCCGCACAATTCCGGCCATTGGACGATCGACGCCTGTATCACCAGCCAATTCGAACAGCTGGTGCGCGCGATCTGCGGGCTGCCGCTCGGCTCGGTCGAGCATCACAGCGACGCGGTCATGAAAAACCTGCTCGGCGACGATGTCGAGCGGTGGCGCGAAGCGCTCAACGACCCGGCCGCGAAGCTCCATCTTTACGGCAAGCGCGAGGTCAAACCCGGCCGCAAGATGGGCCATGTGACCCGGTTGTTTCCGCATCGCTGACCCGGCTCGGGTAAGACGCCGCAGCGGCGGTACGGTGGCGCGCGCCCGTCGCCGCCCCCATCTTTGCCGCCAGCCTCCCCGAGCGAGGTCCAATGTCTGACGACCGCCGCCTGACCTCCAACATTCCGCCAAACCCGCTGGAGTGGGGTGCTGACCTGCGGGCCAGCGGAATTCGCGTCAGTCGCCTCCGGGGAGCATGCGCAGCAGCACGCGGTCGCGTTGCCAGAAATGATGATAGAGCGCTGCCGCCACGTGCAGCCCGACGACGGCAAGCAAGGCATATGCAGCGAGGATGTGGATATCGCCGAGTTCATGACCCAGCGCCGAACCGGCTGGCACGATCGGCGGTAGCGCGAAGAAATCGAAGAAACTGATCCTCCAGCCGCGAGCCGAGACGTTCGCCCAGCCCATTAGCGGCAGGGCGATCAGAAGTACGTAAAGCAGACCGTGCACGATTTGCGCCGCAGCACGCTGCCAACCTGGCGTCTTGTCGGCGATCAACACCACCGGATGGCGCAAGCGCCAGATTAGGCGAACGACGACAATCGCAAGGATCAACAAGCCGATCGAAACGTGAAGGCTGACCAGCCTGTCCGGTCGCGAATCGCGATGGATCTCGGGCATTGTCCAGGCCACCAAATACTGCGCCGCCAACAGCGCCAAGACAAGCCAGTGCAGCGCCTTGGCGACGCCGTCGTACTCCGCGCTTCGAACCGCTCGTGCGGACATGACCGGGTCCTATGGGCCGTATAGATTCACGATATCACCGGTGCGTTGTTTTGGAATCTGCGCACCGACGGATCATCAATGCATCCGTTTCGACGCCACTCCTTGATCAAGATCAATGATCATTCACCTGCCGCGGCGCACACGATGGCCCGAGGCGGCTGCGAGCCTGTCGATCAGCCTTCGATCGGCGCCGCGGTCGTGGTGCGGTCCTGGTATCAAAGGTTAGCAAAATGAGCGTGAATGCCCGCCATCTCTTGCTCGTGTCCGGCCTTTCCGTTGCGCTTGGTGCGGCCGGCGCCGGCGCTGTCGGCCAACTCAGCGCGCAAACAAAAAGCAATCTCGATACGGCCATGCACGGCGAGGCCTTTGCCGCTGCGAAATACATGCTCTATGCCGAGCGCGCCCGCGCGAGCGGCCACAAAGATTTGGCGACCTATTTCGAGAAGGCCGCACGGGTCGAGCGCACCGATCATTTTGCCAAGGAGGCCAAGCTTTTTGGCCTCGCCGGCAGCAACGAAGCCAATCTGCGCGAGGCGATCAAGGGCGAGAGTTACGAAAGCCAGACAATGTATCCGCAATTCGCCCAACAGGCAGAGGCGGCGGGCGATCAACAAGCGGCCGCGCTGTTCCGTGAGATCGCCAAAGACGAGGCGCAGCACCAGGAGAATTTCCAGGCATTTCTGACCAAACTGTCCGCGGCCAAATAGGAATGGCACAACCCCTTCTGGCAAGCCGCATCGGCCGCTGTCGCGCTAGCGCGCGGCGGCGCGGCCGCTGACCTCGGCGCCGGCATCGGGCGCCATCTTCAAGAAGAACGGCACCGACAGCAGCGAAATCAGCGCGACACCGACAAACACCGGATAGAAATCGGCGGCGCTGAGCGCCGTGTCGCCGCGCACGACCAGCATGATGTGCAGCATCAGCGCCGCGGTCGCCACCCCGGCGGTCTGCGACAGCTGCTGGGCCATGCTGGACAGGCTGGTGGCGCGGCTGAGCATGTTGGCCGGCACGTCGGCATAGCCCAAAGTGTTGATGCTGGTCATCTGTAGCGAGCGGAAAAAGCCGCCGACCAGCAGCGCCAGAAAAATCACGTAATGCGGCGTGTCCGGCCGGAACAGGCTGTAGCCGAACAAAAACCCGGCACTGATGACGGCGTCGCCGACCAGCACAATGCGAAACCCGAAGGTGCGCAGGATCCTGACCGCCGAGGTTTTCATCAGCATCGCGCCGGCGGCGCTGGCGAAAGTCAGCAGCCCCGAATGCAGGGCGCTCAGCCCAAAGCCGACCTGCAGCATCAGCGGCAACAGAAACGGCAATGCGCCAAGCCCCATCCGGAACAAAAACCCGCCGATCGAGGCCGAGGCGTAAGTCGGGATGTCGAACAGCTTGAGATCGATGATCGGGTTTGGCACGCGGCGGGCATGGCGGACATAGATGGTCAGACAGGTCACCCCAACCGCCAACAGCGCCACGACCACGACCGTCGGCAGGGCGCCGCGGCCGACATTTTCAAAGCCGAAAGCAAGCGTGGCCAGCCCCACGCCGGTCAGCGCAAACCCGCCGCGGTCGAGCGGCCGGCGCCCGGTCTCCTTGAGGTCGGTGACCAGCAGGTTGACAAGAACAATGCCGAGCACACCGACCGGAATATTGATGAAAAAAATCCATCGCCACGAGGCGTAGGTCACGATAAAGCCACCCAGCGGCGGGCCCATGACCGGGCCGATCAGGGCCGGGACGCTGACAAACGACATCGCCTGCACGAGTTCGGATTTGGGGATGGTGCGCAGCAACACGAGCCGCCCGACCGGCACCATCAAGGCGCCGCCCATACCCTGGACAATGCGGGCTCCGACCAGGGCCGGCAGCGATGTCGCCATGCCGCAGCCGATCGAGCCCAGCGTGAACACGATGATGGCGAGACTGAATACGCGCCGCGCTCCAAAGCGGTCGGCGGTCCAGCCGCTGACCGGAATGAAGACGGCAAGGCTCAACAGATAACACGTGATCGCGACATTGAGCCTGAGCGGGGTTTCACCCAGCGAGCGTGCAATCGTCGGCAGGGCCGTGGCGATCACGGTCGAGTCGAGGTTCTGCATGAACATCGCGCAGGCGACGATAAACGGAACCAGCGTCCGCCGGGACAGCTTCAGCCGCATCACTTGCCGCGGTCCAAGCGCCAAAGAGCCCCGCGGCACGCCCCCCCATTTTGCCGCGCCTGGGCCCGACCCGGAGCTCCAATGGCTTGCGCGCCGACGGTCACGACCGCCTGGCTCATCCCGGGGAGATCATGAAGGAACCCTATCATAAACCGTATATACAGCACCCTCGTTGCCGGCAGAAGCGACGATCGGGTAGGGCTCGGCTGCGCTTTGCGCCGATCGCCGCGGGCGTGTTGCTGGCGGCGCTGCTGGCGCTGCCGGGCTGCGATCCGGTGCAGATTGTCGAAGGCTCAGACACCCATGTGTCGATCCGCTATGACGGCGTTGCCAACGGATTGGACCAGGCGACGGCGTTGGCGCGGACCGCCTGTGCGCGCTATGGCCGGACCGCGCGCTTGCGCCGCACCTATCACGAAGGTCTCGGGCTTGGCGAACGCTTCGCGTTTTTCGATTGCGTCTAGGCCGCGGTGCGGCGCAACAGCGTGTCGCGAGCCCGGTTGATCTGGCTGGCGAGATAGTCCGAGCCGCCGTGATCGGGGTGGAGTTTGACCATCAACCGGCGGTGCGCCTCTTTGATCTCGTCGGCCGTGGCGCCGGCGGCAAGACCGAGGATCGCATAAGCTTCCTCGACCGTCATCTCGGCGCTCGCGGCCCGCGACCCGCCGGCGCGATCGGCGCCCGGGCGGCTGCCGCCTCCGCCGCCCAGTTCGTCGCGCCAGTCGGGATGAAAGCGGTCGAGATAGGCTTCGAGCAGGCGGGCGCCGTCATCGTCCTCGGCGCGACATTCGCGCAACAGGCCAACCAGATCCGCCACCCCCATCTCCTCGATCCGCAACCCGGCATAGCGGCCCTGCAACACCGTTCCGCTCATCGTGCCGGTGTCGTGGTCGAGGGTCATGCGCAGAAACGCAGTCGCGACGGTCGAGCTTTGCCCGCTGCGCGGCGCCCGCCACCGGTCGATCAGGCCGCGCAATCGCGACAGCAGCGGCATCGACATGGCCAGCGGCAACATCAACCCGGCGAGTTCGCGCACCGGCGGCAACACCAACAAGCCAAGGACCGCGAATGCAGCGATGGCGATGCCGGTCCATTTCAGGTTGCGCGCCAGCCGCACCGGATCGGCATTGATGAACAGATAGACCAGGAACAGGAAGCCCGCGAGAACCGCCACACCGCCCAGCAGGAACAGCATCGCCCGCTCCGGTTACGCCCGCGCCCGCCGGCTGCGCTTCCCCGCCGGCGACCGCGGCTGCGCAGCGAGCGTGGCGACACGGCCACAGGTCACACCCCACCTCTTTGGCGGCGACGGCTCAACCCTTGAGCTGCCGGGTCAGGGCGCGCACCTCGTTGCCCTTGTCTTCGCCATAGGCCGTGAGCGCGCGATAGCCGCCGGCGGCATAGACCGCGACGGCCGCCAGCAGCTCTTTAAGGCGGGCGGCGCTGGCGAGGTCGAAAGCGAGATAGGCGCCGCGCGACAATTTCGCCATCTGCTTGAAGGCGGCCGCCGCGGTCGGGTCACGGCCTTCGTGAAAGAGAAAGATCGGCACCCCCAACAACCCCAATTCGCCGGCGAGCCGGCAGAGCCGGTCGACATTCTCCTCCATCGCGTCGCCGACAAAAACCAGGGCGTTGACGTGGCGCCTGCCCGTCTCGCGGATCGCATGGGCAAGGACGCGCTCGATCTGGGTCTCGCCGCCGACGCAATGGACGCCGCTCATAATGCGGTGCAGTTCGGCCGCGGTGGTGACCCAGCGGCTGGCTTTGCATTCGGCAAAGCCGCGGTAAAAGACGAGCTGGATCTCGAGACCGCCCAATCCCGCCGTCGCCTCGAACATTTCGCCCTGGATACGGCAGGCATGGTCCCAGGTCGGCTCGCGGCTGGCCGTCGCGTCGAGCGCAAAAACAAGCCGCCCGCGCCCGCCGCCGGGCTGGACCGGTGTCCGGCGCAGTTTGTCGAGGAACTCGCTGACCTCGGCCGAGCGCCGCTCGGCTGGAACGCCCCGGTTCGGATCGCTCATCGCCGCCTCATAGCGCCAGCTGCCCCATCCCGGCCGTGGAAAGACGCCGCCCGCGCCGCGCCCCGGCAGTCATAGGGGCAGCCGCTTGGCGAGGTGTCGCAACGCAAACGGTTTACGCTCCGCAGCCGGTCCAAACATAGGATAATAAGGGCGCCGCCACCGATCGACACCATCGTTTGCGGTGGCCAATCCCGGTTGCCGCCCGTGACCGACACTTTGCGAGATTGGCTCAGATCATGTCGCCGACACTGCACCCGCTGAGCCTCGACGACATCGAGGCGCTCGCGGTCGGAGCCTGGATCCTCGGCACCGGCGGCGGCGGCAGTCCCTATCTCGGCCTGCTCAATATGCGCCGGCTTTATGGCGAAGGACGGCGGGTCGCGATCCTTTCGCCGGTTGATCTCGACGATCGGGATTGGGTCGCGGTGGTGTCCAACATGGGGGCGCCGCTGGTCGGTCAAGAGCGGCTCGCCGACAGCCGCAACATTGCGCGCGCGGTCGAGATCCAACAGGGTCTGCTCGGCGCCCGCTTCACCGCGGTGATGCCGCTCGAAATCGGCGGCGGCAATGCGATCCAGCCGTTGATGGCCGCCGCCCATCTCGGCCTGCCGGTGGTCGATGCCGATACGATGGGCCGCGCCTATCCGGAAGCCCAGATGACCAGCGTCGCGGTCGGCGATTTGCGGCCCTATCCTTGCGTGCTTTACGACCCGCGCGGCGTCGAGGCGGTCGTGACCCGGGTCCCGGACTGGCGATGGATGGAGCGCGTCAGCCGCCGGATTTGCGTCGAGATGGGTTCGATCGCCTCGACCTGCAAAGCGCCGCGCACCGGCCGCGAGATCAAAGAATGGGGCATTCACTTCACGCTGTCGAAGGCGATCGCCCTCGGCCGCTGCGTGCGCGAAGCGCAGCGCCGGCACGCCGACCCGGTCGCCGCGATCCTCGCCGAAGCGCGGGGCAAACTGTTGTTTCGCGGCAAGGTGCTCGATGTCGAGCGGCGCACGACCGAGGGGTTTCTGCGCGGGCGCGCGCTGATCGACGGGCTCGACGAGGACCGCGGTTCGCGGCTTGAAATCGCGTTTCAGAACGAGTGGATCGTCGCCTGGCGCGACGGCGCGCCGCTGGCAATGTCGCCGGACCTGATCTGTGTGCTCGACACGGTGTCGGGCGAAGCTTGCGGCACCGAGACGATCCGCTACGGGCGGCGCGTGTCAGTCGCAGCGCTGCCGGCGCCGCCGGTGTTTCTGACGCCCAAAGGGCTGGCTCATGTCGGACCGCGGGCGTTTGGCTATGACCTCGACTTCCGCTCGGTCTTCGACCCGCCCTCGGACCAGGCGGCAGCGCCGCCATAGGCGAGGCGGGGCGGCGCCGAGGCGAACGGCGCCGCGCATCGCTTAGGGCCGGGCTTCGAGGATCATGTTGAACGGGGTCTCGGTCGCGCGGCGAACCTGGCGGAAGCCGCCGGCGGTGATGACCTCGCGCAACCGCGCCTCCCCCGCCTGGGCGCCGAGGGCCAGCCCCACTTCCTGCGCCAGCGAGGTCGGCACACAGATCATCGTCGAGCCGGCGTAAAAAAGCCGCCCGATCGGGTTCAGATTGTCTTCGAGCCGGTCGCCGGCGGCCGGCTCGACGATCATCCAGGTCCCGTCCGGCTTCAACGACTGGCGGACATGGGCCGCCGCACCGACGGGGTCGCCCATGTCGTGCAGACAGTCGAAAAACGCGACCAGATCGAAATCCTTGTCCGGGTAATTCTTGGCGGTCGCCACCTCGAACCGGGTGTTGCCGCCGACCCCGTGGTCGCGGGCATGGCGCTCTGCCTGTTCGACCGACGAGGGGTGGAAGTCGTAGCCGACAAATTCGGAATTCGGAAAGGCCCGCGCCATCAGCACGGTCGACACGCCGTGGCCGCAGCCGACATCGGCGACTTTGGCGCCGCGTTCGAGCTTGGCGACGACGCCGTCGAGCGCCGGCAGCCAGTTGGCGACGATGTTGTTGACATAGCCGGGGCGGAAAAACCGCGCGACCGCGCAAAACAGACAACCCGCCTGATCGCCCCAGGCGACCCCGGCGCCGGTGCGGAACGCCGGCTCGACCTTGGCTTGGTTGTCGAGCATGGAGGCCATCAAACCAAACGCGCCGGGCATAAAGACCGGGCTGTCCTCGATCGCAAACACCATCGCCTGCTCTGGCGGCAGCGAGAACTTTCCGGTCGCCGGGTCGTAGGCAAGGTAATTCGACGCCGCCTGATGCGATAACCACTCGCGCAGATAGCGTTCATGGACCTGGGTGGTCGCGGCCAGCTCGGCCACCGTCATCGGCCCATGCTCGTGCATCGCTTTGTATAGGCCGAGCGAATCGCCGATCCGAACCAGCGCGATGCTGGCCGCACCGCCGAGATCGGACAGCATCTGCCCGATAAATTGATGCAGTTTGGCGTCGTCGACCATCGGTGCCACCTGTTCGTTAAGAAATATTAAGAATATTTTAAGGATACGCGCAAATTGCGCCTGGCGCAAGTTTGTCCAGCGTCATCTCGACATGGGGAACGCCAAAATCGTCATAAGGTGCTGACGCCGCGACAAACCCCAGCCCTTGATAAAATCCGGCGAGATGAGCCTGGGCGGCGAGCGCGACGGTCCGGCCGGGATATCGCGCGCGGCAGAAATCGAGCGCTTCGGTCATCAACCGGCGGCCAAGTCCCAGCCTGCGCCGCGACGCGGCGACCGCGACCCGGCCGATGCGCACCGGGGCGGCAGGGCCGGCGTCGGGAGGCGGCAACAGGCGCAAATAGCCGGCCAGCGCCCCCGGTTCCGCGCGCAGGCGCAGATGCCAGGCGGCGAGATCAAGGCCATCGAGATCGGGATAGGGCGAACCCTGCTCGACGACAAAAATCTGCTGGCGAAACCGCAGCAGCTCGTAGAACTCGTGCAGCGACAACAAATCCGCCCGGATCCATTCGCTGGTGATCGCGGCGGCGTTTTTTGGCAAGCTCTTCATGCGCGAAGCTCCGGAGGGCAATAGCGATGCAGCCTCAGGATTATGGACCGTTTCCTTACGTTCCGATCCGCGACCGGCCGAAACTCGTATGGCCCAACAACGCTCGGCTTGCGGTGTGGGTGATCCCGAACATCGAATTCTTTCCGTTGCGCCGCGGCATCCCGCCGCAACCCGGAGCGCCGGCCGGCGCCCCGCCTTCGGTGCGTGCCTGGGCGCAACGCGATTACGGCAACCGGGTCGGCATCTGGCGGATCATGGATGTGTTGAGCAAGCACGGTATCCGCGCCAGCCCGACCCTCAACGCCGACATTTGCCAGCATCACCCGCAGATCGTCCGCGCCGCCCTCGAACTCGGTTGGGAGATCCTCGGCCACAACGAGACCAACAGCGTCTGGCTCGACGCGCTGAGCCCCGAGGAAGAGCGCCAAACGATCCGCCGCACGCTGACCCGGATCGCCGAGCTGACCGGCAAAAAGCCGCTCGGCTGGCTCGGCAGCGGGCTTGCCGAGACCTGGCACACGCTCGACTTTCTCGCCGATGAGGGGTGTCTTTACGTCGCCGATTGGGTCAATGACGACCAGCCCTACATGATGGATATCGGCGGCCGCCCATTGGTCTCGATCCCCTATTCCTACGAGATCAACGACGCGCCGTTCATCAACACGCGGCTTGGCACGATCGACGAATTCGAGACCGCGATCCGCCGCCAGTTCGACACGCTTTACGCCGAGGGCGCGGAATCGGGCCGGGTCATGGCGATCTGTCTGCACCCCTATATCATCGGCGTCCCGCACCGCATCAAAGGGCTCGACCAGGCGCTCTCATACATCCGCGCCCATGACGGTGTGTGGTTCGCGACCGGCGAAGAAATCGTGCGCCACTGGCTGCAATCGGGGGCGACGTTCTAAAAGCTGGTCCCGGCCGCCGCCGCGCCCGGCCTTCAGCCCCCCGCCCCTTGAGGCCGGTCTTGCCCCGGCGCCCGGTCCGGCTGCGGCGCCGGCGGGGCGCCGGCTTTCAGCGCCGCGAGTTCCCGGCGCAGGGCGCGCATTTCCTCGAACCGGGCGGTGACATCGCGCAAAAATGCGGCGATCGCGACCGGCCGCCCCGCCTCGTCATGCACCGCCCGCACCGTGAATTCGATCGAGATGCGGGCGCCATCCTTGCGCATCGCCGGCACCGCCAGGATCTCGCCTTCGCCATAGCGGCTGGGGGCACCCGCCATGACCCGGTCGTAGCCTTCCCAATGCCGCGCCCGCAGCCCCTCGGGCACGATCAGATCGAGGCTGGCGCCCAGCGCCTCGACTTCGGCAAACCCGAAAATGCGGCTTGCCGCCCGGTTCCAAAAGCGGATTTTGCCGTCGCGGTCGGCAACGATCACCGCATCGGGGCAGTCCGCGGCGAGGCGCGCGATCAACCTGTCGAGCCATGCGTTGTTCATCGTCGGTGGTGCCTTCCTCGATCCGTCGGGTGATCCTAAAACGCTGCCGCAAGGCCGAACAGCGCGCCAAATGCGCCAAACAGGATCAGCGGGTTGAGCTGCCGCCAACGGAGCAGGATGGCGGTCGCGGCGGCCGCGGCAAGCCACACCGCGGCGCCGCCCGCCGCCTGCAAAACGGCAAGCCCGCCGGCCAGCATCAACCCCGCCGCGATCGGCGCCAACCCGTCCTCGATGGCGCTGTGCCAGCGCGAGCCGCGCCAGCGCCGCCACAGGCGTGAGACGGCAAAGATCAGCAACGACGACGGCAGATAAAGGGCGATGGTCGCGACGAGCGCCCCGGTCCAGCCGGCCACCCGCCACCCGATCAAGGTCGACAGCATCGTGCCCGGACCGGGTGCGGCGCGCGAGAGGGCAAACAGATCGGCGAAATCGCGGTGTGTGGTCCAATGGTGCACGGCGACCGATTGGTGCTCGATCTCGGCCAGCAGCGACGCCCCGCCGCCGATCGAGAACAGCGACAGCGGGCCGAACACCGCCGCCAACATCCACAGCGTTCGCCAATCGGGCATGTCAGGAGCCTCGTTGCGGCCGCTGCCCCAGCGCCCACCCGATGCTGATCGGCGCCAGGACCAAGACGACCGGCAGCATCGGCCAGCGCAGCACGCCGACCGCCACCACGGTCGTGATCGTGACCAGCAAGGGCGGGATCTGCGTGCGGCCGCGCGGCACCAGCGCCAGGCCGGTGGCGAGGGTAAGGCCGATCGCCGCCCCGGCGATCCCGTCGAGAACCGCATGTGCAACCGCGCTGCCGGCGATTCGCGCAAACCCCGCCGCCAGCCCGACGACGACGACAAACGGCCCCGACAACAGCCCGACTACCGCGACGATCGCCCCTCTTCCGCCGCGCAGCCTTTGCCCGGTCAGCACCGTCAGATTGACCCCCGACGAGCCCGGCAGCAATCGGCTCAGCCCGGCGGCGGCAAGATAGGTGCCATTGTCAAGCCAGCCGCGGCGTTGCACGACCGCACGATAGAGCCAGGCCGCCGTGCCGCCGCCAAAGCTCGTCAACCCCAGCCGGAAAAACGCCGCGAACAGCGCCGCCAGGCTGATCCGCGCCTTGGCCGTCGGCGGCCCTGCGCTGTCGGCCATCGCTGTCGTCGGCCTAAGGGAGCGGCGCGCCGGGGTCGACCCGGCATGACGTCGTCCGGGAGTGGCGGGCGATCAATTGACCTGCTGCCGAAGCTTGGCCAAGCGGTCGAGGATCGGGAAGAGCTGGTCGCGACCTTCCGGCGGCAGGCTGAAATTGGCGCGCACCGCGCCCAAATCGCGCAACCGCTTGAGCCGGTCGGCGTCTTCCGGGGCGCCGCCCATCGTCACCGGCAACTCCGCCGGATCGCGGCCGGCGTCGATCGCCATTTGCCGGAAACGCGGCATGTATTCTTCGGGATCGCCGCTCGACGCGTTCGGGTACCAGCCGTCGCCATAGCGCACCGCGCGCCGCGCCGCCCATGGAAAGGCGCCGCCGAGGATCACCGGCGGCCACGGCTTCTGCACCGGTTTCGGCCAGGTCATCATGCGCGTGACCTTGACGATCTCGCCGTCGTATTCGGCGGTCGATTTGGTCCAGATTTCCTTCATCGCCTCGATCTGTTCGCGCATCTTTTGCATGCGGGTGCCAAACGCGGTGCCGTGGCTTTCGATTTCCTCGCGGTTCCAGCCGCCGCCGATGCCAAACAGAAAACGCCCGCCCGAAACCTGGTCGATCGAGGCGACGAGCTTGGCGGTCTGGATCGTGTCGCGCTGGATCACGAGGCAAATCCCGGTCGCGAGTTTGAGCCGCTTGGTTACCGCCGCCGCCGCGGTCAGCGTCACGAACGGGTCCATCACGTCGTAATAGCGCTTGGGCAGTTCGCCGCCGCCGGGCGCAGGGGTGCGGCGCGGCACCGGGATATGCGAATGCTCGGCCGCCCACAGCGAATCAAAACCGCGCTCTTCAAGCGCCACCGCCAATTCGGCCGGGGTAATCGAATAATCGGTGAAGAAAATCGAGACGCCGAATTCCATGTCGGGGATCCTGATGGTTGGTTCGGCACGATGCTAAGGGTCGCCGCCGCGGCGGGCAAGCCGGCGAGCGAAAAAGCTGCGAGCGGGCGCGAAGCGATTGCCCAGCCGAAATCATCGCCCCCTTGCGCAAACCGGTCGCGGCGGCCAGGGTCCCCCGGCCGCTCGCCGCCGCTGCCGGATTTCGGGCGGGTGTCGGTTTCAGCGGCGGGTGGCGGCCTTGATTGATGCTGGCAGGAGGGGCGATGCTGCAATTGCGACCAAACTGCGAATGCTGCGACCGCGATCTGCCGCCCGACAGCCACGCGGCGATGATCTGCTCTTATGACTGGGTGTTCTGCCGGGCCTGCGCCGAGACGCTGTTCGCCGGCAAATGTCCCAATTGCGGCGGCGAATTGGTGCGCCGGCCGATCCGCCCGGCCGACCGCCTGGCGCACCATCCGGCGTCGCGCCGACGGGTGGAGCGGCCGCACCGGCCATGCGCCGGCCGGGTTGCGGCTTGAGCGTCAGCGGTCGCGCGCGCATCGCGGCGGCGGCGCCATGACCGGCGGTCACCCGCCCGACGCCGCCGCCCAAAGGATCACCCTCAGAGATATTTGGTCGGGCGGATCAAGGTGCGCCACATATGCGCGACCGGGCTGTTGTCAAAGCCCAGCCCTTCCTTCGGCTGCTTGAAGTTGCGGCCGATCACGTCGGTAAACTCCTCGAGCTCGACCACGACATTGGGGTCGAACGAGTAGATGTCGTGGACGGTGATCATGCGCGCCGTCATGTACCATTTATGGTTGCGGGCGCGGTTGTATTCCTCCTCGATGTAGGGATCGGGGCGATAATCGGCGCCAAAATTTTTCACATAGGATTCGGGGTAGGAATAGCCGACCGACTCGTCGGGATAAAAGCGCAGTGCCTGATGGGCGCGGATCGCCCACGACACCTCCTCATCGACATAAGGCTCGACCAGCTGGGCGCCCCAATAGCCATGGTCGGCGCGGATAAACCCGATCACGCCGATATCGTGCAGCAGACAGGCCAGCACGACCTTTTCGTCCATGCCGGCCCGGACCGCATGCCGCGCGCTCTGCAAGAGGTGGTTGGCGGGACCAAACCGGTATTTGAAAAAGTCGATCAGGGTCGGCTTTTCCGGCATCTTGGGCAGGCGCGGATCGTCGCCCATGACGAATTTCTTGCCCGGGTTGGCGGCCATCAGCGCGGCGCTGTTGGGCGTGCTCATATCGCCGTCAGCGAGCATAAACAGCCGCGATTTGACGTAGATCGCCTCGTTGAGGTCTTGCATCATCTTGCGTTCGAGCGCGTCGGCGCGTTCGGACAAGCTCATCGCATCGTTCATTGTCCATTCCTTCCTGCTAAGCGCTGACGCCAACCTAGCCGTTTTCCGCAAGAGCTGCCAGTGCAGCACGGGGTTGCCGAGCCTCGGGCCGGGCCGGCAACGCGGCCATGCGCACCGGAGCGCGCGCCGCCGGCGGTTCGATCCAGGCTGTTCCGCCAGCCGGCCTGTTCCGCCGGTTGGCCTGTTCCGCCAGCCGGCCTGTTCCGCCAGTCGGCCGGCCTTGGACATGCGCCGGGCGGGCTCGCTAAGATGGCCCGGGCAAGCACCGCCGCCGCTTTGAGAAAGGCCCCGCGATGACCCGTCACTTCGGCGTCCTGATCCCGTCGACCAACACCACCGTGGAAATTGAATGCCGCCTGTTGCCGATGCGCTATCAGGCGCATATCGGGCGGCTGATGACGAGCCGGCCAGGCCAGACCTTTTCGCCGCCGCGCGACGACGATCTCGACTATCAGGCGAAGCTGCTCGGCACCGCCAAGGTCGAATTCGTGATCCTGGCGCAAACCTCGGCCAGCCTGTTTGCCGAGGATTACGACGAAACCGTCGCCAAGCGGATCAGCGCAGCGGCGGGCGCCCCGGCCGCCACCTCGGCGCAGGCCGTGGGGCGCGCCGTGCGCGCGTTGGGGGCAAGACGCATCGGTCTTGTCTCGCCCTATTCCGAAGAGGTCAACCGCCGCGCCGCCGCCCTCTTTGCCCGCAAACACGGGATCGAAACCGTGGCGCTCGAAGGCTTTGGCGCCACCGATTCCTATGCCATCGGCCAGCTTGGGCCCGAAAATGCGCGCGCGGCCTTCGCCCGCATCAATCGGCCCGAGATCGAGGCGTTTGTTGTTCCGGGCGGCAATTTCCCGACAATGGCGGCGATCGCCGAGTGGGAGCGGGAATTCGGCAAGCCGGTCGTAACCACCAACCAGGCCTCGTTCTGGGCGATGCTGAGATTGCTCGGCGAGGGGGACAAGGTGCCGGGTTACGGCCGGCTGCTCGCCGAAATGCCGGAAGGCTGAAACCGCGCCGGCGCCGCACGCGCCTTTGGCCAGGCGCTCGGATCGCCGGGCTCGCCGGCTCGGGCCGCTTGGATGGCGCGCCACACCCGTTCGGGGGTGGCCGGCATCTCGACGTGACGCACGCCGAGTTCGGCGAGGGCATCGACAATCGCGTTGACCACCGCGGCCAGGGCCGGCGTCGTCCCGCCCTCGCCGGCGGAGCGCACGCCGAGGCGGTTGGTCGGCGCCGGAACCTCGCTGAGCGCGGTCTTCAAATAGGGGAAAGTGCGGGCGCGCGGCATCGCGTAATCCATAAAGCTGGCCGCCAATGCCTGGCCGGTGCGCGGGTCGTAGCAGATCTCTTCGAGCAACGCCTGGCCGACACCCTGGGCAATGCCGCCATGGGTCTGTCCGTGCACGATCATCGGGTTGATCGCCCGGCCGACATCGTCAACCGCGGTGTAGCCGACAATCTCGACCTCGCCGGTCTCGGCATCGACCTCGACCTCGCAGACCTGCGCGCCGTAGGGGAAGCTCGCAACCGGGATCGTGCGATCGGCGACCGCGGCGAGCGGTCCGCGCAGCTCGGCCGGGAGATCGACGCGGTTTTCGGCGGCGGCGGCAACCTCGAACAGACCAACCTCGCGGTCGGTGCCGGCGACGCGAAAGCGACCCAGCGCAAACTCGATGTCGACCTCGCCGGTTTCGAGCAGAAAGCTCGCGATCTTGCGACCCTTTGCGATGATGTCGTCGGTCGCCTCGCCGATGATCGTGGCCGCCAGCTTCATCGAGCGCCCGGAATGCGAACCGCCGCCGGCCGCCACCCGGTCGGTGTCGTGGGCGACATAGACGACCCGGTCAAACGGCACCCCCAGCCACTCGCTGACGAGCTGGGCAAAGCTCGTTTCGTGGCCCTGACCCGAGGCCATCGTTCCCATCACCAGCTCGACCTCGCCCGTGGGCCGGACCGTGATCTCGCCGCGTTCGCGTGGGGCGCCCGAGGTGATCTCGATATAATTGGCCAGCCCGATGCCGCGATATTTGCCGCGTCGCCGGGCTTCCGCGCGGCGCGCCGGAAACCCGTGCCAATCGGCGAGCGCGAGGACCTTCTCCATCGCCGCCGGGTAATCGCCGCTGTCATAGGTGATCCCGAGCGGGTTGGCATAGGGTTGGGCGGCGGCCGGGATCAGGTTGCGCCGGCGCAACTCGGCCGGGTCGAGAGCGAGCGCATCGGCGGCAAGGTCAACCAGCCGCTCGATCACAAAGATCGCCTCGGGCCGGCCGGCGCTGCGGTAAGGGGTTGTCGAGACGGTGTTGGTCACCGCGCCCCGCCCGCGGAAATAGGCGACCGGGATGCGATAGACGTTGGACATCAGGCCGAGGCCCTTTTGCAGCGGGCCAAAGGCAACGGCATGGCCGCCGAGATTGGCGAGATTGACGCCGCGCAGCGCCAGAAAGCGACCCTCGGCGTCGAGCGCCAATTCGGCGGTCACGGTCAGGTCGCGGCCCTGATAGTCGCTCAGAAACGATTCGGTGCGCCGGCAGGTCCATTTGACCGGACGCTCGAGACGGCGCGCCGCCCAGGCAAGCAGCGCATACTCCGGATAGAACAGGTTGCGGGTGCCGAAATTGCCGCCCATGTCGTGGCATACGACCCGCACCCGGTCGGCCGCCACGCCCAACACCTCGGCAAGGTCGAGCCTGACCTTGGCCACGCCGCGGCCGCTGCCGGTATAGAGCGTGTAGCCGCCGGTCGCCGGATCGTAATCGGCGACATTGGTGCGCGGCTCCATCGGTACGCCGGTGACCCGCTGCGCCCTTGTGTCGAGCCGTACGACATGCGCGGCGCAGGCAAAGGCGGCGGCGGTGGCGGCCTCGTCGCCGAGCTCGACATCGATGCAAAGATTGCCCGGCGCCTCGGCCCACAATTGCGGCGCCTGCGGCTCGAGGGCATCGACGGCGTGCACGACCGCTGGCAGCGGCTGGTAGTCGATCTCGACCAATTCGGCCGCATCCTCGGCCGCGGCGATGGTCTCGGCGACCACCATTGCGACCGGTTCGCCGACATAGCGGACCGTGTCGACCGGCAGAGGAAAATGCGGGGTCGCGATCGGCGCGATAGCGCAGATCCGCGGCCGCACATCGGGCGGGTTGGCCAGGCCGGGATTGTGCGGGATCGGCCCGAGCCGATCGGCGCGGGCGTCGGCCCCGGTCAGGACCGCCAATACCCCGGGGGCTCGCCGCGCCGCGGCGCCGTCGACGGCGCGCAGCCGGGCATGGGCATGCGGCGAACGCACAAACACGGCATGCGTCATCCGCGGCAGGACGATATCATCGCCAAACCGCCCGCCCCCGGTCAGCAGCCGAAAATCCTCCTTGCGCCGCACCGGTTGCCCGATGCCGGTCGCATTCGTGCTTGCCCGCATCGCTCCTCCGTCCTTGTCCGCGGCGCGGCGCCCGATTAGCCTCGGCCATCGACCACCCGATCGGGAGCCGCCCGGTGCCCGCTCCACATGATCCGACCCGGCGGATCCGGGTGCGGTTTGCCGAACCCGCCGACGCCGCTCTCGTGCTGCGGTTTATCCGCGAACTCGCCGCCTATGAAAAGGCGCCGGTCGCGGTAATTGCGACCGAGGACGATCTGCGCCGGCACGGGTTTGCGCCGGGGCGCGAATTCGAGGCGATCCTTGCTTTTGTCGACGGCGAACCGGCCGGGTTTGCGGTGTTTCATTCCCGGTTCTCGACCTGGCTCGGCCAGCCTTGTCTTTATCTGGAAGACCTCTATGTCGCCGCACCGATGCGCGGCTTGGGGGTCGGCCGGCGATTGTTGGCGCGGCTGGCGACAATCGCCCTCGAGCGCGGCTGGGGTCGCATCGACTTTCAGGTGCTCGACTGGAACCCGGCGCGCGACTTTTACCGCCGGCTGGGTATGAGCCATCTCGCCGAATGGCTGCGTTATGGCGCCGATATCGACGCGTTGCGCCGCCTCGCCCGGCACGATAGCGGGTAGTCGCGCCGCCCTTGGCCAGCCCGACTTGCAAAGGGCGGCACAACGCGCCGCCTCCCGCCATCCCGCAGCCGGGGCGGCCTCACCCCAGGCGCGACATCCCGCGGCGGGCCCTTGTCCGGCCGCGCCTTCCCGCCGCCCCGTACCTCGCCGCCGTCGCCGCCGGGTCAGGCCTCGTGAACGAGATAATCCATTGCGGCCGCGACACCGCCCTTGCCATGCGGCACGCCGGTCAATTCGAGCGCCATCTCGACCGCGGCGAGCGAGCCCAAAATCATCGGCTCGTTCAGATCGCCCAGATGGCCGATGCGGAACACCCGTCCCTGCAACGGTCCGAGCCCGCCGCCCAATGACACGTTGAATTTGCTGAGGCAGACCTCGCGCACCTTGTTCGCGTCGTAGCCTTCGGGGGTCAGCACCGCGGTGACCGAATCCGACTGCGCGCGCGGATCGACGGCAAAGGTCTCGGGCCCGTCATTCTGGCGCCACACCCGGACCGCCCGCCTTGTCGCCTCGGCAAGCCGGTGATGGCGGGCAAAGACGTTGTCGAGCCCCTCCTCCTCGAGCATGTGCAAGGCTTCCTGGAGCCCGTAGAAAAAATGGACCGGGATCGTCCCGTTCCACACCGCCTGGCTGGAACCCTCGACGAGCCGTCGCCAATCCCAATAGACGCGCGGCAATTTGGCGTCCGCCGCCGCCGCCAACGCCTTGGCGCTGACCCCGGTAAAGGCCATGCCGGTCGGCAGCATCAAGCCCTTTTGCGAGCCGGCGACAACGACGTCGACGCCCCACTCGTCCATGCGAAAATCCATCGAGGCGAGCGACGAGATCACATCGACCAGAAACAGCGCCGGGTGGGCGGCGGCGTCGATCGCGCGGCGCAGTGCGGCGACATCATGCACGACCCCGGTCGAGGTTTCGTTGTGAACCACCAGCACGCCCTTGATCGCATGCTCGCGGTCGTCGCGCAGCCGGGTTTCGAGAGCGGCCGGATCGGCGGCGTTGCGCCAGTCATTGCCGAGGGTTTCGACCTCGAGACCGAACGCCTCGCAGCGCATGCCCCAGTTCAGCGAAAAATAGCCGGTCTCGACGACCAACACCTTGTCGCCCGGCGAGAACAGATTGACCAGGGCGGCTTCCCAGGCGCCATGCCCGGAGGCGGCGTAGCCGAGAATGGTCTGCCTGGTCTTGAAGATGCGTTTCAACCCGGCAAAGCATTCTTCGGCAATCGCCTTGAATTGCGCGCCCGTGAAATCGATCGTCCCGCGATCCATGGCACGCAGGACGCGGTCCGGGATGTTGGTTGGACCCGGGTTCTGGAAAAAATGGATGCCACGACTGACGGCCATCGACGCTCACTCCGGTGCGGTCTCGTTACCTGTCCCCGCCGCGGCGTGAGATAGCAGCATAATTGCATTTCCGGGAGAGTTCTTGAGACGGAAAAGGCAGGGTCGCCACCCTGCCTTTGCCGCTCACCTCCCAGCGTCCACGCTCCGCTCTGGTCGCGAAGCGGCGCTGTGATCCTCCCTAAACTCGGGCCGGCGCGCGCTACTGCGCGTCGGATGCGGGGAGTATAACCCCGGCTGCGACCGATCGTCACCCTGAAACTTTAACGACTTTGAAGATTTGCATTGCGCCCCGTCGGACCCCGTGCGGCGATCGCCGCTCACTCGCGCAAATGGCGCAGATGGCGCCAGACATACCAGCCAAGCCCGACGACGATCAGCACCGCGATCACGCCGTCAAAGCGCGCAAAGATCGCGTGCAGGCGCGGGTCGCTATCCCAGCGCTGACCGAGCTTGAACCCGGCAAAGGCCAGCCCGAAGCACCACGGCCACGAGCCGATAAAGGTGTAAATCTGGAATTTGAGCTGCGGCAAGCGCGCCACCCCGGCGGGGAACGCGATAAAGGTGCGGACCACCGGCAACAGCCTGCCGACCAGCACGGCGGCGCCGCCATAGCGCGCAAAAAAACGATCGGCGGCGGCGAGGTCGCGCCGGCTGATCAGCAGGTATCGCCCCCAGCCTTCGATCAGCGGCCTGCCGCCGTAGCGGCCGACAAAATAGGCGATGGTCGAGCCGAGATTGCACCCCAACGCCCCGGCCGTCGCGACCAGCACCAGATCGAAGCGCCCGGTCGAGGCGAGATAGCCGGAAAACGGCATGATGATTTCGGAGGGCAGCGGGATGCAGGCGGATTCGATCGCCATCAGCGCGATGACGCCGAGATAGCCGCCGGCGGCGATCGTCGCCACAATGAACCCCGCCACCGCCGCCGAAAGGTTGTGCGGCATGGTTCGTGCCCGCTCAGCAGCCGCAACGGCGAGAGGGCGCGGCGGCGCCCGCGATCGGTCCCGTCACCGGCAACCGCCGCTGCTGTTCGCGTCGGTGTTAACGCGCCGCGATCGGCGCCCGCCCCTCCTCGCGCCGCACTTCGTTGATGATTTGCAGCACGCGTTCGCGATACGGACGGTATTGAACGCCGAACTCCTCGACGAGGCGGCGATTGTCGATCAGATAATTGCCGGAGATTTCTTTGCCGCCGCTCTCCTTGTCGAAACTGATCCGGGCGTCCGGCAGGTATTCGCGTACAATGTCGGCGATCTCGCCGAGGCTGATCGCGACGCCGCCGGTATTGTAGATCCAGTGCTTGGGATGATCGGCCATGATTACCCGGGCGAAGATTTCGGCGATCTCGTCGACATGGATCGGGCAGCGCATCGCGTCCTTGAACGGGAATGAGATCGGCTCGCCACGCGCGGGGAAGGTGATGATTTTGACATGGTCGACCGAACCCACGATCTTGTCGTGGCCGGTGACATTGGCCGGGCGGATCGCGGTGATGTCGAGCCCGTGCTTTTCGCGGTAATCCTGCGCCTGCCATTCGTTAAAGATCTTGTGCATCGCATATTGAACATGGCCGTGGCGAAAGTCGTCCTCGTTGACTGCACGCTCGCCGTAAAAATGCTGCTCACCGCTGACCGCCAGCGAACTGGCATAGGCGACCCGCCGCACCCCGCACAGCCGCGCGGCTTCAAAGCAATTGTCCATGCCGAGAATGTTGAGCTTGAAGGCGACCCGCGGCGGGTGTTCGCTGCCGAGAAAATAGGCGAGGTTGACAACCCGCTCGGGCTTTGCCGCGACCATGGTCGCCATCACATCGTCGAACTGGCTGACATCGCCGCGCACCACCCGCACCTGCTTGCCCAGGCTTTCGTAATTGGCCGCAGCCGGGTTGATGTCCATGCACACAACCTCTTCGCCGCGCTCGGCCAATAGCGGTACGAGCCGGCGGCCGATAAAGCCGGTGCCGCCGATCACGAGTGTCGACATTCGCTCTCCTCCCTTGGGATGGCGTTGGCGACGTTAGACGGCGGCCGCCGGTTCGGCAAGCGCAGCCGTCTCGACGGCAATGCGGGCTTCGCCTCGACCGGCCGCGGTCGGCGCCGATGGGCGAGCCTGCGGTACGGGCCGGGGAACCCGGTTCAGGGGCGGCTCGTGCGCACCTCCCGCCCAGTGCGGGACGGCTGTGCCGCGCGCCCCATGCGGCGGACGGCCCTGATCTTGCCGCTGCCGCCGCCGCCGCAAAAGAAACGCTCGCCGCCATCGGCTTCGAGCCCCGACACGCTCACCCCCGGCGGCATCTCCAGCCGTTCGACGACTTGGCCGGTTTGCGGGTCGACCCGCCGCAAATCGCTGCGCCCGCCTTCCCAGGTGGCATGCCAGATTTCGCCCTCGACCCAGGTGACCCCGGTCACCAGGCGATCGCTGTCGATCGTGCGCAGCACAACCCCGGTTTCGGGATCGACCTGATGGATTTTGCGGCCGCGGTGCTGCCCGACCCAGAGCGCGCCTTCGGCCCAGGCAAGACCGGAATTGTCGCCGCTCCCGCCGGGCGCCGGGATCGTCGCCACGACGCGGCCGGTGTGCGGATCGATCTTCAGGATGCGATCTTTGGCGATTTGAAAGAGGTGCTTGCCGTCAGAGGCGGTCCCGGCATCGGCGCCGACCGCGATCGCGCCGACTACAGCACCGCTCTCGGGGTCGAGCGCGTGCAGCTTGTCGCCGCAGGCGAACCACACATAGCGACCGTCAAACGTCACGCCATGCACGTGTTCGACCCCCGGAAAGGGGCCGTATTCGCGCACAATTTCGGCGGGCGATGTCTTCATGCCGCTGCTCTAGCCGCTCGGCAGCGGGCCCGGGAGTAACAAAGCTGTCGCAAAGCCGGGCACCGGTGCGGTCATCCATCGCCGGGCTCGCCCGCGACCGCAGGATTGCACCCGGCCGGCGACGGCAAGCGCATCGAGCGCCCGCTGCACGGTCCGCGTGCTGGCCCCCAAGGCCAGCGCCAAAGCCGAACTCGACCACAACTCCCCATCGCTGAGCAGTGCGACGACCGCCGAATGCCGCTCTTCGACGGGCGGCGCCAGAACCACGACCGCGTGCGCCCCGTGCGGTTGCAGGGCAAACCCGCGAGATGTCGCGTTAACGGCGGCAAGCCCGCGAAGCTCCGCCCGCAGCCGCCCGATTTCGACGCGCAAGCGGGCGCGATGCGACGGATCGGCCTCTTTTGCCCGGAACGCCCGCTTGACGAGCGCTTCTCTCGACCCCTCGCCGGGCCATGCTTCGCCGAGCGCGCGGGCCAGCGCGAACAACACCGGTCGCCGCGCCAGCGACACGGCGAGGCCGGGGCGGCACACGACATGGCGGCAGGCGTCGACGACCAGCGCTCCGGAGGCCAGGATCGCTTCGACCTCAGCCAGAGGGACGACCCGGTCCGGGCCGCGTCCGGTCAGGCGCGCGGCCGGCGCGTCGAGGATCCGGCACGCGTTTTCGACCTCGGCGATCAGGGCGGGATGGCCGGCTTCGCGCGCCGCTCGACACGCCCGCTCGAGGGCGGCGCGCGCCGGCGCGCTGCGCAGCCGTCGCATGGCGATGCCCGCGACGATCAGCTCGCGGGCGGCCCGCAAGGCGGGCGGGACCGACGCCGGGTCGAGCCCGGCCAGGGCCCGCTCCGCCTCGTCGAGGCGACCGATCAGAAGCAGGCGCCGAAGCTGGAGATGCCGCGCATAGGCGGCGTTGATCCGGTCGCCCTGGGTTTCGAGCGTCGCCCGCGCCGCCTCCAGCGTCTTGACCGGCCCGCCGAGGTCGCGCGCGACGAGGGCGATTTCGGCTTCGGCGACAACGCAGCGGGCCCGGGCCACGGCCTCTCCCGGACCAAAGGCGCGCGCCGCCCGACGCAAAAGCGCCTTGGCCCGCGGGAAGTCGCCGAGTTGCGCCATGGCAATCCCGCGCAGCGCCAGCGCCGGCGGGTCGTCGCGCAGCGCGACGCGCTGCAACGCGGCGAGGATGTCGCCCTCCGCGAGCAACCGCGCCGCCGCGGCGATCAGCGCGTCCATCGCAATCCCGTCACACTTGTCACTCTCACCGCCCGCGATCCGGCGCTAAGTGACCGCCACCGACCGACCAGGTCGAAAGGCGAATGGATCGCAGAAAAGGGGACACTATCATGAACACAGACACGACCGGGACAGGGACGGCCGCGGTACTCGGCGGTGAACCGCATCGCGTGGTCTCGCCCGGCGAGTGGGTTGCCGAACGCAAAAAGCTGCTGGCCCGCGAAAAGGAGCTGACCCGCCTTGGCGACCAGATCGCCGGTGAGCGCCGGGCGTTGCCCTGGGTGCGGATCGCCAAGCCTTACCATTTCGACACGCCGGCCGGCCGACGCACGCTGGCCGAGCTCTTTGACGGCCGCAGCCAGCTGCTCGTCCAGCACTTCATGCTGGGCCCGGGATGGGAGCAGGGCTGCAAGAATTGCTCGTACATGGCCGACCACACCGATGGTGCGCTGATCCACCTGGCGCAGCGCGATGTCACTTTCGTCGCCGTCTCGCGCGCGCCGCTGGCCGAGATCGAGCGTTTCCGCCAGCGCATGGGCTGGCATTTCACCTGGGCGTCGGCCTATGGCAGCGACTTTAACCGGGATTTTCACGTCAGCTTCACCCGGGACGAGATCGCCAACGGTCAGGCCGACTACAATTTCGGCGCCACGCCCGGCGCCGAGGAAATGCCCGGCATCAGCGTCTTCTACAAGAATGCGGCGGACGAGGTCTTCCACACCTACTCGACCTATGGCCGCGGGGTGGAGGTCATGATGCACACCTACCGGCTGCTCGACCTGACCCCCAAAGGCCGGGACGAGAACGGGCGCGGGATGCACTGGGTGCGCTATCACGACCGCTACGACGAGCGGTAACCGGCGCGCGCCGCTGGCCGGTTGGGACGCGGGCGCCCGCGATGAGCGCCGCGCCGCGCATCGCCGATCCCGGAACCGAGATGGGCCGAGACAATCCTCCCCGATGCGCGGACGAGGCGACGGGTTGCGCAATGGCGCGCCCGGCGATCCGCCGCGCGATCGGGTGGTTGCGGCTTGGGGCCGCGCCGAGCTTTGCCTTGATGGCGCTCGTCAGCGGCGTGGGCGGCGGTCAGCCGGATGTCCTGTGCTCGCCCGGACATCTCTCGGCGTTGAGCGGAATGGTCGTGATGTACGCGCTGATGAGCGTCTTCCATCTGCCGCCATGGCTTGCGCTGGTCTCTGGCCGGAGAAACGGCGCCGATCGCTTTCGCGGTTTCGCCTTCCGCTTTAAGCTTGGTCCGGGGAGGGCCGAGCCGTGACCGCGACCATTTTTGCCGATTGCGCCATCGTCGACGGAAGCCGCGCCGAGCGCCGCGAGGATCATCATGTCCTGGTCGAAGATGGGCTGATCCGCGAGGTTTCGGATCGTCCCATCCATTGCAACGGCGCCGAGATTGTCGAGCTGCGCGGCCGCACCCTGATGCCCGGCCTGATCGACGCGCATGTTCACGTCATGGCGGTGGAGGTGGCGGTTGGCCGGCTCTCTGAGCGGCCGCCGACTTTGCTGATTTTGCAGGCGGCGCGCCTGATGGAAGCGATGCTGGGGCGCGGATTTACCACGGTGCGCGACGCCGGCGGCGCCGATGGCGGGTTGGCGCAGGCGGTCGAGGACGGCCTCGTCAAAGGGCCGCGGCTGTTCCCCTCGGGGCTGGCGCTGAGCCAGACCGGCGGCCATGGCGACACCCGGCCGCGGACCCAGCCGGCCGAACCCTGCGCCTGCTGCGCCGGCGGGCTGAGCCTGTCGCGCATCACCGACGGTGTCGCCGAATGTCGCCGCGCGGTGCGCGACGAGCTGCGCAAGGGCGCAACCCAGATCAAGATCATGGCTTCGGGCGGCGTGGCCTCGCCCTACGACCCGATCTGGAGCCTTGGCTACAGCGCGGAGGAGGTCCGCGCGATCGTCGAAGAGGCGCGGGCCTGGCGCACCTATGTCATGGCGCATGCCTACACGCCCGAAGCGATCCGCCGTTCGATCGATTTCGGCGTGCGCTCGATCGAGCACGGCAATCTGATCGATCGCCCGACCGCCGAGCATGTCGCCGGCGCCGAGGCTTTTGTCGTGCCGACCCTGGTCACCTACGAGGCGCTCTACCGTGAGGGTCGCGATTTCGGCTTTCCCGAGGCGAGCCTCGCCAAGCTCGAGGAAGTGCGCGAAGCCGGCTTGCGCTCGCTCGAAATCCTGACCGCGGCCGAGGTCAAGATCGGCTTTGGCACCGATCTCCTCGGCCCGCTGCATCGTCACCAGTCGCGCGAGTTCATGATCCGCGCCGAGGCGATGTCGCCGTTCGAGATCATTCGCTCGGCCACCGCGGTCAATGCCGAACTTCTGAACCGCGCCGGCGAGATCGGCATGATCACCCCGGGCGCCCGCGCCGACCTGATCGTGGTCGATGGCGACCCGCTGACCGATCTCGGGCTGCTCGACGGCCAGGGCGAGCATCTGAGCCACATCATGAAAGACGGCGTCTTTTACAAGCGCCCCGCCTGACCGCGCCGCGACCGCCCGCTCCGGCGCGCCGACCCGTAATCGACGACGAAAGCGGGGGCTGAACGAAATCGGGATGCCGCCGGCGAATCAGCCCGGATGGTTGCCGTATTCGCGCAAATATTCGGCGACCTGGCTGCGTCGCTGGATGTTGAGCTTGCCCAAAAGGTTGTGGACGTGCGACTTGGTCGTGGCCAGGCTGATATTGAGCTGGCGGGCGATCTCTTTATCGCTCAAGCCGCTGCGGATCAGTTCGGCGGCTTCGCGCTCGCGCTTGGTCAGCGCCGGCAGCGGCAGCCCCGTCTCGCGCAGCGGACGGCGGCGCGCGCTCAAGGCGATGCGGCGCAACAACCCGGTGACAATCCGCCCCGAGGTGATCTGTTCGCCGTTGTGAATATCGATCATCAGGCGCACAAAATCGGCCAATGCCGCGGTTCGCGGGATATAGCCGATCACGCCGGCCTCGGCCCAGGCGATGATGTCCTCTTCGGTTTCCCTGACCGAGCAGGCGATAATCCGCAATTCGGGGGCGATGTCGAGCGCCCGTCGCACCACGGCCGGGCCGTCCGGCATCCTTCCGTCGAGCAGGATGACGTCGGCGCGCAATGTCGAATTCAGCGCGGTTGCTTCGGCCAGGCTCGCGCACTGGCCGACGATTGTGATGCGGGCATCGCGTTCAAGGATTTCCGCCAGACTTTCGCGGGTAAATCGCACTGCCCAAACGACGAGTGTGCGCAAGCCCTGACCCGCACGATGATCCGCGACGGCCTGCTCAAGCGCAACGTTCGCCTCCACGGCCTCCTCCCATCCCGCAAACTCTTGTGCGCCCCGTTCCGGGCCCGACCCGGCGGGCTGCTCAACACCTCCCTGCCCTGTCGGCCGATCCCTTCGCTCTGCGGCGAAACCGACCGGCCGTCGGCGGCAACCGCATCGGCGCGACTAACCCATTCGGTTAATCCCTCCGGCGGTCTTCACCAATCTAACGGTATTACAGCCCTCTCTTGCTGTCCAGAGTGAGGAACAACCTCGGCATTCTGGCAATCTGCGATTGTATGCGCAACCTGGCGGTTTGTCGCGACGATTCGCGGCCGCGGCGGTGGGCGCCGAGGACCGCGCGCGGTCCCACAATTGACATCGTGCGGGCCGGCGATTAGCGTTCACGGCGGCGCTGGTATCGGCGAGCGCTCTACCCCACATCGGGGACGCCAGTCCGCGAGTGTCGCGCACTGGCCGTTTTTGTCGGTGTGATGGCTTTTCGGGAATTCCGATGTTCGACAGCCTGACCGATCGCCTTGGCGACGTCTTTGACCGCCTGCGCCGCCACGGAGCCCTGAGCGAAGGCGATGTCGCCGCCGCGATGCGCGAGATCCGCGTCGCTTTGCTTGAAGCCGATGTGGCGCTGCCGGTGGTCCGCGACTTTATCGCCGCGGTCAGGGAAAAGGCGCAGGGCCAGGAAGTGCTGCGCTCGGTGACCCCGGCGCAGATGGTGGTCAAGATTGTCCATGACCACCTGGTCACCGTGCTGGGCGGCGATGCCGCCGGCGCCGGCGACGGGCTTGACCTCAACGCCCCGGCGCCGGTCGGCATCTTGCTGGTCGGGCTGCAAGGTTCGGGCAAGACCACGACCGCCGCCAAGATCGCCAATCGATTGAAGCAGCGTGAGCGCAAAAAAGTGCTGCTCGCCTCGCTCGACGTGCAGCGTCCGGCCGCGCAGGAGCAGCTGGCGGTGCTGGCGCGCCAGATCGGCGTCGCGTGCCTGCCCCCGGTCGCCGGCGAGCAACCGGTCACGATCGCCCGGCGCGCGCTCGAAACCGCACGCCGCGAGGGCTATGACGTCGTCATCTACGACACCGCCGGGCGGCTGCACATCAACGAAGAACTGATGCTCGAAGTCGCCGCGGTCAGCGCCGCGACCCAGCCCCACCAGACGCTGCTTGTCGCCGACGCGATGACCGGCCAGGACGCGGTCAACCTCGCCAAGGCCTTCGGCGAACGCGCCGCGCTGACCGGCATCGTGCTGACCCGGGTCGACGGTGATGCGCGCGGCGGGGCGGCGCTGTCGATGCGCCATATCACCGGCAAGCCGATCGTGATGATCGGCACCGGCGAGCGCATCGGGGCGCTCGAACCCTTTCATCCCGAACGTATCGCCGGGCGCATTCTCGGCATGGGCGATGTCGTCAGCCTGGTCGAAAAGGCGGCCGAGACCGTCGACCGCGACGAGGCCGACAAACTCGCGGCCAAAATGGCCAAGGGCAATTTCGACCTCGACGACCTCGCCGGCCAGCTGCGCCAGATCCGCCGCATGGGCGGGATGGGCGGCATGCTGTCGCTGCTGCCGGGGGTCGGCAAACTCAAAAAGCAGCTCGGCGAGGCCAATATCGACGAGACCATCGTCAAGCGCCAGGAGGCGATCATCGCCTCGATGACCAAGGCCGAGCGGCGCAATCCCAAACTGTTGAACGGCTCGCGGCGGCGCCGGATCGCCGCCGGCTCGGGCACCTCGGTCCCGGAAATCAACCGGCTCTTGAAGCAATACCAAGACATGGCCGACATGATGAAAAAGATGAAGAAGCTCGGGCCCAAGGGCATGGCGCGGCACGGTCTGGCCGGTCTGCTGCCCAACGCTTTTCGCCATTAGCAAACGCTTTTCCCCATTAGTTTGCAGGAATGACCCGATGTCGTTGAAGATCCGCCTGGCTCGCGGCGGGGCCAAGAAACGGCCCTATTACAGCATCGTCATCGCCGATTCGCGCAGCCCCCGCGACGGCCGCTTTATCGAGCGGGTCGGAACCTACAACCCGATGCTCGACCGCGGCCATGCCGAACGGATCCGGCTCAACGAGGAGCGCATCCGCCACTGGCTCGGGGTCGGCGCCTTGCCGACCGACCGGGTGGCGCGCTTTCTCGGCGAGGCCGGGCTGATCGAGAAACCGCCGATCCGCGAGACGCCGGTCAAGTCGCAGCCCAAGGCCAAAGCGCAGGAACGGGCGAAGGCGGCGGCGGAGGCGGCGGCGGCCGCCGCCGGTAGCGGCTGAGCCTCGGCAGGCGTTCGGCGGCAAGGTTTTTGGACCGGGCGATGGCGGCGGCAAAACAGGTCTGCGTCGGAGTCATCACCGGCCCGCACGGCGTCACCGGCGCGGTGCGGATCAAAAGCTTTACCGCGCGCCCGGAGGATGTCGCCGCCTACGGCCCGCTCGCCGATGAGAGCGGAACCAGGCGCTTGGCGCTGACGCTGGTGGGCGCCGCCAAGGGCGTGCTGATCGGCCGCGTATCCGGGATCGACAACCGCAACCAGGCCGAGGCGTTGCGCGGGCTGCGGCTGTACCTGCCGCGCACGGCGTTGCCGGCTCCCGAGCCCGACGAATATTATCACGCCGACCTGATCGGGCTCGAAGCGGTGCTGACCGACGGCACGCGGCTCGGCCGGGTGCGCGCGGTCCACGATTTTGGCGCCGGCGACACGCTCGAAGTGGCCCGCGACGCCGCACCGCCGGCGATGGTGCCGTTCACCCGCGCGGTGGTGCCCGAGATCGACCTCGACGCCGGTCTTCTGGTCATCGACCCGCCGCCCGGGCTGCTTGATGATCGCCGCACCGCGCCGGCGGCCGGCGGAGATATGGCATGAGCTGGCAGGCGACGGTGTTGACGATCTTTCCCGAAATGCTGCCGGGGCCGCTCGCCTATTCGCTCGCCGGCAAGGCGCTGGCTTGCGGGCGGTGGCGGTTGGCGGTCGTCGATATCCGCGATTATGCGAACGACCCGCACCGCTCGGTCGACGACGCGCCCTATGGCGGCGGGCCGGGTATGGTCATGCGGCCCGACGTGCTCGACGCGGCGATTGCCGGCGCCGCCGGCGTGGGGCCGCTGATCCTGCTGTCGCCGCGCGGCGCGCGGCTCGACCAGCCTCGGGTCAAGGAACTCGCCGCCGGCCCCGGGGTCAGGTTGATCTGCGGCCGTTTCGAGGGGGTCGACCAGCGCGTGATCGAGGCGCACGCGATCGAGGAGGTCAGCGTCGGCGATTTTATCCTGTCCGGCGGCGAGCCGGCCGCGATCGCGCTGATCGACGCCTGCGTGCGGCTCCTTCCCGGGGTTGTCGGGGATGCCGCGGCGCTCGGCGAGGAAAGTTTCAGCGAGGGTCTGCTCGAATACCCGCACTACACCCGCCCGCGGCTGTGGCGCGAGCGGCCGGTGCCCGAGGTGCTGGTCTCCGGCGACCATCGCCGCATCCGCGCCTGGCGCCGGCAGGAAGCCGAGCGGCTGACGCGCGAGCGCCGGCCGGATTTGTGGAACACTTATCTGACCGCCGGCGGCGCCGTCGCCGGCAGCGAAGCCGATCGAAAGGCGGAACCATGAATTTGCTTCAACAATTGGAACGCGAGCAGGTCGACAAGCTCGCGGCGCGGCGCGCGGTGCCGGCTTTCGACCCGGGCGACACGGTGCGCGTCAGTTTGCGCGTCGTCGAAGGCGAGCGCGAGCGCATCCAGGCCTTCGAGGGGGTGTGCATCGCCCGCCGCAACGCCGGCATCAATTCCAGCTTCACGCTGCGCAAGATTTCCTACGGCGAAGGCGTGGAGCGCGTTTTTCCGCTCTATTCGCCGCGCATTACCGCGATCGAGGTGGTGCGCCGCGGCGTCGTGCGCCGGGCCAAGCTCTATTATCTGCGCGGCCGCACCGGCAAGCGGGCGCGGATTGCCGAACGCGCGCGCGACAGCGGCCGCCAAAGTCAAGAGAGCGCCGCCCCGCCGCCCGCCCCGACCCCCGCCGAAAACCGCCCGGAGTGACGCCGATGCCCGCACCGCGCACCCTGTTCGACAAGATCTGGCACAACCATGTCATCGCCCCGCAGGGCGAAGGCACCTATCTTCTCTATATCGACCTGCATCTGGTGCACGAGGTGACCAGCCCGCAGGCCTTCGAAGGACTGCGGACGGCCGCACGCAAGGTCCGCCGGCCCGATGCGACGATCGCGGTCGCCGACCACAACGTGCCGACCTCCGACCGCAGCCGCGGCATCGACGATCCCGAATCAAAGCTCCAGGTCGACACCCTGGAACGCAATGTCAGGGATTTCGGGGTGCCTTATTTCCCGATCGACAGCGTCAATCAGGGGATCGTCCATATCATCGGCCCCGAACAGGGTCTGAGCCAGCCGGGCATGACGATTGTCTGCGGCGACAGCCACACCGCGACCCATGGCGCGGTCGGCGCGCTTGCTTTCGGCATCGGCACCTCCGAGGTCGAGCACGTCCTGGCCACCCAGACGCTGATCCAGGCACCGGCCAAGAACATGCTGGTCAATGTCGACGGCGCGCTCGGGGCCGGGGTCAGCGCCAAGGACGTGATCCTCGCGATCATCGGCAAGATCGGCACCGCCGGCGGCACCGGCCATGTCATCGAATATGCCGGCAGCGCCTTCCGCGACATGTCGATGGAAGGGCGCATGACGGTGTGCAACATGTCGATCGAGGCGGGGGCGCGCGCCGGCCTGGTCGCACCCGACGAGACCACCTTCGCCTATCTCAAAGGCCGGCCCTATGCGCCCAAGGGCGAAGCCTGGGAGCGGGCGGTCGCCTATTGGCGCACGCTGCCCTCCGACCCCGGGGCCAAATATGATCGGGAAGTGCGGCTCAACGCCGCCGACATCGCCCCGCATGTAACCTGGGGGACCAGCCCACAGGACGTCGCACCGGTCACCGGCCGGGTTCCGGACCCGGCAGAGGTCGAGGATCCGCTCAAGCGCGCGGCGATGATCCGCTCGCTCGAATACATGAAATTGCGGCCCAACACGCAGCTTGCCGACATCACGATCGAGCGCGTCTTTATCGGTTCGTGCACCAATGGCCGCATCGAAGATTTGCGCGCCGCCGCGGCGATCGCCAAAGGCCGGCGCGTGGCGCCGGGGGTGCGGGCGCTGGTGGTGCCCGGCTCGGGTCTGGTCAAGCGCCAGGCCGAGGCCGAGGGGCTCGATCGCATCTTTGTCGAGGCCGGGTTCGAATGGCGTGAGCCGGGCTGTTCAAACTGCATGTCGATGAATAACGACCGGGCGATGAACGGCGAACGCATCGCCTCGACCTCGAACCGCAATTTCGAAGGCCGCCAGGGGCCGGGGGCGAAGACCCATCTGATGGGTCCGGCGATGGCCGCCGCTGCCGCCGTTACCGGCCGTCTGACCGATGTACGGCAATTGGGCTGAGATGTGAACGAGCGGAGCGTCGCCCAGGCCGATCGGGGGCGCGGCCGGCGCCGTTCGTCCCGGTTGGGGATCGAGCGTCCGGTATGGCGCATGCCGCCGATATCGGCCGCGGCATCCACGGCGTTCGCAGCGGCAAGCGTTGACGATCGGGCGGCGCAAGCCGCAAGCGCGCAGTGGGCGGCATTCGTGGCCCGTTTCGCGACGAGGCGCGCGATCGCGGCCGAGGCGGCGCAACCGGATTTCTTGGACCAGGAGCGAGAATGGAAAAATTTACCGAACTGAGCGGGGTTGCGGCCCCGTTGCCGATCGTCAATCTCGACACCGACAAGATTTTCCCGTCGATTTACCTTAAAACGATCGTGCGGACCGGGCTGGCAAAATGGCTGTTGGCGGAAATCCGCTTTCGCCCCGATGGCTCGGAAGATCCCGATTTCGTGCTCAACCAGGCGCCCTATCGCAATGCCCGGATCCTGATCGGGGCCGACAATTTTGGTTGCGGGTCGAGCCGCGAGCACGCTCCGTGGGCGCTGCTGGATTTTGGCATTCGCTGTGTGATTGCCCCCAGCTTCGCCGATATCTTTTACAATAACTGCTTCAAGAACGGTCTGTTGCCGATCGCACTGCCGAAAGAGACCGTCGATCTGCTGATGGAAGACGCCAAAAAGGGCGCCAATGCGGTCATGACGATCGACCTGCCGAACCAGACGATCACCCGGCCGGATGGGGAGAAGATCCGCTTCGAGATCGATCCGTTCCGCAAGCACTGCCTGCTCAACGGGCTCGACGACATCGGGCTGACCGAGCAGAAAGGCGCCGAGATCGCCGGCTATGAAGAGCGTGCGCGGGCGGCGCGGCCCTGGCAATTCGGTCTGACCCAGCGCTGAACCGATTTCGGTTATTCTAAGGGTCTTGGCCGGGCCGCGACCCGGTCGTCACTGGCGGCCCGGCTCGCTTCCGGGCACGCCGCGGGGGTGCCGCAATGGCTCAATCACAGTCGAACCGCAGGGTGCTGGTGTTGCCGGGCGACGGCATCGGCCCCGAGATCATGCACGAGGCGCTGCGCGTTGTTCATTTCTTTGACCGGCGCCATATCGCCAGCTTCGACATTGCCGAGGACCTAGTCGGCGGCGCCGCTTACGACGCTTACGGCACCCCGCTCAGCGACGCCACGCTGCTCAAGGCGCTGGCCAGCGACGCGGTGCTGTTCGGCTCGGTCGGCGGCCCGAAATGGGAAAAGCTGCCGTTCGAATTGTGGCCCGAGCGCGGCCTGTTGCGCCTGCGCAAGGAGATGGCGCTGTTCGCCAATTTGCGCCCGGCGGTGGTGTTCGACGCGCTGGCCGAGGCCTCGAGCTTGAAGCGCGAGCTGGTCGCCGGGCTTGATTTATTGATTGTGCGCGAGCTGACCGGCGGCATTTATTTCGGTGAGCCGCGCGGGATCGAGACCTTGGCCGACGGGAGCCGGCGCGGGATCAACACCGAGGTCTATGACGAAAGCGAAATCGAGCGCGTTGTCCGGGTCGCCTGCGAATTGGCGCGCAAACGCGACGGCCGGGTGTGCGAGGTCGACAAGGCCAATGTCATGGAATCGGGCGGGTTGTGGCGCGAGGTTGCGCAACGGGTCCGCGATACCGAATACCCGGATATCGAATTGTCGTTCATGTATGCCGACAATTGCGCGATGCAGCTGGTGCGCAACCCGAAGCAGTTTGATGTGATCGTCACCGGCAATCTGTTTGGCGACATCCTGTCGGACTGCGCGGCGATGCTGACCGGCTCGCTCGGCATGCTGCCTTCGGCCTCGTTGGGCGAAGCGGACGCCACCGGCCGCCGCCGGGCCCTTTACGAGCCGGTCCATGGCAGCGCTCCCGACATCGCCGGCAAAAATCTCGCCAACCCGCTCGCCTGCATCCTGTCGCTGGCGATGATGCTGCGCTACTCATTCGATATGGGCGAGGAGGCCGATCTGGTCGAAAACGCCGTGCGCCGCACGCTTGCCGCGGGGGTGCGCACCAACGACATCGCCGGATCGGGGATGCGCGGGGTTTCAACGCGGGAAATGGGCGACGCGGTATTGCGCGAACTCGAACACTTGGTCTGACCATCGCCGACCCCGCCGCCTCGCCGAGTGGATGGAGGAGACCCCATGCAGATGCGAAAACTGGGCCGCACCGGGCTCGAAGTTTCGGTTTTGGGTTTTGGCTGCGGTGCGGTGGGCGGCCTGATGGTCAAAGGCGCCGCCGCCGACCAGGAACGGGCGGTGGCGCGCGCGCTTGAACTCGGCATCAACTACTTCGACACCGCCGCGATGTATGGCAACGGCGAGTCGGAGCGCAATTTGGGCCGGGTGCTGAAGAACCTGAAACCGCAGCTCTATCTCGGCACCAAGGTGCGCATCCCGGCAGCCGAGCGGCACAACATCGCCGCCGCCGTGACCGCCTCGCTCGAGGCGAGCCTGCAGCGCCTGCAGCGTGACGCGGTCGATTTGTTCCAGCTGCACAACCATATCGGCGGCGACGACCGCGACGGCGCCCTTGCGCCCGAGATCGTGTTGGGCGAAGTCGTGCCGGCCTTCGAACGGCTGCGCCAGCAGGGCAAGACCCGGTTTTTCGGCATCACCGCGGTCGGCGATACCGCGGCCCTGCACCGGGTCGCCGACGCCCGCGCCTTCGACACCGCCCAGGTCAGCTACAACATGCTCAACCCGAGCGCCGGCACAACGGTGGCCGCGGGTTATCCGGCGCATGATTTCGCCAATCTGTTGGCCCACACCGCCGCCGCCGAGATGGGCGTCATCGCCATCCGGGTGCTTGCCGCCGGCGCGCTGAGCGGCTCGGAGGAACGTCATCCGCTGGGCTCGCCGAGCGTCGCGCCGATCGGTTCGGGGGGCAGCTATCGCACCGATGTCGAACGTGCCCGGCGGCTCGAACCGCTGCTGCGCGAAGGCCATGCCGGCAGCCTGGTCGAAGCGGCGATCCGCTTTGCCATCACGCATCCGGCGGTGTCGACCGCGCTGGTCGGCATCTCGACCCTCGAGCAGCTTGAATATGCCGCTGCCGCCGCCGACAAGGGCCCGCTGTCGCCGGCGGCGCTCGCCCGCCTGGCGGAGCTGCAGCGCGGATTTGTCGGCGAGCCGCGCTGAACAAAGCCGGCCCTAGCCGCTGCCCTCCGGCAGCGGGCGCGGTCGCCGCGGTGCGTGGCCAAACCCGATCCTGTCACAAAAACGTCATGCCCGTTTAACAGCGGCGCAACCGGCGGTCATTCGTATGGGCCGTATTTTGCAACGCTCGAGAGGATCATCGATGCGCAAGCAGCGCACTTTCGCGCGGCTCACGGGCTTGGCCCTGGGCGTCGCCGGCTTTGCCTTTGCCGCGACGGGGGGGCCGGCGGGAGCGGTCGAGGCGGGCCACAACGCCGACCCGGCGACGACGACCCCGATCCACCATGTCGTCGTGATCTTTCAGGAAAACGTGTCGTTCGACCATTATTTTGCGACCTATCCCACGGCCCTCAATCCGGCCGGCGAGCCCCGCTTCGTCGCCCGCAAAGACACACCTGCGGTCAACGGTCTGGGTCTGGTCGTCAATGGCAAACCGCAGGGCGTGCTGTTGACCCGCAACCCGAATGCGCTCAACCCGGCGAACGGGCCAGCCGCGATCAACCCGTTCCGGCTCGACCGCGCGCAGGCTTCGACCTGCGACCAGGACCACAATTACGGCGCCGAACAGGCAGCCTATGACAAGGGGCTGATGGACGCTTTTCCCGCCAATACCGGGGCCGATAAGTGCGGGCCCTACGATTACGGCAAAGGCACCGGTCTGGTGCTCGGCTATTTCGACGGCAACACGGTGACGGCGTTGTGGAACTACGCTCAGCATTATGCAATGAGCGACAATTTTTATGGCACCACCTTCGGGCCGTCGACCCCCGGCGCCCTCAATCTGGTGGCCGGCAACACCTATCCCACCACACCCTCGGCGCCGACCCCAAAAGTCGTGCCAAACAATGCCGGACCCGGAACGCTGATCGGCGATCTCGATCCGACCGGAGATGTCTGTTCACGCGGGCTGACGGTGCGGCTCGGCGGCAAAAACATCGGCGACCTGTTGAACGCCAAGGGAGTCTCCTGGGGGGCGTTTATGGGGGGCTTCAATCTCGGCATCACCAACCCCAACGGCACCACCGGCTGCAAGCGGTCGAGCCCGGCGAGCGCCGCCAATGGCGGACCCGCCGCCGACTACATTCCGCATCATGCGTGGTTCCAATATTTTCCGTCGACCGCCAACCTGACCCATGCGCGGCCCGCCTCAATCGCCGAGATCGGCCATGCCGGCCCGGCCAATCATCAATACGACATCGACGACTTTTTCGCGGCAGTGAAGGCAGGCAATTTGCCCGCGGTCAGCATTCTGAAGGCGATCGCCGCACGGGACGGACACGCCGGCTATTCCGATCCGTTGTTGGAGCAGCCCTATATTGTCGATACCGTTAATACGATCATGAATTCGCGCTATTGGAAGGACACGGCGATCTTTATTACCTACGACGATTCGGACGGCTGGTACGACCACCAGATGGGCCCGATCGTCAATTCGTCGGCCTTCAGCCAGTCGAACCCGCAATATGCCGATGCGCTCAACGGGCCCGGGCGATGCGGCAACGGCGCGCCGCTCGGCGGCATTCAAGGACGCTGCGGCTACGGACCGCGGCTGGTGCTGCTGACGATTTCGCCCTACGCAAAAGCGAATTTTGTCGATGGCACACTGACCGACCACGGCTCGATCCTGCGCTTTATCGAGGATAATTGGCGGACCGGCACAATCGGCGGCGGTTCGGCCGATCAGATCGCCGGTTCGCTCGACAACATGTTCGATTTCCGCAACGGCAATAATCGCCGGCTGATCCTCGACCCGGCCAGCGGCGAGCCGCGCGGCGACTAGGCTTGAAGCGACGATGCAAGCGCGGCGGCGGATGACAAAAACAAAACGCCGGGCGATGCTAGACCGCCTTTCTCGCTCAGAAGAGACCGCGCCATGGCGATCGTTCGACCTTTCCCCGCCGGGGGATACCGCTTTATCAGCCACCAGTTCCAATATTCCGGCGGGGTCGCGGCCGAGCCCGGATTTCGCATCGAGCGCGCGCGCTTTGGCAAACCCGTGCCGCTGCGCCAAGGTTTTGATGCGATCGCAAACTATCTCGCCGGCTGCGGCCGCCCGCCGACCGCGTTGTGCGCCTGCGAGCTGCGCTCTCCGGCGCAATTTACCGATGCCGGGTTCGTCGCGTTCAATCGGCACTATGTCGAGCGGCTGGCCGCCTGGGGGATCTTTCGCGACGAGGTCAACCCTATTGCCCGCTCGAATGTCTGCCCGGAAATCGATCCGCCCGCGGCCCCGTCCTTTTACGCGTTCAGCTACACGGTGCCGGACGCCAACCGCCCGGCGCGCAGCTTTGTCGCCGCCGGCAGCGGCGAAGCGCCCGACGGCGGTCCCAGCTATCAAGGCCGCATCATCCGGCATGGCGACCAGTCGCCCGCCGCGATGCGCGAGAAAGCCCGTTTCGTGCTCGAGGTCATGGAGCAACGGATGGCCGCGCTCGGCTTTGGCTGGGCGGAGGTTACCGCGACCCAGGTCTATACGGTCTTCGACATCCACCCGCTGCTGCCCGACGAGTTCGTCGGTCGCGGGGCGAGCCCGGCTGGCTTGACCTGGCATTTCGCGCGCCCGCCGGTGCAGGGTCTCGATTTCGAGGTGGATGTGCGCGCCGTCGCCCATGAATTGGTGATCTGACAGGCGGCGCCATCGACCTATAATGAAGCCCGCCAGTAGGCTTTTTGGCGCTTGTTGTAGCGGGCGTTTTCCGCTCGGCCGCGTGCACCCGGGGGCCGCGCGATGATGGCCGAAAAGACCGCAACACCCTTTCGATGTGACCGGGAGCACGCTTTTTTGGGCATGATGATCTCCTGGCAGGAAGGAGATGGGGCAGCTGGGTCTTCCGGACTTGGCCGCGATCGCGATCAATCCCCCAAAATTGTCTGCGGGATATTCGGCATAGGAGCTTCCGATCATGCATGAGACCGCCCTGGTCCGCGACGTCGTCCGTCGCGTCGACGATCTCGTCCGTTCGACCGGCGCCCGGCGGGTATTGCGGGTCAAGGTATGGCTTGGTGCGCTCAGTCATCTCTCGCCGGCGCATTTCCGCGAGCACTATGCCGTCGAGGCGCGGAACACGCCTGCCGGCGAAGCCTTATTGGAGATCGAAGCGTCGACGGACCTCGATGATCCGCAGGCCCAGCATGTCCGGCTGGAGAGCGTGGACCTCGATGAGTGAGCCCACGCGATACCGCATAAGGCCAAGGCGCCGGGGGCGCCGCAAGCGGGTCGCGGACGGCCTCGTCGTCGTCGACGACCGGACGTGCGCTGCGCTAACCCTCTACGCTCCGGGCGAAACCAGGGCTCGTCGCGTTCAGGATGCGGCGCTGTTCGCAATCGGCATATGCGCCGCCACGGCTTCGCTCGGCCCGACCTGCGGCGGCGTGAACTCGGCCGGCATGGGCCCGCTGGCAAGGGGTCCAGCGCCCGCCGGTGCCATCGGCGCGGAAAAAAGCCGCTCCCACAACAGGCGGATGCTGCGGCATGTGGTCTCGTGGACATAGACGTGTCCCTGCTGATCGAAGCCGAACAGCGTCGCCTCCGGGTCGTTCCGGATCGCCTGGAAGGCCCGGTTGATCGCGCCGAAATACTCGCCGAGCCGGTCCACACTACCGAGCCGCGTATGGCGCAGCAGGTCTGCGAGGCCGACGGCATGCAGCGGCGCCACGGCGTGCGCATCCGGTCCGTCGCGGCCCAGCTCGAAAAACACTTGCGACAATAGGAAATCGCCCTTGATCAGTTCGAAGAGCTGCGCTGCCTCCTCCGGCATGCAGGCGGCAAGCGTGGCCGCGTGGACCGGCGCCGCGTCCCGCGTAGGACCGGCGATCTGGGCGAGGCTCGCAGCGATTTCGCGTTCGAGCCAGCGACGCACTTCGATCGGGGCCGATCTGATCTGCTCGGGGGAGAAGGTGAATCCGGTCATCGCTGCCTCCTTGATTATCGGGCGTTCAATTCTCGGCCATCGCAAAAAGCGCCTCGCGATCGCGGAGCTCGATGCGGGTGGACATTCGGCGCTGCGATCACGAACGAGTCGCGGCGAAACAGAATTGGGCGATGTGCCGCCGTCCGTCGGCGAGACACCCCGGCAGTTTCTCGGCCGCGACCCACAGGGCCTCGCGCGGCTTCTCGTCGGTCATCGTGCCTGCGTGAGGGCCGCGACCCCCGGCAATTCCCGGCCTTCCAGCCATTCGAGAAATGCCCCGCCGGCCGTCGAGACGTAGGACACTTCGTCGGTGACCCCGGCAGCGGCGAGGGCGGCGACCGTGTCGCCGCCGCCCGCCACGCTGAGCAGCCTTCCGGCGCGGGTGAGCTCGCCGACCTGTTTTGCGACGGCGACCGTGGCCCGGTCAAAGGGCGGCGTCTCGAAGGCGCCGAGCGGCCCGTTCCAGACGATGGTGCGCGCCCCGTCGAGGAGGCCCGTGATCCGGGTGATCGTTCGCGGGCCGATATCGAGGATCATCATGTCGCTCGGAACCGACCCGACCGCGACCGTTTGCGCGGCGGCGCCCGGTTCGGGTGCCGCGGCGACGACGACATCCTCGGGCAGTACGACCCGACAATTTCGCTCCCGCGCCAGCCTCAGGGTCTGAAGCGCGCTGGCCGCCATGTCGCGTTCGCACAGCGAGCGGCCGACTTCGCACGCGGCGGCAAAGAGGAAGGTGTTTGCCATCGCTCCGCCGAGGACGAGGATATCGACTTTACCGATCAGAAAACGCAGAAGATCGAGCTTGGTCGACACCTTCGCCCCGCCGATCAGCGCCAAGAGCGGCCGCCGCGGCGTTTCGAGCACCGCCGCCAGCGCCGCAAGCTCGGCCTGCATCAGCTTTCCGGCCGCATTCGGCAACAGCCGGGCGAGGGCGTCGATCGAGGCATGCGCGCGATGCGCCGCGGAAAAGGCGTCATCGACATAGATGTCGCCGAGCTCGGCCAGGGCCCGCGCGAACTCCGGCGCGTTCGCCTCCTCTCCCGCATGGAAGCGGAGATTTTCGAGCAGAGCGACCTGCCCGGGCCGGAGCATGGCGATCGCGCGCTTCGCCTCGGCGCCGATGCAGTCGTCGGCAAAGACGACCTCGCGTCCGCCGATCGCGCGGCTCAACGGTGCAACGAGGGGCCGCAGGGAGAAGGCGGGGTCCTTCTTTCCCTGTGGGCGGCCGAAATGCGACATCACGACCACCTTGGCGCCCTTGTTGATCAGCGCCTCGATCGTCGGCGCCAACCGCTCGACCCTGGTGGCATCTGTGACGACGCCGTCCTTGACCGGCACGTTCAGATCGGCCCGCAGCAGCACCCGCTTGCCGCGGACATCGAGCTCGTCGAGGGTGCGGAGTTTCGGCACGAAAATTCCCTCCGGCGCTCACCGCCACTGGCGGAAGCAGGCGGCGAGGTCGAGCATGCGCCTCGAAAAGCCCCATTCGTTGTCGTACCAGGCGAGGACGCGTACGAACCGCCGGTCGAGGACCTGCGTCTGGGTCACGTCGAAGACCGCGCTGTGCGGGTCGTGATTGAAATCGACCGAGACCGTCGGCGCCTTGTTGATGCCGAGAATGCCCTTGAACCGGTCCGATGCCGACGCCTCTTCCATCAGGGAATTGACTTCCTCGCGCGAGGTGTCGCGGGCGGCGTCGAAGGTCAGGTCAACGAGCGACACATTGGCGGTCGGGACCCGGATCGCGGTACCGTCGAGCTTGCCCTTGAGCGCCGGCAGGACGAGACCCACCGATCTCGCGGCACCGGTCGAGGTCGGGATCATCGAGAGCGCTGCGGCCCGCGCCCGCCGCAAATCCTTGTGCAGCGTGTCGACCGTGTTCTGATCGCCGGTATAGGCGTGGATCGTCGTCATATAGCCGCGCTCGATGCCGATGCCGCGCTGCAGCACATAGGCGACCGGGGCGAGGCAGTTCGTCGTGCACGACGCATTCGAGACGACCTTGTGCCCGGGCTTCAGCTCTTCGTGGTTGACGCCCATGACTACCGTCAGGTCGGCGCCGTCGCAGGGCGCCGAGACGATCACCCGCTTGGCGCCGGCTTCGAGATGGCTCGCCGCAGCCGCCCGCTTGGTGAACTTCCCGGTGCATTCGAAGACCATGTCGACGCCGAGATCGCGCCACGGGAGCCGGCCCGGTTCCCGTTCGGCACGAACCGCGATCTTGCCGCGGCCGGCGTCGATCCAGTTTTCGCCGGTCGAGATTTCGCCGGGGAAGCGACCGTGGACGCTGTCGTATCTGAGAAGATGGGCGTTGGTTTCGACCGGGCCGAGATCATTGACCGCGACGATCTCGACATCCTCGCATCTGGTCTCATGCACCGCCCGCAGGACCAGCCGGCCGATGCGGCCAAAACCGTTGATCGCAGCCCGCAGCGCCATGATTCATCCCTCCGGTCCGAAGTCTTGGCCCGATCCTCTGCGCCTCGGCGCGGCGTCGCGTTGATCCAGGTCAAGCGATCATCTTTCGATGCGGAGCCGGAATGATCGGCGTTCCCACTCGAGACAGGCCCGACCATGCCGCTCCCGATGCGCGATCCTCCAGAGGGGCTCGCGGTCCTCGCCGAGCTGGCGCTCGACTTGCGCCGCACCTGGAGCCACGCGGCGGATGCGCTGTGGCAGCGGATCGACTGGGCGGCCTGGGACCGGACCGGCGTCAACGAGCCGGCGCGACAGGCCTGGACAGCGGTTGAGCTGGATCAAAGCGGGGCAAAGTGCGAGCCCCTAAATGGTGACGGCGCGCAGCCGGGGATACCGCCGCATACCGTTGAAAGGGGCTGAGTTGATGATCCGTACGATTTTCGTGCCGCTGGCCGAAGGGCTTTCGAGTCAGCCGCTCCTCGATGCCGCGTTGTTGGTGGCAAGGCGTACCAAATCTCACATCCGCGCAATATTCATCCGTCCCGAACCGGAAACGGCGCTCGCCTATATGCCGGATGTCATCATCGCCGCCGGCGCCACCAGAGAAGCCATCGAACGCGCGAGCCGGGAAGTCGCCGCTGCGGAAAAGGCGCGCTTCGAAGCATGGCAGGCTGTCAACAACCTCCCCGGCGTCGAAGGGGTGCGCCTCGACAGCTGCTTTGCGACATGGGCCGATCGGGTCGGCGAAATCGAGACCGAGGTGGCGCGTTTCGGTAGGGTGAGCGACCTGATCGTATTGCAGCGCGTCGCGCCGGGCCGGATCATGGCGCTGCGCTGCTTCGATGCGGCAGTTTTCGAGAGCGGTCGGCCGGCGCTGCTGGTGACCGAAAAGCTGCCGTTCGACATCGTCGACCATGTGATGATCGCCTGGAACGGCAGCCTGGAGGCAAGCCGCGCGGTGCTCGGTGCTATGCCGTTGCTCCATCTCGCCAACCGCGTATCGATTTTCGCAGCGCCGCAATACGACGCCGAGAGTGTCGATCCGGACGACCTCGCCGAGGCGCTTTCATGGCACGGCATTCGAGCCCATATGATCGCAACCCCGGGATCGGAGTCTTCGACGGGCGAGGCCTTGGTCGACACCGCGACCAGACACCGGGCTACGCTGATCGTGATGGGCGCCTATACCCATAGCCGATTGCGGCAACGTTTTCTTGGTGGCGTGACCGAACATCTTCTCGCCCATGCCCCAGTTCCGTTGCTGATGACCCACTGACCGACGAGATCTCGCTTGTGGCGGCGATGCCGTCGAGTGCGGTCGAGCCGAGTTCTTGGCGAGCGCCGATCGAGTATGTCGCATGACCGGCATGGCGAATTGGCTATTGGATTTCGCATCCGGCCGCGAGGGAAAGCTGCCACGCAACGTCTATCGCTACGTGTTTGCCACCAGCGCGCTGCACCAGCTGGCGCTGCTGACGCTGACAGCCGGCGTTGCGTTGCTTGCCGTCGTCCCGCTCGAATTGCAGCGCCGCATCGTCAATGACCTGGTCAAGCACCGCCCCTTTTCCTGGGCTGTAGTGCTGTGCGCGGTCTATGCCGGGGTCGTGTTCGTCCAGGGCGGCGCCAAGCTCGCGCTGAACATCTATCGCGGGTGGGTCGGAGAACGGGCGAAGCGCGACCTCCGCCGCCGGGTCCACACCGTCATCGAGGCGGTGCCGGCCTCTTCCTCACCAGCCGCCGAGGCGCAAGGCATCTCGATCTCGATGATCGTTGCCGAGGTCGAGCCGATCGGCGGCTTTGTCGGCGAGAGCGTCTCCGAACCGCTGCTGCAAGCCGGCATTATGGCTTCGGTATCCGCCTATTTGATCCACATCGATCCATGGATGGCGCTCGCGGCCGGCGCGCTCTTCATCCCCCAGTTCGTGTTTGTGCCGCTGCTCCAGGCTGCGGTGAACCGGCGCACCGGGGCGCGCATCCGGGTGTTGCGCCAGCTCGGCGTCGCGATGATCGATCGGGCCGACGAAGCCGAGGACGAACGCCGCATCCAGCAGGCTTTTGCGCTCGATATGGGGATTTTCAAAATAAAATTCACGATGAACTTTCTAATGAATCTCTGCACTCACTTGCAAATCATCTCCGCATTGCTGGTCGGCGGCTGGTGGATCCATACAAATCATCTCGAAATCGGCGGTGTAGTCGCGTTCATTTCGGGGATCGGCCGGCTCATCGATCCGTGGGGCGATCTCGTGAATTACTTTCGGGACGTCAACGTGACCCAGGTCAAGTATCGCCTGTTGGCAGACGCTGTGGATCAGCTTGTCCCGCCAGCCGATAGCGGCGAGGCGACAAACACCGCGACGATCGCACAAATCGTAGAACCATCAGAGGGCGATGTGATGCGCTGCAGGATTGCGGGCCATTTGGCGATTGCGTTGTTGTGTACCGTGATCGCCATCCGATCCGCCTGGGCCGATGCCGGCGAAGGCAAGAAGGTCGCGCAGCGCTGGTGTTCCAGTTGCCATGTGGTCGAGGAAAATCAGCCGGGTTCCGTCCCGCAAGGCCCACCCAGTTTTCACATGGTCGCCAAAAACGGGATGACCGATGCCGCACTCCGGGGGTTTCTCTCGCATCCGCACGGTGCGATGCCGGATCTGGCGCTTACGCGCACCGAGATCGACGACCTGATCGCCTATATCCGGTCGCAGCGTTGAGAGATCGCAAGGAAAGTGCTGCCGCCTTGCGCGGCCGTTGCATCGACGAAATCGATGCGAAGCTGGTGCTCAACTGCCCGACGCCGCCGGGTTGCGAGGAGATCGCGGGCAGCGATCACGCGCAGTCACCTGCGCCGCGACCGAGAAATGGCGAACCATGGCCGCGGGGGTGACCCATATCAATGCACCAGCGGTTCCTGCGCCCGCATCTTCCCGGCATGGACGCGCTCGAGGAAGGCAAGGCCGCTCCCTCGCGGACGCCGGCGGCTCGCAAGGACGCGGGCGAGGCTCGCCGCGGCGCCGGTGCTCCGACCCCGAAACCCAGCGCTGTAAAAGCCACCACACCGTGGCGGCGCGTCTTCGCGATGCTCCTCATCGCTCTGGCGATCGGCGGGGGCGCATGGTGGTATCTGCGAGGCGGCGGCCCCGAGACGGCGACCGTGCTGACGCTCCACGGCAACATTGACATTCGGGAGATTCAAGCCGCCTTCAACGATAACGGCCCGATCCGCCGTATGCTCGTTCAGGAGGGCGACCGGGTCCACGAAGGCCAGCTGATCGCTGAGATCGACGATACCCGGTACAAGGCGGCGCTCGAACAGGCGGAAGGCCAAATGCGCAACCAGCAGAAGGTGCTGGACCGCATGCTGGCCGGCTCCCGCCCCGAGGAGATCGCTCTGGCCAAGGCGACGATGGACGCCCTGAAGGCCACGTATCTGAACGATAAAGCGACCGCCCAGCGTTATGAATATCTTGCGCCGCGGGGCGCGGCGACGATGCAGCAGCGCGACGACGCCAAAACGGCGGCGGACGCGGCGCGCAAGCAGTACGAGGCGGCGGAACAGGCTTACATCCTAGCCGTCAAGGGACCGCGGGCCGAGGATATCGCCGCGCAACGCGCCGCTGTGGAAGCGGCACAGGGCACGGTCGCGCTCGATAGGCGCGAACTCGCCGACACCCGGCTTTATGCGCCGGCCGATGGAATTGTCGAGGATCGCATCCTTGAACCCGGCGATATGGCCTCGCCCAGCACCCCGGTCTACACAATCGCTCTGACCAATCCGCTTTGGGTGCGCGCCTACGTTCCAGAAACCGATCTGGGCAAGCTGGCGCTCGGCATGCGCGCGACCGTCACCACCGACAGCTTCCCCGGCCGCACGTATCGCGGCTGGGTCGGTTATCTGTCACCCGCCGCCGAATTCACCCCCAAGACGGTCGAAAGCCCGGAGTTGCGGACGCGCCTCGTCTATCAGCTGCGCGTCTATGTCTGCAATCCGCGCGATCAATTGCGACTCGGCATGCCGGCGAGTGTGAGCATCGACCTGTCGCAGCCGCCTCCGGAAAACGCGGGTGCGGCTTCCGTTTGCGGAGCCGGGAATGTCGCAGCAAAGTAATGTCGCCGCGGCCATCCTGCTGGACAAGGTGACCAAGCAATTCAACGCCGGGGGACGGACCGTCACGGCGCTGGCCGACATCAGTGCCCGCGTCGAGCGCGGCGGCGTCACCGGCCTGATCGGCCCGGACGGCGCCGGCAAGACCACTTTGATGCGGCTGATCGCCGGGTTGTTGCGTCTCGATCAGGGCCGTATCGAGGTTCTTGGCGTCGCTGTAGCTGCCCAACCGCTCGCGGTGCAGGCCCTGCTCGGCTACATGCCGCAGCATTTCGGGCTGTATGAGGATTTGACGGTCGCGGAAAACCTCGATCTCTACGCCGACCTCCAAGGCGTTGCCGCCGCAGACCGGCCGTCGCGGTACGACGAGCTGTTGCATATGACCGGGCTCGGGCCGTTCACGGGCCGGCTTGTCGGGCGGCTCTCCGGTGGCATGAAGCAGAAGCTCGGTCTTGCCTGCACCCTGGTGCGCGCGCCGCGTCTCTTGCTGCTCGACGAGCCTACCGTCGGTGTCGATCCGGTTTCGCGGCGTGAGCTGTGGGCGATTGTCGATGGGCTGGTGCGGCGCGAGGGCATGACCGTGCTGCTCAGCACGGCCTATCTCGACGAGGCCGAGCGGTGCGGCGCGGTCCTGTTGATGCACGAAGGGCGGTTGATCGGCGAGGGTCCGCCCGGCGCGTTCACCGAAAGGATGGCGGGGCGCAGTTTCAGCGTCTTCGCTCCCGGCGTCGGCAAGCGCCGTCTGCAGGCGCGTCTCGCCGCGACACCCGGCGTGCTCGACGCGATCATCCAGGGTGCGCATGTGCGCATCGTCAGCCAAAACACCGCGCCCCCCGGCGTCGCCGCACTCGGCCCCGGCCTCGAATGCGCCGAGATCGCACCCGCCGCGCCGCGCTTCGAGGACAGCTTCATCGCGCTCCTGAAGGAAAGCAGCGCGCCGCCGGCCGCTCGCCCCCCCGCGTTTGCGGACAATCCGGCGCCGCATGCGGCCAGGTCAGAAGAAGATGTTATCGTCGTCGAGCATCTCTCGCGGCGTTTCGGTTCTTTCTACGCCGTCGACGACGTCGGTTTCCGCGTGCGCAAAGGCGAGATTTTCGGTCTGCTGGGCGCCAACGGGGCCGGCAAATCGACGGTGTTCCGCATGCTCTGCGGCCTCTTGCCCGCAAGTGCCGGCACGCTGCGCGTCGCCGGCTTCGATCTGCGTCGGGCGGCGGCACCCGCGCGTGGGCGCATCGGCTATATGGCACAGAAATTCTCGCTCTACGGCGACCTCTCGGTACGCCAAAACTTGCAATTCTTTGCGAGCGCTTACGGCCTTTACGGCGTCCGGCGGCGAGACCGCATCGCATGGGCGCTCGCGGAGTTCGAGCTCGGCGATTCCGCCGCGGCGACGAGCAAGGATCTGCCGCTCGGCTACAAGCAGCGCCTCGCGCTCGCCTGCGCCTTGATGCACGAACCGGAGATCCTGTTCCTCGACGAGCCAACCTCCGGGGTCGATCCGCTGGCGCGGCGCGACTTTTGGCGGCGCATCAACGGCCTCGCCGAAGCGGGGGTGACGGTCCTCGTCACCACCCATTTCATGGAAGAGGCGGAATATTGCGATCGCCTCGTCATCATGGCGCATGGGCGCATCCTCGCCGAGGGCCGTTCGGAGGAGATCAAGGCCCGTTTTCAAAATGCGGCCCACCCCGAACCGACGATGGAAGACGCCTTTGTCGCTTTGATCCAAGAAGACGCCCAGGCGAGAGCGGCATGAGCGATGTTACCGAACTGCCGCATGTCATTGAAGCCCCGGCGGGGCCGAGCGGCCGGGGCTCGCTCCGCCGGCTCCGCGGCCTTTTGCGCAAGGAGTTTCTGCAAGTCGGGCGCGATCCTTCAAGCATCGCGATCGCCTTCCTGTTGCCGGCGGTGCTGTTGTTGCTCTTCGGATATGGCGTCTCGCTCGACGCCAGGAACGTCCCGGTCGCGCTCGTCGTCGAGCAGCCGAGCGACGCCACGGCGAGTTTCACCGCGCGGTTCAGACAATCGCCTTATTTCCGGCCGCAGGACTTCGCAACGATCCAGCAGGCGGACAGGGCGATGGCGGCCCGCCAGGTGCAGGGGATTGTCTGGTTGCGCTCAGATTTCGCCCGCCAGCTGCAGCCAGGAGAAGCGCCGATCGGGGTCATCGTCAACGGGGTCGACGCCAACGACGCGCGCATCATCGAGGGCTACCTGCAGCAGATCTGGGCGGGGTGGATCGCAGCCCGGGCGCAGGCGCGGGGGTTGCCGTCGCCGGTGCCGGTCTTGGTCGAGCCCCGCGTGTGGTTCAACCCGGCGATCAGCAGCCGCGATTATCTGGTGCCGGGCCTCATCGCGATCATCATGAGCCTGACCGGGGCGCTGCTGACCGCAATGGTCATCGCGCGCGAGTGGGAGCGGGGCACGATGGAAGCCCTGATGGTGACGCGCGTCAGCATCCGCGAGATCCTCCTCGGCAAGTTGGTGCCGTATTTCGTACTCGGCATGGGCGGCATGGCGGCTTCCGTCGCGATGGCGGTGTGCCTGTTTGGCGTGCCGCTGCGCGGCTCGGTCCTGTTGCTCGCCGTCGGCTCGGGACTGTTCCTGCTCGCGGCGCTGGGCATCGGGCTTCTGATTTCAAGCGTGGCAAAGAGCCAGTTCGTCGCCGGGCAGATCGCGATCATCACCACTTTTCTGCCGGCCTTCATCCTTTCGGGGTTCATTTTCGACATCGGCAGCATGCCGGCGCCGATCCAATTCATCACCCGTATCGTCGCGGCCCGCTATTTTGTCGCGATCCTGCAGACTATTTTCCTCGCCGGCAATGTCTGGGCGGTGCTTCTGCCAAACTTGGCGGCCTTGACAATCATGGCTGTGATCTTTCTTGGCGGGGCGTGGCTGATGACGCGCAAACGCTTGGACTGAACGGCATGTGGCGTCGCATTCTTGCCCTGATCGTCAAGGAGCTGCTGGCGGTTCTGAAGGATCCGAAAAGCCGTGTCGTTCTGGTCGGCCCGCCCCTGATCCAGCTCATCGTCTTTGGCTATGCGGCAACCTTTGATCTTAATCGCGTTCCCTTTGCGGTCTACAACCAGGATAAAAGCGCCGCGTCGCGCGACCTGGTCGCCAGGTTCGCCGGCTCCCGAACCTTTAGCGAGATCACCAGCCTCGATAGCAAGCAGCGTATTCCTGAGCTGATCAATTCGCGTCAGGTCGCGATGGTGCTCGACATCGATCCGCGCTTCACGCGCGATCTTTTCGTGCACCGCCCCGCGCCTGTTCAGCTGCTCGTCGACGGCCGCAACTCAAATACCGCGCTCCTCATTCTCGGTTATGCGAATACGATCGTCACCGATTTCAACCAGCGCTGGATGCGCGACCACGGTGGACAGCGACCCCCCGCGGTGCTTGATATGCGTGCCCGCTACAATCCGCCGCTCAATTCCCAATGGTTTATCGTCCCCGGCATCGTGGCGCTTCTCACCCAGGTTGTAACGCTGCTGGTAATCGCGCTGACCGTTGCTCGGGAGCGTGAGATGGGCACGTTCGACCAGCTTCTCGTGACGCCGATGCGCCCGATTGAGATCCTGCTCGGCAAAGGACTCCCTGGATTGCTGATCGGCGTCACCGAGGCGACGGTCATCATCGTGGCGGCGGTATGGTGGTTCGGCGTACCCCTACGCGGCAGCCTGGTGCCGCTTTATTTCGGGCTTGTGCTTTTCGTCGTCGCCGTCACCGGCATCGGGCTGATGATCTCCTCGCTCGCCGTCACTCAGCAGCAGGCTCTTCTTGGTGCGTTCTTGTTCATGGTTCCTTCGATCATCTTGTCCGGCTTTGCGACTCCGATCGCCAACATGCCTGCGATTGTTCAGGATCTCACGCTGATCAACCCGATGCGGTATTTCCTTGTCATCGTGCGCGGCGTTTTCTTAGAGGGCGCAACAACACATTCGTTATGGTCGCAATACCGGCCGATGGCGGCGATCGCAGGCGTCAACCTTGCCGCGGCGGGATGGCTCTTCCGCAGACGCGTTTATTGAACTCGCATAGCCGAATGCGGGCGCAGGGATGGCGCTGGATTACGCTGGTCGGCGGGATACTGGGCGAGACAAATTACAATTTCCGGCGCGTACCGTAGGGATTGACGTGACCCCCGTTTTTCGTCCGGTTGAGACGAGGATCGGGGTTGATTTGAACCTTCCGTTTGATGGTCGGCAAAAGGCCGGGGCGCGGAGCCCCCGCCGCCTCCGACACGGCGTTGTCGCAGGCAGCGATCCGTCGAGAATGCCGCCGGCAATCCGCTCGCGATCGGCCATTTTGTACAACGCCGCAGCGTCGAGGGTGGCGGCGCCCATCAACCGATCGTCTCCGACCGGACGGCGTGCCGGTGCAGGATCTCGACGTAGTTTGCCCGATCAAAGGCGGTCGGATCGGTCAGGGCGCTGCGCCGCATCCGACCACGGATAGCGCCGACGCTGTCGATCCCTCGCGCTTCGAGCCATTGCCTCAGCCCCGTCGTCAGGACCGCCATATGGTCGAAGCCGTGGCGCAGCAATGCCGTCGTCGTCATCACCGTGTCGGCGCCGACGAGGAGGTATTTCACGACTTCGTCGACGCCATCGACGCCGGTGCTTGCCGCGAGCGAAACGCCGACATGGCCGGCCAGCACGCCGATCCACAGCAGCGGCAGTCGAATCTCGGAAGGACGGCTCAGCTCGATGTCGCGCTGCAGCTGCAGCGAGACCAAATCGATATCGGGCTGATAGAAACGGTTGAACAGCGTCAGCCCATCGGCTCCGGCGTTGACAAGCGACGTCGCGATATGGCCGAGAGCGCTAAAATAAGGGCTGAGCTTTACCGCCACGGGTATCGAGACATCGGCCTTCACCGATTGCAACGCGTCGAGATAAAGGCTTTCGACGGCATCGCCTCGGAGCGACAGATCGGAGGGAATGAAGTAGGCGTTGAGCTCGATGGCGCTCGCCCCGGCTTCCTCGACGAGGCGCGCATAGCGGCGCCAGCCCGAGCGGCTGACCCCGTTGAGGCTGGCGATGACAGGAATGGCGATCGCTGCGCGGGCCCGCCGGATCAGCTCGAGATAGGCTTGCGGCCCGGTGCCGGAAGCGGCGGCCGCAGGAAAATAGGAAAGCGCTTCGCCGAAGCTGTCGCTGCCTGCTGCTGTCAGCCGTTCGGCTTCCGCTTGCTCGGCCGCGATCTCTTCCTCGAAGATCGAGGGCAGTACGACGGCGGCGGCGCCCAGATCCTCGAGGCGCCGAATATTGCCGAGGTCGCCGGTCAACGGTGAGGCCGAGGCAATCAGCGGGCTGCTCAGCGTAATGCCTAGATACCGGGTCGTCAGCTCCATCGTTCCTCACCGCGCGGCGGGCGCCGCCGCGGCCTCTGCGGCAAGCGCCGGCGGGAAGCGGGTCGGCGACCAACCCGCCATCTCCTCGTAGAGACGGTACTTTTCTTCGAGACTTGCCTGTGCCGCGGCCAGCAATTCGGTCGCCTCCTGCGGTCGCGTCCGGGCGAGCGCCCGATAGCGGATTTCGCGATAGGCATAGTCGCGGAAAGGGATCGCCGGGCGCGGCGAATCGAGCCGGAACGGGTTCTCCCCGACCCGGCGCATTGCCGGGTTGTAGCGGAACAGCGGCCAATAACCGGATGCGACGGCAAGATCCTGCTGCCGCATGCCGTACTGCATGTCGATGCCGTGGGCGATGCAGTGGCAATAGGCGAGGACCAGGGACGGACCGGGATACGCCTCGGCCTCGCGGAACGCGAGCAGCGTATGCTGGGGATTGGCGCCCATCGCGACCTGCGCGACATAGACGTTGCCATAGGCAATCGCCTGCAGCGCCAGATCCTTGCGCGGCACCCGCTTGCCGGCGGCCGCGAATTTGGCGATGGCGCCGAGCGGCGTCGCCTTCGAGGCTTGGCCGCCGGTATTCGAATAGACCTCGGTGTCGAGCACCAATAGGTTGACGTCGGCCCCGCTCGCCAATACGTGGTCGAGACCGCCATAGCCGATGTCGTAGGCCCAACCGTCGCCGCCGACGATCCAGATGCTGCGCCGGACGAGGTGATCGACCACCGAGAGCAGATCACGGGCGGCGTCATCCTGGGACAAGGTTTGCAGGCGTTGGGTCAGGAGCGCCAGCCTCGCATACTGCGCCCTGATTTCGGATTCGCGGTCCTGCGGTGCCGAAAGGACCTGATCGATGAGGTCTCTGCCGAGCTGGTCGCGCAGCTGCTCCGCCAGCCTTCGTGCGAGTTCGCGGTGCGTATCGGCCGCGAGGCGGAAGCCGAGCCCGAATTCGGCACCATCCTCGAACAGCGAGTTCGACCATGCCGGGCCGCGTCCTTCGGCATTTTTCGACCAGGGAGTGGCCGGCAGGTTGCCGCCATAGATCGACGAGCAGCCGGTCGCGTTGGCGATCATCAGGCGGTCGCCGAACAGCTGCGAAAGGAGCTTCAGGTACGGAGTTTCGCCGCAGCCGGCGCAGGCGCCGGAGAACGCGAACAGCGGTTCGAGAAACTGCACCCCCCGGACATTGGCGAAGTCGACCGCTCGGCGGTCGTTGAGCGGCAGCTGCTCGAAGAAGGCAATATTGCCGCGCTCAGCTTCGACGAGCGGCAGAAGCGGGCGCAGATTGATCGCTTTGAGCCCCGGCTGCGACGAGCTGTGCGCGAGGCACGCCTCGATGCACAACCCGCAGCCGGTGCAGTCCTCGACGTAGAATTGCAGCGAGAACCGCACTTCCGGGAAACCGCGAACATTGACCGGAGCCGATTTGAACGTCGGCGGGGCAGGGCTCAGCTTGGAGACGTCGTAATATTTGGCGCGGATCACAGAGTGCGGACAGACGAAACTGCATTGCCCGCACTGCACGCAGATGTCGGGCTCCCACACCGGGACGGCCTCAGCGATGTTGCGCTTTTCATAGGCTGCGGTGCCGGACGGAAAAGTGCCGTCGGCGGGCATCAGGCTAACCGGAATCTCGTCGCCGCGGCCTTCGAGCATCCGCGCCGTCACGGCCTGCACGAATGGGGGCGCATCCGCCGGTACGCGCGGGCCGCGCTCCCGCGAACTCGTCGCCGTGTTCGGCACCGTCGCCTCGTGCAGCCGATCGAGCGCGCCGTCGACCGCGGCGAAGTTCCGCTGGATCACCTCCTCGCCCTTCTCGGCATAAGTCTTGCGGATGGCTTCCTTGATCCGGCCGATCGCTTCCGCCCGCGGGAGAACGCCCGAAAGCGCAAAAAAGCAGGTCTGCAGGATCGTATTGGTGCGGCCCGGGAGCCCGGCCTCCCGCGCCGCGTGCGAGGCGTCGACGACAAAGAAGCGCAGCTTTTTGTCGATGATCTGCCGCTGCATCGACCCGGGCAGGCGGTCCCACACCGCGTCATGCGGGTAGGGACTGTTGAGCAGGAAGGTTGCGCCGGGGGCGGCGATCCGCAGCACATCCCGCCTCTCGACGAAGTTGAACTGATGGCAGGCGACGAAATTCGCTTGGTCGATCAGATAGGGGGCCCGGATCGGATGTGGCCCGAAGCGCAAATGCGAGATCGTCTCGGCCCCCGATTTATGGGAGTCGTAAACGAAATAGCCTTGCGCATAACGCCCGGCCTCTTCGGCGATGATCTTGACGCTGTTCTTGTTGGCGCCGACCGTGCCGTCCGAGCCGAGGCCGTAAAAGACCGCGCGCACGGTTTCGGGCGGCTCGATGTTAAAAGAACTGTCGTAGGGAAGGCTCGTATGCGAGACATCGTCGTCGATCCCGACGGTAAAGCCGCTTTTCGGTTGGGCCTTGCCCAGTTCGTCGAAAATGGCCTTGGCCATCGCCGGCGTGAAATCCTTCGAGGAGAGGCCATAGCGGCCGCCGATGACCCGCGGAAGGGACGGTCGCCGGCCGGCCGTGACGGCGTTTGCCAAGGTCGCGACGACGTCGAGGTAGAGCGGTTCGCCCGGCGCGCCCGGCTCTTTCGTCTGCTCGAGTACGGCGACGGCGCGGCAGCTCGGCGGCAAAACCGCCAGAAACGCATTGGCGGCAAACGGACGGTAGAGCCGGACCTGCACGACACCGACTTTTTCACCGCGCTCGCGGAGCTTCGCTGCGGTCTCGCGGACCGTCTCGGCGCCGGAACCGATGACGATGGCGACTCGGTCGGCGTCGGGCGGGCCGTCGTAATCGAACAGGTGATATTGCCGGCCGGTCAGCACGGCGAACCGGTCCATCGCCTCTTGGAGAATGGCCGGAAGCCGTTCGTAAAAGGGGTTAACCGTCTCGCGTGCCTGGAAGAAAGTGTCCGGGTTGTGCGCGGTGCCGCGGATGAACGGATGTGCCGGATCGAGGGCCCGCCTGCGATGAGCGCAGACGAGATCATCGTCGATCATGGCGCGGATCTGATCGTCGCCAAGGAGCGAGATCGTGTTGAACTCGTGCGAGATGCGAAACCCGGTGAAGAAATGCAGGAACGGCAAACGCGTTGCGAGTGCGGCGGCCTGCGCGATAAGCGCGTTGTCGTGCGCCTCTTGCACGGAGCCCGAGCACAACAGCGCAAAACCGCTGGCACGGACCGCCATGACGTCGCTGTGGTCGCCGAAGATCGACAGCGCCTGCGTCGCGAGCGACCGCGCGGCGACGTGAAACACCGTCGCCGTCAGCTCGCCGGCGATCTTATACATGTTGGGCAGCATCAAGAGCAGGCCTTGCGACGCGGTGAAGGTAGTGGTCAGCGCCCCGGCCTGAAGCGCCCCATGCACCGCCCCCGCGGCGCCGCCCTCGCTCTGCATCTGCTGAATGACGGGAACGTTGCCCCAGATGTTTGCGATCCCCTGCGCAGACCACTCGTCGGCCAGCTCCGCCATCGGCGAAGCCGGGGTGATCGGATAGATCGCGCATACCTCGTTCACCCGATAGGCGACATGGGCAACCGCGGCATTCCCGTCCATCACCGCAATTCGCCCCGTCATTGACCGGCTCCCGACGGCTCCGCGATCATGTCGATCGCGTGACATGGGCATTGCTCGAAACACGTCGCACATCCGGTGCATTTCGCGTAGTCATAGCGATAGCGCCGGCCGGGGCCGAGTTTGACGATCGCATCCTCGGGACAGGCCGCCCAGCAATTGTCGCATTCAAAGCAATTGCCGCAGGAGAGGCAGCGTTGCGCCTCATGGCGCGCCTCGGCTTCGGTGAGCCCGGCCACCACCTCTTCGAAGTCCGCAATCCGTTCGGCAGCGTCGAGAACCGGTTGAGCGGCCGCCACGACATCGGCGAACAGCGGCAGGTGCAACATTTCGAACGATACGAGGGGCGGTCGTTCCGCCGCGCGATAGGGCCGGCCGCGCAGCCAGCCGGCAATAGCGCGGGCGGCGTGCTTGCCCATGCCGACCGCGGCCGCGACGCTGCGCTCGCCGGGCACCGTGTCGCCGCCGGCAAAGATGCCGGGATGTCCGGTCATGCCCTGCGGATCGACGACGATGCCGCCATCGGTTGTGAACGCGATCCCTGGCACGCGCCGGAGAAACCTGCTGTCGGTCTCCTGGCCAAGCGCCAGCACCACCGCATCGGCCGTGAGGGTTTCGAATTTGCCGGTCGGCTGCGGCCTGCCATTCGCGTCGAGTATCATTCGCTCGACGGTCAGCGAGGGACCGACAACCTCTTTGATGCTCGTCAGCCACCTGATCTTGATGCCTTCCGCGATCGCCTCGTCGGCCTCGAAGGCGCGCGCCGGCATATGTGCGCGGTCGCGGCGATAGACGATCAGCACCTCGTCGGCGCCGAGCCGCCGCGCCGTGCGCGCCGCGTCCATCGCTGTATTGCCTCCGCCATAGACGACGATGCGGCGGCCGAGACGCGGCGCGGCGCCGGCATCGGCCGCACGCAGCAAGGAGACGGCATCGAGCACCCGCGCGGCATCGCGCGCCGGGATCTCGGCGTGCCGGCTGACCTGCGCGCCAATCGCCACGAAAACGGCATCGAAACCGCCGGCGTCGCGCTCGGCGAGGAGATCCTCGACCTTGTGGTTGCAGGTGATCCGCACCCCCAGGCCGGCAATGCGGTCGATCTCGCTCGCCAGCGTGCCGCGCGGCAGCCGGTAGGCGGGAATGCCGAAATGCATCATGCCGCCGGCGACCGGCCCCGCCTCGCGGATTTCGACCATGTGGCCGAGGCAGGTCAGGTGATACGCCGCCGCAAGCCCGCATGGGCCGGCGCCGACGACCAGCACCCGCTCGCCACCCGGCCGCGGATTCACCGGGAACGGCCAGCCCTCGGTCAAGGCGAGATCGCCGAGAAACCGCTCGACGGCATGAATGCTGACGGCAGCGTCGAGCGTCTCGCGATTGCAGGCGCTCTCACAGGGATGATAGCAGACGCGGCCATGTACCGCCGGCAGCGGGTTGTCGCGCACCAGCGTTTCCCAGGCGGCGCGAAATTTCCCCGCTTGGGCGAGCGCGAGCCAGGCCTGGACCGGCTCGCCCGCCGGGCAGGCATTGTCGCACGGCGCGAGCAGATCGACATAGACCGGGCGCCGCGTGCGGAATGGACCTGCGCCCTTTTCGAGGGTCAGATCGACGACCGGGGTCATGTCACTATGCTGCCGCATCGCAGGACGCAGTCAGCACCGTGCGCCGGCGCAGTTCCTTGATCTCTGTCAATAGCGCCGCGGCCGGGCTCGGCCGCCATATTTTCTTCGAGGAAGCGCGCTTCGATTACGACGGATCCCGCGTCTGGCGCAGCCGGCGTAACAGCTCGCCAGCCTGTTCGAGTTGCGCGATCGCCCGCTCCAGAATCTCCAACGCCTCCGGGCCGCCGGTCTGCGGGTTGGTTGCCCCCCGGCGCCGGAGCGCCGCGAGGTAGTTTCCGGCGGCCGTCAGCCGCTCGGCCAATTGATGCAACAGGGTCACGTCTGGCACCGGGACCACGGTGCTTCTCGGTTGGTCGAGGCGAACTCCTGCTTCACGTCTTTGAACTCTCCGGCGCCGACTCGACCACCGGAAGCCCCTATTCGGCGGGGACAACGCCCCCGGCGCTGACCCGACACGGATCTCCCTTCGGCTTCGAGCCGAGCTCTTAGCTGTGGAACAGTGCAGCGGCAACCAGCGGGACCGGCGATTGTTTGATCGCGATCAAACTTGTTGCCGATCTGCTTGCATCAGCGGGATCGAAGCTGGAGAAGTCGAACCGGCAGGCGAGTGAGGGTTCCGCTGCGAAACCAGCGTACGAGCAGGCGGTGATGTCGGACCGACGGCAAAACACGGAGCGCAGCATCGGCGATCGCCGTCCTTCCGTCTCGGCGATCCCGTATCGCGAGGCTTCCTGCGGCAAGATCTCCTGCCTCCTGAGCGAGCCCGAGCGGATGGCGCTGGCGCGCATCGCCTCGAGGGTCCGCTTCAGCCGCGGTGCCCAGATCTATTTGCAGGGAGAGCCGGCGCGGGCCGTGTACAACATCTCTTCCGGCGTCGTGCGCACGACCAGAACAGCCGCCGACGGCTCGCGTTCAGTGGTCGCCTTCCTTTTCCCCGATGATCTCTTCGGCCTCGCCGCGGAAGGTGCCTATGTCAACGGCGCGGCGGCGGTCACGGCCGTCGTCGCCTGGCGTCTGCCGGTCTCGGCGCTCGAGGCATTGCTACGTCGCGACCCGACTCTTGAATGGCACATTCTGGTGAAGCTGTGCCATGAGCTTCGCGAGGCGCAACAGCGCGCCCTCATTCTCGCCCGCCACCGTGCGCTCGTCCGGCTCGCGATGTTCGTTCTGATGCTTGCCCGGTGGCAGGAAGCCCGGAACGAGAGCGACACCGAGATCTACCTGCCGATGACCCGCTCCGACATTGCCGATTACCTGGGGCTGACCCTAGCGTCGGTAAGCCGCTCTTTCCGGGTCCTGCAAAGCCGCGAGCTTGTCAGGTTCAATGACCGGCGGCATTTGCAAATCGTCGATCGCGCGCGGCTGCAAAACATCGTCACTCCCGATGCGACAACGGGTCGCCGTGAAGAACCGCCGGACCAGTGACGTGTTCCGAAACGTCTTGAACATTACCGATGCGGCGACCTTGGTCTTCGACGAGAACGATGGCGTCCTGGCGTGCACGCCCCAATCGACGGCGAGAGACTGCAGCGGCCTCGCTCGGCATCCCGGTCGGAACCCGCTCGGTCCCGCCTCTCGCGCGGCCGCGCCCGATTGCACAAGCTGACGAACGGTATTGCCGGGCAACGCGGCCGGCGCTTGCGGGGGCACAATCGAGTGACTGCTTGACATAGGTCAAGGCGATGCCTGCCGTCCGCGGCCACGGTGCCTCAGCGAGTGGCGACGGCGACAGGAGAAAGCCGCGATGTCCGAAAAACTCTTTGTCCGGTGGTTCGACGACATCCGGCTCGCCGACATCCCCGCGGTCGGCGGAAAAACCGCCTCGCTCGGCGAACTTCGCGCGCTGCTCGGCGCCCAGGTTCCGGACGGCTTCGCGCTGACGGCCGCCGCGTATCGCAGCGCCCTTGCCGTCGCCGGCGTCGAAGGTGAGTTGCGCCGCCTGCTCGACAATCTGGACCATCGCGATGTCCCGCTGCTGGCCGAGCGCGCCGCCGCTGCCCGCCGCATCGTCTACGACGCGACCGGCAGTGCGGAGCTGCGCCGGCGGATCGTCGCCGCCTATCGCACGCTCGAAGAACGCTGCGGCAAGGGGGTCGCCGTTGCCGTGCGCAGTTCGGCAACGGCCGAGGACCTGCCTACCGCGAGCTTTGCCGGGCAGCATGAGAGCTTTTTGCATGTGCGCGGCCCGGCCGATGTTGTCGAGGCATGCCGCCGCTGCTTTGCCTCGATCTTTACCGATCGCGCGATCGTCTACCGCGTCGAACACGGCTTCGACCACTTCAAGGTCGCGCTGTCGGTCGGGGTCATGAAAATGGTGCGTTCCGATCTCGCCGCCAGCGGGGTCATCTTTACCCTCGACACCGAATCCGGGTTCCGCGAGGTGGTCTTCATCACCGGATCTTGGGGCCTCGGCGAGAACATCGTGCAGGGCAAGGTCGACCCCGACGAGTTTTACGTCCACAAGCCGACCTTTCGCCAGGGATACCGCGCCGTTTTGAGCCGCTCGCTCGGCGGAAAGGAAGCCCGGCTCGTCTATGCGCGCGGGCACGGCGCCGCCAGCACCCGCAATCTGAAGACGCGCAAGAGCGAGCGCGAACGGTTCTGCCTCGCCGACGCCGAGGTGCTTGAACTCGCCGATTGCGCGATCCGCATAGAGGACCACTATTCGCGTCTCGCCGGGCACCCGACCCCGATGGATGTCGAATGGGCCAAAGACGGCGACGACGGCCGGCTCTACATCGTCCAGGCGCGTCCGGAAACGGTGGCCTCGCAACGCACCGCCGACGCTTTCGAGATCTATGCCCTGAAGGGCGCCGGCAGGGTGCTGGCCACCGGGCGTGCGGTCGGCGAAAAGATCGCCTCCGGTGTGGTTCGGGTCGTCAGCGAGGCGCGCGATCTCTCCGCGTTCCTGCCCGGCGAGGTGCTGGTCGCCGAAACGACCACTCCCGATTGGGAGCCGGTGATGAAGACGGCGAAGGCGATCGTCACCAGCCGCGGCGGGCGCACCTGTCACGCGGCGATCGTGGCACGCGAATTGGGCGTGCCGGCGGTCGTCGGCGCCAAGCAGGCGCTCGCCGCCCTGCACACCGGAACGGTGGTGACGGTCAGCTGCGCGGAAGGCGAGACCGCCAATGTCTACGCCGGCGAGCTGCCGTTCGAGGTGACGCGCGTGCCGGTGGTGGGGCTCCCGCGACCGCGCACCGAGATCATGGTCAATCTCGGCAATCCGGAGCGGGCCTATCACACGGCGATGCTGCCGAACGACGGCGTCGGCCTCGCGCGCATGGAATTCGTCATCAGCGAGCATATCGGCATCCATCCGATGGCGCTCGCTACCCCCGAGAAGGTTGCTTCGAAGACGGCGCGGGCCGAAATCGCACGGCGCGTGCGCAATTATGCCCGGCCGACCGATTTTTTCGTCGAGAAGCTGTCCGAGGGCATTGGGACGATTGCCGCCGCCTTCTATCCGAAGCCGGTCATCGTTCGGCTCTCCGACTTCAAGACCAACGAATATGCGAGCCTCGTAGGAGGCGCGGGGTTCGAGCCCAGAGAGGACAACCCGATGCTCGGCTTCCGCGGCGCCGCGCGTTACGCGCACCCGGCCTATGCCCAGGGCTTCGCGCTGGAATGCGCCGCACTCGCCCGGGTGCGCGGCGAGATGGGCCTTACCAACCTCAAGATCATGGTCCCGTTCTGCCGCCGCGTCGCGGAAGGCGAAGAGGTGATAAGGGCGATGGCGGGGCACGGGCTGAAGCGGGGCGAGAACGGGCTCGAGATCTACGTCATGTGCGAGATCCCGAACAATGTCATCGCGATCGATGCGTTTGCCGAATTGTTCGACGGCTTCTCGATCGGCTCCAACGACCTGACGCAGCTGACGCTCGGCGTCGACCGCGATTCCGAGATCGTCGCCTTCGACTTCGATGAGCGCGATCCCGGCATGCTCGAAATGCTGCGCCTCGCCGTCACCGGGGCCAAGCGCAACCGTCGCCATGTCGGGATCTGCGGCGAGGCGCCGGCCAACTATCCCGAGATCGCGCGGTTTCTCGCCGGGCTCGGCATCGACTCGATCAGCGTCAACGCCGCGAGCCTCTTGCGCACGATGACCGCCGTCTACGAGGCCGAGCAGCAACGGGCGAACGCTTCGCTCGCTGCGCAATAGCATCTTGCCGAAAGCCGCGCGCATGGCCGCGATCGTCACCTTGACAATGAACCCGGCGCTCGATATCGCGACTTCGACCGAGCGGATCGAGCCGGTGCATAAATTGCGCTGTGCCGTACCGCGATACGATGCGGGGGGCGGCGGCATTAATGTCGCGCGGGCGGTCCATGCACTGGGCGGTGAGGCGCTGGCGATCTTCCCGGCCGGCGGCGCCGCCGGCGAGATGATTTGCCACCTGCTCGGCGAGGAGGGTGTCGCACATCACGTGATCGCGATCAGCGGGTTCACGCGCGAGAGCCTTGCGGTCGAGGAGCGTAGCAGCGGCAGGCAATATCGCTTCATCCTGCCCGGCCCGATGATCGGTTTGGATGATCAACAACGCTGCCTTGAGGCGCTGTCGGGCGCGGCGCCGGCGGCCGAATTCATCGTCGCCAGCGGCAGCCTGCCGCCAGGAGTTGCGCAAGACTTTTATGCGCGGGTCGCCGAGCTGGCCAAACGGCACGGCAAGCGCTTTGTTTTGGACACTTCCGGCGTGGCGCTCGAACAGGCCGGCCGCGGCATTTTTTTGCTGAAGCCGAGCCTGCGCGAGCTCGCCGAGCTGACGGGCCGGGATATCCGCGATGAGGCGGGCGAGGAAAAGGCGGCGCGCGAGGTGATAACGCAAGGCCGCGCCGAGATCGTCGTTGTCTCGCTTGGCGCCAGGGGTGCCCTGGTGGCGGACCGGCAGGGATGCGGGCGCGTGCCCTCGATACCGGTCGAGGCGAAGAGCACGGTCGGCGCCGGCGACAGCATGCTGGCAGGGATCGTTCTCGGTCTCACCCGTCGCCTCGCATTGCGCGAGGCGGTGCGCTTCGGAATAGCCGCGGGGACGGCGGCGCTCCTCGGGTCGGGTACCCAGCTCTGCCGGCGCGACGACGTCGAGCGCCTCTATGGCGGTTCCGCCCCAACCGGCGCACAGACGGCTTTGCCCGCCGGCCACTTTTCTGGGGAATAGTGTGGCATTGGAGACGCTCGAGCGTTCTCCGTTCTGCACAAAGACCTTGAGCAACATGATCTTTCGGAATTGCCGGTTGATGTTTACCGCGCCGTGACGATGCCCAGGGGCGGCTTAACGACGGCCGCAACTCATGCGGGGGCATCGGCTCGGCGCCGGAATCCAGATTCCGCCATCCGCCTGGGTGTCGGGACCCTCAGGATTGGGTCCAGTTCACGCGCACGAAATATCCGCCCTCATCGAAATCGATTTCGAGTGCGCCATGGAAGGCGCGCTTGACGGCTTCTCCGATCCGGCGCGGCAAATGGATGTCTGTCGTGGTAATCACTAGCCCTTGCGGATCCTCGTCGATGCTGATGATCCGATTGAGCGGATGCTCGGTCTTTTCGAGATTTTCCTGATTGCGGACCAATCTGATCATATCATCCTTTTGGGACTGGACCACCGGGCCACGCAAGGTTACGATGCCGGCGGGAAATTTGTCGGCGATCCGGCGGCAGGCGGCGCAGATCTGTCGCGGCGCGTGTTCTGCTCCGACCGCCCACTGCCAGCGCCCTTCTTGAAAGACGGCGCCACATTCCGAGCAGACCGCGCCTTCGGCAAGCTTTTGGCGAAATTCGTAGGGGTCGCGGATGTGATCCTGCTGGGCGCGCCCGGCAATGCGACGGGTCGCCCCCCGCCGCTGCGGGTTGGGCTGCTTCATATCGGCTCCATCCGTTGAATCGACTGGTCGGCACGTTCCCTGATTGAGGTTCCTTCCTTCACCTCCGCCACTGCGATGCAAGAAGCGTGAATTCGCCAATCACGGACGCCCTCCAAGCGCAATAACTGCTCTTTTGCCGCCGCGACCCCCTGTTCGGGGCTTGCCGCCGAGCGGACAACATTCGACCGCTGGCAACACTTGAAAATTCTGTCGTTTCGCGGGATTTCGTTGAAGAAGCAGACACGATAGCTCGTCAATCCCTGGCTCTCCCACTTGCTTGTGCAAGAGGAGCATGCCCGGCGGGCTATCCGTATGATCTGGATCAACGAGCCCTTGGCCGAGCCGGCGGGGCGGTCGCGGCGGTCTCCTCCGAGGATTTGGGGCAATACCGGCTTGACCCCGGATCAATGCCCGATCCGAGGTTTGCGATCAGCCATTCCTCTGACCTATCCAATGATCTATCGAAGCGCTGCTGATCGATCGGCGTGATCGCTTGCGCCAGCATTTTTCGAATGACTTGCGCGAGGCAGCGGCAAGTCTTCGGGTGCGATCGTTCCGGCCTAGTCCCGCGAACTGTCGGGGGCATGCGGCAGCGGGCGGGATTTGCCGGGGCGCCGGTCAGCGATCCGGCCAGCGACGAAACGGCGTTGATCTGGGTCAATGTATCGCTGGCGCGCTTGCGCCAATCGAAGGACATGCTGAACCCCGGCGCCAGGCTCGCCATCGGACCCGAAGTCCTCGACCGGATCATCGTCGCGCTGGCGGGCCGCGGCTATCGCGTGATCGGCCCGGTCGTGCGCGACGGTGCAATCGTGTACGACACGCTGACCCGCCTCGACGAGCTTCCGGCCGGCTGGACGGACCGTCAGGACGGCGGCCGCTATCGCCTCGAACGGCGCGGCGACATGGCCTATTTCGGCTATGCCGTCGGGCCGCATTCCTGGAAACGCTTCCTGCACCCGCCGGTCGAGCGGCTCTGGCAGGCGCGCCGTGACGGCGACGGGTTCACGGCCGTCGAACACGACCCGCCCGCGGAGCGGCTCGCCTTCATCGGGGTCCGCGCCTGCGAACTCGGGGCGATCGCGATCCAAGACCGGGTGTTCCTTGGCGGCCAATATCGGGATCGAACCTACCGGATCCGGCGCGAGCAAGCATTCATCATCGCGGTCGATTGCGGCGAGGCCGGCGGCACCTGCTTTTGCGCGTCGATGGGAACCGGACCCAAGGCCGGGTCCGGGTTCGACCTCGCCTTGACCGAGCTGGTCGACGACGACCGGCACCTCTTCCTGATCGAAGTCGGCACCGCCGCCGGTGGCAATCTGATCGCGGACCTGCCGCATCGACCGGCCTCTACGGCCGAGACTGCCGCCGGCCAAGCGGTCGTCGCTCGAACCAAGGGGAGGATGGGCCGCCGTCTCGATACCGACGGCCTCAAGGAGCTGCTGCAGGCCAACCCGAACCATCCGCGCTGGGACGAGGTCGCCGAGCGCTGTCTCGCCTGCGGCAACTGCACGATGGTCTGTCCCACCTGTTTTTGCACAACGATCGCGGACTCGACCGATATGTCCGGCGACACGGCCGAACGCGTGCGCCACTGGGATTCCTGCTTTACCTCTGATTTCTCCTACCTGCACGGCGGCAGCGTGCGCGCCTCGACGCGCGGGCGCTACCGCCAGTGGATGACGCACAAGCTGGCGCATTGGTTCGATCAGTTCGGCAGCTCGGGCTGTGTCGGCTGCGGCCGCTGCATCACCTGGTGCCCGGTCGGCATCGATATCACCGAAGAGGCGGCGGCGATCCGGGCAACCTCCGCCCCGCCTGCGGCCCGTTGACAGGCGACCCCATGCAGGGACTGGAGCGGATCGTCCTCGCACACCCGTTCTTCGCCGGGCTCGGCGACAAGTTCGGCCAGGCGATCTCGGGCTGCGCCCGCAACCTGCGTTTTGCCGCCGGCGATTATCTTTTCCGCGAAGGCGAAGCGGCCAACGAGTTCTACCTGATCCGCCACGGTGCCGTGGCCCTCGAAATTCACGCGCCCGGCCGGGCGCCGATCGTCATAGCGAGCTTGGGCGAAGGCGACATTCTCGATGCCTCGTGGCTGGTACCGCCCTATCGCTGGAGCTTCGATGCGCGCGCCATCGATCTCGTCCGGGCGCTCGGGGTCGACGCCAAATGCCTGCGCGACAAATGCGAGGCCGACCACGATCTCGGCTACGAGCTGATGAAGCGCTTTGTCGGCGCCATGGGGGAGCGGTTACGGGCGGCGCGCATGCAAGCGCTCGACCTTTACGGAAAACGCGGGTGAACATCGCGTCGGCAATCGCCAGCACCGACTGTCTGGTGCCGCAGCCGCTGCGCATCGCACGCATCCGCCGTGAAAGCGCCGACGTCTCGACGTTCGAACTGGCGCCGGCCTCGGCCTTCGTCTTTGCCGCCGGTCAGTTCAACATGCTTTACGCGTTCGGGCTCGGCGAGGTGGCGATCAGCATCAGCGGCGACCCCGACCGCGCCGATCGGGTCACCCACACGGTGCGCGCCGTCGGCGCCGTCAGCACCGCCCTCGCCCGGCTCCGCCGCGATATGGTCATCGGCGTCCGCGGGCCCTTCGGCTCCTCCTGGCCGCTCGCCGAAAGCGAGGGCAGCGACATCGTCATCGTCGCCGGCGGGCTGGGTCTGGCGCCCCTGCGGCCGGCAATCTACGCGGTACTTGCCCGCCGCAAGCGTTATGGCAGGATCGTCCTCCTTTATGGCGCCCGCGGCCCCTCCGACATCCTCTTCCGCCGCGAGTTGGAGACATGGCGCCGCCGCCTCGATGTCGATATCGCTGTCACCGTCGACCACGCGACCGCGGATTGGCGCGGCAATGTCGGGGTCGTCCCGGCGCTCATTGGCCGCGCCGCCTTCGATCCGGACCATTCGGTGGCGATGCTGTGCGGGCCGGAGATCATGATGCGCTTCACGATCGACGCGCTCGCTGAGCGCGGGATGACGGCGGAGCGGATCTGGCTCTCGATGGAGCGCAACATGAAATGCGCGGTCGGGCTGTGCGGACATTGCCAGTTCGGGCCCGCCTTTGTCTGCCGCGACGGGCCGGTCTTTCGCTTCGACCGCATCGCCTCGTGGTTCAAGGTTCGGGAGATCTGACGTGCCGCGTCGCCCCGGCCGGCCGCGCCTCGCGGTGTGGAAATTTGCCTCCTGCGATGGCTGCCAGCTGAGCCTCCTCGATTGCGAGGACGAGCTGCTGGCCGTCGCCGAGCGCCTCGAAATCGCCTATTTCGGCGAGGCCTCGCGGCGCATGCTGCCCGGCCCCTACGATCTCTCTCTGGTTGAGGGCTCGATCACGACGCCGGCCGATGCCCTGCGCATCAGGCGGGTGCGCAGATTGTCGCGTCGGCTCGTAACGATTGGCGCCTGCGCCACCGCGGGCGGCATCCAGGCGCTGCGCAATTTCGCCGACGCCGCGGAATTCGCCGCCTATGTCTACCCGCACCCCCAGTATGTGAAGACGCTCGCCACCTCGACGCCGATTGCCGCGCATGTCCCGGTCGATTTCGAGCTGCGCGGCTGCCCGATCGACAAGGGCCAGCTGCTCGAGGTCATCAAGGCGTTTCTCGTCGGCCGCAAGCCATCGATTCCGAACCACAGCGTCTGCATCGACTGCAAGGCGCGCGGCACGGTCTGCGTCATGGTCGCGCGCGGCGCCCCATGTCTCGGCCCGGTCACGCATGCCGGATGCGGCGCCATCTGCCCGTCCTACGACCGCGGCTGCTACGGCTGCTTCGGGCCGGTCGCCGGCGCCAACACCGCTGCAATCGTGCGCGAGTTTTCGAAGCTCGGCATGGCGCCCCGCGATATCGGCCGGGTGTTTCGGACGTTCAACGCCGCGGCCGAGGCGTTTCGCAAGGAGGCCGACGCCCATGGCCACTAGGACGATCCGCGTCGACTATATCGCCCGTGTCGAAGGCGAGAGCGCGCTCGACCTCCATATCCGCGACGGCAAGGTCGATGCAGCGCACCTTGCCATATTCGAGCCGCCGCGCTTCTTCGAAGCCCTGCTGCGCGGCCGCGGCTTCCGCGAAGTGCTCGATATCGTCGCCCGGATCTGCGGGATCTGCCCGATCGCCTATCAGATGAGCGGCGTGCACGCGATCGAGCAGGTTCTCGGCGTCGCGGTCGAGCCGCCGATCCGCGCCTTGCGCCGTCTCCTCTATTGCGGCGAGTGGATCGAGAGCCACGCGCTGCACATCGTCATGCTGCATGCGCCCGATTTTCTCGGCTATCCCGATGCGATCACGATGGCGCGCGAGCACGGGGCGGCGGTCGAACGCGGGCTCGCCCTGAAGAAGGCCGGCAATGCGCTGTTGCGCCTTCTCGGCGGCCGCGAAATCCATCCGGTCAATGTCCGGGTCGGCGGCTTCTACCGGGCGCCGGCCCGCGCCGAATTGGCGGCGCTCGTCGACACCTTGAAGGCGGCCCAGGATCAGGCGATCGCGACATTGCGCTGGGCGGCGGGGTTCGAGTTTCCGGAATGCCGTCGCGACTACGAATTCGTGGCGCTCCGCCACGCGCAAGACTATCCGATGAACGAGGGCCGGATCGTTTCCACGGCCGGTCTCGACATCGCCGCCGCCGATTACGAGACCGAATTTCTCGAGCGCCAGGTGCCCCATTCGACGGCGCTGCACTCGGCGCTGAAACGGCGCGGCGCCTATCTCGTCGGGCCCTTGGCGCGCTACGCGCTCAACCGCGACCGCCTGCCGGCGGAGGTCCAGGCACTCGCCGACGAGGTGGGGCTCGAACCCGTCTGCTGCAATCCTTACCGCAGCATCCTGGTGCGCGCGGTCGAGGTCGTCTATGCCTGCGGCGAAGCATTGCGGCTGATCGTCGATTACGAACCGCCCTCTCGCCCCTTCGTCCCGGTCGCACCGCGCGCCGGTACCGGCCACGCCTGCAGCGAGGCGCCGCGAGGCATTCTTTACCACCGCTACCGGCTCGACGCCGAGGGGACGATCCTGGATGCCCGGCTCGTGCCGCCGACCGCCCAGAACCAGGGCGTCATCGAAGCGGACCTGCGGCAAACCGCGGCCGCCCGGCTCGATCTCGACGAGGATGAACTGAAGGCCGCTTGCGAGCAGAGCATCCGCAATCACGATCCGTGCATCTCCTGCGCGGCGCATTTCTTGACACTGCGCGTCCATCGGGGATGAGCGAGGGCTGCGCAGCCGGCGTCCTGGTCGCCGGCATCGGCAACCCGGACCGCGGCGACGACGGCTTCGGACCGGCGGTCGCCAGGCGGCTGCGCGAGCGGCTGCCTTCCGGAATTTGCGTCGTCGAGCGGGCCGGCGACATTCTCGCACTGATCGGCGATTGGGAAGGTTTCGCACACGTCGTCATGGTCGATGCCGTCAAGGCGATGGGCGAACCGGGGCGCATCCATCGCTTCGATCTGCGGAAATGCGGGCTGCCGATCGGTTTCGCCTATCGTTCGACGCACGGCTTCGGCGTCGCCGAAGCCGTCGAACTGGCGCGCAGCCTCGGCCGGCTGCCGCGCCATCTTGTCCTCTATCTGGTTGAGGGCGCATGCTTCGAGATCGGGGTGCCGCTGTCGCCGGCGGTTGCCCACGCTGTCGGCGAGGCGGCGGCGCGGATCGTCGAGGAGTTGGCGTCACGATCAGCCGCCGAAACGGAGGAAGGGGAACGCGCATGATCGTACGGATTTATACGGGCGAGGACGGCCAGACCCATTTCGAAGACCTCCCGCCGCCGGCCGAAGCCAGCTACAACGTGCCGCTGCAACCGGGCGCCAACCTCGCATTCCGCTGTTTCCCCGCCGATTATTGGAGCGATTGGCACACCGCACCGCGGCGCCAATACATCTTTATTCTCGCGGGGCTGATGGAGATCGGGATCGGCGACGGCACCACACGCCGTTTTGGACCGGGTGACGTGGTCCTCGCCGACGACCTCACCGGCCAGGGCCACACGACGCGCTCGCTGGGGGTTCCGCGGATCAGCGCCACCGTGCCGGTGGCCGCCTGAGAGAGGTTTTGCCCGCCTCCGACGTGAGGAGCGCCATGGCGCACCCCGGCGTCGCGACGGTTCGGCGACAGGCGGTTTGGCGACAGGCGGTTTGGCGACAGACAGGGAGACTGGCCATGCCAGAGCGTCAACGCATGACGACCCGACTGAAGGCCCTGTTTCAACGGCCGGAAATATTTGTCTTGGCCGGCGGGATCAATCCGATTGGGGCGAAGATGGCGGAGCTGTTGGGCTATGAGGCCTTCTACATGTCCGGGGGCAATACCTCGGCGCACCAACTGGGCTGGCCCGATTCCGGGACCAGCATGCGCGACATGGTGGACAACGCCCGGAAAATTGTCCTGTCCGTAGATATCCCGGTCTTTGCCGATGCCGACACCGGCTACGGCGACGCCATCAGTACGCATTACACGGTGCGCGAATACATTCAGGCGGGCATTGCCGGCGCCCATATCGAAGACCAGACATTTCCGCCCAAATCCGGTCCGCGCCGGCGTTGCATCTCGATCAAGGAAATGGTCGGCAAGCTCCGGGCGGCGATGGACGCCAAGCAGGCGCTCGACCCGGACTTTGTGATCATGGCCCGCTGCGACCTGGGCGGCGTGCCCGGCGCCAGCTTTGCCGAGATCATCGAACGCTGCCAGGCCTACAAAGCCGAAGCGCAGGTCGATGTCGTCTGCCCCAATGGCTTGCGCAGCTGGGACGAAATCAAGGAGGCGATCCGCCTCATTCCGGGGCCGGTCGTGCCGCTGATCCCCGCCGAATTGTCGCCCTATCCCTCGCTGGAGGCGCAGCAGGAGGCCGGCGCCGCTGCCGCCTGGTTCCCGGCGCTGACCACCATGGCGGGGTTGCAGGCCAATTGGGATTTCTTGAGTGATTTCAAGCAGCGCGGCACTTTGGCTCTCGATGCGCTGCGCGCCCGGGCGGCGCAAAGTCCGTGGGGTGTGGCGAGCAACGCCCGCATTCTCGACGAGCCGCGTCTGCGTGCGATGGAGGCGCGGTATCTTCCGGATTAGGTCCCTGGGAGAAGGACATCCGCTTTGGGAGCTGGGCCGCAACTCGCCGACAACATATCGTGGATGCTTGTTTTGCAATGCGATGAAAGGGGGCGGACATGGGCAGGCTCGACGGCAAGGTCGCAGCGGTCACCGGCGGGGCATCGGGGATCGGCGAGGCGACGGTCAGGCGGTTCCTCGCCGAGGGCGCCAGTGTCGCATTCTGCGATCGCGACGGCGAGCGCGGCCGGCGGGTGATGGCCGAGCTCGAGGCCGCCGGCGCCAAAATCGCCTTCACCCCGGCCGATGTCGGCACCGAGACCGCATGCCTCGATTTCGTCAACGGTGCTGCGCAAACGTTCGGGCGCCTCGACATCCTCGTCAACAATGCCGGCATCCGCAAATACGAGAAGGTCGAGGAAGCGAGTGCCGCGAGCTGGAAAGAGATCCTCGACGTCAACCTGATGAGCTACGTCTTTTGCGCCAAGGCGGCGGTGCCGCTGATGCGCCGCAACCGGGGCGGCGCCATCGTCAACGTCGCCTCGGTGCGTTCGGTCGTCGCCGGCGGCGGCAATCTGCAATACGACACCAGCAAGGCCGCGGTCGCGGGCCTGACGCGCGCACTCGCCGCCGACCACTCGCCGGAAGGGATTCGGGTGAACGCGGTCGGCCCCGGCCCGATCTTCACCCCGTTCCATCAGCGCCGCATCGCCGCTTCCGGCGAGAGCGTCGAGCAGTACAACGCCAGGGCCGCGCAAGTCACGATGCTGCAGCGCCCGGGCCGGGCTGAAGAGGTCGCCGCCGCGATCCTGTTTTTGGCCTCCGACGACGCCTCCTACGTCACCGGCGCGCTCTTGTTTGTCGATGGCGGCATGACCGCGCTGTAAGGAATATTCAGCGGTGTGGGATGGGTTTCGTTTCGGCTCAACCCATCCTACGCCTGCTCGATTTGATGTTTCGACACTCGATGACAACGAAAAGAGCCGGCGGATGGTCTCTCTACCGGCTCTTCTGGTTTTTGAGCTATGTATTGAACTAAGCGTTCACGGGTTCCAGCTCCAATGTAGTTTCATTCGGCTGAAGCCCCCAATCCTCGTCGAGCCCGTGTGCTTTCGGGTTTCTGATTTGTGCGTAACCCGGATTTTTCCGGTCCGATAGCGCCTTGAACACGTTGTAGGACACCTCTTTGGGGCCGCCGAGGGCAAACCGAGTACGGGTCCTGCCGGTCGCCTCATCGGTCTTCGTCGTGATCTTGCCAGCAATGCCGTTCCAATGGTGCCCCTTTGTCCAGTTCACCTCGGCGAGAGAATCCATGATGCCGCGAAGCTTAGCAGCTCGGAGCGTTTGATCCGAGACCTTGAGAAGATCGTGTCCCAACGCCCCGATAGCCGGGAACACCGCGGGTGAATTCGCCAGCATTTTTGGATTCTGGATCGCTTCGCCAATTGTAGCAGCTACCGAGGTAAAAAATTCATTTGCCACCTGCGCAATCTCTTCTAAGGCTTCAGGGTCGATACCGGGAACTGGCTTCATACCGAAAGAAATCCCTGAGATCCCCTTGACAAGTGTTACGCAAGCTCCGCGAAACGTTGTCAGAGTAAAGTATCCTTCCCCAGGTTTTACTTGACGTTTCATCTTGTTAATTTGACCTGAGTAAAAAGGAATTTCCCTTTCAAGTCGATCAGCTATCTGGTTTATTGGATCGCGGGCATCCATAGACAAAGACAACGCAGCGTTCGGCCTCGAGCCATAGACGTTAACGTCGTGCCATACTTGTCTTGCCCAATCCAATGACCTGTCGAAGCTAATGTCGACGGGAATAAGTGTGTGTTGAATCCCCTCACCCGACTCGGCGAGCAGGGCGAACCAAGCAGCGAGTTGGGTCTCGCCATCATAGGCGACCAACTCGTCGCCCAGCGAGATATAAGCCATCGCGCGCCCGTCTGGCTCCTGGTTCACGATGACTTTCCCAGGGCAGTAAAGCTTGATAGCAGGAGCTAGGCCATCGATCTCGCTTCGCTGAAGCTTTTGGAGGTACTCCGCGAATTTGGGTACATTCCTGATTTTGATACCCTGGAACTCCCGCTGCACTATTCGGCGCATCGAATAAGCCTGCTGAAGCCGGTGATCGTTCATCCGTTCCCTAGGTCTCTCCGTTTTCCGAGGATCGCTGGTGAGACGCACGAGCGTGCTCAGCTTCATCCGGGCGAGAACTCGATTGGCGTCGATCACGACGCACGGCACAGCGGTGGCATCAGATGGCGCGACGAATGGCACCGTATTTCCCGAAGTTGCCGATCTGGTCTCTAACGGCGTGTCCAACTCTAAGCTCCATCATAAGGTGGGACGCCAGACCGGTTTGTGCTATCATCCAACTTGCAGAAGGTTCGGGCGTTAGCTTGAGCCGGCCGGGGCCGTCGGGCGGACTTGCCCGACGGCCCCTTATTTATACGCGGCCCGCGATGCTGTCAACCCTAGGGTTGGAATCTATGTATCTCGAGAAATGTATTCTGCGGCCTAGGGTTTCTCGAGGTGACGTCTAAACCGCTGTGGGATGGGTTTCGCTTCGGCTCAGCCCATCCTACGCCTGCTCGACGCCGATCGTCGACGCGACCCTCGTCGGGACAACTCGTAGGCTGCGCCGCTTCGCCAATGTGTGATAATGGCGCGCCGATGCGCCCGTCACCGTCGGGTCGGTCGAACGGGCGCCAAGATACTGCCGGAGGCATCGAGCCAGATGAACGCCCTCAAAGACGCCATCAAGTCAGGTAGAACCGTCGTCGGGACGACCGCGACACCGAACGTCGACGTGGCGATCCTGGCCGAGGCCGGATACGACTTCGTGCTGCTCGATACCCAGCACTCCGCCTGGGAGATCAAGCAGCTGCAACCGTCGATCCAGACGATGCGCGGAAAGCCGGCGGCACCGTTGGTGCGCGTCGCCGCGAACCAGGCCTATCAGATCTGCTTCGCGCTTGACGCCGGGGCGCGGGGCATCGTCGTGCCGATGGTCAACACCCGCGCGGAGGCGGAGGCCGCCGTGCGCGCCTGCCGCTATTTTCCGCTCGGCAACCGCAGCAACGCCGGGGTGCGCGGCGAGTGGGGCGAGTTCGAGAATTACCGCGATTACCTCGACGCCGTGAACGACGGGGTTGTAATCGTGCCGATGATCGAGACGAACCAGGCGCTGGAGAACCTCGACGCCATCGCCTCGGTCCCGGGCGTTGACGTCCTGCTGGTCGGCCCGTCGGATCTTTCGATCGAGCTGGGTGTGCCACTCGACTACCGGTGCGACCTCTATCAGCGGGCGCTCGATAAGATCGCGGCGAGCGCCGCGAAGCACGGCATCGCCGCCGGAATGTATTTCATCCCGCCCGGGATGGACCCGAACTTTTACGTCGAGAAGGGGTTCAAGTTCTTCACCATGCCGTGGGGCCCCTGGGCTGCGGCCGGGATCCGGAACGGCCTGTCCGGGATCAAGCGCTGACGACGATCGATGCGGGCGGTCCGGCATCAATTGTAGGGCGCAATCACTTGATTGCGCCGCCAGTCAATTGTAGGGCGCAATCACTTGATTGCGCCGCCAGTCAATTGTAGGGCGCAATCACTTGATTGCGCCGCCAGTCAATTGTAGGGCGCAATCACTTGATTGCGCCGCCCCCGGGACCCGGTCAGCCTGCGCCATGCCCAATTATCGTCGCGCCTTTGTCCCCGGAGGATGCTGGTTCTTCACGGCAAATCTCCTCGACCGTCGCAGCACGCTCCTCACAGACGAGATCGCGACGCTGCGCGCGGCGACCCGCCGCACGCGCGGGCGGCATCCATTTCGCATCGACGCCTTTGTCGTGTTACCCGACCACATTCACGCGATTTGGACGCTGCCCGAAGGCGACACGGATTTCTCGACCCGCTGGCGACTGATCAAGATTGTCTTTTCCAAGGCGATACCGGCGACCGAGCGGCGAAGCAGCGTGCGTCGGGCGCGCGGCCGAACGGGGGATCTGGCAGCGCCGTTTCTGGGAGCACCTGATCAGGGACGATGAGGACTATCGCCGCCACGTCGAATATTGCTACATCAACCCGGTTAAACACGGGCTTGTCTCCCGGGTCGGCGATTGGCCGTTCTCGTCGTTTCACCGCGACGTGTCGGCTGGATTGTTCTCCCAGGATTGGGCGGGCGAGTTCGACACCGTCGGCGAATTCGGCGAGGCGTTGAATGGCGCAATCACATGATTGCGCCCTACGAGCCTCTTTATGATCCCAACTCATTCTGGTTCGAGAAATTAGGCTTGTCCGTTCGTCTCGCTGATTTTCAGGACGCGTTTTTGGAAGCTGTCCGCGTCGAATGCCGCATGGCCGTCCGGCCCTTCGATCAAAGGCTCCTGCGCCGCTGCGGTAAGGAGATCAATATCGATCGAGGTAACGCCCGACTCCAGACCGGGCATTGTCCAGCCACGGGTGGCATCCGCCTCGATCAACCGGGCCAGTGCTTCGAGTCGGAACTGGATAGCGAGTAATACGTCGTTATGTCGCCGCCCCTTTAACCCCCTGCCGCTGAGCAACTGGGAGATCCGGAAAATTCGGGCCTCCAGCACCGGCCGATCTTCAGCCGGCACCTCGGAATGCGCTTTGATCACGTCGAGCAGTAGTTCTGGTACGACCTTCGTCCGATTGACCTTCGCGAGATTGCTCGGCATCGATTCCCCCCTTCGCCAGCCGATTATGGCGCTCGTCAACGCGGCATCGACGATGAACAACAAAGCAAGCGTAGGGCGGATGAGCGGAGCGTAATCCGCCGCGTCGCCCGACGGTTCGGCGGAATGCGCTTCGCTATTCCGCCCCACGTCTACGAGCCTATGCTGGTTGCCCAAACCCGTCAAACGAGTGAGCCTTGTCCCCGAAATTGGCGGCAAGCGGGCGCATGTCGGTTACGGAAGGCCTGAACCAGTGTTACATCTCCCTCTCCGCCCCTGGGGTGGGTGAGAGACTTTTGCAGAGGTTCCTTAAGCATGCTGATTTCCGGAACCCGCCGTGCTGACCCATGACCTCGCTGACTTATGATTTCCGCCTGCCGCCCGGCCCGCGAACCGTCGAGTGGGCGCTGCTTGCCGAGGAGCTCGGTTTTCGCGCGGTCTGGTGTCCCGAGATCCCCGCCTTTGGCCACGACATCTGGGTCACCCTCGCCCGCATCGCCGAAAAGACCAAGCGCCTCAAATTCGGCCCCGCGGTGCTGATCCCGAGCTATCGCCATCCGATGGCGCAGGCCTCGGCGATCGCGACGCTCGAGCAGTTGGCCCCAGGACGCCTGATGGTCGGGTTCGGCACCGGCTTTACCGGCCGCGCCGGGATGGGCCAGAAGCCCCTGACGCTGGCAGCCATGCGCACGCACATCACCCAGGTCAAGGCATTGCTGCGCGGCGAGGTTGCCGAGATCGACGGCGGTCTTGCCCAGTTTCTCGCGTCGGAGGGCTGGCTGCCGAACCGCCCGATCAATGTGCCAATCTACATGGCCGGCCAAGGCCCCAAGGCCCGCGCCCTCGCCAAGGAAATTGCCGACGGTCTGATTTCGCTTGGCGGCCCGGCCGCAGGGTTTGAGACCTGCCTCGTGTCGACCGGCGGCACGGTCCTCGATGACGGCGAGGACGTCACCTCGCCGCGTGTCGCGACCGCGGTCAAACCGCTCGTGGCGCTCGCCTATCACCACCGGTTCACGACCGATCCGCAAAGCGTCAAAGCGCTGCCGAACGGTGAAGCGTGGCTCGCCAGCGTCGAACGGGTAGACGAGAGCATCCGCCACCTCTCGGTTCACCGCGGTCATAATCTCGATGTTTCGAACGGCCATGACGCGCTCGTCGACATATCGGCCGCCAAACAGATGACCTTTACCGGCACGCGCGCGGAGTTGCGCGAACGTCTCGCCCGGCTCGCGGCCGGCGGCGCTACCGGCATCATCTTCGGCACCAGCGGTTACGATGTCGAACGCGAGCTGAGGGCCTATGCGGAGGTTGCCGGATTGCGGTGACGGCAGGCGCGTCGCGCATTTGCGATCGCCCGCCCCGCCCCGCGCGCCGCTCCTGGCCGGGTGAGGTTCATCGCGCCGCTTCGCTTCGGCGATTGGCGAAAGGCGCCTTGCTGTTCCGCCCTAGCGACGCTTCCGTCGGATGGCGGGGCGGGCGGTTCAGTCGGCCGGCGCTACCACTTGTAGACTTGCTGCAAGGTTCCGCCCATCAGCGCCGCCTTGTCGCTCTCTGACAGGCGTTGGCTGTCGCGGAACGGCGCCACGCCCTCTTCATAGGTCAGCATGCCGATGGTCCGCGTCCAGTCGGTGCCCCACATGCAGCGCTCGAGCCCGAAGGCGTCGATGACCCGAAGCACCGGCTCCCAGATGTCGTCAAACGGGAACGGCTGGTGCGACATCGTGCAGGCGCCGCTGATCTTCACCCTTACATTCTCGTACTCGGCCAGGGCGAGGAGCTTGGGCAGGTCGGCCCAGACATCGGCGGGAACCGGCGGGCGCGACGGTTGCAACAGGCCGAGATGGTCGATCACGATGACTGTATCGGGGTGCTGGCGGATGTGCGGCAGGCCTTTGTCGAGGATCCCCCAGCACAGCAGATTGACCGGCAAGCCATGCCTGCCGGCGGCGGCAAAAGCGCGGAACAGACCGGGATGGTCGGCCTCCATCGGCAGGCCCTCGCGCATTCTTATGCGAATGCCGCGCGCACCCGGCGTCGCCGCCCATTTTGCCACGATATCGTCGATCGCCGGATCGGTCGCGTCGACCGGCGTCACGACCCGAAACTTGTCGGGATAGGCCTTATAGACTTCGAGCGCGTAGCTCGGATCGTACTGATAGGCGCTGAAAGACGAGACCAGGATTGCCCCGTCGACGCCGACACTCCTCATCGCCGCAACGATTTCCTCGCCCGTGGCGGAATCCAGCCCGTGCGAGGGACTGGCCCACGGCCGGCCGGGATGGTTGCGATCAAAGGGATGAACCTGAACGTCGATGACCGGCATAGCCATCTCCTGCTTGTCCGAGCGATTGTCGGCGATCGTGACCGGATTGCCCAGCGTGATCCTGCAATAAAGGCCGAGCGCGGCCGGGAGCCACGCCTTTCACCTCATTTTTTGGATGCCGGGTTCCTGAACGCGACCCTGCATGACCGACCGGCGCCGACGGGGCGATCGGATCGCGTCGTGCTTTTTTGCTTCCGGAACCGGCGCGGGCGAGCCCGGGGGCGGTTGCGGCCGCGCCCCAGGCTTACACCGGCGGGGCCCGCAACGGCTTCAGATCCGGGGCGGCGCTGAGCGCGGCCTCGGTCTTGGCCTGCAACCCGGCAAAGTCGATGTCCTCGGCGATCTCGCGCACGACGAGCCCGTCGGCGGTCACGTCGATCACCGCCAGATCGGTATAGATGCGGCGCACCGCGCGGGCGGCAGTGAGCGGATAGGTGCACCGCTTGCGGATCCGCGGCGCCCCCGACCGGGTCGTGTGTTCGACGAGAACCCGGATTTCCTTGGCCCCGACCGCGAGGTCCATCGCCCCGCCGACCCCCGGCGGAAAGCTTGGATCGTCGGTTGTCCAATTGGCGAGATCGCCATTTTCGCCGACCTCGAAGGCGCCGAGCAGGGCCAGGTCGAGATGACCGCCGCGGATGATCAGAAACGAGTCGGTGTGGTGGACATAGCTGCCGCCGGTCACCAGCGTCACCGGCTGCTTGCCGGCGTTGATCAGGTCGGGATCGACCTCGTTGGCCCCGGGCGCCGGCCCGACGCCGAGGATGCCGTTCTCGCTGTGCAAGACGATCTCACGGTCGGCCGGTATATAGTCGGCGACCATGGTCGGCAATCCGATCCCGAGATTGACATAGGCGCCGTCGGCGAGGTCCTGGGCGGCGCGCCAGGCGATTTGGCGACGGTTGAGCGGCATCGGTTTCCTCCTCGGATCACGCGTTCAAGACTTGTTCTGCTCGACGGGGGGCGCCGCCGGCGCCCGCGATGCGGCGAACCGCGGCATCACCTCCTCGCACAGCAGCCGCATCGCGTTCAGCACGTTTTGGTGCGGGATCAACCCGCCGCAATTCAACTCGGCGAGGATGCCGCACAGCCCGATCTCGCGCTGCAGCGCCGCGAGCTTGGCGGCCACCGTCGCCGGCGTGCCCACCAAAAGATTGGTTTCGCGCGCCGCCTCATAGCTGCGCCGGCGCAATTCATGGACGCGTTGCATGCGCCGCTCGGCGGTCACCGGATCGACCAGCCGCGCCGCACCCTCGAGCAAATTTGCCTGCTCGTGGTAGAAATGCATGATGCTGGCCCTGGATTCGCTAACCGCGCGTTCCTCGGTCTCGGCGAGATAGGTCGGGGCCGAGACATAGACCGGTCCGCGGCCGGGATAACCGGCCGCCTCCCAGCCCTGCTGATAATGGCGCAGCTGGCCCGCCAGATCCGACCAGCTGGTGTGCCGGACCGAGGCAAAGACCGGCGCGCCGCGCCGCCCGATCGCCGGAAAGGTGTCGGGGGTGCTGGCGGCGATGCGGATCGGCGGATGCGGTTTCTGGAACGGCTTTGGGGTGACGCTGACCTCGTTGAAGCGGTGAAAGGCGCCTTCGTAGGAGAAAACCGGCTCGGTCCAGGCGCGCTGAATGATGTCGAGAATTTCGCGAAAACGGGCCTGGCTCTCGGCATAGGACACGCCATAGGCGGCGTAGGTTTGCGCAACACCGCTGCGCCCGACCCCAAAAATGAGCCGCCCATGGCTCAACTGGTCGACGGTGGCCGCCTCTTCGGCAAGGCGCAGCGGGTGGCACAATGGCAGCACCTGCACCGCGATGCCGATCTTGATCCGCCGGGTGCGGGCGGCGATGGCGCTGGCGACGCTGAGCGGCGCCGACAACAGCGAGCGCCGCGGCTCGAAGTGCAATTCGGCGAGCCACATCACATCGAGGCCGAGGCGCTCGGCGGCATCGACCTGTTCCATCGCCTCGTCAAAGGCTTCGCTCTCCGAGCGGCCGGGAAGCGACGGAAACTCGTGAAACATGCCGAATTCCATAAACGGCCCTCGATCGCGGCAGCACGCAGCAGCCAGCCTAGCCAACCCGTCCGGGCAAAGCCAAGCGTGATCGCAGCCCGCGCGCCGGCAATCGGGATCGGCGCGGCTCGAACCTTATCGGACCTGACCCGGGACCGGATTGTTGCAGGCGCTGGCCCGGACCACGCACTCGCCGGCATTGCCTTTTTTGCAATCGGCAAGCGCGGCCAGGCGCGCTTCGGCCACGGTCTTGCGCGCCGCAGCACCGATATATTTGCCGTTGGCGGTTGCGGCGAGCGCGGCGCAGGCTATGGTCGGTTTGATGACCAGCTGGCAGCCGCTGGCGCCGCATTCGCTCAGCGCTTTGGCGGCGGCGTCTTTCGCGGTTGGCTGGTTCCACACCCATCCGGCCTTGCCGCTTTCTCGATCCCAGGCGATCGCGCCAAAGCCGGCCGCCGCCGGAAGCGCCGGCAACAGGGCAAAGCCAAACGCAAACAAGGCAAGGACGGCCCACAATCGACCACGCATTGGTCCCCTCTCGCGATTATCCGGATGACATAAATTACACGACGCCCTTGTCGCGCAACGCCGCCAGATCGGCAGCGGTCACGCCGAGGCGGCCGAAAATCTCGGTATTGTGCTCGCCGAGCTTGGGTGCCACCGCCCGCACCCGGATTTCGTCGGCGATGCGGATCGGGGTGCGGATATGCGGCACCGCGCCGAGTTCGGGGTCGCTCGCATATTGCACGAGTTCGCGGTGGCGGACCTGCGGGTCGGCAAACATTTGCGCATAATTGTAGACCGGACCGCAGGGCACGCCGGCCTCTTCGAGTACCGCGACCCAATGCGCTGTCGTGTTTGTCGCCAATACCGCCTCGATGACCGCCTCGAGCGCGGCCCGGTTCTGCAGGCGCGCGGCATTTGTCGCAAAACGCGGATCCGCGCCCCATTCGGGGTGACCGAGGGCGGCCGCACAGCGCTGCCAGATCGCCTCGCCCGCCGCCCCGATCATCAGATAGCCGTCTTGGGTCTTCATGCGCTGATAGGGCGCGTTTTGCCGGTGCCGCGAGCCTTGGCGGGTCGGCTCCTGCTGGTCGGCGAGCCATTGCGCGCTGGTCCATGAGCTGAAGCCGATCGCGGTTTCCAGCAATGAGCATTCGACCAGCCGACCCTCGCCGGTGCGCTCGCGCTCGTAAAGTGCGGCAAGGATGCCTTGCACCGCCCACATGCCGGTGCCGAGGTCGCAGATCGGCAGCCCGACCGAAATCGGCGGCCCGTCCGGCTCGCCGGTCACATGCATGATGCCGCCCATGCCCTGCGCGATCAGGTCAAAGCCGCCGCGTCCGGCATAGGGGCCGTCATAGCCCAGACCCGAGAGCTGCGCATAGATCAGCCGCGGATTGCGGCGACGCAAATCGTCATAGCCGAGCCCCGCCCGCGGCATCACATTCGGCCGGTAATTCTCGACCAGCACATCGCTTTGTTCGACGAGGCGCACAAACAACGCCCGGCCTTCCGCCTGTTTGTAGTCGAGCGTGACCCCCTTTTTATTGCGGTTGATATAGCGGAAATAAGGGTTGCGTTCGCTGCCGTCACCCCAGGCGCGCACCGCATCGCCCCGGCCCGGGCGCTCGATCTTGACGACCTCGGCGCCCATATCGGCGAGGATCATCGTGCAGAACGGTCCCGCCATATGCTCGGTCAAATCGAGGACTTTCAGCCCGGCGAGCGGACCGGAATTGTCAAGGCTGTCCGCCATCCTTTGGACACTCCGCTGCAGCGCGAGCCTGTTTTAGCAGAAGCTCGGCATTGGACTTCATCGGCAAACATCAGAACAAGGTTGGATCGCCCGCAATCCCGCCGTTCGGCCGCGGGCGGATAATCTCTACACGCGATCGATAGTCGGCAGGCGGTAGCGGTCTTGCGGATCGTCCCAGCCCTTGAAATTGGGTTTGCGCTTTTCGGCAAAGGCGGCGCGCGATTCGAGCAGGTCGCTCTTGGCGCCGTGCTCTTTGAGCGCGGCGGCGAGCCGCTGCTGGGCCGGGCTCGGAGCGGGGCGCATCTGGCGCATCATATGCACGGTGTTGACGCGCGAGGCAGGCGGCAAGGTCAGCAAATGCTCGGCCATCGCCAGCGCCGCCGGGATCAGCTCCTCCGGCTCGACGAGGCGGTTCAAGAACCCGATCTGATAGAACCGCTCGGCGGTAAAGCGAAAGCCCAGCGCCATCTCCATCGCGATCGGATAGGGCAGATTGGCGATATGTCCGTGGTTGTAGCCGCCCAACAGCCAGCGCTTGGCCTCGGACACCTCGAAAATTGCGCCTGTGGCCGCGACCCGCAAATCGGTGCGCTCGACCAGCATAAAGCCGCCGCCCATGGCATAGCCGTTGACCGCGGCGATGACCGGCTTTTCGAGCGCCCCGCTCATGAACGGATCCTCGATCGCCGGCCGGCGCCCGCCCGGCTGCCCGGCGGCGAGCGATTCCTTCATGTCCTCGCCGGCGCAAAAGGCGCGCCCCGAGCCGGTAAAGATCGCCACTTCGAGATCGTTCGAATGGCGGAATTCGGTCCAGGTTTCGGCGAGCCGGGTGCGCATTTCGTGGTTGAGCGCGTTCAACCGCTCGGGGCGGTTCATGCGCACAACCAGTACTTGTCCGTGACGTTCGGTTTCGACGACGGCCATGTGAGTGTCCCTTTCGCAAATCCGTGCCGTGGCGATATCGGCGCTCAAGCTAGCACCCGGCGGGCGGCGGCGGCGAGGCGTTAAACCGTGCCGCCAGCCGGCGACGTCCGCGCGGGCGCTCTGCGGCGCAACATGCTAATTTCGGCGCATGGGCCCCGCGCGAGGAAATCATGGCCGGTGAGATCGAACAACTGGCGGCGTTTGTCGCCGCGACCCGCTGGGAGGAGATACCGCCCGCGGTCCAGCACCACGCCAAATTGGTTGTGCTCGACACGGTGGGGGTGATCCTGGCCGGATCGTCGCGGCCCGAAGTCGCCGCCCTGCGCGCCCGACTGCTCGGCGACAGCGGCGGAGCCAGCGCTTTGGCGCGCGGCGCCACCGTCTTTGCCCCGGGCTGGGTCAGGACCGATCCGCGCAGCGCCGCTTTGCTCAACGGCATCGCCGGCCGCGCCATCGAATTGTGCGAGGGGCTGCGCCTGGTCTCGGGTCAGGCGGCGCTGCAGATCCTGCCCGGGGCGCTTGCGGTCGGCGAGCATGCCGGCCGCTCCGGGCGCGAATTGCTGGCGGCGTTTGTCGCCGGCTACGATATCGCCGCGCGCCTCGCGCATGGCTTCACGCCGCGGCCCTTGGCTCATCAGAACGGGCAGGTGTCGCTGCTCGCCGCGGCGGCGGCGGGGGCGCGTCTGCGCGGGCTCGACGCCGCCGGGATCAGCGGTGCTATGCGTTGCGCGGCGGTGCTGATGCTGACCCCGAGCTATCAGAATGCCGTGGCCGGTGCCACCGCACTCAATGTTGCCGGCGGGATGAGCGGGTTTGCCGCGGCGTTGGCGCCGGATCTGGCGGCGGCCGGGTTCACCGCCCGGCCCGACGCCATCGAAGAAGCGCTCGCCGATCTCGTCGGCGACGGCTTCACCGCCGCGCGTCTGCTCGACGGGCTCGGCTCGGTGTGGCACATCACGCGCAATTATTTCCGGCTTTACGCCTGCTGCAACCCGATCCACCCGGCGCTGGATTGTCTCTCCGCGGCCTTGGCCGAGCTCAGCCCGCGCCCGGAGCAGATCGAACATATCGAGGTTGCGACCTATCGCTTTGCCGCGGTGATGCGAAACCCCGAGCCGCCCAATTATTTTGCCTCGAAATATTCGCTGCCGCATGCGGCGGCGGTGATGGCGGTGCGCGGCGGCGCCGGCTTTCGCGAACTCGACGACAGCGCCCTCGCCGATCCGGCGATCGCAGAGTTGCGCCAACGGGTGCAGATCGCGGAGGACCCAGCGATGACGGCGCTGGCGCCGCGGCTGCGACCGGCGCGGGTCACGCTGCGGCTGCGCGACGGGCGGGCGACGACCAAGGCGTGCGAAAGCCATCGCGGCGATTTCCAGCAGCCGTTTGACGAGGCCGAGATCCGCGCCAAATTCCGCGAACTGGCCGCGGTCGCGCTGGGTCCGGCGGGCGCGGCCGCGGTTGAGCGGGCGATCGACGCAGCCGCGGAATGGCCGGAATGCGGCGCGCTCGCCAGCGCCTTGCGCGCCGCCGGACGGGGGTGACAGCGCCCGGGTGAGGACAAAATCGTGGCAAGTGGCGACCGGCGGGCAACACCGCCGGTCCGGGGCTAGCCCTTCGCGTGGACTATCGTGTAAGTTCCTGGAACTTTGGTTAAAGGAAACTAGGAGGAGAGCCGACCGGGTCAGATCAATTCTGTGACCCGCAGCACAAGGGTGTAACTCCGTCATCGAGGGCACCTTGCCGCCGCGATCACCGCTCGCGTGATCGTAATATCATCAAAATGTAAAAAATGATCCGGAGATCATGACGCATGTATTGCGTGCGCATTTTGTCTTTTTGCCAGCAATCAACTTTTCGAAAACCTCGTTTTTCAACTTTGCCAGGCTGGCGTAAGTACAGTCTCAACCAATCAGCACGTACAACCCGCTCTCGCGACCTCCGTCCCTACCGACACCGGGAAGCCGGACGGGCTTGTGCGCAGACCTCGTGAGGAAACCGATGAAGCCGGGTCTAATTTTGGGTTTTTGCGGCGCCCTTTTGGGGGCGATGGCGGGTGTTGCGGCCGCTGCACAGAGCGATAACACCCTGCTTTGGGCGAGAAGCCATCTGCCGATGCGGCCCTACTTCAATCCCGACGGGACCTTTCGCCGCTTCAGGGGAACGGTGGAGACGCAAAATTGGTCGGGCTATGCCGTCACCGCCAGCGCCCCTTATACCAGTGCCGCGGCGACCTGGCAGGTGCCGTCGGTCACCAATGACGGGGTCTCGGGCAGCACCGAATATGTCCTCGACTGGGTCGGGATCGGCGGCTATGGCGACCAGACACTGATCCAGCTCGGCACCGAGGCCGCGGTCTCGACCACCGGGGTTACCTCGTTCCAGGCCTGGTACGAACTCTACCCGGCCTATCTGCTTTATGTGCCGCTGACCATCTATCCCGGCGACGTGATCACCGCCTCGCTGCAATGCACCGCGTCGTGCACCGCGAGCCAGACCCAGACCTGGCAATTGACAATTGCCGACCTGACCCGCAACGCGGCCTGGACCGAGAGCTTTCAATATCATTCGAGCATGGCCTCGGCGGAGTGGATTACCGAAGAGCCCTATTCCGGCAGCGGCAGCGCCTATCCGCTCGCCAATTACGGCAAGGCGACCTACGATCCGGTTGCCGCCAACGGTCAGAACCCGAACCTGTCGCTGGCCGCCAATGGCGTGATCGCGGACGATCCGTGGGGCGAGACCTCGAACCCGTCACCGCCGGTTTCGGGCGACGTGTTCAGCACCTGCTGGGGCGCCAAGGGCGCCGGCCTGACGCCATGCACGGCCGGATCGGTCACCGTGCCCACGGCCACCGCCTCCTCGCCGCCGCCACCGCCGCCACCGCCACCGGCGGCCGCGGTAACGGTCAGCCTCGCCGCCAGCCCGACGACGCTGAGCCCGGGCCAGGCCGCGAAACTGACCTGGACCTCGACCAATGCCACCAGCTGTGTCGGCAACGGGTTCACGGTCGGCAATAACGGCCGATACGTCACCGGCCCGTTTGCCTGGGCGCTGGTCTTCCCGAAAGTGACGACCTCCTATGGCATCACGTGCACGGGCAGCAGCGGCAGCGCCAGTGCGATGGTCACCGTGACCGTCAAATAGAGCGCCGCGGCGCCCGCCGGCAATCGGCGGGCGCAGTTTTCGTGCCCGGCGCCGGGAGCAGCATTCTCGCCGAGCCGCCGCCGTCGCCACCCCACCGTGGCGGCGCGGCGGTTGTGCCGTCCGGACGGCAGTTTGCCCTGCCGCATCCCGCCCCCACCCCCCCAAAAAGGATAGGGATTCGACGCGAGGCCGGCGCGTGGCCGGCAACGCCATGACACGTGTAACGATTGTCTCATTGTCTCGCGAACTGTCGCGCCTGTACCGAGCCGCCGGGCAAGGCTCAATTAAGCTATTGACAGGAATAGCCGCCGCTGGGCACTGTGAATGGCACGGAAATTGCCGATTAACCTTCAATTCGAACGTTTCAGGTGGCCCATGTACATCAGAGCAGCTGGTCTGTTGGCGGCGCTCGCCGGCCTTTGGGTAACGGCAAGTGCGCAGGCGACCCCGCTCCCGCCAAATTTTCTGGCGGATGCGATCGCCGATTTCAATGTGATCACCAACGGCAATTTCTCGCAAAACAATGACACCCAGGGTCCGATCCTGGTTGGCGGTAACCTGATCACCAGCGGCCACCCGATCAATGATGTGCAGGGCGTGCCCTTGCCGAAGCCGATCGCGGGGCTGGGCGAGGTCAACGTGTTCGGCAACGTCACCGGTACGGTCAACAACTCGGTGGGCTCGGGTTCGGTCGTGCTGGTCGGCGGGACCACGGCCTCGGCGGTGACCTTTTCCGGCAAGGGTGCGGGGTCGGTGCTCAACGGCAATCTCTTTCCGTACAGCTTTTCCGACATCTGGGCGCAGTTTACCGGCATGTCGTCGAGCCTCGCCGCTCTGACCCCGACCAGCTCGATCACCACCACCACGATCAACGGCGTGGCCAATGCCGACGGGGTGGCGGTGTTGACGGTGCCGCTGTCGACGTTGAACAGCCTGACCGGCACGTTGAGCTTTACCGGCTGCCTGGCCTTGAACTTGACCACGCCTTGCGACGGCGTGATCCTGGTGACGAACACCGATACGTCTAACACCACTTTCAAAAATTCTTCCCTCTCTTACGGCGCGCTGACCAGTGCGCAGAAGAACCTGATCTGGGTGTTCGAGCCGCCGAGCGGCGGCGTCGGCGGGATTACCCAGGTCGACATCAGCGGCGAGTGGTGGGCCTCGATCCTCGCCGTCGGCGCCGATGTCGAGAATACGGCGCCGATTGTCGGCAACACGATCGCGAACACGGTCGACGCCTCCGGCGGTAACGGCGAATTCCACATTCCGCAGTTCGATTGCAGCGACAATTTGTGCGGCAGCCTCGCACCGCCGCCGCCGATGCCGGAGCCGGGTTCGCTGGCGTTGCTCGCGACCGGGCTGGCGGGCGCCGCGTTTGTCGGATGGCGGCGCCGGCGCAACACGACACCTGCGCTGCCGTGACCCGGCGGCGCTGCGCCGTCGCTTAAATCTCCGGATCCGTTTGGCCGGCTAACGACAACAGGCCTGCGCTTTCGCCGATGAGGTCGACGCCGCGAACCGCGACCGGCCATGGCACCGCGGCCGGTTTGGAGGATCGCTTTGGCCCGCTGACCGAAGTCAGCGGGTTGCGGCGTCAGATCGAAACCTTCCGCACAATCGCACCGGCTCTCCCGCGCAGCGCCGCGGTCGAGCCGCCGATAACGCCGCAACGGCAAAAGGCGGCCGAGCGCCATCGCCAGCGCGGCTGGCGCGCGGCCAATCGGGGCAAGCCGGCGGCGGCCATCGCCGCCTTCCGCGACGCCCTCCGCTTTGATCCGCGCAACGCCGAAGCCCATCAGGATCTGGGCTTTCTGCTGCTTGAACTGGGGCATCTCGACGAAGCCGTCGAGCATCTGCGGCTGGCGACGGTGTTGCACGACGACGCCTTGGCTTGGCACAATCTCGGGGTGGCGCTGCGGCGTCAGCACCGCGACCACGAAGCCGTGGCCGCCTATCGGCGGGCGATCGAATTGGATCCGGGGCTGGTGGTCGCGCACACCGACCTTGCGGCTTTGCTCGAAGAGCTCGACGAGGAAGCGGCGGCGGCGGAATTGCTGCGCCGTGCGGCGGCGCTGCTGCCGACCGGGGCGGAGGCGCTGCTGCTGCTGGCCCGGGCGTTGCTCCTCGACAGCGATTTCGCCGGCGCCGAAATCCGTTTGCGCGAGGCGATGGCGCTCGACCCGGCCAATGACGAGGTGTTCAGCCAGCTCGGCGATGTGCTGGCGCGTCAGGGCCGGTTTGACGAGGCGTTGCCGGTACTCGACCGCGCGCTGACCGTCAATCCGCGCAACGGTTCGGCCTATTTCGCCGCGGCCGAAATCAAAAAACATCGCGAGCCCGACCGGCCGCGCCTGGCGCGGGTGCTGGCGGCGCTTGCCGATCCGGGTCTCAGCGCGGACAGCCGCGTATCGCTGCATTTTGCCGCCGGCAAGATTTGCGACGATCTCGGCGAATATGAGCGGGCGATGCATCATTTTGACGCCGCCAACCGAATCAAGGGACGCGACACCCGGTTTGACGCCGACAGCTTTGCCGCCGAGGTTGACCGCCTGATCGCCCGCTTCACAAAAGAATTTTTCGCCGCCGGCCACGCCTTTGCGGTGCCTGACGAGACCCCGCTGTTGATCGTCGGGCTGCCACGCTCGGGCACCACTTTGGTCGAACAAATCCTCTCCCGCCACCCGGGCATCGGCGGCGGCGGCGAACAGAGCTTCTGGATCAAGCACAGCCGCACGCCCGGCCTTGCCGCGGCCACCCACCTCGCGCCGCCGGCGGCGCAGGCGCTGGCGCGAGACTATCTGGCGCTATTGCATGGCCTGGCGCCGCAGGCGATGCGGGTGACCGACAAATTGCCGTTTAATGTGCTCTGCCTCGGCCTTATTCACCTGTTGTTGCCAAAGGCGCGCATCATTCAATGTCGCCGCCACCCGGTCGACACCTGTCTGTCGATCTATTTCACCCATTTCCGCAAGGTCGTCGCTTTTGCCAACGACAAGGGGGCACTCGCCCTAGCTTATCGCCAATACGGCCGGCTGATGGATCATTGGCGCGCGGTGCTGCCGGAGGAGCGGTTCATCGAGATCGCCTATGAGGACCTGATCCGGGACCGCGAGGCGGTGACCCGCAAGATGATCGCCTTTGCCGGTCTTGAATGGAGCGATGCGTGCCTGTCGCCGGAACATAATCCCCGCCCGGTACTCACCGCCAGTTTGTGGCAGGCGCGCCAGCCGGTCTATGCGAGCTCGATCGCGCGGTGGCGGCATTACCGGCCGTGGCTTGGTGAACTGGCCGCGCTGCTGAGCGCGGCAGAGCGGGCATCGGGAGACGATCAGGACGCCACCGATCCGCGCGCGCTGGCCAGCGGTGACCGCACAGAGCCACGCCGCAGCGCGGCGCCGAAATAAAATTTACGGAGAGGGTTAAAACGCTTTACGGTTTCACGCCGGTCGGTAGTGTCGATATTTCTTACGATCGATTTTGAGACGAATTGTCGGATTTTTTTACAAAAGGTTACCGGGATTGGACGAGAGATCGACGCTAAGGCCTTGAAAAGGCGATCCGCATTGTGGCGACTGCGCAATTTTAACTAAAACGCGATCGCCAAAACCAGTCAGAAATTGCGCGGACGGCGTCGGTGGATTTGACATAATTTTGCTCGCAAGCTTATGACATCTTATCGTAACAGATTGATTTTCCGAGAATAGCGACGGTTGGCCCGATCCTTGCTGGTAAGCTTTTGTCTGCGCCCGAATGGCGGGCGCGGCCGACAGGATCTTATTGCGTCATTCGGAAGTCAGGCAAGCCCGGCTCAACCTGATGACGCCGCTTTGTTGGAGGTCAGGCACTCGCAACCGGCTACACAGCAGCACCTTGCCTCGCCCGGCAGCGGCCGGTGCGCGGCGTGTCGGCGCGACCCTCTTGGGCGCCCCGGATAGAGGCTCGACGGTAACAGGGGCTCTTATGAGTAGTCGACAGACGGTGATGCAGTTCGAAAGGGGAGCGCTGCGGTGGACGCAAAGCCCGGCCAGCGCGCCGTCGCGCGCTCTGCGGCCCGCGAGTGATCCGGTGCCTGACTCGCCGACCGTGTTCATGGTCGGAAACAGCCCGGCAATGCTTGAGGTGTTCGAACAGATCCGCCGTTTTGCCGCCTGCGATGTGCCGGTGCTGATCACCGGCGAAAGCGGCACCGGCAAGGAGCTGGTGGCGCGGGCGATCCATGACCGCTCGGGACGTGCAGCCGGGCCCTATGTTGCGCTCAACTGCGCCGCGGTGCCGCCGACGCTGATCGCCTCGGAACTGTTCGGCTATGAAAAGGGCTCGTTCACCGGCGCCACCCAGCGCAAGATCGGGCATATCGAGCACGCCCATGGCGGCACTTTGTTTCTCGACGAGATCGGCGACATGCCGATCGATTTGCAGGGGCTGTTGCTGCGGTTTCTGCAGGAGGGCGAGATTTTGCGGGTCGGCGGACGCCACCCGATCAAGGTCGATGTGCGCGTTGTCGCCGCGACCAATGTGCGGCTGCGGGATGCGATCGCCGCCGGCAAATTGCGCGAAGACCTTTATTACCGGCTGAATGTGCTGAGCCTGCACCTGCCGCCGTTGCGCGAGCGCGATGGCGATGTCGAGGTGCTAGCGGCCTATTTTCTGCGTCGGATCGGCCTCGAATTGGGGCGCGAGCTGAGCGGCTTCACCCCGGCGGCGATGGCGGCGATGGTCGCCTATCCGTGGCCGGGCAATGTCCGCGAGCTGATCGCGACCCTGCGCCGGGCGGCGGTGCTGGCCAATGGGCCGCAGGTCGATATTGGTGATTTGCGGCTCGAGCCGCCGCCCTTGCCGGCGCCGGCGGCGCCGCGGATGGCGCCGCGCCCGGTGCGCGCGCGCGTACTGCCGCGCCCCAAACCGGGCAGCGAGGACGAGCGCGGCGCGATCCTGCAGGCCCTGCAAGACAGCGGCTTTAACATGACCCGCACCGCCCAGCTGCTGGGCGTCGCGCGCGCCACGCTCTACCGCATGCTGCGCCGCAATCGCATCGAGCTCGGCCAGCATTATCTGTTGCAGCCGGGCGAGCCGGAGAGCGAGCCGTGAGCGGGCTGCGCTGCTGGGTTCGGCGATCGGTCGGCCGCTTGGCGGCCAGCGCCAGGCGGTCGATCGCGGGAGCGCCGGCCGTAATTGTTTGGGGCAGTCACCGCCACACTCATTGTGTCACCGCCGCGGTTACGACTGTCTCATGGCGAGACGCTGCACCTGTCTCATTTATGCAGAGTGACAGTCAAAAGGTTAAGAACAGGTTTCGCAACTCTTTGAGACGTCACCGTTTTTGCCGGCAATGCGATGGGCATTTTATTGGCACGTCGGTTGCTGGAGGTCGGGGGTCGGCACGCACCCCCGGCTATGGTGGGCCACGCGTCGGCGCGGGCTTGGGCCCGGGTCGCTCGGGTGGAGTGGCATGTCGTGCACGCCGCCGAAACCGGGCGGTAAACCAAGAGAGAGGGAAAAGCATATGAGAAAGATTTTGTTGGCCACATGCGCCGTGCTCGCCTTGAGCGCCGGCGGCGCCTGGGCGCAGGCGTCGGGTAGCGCTACCGCGGCCGGCGGCGCCGGCGGCGCCGGCGGCGCCTCGACCGCGTCGAATCCCGGCGGCGCCGGCGGCGCCGGCGGCAACGCCACCAACAAGAATTCGGGCAACAACATCTCCGGCAACACGTCGAGCAAGTCGAGCGCCGCGTCGTCGACCGGGGCCAACAGCCCGAACGCCACGACCGGCGGTACCGCGCTGAACTCGAACGGCAACACCAAGACCGTCGCGTCGAACAACTCGCTGAGCAGCAGCAAGACCAGCTCGGTCAGCAAGACCAGCACCAAGAGCTCGGGCAACACCACCTCGGGTGCGGCGAGCCCGGCCGCCAATAATGGCAGCCTGGCGATCTCCAAGGACAACGGCAACACCGTTGCCTCGAACAACTCGCTGAGCAGCAGCAAGACCAGCTCGGTCAGCAAGACCACCTCGGTCAGCAAGACCAGCAATGCCAACGCCTCGACCGCTGGCAACGGCAGCCCCGCCGCCAATAATGGCAGCCTTGCGATCAGCAAGGATTCGGGCAACACCAAGACCACGACGGTCAGCAACTCGGCCAGCAACACCAACAGCGGCGCCCAGGCCGCCAAGGGCAGCACCGCGGTTCAGGCCAACGGCAACACCCTGACCCTCGGCTCGAACAACACGAAGAACTCGAACAACACCAAGTCCGTGTCGGTCAGCACGACCAAGACCAACACGACGACCCCGACCGCCAGCGTCGCCGGCAATGGCAGTGCGGCGACCGCCAACAATGGCGGCAAGAACATTGCCTCCGGCAATACAGTCGCCTCCGGCAACACCAAGTCCGTGTCGGTCAGCACGACCAAGACCAACACCTCGACGGTCAGCGGCACCGGCGCCTCGGCGCAAAACGGCAGCCAGGCTGGCTATGCCGACGGCACCGGCCCGGGCGAATGGACGACCGCGACCGGCAGCAGCTCGGTTAGCAACTCGATCAGCGGCGGCAAAGGCGGGGTCGGCAATAACGACAATTACGGCTCGATCAGCAAGTCGGTGTCGGTGAGCAAGACCTCCACCAGCACCCCGACCACGACCAACAGCGGCACGGGCGCGGCGGCCACCAATGGCAGCAAGGCGCTCAATATCAGCGGCAACACCACCGCGTCGAACAACGCCAAGAACTCGAACAACACCAAGAACTCGAACAACACCAAGACCACCAACCAGAACGCCAGCTCGTCGGGCAGCTCCGGCGGCACCGCGGCGGCGAGCAATGGCGGCAAAGCGATCAACGTCAACAATGGCGGCAATACGACGTCGATCTCGAAGACCTACAGCGACAGCAGCACGCACAGCAAATCCGTCTCCACCACCAAGACCAACGACAGCACCAACATCCTGGGCAAGCTGTCAAACTCGGTGGTCGGCAGCGGCACGCTGAGCCAGAGCACGAGCTACAACCCGACCACCACGATCACCACCGGCAGCGGCTCGTCGGCCACCTCGGCGACGATCGTGGGTAACCACTACGTGTCGAAGGGCTCGGGCGGCTATAGCGGCGACATCAACATGTCGTACAATATGGGCGGCCAGGGCATCCTGCAGGCCAACTTGAACACCGGCGCCGGCGCGGTGCAGGGCAACTCGGTGGCTCTGACCTCGACGGTCGGCGGCAGTGGCGGCGGGTTGAGCGGGTTCAGCCCGACCAACACGATCACCCCCCCGTAAGCGGCTTTTTAACAGTCCCGGTCCGCGCCGTTGGGTCTTGGCGGCGCGGACCCCCGCTTACCTAACAAAGGGGTCCGACCGATGAAACGATCCGTTGCCTCGACGGTCGCCGTTCTGTTCGCCGCGGGAGCGCTTTATGCCGGTCCGTGCGCGGCGGCCAGCGGTGGAACACCTGGCGGCGCACCGGCAGCAGTGCTTGGTGTGCTTGGCCATGCGGTGGCACCGGCAGAGCTCGGCCACCAGCGGGCGCGCGGCATCGCGATCAACGTCACCGGTTCCGGGAGTGCGCTCAATGCCGCCACAAGCAGCGCCAACGCGATTATCGCCAGCCCGGTTACCGGCTATATCACCAACGACCATTCGATCGACAACAATGCCGGCATCACCTCGGTTCTGCAGAACTTTGGCAACAACGCGGTGATGCAGGTCAGTACGACGATCAACATCAACGTGCACTGACCGGCGCGCGGGCGGCGGCCAAAGGGACAGCCTGGTGCCGAAAAGCGTTCAAATGGTCGACAACCACCGTGTCATGCCCGGCTTTGATCCGGGCATGCTCACCTTGGCCGAGGCCGCGCGGCCGAATGATCGGCATACGCCCGGCCTAACCGGTCGCAGCCGGCGCGGCTGGCGATGGCGGCGACGCCTCGCGGCGGCGCTAGCGGCGGCGGCACTCGCCGCGGTCATGCCGGCGGCGGCAAAGGCGGGATCACTTTATATCGACGCCGGTCTCGGTGTCGGCGGCGGGTCGGCGATGTCGCTGAACCTGCAAAGCTTTCAGGAGCAGAAATACCACGACACGATCGCCCAGGAGCACGATTTCTCCTGCGGTTCGGCAGCACTCGCGACGTTGCTGAGCTACAATTACCATATGCCGGTCAGCGAGAGCGCCGTTTTCAACGACATGATCGTCAACGGCGACAAAACAGTGATCAGCGAGTCGGGTTTTTCTTTGCTCGACATCAAGCGCTATTTGGCGCGGCACGGACTTGATTCGAACGGCTATCGGGCGCCGATCGAAAAGCTCGAAGAGGTGCGGCTGCCGGCGATCGTGCTGTTGAATGTACGCGGTTACCGCCATTTTGTCGTGCTCGAAGGCATCGAGCACAAGCGGGTGCTGCTGGCCGATCCGGCTGTCGGCATGCGCAGCGAACCCTTGGGCGTTTTCGAGGAGGAGTGGAGCGGCATCTTTTTTTTGATCACGAGCGATATCGAGCAGGGCCAGAAGAGTTTCAACAGCGATCAAAAATGGGCGGCGGCACCGCCGCCGCCCTGGTCGCTGACGCGCTACGCGCTCGATCTCTCGACCTTGTCGCAACAGACCCTGCTCGCGGTAGGTCGGTTTTAGCGCATGTATCCCACCGGAGGACAAATTGACCGGCTTGACAACGCTGCGCGCGGCGCTCGCCGTGATTGCGGCAAGTCTGCTCGGGGGGTGTTCGAACACAATCATCGGCGTGCTGGGTTCGGATGCCAGGACACCGCCGCGCCCCAGCCACCAGGCCGCAGCGGCGCCGGGACCGACAGGACGGGAGGTGCGCCAGCAGCTCGCCAGCCTCGCGCTCGACGATCACAAGCTCAGCGGCATTCGCGGCGGGTTCGACATCGGTTCGGGGGTCACGCTCAATTTCGCGTTTCAGCAATCGACTTTTGTCAACGGCAATCTTGCCCAGACGATCGTGGTGCCGACGATGACTGTTGCTCCCGGCGCCGGAAGCAATGCGGTCTCGGCCGCCACTGCCGTGCAACCGAGCGTCAGCGTCGGGGCGCTCAATGCGCTCGGTCTCGGCGGGTCGACGAGCGGCGGCGGGAGCGGCGGCATCAATTCGGCGACGGTGGTTGCCAACGGCATGGTCCAGACCCAGGTCGCGGTGTCCAATGCGACATTGCAGGCGATGGTCAATGCCGGGCTCGCCACGGTGGTCGGCGGCGCTTCCAACAGCGGGATCTCCTCGACGATTGTCAACGGCGCCAACAACCAGCTCATTCAGCAGATGACCACCGTCGATATCGGGATCAGCGGGCTTTCCAAACTGTTGCAGCAGAATGTGACCTCGTCGCTGGTGAACCGGTTGAACGGGCCAAACACCTTCCGCTGACGGGCTTTGCCTCCGGACGCGTACCGGTGGAACGTTTTTCGGCGCGCGGGCGCGGCAAGTAAGCGATTGCCGACCGCCTCGCCGTTTGTGTTAGGATGGAAGACCGGAAGGGGCGCGTGTGAGGATGCGGCAGATTTGGTTTCGAGAGCGGCCCAGGCCATGCCGCGCCACAGCATGGCTCTCCGCCGCAGTCATCGCTCTGGCATTGTGTTCGGCGCCGGGGCTGGCATCGGCGAAGGAGCCGATGGTGCGACCGGCGACGAGCGGGGTGCCCGATATCCTCGCCAGCGTCACGGTTCTGTCCGAAGCGGCGATGGCCAAGGAGGCGGCGTCGGGCGTGCCGGCGGTGCCGATTCTCGGCGACCAGAGCCATGCCCGCGTCATGCTGTGGGATGAAATGAAAACCCCGCCGGAAACGCCGGCGGCGCCCAACAACACGGTGACGTTCACCAACGCCAGTCCCGGAAAATAAGCCCTCTTGCCGCAGCGCCTGGTCCCGTCCTCGTCACCCGCCGCCCGGCGCGGCGGACGCCCCCAACCCGAGTTCCCGTACCGAGCGCCGACCCTGCTCGCGCCGCGGCCAGAGGCAACGCCGACCGGCATAGGGCCGGCGCCGCGGCGCCCGTTGTGATCGGCGCGCCGCCCGACGAAACCTGTCTGATCCGGATCTTCGCGCCAGCGATTGGCGCCGCCGCCGACTATGCAAAGCCGGCGAGCGGGCGCGGGCCGCCTCAAACGCCCCGGTATTCGGCCGAGATGTCCTTGTTCGTGTAGTCGGTCAACAAGGCGGTCGCCACCAACCCGCAGACCGCGCACAGCGCAATATAGATCGCGATTGGCAGGCTCGAATGGAACGCGGCAAACAAGGCCGTCGCAATAAACGGCGCCGGACCGCCGGCGATGATCGAGGCAAGCTGATAACCGAGCGAGGTGCCACTGTAGCGCAGGCGCGGCGTGAAACTCTCCGCGATCAGCGCCGCCTCCGGACCGTACAGGGTCATGACCGCCATCCCCGACACCGCGACGGCGAGAAAGACGACGCCTGGAATCTTGGTGTCGAGCAGGGCGAAATAGACAAAGCCAAATATGCCCATGACCACGCAGCCGATCATGAACATGTTTTTACGGCCGATGTGATCGGAGAGCGTGCCGGAGCATACCACCCAGATAAACGCGGCCACGGCCTGGACCAAAACCGCGATCAGCAGAAAATCGCGCGACATGCCGAGCACTTGCGTTCCGTAGGTAAAGATCCAGGCGCCAAAGATATAGCCGGGGGCCTGCTCCGGAAGGCGCAGGATCGCCGTCAACGCCACCTGGAGGGGCTGGCGTTTGAACACTTCCACCACCGGCACACGCTCGACTCGTTCTTCTTGAACGACCCGCTGGAACACCGGGGTTTCGAGAATGCCGAGACGGATCCAAAGGCCGATCCCGACCATGATGATGCTGAGAAAAAACGGGATCCGCCAACCCCAGGAGAGAAACTGGGGGCCGGTCAGCCAGCTGAACACGAGCACCGCCAGGTTGGCGAGAAAGAACCCGGCCGGCGCCCCGAATTGCGGCCACGACGACAGAAACCCGCGGTTCTTATTGGTGCGCGCCCATTCCATCGCCAGCAACACCGAGCCGCCCCATTCGCCGCCGACGCCGATGCCCTGGATCAGGCGGATCACGGTCAACAGGATCGCTCCCCACACCCCGATTGACGCGTAGCTCGGCACCAGACCGACCGCGACCGTCGCCAGCCCGGTAATCAGCAAGGTCACGATCAGGGTTGCCTTGCGGCCGATCCGGTCGCCCCAATGGCCGAAGATTGCAGCACCGATCGGGCGGCCGACAAAGCCGATAAAGAACACGCTGAACGCTTCGAGCACCCCGATGATCGGGCTCGAATGAGGAAAGAACAGCTTGCCGAAAACCAGCGCGGTGACCGTGCCGTAGAGCAGAAAGTCGTACCACTCGATCAACGTGCCGACCGTGCTGGCGACGAGCGCGCGACGCAAATGCCGATCGTGCTCAGCCGGCGAAAGCGGTTGGACAGTGATGCCGATATCGGTCATTGCCGCCCCCCAACAGCGGGCGTCTGGCGCGCCCTGTGCGATGCGCCCCGCCCCGCATCCTGCTTGACGCGGCGCTTTCCGGGGATGCTATCAGCCTCCCCGGCGTCAGGAAAAGCCCGCAAATTCCGCGATGGGAGGAAAAAAAGCGGCGCCCAAGGGCGCCGCTCCGACCGCCTTCACGCGGGCTTACACCGCTTCATACTCGGCGGAGATGTCCTTGTTTGTGTAATCGGTCAACAGCGCCGTCGAGACGATGCCGATGATCGCGCACAACACCATGTACAGCGCGATCGGCAGGCTCGAGTGGAAAGCGGCGAACAGCGCCGTCGCGATGAATGGCGCCGGGCCGCCGGCGATGACCGAAGCAAGCTGATAGCCAAGCGATGTGCCGCTGTAGCGCAAGCGCGGGGTAAAGCTCTCGGCGATCAGCGCCGCCTCCGGACCGTAGCAGGTCATGACCGGCAAGAGCGACGTCGCGATCGCGATAAACACCAGCGACGGCACCTTGGTATCAAGCAGCGCGAAATAGATGAAGCCGTAGACCGCAACGAACAGGCAGCCGATCATGAACATGTTCTTGCGCCCGACGCGGTCCGACAGCGAACCGGCGACAACCACCCACATAAAGCCGAGCACGCACTGTGCGAGAACCCCGAACAGCAGGAAATCGCGCGACATGCCGAGCACCGTCGTCCCGTAGGTAAAGATGAAGGCGCCGACGATATAACCCGGGGCCTGCTCTGGCATGCGCAGCAGGGCGCTCAGAATGACCTGTTTGGGCTGTCGTTTCAGCACCTCGAGGACCGGCACGCGGACCACGCGTTCTTCTTCGATGACGCGGCGAAACACCGGGGTTTCGAGGATCCCGAGGCGGATATAGAGCCCGATCCCGACCATGACGATGCTCAGGAAAAACGGGATGCGCCACCCCCAGGTATAGAATTGGTTGCCCGACAACCAGCTGAAGAACAGCACCGCGAGATTGGCCAGGAAGAAGCCGGCGGGCGCACCGAATTGCGGCCAGGCGGTCAAGAAGCCGCGGTTCTTGTTGGTCCGCGCCCATTCCATCGCGAGCAGGACCGATCCGCCCCATTCACCGCCAACGCCGATGCCCTGGATCAAGCGAATGAGCGTCAGCAGCACCGCGCCCCAGATGCCGATGCTGGCATAGCTCGGTACCAGACCGACCGCCACGGTCGACAGGCCGGTGACCAACAGCGTGACGATCAGGGTCGCCTTGCGCCCGATGCGGTCGCCCCAGTGGCCAAAGATGGCCGCGCCGATCGGCCGCCCGACAAAGCCGATAAAGAAGACGCTGAAGGCCTGCAGCACGCCGATCAGCGGGGTCGAATTCGGAAAATAGAGCTTGCCGAAAATCAGCGCGCTGACCGTTCCGTAGAGGAGAAAATCGTACCACTCGATCAAGGTGCCGACGGTGCTGGCAACCAGCGCCCGACGCAATTGCGCCTGATGCTCGGCCTCGGAAAGCCCGGCGCCGGCTGCGGCAAGTTCAGCTGTGGACATGCTCGGTTTCCTCCTCTCTTTTGGGGCGGACGCCCCGCCTTGCGGTCTTCTGCGCGTGCTCGATCGCGTGGAACGGTTGAGCTTTTTGCCGCAGCCTAACAGCAGCAACGGCGCCTGCCAACCGCACCGCGGCGCCAGGCCAAGGGTTTGCTCAACGCCCGTCGTACTCGGCCGAGATGTCGCGATTGGTATAGTCGGGCAGCAGTGCCGCGGCGATCAGGCTGATCACCGCGCAGGCCAAGATGTAAACCGCGACCGCATAGCCCGATTTGTAGGCGGCGAACAGCGCGGTCGCGATCAGCGGGGCCGGGCCGCCGGCGATGACCGAGGCGAGCTGGTAGCCGAGCGAAGCGCCGCTGTAGCGCAGCCGTCCGGTAAAGCACTCGGCGATCAGCGCCGCCTGCGGCCCGTACATCAAATCGTGTGGGATCAGCGACAGCACGATCGCCAGAAACACCCAGCCTGGCACCGCGGTGTCGAGCAGCGCAAAATAAATAAAAGCAAAGACGCCGGTTACCGCGGCGCCAATCATATACATCCGGCGCCGGCCGATCCGGTCCGACAAAAAGCCGGCGAACGGGATTGTAAAGAACGACACGACCGACGCGGTCAACACCGCGGTCAGCAGCATGTCGCGTGACATGTGCAGGGCGGTGACGCCGTAACTAAAGACAAACGCGGTGAAGACATAAAAGGGAGCCTGTTCGCCCATGCGCGCCAGCGCGGTCAGCGCGACTTCCCGCGGCTGCCGCCGCAACACCTCGATGGTCGGGCTGTCCTCGATCTGGTCCCGGGCAAGCAGCCGCGCAAAAACCGGCGTTTCGAGGATGCCGAGGCGGATATAGAGCCCGATCCCGACCAGCACGATGCTGAGCGCAAACGGGATCCGCCACCCCCAGCTCAAGAAGGCCGGGCCCGAAATCGTGCTGAAGGCAAGCACGATCAGGTTGGCCAGAAACAGCCCGGCCGGCACGCCGAATTGTGGCCAAGAGGCGACAAAGCCGCGATGTGCGGTGGTGCGCGCCCATTCCATCGACAGCAGCACCGAGCCGCCCCACTCGCCGCCGACCCCGACACCCTGGACAAAGCGCAGCACCGTCAGCAGGACGGCGCCCCAGATGCCGATGCTGGCATAGGTCGGCACAAAGGCGACAGCGAAGGTGGCCAGCCCCATCAGCAACAGGGTCGCGATCAGCGCCGCCTTGCGCCCGATGCGGTCGCCGTAATGGCCAAAGATCGCCGCCCCGATCGGACGCGCGACAAAGCCGACGGCATAGATCGCAAAGGCTTGCAGGGTGCCGGTGAGCGGGTTGGACTGGGGAAAATACAGCTTGGCGAAGACCAGCCCGGTCACGGTGCCGTAGATGAAAAAATCATACCATTCGATCGTCGTGCCGATCGTGCTGGCGATCACCGCGCGGCGCAATTGCCGGCTGTGTTCGGCGGCGGATAGCGTCGCGCTGTCGGCAGCCCCAACAATCGTCATGCTCGCTTCCTCCCGCAGCCGCGGGACCGCTCTGTCGTCGCCCGGGCTTCGCCCCTATTTTAATGCAGAAACCGGGTGCGATTAAAGCATCGCGGGAACCGCTGCGCTCAATATCAACGTGTTGGATCGGCGCGCGCTAAGCGGGGTGCGTCCCTGCCTGGCTGGCCCGCCGATCGGCGCGCCGAACGGCGCACCCTCTAGCCGGCCGCGATCAGCGCGATGCTGCCGGTGATCGCCGCACCGCCGGCGACGATCCCCAACAACCGTTCTTGAATATGCGGATAGTTCACATCGCGGGCGTCGGCCGGCGTCACGTGCAAAAGGACGGCCAGTACCCACAGCACCACGCCAAAACTTCCGAGAAGCGCCGCCAGCACCTTGCGCCTCAGCGGGGTCCGGAAACGCCACACAGCGACATCCTCGCTTTCACAGCCGATCAATTCCGGATTTCCATCCCAAATGCGGCGACAATAAGGAGGCGCCCGGCGCGCGAAGCGCGTGCGCGACGTGATGACGCCGGCACCGCAGCCCGCTAGACTCCCCGCCCCACAACCGAAGGCGGGAGGCGGAAATGGCGGGGCGGCGGATGGTGCTGCAGCTCGGCATGGGAACCGACATCCGCGGCAGCGATTGCACCAAGGCGGCGGTGCGCGCGCTGCGCGATGCGCTATGGCACAACGGGTTGAGCATCGCCAACGCCGTCGGGCTGCCGGTCGATGCGATGCAGGTCGAGGTCAGGATCGGGGTCCCGCGCCCCGAGGCGGTCGACAAAGCCGCGGTGCTGGCGGTGCTGCCCCATGGCACCGGCACGGTCGAGGTGGTCGAAGGCGGGCTCGAAATCCCGAACGACGCCGGCACCGGCACGACCGTCATCGCCAACGCCGTCACTATTGTGCGGCTCGACATTTGAAACCCGACGCGAAAGGGAGAACCCGATGCCGGCCAAACGCATCATTCTCGAAATGGGAAGCGGCAACGACCTGCATGGCGGCGATTATACCAAGGCGGCGGTGCGGGCGGTCGCCGACGCGATGCATCACAGCTCGCTGCCCTTTATCCGCACCCTTGGCCTCGACCCGCACAACATGCAGGTCGAGGTCACGATCGGCGTGCAGCACCCGGCAAAGGTCGATGCCGAGGCGGTCAAAGCGGCGCTGCCGCATGGTCAAGTCACGGTCAGGGTGGTCAAGGGCGGGCTCGACATCCCCGATGACGCGAGCGGCGACATTGCGGTGATCGCCAGTGCCGCGGTCGCGGTGCGCATGGAGCTGCCGCAGGCGCGCGGCTGAATTCTCGCCGCTAGGCGGAGCCGGGAATGATCCCCGGCGGGAGGCTCGCACAATAACGCGCGATCTCGCCCGGGGTCGTAATCCACACCGCCTCGCGGTGGCGCATGATATGGCGCACCGCGTCGCGAAAGGCGCGCAACCGAAACGGCTGGCCGATGATGAACGGATGCGCCGACACCGCGAAGACCAGCGGGTATTTGCGCGACTGGAACAGCATCTCGTCAAACTGGTCGACGATCATCTCGGCAAACTGACGGCCGGTGTGGCGGCGAAACACCAGCGACGGCGAGTCGTTGAGCTCGAGCGGATAAGGGACGGACAACAGCGGTCCGGCACGGGTGCGCATCCAGATTGGCTGATCGTCGTGCGCCCAATCCATGACATAGCGATAGCCCGCCTCTTTTAGAAGATCGAGCGTCACCGCACTCTCGGCGATATAGGGACCGAGCCACCCCTCGGGACGACGCCCCGACACCCGGGTCAGAACCTCGGTGCATTCGCTGATCAGCCGGCGCTCGTCCTCTTCCCACAAGATGTCCTGGCGCTCGGAATTGGTTCGGCCGTGACCGACATATTCGTCGCCACGGGCGTTCAGCCGCTCGCCGATCTCGGGGCAGGCTTCGAGCACGGCTGAATTGACATTGTGCGCCGCAGGCAAGCCGAATTCGTCGAGAAGGTCGAGGTAATACCACAGACCCACACGGTTGCCGTAATCGCGCCAGGCGTAATTGCGCTGGCTTTGCGGTGCCGGCGCCCCGGTTGAATCACTGCCAAGCCCGGCGCCAAAGGCAAACCACTCGATATTGTTGTTAAAGGTGACCGCAAGCCGCTTGCCTTCGGGCCACTCATAGGTCGGGCGCTTGGGAAGCGGCACATAATCGTAGCGGTGATGCGCAGGAAGCTTCATCGGGACGGCTCTCGGTTCGACAGGCGGGGGAAGCGCGCGCGCTCAGCTGGCCAGCGGGTGCGGGCGGGGCTTCGATCCGTCGCTAAAGCGACTAAGCCGGAACGGCGCCGGATCGACCAGAGTGGGACTGTTTGTGACCATGTCGGCGACCAGCCGGCCGGCCCCCGGCCCGATGCCGAAGCCATGACCGGAAAAGCCGGTCGCGATCAACAAACCCGGAAGCGTCTCGACCGGCGAGATGACCGGGATCGCATCGGGCATCACATCGATCATCCCGCCCCAGCGCTCGGCGATCCCGACCCCGCGAAAGATCGGAAACGCCTCGGTCACCGCGCGTTGCGCGCGGGCCAGAACATGAGGATCGGGTTCCGGGTCGAGCGTGCGCACCGCCTCGAAGGGCGTCTCTTCGTCGAGACGCCAGCGCCGCTTCATGCGCCATTCCTCGACAAAGCGTCGCCCGATGCGAAACCGAAGTTTCTGCCAGTGCAAGCGCGCCGCCGGCAGATAGGGAAACAACAGGCGCAGATTGTCGGGCACCAGATCGATGGTGCGCACCCCGAGGGTGGCGACCGTATAGCCCCCATCCATGCGCTTGCGCATCCCAAACAGCCCGCCCGAGGCCGAGATTTCCGGTCCCCCCGCCAGCGGCTCGGTGCGCATCACCGAGGCGAGCACCTTGAGCTGCGGCAAGGCGATGCCGAGATTGCCGCAAAACAGCCGCGACCAGGCGCCCCCGGCCAGGACCACCTGATCGCAGGCGATGCGTCCCTTTTCGGTGACGACGCCGGCGACGCGCCCGGCCGCCGTGTCGATGCCGCGGACCGCGCATTGGGTGAGGATTGTCGCCCCCCTGCGCCGGGCGGCGTTTGCGATCGCCGGGGCGGCGCGTTGCGGTTCGGCCTTGCCGTCGCTGGCGGTGAACAGCCCGCCAACCCAGTTGCCTTGCAGCCCGGGCAGCAACGCCTCGGCTTCGGCGCGGCTGAGGAGGCGGGTGTCGAGCTGGTATTGCCGGGCATGCTCGAGCCAGCCTTCGAGCTGGTCGAATTCGGCCCGGCTCTCGGCGAGATACATGATGCCGGGCTGGCGAAACCCGGTTTCGGCCTCGACCCGCTCATTCATGCCGGTCCACAAGCGCAGGCTTTCGATGATCAGCGGCAGCTCGCGCGGATCGCGGCCCATTTTTCGGCACCAGCCCCAATTGCGGCTCGACTGTTCGCCGGCGATATGGCCCTTTTCGCAAAGCGCCACCTTGACGCCTTTCTCGGCCAAAAACAGCGCGGCGCTGGTGCCGATAATCCCGCCGCCGATGATGACGACATCGGCGCGCTCGGGCAGGTTTTGATCCCCCTGAACAGGATCGACGCGCGGGGCCATGGCTAATCGGCCGGACGCAAATCGGTTTCCGCCATCGGCAAAAACGCCAAAGGCGGAAGCAGCGCCGCGTGAACCGGCGGCAATCGGGACAGGCTCATCTCAGTCGATCGCAGCATGGACAAGGTTGGCCACGCGGTCGAGCCGCGCCGAGTGCCATGGGTCGGGCTGAACGTAATTGGTCAGATAGGTGAACGACACACCGCTCGTCGGGTCGGCCCAGGAATAAGAGGTGCCGGCGCCGCCATGACCGAAGGTTTCAGGGGTTGCGAGGGTGCCGAGCCCGCGGATGCGGTCGCTGTCGCCGCGGATATGGGGGCCCAATCCGCGATGCATCGGGATGCCGGCCATCGCCTCGTCGCCGCGCTCGCCGGTGTGGTTGCGTGTTACATAGCGGACCAGCCGCGGCGAAAACAGGCGCACCTCACCGAGGCGGCCCTCGCCGAGCAGCATCTGGTAGAACGCCGCCATCCCGCGCGCGGTCGCATAGCCGCCGCCGCTGGGCATCCCGGCGGCCTTGAATTCGGCCGAATTGTCGCGCGGTTCGGGGCCGTAGGTATCGGCGCAGCGCCGCTGCTCGGCGGCCGGCACGCCGACAAACACATCCTGCGCGAGACCGAGCGGGGCCAGCACCTTGTCGCGGATCACCTCGCGGTAATCGCGGCCGGTCACCGCCTCGATCACCATGGCTTGCGTCAGATGGGCGGCGCGCGGGTGATATTGCAAGCGAGTTCCGGGTGTCCAGTCGAGCGAGAAATCGCAGACCTCGGCGCGCATCCGGGCATGGTCGTTCCAGGTCTCACGACTGACGTCGCCCGACGGGAAACCGGCCTGGTGGGTCATGACCTGGTGCAAAGTGATCTCGCCTTTGCCGCGCGTGGCGAATTCCGGCAGGTGGTCGGCGATCCGATCCATAAACGACAGCCGGCCCTCTTCGATCAGCGTCCATACGGCGGCGCTGGTCAGCACCTTGGTCTGGCTGAACAGCAAGAAAAGCGTGTCGCCGGTCGCCGGCGCGCGGGCGCCCTCGATGCGCGCATCGCCATAGCTGCGGTAGAGCGCCAACTGGCCGTGCCGCGCCAGCGCGATCTGCGCCCCGGGATAGCGCCCCTCTTCGATGTGCTGGCGGATCAGCCGATCGAGATGCTGCAGCGGTGCGGCGGCAAAGCCCAGCTGCTTCAGGTCGCCGGCGGGCAGCGGAAAGCTATCGGGCATCGCGGGTCTCCTCCGGGACTTTTCCGGTTGCGATGCTACCCGACTGCCGCGGGCGGAGGGAGGGAAATGAACGCGCCGCGTTAAGATTTTCGGTGGAGGAGCGGTGCGGCCGGCCCGTCGCTGATACGGATCACGCTTTTTCGGCGGCCGCAAATTGACCGAGCGCGTCGAGGGCGTGGGTCGCATACATGACCGACGGACCCGCGCCCATGTAAATGGCCATGCCCAAGGCTTCGGTGATCTCCTGTTTCGAGGCTCCGCGATCAAGCGCCGCTTTGACGTGAAACGCGATGCAGTCGTCGCACCGCACCGCGACCGATATGGCGAGCGCGATCAGCTCCTTGGTTTTGGCGTCGAGGGCCTGCGCGGTCGAGGCGGCCTGGGCGAGAGCGGCGAATGCCCGCATCACCTCCGGCGCGTCGGCGCGCAATTGGCGGATCTGAGCAGTGACCTCTTTGGTCATTTGCGGCCAGTCGTGCATGGTCATCATTCCCGCTTCACCGGTGTTCGGGCTGCGCTTGCACGGCCGCCACGCCCGCATTGGCGCGCGCCCAGCGCACCAATTCGCCCGCCGCGATTGCACCAGCCCGGCGGCCGAGTTCACGCCCGCGCCGCACAAGCGCAATGGTCGGTACGGCACTGATCCGGAATTCCCGGGCCAGATCGGGATCCTCGTCGATATTGACCTTGACCAGCCGGATTTCGGGTTCGAGGGCAGCGGCTGCGCGCTCGAATTCCGGCATCATCGCGTGACAAGGGCCACACCATGGCGCCCAGAAATCGATCAATAACGGCAAATCGCTGTGATCGAGGTGGCGCCGCAACCGCTCCTTGTCGAGGATCAAAGGATGCGCGGTAAAGAGCGGTTCATGGCATTGCCCGCAACGCGGCCGCTCACCCAGCCGCGAGCGCGGCAGCCGGTTGAGCGCGTCGCACGCAGGACACGGCACGATGATCGCCTCACTGCCAGCCATCAGCTCATCCCTCCCTCAGCTGCGGTCATTGGGCGGCGGCTACGGGCGGCGGGCGCATTTTGGCGATCCCCATCGCCTTCATGATCAGGCGCTCATAGGCGGGTTCGTTTGATCCCTTGCGCACCTTACGCAAGAAGTATTTCTCGAACGCGAGCTTGGCCATATGCACCCAATAGCCCTGAGCCGCCCAGTTGACGTTGCGCGGCGGTATCTGCGGCAAGGCCACAAACGCCACCCCGTCATCGCCGAAATCGGCGAGGCAAACGGCGTTCCATGTCGGTTCGCGGGTCGCCTCGCGGCCGGCGATCAGTTCGCGGATATTGTGGGCGGCGGCGGTCACCATCGATTCGATCATGTAACCGGTCTTTGGCACGCCGACCGGCACCGGCGTCTCTTCATAAGCGGCGATGGCAATGCACACTCCGACTGCAAACACATTCTTAAAGCTCGGGTTGCGCTGATACTTGTCGACGAGGACAAAACCGCGCGGATTGGCGAGCCCGGGCAGGCCGCGGCCATCGGCGCCGAGAAGGCAATCGGCGCCGCGGAAGGCCGGGATCAACATTGTCAATTTTGCGGGCAGCCGTTGCTGGCGTTTCAGATGCCCCTGGTCGTCGAGTTCAGTGAGCTCAACCGCATCGGGGGCAACCCGGTCGATCCTGGCATTCGTGATCCAGCGGATGTCGCGGTTACGCATGGCCGATTCCAGGAGCCCCTTGGTATCGCCGACGCCGCCGAGCCCGAGATGCCCGATATAGGGCTCCGATGTCACGAAGGTGATCGGCACGCGGTCGCGGATGCGCCGCTTGCGCAGATCGGCATTGGCAAGAAACGCAAATTCATAGGCTGGGCCAAAGCATGACGCGCCCTGGACCGCGCCGACCACGATCGGGCCCGGATCGTCGGAAAACGCACGCCAGCTCAGCGCGGCCTTTGCTGCGTGCTCGACATGACAGATCGAGACGCTGTTGCGGTCGGGACCGAGCCCTTCGATCTCGTCGAACGCCAATGCCGGTCCGGTGGCGACGACGAGGTAATCGTAGGACAGCGCGCGCCCGTCGCGGAGCTCGATCTGGTTGGACCCTGGGCGCACATGCTTCGCCCCAGCGTCATCGAAGCCGATGCCGAATTTCGCCAGCGTCTCGCGCAGCGGGATCTTGATATCCTCGGGCTTCCGCCAGCCGATCGCCACCCACGGGTTCGACGGAACGAAGTGGAAATAGGGCGTGTCGGAGACAACTGTGATCTCGGCCGCGCCGCCCAAGGTCGCGCGCAGCTCGTAGGCCATCGATATGCCGCCGATCCCCGCGCCCAATACGACGATCTTGGTCATCGTCCCCTCCCGGCTGGAGGAATGATCGGCAAATTTGATTTTGCGGCATTGCGTTGGATCAATTTTTGTCGGCGATCCGTCGCCGCGCTGGCCCCGACCTTCATATTGATGACCTGGATCAACGACCGGCCGGCCCCGCTGCCGCAAAAGACCTGCCGACGGTTGGCAGCGAGGTGGTCAACAGCAATGTCACTCCCGTCTTTGCCGATCGCCGATGGCGCCGCGGACGCGGTCGTCGAACCCGGGGACCATTACGAAACGATCGGGATTGGGCGACGAGGCGCCGGTTGACACCGTCGGCGCCGAGATCACTGTCCTGCTTGCGGAAACGCCGTCATGCGCATGCTCGTCCTGAGTGTCTTGGCCACACTGCTCGCCTGGTTCGCGGCGCCTCCGCCTCACGCCCTCGCGCAGCAAGCCGCGGTGAAGCGCGAGATGGTGGTCGATCGCAAAGCGGTCATCGCAACGGTCGAGCCGGTGCACGAACTCGCGGCCCGCGCGCGCATTCCCGGCACCGTGACAAACCTCATCGTCAAGGAGGGCGATCAGGTCACCGATGGCCAACGGATCGCCACCGTTGTCGACCAAAAGCTCCTATATCAAATGCAGGCCCTCGCCGGTCGCATTCAGGCGCAGCAGGCCGAACGCGATCAGGCGCTGATCGATTACCAGCGCACGCTGGAATTGCGCCGCTCAGGGGTCTCCTCACAGTCGCAGCTCGACCAGGCCCGGACCCGCCTCGACGTAGCCGAGCGGACGTTGCAGGCCTTGCGCTCGGATCGGCAGGTCATCGAGCAGCAGGCCGCCGAGGGCGCGGTGCTGGCGCCGGGGGCGGGCCGGGTGCTGAAACTGCCGGTGCAGGAGGGCAGCGTGGTCCTCGCCGGCGACACGATCGCGACGATGGCAACCAAGAATTACATCCTGCGGCTGCAACTGCCCGAGCGTCATGCCCGCTTCATCCGGGCGGGCGACACAATCCTGGTCGGCGAGCGGGGGCTCAGCGCCGTGCAGGATCTGGAGGAATTGCGCCGCGGCAAGGTCGTGCTCGTCTATCCCGAGATCGACCAAGGGCGGGTTATCGCCGACGTCCAAGTCGAGGGTCTCGGGGATTATTTTGTCGGCGAGCGCACCCGGGTCTACATCGCCACCGGCACGCGTCCGGCGCTGGTGATCCCCGGGGGCTATCTCTATCGCCGCTACGGCGTTGACTATGTCAGGCTCGCAGACGGCACCGAGGTGGTCGTGCAGCCCGGGTTGCCGGTCGAGGACGGCATCGAGATCCTGGCCGGTCTCAAACCCGGCGACGTGGTGGCAAAGCCGTGAACCTCGGCCTTTCCGGGCACCTGACCCGAGCCTTCATCAATTCGCCACTGACCCCGCTGCTGCTGATCGCGGCTCTGCTCGTCGGGACGATCGCGCTGGTCAACTTGCCGCGCGAGGAGGAGCCGCAGATCAGCGTGCCGATGGTCGATATCCTGGTGACCGCCAATGGCTACAAGGCCGGCGACGCGATCGAGCTGATTACCAAACCGCTCGAAGACATCGTCAAGGGGGTGGATGGCGTCGAACACGTTTATTCCAATACGCAGGACGATATGGTCGTCGTCACGGCCCGGTTTTTTGTCGGCACCGACGAAGATACCGCACTGACCCGGGTCCACGAGAAAATCCGCAACAACATCGCCGACCTGCCAAAGGGCATTCCGATGCCGCTAATCATCGGCCGCGGCATCAATGACGTCGCGATCATAACCTTGACCCTGGCGCCCAAGCCGGCAGCCGCCGCCCGCTGGACCGATAACGGCCTTTACCAGATCGCGCAGGAACTTCAGCACGAGCTCGTCAAGACCGACAATGTCGGGCTAACCTATATCGTCGGTGGCAGCCCCAACCAGATCCGGGTCGAGCCTGACCCCGAGCGGCTGGCGCTTTACGGCATTACCCTCAACCAGCTGGTCGACAAGCTCGAAAACGCCAATCGTTCGTTTCAGGTCGGCGCCTTCGACCAGCTCGACCGCAACGTCCCGGTGGTCGCCGGGCAGACCTTGCAAGGCGTGCCCGATATCGGGTTGCTGCTGATCACGGCGCGTGACGGCCGCCCGGTTTACGTCAAGGACGTCGCCAACGTCATCGTCGGCGCGGCCGAACCCGACCATCGCGCCTGGACGCTGACCCGCACGAGCGACGGCGGTTTGCGCCAACTCCCCGCGGTGACGATCGCTTTCGCCAAGCGCAAGGGCGCCAATGCGGTGACCGTCGCCGATCAGCTGCTTGCCCGGCTCAAGACGGTCGAGGGGCGCCTCGTGCCCAATGACGTCGTCCTCAGCGTGACCCGCGATTACGGGCAGACCGCGACCGAAAAAGCCAACGAACTGCTGTTCCACTTGGCGCTCGCCACGGTGTCGATCGTGGTGCTGATCACCATCGCCGTCGGCTGGCGCGCCGGCGTTGTGGTGTTTGTCGTGATCCCGACGACCATCCTCCTGACATTGTTTGCGTCGTGGCTGATGGGCTACACGATCAACCGGGTGAGCCTTTTTGCGCTGATTTTTTCGATCGGCATCCTGGTCGACGACGCGATTGTCGTTGTCGAGAACATCGTTCGCCATTGGCTGGCGCGCGACGGCCAGGACCTTGTCACCGCGGCGGTCGAAGCGGTCGCCGAGGTCGGCAATCCGACGATTGTCGCCACCCTAACGATCATCGTCGCGCTGTTGCCGATGATGTTCGTCAGCGGGCTGATGGGGCCTTATATGAGCCCGATCCCGGCCAACGCGTCGATGGCGATGCTGTTTTCGTTCTTTGTCGCCGTGATCATCACGCCGTGGCTGCTCTATCACATCTCGCGCCGATACTTTGCGGTCGGCGGAGGGGGCGAGACCGCCGGGCACGGCCCGGGCCGCATGGGGCGGGTCTACCTGACGGTCGCGCGGCCGCTCTTGACCGGCCGGCGCCGCGCGCAACTCTTTCTGCTGGCGGTGGTCGCCGCGACGGTGGGTGTGTGCACGTTGTTTGCAACCAAAAATGTGACCGTCAAACTCTTGCCGTTCGACAACAAATCCGAGCTGCAAGTGGTTGTCGATCTGCCGCAGGGCTCGACCCTGGAAGACACCGAGCGATTTTTGACGGCCGCGGCCGGGCGGCTCAAGGACCTGCCGGAAATGACCTCGATCCAGCTCTACGCCGGAACCGCGGCACCGTTCAATTTCAACGGTCTCGTACGCCATTATTATCTGCGCCAGAGCCCCGAGCAGGGCGATTTGCAGATCAATCTGACCGCGAAAGGCGATCGGGCGCGAACCAGCCACGCCATCGCGCTCGACGTGCGCCGGCGTCTCGCCGCGCTGCCCAAGCCGCCGGGCACGGTCGTGCGCGTGGTCGAGGTGCCGCCGGGACCACCGGTTCTGGCGACCTTACTCGCCGAGATCTACGGTCCCGACGAAGCAACGCGGCGCGCGGCGGCCGTGAAAGTGCGCGACGCTTTTCGAAGCGTCGATTTCATCGTCGATATCGACGACACGTTCCACACCCCGAGCCCACGGCTGCGTTTTTCGATCAACCAGGAAAACCTCGAATTTTACGGGGTCGAGCAGCAGGCGGTGTACGACACGATCGCGGCCCTGGTCGGCGGTGTGAAGGTCGGTTACTCACAGCGCGGCTTTGGCACCAAGCCGATCGAGATCGACGTCAAAATGCCGAAAGCGGCGATGTGGATGGGCGAACGCGTGCTCTCGACACCCGTGCCGGCCGGCGGAACCGCGACGCGCGGCGCCAACGTCGAATTGGGTGATGTCGTGACGGTCAAGGAGGAGCCCGCCTCCTATCCGATCTTCCGCCGCGATGGTCATGCGATCGAGATGGTCGAAGCCGAGGTCGCCGGGCGGTTTGAGGCGCCGATTTACGGCATGCTGGCCGTGCAGCAGGCGATCGCGAAAATGGCCTGGGGCAAAGCCGGGCCGCCGGTGATCCGCTACCACGGCCAGCCGCTCGACGAATCTCACCTCTCGCTGCTGTGGGACGGCGAGTGGGAAGTCACCTACGTCACCTTCCGCGATATGGGGGCCGCGTTCATGGTCGCGATCCTCGGCATTTATCTGTTGGTGGTCGCTCAGTTCGGCTCGTTTCGGCTGCCGCTCGTGATCCTGATCCCGGTCCCGCTGACCCTGATCGGGATCGTGCTCGGGCACTGGCTGCTGCATGCGCCGTTCACCGCAACCTCGATGATCGGGTTTATCGCGCTCGCCGGGATTATCGTGCGCAACTCGATCCTGCTCGTCGATTTCATCCGCCGGCGGCGGTCCGAGGGTGCGGCGTTGCGCGATGCGCTGCTCGCAGCCGGAGCGGTCCGTTTCAAGCCGATCTTTTTGACCGCCGCCGCCGCGATGATCGGCGCCGCCTTTATCATCAGCGATCCGATTTTTCAAGGTCTGGCCATCTCGCTCGTATTCGGCCTCGCCTCCTCGACGCTGTTGACCGTGCTGGTGATCCCGGCCGTCTATGTCTGGTTGCGCGACGATGGTCGCCCGATCACGGCGGCCTGATCGTTCTCGGCGCCGGTTGTTTAGCCCCGGCCGCCAGTCCCAATCGCTCGCGCTCCGATGCCTCGCGGCAAGCCCGCCAACCCGTGACCGAGCGGGAGCGCCTTGTCGCGCGCCGATGCTTGCGCAATCATTCATCCCGCTGAACGACCCGCGCCACACGAACTGGGAGAACTGGGAGGAAGCGATGCGCGAAGCGGTTATCGTCGCGGCCGCGCGCACCCCGATCGGGCGCGCCTATCGCGGCGCCTTCAACGACACCCAGGCGCAGGCTCTGGCCGGCCACGTGGTCGGCGAAGTCGTGCGCCGGGCCGGGATCGATCCGGCCGAAGTCGAGGATGTGGTCATCGGCGCTGCGATGCAGCAGGGATCGAGCGGTTACAATATCGCGCGCCAGGCGGCTATCCGCGCCGGCCTGCCGGTCACGGTTCCGGGCATGTCGATCGACCGGCAATGCGCCTCGGGACTGATGGCGATCGCGACCGCGGCCAAGGAGATCATCCATGACGGCCTGACCATCGCAATCGGCGGCGGGGTCGAGTCGATCTCATTGGTCCAGAACGACAAGCGCAACGAATACCGCGCCCAGGACCCGTGGCTGGTCGAGCACCGGCCCGACCTCTATATGACGATGATCGAAACCGCCGAGATCGTCGCCGAGCGCTATCAGGTGACCCGCGAGGCGCAGGACCAGTACGCGCTCGCCTCGCAGCAGCGCACCGCAGCGGCCCAGGCCGCCGGCCGGTTTGACCGCGAGATCGCGCCGCTCGCCACGACAATGCGGGTCGACAACCGCGAGACCGGCGAGACCGCGTTGGTGCCGGTACGGCTCGACAAGGACGAGGGCAACCGCCCCACCACGACCTTGTCGGCGCTGGCGGCGCTGAAGCCGGTTTTTCGCGACGGTCAGCGGGTCAAGGAGGGCCGCTTTATCACCGCCGGCAACGCCTCGCAGTTGTCCGACGGCGCCGCGGCCACATTGCTGATCGAGGCCAAAGCGGCTGAACGCCGCGGTCTCGAGCCGCTCGGCGCCTATCGCGGCATCGCGGTTGCCGGCTGCGACCCGGACGAGATGGGGATCGGCCCGGTGTTTGCCGTCCCCAAATTGCTGGCGCAACACGGGCTCACGATCGACGACATCGGTTTGTGGGAATTGAACGAGGCGTTTGCCGTGCAGGCGCTTTATTGCCGCGACCGGCTCGGCATCGACCCCGAGCGTTACAATGTCGATGGCGGTGCGATTGCGATCGGCCATCCCTACGGCATGTCGGGCGCGCGCATGGTCGCTCACGCGCTGATCGAAGGTAAGCGCCGCGGCGTGCGCCATGTCGTGGTCACGATGTGCATCGGCGGCGGCATGGGTGCCGCCGGCTTGTTCGAGGTGCTATGATGGCGGTTGGCGGGCGCTGGTCCGGCGATCGGCTCCGTCACCGGACACCGGTCCGACGGATTGTGTCGCCCCGACCGCCGCGCCGGCCGCAACCTCGCGCGCCGGGCTCCCGGCCATCTCCACCCGCTGTCGCGGCAGTGCCTGCGGGTATTCGGCCTGCAAAAAGGCAATAAGCTGTTCTCTGACCGCGCACCGCAGATCCCAGAGATCGCCGGAGTTCCGGGCGCTGACCAGGGCACGAAGTTCGACAAAACTGTCGGGGGTGTCGGTGACTTGCAGCACGACCACCTTGCGATCCCATTGCGGGTTTGCCTGAACCACCCGTTCCAGCTTTGCCCGCAGGCGATCGATCGGAACGGTGTAATCGACCCGCAAAAATACCGATCCGATCAGGTCTGAGCTTTGGTAGGTCCAGTTCTGGAACGGCTTTTCGATAAAATAAGAGAGCGGCACGATCATCCGCCGCAGATCCCAAAGACGGACCACGACATAGGTGCTGGTGATCGTCTCGATCCATCCCCATTCGCCCTCGACAATCACAACGTCCTCGACCCGGATCGGCTGGGTCATCGCGATCTGGATGCCGGCCAACAGATTGCTCAACACCGGCCGCGCCGCCAAACCGAGAACCAGACCGGCGGCGCCGGCCGAAGCAAACAGGCTGACACCGTATTGCCGGACCGCCGGCAGCGTCATCAGCGCCGCCGCGACCGTGACGATGCCCAGCAATATCGTCGCCACCCGCTGCAAAAGCCGCATCTGGGTGACGTGCTTGCGCGCCAACAGGTTGTCTTCGACATCGGTGCGGAAGCGGCGCAAATAAAGTGTGATCGCGATGTCCATCGCGATCGCCGCGCCCCAGCCGATCGTCAGGATAAACAGGATCAAGAGCGCATTGGCGATCATGAGGGTAATCGCGAGCGGGAAGCGCGCCGCCGGCAGCGCCACCCCGAGCGCAAAGATCACGACAAAGGCGCTGGCCGGCCCCTGCCCGCGCCGCAGCAATTGCTGCAGAAACGCGCTGCGCTTGCCGGCGAGCCGGATCAGCGAGTGGGCAAGCCAGCGGTACATCGCCAGGACGACCAGCATCGTCCCGATCATGATCACCGCGCCTAGAACCCAGGGCGGGATCAGCGAGCCTAGCGCCGGCATCGGCAAACCTCGGTGAATGACCACATCACGATTTCAGGCACCCCCGGGACACGAACAACGCCAAGCGCTGGCGGTCACCGCGGCCTCTCGCTTGCCACAGCTTCCGGCGCTATGGTGGAGCAGAGCGGGTGGCCGGCGACGCCGGCCGGCGCCGGGCGGCACCATCGGAGGTCAAATGAGCGAGGCGACAACCGCAATCATCGAGCATCTCGGCCGCCAGCACGAAGCGATGGTGGCCTTGCTCGCCGAACTCGTCGGCATCGATTCCGGCAGCTACAACAAGCGCGGGGTCGACGCGGTCGAGGCGCGGCTGCGGGTCTGGCTCGAAGCCGAAGGCATTGCCTGCGAGTTGTTCCCGCATCCCGAGTTTGGCGGCTGCATGGCCGCGCGTCTGCCCGGCGCCGGCGGCGACCGGCGGCCGGTCGTGCTGATGGGCCATTGCGACACGGTCTTTCCCGACGGCACCGCGGCGCAAAGGCCGTTCCGCATCGCGGGCGACAAGGCGTTTGGCCCCGGGGTTTGCGATATGAAGGCGGGGCTGGTCATGAACAGCTTTGTGCTGGCCGCGCTGCACCGGTTTGGGGCGCCTTGTCCGTTGACCGGGCTTTACACCGCCGACGAGGAGATCGCCTCGCCTTCCTCGCGCCCGATCATCGAGGCCGAGGCCAGGGGGGCGCGGGCGGTGTTCAACGCCGAGCCCGGACGGCCGTCGGGCAACCTGGTGTCGCGGCGAAAAGGGGCCGCCTTTCTTGAACTCGAAGTAACCGGGCGAGCGGCGCATTCGGGGGCCGCTCATGCGCAAGGGGTCAGCGCGATCGAGGCGATGGCGCGCAAGATCCAGCGGCTGCACCGATTGACCGATTACGATCTCGGCACGACGGTCAATGTCGGGTTGGTGCAGGGCGGGCAATCGGTCAACACCGTGGCGCCGCGCGCCACCGCCGGCATCGATGTGCGTTTTCCGACGCTCAATGTGATGGAAAAGATCCTGGGCGAGGTGCGCGAGATCTGCAATTGCTGCGAACTGCCCGGCAGCGAAAGCCGCATCCTGCGCGAAGGCCGGTTTCTGCCGCTCGAACAGGACGAGGCGAGCCGCGCGCTGCTCGATACCTATGCGCGTCTTGCCGCCGGGCTGGGTATGACCGGGATTGGCGGCGAGCCAACCGGGGGCTCGGCCGACAGCGGCTTCACCGCCGCGCTTGGCACGCCGACCTTGTGCGGTACCGGCCCGGTCGGCGGCAACGCTCATACCGACGACGAATGGTGCCGCATCGACACGCTGGTGCCGCGCGCGCAGGCGCTGGCCTTGACCGTGCTCGAACTGGGCGCGGCCTGAGCCAAAGGCGGGGGCCGAGCGCCGGCTGACCGATCCCGGCGGCACTGTTCGCGGCGCTCGCTCGCCGGGCGCCACGATCCGCTTTTATCCCGAGAATAGCGGGCCGGACACGGATCCCCCGCCCACAGCGCGTCAGAATGACGCAGCCCGCGACGAACAGTCGGCGCCGGACGCACCGCGATTGATCGAATATTCAAATGCGACTACCATGTAATCGTTTGAAATTTAACAAATGTGGATGACGATCGGCTCTGTGGAAACGGATCAGTCTGTTGAAAGGTTATGTTATCAGACGCGATTGGAAATTTTGCCTTCGACTCTCATTATGTCAGATAGATTAAAGCCAAATTTCTTCATCATCGGCGCACCCAAATGCGCCACGACGTCGATGGCGGCGTGGCTGGCGGCCCACCCTTACATATTTATGAGCCCCAAGAAGGAGCCTCATTTCTTCAACACCGACGAGCGGCAGGAGGTCAGCGATCTGGAAGAATATATGCGGTTGTTTCAAGACGCGCGCCGGCAACATGTTGCGATTGGCGAGGCCTCCGTCTGGTATCTTTATTCGTCGGTAGCCGTCGAAAACATTCTCCACTTTCAGCCCGATGCCAAGTTCATCGTCATGGTGCGCAATCCGCTGGAGATGGCGCCGGCGCTGCACGCGGAAATGGTGCTCGGCGGTCATGAAAACGTCCGCGATTTCGCGCGCGCCTGGCAATTGCAACAGGTCCGGCGCTGCGGTGACGGCGTGCCGACGCTGAGCTGGGCGCAGCGCCGGTTTCTCTATGGCGAGGTGTGCTCGCTCGGCGCGCAGCTGGCGCGGTTGCTGTCGCTGGTCCCGCAAGAGCGGGTGCTGGTCATCGTATACGACGATCTCAAGACCGACGCCCATCGGGAATATCTGCGGGTCCTCGATTTTCTCGGGGTGCCGGATGACGGCCGGGGCGTGTTCCCGATTTACAATACCGCACGGAAGGCGAAATGGCCGTGGGCGACCCGCGGCCTGTTTGTGCTTGTCCAGCTCAAGCGGCGCGCCGGCATCCCGATCCGCACCAACCTGTTTTCCCGTCTGCGGAAGATCAACGAGATCGCCGCGCCGCGCGACCCGATACCGGCGGAGTTGCAAACCCGGCTCAAGCGCTATTTCGCGCCGGACGTCGCGCTGCTGGGCCAGTTGTTGGGCCGGTCGTTCGACTCCTGGCTGGCCTGAGCGCGCCGGTTTCGGTCTTTGTCGCGTTGCGTCGCCGGCCTTTTGAGCGACGCCGTCGCCGCGCCATCCGCGCGGACCCGGCCGGGCTCATCGTCGCCGCTGCGGGCGAGCCCGGCTAACTGCCGACCGTCGAGGTGCCCTTGCCGGTCAGTGCCGCCTCCTCCTCGGCTTCGCGCCGGGCGCGCTGTCGTTCCACCAGCCGGCACGACAGGATCGAGGCTTCGAACAGCACGATCAGCGGGATTGCGAGGCTGGTCTGACTGATCACATCGGGCGGGGTCAGCACCGCGGCGACGACGAACATGATCACGACTGCGTAACGGCGCTTCGAGGCCAGTCCGGCCGCGGTGACGAGCCCGGCGCGCGCCATCAGCGTCAATAACACCGGCAGTTGAAACGCGACCCCGAAGGCAAACAGCAAGGTCATGATCAACGACAGGTACTCGTTGACCTTGGCGTCGAGGATGATGGGCAATGTCCCCGGCCCGCCCGGCGATTCGAAGCTGACAAAGAACCGCCAAGCATAGGGGATCACAACAAAATAAGCGAGCGAGGCACCTGCGAGAAACAGAATGGGCGTGGCGAACAGATAGGGCAAAAAGGCGCGCCGTTCGTTTTTGTAGAGACCGGGGGCGACGAATTTCCACACCTGTATGGCGATGACCGGAAACGACAGGCACAACGCCGCCCAAAACGAGACCTTGACATACGTAAAGAAGGCCTCGGTCAGGCTGGTATAGATCAAATGCCGCCCGGTCTGGCCTTCAAAGATCACGGCCAGCGGATGCACCAGAAACCCGTAAATGCGGGTCTTGAACTGGTAGCAGACGAGAAACGCGACAATGATCGCAGAGAGCGACCAGATCAGCCGGTTGCGCAGTTCGATCAGATGATCGATCAACGGCATCCGGCCGGCTTCGAGCTCGGCCTCGCGATCCTCGTCGGTCATCGCGCCACGCCCGTCGCTCTAGGATTTGGGCGGGATCGTGACGGCGCTGCCGGGATCACCCGGGGTGGGCGATACGCCGGCCGGCGCGTCGAGTTCGGTCGCCGGCGGGGCGACCACCGGCACCGGCGCCTCGGCCGTCAGCGGGTTGAGCTCGACCGCCTCGGCCGCGGCCGCGGCGGCGCTGGTCGCCGGCAAGCTCTCGGGCGCCAGCGGCACCGCCGCCGCTGACGTCTCGGTACCATCGGAAAGCGCCGGCGGCTGCAAAGCCTCGGCCAGACTGCCGGTCGGATCGACGGCCCGTTGAAATTCTCGTTCGAGGTTGAATTCGGTCGCCTTTTTCAGCTCCTGACGGACTTCGTCGAGTTCGGCCTCGCGGATCATCTGGTCGATGCTGCTTTGGAACTCGCGCGACAGCGTGCGCGCCTTGCGCACCCAATACCCGGCCACCCGCAACGCCTTGGGCAAATCCTTGGGGCCGATAAAAATCAGCGCGACGGTCCCGATCACCAGGATCTCCGACCAGCCGAGATCAAAAAGCATTGGACGCCGTCCCGCCTGAACCCGCGATGATCATATAGGCGCCGATCGCGCTCGACGGACCGGCCCCGCGCGCGATGATGGCAAATACCCCGCGTCCCGGCAACGCCGCCCGGCCATAGCCGCGCGCGCATCCGGGCTCGCCGATGACGGATCAGGCTCGCGAATAATCGCCAACGGTGATCCGGGTCCGGAACCCGAGCGGATCGGCGATATAGCGGATCGGCTCGAGGCTGCCGCCGGTGCCGCGGACGATAACCGTACCGTAACCCAGCAGACGGCCCGGGATCGACTGGTCGACATCGACGCTTTCGATCTTTGATCGGTTCATTTCGAGCGTGTGTCGCCCGAACAGCCCGGTCTTATAGATCACCCGGTGATCGGTGACCGCGAATTCGGTGGTGGCGCGACGAATAAACGCGCGCAATCCGGCGGACAGCGCCAGCAACCCGAAAATCGCCGCCGCAATCCACAACGCCAGACTGAGATACTGCATCTGGTTGCTCGCGACCGAAGCCGCCGCGATCACAAAACCGAGGCAGATGATCGCAGCGGCGATCGCGCGGGCGAACACGACCCAATGCAGCGACGTGTCGTGAAGGACTCGCTCGCCCGGCTGCAGCACGCGCGTCACATAGCTCATTGCGATGACACCTTGCTCGGCGCGTCGGCCGCTTGTGCGGCCTCTTTTTCTGCGCTCACCCGATGTTACATCAATCGCCGCTTCCAGGTCACCGCGTTCGCCGCCGGTTCGCTCATCGGCCTCGCGATCGGTCGCGTCAGCCGGTTTTCGCCGGATTGAGCGCCGCGCGATAGGCGCGCACCGCCGCCGCAAATCCGATCACCAGCGCGTCGGCGGTCAGCTCATGGCCGATCGAGGCCTCGGCAAATTCCGGCATCGTGGCGACCAATGGCGGCAGGTTGTCGAGGTTCAGGTCGTGGCCGATATTGACGACCAGCCCGAGCTCGCGAGCCCGCATCGCGGTCGCGACGCAGCCGGCGCGCGCCGGGTCGGGGGCGCCGGCGCGAAACGCCGCGGCGTAGCCGCCGGTGTAGATCTCGACGCCATCGGCGCCAAGGTTGTGCGCCGGCGCCACCGCCGCCGGCTCGGGATCGACAAACAGGATCACCCGGCAGCCGAGCGGCTTCAACTCGGCCAACGCCCGGTCGACCAGACGGTGCTGGGCGGGGTCGAGCTTCCATCCCTCTTCCGAGGTGAACGCGTCGGGAGCGTCCGGCACCAGCGTGCACTGCTCCGGCTGCACCGCGGCGACGATGTCGAGAAACCGGCGGTCGGGATAGCCTTCGAGGTTCAGCTCCCGGCTCGGCCGCCATGGCCGCATCATCTCGGCAACCGCAAACACGTCGTCGCGCCGAACATGGCGCTCGTCGGGTCGTGGATGGAGGGTGAGCCCATCGGCCCCGGCCTCCAATGCCAGGCGGCCAAACCGCAGAACATCGGGCACCCCGGTGCGCCGCGAATTGCGCAACAGGGCGATCTTGTTGAGGTTGACGCTGAGCCTCGGCATCGACCGTCTCCCAAAACCTGAGGCCGCTGATCTCGCCTGCTGACCCGCCCGCGGCCCGCAACCGGGCCGGGCTCGCCCTCTAAGAGTCGGCAACCTCGCGCACAAACGCAATATCGGCGGCGCCATCGGGTTCCCGGCGCAATCTGGCATCGACATTGCACCACAAGGGCGATGGCTTGGCGTGTGGTGTTGGCCGGCTTGGACCCTGTTGTCGCCGCAATGCTCGCGGCGCAATTGGCTCCCTGCGCAGAGGTGGAGGTCGTGCGCGCCGCCGAGGGCGAGGAGGGCCTCGAGGCGGCGCTCGCCACTCTACCCGATATGGTCGTCCTCGATGCGGCGACCGCGAGCGCATTGGCGCATCGCTGCCGCAAGCTCGAGGCAGAACTGGCGCGCGCCCAGGCGGCGCTCGGCGATCGCGAGGCCATCGACCAGGCCAAGGCGCGGCTGATCCGCGAGCGCGGCCTCAGCGAGCCGCAGGCTTACCGGCTGCTGCGCCGGCAGGCGATGAATGAAGGCCGGCGCATCGCCGACATCGCCCGGGACATCGTCGCGCCCGGCAACCGGGCTGCGGTGCTGCGCGATTGAGCAACATGACCGATTAGGCTGCACGCGACGGCCTCGCATCCGTGGCCTTTTCGGCAAAACCGTTCCGCGAGCGCGCCGATCGGCGCTTGGCACGGGCCTTGCTGCCCCGTTCGGCGGCGGGCAACGACGCCTGCGCGGCCGGCAGGCCGGACATGTCAGATCTCTCGGTCGGACAACGGGGTCCGCCGCTACCGCCGATTTCACGGGCCCCGCATGAAAAAACAAAACAGCGCCTGGATTTCCGACTGGCGTCCGGACGACGAGATGTTCTGGACCACGCAAGGAAAGGCCATCGCCCGCCGCAATTTGATCTGGTCGATCGCCACCGAGCATCTCGGTTTTTCGATCTGGCTCGTGTGGAGCATCGTTGCGACCAAATTGCCGCAAGCGGGTTTTCCTTACACGACTGACCAGTTGTTTCAGCTTGTGGCGCTCCCCGGGCTGGTCGGGGCGTTGATGCGCTTTCCTTACACCTTTGCGGTCACCGCCTTTGGCGGGCGCAACTGGACGGTCGTCAGCGGCGCGCTGCTGTTTATCCCGGCGCTGGCGCTCGCCTATTTTGTAACCCAACCCGAGACGCCGTTCCGGGTGATGTTGGCGGTGGCGGCAACGGCCGGTCTTGGCGGCGGTAATTTCGCCTCGAGCATGGCCAACATCTCGTTCTTCTACCCCGACCGGATCAAGGGCTGGGCCCTCGGCCTCAACGCCGCCGGCGGCAATATCGGGGTTAGCACCGTTCAGCTGTTGACCCCGATTGTGCTGCAGCTCGGTTTTGTCAATTTGTATCTGGGCACACCACAAGGTGCGCACGGTCTTTACTTGCAGAACGCCGGCCTGATGTGGCTGCTGCCGCTGATGATTGCGGTGGCCGGAGCCTTTTTGTTCATGAACAATTTGACCGGGGCGCGGTCGTCGTTCCGCAATCAGCTGGTGATCCTGCGACGCAAGCACACCTGGATCATGTCCTACATCTATATCGGGACGTTCGGATCGTTTATCGGCTATTCCGCGGCGTTCCCGCTGTTGCTCAAGACCGAGTTTCCGCAGACCACGCTGGCCGTCGCCTTTCTCGGGCCGCTGCTCGGCTCGCTCTCGCGTCCGCTCGGCGGGTTGCTGGCCGATCGGATCGGCGGCGCCAAGGTGACGTTGTGGAACTTCGCCGCGATGAGCCTGGCCGCATGCGGCGTGATCTATTTTGTCGGGCAGAAGGAGTTCGCCGGCTTTCTGGCGATGTTCCTGATCCTGTTTGTCGCCGCCGGGGTCGGCAACGGCTCAACCTATCGGATGATCCCGACGATTTTCCGCGAGGAAAGAGTGCGCGCGGCCGGTCAAGGGGACGGCGAACGGGCCGCGGCGCTCAAGGCGGCGGGGCTCGAAAGCGCCGGCGCGCTCGGCTTGATCGGCGCGGTGGGGGCCTGCGGCGGCTATCTGATCCCGCGCGGCTTTGGCGCCTCGATCGCCGCCACCGGCGGGCCGAACCTCGCTTTGCAGATTTTCCTGCTGTTCTACGCGAGCTGCCTCTACCTGACATGGCGGCATTACCTGCGCCGCGGCTCGCCGGCCGCACAATTGCCGGAGAGCCTCGCCGAGGCGCGCGGCTAGTCCGCCAATGCCGTCTCCAGAGCCGCGGCGCGAGCGGCTGGTCGTGGTCGGCAACGGCATGATCGGCCTGCGGACGATCGAGGAGCTGCTCGAACGGGCGCCGCAACGCTACGAAATCGTCGTTTTCGCCGCCGAGCCTCATCCCGGCTATGACCGGGTCCAGCTGTCGGCTCTGCTCGCCGGCCGCAAGCAGCAGGGCGAGATCGTCACCCACCCGTACAGCTGGTACCGGGCACATGGCATTCGATTGCATGCCGGCGATCCGGTAATCGCCATCGCGCCCGCCGCCAAGACGGTGCGCTCGGCGAGCGGCCTCACCCTCGGCTATGATCGATTGCTGCTCGCCACCGGCTCGAAGCCGATCGCCTTGCCGCTGCCGGGGCTTGACCTGCCGGGGGTATGCGCGTTCCGCGACATGGCCGATGTCGAGACGATGCTCGGCGCGGCCGGCCGCGAGCGGCGCGCGGTGGTGATTGGCGGCGGCCTGCTCGGTCTCGAGGCGGCCTGGGGTCTGGCGCAGCGGCAGATGGCGGTCACGGTCGTGCATCTGATGCCGACCCTGATGGAACGGCAGCTTGACGCGACGGCGGCCTCTCTGCTGCAGCGCGACTTGGTTCGTCGCGGCATCGCCATATCGACCAACGCCCAGACCGAGCACATCCTGGGCGCGGAGCGCGTATGCGGGGTGCGGCTCGCCGACGGTCGCACCATCGCCGCCGATCTCGTCGTCATGGCGGTCGGAACCCGGCCCAATATCGAGCTGGCGCAAGCGGCGGGGCTCGACATCAATCGCGGCATCGCGGTCGGCGACGATCTGCGCACCAGCGATCCTCACATCTTCGCGGTCGGCGAATGTGTCGAGCATAACGGCGCGACCTTTGGCCTGTTGGCGCCGTTGTGGGAGCAGGCGCGGGTCTGCGCCGCGTGCCTTGCCGGCGACAGCCGCGCCCGCTACCGGCCGCCGCCGGTCTTCGCCAGCCTGAAGATCACCGGGGTCAACGTGTTTTCGGCCGGTGTGATCGCTCCGGCCGATGACAGCGATGACCTTGTCACATTGTCCGATGCCGCCGGCGGCACCTATAAAAAGCTGATCCTGCGTGGCGACCGCCTGGTCGGCTGCGTGCTGTTCGGCGATGTCGCCGACGGACCCTGGTATGTCGATCTGATCGACGCCCGCACGAGCGCCACGCCGTGGCGCGACCACTTGATCTTTGGCCGCCGCATCGCCGAGACCGCCGGCCATGCCGACCGCTCGTCTGCCGCACTGGCCGCATGATCCGCACCACCTGCCCCTATTGCGGCGTCGGCTGCGGCCTGCAAGTGGCGGCCGACGGGTCGATCACCGGCGATCCCGACCATCCGGCCAATTTCGGACGGCTGTGCGCGAAGGGAGCGGCCCTGGCGGAGACCCTGGCAATCGGCGACCGGCTGATGTTTCCCGAGATCGGCGGCCGCCGCGCGGGTTGGGACGAAGCCCTCGATCTTGTCGCGGCGCGCTTTCGCGCAACCGCAGCCGAGCATGGACCCGACGCCATCGCCTTCTATGTGTCGGGCCAGTTCCTGACCGAGGACTATTACGTCGCCAACAAGCTCGCCAAAGGGTTTATCGGCACCGGCAATATCGACACCAATTCGCGGCTGTGCATGGCCTCCTCGGTGATGGGCCATATCCGCGCCTTTGGCGAGGACATCGTGCCCGGCTGCTACGAGGACATCGAGCTGGCCGATCTCGCGATCCTCGTGGGCAGCAACGCCGCCTGGTGCCACCCGGTGCTCTATCAGCGGCTGGCGGCGGCCCGGGCGGCGCATGGCACGCGAATCGTCGTCATCGATCCGCGCCGCACCGCGAGCTGTGAAATCGCCGATTTGCATCTCGCCCTGCGCCCCGGCGGCGATGTGGCCCTGTTTGCCGGGCTCCTGGTTTACCTCGCCGACCACGCCGCCCTCGACGCCGCCTGGATCAAAGACCGCACGACCGGCTTTGCCGCCGCCTTGGCGACGGCGCGCCAGACGGCGCCGACAATCGCCGCGACCGCCGCCCTCCTCGACATCCCGGCCGCCGATCTCGCCCGCTTCTACGATTGGTTCGCGACGACCGAGCGCACCCTCACGCTTTACTCCCAGGGCGTGAATCAATCCTCGGCCGGCACCGACAAGGTCAACGCGATCATCAATTGTCATCTGGCCACGGGCCGTATCGGCCGTCCCGGTATGGGCCCGCTGTCCTTGACCGGACAGCCAAACGCGATGGGCGGGCGCGAGGTCGGCGGGCTCGCCACCCAGCTCGCCGCGCATATGAGCTTCGCCCGGCCGGCCGACCGCGAGCGGGTGGCCCGCTTCTGGGGCGCGCCGGCCCTCGCCGCCCGTCCCGGGCTGCCGGCGGTCGCCCTGTTCGATGCGGTGCGCGACGGGCAGGTCAAGGCGTTATGGGTTCTGGGCACAAACCCCGCCGCCAGCATGCCCCGCGCCAACCGCGTGCGCGCCGCACTTGCCGGCTGCCCGTTTGTTGTCGTCAGCGACTGCTGGCCGAGCGACACCAGCCGCTTTGCGCATGTCGTGCTGCCGGCTGCGGGGTGGGGCGAAAAGGACGGCACGGTTACCAATTCGGAGCGGCGGATTTCGCGCCAGCGCGCGTTTCGCCCGGCACCGGGCGAGGCGCGGCCGGATTGGTGGATGCTGGCCGAGGTGGCGCGTCGCCTCGGCTGGGCAAACGCCTTTTCCTATCGCTCGGCCGCCGACATTTTCCGCGAACATGCCGCGCTGTCCGCGTTTGAGAATGACGGTGCGCGACGGTTCGACATTGGCGCGCTCGCCGAACTCAGCGACGCCGAGTACGATGCGCTTGCACCGGTGCAATGGCCGGTACCGCGCGCCACCTCGCCTCCGGCCCCAAGCCTGCGCCTGTTGGGCGGGGCTCAGGGCTTTCCGACCGCCGATGGCCGCGCCAATTTCGTGCCCACCCCGCTGCGCTGGCCGGTCGAGCCGCCTCTGGCCGCGAGCCGGCCATTGCTGCTGAACACCGGCCGGGTGCGCGACCAGTGGCATACGATGACGCGCACCGGCCGCGTGCCGCGTTTGTTGCTGCATCGCGGCGAGCCGCTCTTCGAGATGCACCCCGACGACGCCGAGGCTTTGGGTCTGCATGATGGCGGCCTGGCGCGGGTCGAAAGCCGCCATGGCGCCGCGGTGATGCGCATCCGGTTCGTCGCCGATCAGCGGCGCGGCAGCGTCTTTGCGCCGATGCATTGGTCGGACGCGTTCAGCTCGGCGGGGCCAATCGACGCGCTGGTCGGCGGCGCCACCGATCCGGTCTCGGGACAGCCCGAATTGAAAGCGACGCCGGTGCGCGTGACCGCGGTGGAAACGCGCTGGCGCGGCTTTCTGCTGCGGCGCCGCGCGACACCGCTAGCCGGCGCGTTCTACTGGGCGCGCGTGCCGGTGGCCGAGGGTCATGCCTATGATCTCGCCGGCTGGACGCCGTTGTCGGAGTCGCTGTCCGACGCATGGGTCGGCGCCCTGCTCGATGCGCCGCGGCAGGCGGAGCTGATCGCCTTTGCCGATCCCGGCCGCGGCGCGTTTCGTTATGCCCGACTGGTCGACGGCCGGCTCGATGCCTGTCTGTTTCTCGCCGCCGAGGATGCGTTCTTGCCCGATCGCCGGGGGCTCGCGGCCATGCTCGACGCCGCCGTCGAAGGCGCGGCGCGCTCCCAGCTTCTCGCCGGACTGCCCGCCGGATCGCTCGCCGGCGACGATCCCGGGCCGATTGTCTGTGCATGTTTTGCGGTGGGCCTGAAGACCTTGCAGCGCGCCATCGCCAATGACCGGCTGACCACCCTCGCCGAACTCGGCCGGGCGCTGCGGGCCGGCACCAATTGCGGCTCGTGCCGCCCCGAACTCGGCGAGATCCTTGCCCGCCATCGCGTCGAAGCCTCGCCGCACGCGCGCGAGCCGGCGAACTGAGCGCCGTGCATCGGCGGTTCGGCCGCGCGGGGAAGACCCCGACCGCCAAGATGCAGATCTGCGCATCCGCGCCAATGGCCGCCGCGGTTTGACTTGGCTTGCCGGCGCCTTTAGGCTGTTTTTTTAATCATGTCGGCATTTCCGCCGGCTTTCAGGAGGAGAAGAATGAGCGCGCATGCGAGCCCCGCCGAAATCCGGTCACGATTGAACCATCCGATCATCGACGCCGATGGGCATTGGATCGAATACACGCCGGTCTTCGCCGAACGCATGCGCCGGGTGGCCGGCGACAAATCGGCCGACGGGTTTCTCGCCGCCCAGCGCCGCATTCCCGACGCCTTGTCGCTGTCGATCGCGGAACGGGCGCGGCGCGGCATCGCGATGGAAGGTTATTGGGGGCGGCAGTCGACCAATACGCGCGACCGCGCGACCGCCATGCTGCCGCGCATGCTCTATGACCGGCTCGACGAATTGGGCATCGATTTTGCGGTGATCTATCCGACCGCAGGGCTTGGCATCCATCGCATTCCCGATGGCGAGACCCGGCGTGCGGTGATTCGCGGCTTCAACATCGTCACCGCGGAATATTTCCGCGATCTCGCCGACCGGATGAGCCCGGCCGCGGTCATTCCGATGCACACTCCGGATGAGGCGATCGCCGAGCTCGATTTTGTCACCCGGGAACTCGGCGCCAAGGTCTGCATGTTTGGCAGCGGCATCGTCCGCCCGCTGCCCAATGCCGATCCCGGCCGCCCGACGGTGGCCTTTGACCAGTTTGGCATCGACAGCGCCTATGATTACGACGCGGTCTGGCAGCGCTGCCGGGAGCTCAAGATCGCGCCGACCTTCCACACCGGCGGACGCGGTTTTGGGCTGCGCAACTCGCCGTCGAATTTCACCTTCAACCATATCGGCCACTTTGCCGCGGCCGGGCACGCCGTCGCCAAGGCGCTGTTCCTCGGCGGCGTGACCCGCCGCTTCCCCGATCTGCGCTTTGCGTTTCTTGAAGGCGGGGTCGGCTGGGCCTGCCAGCTGTTTGCCGATCTGATCGAGCATTGGGAGCGCCGCGGGGCAAAGGGGCTGGCCTATATGCACCCCGACAAGCTCGACCGCAGCCTGTTGCGCCGCTATGTCGACCAGTACGGCTATCGCGACATCGCCGCCGAGCTCGACCGCCGCGACGGCTGGCCTTCCCGCGAAGAAGACAATCTCGACGGCGGCGTCCCGGTCCATGACGATTATGCGGCCTGCAACATCACCAAAAAGCAGGATTGGATCGATCTCTACGCCACGCCCTATTATTTCGGGTGCGAATCCGACGATCGCCTGAACGCGGTCGCGTTCAGCAAGGTCAACCCGTTTGGCGCCCGCATCAATGCGCTGTTCAGCTCGGATATCGGCCATTTCGATGTGCCCGACATGCTGATGCCGGTGCCCGAAGCCTATGAGCTGGTCGAAGACGGGCTGTTGTCAGAAGACGATTTTCGCGATTTCACCTTTGCCAATGCGGTGCGATTGTGGGGCACCCAGAACCCGCGCTTCTTTGAAGGCACGCGGGTCGCCAAGGAAGCCGCCGCGGTGCTGGCTGCACCCTATTCGCCGCTGCAAGCGGCGGCCGAATAGCCGCGCGGCGGTTGACCCGGCGGGCGCGGCGCCGATCAGGCCGGCGGCGTCCCGCCCGGGTCGGGAACCGCAAACGGCGCGGGCGGCAGCCCGGCGGCATGGCGCCGGTGCATCTCGCGAAACGCCCATTCGATCGCCCGCGCCGACCGTGCCGTGTCGAACAACGGATAGGTCAGCCGGTTGCGCGCCAGGCGCTCGCGAAACCCGGCGAGCAGCCCGGGATCGCGGGCGAGCCGCAAGGCCAGCGCCTCGTATTCCGCTAATGAAGCGGTAGCGAGCTCGGGCAGGCCGACAGCATGCAGCAGGCTGGCGGCGACCCGGCCGGGAAAGGTGTTGCCGATGCAGGTCACCAGCGGCAGACCCGCCCACAGCGCATCGCTCGCCGTGGTATGGGCATTATAGGGCAGCGTGTCGAGAAACAGGTCGGCCAACCGATGGCGCGCCAGATGCTGCGCCAAGGGCTCGCCGTTGGCCATCACGATGCGGCGCGGCTCGACCCCGCGCGCCGCCGCCTCGCGCATCAGATTGTCCCGCGCCAGGGCCGGCATGATCAGCGTCCATAACACGCTGCCCGGCACCGCCCGCAACAGCCGCATCCAGATGTCGAAGATCTCGGGCGTGATTTTGTAACTGTTGTTAAAGCAACAGAACACAAAGCCGTGCGCGGGCAGGCGATACGCCGCCCGGGTCGGGGTCTCGGCCGCAATCGGCCGCAGATTGTCGTTGCATTGATAGGTGAACGGCAACTGCACCAGCTTTTCGGTGAAATAAGGCTGGTCGGCTGGCGGCGCGACGATCGGGTCGACCAGAATGTAATCGACAAAATCGGCGCCCATCGTCCCCGGATAGCCGAGATAGTTGACCTGCACCGGGGCCGGGCGATGGGCGAGGATCTTCGGCCGGCACGCCCAGGTATAACCGGTCAGGTCGACCAGAATGTCGATTCCGTCCCGGTAGATCTGCTCGGCTGCGCTGCGATGCGGCATCTGGCGGATGTCGATAAAGCGGTCAAACGCCTTGACAAACCGTTGGCGCATCGGGCCGCCGTCATCGGGGCCGTAGGAATAGCCGAACACCTCGAAACCGTCGCGGTCGTGCTGCTCGATCAGCCCGGCGCATAAATACCCGACCGGATGCTGCCGAAAATCGGCCGACAGATACCCGATGCGCAGCCGCTCGCCGGCCCGGGCTCGACGCCGCGCAAACGGTTTCGCGTCCCGCTGCTCCAGCAGTTGCGCCAAGGGCCGGGTGCGATCCAGCTGCTCCTCGGCCGTGGTGTGGGCGCCGAGCAGGATAAACGGGACGGACAGCGCCCGCGGCGAGGGCCCGCCCCGTCTCAGCTGTGCTTCGAGCGCGTCAGAGCCGCGCCAGTCGCACAGTGACTGGCGGAGGCGAAAACAGCGGGCCAGCGCCCCTTCATTCTCCGGGTCGAGCGCCCTCGCCCGCTCCAAACACGCCAGCGCCTCGCTCAAATCGCCCCGGTCACTCAAAATTTCGCCGAGGTTGCACAGCGCTTCTACCAATTCGGGATCAAGCGCCAGCGCGCGCCGATAAGCGGCGATCGCCTCCTCGCCCTGCCCCTGGAGCATATAGACCGTGCCGAGATTGTTACAGGCGGCGGCATCGTCCGGATTTGCTTCCAGCGCCCGGCGAAACACGTCGATCGCGGCGTCGAGCCTGCCCAATTCCTTGAACAGAGCGCCGAGATTGTTGAGGGCGGCCGGATCGCCCGGTTTGAGGGCAATCGCGCGCTCATGGGCGGCCACCGCCTCGTCGATCCGACCTTGGATCCCAAGCACGCGGCCGAGATTGCTGTAGGCTTGCGCGAAATCGGGCTGCACCTCGATCGCGTGGCGATAGCTGGCCGCGGCTTCATCGAGGCGTGATTGTTCGAGCAGAGTGTTGCCGAGGTTGTAATAGGCCAGCGCGAAATCCGGCTTCACCGCACCGGCGCGGCGAAAGCATTCGATCGCCGCGTCGATCTCGTGCTGCCCATGGTAGACGACCCCGAGGTCGTTATGCGCCTGGGCATAGTTTGGCTGCAAGGCGATGGCGTGACGCAAAGCCGCGACGGCCTCGGCTGCGCGAGCTTGGGCGTGCAGCGCCACCCCCAGACAATGATAGCCCGCAGCCGTGGCCGGGTGCTCGGCGATCGCCTGTCGGAAACATTCGATCGCGTCCTCGAATTGGCCTTGGGCAAGCAACGCCATGCCGAGGCGAATATGGGCGCTGGTCAGAGTGGCGTTCGCGGCCGGCTGCAGCAGCACACCGATTTGCGTCGTCGACCCGGCATCCTCCACCGCCGCGCGCGGGCCGTCCGGCTCGATGTCGGGTTCGGCCAGCTTCGGCTGCAGGTCGATATTCCACTGCCGCTTTAACTGGATCGCTCGCCGATAGCTGTCGGCCGCGGCTTCCGGCTGACCCAAGGCCTCCAGCACCTCGCCCAGGGCAAGGTGGGCTTCGGCGCTCCCCGGCGCCAATTCCAAAGCCCGGCGATAGCTCTCGGCGGCTTCCGCTGGACGCCCGGCGGCGCACAGCACCCGGCCCAGCTCGAACTGCGCGGAGGGGTCGGTGGGGGCGTACGCCGCGACCTTTTCGAGGCTCTCTGCGGCCTCGGCAAACCGCGATTGCCGCGCCAGAACCCGGCCAAGATTGCGCAGCAGGGCGGGCTGCTCGGGGGCCAGTTGCAGGGCCTGCCGCAGCACCGCCTCGGCCTCGGCAAACCGCCGCAAACCCATCAGCGCCTCGGCAAAGTTTGCCCGCGCGCCGAGAAAATCCGGCGCTTGTGCGAGCGCGCGTTCGGCATGGGCGAGTGCCGTGCCGTAATCGCCCTGGTCCAAATACACCCGCGCCAGATTGCTGTGAGCGAGCCCATGAGCCGAGTCGAGCGCCACCGCCCGGTGATAACTCTCGCCGGCGCGCGCCGTTTCGCCGACCGCCAAGAGCGCATTGCCAAGATTGACATGCGCCTCGGGCAGGGCGTCGAGTGCGGGAAGCGCGCGCTCGATCAGCGCGATTGCCTCGCGAAACTGGCCGCGCTGAAACGCCAGCGCGCCGAGAAGATGCAGCGCGTCCGGATTGTCCGGGTCTTTTGCCAGCGCCTTACGGTAGAGGGTTTCGGCTCGCGCCAGGCGGCCGGCTTGATGATGGGCAAGGGCAGCGTTGAGGGTGCGGGTGACGCCGCGGCGACGCGTCCGGTCGCGGACGGCGTCGGTTGCATCGCGGGGTTCGGCGACGATTGCGGAGGTCATCCTTCGGTGCCGCGCTGATCGGACGAGGCGCTGTCGTCGCCCCCCGTCATTATCGCCCGATTTCCGCGCCACGTCATCGCCAAGCGGCGCTCACCCGCTCCCGGCGCCAGACCGGCGCGCCGGGCTCGAGGCCGAGACCCGGCACCGGCCTATTCGCTGGCGGCGACCACCGCTTCTTGCGTCAGCGGCGGTGGCAGCAGGCCCGGGGTCGGCGCAATCTCTCGTTTCAGCTGCTCGATTTCCGGCTCGCTCAGCGTCTCGCTGCGCAACAGCGCCGTGGCCGTGCGGTCGAGCAGAGCCCGGTTGTGCTGCAGGATCGCCGTCGCCGTCGCGAATGCCCGGTCGACCAGCGCCCGCACGGCGTGATCGACCGTCTCGGCGGTGCCGTCACTGTAGACGCGCTCTTGCGGCACCGGATAAGCGGGCTGCAGGAAGGGCTGGCGGTCGCGGTCATAGGCGACATTGCCCAGCGCGTCGCTCATCCCATAACGCAGCACCATCGCGCGGGCGATGTCGGTCGCCTTGGCGAGGTCGTCGGCCGCGCCGGTGGAAACCTCGTCGAACACCAGTTTTTCCGAAGCGCGGCCGCCGAGCAGCGCCGCCATTTTGTGTTCAAGCTCGGCGCGGGTCATCAGGTAGCGGTCTTCGATCGGCCGCTGGATCGTATAGCCGAGGGCGCCGATGCCGTGCGGAATGATCGAGATCTTGTGAACGGTTTCGAGCCCGGGCAGGGCGAGCGCGACCAGCGCATGGCCGAGCTCGTGATAGGCGACGACGCGCCGCTCGAGCGGGTTCAACAGCCGGTTGCGTTTTTCCAGTCCGGCTACGATCCGCTCGATGGCGTTGTTGAAATCCTGCATTGCGACGGCCTCGGCGCCGCGCCGGGTGGCGAGCAGGGTGGCCTCGTTGACCAGATTGGCGAGATCGGCGCCGGTAAAGCCCGGGGTCAGCGCCGCAATCTGCTCGGGATCGACATCGGCGGCGAGCTTGGCCTTGCGCAAATGCACCGCCAGGATCTGCTGCCGACCGCGTTTGTCCGGCCGGTCGACCAATACCTGGCGGTCAAAGCGGCCGGCGCGCAACAGAGCCGGATCGAGGATTTCGGGCCGGTTGGTGGCGCCGAGCAAGACCAGCCCGCTCGACGGGTCGAAGCCGTCGAGTTCGGCCAGAAGCTGGTTCAGGGTCTGGTCCTTTTCGTCCTGGCCGCCGCCGACAAACGGTCCGCGGGCGCGGCCGAGCGCGTCGAGCTCGTCGATAAAGATGATCGCCGGCGCGTGCTGGCGCGCCTGTTCAAACAGGTCGCGCACCCGTGCCGCCCCGACGCCGACAAACATTTCGACAAATTCCGAGCCCGAAATCGAGAAAAACGGCACCCCGGCCTCGCCGGCGACGGCACGGGCGAGCAGGGTCTTACCGGTACCCGGCGGTCCGACCAGCAAAACCCCCTTGGGCGGCCGACCGCCGAGCCGGCCATAGGTGGTCGGGTCTTTAAGAAAATGCACAATTTCTTCGAGCTCGGCCTTGGCCTCGTCGACGCCGGCGACATCGGCGAACGTGACCTTGGTTTCCTTTTCGACATAAATCCGCGCGCGGCTTTTGCCGATCTGCATGACCCCGCCGAGCCCGCCTTGCCCGAGCCGGCGGATCGCAAACATCCAGATCGCCACAAACACGATGGCCGGCAAAATCCACGATAACAGGTCGCGGATGAAATGATTCTCGACCACCCCGCTATAGGTGACCCCGTGCTTGTCGAGCGCCTGCGCCAAATCGGGCGCGACCCGCGCCGTGATGAAATCCTTTAAACCGTCGGGCTCGGCTTTTTTCAGGGTGCCGGTAATATAATTCGGGCCGATCTCGACCTGGCTGATCTTGTCCTCGTTGAGCAAGGTCTGGAACTTGCTGTACGGGATCGGCGTGCGCTGGGTGCTCTCGATATAGAGGCTTTGGATCCACAAGATCCCGAGGATCGCGGCGATCACATACCAGAAATTGATGTGGACCTTTTTATCCATCGCGGATGTCCCTGGCGGCATTCCCCGATCGCGGCCGACACGATCGTGGCCGACATATAGCGCCGGCGCAACCGAAGTTCAGCCTTCCTCGGACGAAGCCGAGCCCGGCTCGAGCGGCAGGGTGCGGCGCGCCACCCATTCGAAAGTCAGACCCTGAACCACGATCGAAAACACGACCACCCCGTAGGCGATCGTCAACAGCGCGTCCTTGTAGGCCGGCCCCGGCAATGACAGCGCCAACGCCACCGCAATCCCGCCGCGCAAGCCGCCCCAGGTCAAGACCACCGAACCGCCCAACCGCCCCGGCAAGCGCAGACCCAACGGCAGCGCCGAGGCGGTGACGCTGACCCATCGCGCGAGCAGAACGATCGGGATCATCGCCGCGGTGGCGATCAGGGCGCGGCGCTGCACATCGATCGCCGCGATCTCGACACCGATCAGCAGAAACAACAGCGCGTTAAGCGTGTCGTCGACCATCAGCCAGAAGGTCTTCAGATGGCGCCGGGTGCGCTCGCTCATCGCGCGCTCCATGCCGTGATTGCCGATCAGGATCCCCGCCACAACCACCGCGACCGGGCCCGAAACGTGCAACATTCCGGCGAGGCTGTAGACGCCGGTGACGAGGGCCAGCGAGATGATCAACTCGACATTGTACTCATCGACCCCGGCGATCATCAAAAAGGCGAGGTAGCCCAGCGCCAGACCGAGCAGACCCCCGCCGACGGTCGAGACCAGAAAAGCGCTCGCGATCGCCATCGGGCCGTGCGCCGCCCCGCTCGTCGCCAAGGACAACAGCAGCGTGAACAACAGGACGCCGATGCCGTCGTTGAACAGGCTCTCGCCGGCGATCACCGCCTGCAACGCTTCGGAAATCCCGACCCGGCGCAACACCAGCAGCACCGCCACCGGGTCGGTCGGCGAGATCAGCGCGCCAAACACCAGGCACCACGCGACCGGAATATCCATCCGCAGCGCCCATGACACCCCGAACAGGGCGACGCCGACGAGCCCAGCCGAGAGTACGGTGCCGAGAAAAGCCAGCGCCAGAATTGTCCATTTGCGCGCAAACAGCTCCTTGAAATCGACTTCGAGCGCGCCCGCGAATAACAAAAACGCCAAAAAACCGTTGAGCAGCGCCACCGGGAAGTTGACCGCGGTCAGCACGGCGCGGATCGCCGCCTTGATGCCGAGCGATGGCATCGCACCATCGATGGCGATCAGACCGACGGTCCCGATCAGCGCCAATAACAGCAGGCCGACCGTCAGCGGCAGACGCAAAAAGCGCTGGTTCAGGTATCCGAAGAACGCGGCCAGAGCCAGCAGCAACGCCAACAGGTCGAACGGAGATTGCATGGCGCGAGCTTAACCCGTCACCGGCAGCGGGAAACCGCGTCAAATCGCGAAAATTTGACCATGTTCAACGGGCTGGCGAGAACCCTGACCGTCGCAGCGGGTGGATCGCCGCACACCGCGGTTTTTGGCGGCGATCGATAAGCGCCAGGGTTGCAGCGGCGACGATCGCGGCCGGGCTGTGCCGCTCGCAGGCCAGCCATGTCCTTGATTTGGAGACCGGCGAACGTATCTCTGCGGCCGAGAGCACCATCATACTGGGATCGACCATGTTTAACGGCTCAGGCAGAACGATCGCCGCCGCGAGGCAGAGGCTGGTCGCGATCGTCAGAAAGGCGCCCTTGGCCGCCGTCCTCGCGGCGTCCTTAACGCTCGGCGCCTGGTCGGGAGTGGGCATGGCGGCGAGCGATCCCGGGGCCACCGTCCAGAACCTGTACAGCAATCTGCTCGCCACGATGAAGAGCGGCTCGATCCTGGGCGGCAGCGGACGCTATGCCCAGCTTGCGCCGGTGATCCGCCGCAGCTTTGACCTGCCCTATATGGCGCGGCTGGCCTTCGGCTTTGGCTGGTCGAATTTGACCCCGGCCCAGCAGCAGCAAGTTACCGACAGTTATGGCCGGTACATCTCGGCGGTCTATGCCGATCGCTTCGACAGCTATCACGGGCAAAAGCTCGACGTGACCGGTGAGCGGCAGAGCCCTTACGGGGTCATCGTCACCAGCCGCATCATCAAATCGAACGGCGAGCCGGTCGAGGTCGATTACCTGTTGCGGCAGCACGGCGACACCTGGTTGATCGGCGACATCTATCTCGACGGCTCGATCAGCGAGGTCGCGACCCATCGCTCCGAATTTGCCGATATCCTGCGCCATCAGGGGGTTGACGGCCTGGTCGCGGCCCTCGACCGCAAGGCCGAGATGCTGACCGGCACCTCGGCGAGTGCCGATTAGCCGGCGACCGGCGCCCGCCTCGCACGACGCCCCAGACGCCACGGGGTCGCAAGCATCGCCCAGGGCTTGATCCCGTCGGTGCGGGGCAGCGCCGCCACGCCAAACCTCAAATCCGTCACCTTGCCGCGTGGCAGCGCCAAATAGGTGCCAAACATCCGGTCCCAGACCGACAGCACACCGCCGAAATTGGCGTTGTACTCGGCGGGGACAATCGAGTGGTGCACCAGGTGCAGATCCACGGTGATGACCACCGGCTGCAACCATCGCTCGACCGGTTGCGGCAACCGGATATTGCCGTGGGTCAGCGCCGCGGCGGCAAACACGACAAGGGCGTGGCCGGTGACCGCCGCCATCGGCAGGCCGAAGACCACCGTCGTCAGCCAATAGACGGCGGTCGCGAGCAGATATTCGAAGGGATGGTGACGCACCGAGGTCGTCACGTCGACATCGGGATCGGAATGGTGCAGCGCGTGCAGCCGCCATAACCACGGCACGGCGTGTTGGCAGCGATGCACGAGGTAAATCAACAAATCGAGCAGCAGAAAGGCGGCGACAAAGCCGGCCAGCGGGTTGGCGATCGGCCAGCGCGGCAGTTCGATGCCGAAGATCGTCTCGAATTGCGCGCGAAACGTGTCGGCCGGGGCGAAAAACAGCGCGGCCAGCGCGAGATTGGCCAGCCACATCCCGAGATTGGCCAGGCGCCGCGCGACGGCCGGAAATTCGCGCCGCCGCCGCGGCCGACAGAGCTCCCACACCGCCACCGCCACCAGGCTGCCGACGATCACGAGCGCGATCACGGTTGACCCCCAACCCGATCTGCGGAGGTCGTCACACCCTGGTCATTCCGACTTCGCGTCGCCCTCAGAACGGACAGCTCGCCGCGGTCGTTCCCGGCGAAAATGGCGGCACCGGCGTCGAGACCAGGGTTTCGCCGTCAATTCCGATTTGCACATAGGCGGCGACCGCCGGCGCCGGCTTGCCGATCGGGCTGGTGAAATTGTTGGAGAAACTGGCGCAAAAGCCATAAGTCGAGGCGGGCGCAGGCGCCGGCGGCGCGGGACAGGCGGTGCCGGCAGGATTGCTGCACAGCGGCGCCGCATACGGGGCAACACCGACCGATACTCCGGTCCCCAGCACCGGGGTGAGATGGCCGATCTGATCGTTCGAAAACGCCGGAGCGGCGGTAATCGGGTTCAGAAAGCCGTTGAAATAGGGCGCATCATTGGCCGCGGTCACGACCAGCGGGACCTGAACCGCAAAACTCGCATGCGGTTGCGTCGAAATCACCGATTTGCCGTAGGAAGCGCCCAATCCGATCCCGAGATCCTCCGCCGCATAGGTCGCTTGGGCGCCGGTCCCGGTGAAATCGCCGGTGACATAGCCTTTGAGGCAAGCGGCGCCGCCGGTGCACGTCGCTTTGACGGTCAATGTCGCGACGCTGGCGGGACAGCCTGCGGCACCGCACACCGCCAATTCGCTGCCGTCCGGGCGCAAGACAACCAAGGGCAGCGACAATTTCGCGACCACCTGACCGGCGATAAAGGTCGGCGTCGTGCGCAGCAAGTAGTCGTAAAATAAATTCAATGTCACCGGCTGCTCAACGCCGCCGACGTCGCCGGGGGTCATCACCGCATAGAAAAAGCTGTTCGCTCGGGGATCGTAGATCGGGGTCGGAACCGCCTGCCCGCCGGCGGTCGCCGCACCGACAAAGGCGAGCGGCGTCAGGCTCGACAGCGCCGGCGGCGACTGCGTCAGCGTATTACCGGCATAAAGCGCACTGCCCGCCACCTTGACATCGGCGCGCATCGCCTCCGGCCGTGTGTTAAGCAGCCCGGCGAGCTCGAGGACCCCCTGGCTGACCGTCGGCAGCTGCGGACACGGGCTCTGACTGACGTCAAGACAGATCGTGTTGAGGATGCTCTGCACGGTGCCGGCATCGGCGCCGCCGTCGCCGGCCCGCGCCGGTGCGATGGCGCCAATCCCTACCAGCGCCGCGATGACAAGCGCGATCCGTAAGAGACTGGACGGAATGTGCACGATGTTGCCTCCCCAGCGGGGCTGACTGCGCGACGCCTTCAGCTTCAGATTGCGCAAAACTTTAGGCAATTCTGGTGCAATTGGGCAAGCCCGTTCCACTCGGTTTGTCAAAAAAATGATTAACGAATGTAAGAAATTCCGACGACCTGCTTGCTCGCACGCCAAATCTCTAACCTATTGGCATAGCGCGTTTTTCTTATTGACATCCGGATGCGGATCAAACCCTGCCCGTCCAATACCTGTCGGAAAAATTGACAAAGGCCATGCGCGGCCGCGAGAAAATTGAGCCGGCTTAATCCTTAATGTCGTTCGCACGAATTTTGCATGGAACGCGACATCTCGCGCCGACCTGACAAGAACATACCCCTAAGGCGCGTAAGGGAGATCGGTGTTTATGCCTATAGGTCGCAACCGGGGCGCCGCCATTTTTGCATTTTTTGTCGTTCTTGGCAGCGCCTGCCTGGCCGCGGGCGGCGCGCTCGCGGCGCCGATCACCGATTACATAACCGTGCAACCGATCGACATCTGCTCGGGCGCGGCCGGCACCACAACCGGCTGCGCTCCGATCAACAGCCTGGGACAGAATTACAAGACGGCAGCGGTCGGTGCGATCGGCCCCATCGCCTCGGGTGTCAACGTCACCCGCGCAATCTGGAACCAGATCGGGCTCGACATCACCTTTTTGCCGGCGGTTCAGTATCCCAATGCCGGTCAATTTCTGACCTTGAGCGTCAACGCCAACTCGAACCCGCTGACCAGTACCCAGTTTCAAACCCTCTCCGACCAAAGCGGGATCTCGGAGGGGCTGCCGCCCTCCCCGGCGCCGCCATTGAATGGGAACCCGTCAACGATCAACATGTTTTACGTCAACACGCTGATGCCGGTCACACCGCCCGGCGGCACGCTTTACGGCTTCAGTTGGATCAATAACAACGGGGTTGCGATCGCCGCCAATTCGCTAAGCCCCGTCAGCGGGCGCCCGGATACGGTTGCCCATGAGCTCGGTCACAATCTCGGGCTCAACCATATGGATCAATTCAACCCCGGATCGCCGCCCAGCAATCTGATGACCGCCGGCGACACCCGCACCCTGTCGTCGCTGGGCACCGTGCTCAACAATTTGAAAAGCGGGGCTGCCGACCAGCTGAATGCGTTGCAGACCGGGCGCGTGCTTGATCCGAGTGGCTTTGTCAATCCGATCCCCGAGGTCGACGCCCGGGTGGTTGCGCCAGGAAGCTCGCCGGGACCGTTCACGGTCGGCTTTGTCGCGCCGGGCCGGCCGGGCGAATTTCTGCTCAAATTGACATTGGCCGCGCCGGAGGGGGTGCTGTTCGAATCCGGCACTTTTGCGGTGACCAGCGGCAGCACCGGGGTGCCGGGCAACGTCACGTGTGAGGCCCTGTGCAGCGGGTCCAGTATCACCCTCGACTTTACAAAGGGCACATTTGTCAACGGCGCAACCCTCGGATATACGATCGCCGTCTGCCAGCAGAACTCCGAGGGTTGCACGAGCGGCCGTCCCGATCTGTTGCTCGCCGGCGGCACCTATACCTTCGAGTTCGAAACCGACAATGGCAGCGGCACCCCGGTCGAACAGTTCCAGACGACAAGCCAACTCGCCGAGGCCGGCGACGACATTGCCGATCTGACCGCGAGCTCGCAGCTGCCCGATTTGATGATCCCCTCGGAGATCCTCAACCCGACCACCTTTGTCGGTTTTACCACCATCCCATGCACCGCGACCGACGGCACCTGCCCGCCGCTGATGCTTGCCGACGCCGACCCGGCCGAGGACAATCCGCCGGTTCCGGAGCCGCCTTCGATCGCGATCTTGCTCGCGGGACTGTTGACCATCCCCGGGCTGCACTGGTGGATGCTGCGCCGGGTCCCGATCAATATCTAAAGCCGATCCCTTCTCAATGATGCCGGCGCCGGCAAACCGGCATCCACAAGCGGACAGCGACGAGCGTTTCGGTTGTGGTTCGCGGCCCGCGCGGGGGCCGCGCCGATCGTAAGCCGCCGAGTGGTGTGCTGCTCTCAGCCCAGCTTTCGCGATCCCTACTCGAAGCCGGCTTTGCGCAGCCCGTCGAGAATATGCTCGATCGCCGCCGGATCGTTGTAGACGCGGCGTAAAACTGTGGCCGAGGCCTCGAGATTGGCGTCGGCGCGTTTGAGATCAGCCAGCGCTTCCCGGGCTTCGGCGATGCGGTCCTGCTGGGCGAGGCCGGCGACCACATAGCGCAATCCATGCGGCCAATTGCGGTTGAGCGACCACGACCGGCGCCCGGCCTCGATTGCGGCGGGATAATTGCGCATCTGGTAATGCGCCGCGGCCAGGGTCGGCAGCCAGATGAACAAGCGCGGGTCGGAGGGGCTGAGACGAATGCCCTTTTGCGCCTGTTCGATCGCCTCCTGCGGCCGGCCGGCGTAAAGATACATATGGCCGAGCAGCACATGCGCGGCGGCAAAGCTCGGATTGAGCCGGATCGCATCCTCGAAGGCCGCAATCCCGCGTTCGGAGCGGCGGGTCCACATGCAGGCCAGACCGAGTGCAAAATGGGCGTTGGGATAGCGCGGATCGAGCGCCACCGCCTTCTGCCCGAAACCAAGGGCTTCCTCGAACCCGGCGGTGCGCTCGGCGGCCCAGCCGATCATCGCGGCACTCGTCAGCGCGATCGACAAGGCGGCCGTGGCCTGCGGATAATTCGCGTCGAGTTCGAGCGCGCGGCGGAAACAGCTTTGCGCCTCGGCGTTGTCGGTCTGGTTCTGGCGGTAATGGTGCCACAGACCGCGCTGGTAAAGCGCGTAGGCGTCCTCATTGTGCTGCGGCTGCTCGGCGATGCGTTCGCGCTCGAATTTCAGCAATTCGGGTTCGATCGCGCCGGCGATGGCGCGCGTGACCTCGTCCTGCAATTCGAACAGATCGGTCAGATCGCGATCATAGCGCTCGGCCATGATGTGATGACCGCTCGGGGCCTCGATCAGCTGCGCGGTCACCCGCACCCGATGGCCTGATCGGCGCACGCTGCCTTCGACAATGTAAAAGGCGCCGAGTTCCTCGCCGACTTTTTTGATGTCGACGTCCTGCCCCTTATAGGTAAAGGTCGATTGCCGGGCGATGACCGGAAAGGCGCGCCAGCCGGCGAGCAGGGAGATGATGTCTTCGGTGATCCCGTCGGCAAAAAATTCCTGCTCGGGATCGTCGCTGAAATTGTTGAACGGTAATACCGCGATGGCGCGGCGGTCGTCGAACCGAGGCGCGCCGACGGCAGCGGCCGGACGCGGCGAGGCTGCCCCAACCGCCGGCGCCGCCCGGGGTTGACCGATCCGGTAGACGCGGATCGGTCGGCTGATGTTTTTGAGGTTCTGCGGACCGAGATCGACAAAGTCTAGATCGACCTTGCCCACGATCTGGTCGTGGACAATCCCCGAGACGCAAATGCAGCCGGGCTCGGCCAACGCCTCGACGCGCGCGGCGATATTGACCCCGTCGCCGAAAATGTCGTCTTCGGTCGCGATGATGTCGCCGAGATTGAGGCCGATCCGGAGCGCGATCTGTTGCTCGGGGGGACGGGCGGTGTTGCGTTCATCGACCGCACGCTGCAGCGCCACGGCACAGCGCGCCGCCTCGACGACGCTGTCAAATTCGGTCAGCGCCCGTTCGCCGGTCGAGTTGACGACATGTCCGCCGTAATCCCGGACCACCGGCTCGACGACCTCGCGCAACAGCGCCACGACGTCGGCAAGGCTCTCACGCTCGTCTCCGGCGACCGCCCGCCCGTAACCGGCGACCAGAATCGCCGCCAGACGGCGCCGGACCCGGTCTCGCGAATCCTCCGACACGCTCGTCTCAATTCTGTCCATCACCCGGCAAACATGCGTCGCGCTGGGCGATTATTATGTGAAGTCGGTCACGTCCGACGCCTGCCGGCAAACGTTAACAGACCGCCCCGCCGCGAAGCAGCGAATTCGTGAGGCAAATCGTCTCGCTCACTCAGGGAGATGCGCGGCCCGCAACAATTCAAGATCGGCTTGCAGGCGTTCGCCGTCGGCAAAGCGGATCCGGCGCAGCCGCGCAAGGTGAAACCGCGGCGCCAATCGCACCAGTTGGGCAACGGCGGCGGCCGCTTCGGGCGCACGCTCGAGCCGCGCACAGGCCAGCGCCAGAACGACAAAGGAAAAGGCGAAATTTCGATTGCCTTCGACCGCCTTGTGCGCCAGCGGCAGCGCCTGTTCGGGATGCCCGGTCAGCAAATGAGCAAAGGCGCCGGCCAGAGCGGCGTGGTAGCCGAGCGGCTCGAACGGGCTTAGGCCCAGCGCCTTGTCGGCATGCGCAATGGCTTTCGCATAATCCCCGCACACCGCCCGGGTCAGCGCGTCAAAGGCCAGCACGATGGCGGCGTTCGGGTTCAGCATCGTCGCCCGGTCGACCGCGGCCAGTGCGGCGTCATGGTCGCGGGTCAGCATCGCGCAAACCGCCCCGCCGACCGCCAGCGCCAATGGCACATCGGGCCCGCGGGCAATCGCGGTTCGCGCCAGACGCTGCGCCTCTTGCCGGTCGGTTTGGGTGGCCTCGCACCATTCCATCAGATGGCGCTGTTGGTGGCACCAGGCGGCCAGCGCATTGGCGGTCGGGTAGCCCTCGTCGACATCGAGCGCCTTTGCCAACAAACGCAGCGCCTCGGCATTGTCGGGCGGGGTCTCGGCGAAAGCGGCAACCAGGGCCGACCGGGTCAGCTCATAAACATCGCGCTCCGCTTCGGGCTTTTTGCAGGCCCGCGCAACCTCGGTGACCCGCAACACCGGCTCGACCGATCCGATCACCCGTTCGATCAGGCGATCCTGGAGGTCGAACGAATCCTCAAATGTCCCGTCGAGGCGATCGGCCCACAGCTGCTCGCCGCTTTCGCCGGAGACGAGACGGCAGCCGATGCGCACCCGGTTGCCGGCTTTGCGCAGGCTGCCTTCGACAACGTAGCGGACGCCGGCCTCGCGCGCGACCTCCCGGGGATCGATGGTCCTGCCCTTGTAGGTGAAACTGGTGTTGCGGGCCATAACCGAAAACCAACGGGCGCGCGCAAGTTCGGTAATCAGATCCTCGGCAACACTGTCGAGAAAATGCTCGGCCTCGCCGCCGCCCCCGAGATTTTCGAAGGGCAGCACGATCAGGCTCGGCCGTTCGACGCGGGCCGATGCGCGGCGCCGCGGCGGGGCGTTCGCGGTAACCCCGTCGAGCACGACGCCGAACACGCGCACCGGCCGGGCAATATCGCCAATTTCGTGCTCGCCACGATCGACGAACGCGATCGGCAGGCGATCGCGGACCTGGTCGCGCACCCCGCGGCTGACCGTGATGCCGCCAGGATCGGCCATGCTCTCGAGATGCGCGGCAACCGTCACGCCGTCGCCATAGATCATGTCGCCATCGGAGACGACATCGCCGAGATTGATCCCGATGCGCAGCCGGATCCGGCGGTCGTCCGGTAAGGCCGGCAAGTGCGAGCGCATCCCGTGCTGGATGTCGAGGGCGCATTGGACGGCATTGGTGACACTGCCGAACTCGACCAGCAGGCCGTCGCCCATCGTCCGCACGATGCGGCCTTGATGGGCGCTGATGCGCGGATCGACCAGATCACGGCGGATCGCGTTCAGCGAAGCGAGCGTGCCTTCCTCGTCGATCCCCATCAGCCGTGAATAGCCGACCACGTCGGCGCACATGACGACGGCAAACCGATGCGTGATCTGTGTCCTATCGTCCACGGCGCCTGGGCGTCCTCCGAGAGCGGATCGCGCGGATTTGTGCAGCGTAGTCGCTACAAACGGTTCGTCAAGAAATCCGACGCGAGGGCCGAATTACTGACGATATTCTGACGATCGTCCGCCCGCCGCCATCGCGCAATTCCCGACGCCGCGTTTCAGCCCCCTTCGCTGACGATCATGTCATAGGCCGGCAAGGTCAGGAATTCGGGAAAGATCGGCGCTTCGATCATATCGCGGAAAAGCCGCGCCGCATCCCCGTAACGGCCGCGGTCAAAGGCGTCCTCGCCCACCGTCTGGCGCAGTTTGACGAGTTCCTCGTCGAGCATCGTGCGACAAAGCCCGGCGTCGATGCGGCGCCCATCCTCAAGCGCCGCACCGTGGCGGATCCACTGCCAGATTTGCGCGCGGCTAATCTCGGCGGTCGCGGCGTCCTCCATCAGGTGATAGAGCGGCACGCAGCCGGTGCCGCGCAACCACGCCTCGAGATACCCGACCCCGACATTCAGGTTCTGGCGCAAACCAACTTCGGTGATCGAGCCTTGCGGCACGCGCAACAGATCGCCGGCGGTGACATCGACATCCTGGCGTTTGCGCGCGATCTGGTTTGGCTGCGGCATTTTGTCATCGAAGATCTGCTTGGCGATGCCGACCAGCCCGGGATGAGCGACCCAAGTGCCGTCATGGCCGTCGCCGGCTTCGCGCCGTTTGTCGGCGCGCACTTTTTCCATCGCGGCGGCATTGGCCTCGGGATCGTCGCGGATCGGGATCTGCGCCGCCATACCGCCCATCGCATGGATTTCACGGCGGTGGCAGGTCTTGATCAGCAACAGGCTGTAGCTGCGCAAAAAATGACTGGTCATCGTAACCTGGCCGCGATCGGGCATGACGCATGCCGGATCCTCGGCGAATTTCTTGATAAAGCTGTAGATGTAGTCCCACCGCCCGCAATTGAGCCCGGCCGAATGGTCCTTCAGCTCCCACAGGATTTCGTCCATCTCAAAGGCGGCCATAATCGTCTCAATCAGCACCGTCGCCCGGATGGTGCCGCGCGGCAGCCCGAGCGCGTCCTGAGCGTAAACAAAGATCTCGTTCCACAACCGCGCTTCGCGATGGCTTTCGATCTTCGGCAGATAAAAATAGGGGGCGGTGCCGCGCGCCACCAAGTCTCGGGCATTGTGAAAGAAATAAAGGCCGAAATCGAACAGCGCCCCGGACATCGGCGCGCCGTCAACCAGCAGGTGTTTTTCCGGCAGATGCCAGCCGCGCGGGCGCACGAACAGCACCGCGGTCTTGTCGTTGAGGCGATAATGCCGGCCGGTCTCGGGGTCGTCAAAAGTGATCGAGCCGCGGACCGCGTCGCACAGATTGATCTGGCCTTCCAGCAGATTGGCCCAACTCGGGGTGCTGGCGTCTTCGAAATCGGCCATGAAGACGTTGGCGCCGCAATTGAGGGCGTTGATCACCATCTTGCGGTCGGTCGGTCCGGTGATCTCGACACGACGGTCGCGGAGGTCGGCGGGAACCGGCGCCACCCGCCAATCGGCCTCGCGGATCGCCTTGGTTTCGGGAAGAAAATCGGGTTTCCACCCGGCATCGAGCCGGCGCTGGATCTCGGCCCGGCGGTCGAGCAGCCGACGCCGCTCGGCACCGAATTGCCGCTCGAGCGCAGCAACAAAGGCGATCGCGGCCGGGGTCAGGATGCGCTCGTAGCCGAGCCGCATCTCGGCGCAAATGACGACGCCGTCGGCGCGTGTGGTGGTTTCGGGCATGGCAGGCATCTCCCATGTGTCGTGTCTGCGAGCGGCCGGCGACAGCCCCGTCGCGAGCGGCTGCCAGCCGGTGTCCAAAACCGCCTCCGGCGTTGTGCGACCACCTCCCCCGCTTGTTGCGGTGCAATGAACGAATGCCACAGCGCAATGACGCCGGCTCACACCGCGAGATTGCGCCGATGATGCGATGCAACATACGAATGGTCAATCGCCGCCTGCCGGCGGCGCGGCCTTAGCGCTGCAAACGCCCTCTAAGCTCATTCGCAATTTGGGCGATCGCGGCGCGGACTTCGGGTACCCCGGCAAGCGCATTCAACAGACCGAAATCGTGGATCAGCCCGTTGTAACGAACCGAGACCACCTCGACCCCGGCCTCATTCATCTTGCGCGCGTAGGCTTCGCCTTCGTCACGCAAGACGTCGCTATGCGCTGTCTGTACCACGGCCGGCGGCAGACCGCGCAATTCGCCGATCGGCGCGCGCAGCGGTGCGGCATATTTTTCGCGGCGCCGCGCGAGGTCGGGAAGATAGTTGCCCCAGAACCAGATCATCATGTTCCGGGTCAGGAAATGGCCTTCGGCAAATTCCCGGTAGGACGGGGTGTCGAAATCGGCATCGGTCACCGGCCACAACAGCGCCTGACAGCGAAGCGCCGGCCCGCCTTTGTCCTTGGCCATCAGGCTCACAGCCGCCGCCATGTTGCCGCCAACGCTGTTGCCGGCAACCGCCAGACGGGCGCCGTCGACCCCGATCTCCGCGCCATGCTCGGCAACCCATAGGGTCGCGGCGTAAGCCTCGTTGATCGCTGTCGGGTATCGCGCCTCGGGCGAGGGCGAGTAGTCGGGAAACACCGCCGCCGCCCCGGATGCGAGGACGAGGTCGCGCACCAGCCGCCGATGCGTCTCGAAATCGCCGAGCACCCAGCCGCCGCCGTGGAAAAACATGAACACCGGCAAGCCCGGCGGCGCTCCGCCGGGCTTGACAATATGCAGCCGCAGGGACCGACCGTCATGGTCGATTGTCGTTTCCGCCGTCTCCACCCCGGAGAGATCGGTCGCGACGCTGCGCTGGGCGTCGACCAGTACCTGTCGCGCCGCCGACGGCGACAGCTGCTCGATTGGCGTCCCGCCCGCGGCGTTCAGGGCTTGCAGAAACGCCCGCACCTCGCGGGCGACGAAGGGGTTGATCGGCGGCGTCGGCATCGCGCGGCTCCCGGCGAATTGGCGGAAGCCCGCATCATACCGTAACCGCAGGGTCCACGTGCCGTTCTTCGGATCGCAGGCTCGACGCGGCGGCGGTCAGCGCCACCGCCACCCGCTGCGCCGCGATCGCGTCAGGCCGCGGCTTTGCGATTGATCGCGAGCCGTGCGTCGACGGTCATCACCGTCTCATCGACGATCGGGTGATGCATGCCGAATTGTGCGCCGATCATCTGCACCAGCCGGTCGGTGCGCTCGATATTCGGGGCGCCGTTGAACAAGGCGCGCGCCGCCGAAGAAGGCCGCACCAGATCGTTCGCCGCCGCCGCATATTTCTCAAACGGCACCAGGTCGCCGGGCGCCGCCCCCAATTTGCGGCACACCTCGCACACCCAATCATAGACCGAGCGCGAGGCTTCGCGGTCGCGATGCACCGCGTCCTTGATATCGATCGCGGCATCCGGCGTCACACACCGGTAATTGCCGGTCAGCAGCATCGCCCATTTGGCCAGCGGCACAAAAATCGACTCGTGCACCTTGAGTTTGACCGGCAGGTCGATCGCACGACCGTCGCCGGGATCATAGCGTACCGCCTCGATCTCGCTCTGCATCTGGCGCAGCATCGCGGTCGGCGCCTCGTCGGCAAACCGCGCCGCCTTGAAATTGGTCGGCAAGGTCACCTGCAGCACATTGATCTTTTCGCCGGGCGGGCGGATCGCCTGCGGGTCGGGGCTGCACAGGGTCAAGAGGCCCGGCTCGAAACTGTTCCAGACCGTGGCGTCGGTATAGCAGGCGCGCAACGGCTCGGTGGCCAGGCCCGGGATCCGCCGCAAATAGGGCAAGGGCGGCATGTTCATGATCGACATGCATGGAATGTGCGCCTTCGCCACCGCGTCGAGCAGTTCGCGCACACCGGGCGAGCGGTATTGCGGCTCCTGCATCGCGAGCACGACAAGATCGTAATCCGCCGGACTGACCGCGGTCGGGCCCGCCGCCCGCAACATACCGGGCAGTTTGCGCGAGTCGAGTTCGACCGGCTGCGGGCGGCCGCGGACCGGCAGGCGGACATGGGCGCCGTCGTTGTTGAACGCCTCGACCTCGGCCGGCAGGCAGACCAGCGTGATTTTGTGGCCGCCAAACAACAGCTTTATGGCCAATAGCGATCCGTAGGACGCGCCCATCATCAGCACGTTGTACGTGGTCATCGGACCTCCTTGATCGGTTCCTGAGGGGAGCCGGCCGCCTGCCAGCGTCGGAAACGCCGCGCGAATCCGATCGGATCGCGATCACCGGCGGCCCGGCCGTAAGGTCTTCCAAAACAAGCCGGCCTCGACCGTCGCGCAGGCGCGTCGAGCGGCACTGCCGATAGGCGCGGCAGAGGCGTCCCCGTCGGACGGGTCCGCAGGATCATCGGCGCTCTCCCTAACACCCCTATGCGGGGACCGGTCTGCCGGAGCCGGCACTCGTTTAACGCCCGACGATGCCGGATGCCCGGTTTTGAGGCAAGCGTCATCGCGCCGCGCGGTTTTCCTCGGCAAGGATTGCGGCGAGCCCGCGGCGATAGTCGGGATAGCGCAATCTGACAGCCAGCTCGCGTTTGATCAGCGCATTCGAGACCCGCTTGCTCTCGTCATAAAAGCTGCGCGCCAGCGGCGACAGCCCGGCCGCGGCCAACGGCACCAGTGGCGGCGGGGTCAGCCCGATCAAGCCGGCGGCATAAGCGACGACATCGGCCGGCGGCGCCGGCGCATCGTCACAGACATTGTAAACCGCACCCGGCCGCGGGCGGGCGATCGAGGCGTGCAGCACCGCGACCAAATCCTCGACGTGAATGCGCGAGAAGACCTGCCCCGGTTTGTCGATGCGCCGCGCCGTGCCGGCGCGCAGCGCCGCAAACGGGCTGCGTCCGGGACCGTAGATCGCGGCCAGGCGGAAGACATGGACCGGAACGCCATGGTCCCGCCACAGCCCGAGCCAGTCGCGCTCGGCCACGAGGCGGCGCTGTCCACGCGTCCCGGTCGGCGCCGGTGCCGAAGTCTCGTCGACCCAGCCTCCGGCGCGGTCGCCGTAAACGCCGGTCGTCGACAGATAACCAAGCCAGGCGAGGCCGGGCAGCGCGACGATATCGTCGCGGTGGCGGGCGAAGACCGGATCGCCGTCATCCTCGGGCGGGATCGAGACGAGAATGTGCGAAACCCCGGCCAAGGCGCCGGCCGCCAGCGGCGTTGCGCGGTCGAAGCGGAAGCCGGCGACACCGTGGGCGCGCAACTGCCCGACCCGGTCTTCGCTGCGCGCGGTGCCGCTGACCTGCCAGCCTTCGCCGCTGAGCCGCTGCGCCAGCGCCAACGCGCTATAGCCGAGGCCAAAGCAGAACAGATGCCGGCCTGCGCCGTTGCTCACGACATTTCTCTCCGCTTGCCCGCGCCGCCGCCACCGCCGGCGGCGATGCAACCTATCTTGTCGCCCGATTTCGTGGCAATCATGCCGGGCGCTGTGGATGCGGCGAGGCACCGTCAGGGGATCGATGCGGCTCGATTTTTACCGCCTTGCGGGGGCTGGCCTGCTCGCCTGTTTGGGGGTCGCAATCGCCACCGCCGCCGATCTGGCGAATGCCGGCCAATCCGCGCACCCGCCCAATGCAGCCGTCGCCGCTCCGCCCCCCTCCGCCGAGGTCGATGCCGAAACTTATGACCGCTGCTTGACCCTCGCCCGCAGCGATCCGCGCGCCGCGCTCAACCTCGCTGCTTCGTGGCTGAAGCGCGGCGGCGCTCATCCCGCCGACCATTGCGCCGCGGTGGCGTTGATCGGCCTCGGCAAATACCGTGAGGCCGCCGGGCGGCTTGACGCCTTGGCGCAGATGATGACCTCGGCGCCAACCGAACTGCGCGCCCAAGTGCTCGACCAGGCGGGACAAGCCTGGCTCCTCGCCGGCGACACCAAACGCGCTTTTGCCGCAGCGAAAGCGGCGGCGGCGCTGGCGCCGGACGATATCGAAATCCTGATCGACCGCGCCGAAGCCGCCTATGCGGCGGGATATCTCGACAGCGCCGTGGCCGACCTCGACCGCGTCCTCAAAGCCGATCCGAACCGGGTTGATGCGCTGGTCTATCGCGCCTCGGCCAACCGCGCGCTCGACCGCCTGGCGCGCGCCCAGGCCGACATCGACCGGGCGCTCAGCCTTGACCCGCGTTCCGCATCGGCATTGCTCGAGCGCGGCAACATCCGCCGCCTGGAAGGCGATCTCGACGGCGCCCGAAGCGATTGGCAACAGGTCGGCGCGATCGCGCCCGGCAGCCCCGAAGACAAGGCGGCGCGCACCAATCTCGAACATCTCGCGACCCCCGCGGTAAGCGCCGCGGCGCGGCCGGGCCGCCGGCCGCCGCCGCCGGTGGCGGCTCCGGTGAAATGACGGCGCCCGGCGGCATGCGGCGGCGGCAGCTGCTGACGGCAGGCCTGGCCGGGCTCGCGCTGGTCGACGCGGCACCAACCGCGGCACTCGCGCAGGCTTGCGCGGCAACCGACAGCCTCAGGCGGCTGGCGGCGCAAAAAGGCCTTGTTTATGGTACGACGATCGCGGCCTGGCAGATCCTTCACGACCCGCCATTCATCCGCCTCGTCGAGCAGCAGGCCGGTCTTGTCGTCCCCGAAAACGACATGAAATGGCAGGATATCAATCGCGGCCGGCCGGGCGACGACGATTATTCGCGCGCCGACGCCGTCGCCGGCTTTGCGGTCGAGAGCGGGATGGCGCTGCGCGGTCACAATCTGCTGTGGTATTTCCGCACGCCGCCGTGGTTTTTCACACTGCCCGACCGCAAGGCCAAGGAAGGCGCGGTCATTGCCCATATCACCGCGCTTGCCGGCCGCTACCGCGGCATCGTTCACAGCTGGGATGTCGTGAACGAGCCGATTGAGCCCCGCGACGGGCGCCCGGACGGCTTGCGCAAAGCGGTGTTTCTCGAGGCGCTGGGACCCGGATATCTCGATCTCGCCTATCGGCTGGCGCATGAGACCGACCCCGCGGCCAAGCTGGTGGTCAACGAATACAATGTCGAGCTCGACGCCCCGGAACACGAAACGCGCCGCGTCGTATTGCTCGAATTGCTGCAGCGCATGCGCCAATCCGGCACGCCGGTTGACGCGGTCGGCATCCAGGCGCATCTGCACGCCGTCGGCGGGCCCCCCTTCGCGGCCGACCGCTTTCGCCGCTTTCTTGCCGACATCGCGGCCCTCGGATTGACGATCGAGATCACCGAACTCGATGTCAGCGACGAGGAAGCGCCCGCCGATATCGCGCGGCGCGACCGCCTCGTTGCCGATACCTATCGTCGTTTTCTCGACGTCGCCCTTGATGAGCCGGCGGTGAAGGTCGTCGTGACCTGGGGCCTTTCCGATCGGCACAGCTGGATCGTGCGGCACGAGACCGACCGGTCGCGCTGGCGCAAGGACGGGTTGCCGTCGCGACCCCTGCCCTTCGACGCCGAATTGCGCCCCAAACCGGCTTTTGCCGCGATCGCCGAAGCCTTTGCCCACGCACCGGCGCGCACTCCCGGCTGAACGGCCGCGTCGCGAGAGGTCGGGCGCCGGCGCGCAACGCCGCAGATCATGGTTGCGAGAGGTGAGGAGATGAAGCTCTACGGCTATTTCCGGTCTTCGGCGGCGTTTCGGGTGCGCATCGCGCTGAACCTGAAAGGGCTGAGCTATGACCAAGTCTCGATCCATTTGCGCCGCAACGACCAGGCCCAGCCCGCCTATCGCGGCATCAATCCGCAAGGCCTGGTCCCCGCGCTCGAGATCGACGGCCAAACCCTGATCCAGTCGCTGGCGATCATCGAATATCTCGACGAGACCTATCCCGAGCCGCCGCTGCTGCCGTCGGCGCCGGCCGATCGCGCGCGGGTGCGTGCGCTGGCCGAGATCGTCGCCTGCGACATCCACCCGATCAACAACCTGCGCGTGCTGCGCTATCTCATTCACAATTATGGCCGCAGCGAAGCCGATCTCGGCCCGTGGTACAATCACTGGATCGACGCCGGGTTTACGGCGTTAGAGGCGCTGCTCGCCGGCGACCCGCGCGGCGGCCGGTTCTGCCACGGCGACCGGCCGGGGCTCGCCGATATCGCGCTCGTGCCACAGGTGGTCAACGCCGAGCGCTATCGGCTCGACATGACGCCCTATCCGACCCTCGCGCGGATATACGCCGAATGCATGAAGCTGCCGGCCTTCATCGCCGCTCACCCCGACCAGCAGCCCGATCGCGAGCCCTGAGCGAAGCAAGCCGAGCCTATTGCTTGCGCGCCTCGGCGACCATGCTTTTGAGCGTGTCGAGATCGGCCGCCCCCGGCACCACCTTATCGCCGATGACAAAGGCGGGCGTGCCGCGGATATCGAGGGCGTCGGCGAGCTTCATATTGTCTTTGATCGTCTGTGCGATTTGCGGCGAGGCCATGTCGCGCTTGAGCTCGTCGACATTGAGCCCGACCGAAGCGGCGACCCGGTAGACCGTCTCATCGGTGATATTGCCGCGGACCCCCATCATCGCCCGGTGAAAAGCATCGTATTTGCCTTGGTTCTGGGCCGCGAGCGCGGCGTGGGCCGCGGTGACCGAGACCGGCCCGAGGATCGGAAACTCCTTATAGACAAGGCGCAATTGCGGATCCTGTTTCACCATCGCTTCGAGCGACGGTTCGACCTCTTTGCAATAAGGACAGCGGTAGTCGAAGAATTCGACAATGCTGACATCGCCGTGCGGGTTGCCGCCGACCGGGGTCGACGGGTCGTTGAACACCGCCTGGCGGTTGCGTACCACGGCATGCGAAGCTTTGGCCTCATCGTCCTTGTGCAGCTTGTCCTCGGCCTGGCGCAACGCCGCGATCAGCACGTCGGGATGTTGCATCAGATAATCGTGGATGATCGCCTCGACCTGCTGGCGCTGCAGCGGTGCCGGGGGAGCGTCGGCGGCGCCGGCCCGCCCGGCCCCACCCGCGGCGACCAGCCCGCAAAAAACCGCCAGCAACGCTATGCGCACCACACCGGACATAGGGGTAACTCCGTTCGAGGGTGAGGGCATTGCCGGCCGCTTTGCGGCGGCTCAATTGGCATCGTCGAGATCGTTGGCCTGCGCCCGGATCGCCTCGGCGCGCGCCCATTCCGCGCTGCCCTTCGGCAGCAGATGTTCGGCCCGCGCCGCCTCGGCAAGCGCATTCTTTTTGTTGTCGGCGGCCAGCCCTTCCTCGGCGAGGGCGAGGGCCGCCATGCCGAACTGGTTGTCACGGCCGTAAGCGGTCGCCAGAAGATGCCAAGCATCGGTGTCTTTGTCTTCAAACCGCAGCGCATCGCTCAGATAGGCGATCGCCCGCTTGTTCTGCGCCGGATTGTGGTTCTCGACATAGACCTGCGCCAATTCGATGCGCAACAGCGGGGCGTTGGGATCGAGCCGCAGCGCCGCCTCATAGGGTGCCACCGCTTCGGCGATGCGTCCGTTCTCGAACAGCATCTGGCCTTTGAGCTCGCGGAAATAGGGGTCACGCGGGTAGTCGCGGATCAGGCCGTCGATGGTCGGCAGCGCCCGATCGAGTTCGGGGATGCGGTAATAGGCGATCGCGCGCGCATAACGCGCCAGCACCGAATTGTCGCCGGCGGGATATTTCGCCAGCACCGATGTCGGCGGCTCGGTGAAAGCGGCGAGCTTGACCTTGATCCGCTGCAGCATGTCGATATAGGCCGGCGGGTCGGGGTTGTTCGAGTAGGGCGAACGCTCGACATGCTCGCGCACATATTCGATGCGGTCCTGGGTCAGCGGGTGATCGGTCAGATAGGGGTCCTCATGCGCCCCGATCAGCATCTCCTGGCTCTGCATCTTTTCGAAAAACTGCAGCAACCCGCGCGCCGATTGGTGGGTCGCATCGAGATAGTTCATCGCCGCGTGGTCGGCGGTCGCTTCGAAGGTCACCGAGGAGGCGAGATAGGCGCGCTCCCCGACCCCCGACGCGCCGAGCAGCGCGCCGCCGCCCCCGCTGCCGCGCGCCGCGATCGTCGCCGCAGCACCGGCGACCATCGCGATGATCTCCTCGATGCTGGCGTTGCGCATCGCCTCCGCCCCCCGGTAGAGGTGGCCGCCGGCGATGTGGCCGGTTTCGTGCGCCAATACCCCGATCAACTGGTTGGGCGTGTCGGCATGGAGCAGCAGGCCGGCGTTGACAAAGATGTTCTGGCCTCCGGCAACAAAGGAATTGATGCTGTTGTCGGCGACCAGATAGACGTGCACCGCATCGGGATCGAGACCGGCCGCCTTCCACACCGGGGTCATCATCGTATGGATGTCGCCCTCGATCTCGGCGTCGCGCAGCAGGCTGACCCCGCCGCCCGACCCGTTGTCACGGGCGGCCGCCGACATCGCCAACAGCGCCATCGTCAGCCCCGCCATCACCGCCCGGCAAAGATCGCGCACCGCCATCGCCCTCTCACCCGAACCCGTCAGACCGAACGGCGCCGCGAACGCGGCCGCCCCAGGCGTGCGACACCGCGTCCGGCGACCCGTTGACGATCCCGTTCTCAGGGTTGAATTAACCGCTGCCACCAACCACGACGCGGGTTTTCCGGCTTTTTTGTGACTTCTTGGACGATTTGCGTTGGTTCGGTCCGGCTCGGCGTCGCCGGCTCGGCGGCGCCGGCGAGGCCGGGGGCGTGACCGTCGGCCTCGGCGGCAAGCGGCAACGCGCCGGCGGCCGGCAATTCCGCGGCGCCGACGGCAACCACGGAGGGTGCGGTCTCGAGCGCGGCCGCCATCGAGACGGTAACCGGCACCCCGTCACCGACCGCGCCATTGCCGCCTGCCGGTTCGGCGGGACTGGCCGGTTCGGCGGGACTGGCCGATCCGGCGGGACTGGCCGGTTCGGCGGGACTGGCCGGCTCAGCAAAACCAGCCGGCTCGGCACGACCGGCCGGCGCAACCCCCTCGGCGGCCGCGGCCGCGGGTGCGGCATCGATCGCCGGGTTGCGCTCCGCGGCGCCGCCATCGGCGAGCGCATAGCTCTCGGCAGCGACCGGCGCAATCTCGGCGGGTTCGCCGACGACATCCGGAACCGGTGCGGTCTCGCTGCGCGCGGCCGCGACGATCGCCGGCATTGGCGGCGTCGATTGCGGCCACAGGCTTGGCTCGGCCGCCGGCGTGTGCTCATTCGCCGCGGGCTCCTCCTCTTGGGTCGGCGGGATCGCGCTCGCCGGGGCCTCTTGACCATCGACCGCGACAATCTCGATCTCCTCGGGAAGCGCCGATCCGGCCTCGAGAGCCGCGCCGGCATCCTCGCGCCGGCCGTTGCGGCGCCGCCCGCCGCGCCGGCCGCGCCGGCGGCGCAGTCGCGCCGGCTCGTCATCCTCGCCATCGGCATCGCCCTCGGCTTCGGACGCGCCATTGACCGCGCTGGCCACCACCGCCGGTTCGTCGAATTCCCGGTCGCCGGCGGCCGGCGTGCGCGGCCGCTCGTCATCATGACGCCGCCGCCGGCGCCGGCGGCGGCGGGCGCGGCCACGCTCGTCATCGTCGTCACGGCGGGCTTCGTGGTCGTCCTCGCCATCGCCAAACTCGTCGCCTTTGTCCTCGTCATCGACCGGTTCGGGCGCCTGGGTCAGCGGGGCGGCGATTGCCGCCGGCGCCTCGCCGGGCTCGATCGCCCGCAGCCGCTCGAGGCGGAAGGATGGCGGGATCAACGTGTCGTCGCGCGCCATCAGCACATGAATGCCATAGCGCTGCTCGATTTGGGCCAGCGATTGGCGCTTGTAATTGAGGATGTAGAGCGCCACGGCGGTCGGTACGTAGACGCAAATCTCCGCCGAGCGGCGGCGCATTCCCTCCTCTTCGATCGAGCGCAAAACATAGAGCGCGGTTGATTCGGTCGAGCGGATAAAGCCGGTGCCGCCGCAATGCGGACAGGGCTGGGTCGAAGCCTCGGCCAGGGACGAGCGCAGCCGCTGCCGCGACATTTCGAGAAGCCCGAACGGGCTGATCCGGCCGACTTGGATGCGAGCGCGGTCGGTTCTGAGCGCCTCTTTGAGCCGGCGTTCGACCGCGACCTGATTGCGGTGCTCCTCCATATCGATGAAATCGATGACGATCAGCCCGGCGAGATCGCGCAACCGCAGCTGGCGGGCAATTTCATCAGCCGCTTCGAGATTGGTGCGCAACGCCGTCTCTTCGATGTTGCGCTCGCGCGTCGCCCGCCCCGAATTGACGTCGATCGATACCAGCGCCTCGGTTTGGTCGATGACGATGTAGCCGCCCGAGCGCAACTGCACGACCGGCGAATGGATCGCATCGATCTGGCTTTCCACCTGGAACCGGTGCAGCAACCCGATCTGCGGATCGCGGTAGGGCTGTACCCGCTTGGCATGGCTCGGCATCAGCATTTTCATAAATGCCTTGGCCGTGCGGTAGCCCTCCTCGCCCTCGACCAGCACCTCGTCGATGTCGCGGGTGTAGAGGTCGCGGATCGAACGCTTGATCAGATCGCCTTCTTCGTAAATCAGCGCCGGGGCGGTCGAGCGCAGCGTCAATTCGCGGATCTCGTTCCACAGCCGCAACAGATATTCGTAATCGCGCTTGATTTCGGCCTTGGAACGCTCGGCCCCGGCGGTGCGCACGATCACCCCCATCCCTTCGGGGATGTCGAGCTCGGCGAGAATGTCTTTCAACCGACGGCGATCGGCGAGGTTGGTGATCTTGCGCGATACGCCGCCGCCGCGGGCGGTGTTGGGCATCAACACGCAATAGCGTCCGGCGAGTGACAGATAGGTGGTCAGCGCCGCCCCTTTGTTGCCCCGCTCCTCCTTGGCAACTTGGACAAGCATGATCTGGCGGCGCCGGATCACCTCCTGGATCTTGTACTGGCGATGAAAGCGCGACCGCTGGCTCTCAACCTCCTCGAATTCGTCCCCGCCGAGGGTCTCGACCGTCTCGGCGGCGCCGTCATCGCCGAACTCGGCGCCGTCATCGCCCGGATCATGGCCCGCGGCAACGCCACTCTCGCCCTCATCCTCCGGCGCCTGTCCGTCGCCGACCGCCGCGGCATGATCCGCGGCCTCCTCCTCGGCGGCGGGCGCCGCAAGGCCGGCCGTCGACACCGCGGCGGCTTCCTGATCGTAGGCGGTTGCTTGGTTGGGCGTGGGAGCCTCGGCGCCGAACTGCGCGGCCGGACGCTCTTCCCCGCCGGCGGGGAGCTCGACCCACTCGACAACGAGGCTGTCGGCCGAACCCGCCTGCGGTCCGCTAAGCGCCGCGTCGCGGGCGCCGGCGGCAATCGCGGCGGAGGACGGGGGCGGCTCCGCCGCGGCAGAAGTATCGGCGCGCGGCCCCGCCGACGCCGCCGCTGGCGGCTCCGAGCCCGGCGGCAGCGGCTCGCCCAAGGGCTCGTCCGTGGGCTGCGCCTCGGCGTCGTCGAACTCGGTGCCGCCGCTTTCGGCGGTCGCGACCGCGACCGGCTCGGGCAGCGCCGCCTCGATCGGCACCCCGCCATCATCGCCGGCTTCGGCTTCGGTGAAAGACTCTTTCAGTTGCGAATCGGTGACCGGTAGATCGCCATCCGAAAAGCGCCGATCGGCCACCGGGATGCGGTAATAATCCGGGTGAATTTCGCTGAAAGCTAGAAATCCGTGGCGGTTTCCCCCGTATTCGACAAAAGCCGCTTGCAGGGACGGCTCGACTCTGGTGACTTTCGCGAGATAGATATTTCCTTTAACCTGCTTCTTCGTCGAGGTTTCGAAATCAAACTCTTCGAGACGGTTGCCATTTAGCACCACCACCCGCGTCTCTTCGGGATGGGTGGCGTCGATAAGCATGCGCTTGGCCATTCGGGTGTAGCTCCGAGGCGCGCGCCGCGGCCGCAACAGCAGCGGCCGGCGGTGCGATCCCGTGTGCAAGGAAGCCGCTTACGCCTGACCTCATGCCTTCTCGGTGCGTTTGTGCTTGAGCCACGGCAGATCTCGTCAGGGACAGCTTCGGTTTCCGACAATTCGCGGCGCCCCGCGCTCTCGTCCGGCGCGGCGGCAATGCCGCCGATCAAGCCGGCCGACAACGCGACCTTCCTCCCGGCGCGGCGCCGGAGGGCGGCGGCGTTTTTTCGCACCCACCAATGTATATAGAGTGCTGCGCCGCGACAATGGCCTCGTCGGGCTCCGGCCGGACGGCGCTGCATCCTGCCGCACGATCCTAAAACTTGCTTGGAACAACGCGCGCTCCGCGCCTATAAGACCGCCGATGGGACCCGCCGCCGCACCGCGCTCGGCTGCAAAACGGAGCGGCCGCTTTTCGCCGCTGTCGCACTAAATGGTTAAGCTGATCCGGTTTCTCTTTGTCTGCGCGGTCATCCTGGCGATCGCCGGCTGCGGTGTGGTCGGTATTACGATCTGGTATTTCGGCCGCGACCTGCCCGACTATTCGCAGCTCGCGCACTATCAGCCGCCGATCATGACCCGGGTCCAGGCCGGCGACGGCCGCCTGCTCGCCGAATACGCCACCGAGCGGCGGGTGTTTGTGCCAATCCAGGCCATCCCCAAGCGGGTCATCGACGCCTTCGTCTCGGCCGAGGACAAGAATTTTTACACCCATCACGGCATCGACCCGCTGTCGATCCTGCGCGCCGCGATTGCCGATGTCGGGCGCGTGCGCGACAACCGGCGCCCGATCGGCGCCTCGACGATCACCCAGCAGGTCGCCAAAAACATGCTGCTCTCGAACGAGGTCTCGCTGTCGCGCAAGATCAAGGAGGTGCTGCTGGCGACCCGGATCGAGGCGGCGATGTCCAAGGACCGGATCCTCGAACTTTATTTGAACGAAATCTATCTCGGTTCGGGCGCCTATGGGGTGGCGGCGGCGGCGCTGACCTATTTCGACAAGTCGCTCGGCGATCTCAGTTTGGGCGAGGCGGCGTTTTTAGGCGGCCTGCCCAAGGCGCCAAACCGCTACAATCCGGCCCACTCGCTTGAGGCGGCGGTGGCCCGCCGCGACTGGGTGCTTGACCGAATGGTCGAGGATGGCTTCGTCACCCGCGAAGCGGCCGACGCGGCCAAGGCGGAGCCGCTGGTGCTGCATCATCGGCGCGAAGCCGAACAGGTCAAGGCGCCCTATTTCGCCGAGGAAGTGCGGCGCGAGCTCGTCGCCCGTTATGGCGAAAAGGTGCTCTATGGCGCCGGATTGTCGGTGCGCACCAGCCTCGATCCGCGCCTGCAGGCCGACGCCGACAAGGCGTTGCGCGACGGGCTGATCGCCTACGCCCATAAGCACGAGGGCTGGCGCGGGGCGATCGCCCATATCAATCCCAACGGCGATTGGCCGAGCGAGCTCGGCGCCGTACCGGTGCCGCCCGTGGCCAGTGATGTCGGCTGGCGGTTGGCGGTGGTGTTGCGCACCACCCCCGGTGACGCCGCGATCGGCTTTACCGACGGCACCACCGGGCATATCCCGTTTGCGCAAATGCGCTGGGCGCGGCCGCGCTACAAGGGCGGCGCCCTCGGTCCCTATCCGCGCGGCGCGGGCGATGTCGTCAAGCCGGGCGACGTCGTGATGGTGACGCCGGTTGCGGCGCGAAATGATAGCGCCGAAGCGGCCGCCGCCGACCAAACCAAGCCCGAGAGCGACGGCAAGCGCGGCCCGGCAGAGCCGCCGCGACGACCGCACGCGGCGTTACCCCCCGACCCCCACGCCTACACGCTGTGCCAGGTGCCGGAGGTTTCGGGGGCGCTCGTCGTGATGGATCCCCATACCGGGCGGGTGCTGGCGCTGAGCGGCGGCTTCAGTTTTGCCATCAGCCAGTTCGACCGCGCCACCCAGGCCTATCGCCAGACCGGTTCGGCGATCAAGCCGTTCGTCTTTCTGACCGCCCTCGACCATGGGTTCACCCCGTCGACGCTGGTCAGCGATGCGCCGATTTCGCTGCCGCAAGGCCCCGGCCTGCCGATGTGGACGCCGACCAATTACGAGGCTGACCGCTTTCGCGGCCCGACCCCGCTGCGGATCGGGCTCGAGCAATCGATCGACACCTTGACCGTGCGCTTGGCGACGATGATCGGCATGGGTCCGATTGCCGACACGATCGAGCGGTTCGGGATCCTCGACCATGTCCCGCACGAATACGCGATCACCCTTGGCGCCGGCTCGACGACCCCGCTGCGGCTGACCGCCGCCTATGCGATGATCGACAATGGCGGCAAGAAGATCACCCCGACCCTGATCGACCGCATCCAAGACCGCAACGGCAAGACGATCTGGCGCGCCGACGACCGCCCCTGCGCCGGCTGCAGCGATGTCGAATGGCACCACCAGCCGGTTCCGGCCTTGCCGGACACGCGCCCCCAGGTCGCCGATCCGGGCTCCGCCTATCAGCTCGTCACAATGATGCAGGGTGTTGTCGAACGCGGCACCGGCATCGCGGTGAAGGCCGTCGGCAAGCCCCTCGCCGGCAAGACCGGCACCACCAACGATTACCGCGACGCGTGGTTTGTCGGCTTCGCCCCCGACCTCGCCGCCGGTGTCTATGTCGGCTATGACCAGCCCGACAGCCTGGGCAAGGACGAGACCGGCGGCCACGTCGCGGCGCCGATCTTTCGCGACTTCATGATCGCGGCGCTGAAAAACACCCCGGCGATCGATTTCCGCATCCCGCCCGGGTTGCGGCTCTACCGGGTCAGCGCGGCCACCGGGCTGCCGGTCTCGGGCAATGGACCGGCGATCTATGAAGCCTACAAGCCGGGCACCGCCCCCGGCCAACCGCCCAAGCTCGCCAGCCGCTCGCCGGAAAGCCCCGACGACAGCGCCGCCGAGCCGGGCGCCGATGCCGCCGACAGCAAGGGCGGAAGCGACGCGACCGGGATGGGTGCGCAGGCCGACACCGGTGCGGCGATGCCGCCGGCCACCGCCCAGGCGCCGCTTGCGGCCGATGGCGCGCCGGCCGCCGACGGCAGCACCGCCGAGCGCAACGCCCTCACGCCCGGCAGCCCGACCGGAGCCGGGGCGGTCGCGCCGACCCGCGCTGCTCCCGGCAGCGGCACCGGCGGACTTTACTGAGGATCAAGCCTCCCGCCTTCGTGCCGGGCGGTCCCTCACCCCGCGCAAAATTCCCGCCAGCCGTGAGCTGGGTCACATAGGCGGGCGCCCTTCCCGACTATCTTGTTAACCATATCTCCGGCCGATGGCTTCCTGTCTTCGGCCGGTCTTGAAAGGGAAGCGCCATGCCCGAAGAGACCAGGCCCGAGGCGGTGCAGGTCCCGCCCGAACGGCAACATTTTCGTTCCCTGCTGCTCGCCAATCCCAATTATTTTGGCAACGTCAAACAGAGCCCGTTCAAACCGGTCGTCGAAATCGCCGGCAATACGAGCTACGAGCAACTGGGCTGCATCGGCTTCTCGCCGCCGGCCAACCAGCTCAACGCGATCGTCTACATCAAGCTGCCCTACGGTTTTGGCGGCGGCCTGTGCACCAACGGATCACAGGAATATGTCCGGTTTTATGCCTCCTATGACGGCGGCAAGAGCTGGAGCGATCTCGGGCTGACGAGTTTTACCGCGTTCGATATTCCCGAGCCGGAACAGCCTTTTGTGCGGCTCGAATACGCGCTCTCGCTGCCCTTCGCCCCGCAGCGGCGGCTCTGTTTCATCGACAATTTGGTCCTGGTGCGCGGCATCTTATCGTGGAACGTGCCTCCGCCGCCCAACACTCCCGATTTTGTTCCGGTCTGGGGCAATCACCACGACACCGTAGTCGAGGTTGCGCCGTTGCGCCTGATCATCCTCGAACAGGCGCTGGCTGAGGCCGGCATTGCGCCGACCGCGCAGCTTTCCCAGGCGCTCGATTTGACGCAGCCCGTCCAGGCGGCGCCGGCCCGCGAACTGACCGTTCCTGAATTGCAACAGCTTTACCGCGGGCGCAACATTCCGCCGCATCGCTTTGCGCTCGGCGCCTTGCACCGGGCTCTGACCGCAACCCCGGATCCGCGCCTTCTGGCCGATAATTTCTCGGGGCCGGCACAAATATTCGGAACCGAGATCGATGTCGGCGAAGCGGCCGCGGCCATCGCCAACCCCGCCGGCAATACCAGCTACGAGCAGCTCGAATGCGTCGGCTTCAACGAGAACAGTTGGAGCTTGGAAGGGGTGATCCGGATTAAGCGGCCAAACGGATATTCGGGTGGCCCCTGCAGCGCCGGCAGCACGGAATATGTGACTTTCTGGGCCGATCTCGACGGCAGCGGCAGTTTCGCGAGCTGTCTGGGCACCGCCTCGGTCACGGTCTACGACATTGCCGACATACCGCGCTCCGGGCTCGAATTTGCGGTTTCGCTGCCGACCACGCTGTTCGCGTATCGCCAGCCCTGCACCGCCGGACCCAAGCTGATCCCGATCCGGGCCATCCTCTCCTGGCAAATTCCCCCGCCCTGCGCCGATCCCAACTACGTGCCGGTTTGGGGCAACCGCGAGCAGACGCTGATCTGCCTGCCCCCGGGACCGGCGATCGAGCCGGGCCAGCAGAGCGCCTTTTTTGACACGGTCGGCTCAATGTCGGTCACCAAGATCGACCCGTTCAGCGGCCTGGCCAACGGCACCTCGACGGTCGGCTTTACCGCGGTGCAGAGCCCGTTCGGCGGCGAGGTAACAATCACCGGCTATCTCTATCCGGCCGCGAATCTCAGCGCCGGAGCCGCCCCGTTCAAGTATCGCATCTCGGTCAGCGACGATGGCGGCGCCACCTGGGTCGGGCTGAACGACACCTTTACCGTTTCGCGCCAGTTGATCCCGTGGGGCGGGGTGCCGACCGCCTTGCCCGATGTTACGCAGAGCGTCGACCTGTCGGGCGTCACCGCCGGCTATTATGCCTATCAGGCCGACTGGACGACCGGCCCGGGCGATGCGCTGATCGTCGTCTCGGGCAATGTGCTGGCGAAATGGCAGACGGCGGGCAAGCCCAACGGTCTGTGGCAGATCAAGATGGACGTTTACGATCCGTCGACCGCGACATTCTTCCCCGCGGTCAACACCGCGACCATCTTGCTCGACAATGTCGCGCCGTCGCCATCGATCACGATCACCTCGGGCGGCGGATCGTGCGGCGATTTTTATGTCGGCGACGAGATCAGCGGCAATTATGCGGTCAGCGATCTGCATTTCTACGAGCTGTCGCTGGAGTTGCTGCCCGGCGGCGGCGGCAACTTTACCGCCCCTGTGCCATTGCCGCGCTTCTGGACCGATCCCGGCGCGTCGACGCTGGGCGATAGCGGGACCTGGACCCTCGACACGACCGGTCTGCCGCCCTGCGGTTATGTCGTCGTGCTGAACGCCTGGGACCGCACCATCGTCAACAGCGGCGCCATCGGCAACTACAACGACGCCTCGGTCGGCTTCTGCCTCAAAGCCAAGCCATGAGCACAACCCTTGTCGGGAGCATCGGCGCGTCCCTATGTTGAGGCGACGAAATCGACCACAGGTGAGCAATGCGCGCCGAAATCGAAGCGGTCGCCGGCGACATCCGCAAGTCGCTGGCGCTGCTGAGGAGGCATCTTTGACTGGGACGAAGCCAACCGCCGTCTCGCCGAACTGAACAGCGAGGCGGAAAACCCCAAGCTGTGGGACGATCCCGCCGCCGCGCAACGGCTGCTGCGCGAGCGCACCCGCCTCGACCAGGCGATCTCGGGCTACCGCCGCATCGAGCGCGAGGTCGACGAGACGCTCGAGTTGATCGAATTGGGCGAAGCCGAGGGCGACGAAACCATCGTCGCCGAGGCCCAGGCGGCGCTCCACAAATTGCGGGCCGAAGCGCAGCGGCGCGAACTCGAAAGCCTGTTGTCGGGCGAGGCCGACGGCAACGATTGCTATCTCGAAGTCCATGCCGGCGCCGGCGGCACCGAGGCCCAGGACTGGGCCGAGATGCTGCTGCGCATGTATGTGCGCTGGGCCGAGGCCCACGGCTACAAGGTCGAATGGCTCGAGGAAAGCGGCGGCGAGGAAGCCGGCATCAAATCGGCGACCATCCGCGTCAACGGTCCCGACGCCTATGGCTGGCTCAAGACCGAAAGCGGGGTGCATCGGCTGGTGCGAATTTCGCCGTTCGACTCCAATGACCGGCGCCACACCAGTTTCGCCTCGGTCTGGGTCTATCCGGTGGTCGACGACAAGATCGAGGTCGAGATCAACGACAAGGATTTGCGCATCGACACCTATCGCTCGTCGGGGGCGGGCGGCCAGCACGTCAACAAGACCGACAGCGCGGTGCGCATCACCCATTTGCCGAGCGGCATTGTCGTGCAGTGCCAGAGCGAGCGCTCGCAGCACCAGAACCGGGCGCGCGCCTTTGCGATGCTGCGCGCGCGGCTCTACGAGGCGGAATTGGAGCGGCGCGAGGCGGCGGCCGACGCGATCAACGCCGCCAAGACCGATATCGGCTGGGGCCACCAGATCCGCTCCTACGTGCTGCAGCCCTACCAGATGGTCAAGGATTTGCGCACCGGGGTCGAGACCGCCAACACCGGTGCGGTGCTCGACGGCGACATCGACCGCTTTCTCGCCGCCGCATTGGCGGCGCGCATCGCCGGCACCGACGCGATCGCCAAGGCCTGATTGCGCCGGTCGCGGCGGGTCAGTCCCGGCGACACGTCCGGGCGCCGGCAATCGCCGGGGCACAGCCCGGGCGGGGGACAGCGTCATCGCCGGTGCCGCCCGCGATCGCCGCCGCCGGCGCGCACCCCTGACCCGCAGCGGCGGCCGCGCCGCGGCCCGGATAACTCTTTCCCGTTCGCGCCATAAATGCGTAATCTCAGCACCGCAGACCTCTAGCAACCGGGCCCGGCGGCGTTTCGCATCGGTCGGGATCCGCCCAACGCATGGGAGTGAAACATGGCTGAGATCGACGGCGCTACGCTGATCGCCAGAAGCCTCAAGCAGCAGGGCATCAACCATCTGTTCGGGGTGGTCGGGTTCCCGGTCGGCCCGATCGCCGCGGCCGCACAGAAAGAGGGTGTTGCCTATATCGGCATGCGCAACGAACAGGCCGCGTCTTATGCGGCGCGCGCCTACGGCTATCTGACCGGGCGGCCCGGCGCCTGCATCGTCGTGACCGGTCCCGGGGTCGTGCACGGGCTCGCCGGCCTTGCCGATGCGCAGCAGAATTGCTGGCCGATGATTTTGATCGGCGGCGCCTCGGAGACCTATCGCGGCGGCATGGGCGCCTTCCAGGAAGAGCGCCAGGTGGTGATCGCCTCGCCATTCTGTAAATTCGCGCACGGCATCGAGTCGGTGCGCCGCATTCCCTATTATGTCGAGATGGCGACAAGGCACGCGATCTATGGCCGGCCGGGGGCCTGCTATCTCGACATGCCGGACGACATCATCACCGGCAAATGCGACGAAAAGGACGTCGTGCAGGTGCAGAAGGCACCCGATCCGCCGCGCATGATCGCCCCGCAAGAGAATGTCGAACAGGCCCTGAGCCTGCTTGAGCGCGCCGAGCGGCCCTTGGTGCTGGTCGGCAAGGGGATGGCCTGGGCCGACGCCGAGAGCGAGGTGCGCTCGTTCATCGAAAAGACGCAACTGCCTTTCCTGCGCTCGCCGATGGGCAAGGGGATCATGCCCGACGACCACCCGCTGTCGGTCGCCGCGGCGCGCACCTTGGCCCTGCAGAACGCCGATGTCGTGTTCCTGATGGGCGCGCGCTTCAATTGGATTTTCCATTTCGGCCAGCCGCCGCGCTATGCGCCCGACGTCAAGGTCATCCAGCTCGACATCGCGGCCGAAGAGATCGGCCACAACAAGGCGACCGAAGTGGCGCTGGTCGGCGACGGCAAGGCGATCATGCAGCAGATGAACGCGGCACTCGCCGGCCGCCAGTGGTTCCATCCGAAGGAATCGCCGTGGCGGCAGATGATCGCCAAAAAGGCGGCCGAGAACGCCGCCCAGATCAAGCCGCAGATCGAGGATGACAGCGCCCCGGCGACCTATTACCGCGCCTTCAAGGACATCGCCGCCTGGATGCCGAAAAACTCGATCCTGTCGGCCGAGGGGGCGGGCACGATGGATATCGGGCTGACCATGCTGCCGGTGTTCAGCGCCAAATCCTGCCTCAACGCCGGCACCTACGGCACGATGGGCCTGGGCCTTGGACAGGCGATTGCGGCGGCCGTCGTTCATCCCGACCGTCCGGTCATCCACCTCTCGGGGGATTCGGCGATCGGCTTTAGCGGCATGGAGATGGAGACGCTGGCCCGCTACAACCTGCCGGTCAAGATCGTCGTCCTCAACAATGGCGGCATCGGCCCGGGCATGCCCGAGATCCCGGAAAACCCGATGTTCAACATGAAGCCGAATGCGCTGATCTATGGCGCCCGCTATGACAAGGTCATGGAAGCCTTTGGCGGCAAGGGCTTTTTTGTCGAGGACCCGAAGGACATCCGCGGCGCCCTCGACGAGGCGATGAACCACCGCGGCCCGGCTCTGGTCAATATCGTCATCTCGCAGGGCAGCGGCCGCAAACCCCAGCAATTCCGCTGGCATTCGTAACCCGCATACACCTCACGGCGCAGGGCCGCTCCGCCAGGGGCGGCCCTTTGTCGTCGCGCCGGTGCAAAGCCGGATCCTAGATCCTCCCACCGCGTCTGATCTCCCGCCTGGATAGCGTCGGGCGAAGCAGCCCGGCCTGATCGGCGCCGATTTTGCGCTTGCGCCGCTGCGGGCCCTGGTGGTGCTGTATGGAAATCGACTTGCGCGGTGGCGACGAGACCAAGCAAATCGGGCATCATCCCGCGGATTTGGGCGGCGGTCGGGTGCGATCGCCTGCCAAAGCGCGGAGGCGGGATGCCGCAGGAGCGGATCGCAACGGGCCGGGCGAGGGCATCATTGTCGCGTCTGGGTCGGGGAGTGTTGCGCCATACGCACCTGCGCAGCCATCCGCGGCTCGTCGGCGCGGCGGCCGCGGCCCTGCTCCTCTATTTTCTGCTCGCGGGCCGGGCCGGCGTCGCGACGCGGTTTCTGATCGCGGCCGATGGCGGCGTCTTGGTGTTCCTGACGGCAGTGTGGCTCATGATGGCGAGTGCGACGCCGGAGGGCATGCGCCGACGGGCCGAACGCGAAGACGAAGGCCGCTATACGATTTTGGTGCTCAGCGTCGCGGTCGCGATCGCGATTTTGCTGACCATCGTCTTCGAGCTGCACGGCATCAAGGAGCTGCGGGCGTCGCTGGAAGCGCTGCACGTTGCCCTGGCGGCCGCAACGATTTTGCTGTCCTGGTTTTTTATGAACACGATATTCGCGCTGCATTACGCCCATGGCTATTATGGCGATGCCGATCCGTCGAGCGATTACAAGCCGGTCGGCGGGCTGGTTTTCCCCGGCCAGCGCCAGCCCGATTATTGGGATTTTATGTATTTCTCGTTTGTCGTCGGTATGACCTTCCAGGTGTCAGACGTCCAGATTGAAGATCACGGCCTCAGACGCGGGGTTCTTGCCCACGGCGTGCTGGCGTTCTTCTTCAATGTCATCATCGTCGCCCTGACGATCAACATTGTCGCCGGCCTGATTTGAAAGCGTAAGCCCGCAGGGCGCTTATCCGACCATGGCGCCCTCGGCGCCGCATCTCTACTCGCTCCTGAGACTGCGGCTCGACACGCAGCTGCGGCTGGCCTTTACATCGTCATATCGAATTGGATATAGCGAGGGCGCGCGGCTTCTGCTACCTTCGAGTTCGCTCGCCGCCACTGCGCTCAATCCGGATCGGAGAGGAAGGATGACAAGAGGGGCGTTGCCATCGGCCGCAGCACTCGCGGCGCTGTGCTCCCTCGGCGCTGCACCGCTCGCCGGCGCCACTCCGCTGCCGAGCAACCGCGATATCTATATTCAGGTTTCAAACGAGAATGGCGCACAGTATGGCAGCGGTCCTGACAATGAATATTTCATCAATGCTCCGGGCGGGGGGTTAAACCAGCTGCACGTCACCACCGATAACACGCCCGGCGGTGTCGCCGGTCAAGTCACCACCGAGAACATCACCGCCTCTTCTGACTCGGGGACGTTCTGGATCAGCACCACCGGCGGTCGCGGCTACAACGACGACATCATCCTGCTGTTCTCTTTGACGGGGGCGATCTCTGACAATTTCAGCCTGTCGATCAAGTCAAGCGGCTACCATTGGACGCCGTCGACGGCAGGGGTCGTCGACCCGGTTTACGAGGACGGCGCCGTTGATGAGACCTTTACCAAGAGCGATTTTCGCTACGGTCCGCAAACCGCAAAGCCCGGCCCAGGCAATGGCTGGTCGCTGCCCTTCTATTCTGGCCAAGACATCAGCGACCCATCGACCGCACAATACCTGATGTTCATCGACCTATATGTCGGCAACGACAACCTGCGTGACAGCATCGACAGCGGCGATGCAAAAGTCGAGTTCGACATTACCGGCATCTACGACCAGATCGCTTCATTCAATGCCTATGCCTGGGTATTGAGTGCCAATGTCGCCGACAGCTCGATCAACTGGACAAACAACCTGTCGACCAACGTGACGGCTCCCGGCCAGAGCGGCTTTTCGATCGTCACCACGGCCGCAATCCCGACACCCGAACCGGATACGCTTTCCTTGCTCTGCGCGGGTCTGGCGGGTCTGGCCGCGGCGGGGGTGAGCTCCGGCAAGCGGCGCCGCTGCCTGCGGTGCACAAGCGATGCGGCGGGTCGTCGGCCAGTCATCTGTTCGTCTGCACCAAGCTTTCAGATCATGGGGAGATGAGGGGGTCAGATCGCAGCGGCCCTGAGTGTCGAGCGCCGGGCAGCGCATGATCGACTGTAAGCGAGCTTGTCGGCACGCAGGGGTTGACCTTTATTCAGCTTTCCGGACGAACCGCCGACAACCCCGAGGTGCAATTTGGACACGCCCGCGCGGCCAGGCCATCGCCAGCCCAAGGCCTATCAAGATGCCCGCTTTCTGCAAAGCAAGGACGCCCGCGCCCTGCGCATCCTCGCCGAATATCTCGAACCGCTCCATCGCTTTCAGCGGCACAACATCCAGGACACGATCGTCTTTATGGGCTCGGCGCGCCTCTTATCCGAAGAGGCGGCCAAGGCGGCGCTGGCCGCGGCCGAGCGCAGCGGTGCGGGGGTCGAGGCGGCCGAAACCGCCTTGCGGCTATCGGTTTATTACGAGGCGGCGCGCGAACTCGCACGGCGTCTGACCGAATGGTCGAAAAAGCTCGATCGCGAGGCGCGCCGGTTTGTCGTGTGCACCGGCGGCGGCCCGGGCATCATGGAGGCCGCCAACCGCGGCGCCGCCGAGGCGAAGGGGCTCAATATCGGGCTGACCATCTCGATCCCGGACGAGGAATTCGACAATCCTTACATCAGCCGCGAGCTCCACTTTTATTTTCATTACTTCTTTATGCGCAAATTCTGGTTTGTCTATTTGGCGAAGGCGGTGGTGCTGTTCCCCGGCGGCTATGGCACGCTCGACGAGCTGTTTGAGATCCTGACCCTGGTCCAGACGCATAAGACCCGCAAACGCATGCCGATCGTGCTGTTCGGCACAAAATATTGGGACGAGGTGATCAATTTCCGTGCGCTGGTGCAATACGGCACCATCGGCGCACGCGACATCGAGCTGTTTCAGCGCACCGATTCGGTCGACGAAGCCTATGACATCATCACCCGCGGCCTGACCGAAAACGCGCTCGGAATACCGGGGCCGACGCTCTAGCCGCGGCGGCGGGCGACCATCGCCGGATCAAACGGATTTCGCGGTCGGTTGCGCCGGCGGGAGAGCCAGGCCGCCCGCACCCGATGCAGCGCGGCGGCCAAATCACCACATTCGGCGCGCATGATTGCCAGTCATTGACCGCCGGAGGGGAGGCGCGCATGGCCAACGGTTTTATCATCGCCAATTTCCGCCACGTCGCCGAGGGTTTGCAGGAGGGCCAGTTCGCAATCGGTGAGCGCAAGCGGGCGCAGAGCCTCGACGATCTCGATCCGATCTACCGGCAATTGCTCGACCGGCCGATCACCCAGACCCTTGGTATGATCGGTCCGGATGGGCGGCCGAGCCTGACCCCGATGTGGTTCGATCATGAGGACGGCAAAATCCTGGTCAACACCGCCGCGCACCGGCCGAAATGCGCCTGGATCCGCAACCACCCGCGACTGACCAGCCTGTTGGTCAATCCCGACAACCCCTATCACTGGATCCAGATCAAGCACACGGTCGAGAAGGAGTTGCGCGAGTGGGAGGCAGGCGGCGACTATGTGACCCGGCAGCTCGACCGCATCTGGACCAAATACACCGGCAATCCGCCGCCCTATGGGCTGCGCGACCCCGCGATCGCCGAGAACCGGGTGTTGTTTATTTGCCGCATCGATCGCATCGCCACCTTCGGCAAACCTTAGGCGCGGCGGCTGCGGGCCGGCGGCCGGGCGGGCAGATTGCCGGACCCGTTTCAAAGGGCGGGAAATCGGGTAGAAGCGCGCATGGCCCCGCCTCGCCCTGACATCGTCCCGCCGAGACCCGACAAGGCCCTGTTTTATCCGGCGCTGGTCGTGGCGATCGGGATACTCGCAACCACGCTGGCGCAGACCCAGGTGCTGGCCCGCCTGCCCTTGCAGAACCTTCTCAAGAACGAGCTCCATGTCGACCGCGCGGCCAATGCCGCATTCTTTTTCTGGGCGGGATTGGCGTGGTATTTGAAGCCGTTGGCCGGCATCCTGACCGACGCCTTTCCGCTCTTCGGCAGCCGGCGCAAAACCTACATTCTGCTCAGCGGCAGCCTGGCGGCGCTCGCCTGGTTTGCGCTCGCCGGCACCCGCCACCGATACCACGACCTGCTCGCCGTGGTGATGGTGATCAATGTCTTCATGGTCGTCGCCAGCACCGCGGTCGGCGGCTTTATGGTCGAGACCGCGCAAGCGAGCGCCGGCTCGGGCCGGCTGACCGCCATCCGCCAATTCGTGCAGCAAGCGGCGATTGTCGTCAACGGCCCGACCGCCGGCTATCTCGCCGGCATCGCCTTTGCCTGGACCGCGGCGGCGTGCGGCGGCATCATGCTGCTGCTGGTGCCGGCGACGGCGTTATTCATGTATGAACGGCGGCGCCGGATCGCCTCACGCGAGGTCCTGGCCGAGGCCAAAACCCAGCTTCTGAACATCGCCACGGCGCGCACCATGTGGGCGGCGGCGGGACTGATGGCGCTTTTTTACATCGCCCCCGGATTTGGCACCGCCCTTTTTTACAAGCAGCAAAACGATCTGCATTTTACGACCGAGATCCAGGGTTTGCTGCAACTGATCGCCGGGCTGTGCGGAATAACCGCGTCGCTTCTTTATGCGGTCGCCTGCCGCCGGTTCGATTTGCGCAGGCTGCTGGTCGCGAGCATGCTCGCCGCGACCGTCGCCAATCTCGGCTATCTTTTTTATTTTTCGCTCGGGCGCGCGCAGCTGATCGAGGGAGTGAACGGGTTCGGCTACACGCTGGCCGAATTGGCGCTGATGGACCTCGCCGTGCGCGCCACCCCGGCCGGCAGCGAGGGGCTCGGCTTTGCGATCATGGTCAGCGTGCGCAACCTCGCCCTGTTCGGCACCGACTGGTTTGGCGCCAGCCTTCTCGACCGCTACCATCTGTCGTTCAATTCGCTGGTGCTGGCCAATTCCGCGACGACCTTGGTCGCGGTGCCGCTGGCGCTGTTTCTCCCGCGCCGCATTGTCGCGCACAAGGACGCCGAGCCTCCGCCGGCCGCCGCGGCGCTCGACCCCGCATCCTCGTAATTCCGATCCTCGCGCGCGGCACGCAGCGCCGCGGCGCGTTCACGAGCCTTTCTGCGGGGCGAGCAAATCGGCGAGCTTGGTCGCGATCATCTTGGCCTTGTAGGACGGGATCTGATACGCCCAGGGGGCCACGCGGTCGTTGATCTTTTTTGCCTCGTCGGCGGCCTTGCCGGCGCCGGTCGCGGCGAGCACGATCCAGTCCTTGTGGTCATGCTCGAACAATTTGACCGCGACCGAGAGCCCGTCGAAGGTCGTGTAGGTGGCGGTGGTTACGCCGGTCGCCGGCGGCGGCAGCTTTTTGGCCGCGGCGACATCGTCGAGATCGAGCGTCTCGAGCGCCATCGCCGGCTCGGCAAGCGCCGTATCGCTGCGGTATTTGGCGTCCTTGGGCGGGTTGTCGAGGACGAATTTCGCGGCGGCCGTGGCCCGGCTCAAGGTCAGGTTCTGCCCGTCGGGCTGGGTCAAGACCACCCGGGCGATGCGGCGATCGGGGATGTCGACAATCCGGCGGGCAAGCCAGTTCGCCATCTCGTCGCTGACATCGAGGGCGCCGCGCGCGAGCCATGATTGCCGCTCGCCGGGCCGGCGGACATAGACCCCGTCATTGCCGGCGCCCAGCCGGTCGTAGGCGCGCTTGCCGACGATCAGCCGGCCGAGTTCGGCGCCGGTCTTGTCCTTGAGGATGACAAGGGTGGATTTGCCGGTGCCGGGATCCTCGACCTCGAGACGCGGATAGAGCGCCCTTTCGGCGGTCTTGGGCTCGACCAGGCTCAGATCGGCCAAGGCCAGCACGACGCGGCGCAGCCTCGCGGCATCGGCCGGATAATTGTCCTTTTGCACGGTCAGCCAATCGTCACCCTGGCGCACGAAAGTGAGGTCGAGCCCGCGGCGCCGGATTTCGACCGAGGCCACCTGATCGAGCCGCTCGGCCAATCCCGGCAGGGCGCGCGCATCGGCGCCGGCGCGGGTCGTGCCGGACCCGCCAGTCGCCAAGGCAATCGCCGCGATCACCACCATGACCAGGGTGACCGACGCCAACAGCACCAGGCTGCGCGGTTGCATGCGCGGGTTCTGTCAGACGCCGAGCACGCGCCGGCGCCGGCGGCGCACGCGCACGATGCCGACGATGACGGCGATGACCGCCACGACAATCGGCACCAAGGCGATATTCACAAACTCGAGCCCGTCCTCGAGATGCTGAATGTTGCGGCGCAGCGCCGCCTGGACCGCGCGCAATTGCCGGCGGGTTTGCAGCATGTCGAGACGGAACTGGGCGATCGTCTTGGTCTCTTCCGGCGACAATTGCGCCGGCGGCGCGCCGCTCTCGCCGCCGGTCAGCCCGGCGAGTTTGGCCTCGCTCGCCTTCAGCTTCTGCTGCAACGCCTGCTCTTCGGCGCTGTAGCGCGCCTGGGCCCGGCGCTCGATCGCCTCGACCAGCTCAAACGGCCGCGCCGCACTGCCGCGGCTGCGCAAATCGACCAGATCCTCGCCGCCCGCCAATACGTCGATCGCGTCGGCGACAAAATCGCCGTTGTTGGCGAACGGGACGAGCATCCGCCGGCCAAAGAAATCCTGGGCCTCTACCCACAGCCGGTCGTCGAGCAGATCGGTGTCGGCGACGACGACGACGTTGATCGGACGCCGTGAGGATTTCAACCAAGCCGGGTGGGGCGGTGTTGCTTCAACCTTGTCGCCGGGTTTCGACATCGGCGGCGCCGGCTTTGGCGGTCCCTCGGGAAAGGCGGTGTTCGCCGGCCCGGTGACATGAGCCGCCAGGACATAGCGCTTGCCGTCGGGCTTGAAGCCGGCGAGCAATCCGGCCACGTCGGGCAGGCCACTGACCTTTTCGACCGGGATTTTGCTCGCATCGGTCGAGGTCCAGATCAGCGGCTCAAACCGGGTTGCGGCACCGGGAAGCGGCTCGAGGATGCCGGCGGTGGCCATTGTCAGATGATTGAGATCGGCGGTGATCATGTCCGACCGGTTGAGATTGTCCGGTCCCAGATCGAGCCAGGCAACATAATCGACGGTTTCGCTGCCGCGGCCCGCTGTCGGCACCTCGACCGTCTGCGCGTCGCGCCGGTCGCCGGCCACGACCCTTGGCAGCATCCTAAAGCCCCAGGCCCGGAACAGCGGTTCGAGATCGCTTGCCGAGGCCGTGCTGGGCGGCATCCCCGGATTGGATTGCGCGGCCGCGAGTTCGGAGTGGGGATCGACAAAAATCAGCGCCTTGCCGCCCCTCAGCACGAACTGATCGATCGCAAACAGCGTCTTGGGCGGCAGGTTTTGCGGGTGCACCACCCACAACACATCGACATTGCCGGGGACCGCGTCGAAATCGGTGCCAAGCGGGGTAAGCTTGTCGAACTGCTGCAATTGCGCGAACACCGCCATCGGCCGGCTCGGCTGGCCGCGCATCATGGCCATCATGTCGCCCTCGAGCGGCAGGGTCGTGACCAGGCCGATGCGCGGTTTGTTCGGAACCGCCAGCGAATGGATCAGCTTGGTCAAATCGTATTCGAGAAAGCGTTCGCGCTGCAGCGAGAAAAACGGGATGACCTGCTGGTCGTCGGTCGAGTTGGTCGCAGCCAGGCCGAAATAGACTTTGTCGCCCTCGCTGTCGAGCGGCACCGCCTGCAATCCAAACGCCACGGCGCGGTCCTCGAGGTTCGAGAACGGCTCGGGATCAAAAGTCTCGAGGCGCAGCTTGCCATGGGCGGCGGCGACATATTGATCGAGCAATTCCCCCACCCGCTGCGCATAGACGCCATAGGCCGGAACCTCGTTGCCGAGCCGCTTGGAATAATAAAATCGCAAGGTGATCGGCTCGTCGATCCGGGCGAGCGTATGCAACGTGCCGGGCGACAGCGTGTAGAGCCGCTCGGCCGTCAGGTCGAGCCTGAAGCTGCCCCAGCGACCGACGATGATGTTGGCCGCGATCAGCAGCAGCGCAATGCAGACCAGGGCGGCAATCGCAACCGCGCGCCGCGAGGCGAACAGACCGCGGGTCGGCATTCCGCCGCCCCCGCTTCAGGGTGTGGGGTGGCCGGCGGCGCCGGCGCGGCGCCAACAGCCGGGCACGGCATCCGCTTCGGCCGCCCGATTGCGGCCGCTGTTCGGCTTCACGGCAGCTGCGCCCCTCATTCGGCCTTTTCAAGGTCGATCAGGATCGCGTTGGCAAACAAAAACGCGACCATGACCGAAACGAAATAAAAGACATCACGCAAATCGACAACACCGCGGGTGATGGCGCTGAAATGGCCGGCGAAGCTCATCTGCACACTGGCATCGAGCAGCCATTGCGGCGCCCAGCCGGACAGCGCGCCGAGCACCGCCGGCGCGCCGGCGGCGGTGAACAGGAAGACCAGAGCGGCGGTGACGACAAAGGCGATGACCTGGTTCTTGGTCACCGCCGAGACGCAGGCGCCGACCGCCAGCATCGCCCCGGCCATCAGCCAACTGGCGAGATAGCTGGCGGCGATGACCCCGTTATCCGGGCGGCCGAGAATATTGACGGTGATCCAAAACGGGAAGGTCAGGGAGAGCGCGATCCCGGCAAAACACCAGGCGGCGAGGAATTTTCCGGCGACCGCCTCGGTCGTGCGGATGGGCAGCGTCAAAAACAGCTCGATCGTGCCCGAACGCCGCTCTTCGGCCCACAGCCGCATCGACAAGGCCGGGATCAGGACGAGGTAAAGCCACGGATGGAAAGCAAAAAACGGTTCAAGATCGGCCTGTCCGCGGCCGAAGAAATTGCCGACAAAAAACGTCAGCATCCCCGCCATGACCAGGAAAATAACGATAAAGACATAAGCCAGCGGGGTGGCGAAATAGCCCGCCAATTCCCGGCGAAAAATCGTCGCGACGGCGCGCATCGCGGTCCTCAGGCGGCGGCCGCCGCGGGCGCGGCGGCGGCGGTCGTGATCTCGCGAAACACTTCGTCAAGCCGGCCCTGCTCGACCCGCAACAAGGTCACCGGCCAGCGATGCGCGCGGGCGAGATCGGCGAGATCGGCAACAATGTCCTGGCCGTCGCGCGGAAATACCGACACGCCCTCCCCGTCCGGCGCGGCTTCGACCGCCGCCACCATCGGCAAGCGGATCAGCTCGGCGCGCAATCGGGCCTCGGAGATGCCGGCGGCGGCCAGCCGCACCGCGTTGTGGCGGCGCGAGCGCCGCGCCAGTTCCGCCGGGGTGGCATCGGCGAGAATGCGGCCATGGGCGATGATGATCGCCCGGCTGCACACCGCCTCGACCTCTTCGAGAAGGTGGGTCGAAATCACGATCGCCTTGTTCGGCCGCATCTCGTCGATGATGCGCCGCATCTCGTATTTCTGGTTGGGGTCGAGCCCGTCGGTCGGCTCGTCGAGGATGACCACCGGCGGGTCATGCAGCAGGGCTTGGGCGACGCCGACCCGGCGGCGGTAGCCCTTTGACAAGATTTCGATCGGCTGGTGCATGACGTCGGCGATATGGATCGTCTCGACGATGCGTCCGATCCGGCGCTTCGCCTCGCGCCCGCGAAATCCCCGAATATGGGCAACAAATTCAAGAAACGCGGCCGGCGTCATGTCGGGATAGGCGGGCGCGCCTTCGGGCAGATAGCCGATGCAGCGCTTGGCGGCAAGCGGCGCCCGCAGAATGTCGTAACCGCAGATCACCGAGGTGCCCGAACTCGGCGGGACAAACCCGGTGATCATTTTCATCGTCGTCGATTTGCCGGCGCCGTTCGGTCCGAGAAAACCCAGGACCTCGCCGCGCGCCACCGCGAACGAAACATCGTCGACCGCGACCAGCGCGCCGAAATGTTTGACCAGGTGGCGGATCTCCAGCATAGAGCGACCCCGAGCAGGGGGCTCCCTGTTTGCCACGTTCGGGCGGCGGGCGCATTGCGGCGCATGGGCGCAGTGCCGCCCGACCGAGGCGAAGGCAAGGCTGGGCGCGGGTCGCGGGCGATGCAATGATCCGATCGCTGCGGTTGTGGTCGGGGCTGGTAATGCTCGCCTATGTCGCGATGCATTTGTCGAACCACGCCTTTGGCCTGGTCTCGCTGGACGCGATGGACGCGGTGCTGACCTGGGTGTTCTGGATCTGGTCGAGCCGCCCGGCCCAGACCCTGCTCTACGGCGCCTTCCTGGTCCATTACGCGCTGGCCTTATGGGCCTTGTGGGAGCGGCGCAGCCTGCGCCTGAGGGCGGGCGAACTCGCCCAGCTCGCGCTCGGCTTTGCGGTGCCGATCCTGCTCGCCCACCATGTCGTCGCGACCCGCATCTCCGACGACTACTTCGGTACTTACGATCTTTATTACTCCTATTTTCTCTGGGGTTTTTTTGTGCATGCGCCGCAGAAAGGCATTCTGCAGATGGCGACGCTGGTCGTCGCATGGTCGCATGCGATGATCGGGCTGCACTTCTGGCTCAAAGCCAAGCCATGGTATGCGCGGCTGCGGCCGGTGGCGCTGGTCGCCGCGGTGCTGGTGCCGGTGCTGTCGCTGCTCGGGACGATCGAAGCCGGCCGTCATGTCGCCGCGCTGGCCGCCGACCCGAACTGGACCCGCACGGCATTTGCCGCGATGCGCCTGCCCTCGCCGGCGGTGGCGCAACAGCTCGACATGATCGCCGCGATCCTCGGCTGGCTTTTCGCCGGCCTGCTGGCGGCGGTGCTGACGGCGCGATTGGCGCGTCATTTGTGGCGGCGGCGGCACGGGTTGATCCGCATCGGCTACCCGGACGGGCGCTTTGTCGATGTGGTGCCCGGCACCAGCGTGCTCGAAGCAAGCCGCCTCGCCGGCGTGCCGCACGCGCATATCTGCGGCGGCCGCGGCCGCTGCTCGACCTGCCGGGTGCGGGTGCGCGGAAGTCCCGGCAGCATCGATCCGCCGGCCGAGGCCGAACGGCGCGTATTGTCGCGCATCGAGGCGACGCCCAATGTGCGCCTCGCCTGCCAATTGCGGCCGAAAGCGGCGGTCGAAGTCACGCCATTGCTGCCGCCCTTTGCCCAGGCCCGCGATGGTCGCCGGCCGGTCGCCATCGCCCAGGGCAGCGAGCGCGAGATTGCGATCATGTTCACCGACATCCGCGGCTTTACCGAGCTTGCCGAGGGCCGGCTGCCCTATGACGTCGTCTTTATCCTGAACCGCTATTTCGCGATGGTCGGGCGCTCGGTCGAAAGTGCCGGCGGACGCGTCGACAAATTCCTCGGCGACGGCGTGATGGCGCTGTTCGGGATCGAGCGCGGCGCCGACCTCGGCTGTCGCGAGGCGCTTGCGGCGGCGCGGCTGATCTCGGAGCGCATGGAAGCGCTCAACACCTCGCTCAGCGGCGAGATCGACCGGCCGTTGCGCATCGGCATCGGCATCCATACCGGTCCGATCATCATCGGCGAGATGGGCTATGGCGCCGCCGCGGCGATGACCGCGATCGGCGATGCGGTCAACACCGCCAGCCGGCTCCAGGAGCTGACCAAGGAGTATGGCTGCGAGCTGGTCGTCTCGGAGGCGGCGGGAACGCGCGCCGGGTTTGATCTTTCGGCGTTTCCGCGCCACGAGGTGGAAATTCGCGGCCGACGCGGCGTGCTGGCCATCCGGACCATCGCCTGCGCCGCCGAACTCGGGCTGGCCCCCGCTGCTGCCGGCCCGTCGCCGGCCCTCGGTGCGGCCGATTGAGCCGCGGAGCACCAAGCCGGGGGCAAGACGGCGTGCGGCCGAACGGCGGATCCGACCCGTTCAGCCGCCGGCCGGCAGCAGCTTTTCGATCTCGTCGATGATGCGGCGGTCGTCCGGGGCGACCGCGGACGGCCAAGCCCCAACCACCTCACCCGCCGGATCGATCAGATATTTGTGGAAGTTCCAGCGCGGCGTGCCGCCTTCGCCAAGGGTGTCGGCGATCCATCGATAAAACGGATGGGCCGCGCCGCCGATAACCCGGCATTTCTCGGTCAAGGGAAAATCGACGCCAAAGTTGGTCTCGCAAAACTGCCTGATCTCCGCCGCCGATCCGGGTTCCTGCTGGCCGAAATCGTTTGACGGCACGCCGAGGACGACGAGCCCGCGCTCGCGGTAGCGGCGCCATAGGGCCTCAAGCCCGCGGTATTGCGGGGTGTAGCCGCAATAAGAGGCGGTATTGACGACCAGCACCGGCCGCCCGCGCCAGGCGTCGAGCGGCAATGGCTCGCCGTCGATCGCGGTGAAGGCGAAGCGGTGGGCGTTATCGGCGGCGGACATCGGCGATCTCCGAAGGGTTCTGTGACCTGCGGCGCAGCATAGCGCCGGGCGCGGCGCGGTAAAACCGAGCCGGTTTCGGATTGCGCCGCCCCGAACCATAGCCGAGATTAGCCGCCATCCCCGCCAGAGGCCTGCCCGATGCTTTTGGTGTTCTTTCTAAAAGGCATCGCCGTCGGCGCAATCATCGCGGTGCCGGTCGGGCCGGTGGGGATTCTGTGCCTGCGCCGCACGATTTTCGAGGGCCAGATGGCGGGCCTCGTCTCCGGGCTCGGCGCCGCCAGCGCCGATGCGTTTTTTGGCGTCATTGCCGCGTTCGGGCTGACCTTTATTGCCCAGTCGCTGATCGGCTACGAGGGGCTGCTGCGCACGGGCGGCGGCTGTTATCTGCTTTACATCGGCGCGCAGGCCCTGGCCCGCCCGACGCCGGCCGTCGAGGAAGGGCGCGGTCGCGACTCGCTGCTTCGCGGCTTTCTGTCGACCTTTGCCCTGACCGTCACCAACCCGATCACGATCCTGGTCTTTATCGGCATCTTCGAGGCGCTGGGGCTCAGCGGCGCGCGCGCGACTTTCTTGTTTGCCGGCGTGCTGGTCGCCGGGGTCTGGGCCGGGTCGTTTTTGTGGTGGCTGCTGCTGAGTTTTGGGATCGGCATGTTCCGCGGCGTCATCGGGGCCCGGCAGCTCGATTGGATCAGCCGCGGTTCGGGCGCCATCCTGTTCTTGTCCGGGGCCGCGCTCTTGGCGACGACCGCGGTCAGATATCTCGGCGGATGGCGGTGACCGGGCGCCCCGCCGGGGTCGGGGCGGCCACCATCGCGTCGGCGGCGCCCGCCGATCGCGTAACTGTTGACATGGCGGCCGGCGTCAGGCACCGATCGCGCCAATTGCCCAGGGAGGAGGAAAAATGGCGTCACCGACCAAGCTGTCGCATATCGTGCTGCAGACCAACCGCCGGCGCGAGATGATCGATTGGTACTGCACCGTGCTCGGCGCCGAGATTCTCTACGAGGCCGAGCGCATTTCCTTTATCAGCTACGATGACGAGCACCATCGGGTCGCCTTTCTCGACCCGGGGCCGCTCGCCGATCGCGAGCCCGAAGGCCCCAAAGCCGGCCGGGAAGCCGGGCTGCACCACGTCGCCTTCACCTTTGCCACGCTCGACGATCTGATCGACAACTACGAGCGGCTGAAGGCGCTCGGCATCCGGCCGCACCGCTGCGTCAATCACGGGGTCACGACTTCGATGTATTACTACGACCCCGACCACAATCAGGTCGAATTGCTGATCGACAATTTTGCCACCGCGATCGAGGGCAATAGCTATATGCGCCGGCGTCGGGCCGACGACAAAAACCCGGTCGGCATCGCCATCGACCCCGAAGAGCTGGTCGCGCGGGCCCGCGCCGGGCTCAAGCGCGAAGAACTCGCCGCGATCAATTGATCGCGGCAGGCGGCCGGCTCGACGTCGCGCCGGCTGCAGTCCTTTCCAGCCCGGGACCGGCCGGCAGCCGGTCGTGCCGCGTGCGCAGACGCGCGGCCGGCGCCGCCCCGCGCCGCGAGACGAGCCCGCCTACACTCCGGGTCTGCCGCTGACGACAATCGCGACGCCGCCAACCGCGCCTTAAGCTTTGCCGCCTAGTTCGGGCGGCATGATCTCGGTCATGTCGCGTCCGGCCCCGCGGAGGGCGCTGTTGCTACCCGTAGCGCTGCTGTCGCTGGCCACACCCCCCGCCGCTTGGCCAAGCGAGCCGACCCCGATCACGGTGCGGGCGGCGATCTCGGTATGTTTTGCGCCCGAGCAGGATTGCGCCGCGGTCGCGATCGCGGCGATCGACCGGGCGCAACGCCAGGTTCTGGTCAACGCCTACACCCTGACGACCGGCACCGGCATCGTCGCGGCGCTGATCCGGGCCCGCAGCCGTGGCGTCGATGTGCGCCTGATCGCCGACAAGCGCGCACCGTGCACGCGCCGCTCCGGTCTTGACGCGTTGGCCGAAGCCGGAACGCCGGTGTGGATCGACCGCCGGGTCCCGATCGCCCATGCCAAGGTCATGATCATCGACCGCTGGGTAACCCTGATGGGCTCCTACAATTGGACCAAGAGCGCGGCGCGCAATTCGGAAGATCTGAACCTCGTCGCCTCGCCCGAGGTGGCGGCCGCCTATGCCGCGCAATGGGCCCAGCGCGCCGCCCGGTCGGTGCCGTATGGCAGCCGCGCGCAATGGTGCCGGCCGCGGCCGGCGCCCGACCAATTGGGCGCCGAATGAGCCGCGCCGAGGCGGCGGACCGGGCCCTGCGCTAATCGACCTGGGCGAGGTCAAAGAGCCGGTGCAGCCGTTCCGAAAACCAGGCCGCGACGCGCGAGGGCGGCAGTTTGTCGTCGATATCGGGTGCCGCCAGCAATTGCCCGGCCGCCTGCCGCCGCGCCAGCGCCGCGCACATCGCCTGCGACACTTCCGGTCGCGCCTCGATCACCGGCGCCAAATCCTGTTTGGCCAAGGTGTAGATCGTCACCGGGGTCAAAGCGCGGCTCTTTGCGCCGGTCGCTTGCCCGGTCAGCAAGCCGACTTCGCCGTAATGGTCGCCCGGCCCGAGCCGCAAAAGCTCAATTTCGCCCATCGATTGGATCTGGGTGATCGAGATTACGCCGGCGCCCACCACGTGCAGTTCCTGCATGACCATGCCCGGTTCGATCAGCGTGTCGCCCTCGTCATGATGCAAAACCTTGGCCTTGGCGGCCAAGGTTTTGCGCTCCGCCGGGGTCAGATCGGCGAACAGATCGACGAGATCAAAGACGCGTTGGGCGGCGGTCTTTTCCGCTGTGGCGAGCGGCCCCGACCCGGCGGGAGCGGATCCCGGCGTCGCCGCCAGCGCAATCGCGGCGGCGTCGAGATGGCGCGCGATCCGGTCAAACAGTTCGTTCTGGGCACGGGTCGCGTGCGCCAATTCCTCGACAAACACGCGGATCTCGTACTCGACCATGTCGCCGCTGACCGCTTTGACGCTGATCAGCGGCTCCGGGGCGGTGAGCACCAGTCGCGTGTTGAGTATGGCCTGCCGCAGCACTTCGCCCCCGGTCGCGGGCGGCGTTCCGGGTGCGAGCCGCACTGTCACGCTCATGCCGTGAATGCCGGAGGGCGAACTGGAATTGACGATCTTGGCCTTGGCGATCGTGCTGTTTGGGACGATGGCGAGATCGCGCTTGGCAGTCAGAACATGGGTCGCCCGCCAATTGATCTCGATGACCCGGCCCTCGGTGGAGCCGTCGATGCTGACCCAGTCGCCCGGCCGGTAGGGGCGGCTGAAATTGAGCACGATGCCGGAAAACAGGTCGCCCAGCGTGCTCTGCAAGGCCAGACCCAACACGATCGCGATAATGCCGGAAGTCGCCAACAACCCCCGGACCGGCAGATCGAAGACATAAGAGACAATCGCAAAGGCCGCCGCCAGATAGACCAGGCCGGCAAGCAGATCCTGGATCAGCTTGCCTTCGCGCGGACGGTGTTCGGTGACGACAAAGACGCGCAGAAACCCGACCAGAAACCACGCCGCCCACAGCCACCAGACGATCTTTAGCACCGCGTGGACCGCGTCCTCGAACGGCGCCCCGGTCGTTTTCAACGGCTGGTAGGGAACGATCCCGGCGCGCAACAGCACCACCGTCAGCACCACGAGAAAACCCACGCGAGTAAGGGCGCGGGCGAGCGGCCGGCGGCGCAGCAGCAGATGCGTCAATACGCCGGCGGCAACAAAAATGAACAGTGTGGCGACCAGCGGATCGCGGACTGCGGCCGACGCTGCCGATGCGAGGTCGATCATGCCGCCGGATCTCCGACTTGGTTCGCCCCGGCGAATTTAGGCGCGCGCCGTTTCTTCCGCCAGCTTGGCAGCGCGCCGCGTTCCCGGCGCCGACGGCGGCCGATGACCGGCGGCGCGGCGCCGTCAATCCCTATCCCGCCGAAATTCCCCGGCAGTGCGGCGAAAACCCGCGACCCTTCGCGTTGCGCAGCGGGATCGGGTATAGAGCGAGCTCGGCTGCCGGTGGAGGTCGCTCGCCGATGATCGTTGTCTTTCTAATGCTTGCCGCGCCATGACCGGTGATCCGGGGGCGCCCACAGCGATACGCTATGGAGCGGTGGCGCAGGCGCTGCACTGGCTGATCGCGGCGCTGGCCGTCGTCATCGTCACCCTCGGCCTGGCCGCGACCTCGGCCCCGCACAATTCCGCCGCCCGCGACGATTTGCTGATGCTGCACCGCTCGGTCGGGTTGACGATCCTGGCTCTGATGGTGGTTCGCGCGGCATGGCGGCGCTGGCACCCGCCGCCGCCGCTGCCGGCGACCCTCGCCCGGATCGAGGCGCGCCTCGCCCATTCGACCCATATCGCGCTCTATATCCTCTTTATTCTGATGCCGATGGCCGGCTATCTCGGCTCGGCCGGAGCCGACCACGCCGGCCGCTTCTTTGGGCTCGCGGCGATCCCGCGGCTGATCCCGGTCAACCCGCGTCTGGCGCAATGGGCGATCGCCGCTCATTTGCTCGGCCAATATCTTGTCTATGTGATCGTCGGTTTGCACGTCGCCGGCGCCGCCTACCACGCGCTGCTGCGGCGCGACGGCGTTTTTGAGCGGATGCTGCCGGTGCCGGGTAGGGCGCGTTTTGGCGGCTAACCGGGAGCCGAGGCGACGAGGCTCAGATGCGTGCGGAAATAGGCCAACGCCTCGCCGAGGCTGCGCGCCACGCGCAATTTCTGGCGGCCGCTTTGCACGGTGTATTCGATCGGCCGCGCCGGTGAGGCGGCGGTCTTGGTGATCGTGAACAGCGGCCATTCATGGGTATGGCGAAACACGGAAAAGCGGGCGACGCCGGGACCGTGATCGATGGCATAATCGCGCCACAGACCGCGGATCACGTGCAGGCTGTAGAGCCCGAGGAGCTGGTTCAATTCGCCGCGGGTAAAGTACAAGGTGCGCTGCCGCGTCCGGTAGTCGCCGAGGCTCAGCACCGTCGCCGTCTTCCGACCCATCTCCGCCCTTCGTCGATTGTCACGAAATTGAAGTGTCGGCGATTTCGCATGGCCCGTCCAGCAGGTCGCTGGCGCTGTGGCGTTCAGCCGCCGCATTGGGCGCCGCGCATTTGGCGCCGCAGCGATTTGTCTGCGCGCGACGGCGGCGGGCCCGACGCCGGGTTCCGGCCGCCGGGCGACAATCCGCGATGCCTCAGGCGGCCCCGCGCCGGGGGGCCCCCTGCCCATCCGAGGGAGAAGCGATTGGACGAAATCGAATGCATTGTGGTCGGCGCCGGAGTGATCGGGCTTGCCGCCGCCCGCGCCTTGGCGCAGGCCGGCCATCAGGTTGTCGTGGTCGACCGCGCCGCGACGATCGGCTTTGAAACCTCCTCGCGCAACAGCGAGGTGATCCACAGCGGCATCTATTATCCGCAGGACAGTCTGAAGGCGAAAACCTGCGTCGCCGGCCGCCGTCGGCTCTATGAGTATTGCCGCGAGCATGGCATCGGCCACCGCCGGCTGGGCAAGCTGATCGTCGCCGCCGACGAGGCCGAGCTGCCGGCGCTCGACCGCCTGGCCGCGGCCGCCCGCGCCAATGGCGTCGACGACCTCGAGCGCTTGAGCGCGGCCGAGGCGCAGCGCCTGGAGCCGGAGCTGCGCTGTGTTGCGGCACTCTATTCGCCATCGACCGGGATCATCGACAGCCATGCGCTGATGCTTGCCTATCAGGGCGAGGCCGAGGCCGCCGGCGCGGTGGTGGTGCTGCGCACGCCGGTTTTGGCCGGCGAAGTCGTGAATGACGGTTTCACGATCGAGATCGGCGGCGCCGAGCCCGGCCGGGTGCGCTGCCGCTGGCTGGTCAATGCCGCCGGTCTTTACGCCCCGGCCTTTGCCGCCGCCATCGCCGGCGTGCCGGCTGCGACGATCCCGCCCGCCTATTTCTGTCGCGGCGTCTATTTCACGCTCGCCGGGCGCTCGCCCTTTCGCCATCTCGTCTATCCGGTGCCGCCGGCCGGCGGGCTCGGCGTCCACATCACCCTCGACCTCGCCGGCCAGGCCCGGTTTGGCCCCGATGTCGAGTGGATTGCGGGGATCGATTACAGCCTCGACGCCAGCCGCGCGGCGGCGTTTTACGCGGCGGTACGGCGCTATTGGCCGGGGCTGCGCGACGGCGCCTTGCAGCCGGGCTATGCCGGCATCCGCCCCAAGATCAGCGGCCCGAGCGAACCCGCGGCCGATTTTGTCGTGCAAGGCCCGCAAGATCATGGCGTCCCCGGGCTCGTCAACCTCTACGGGATCGAGTCGCCGGGGCTGACCGCCTCGCTGGCATTGGCCGACGAGGTCGTCGCGCGGCTTTGCCATCGGTGCGAGCCGCGCCCGAGGGCGGCCTTATAATCGGAATCACCGCTTCCCAGATTGTCCCCATCTCCATTGCCACCGGCGCAGCCAGGTTGTGGCGCCGGCCAAGCGAGGCGCGACAATGCTGATCGGTGTCCCCAAAGAAACCAAAACCCACGAATACCGGGTCGGGCTCACCCCGGGCAGCGTGCGCGAACTGGTTCATCACGGGCATCGGGTCGTGGTCGAGACCGGCGCCGGCGCCGGCATCGGTTTTGACGACGCGGCCTACGAAACCGCCGGCGCGCGCGTGGTCGGCGACGCCGGCGCGGTGTTCGCCGCGGCCGAGATGATCGTCAAGGTCAAAGAGCCGCAGCCGCCGGAGATCGCGCTGCTGCGGCGCGGGCAGATCCTGTTTACTTATCTGCACCTCGCCGCCGATCGGGAGCTTGCCGCCGCATTGATCGCCTCGCAAGCGGTGGCCATCGCCTATGAGACCGTGACCGACGCCCGCGGCGGGCTGCCGCTGCTGGCGCCGATGAGCGAAGTTGCCGGCCGCATGGCGGTCCAGGTCGGCGCCCACTGCCTCGAAAAAGAGCAAGGCGGCATCGGCGTGCTGCTGGGCGGCGTGCCGGGAGTGCCGGCCGCCAAGGTGGTCATCCTCGGCGGCGGCGTCGCCGGAACCAATGCCGCCCGCATGGCGATGGGGATGGAAGCCTATGTCACGGTCATCGACCGCTCTCTGCCGCGGCTTTACGAGCTCGATTTGCAGTTCGGCGCGCAGCTCCACACCCTTTACGCAACCATGGAGAATATCGAGCGCGAGGTGGCGGCCGCCGATCTGGTCATCGGTGCGGTGCTGATCCCGGGCGGGGCGGCGCCCAAACTCGTCAGCCGGGCGCTGGTCCGCGCGATGAAGCCGGGGGCGGTCATCGTCGACATCTCGATCGATCAGGGCGGCTGTTGCGAGACGAGCCGGCCGACCACCCATGCTCAGCCCACCTATATCGACGAAGGGGTGGTGCATTATTGCGTGACCAACATGCCGGCGGCGGTGGCGCGCACCTCGACCCAGGCGCTCAACAACGCCACCTTGCCCTTTGTGCTGACGATCGCCACGGAGGGTTGGCGGCGGGCCCTGGCCGTCGATCCGCATTTGCGCGACGGCCTCAATATTTGCGGCGGGCGAGTGGCGCATCCGGCGGTCGCCGGCGATCTCGGCCTGCCGTTCACCCCGGCCGAACAGGCGCTGCGCGAATGAGCCGGGACCAACAAAGCAATCTTTTCGCCGATGTTCAGCTTTTATTCTATGGAAGCGCTGCCAACCGCTCCCTATCTCGGGTCAAAAGCTCTTCGGACGGGCCCGTGTGAGACGGGGACATGATGCTCAATTCGATCATCCCTTTGCCGCACGTCGACGAGTTTTTGGAAGCGCCCGCCGGGTTCGAGGCGCCTGGCTTCACCCGCATCGACGATGCCGCAATCGCCGCGATTACCGACCTCTACCGTGAAATTCTGCCCGATGGCGGGGTGATCCTCGATGTGATGTCGAGCTGGGTCAGTCACCTGCCACCGGAAGCCGCCTATGCCCGGGTCGTGGGGATCGGCCGCAACGCCTGCGAGCTGGCCGAAAATCCCTTTCTCGACGAATGGCGGGTGCAGGATTTGAACCGTGACCCGCGCTTGCCCTTCGCCGGCGGCGAATTCGACGCGGCCACCTTGTGCGTGGCCGTCCATCAATTGACGCGCCCATGCGAGGTGATCCGGGAAATCGGGCGGGTGCTCAAGCCGGGGGCGCCGCTGGTTCTGACGTTTTCCGAGCGGTGTCGCCCGACGCGGCCGATCGGCTGCTGGTGTCTGCTCGACGAGGCCAGCCATCTTTGTCTGATCGCCCATCATTTTGCCGAAGCCGGCAATTTTGCCGAGGTCCGCTGTCTCGACCGGACGCCGGCCGGCGGCGGCGATCCGCTTTATGCCGTCGTCGGGCGCAGCCTCGGCCCGGCTCCCCCCGGCACGGCCGATTAAACGCGCGCGCGGCAATCAGCGGTCATAGGCAACCATCGCCGCAAGCGGCACATCGATACGGCTGCGGCCTTGCAGAAAACTCAGTTCGATGATGCAGCCGGCCGCCGTAACAACGCCGCCCCGGCCGCGAATAAGGTCGATCGCCGCCCGCATCGTGCCGCCGGTCGCCAACAAATCGTCGAGAACCACGACCCGCTGGCCGGGCGCCACCGCATCCGCTTGCATTTCGATCGTATCGCTGCCGTATTCGAGATCGTAGGTATAGCGCACCGTCGGGCCGGGCAATTTGCCCTGCTTGCGGATCATCACAAAACCGCAGCCCAGGGCGAAGGCGACCGGGGCGGCGACCAGAAAGCCGCGCGATTCGATGCCGACGAGCAACTCCGGCCGGTGCGGGCTCAGCGCCTCGGCGAGCCGGCTGACGGTCGTGCGCCACGCCTCGGGATGGGCCAACAAGGTCGATATGTCGTAGAACAGGATGCCGGGCTTGGGAAAATCGGGAATGGAGCGGATGTGTTGCTTGAGATCCATGGCGCCGTCCTCGACCGCGGGCCGGCCGTGCAAACGCCGGCCCCTGCCGCTTAGCCGTTTTTGATCCGCTTGGAAAGATCTCGATCGCGGCCTGCCATGCCCGCTGTTGGACCCTAGATGGCCGCCGCCGCAGCCACGCTTGTCGCGACCGAAGAGGACAAAACACTTGTCCTCAAAGCCGAGGGCGAATGGCTGCTGGCCACCGCAGCCGAGCTCGATCGCCGCTTGCGGCAGCTTGATCCGCCGCCGCACCAGCCGATCGCGATCGATCTTGGCGGGCTCGATCGCATCGACAGCGCCGGAGCGTGGCTGCTGCTGCGCGCCGAGCTTGAGCTCACCGCCCGCGGCAACCCGGTCGAGCTGCGCAATCTCGATCCGACCTTCGCCCCGTTATTCGAGCAAGTGCGCGCCGGCGGGTCATTGTCGCCGGTGGCGCATCCGCGTCCCGATCACCACACGCTGGTCGGCTTTCTCGCCCGGCTCGGCGCCGTCACGCTCGGTCTCTGTGCGCGCACCTACCGGCTGCTGGGGTTTTTTGGCCTGGTGTGCGCGACGATGATGCGCCTGACGCTGCGTCCCGGCCGGCTGCGGCTGACCGCGATGGTTGCGCAGATGGAGCAGACCGGGGTCAACGCGCTGGCGATTGTGGGTCTGCTCGCCTTTCTCGTCGGCGTCGTCATTGCCTATCAGGGGGCCGACCAGCTGCGCCGGTTCGGCGCCGAGATCTACACCGTCGATCTGCTCGCGGTCGGCATTCTGCGGGAATTGGGCGTGCTGATGACCGCGATCATCATCGCCGGCCGTTCCGGCAGCGCGTTTACCGCCGAGATCGGCACGATGCGGGTCACCGAAGAGATCGACGCGATGCGCACCCTCGGTCTCGACCCGGTTGAAGTGCTGGTCGTGCCGCGCCTGCTGGCGCTGTTGCTGACCCTGCCGATGCTGACCTTGTACGCCGATCTGATGGGATTGCTGGGCGGTTCCTTGATGGCGCGCGCCGCGCTTGGGATTGCCTTTCCCGAGTTTTTGAGCGAGTTGCGCAATGCGGTCGGCACCCGCACCCTGTGGATCGGGGTGGTCAAGGCGCCGTTTTTCGCCGCGATCATCGCGATGATCGGCTGCTATGAGGGGTTCCAGGTGTCGCGCAGCGCCGAGAGCGTGGGCCGGCAGACGACGCTGGCGGTGGTCGAGGCGATTTTTCTGGTGATCGTCGCAGACGCCGCCTTTTCGGTGTTCTTCTCGGTGCTGCGAGTTTGACGTGAAGCCCGCGCCGCCGCAGCAACCGATCATCTCTGTGCGCGGCCTTGTCAACCGCTTTGGCGCTGAAACCGTCCATGACGGGCTCGACCTCGAGGTCTATGCCGGCGAGGTGCTTGGCGTGGTCGGCGGTTCGGGCACCGGCAAATCGGTATTGCTGCGCACGATCATCGGGCTCAATCGGCCGGCGGAAGGCACGATCGAAGTGTTTGGAACCGACCTCCTGGCGCTGGCGGAAAGCGAGCGGCGGGAGATCGAAAAGCGCTGGGGTGTCTTGTTCCAAGAGGGGGCGCTGTTCAGCTCGCTGACCGTCGCCCAGAACATCGAGGTGCCGCTCAAGGAATTCTACGACCTGCCGCGCGGGCTGATGGACGAGATCGCCGCGCTCAAGATCGGGCTGGCCGGCCTGCCGGAGGACGCGGCGGCAAAATTCCCGGCCCAGCTCTCCGGCGGCATGCGCAAGCGGGCCGGTCTCGCCCGCGCGCTGGCGCTTGATCCCGAGATCCTGTTCCTCGACGAGCCGACCTCGGGGCTCGATGCGATCGCGGCCGCCGAATTCGACCAACTGATCCGGGATTTGCAACAAAGCCTGGGGCTGACGGTGTTCATGGTCACCCACGATATCGACAGCCTGTTCGCGGTCTGCGACCGGGTGGCGGTGCTGGTCGACAAGAAAATCCGGGTCGGAACGCTCGATCAGATCCTGCGCGACGACCACCCGTGGATCCGCAACTATTTCCATGGGCCGCGCGGTCGGGCCGCAAGTGCGGCGCAAGCCGGGGCGGCGCGTTTGGCCTTGTCAGACCCGGCCTGAACCGCTTTCAACCAGGGAAGCAAGAATGGAAACGCGGGCACATTACGTCGCGGTCGGGGTGTTCATATTGCTGGCGATCTCGGCCGCCTTCGCCGCGGTGCTGTGGCTCGGCCGGGTTGAATTTCGCGAGCGGCTGAGACCCTATTACATCTTCTTCCGGGGCTCGGTTGCCGGGCTTAGCCGCGGTTCGCAGGTCCAATATAACGGCATCCCGGTCGGGCGCGTCAGCGACATCCGTGTCGACAAAGACAATATCGCCCAGGTTCAAGTCACGGTGCTGATCGACACCAGTCTGGTCGAAATCAGGACCGACGCCCGCGCCTATCTCGACACCAACATCCTCAGCGGGGTGGCGACCATCCAGATCCGCGGCGGCACCCAGCAGGCCAGCATCCTCGAACCCGCGCCGGGCCACGAACATCCGATCATCAAGGCCGGGCGCACGGAACTCGAAGAGGTCAAATCCTCGTTGCCGCAGCTCGTCAGCGACCTGCGACACGCCTCGAAAAGCCTCAATCAACTGCTCGACGAGCGCAATCTTCAGGCGGTCGCCGACAGTTTGCAGAATGTCCGCACCTTTACGGCCGCCTTTGCCGCCCACAGCCAGGATCTGGGCGCGGTTATCGACAACGCCAATGCCGGCATGGCGCAGTTCAAGACCCTGCTCGCCGATATCGACCACAGTTATACCATGCGCGGCGGACTGAAGGACCAGGTGTCGCAAACCCTCAAAAGCTACGACAAGGTGGCGGCCAGCCTTAACGACGTAGCCAACCAGCTGCGCTTGGTTCTGGCCGAAAACCGGCCGGGATTGCATGATTTTGTCGACACCACGCTGCCCGGGATCGACGATCTGGTCAGCGACGCCCGCCGCCTGACCGACAATATGAACCGGTTCGTCATCGAACTGCAGCGCGACCCGACGCGTCTGTTGTTTGGCGACCGGCGCCAGGGATACCAGCCGCGATGAGATCCGCATCGACGCAGCGGATCGGGCGTCGCGGGATCGCGGCGGGAATGGCGCTCGGCCTTGCCGGCTGCGCCGGATTGTTTGTGGCCAGCGCGCCGGGCAAGCTCTATCGCCTGCCGCCGGCCGACAATTTTTCCGCGGGACTGCCGCGATCCTCGGCTCTGCTGGTGATCGACCGGCCACAGGCGCCGGCCGGCATCGACACCGATCGGATTGCGCTCAGCGCCTCGCCGCTGACGCTCGACTACTTCGCCCAATCCGAATGGACCGACCGGCTGCCGGATCTGATGCAGAGCCTGCTGCTCGCGTCGTTCGAGAACAGCGGCGCGATTACCGCAATCGACCGGAACACCGGCGGGCTGCGCGCCGATTATGTGCTGCGCACCGAGATTCGCCATTTCGAGGCAGTCTATGAGACCCAGAACGCGCCGCCCCGCATTCGGGTCGCGCTGATTGTCCGGCTCGAATCGGTGCGCGAGCGGTCGATTCTCACCCAGCGCCGCTTTGAAGCCCGGGTGCCGGCGGCGGCGAACGACGTGCCCGCGATCGTCGCCGCCTTTGCCGCGGCGACCGATGCGGTGCTGCGCGAGATCGTCGAATGGACCCTGTCCAATCCGTCGTTGACCCGGCCTCCGCCTCGGCTACTGTGAACCCGTTTCGTTCACGGGGGGTGGTGTTGGGGCCAAAGAGCGGACCGATCAGATTGCGGGTCGACCGAGCCGAGATCGCCGAGATGCGGGCAGCGGCCGAGGTCATCGGCGAGATCGGCAATGTGCTGGCCGGCGTGCCCGGCGGCATTTTGGCGGCCCTCGGCCAGGCGATGGTCGAGTGGCGCCACTACCCGCCGGGGGATGTCTACGATCCGCGCAGCCATGCGCAGTTTTTCTATCATGTGCATCCGCCGCAGCGCCGCGAGCCGCGCGAACACGGCCATTTCCACACCTTTATGCGCGCCGAGGGGATGCCGGCCGCGGCGCGGCCATTTGTCCTGCCCGAGACCGCGATCGCCGACGCCGCACCCTCCCCGCCGCAGGCCGCGCCATGCAAGCGCGGCGGCCGCGAAGAGGTCAGCCATATCATCGCCATCGCGCTCAGCCCCGAGGGGCAGCCGATCCGGCTGTTCACAACCAATCGTTGGGTCACCGGCGAAACCTGGTACCGGGCCGACGACGTCATCCAAATGCTCGACCGCTTTACTCTTGGCGGCGGCGACGGCCCGCGGCTGGTCAACCGTTGGCTCAGCGCGACCATGCGCCTGTTCCGTCCTCAGATCGCCTGCCTCCTACACCTGCGCGACGAGGCGATCATGGGCTGGCGCCGGCGGCGGCGCAGCAATGTGCTCGAAGACACCCGCATCGAGGTGACCTCGGGCTTTGACATCGACCTCGCCGGGCAATTGGCCTTCCTCGACCGGCTTGAAGCCGAACCGCGCGCGGCCGCACCCGGTCGCCCGGCATGGTCGCTGCGACTGGCCGAAGGCTGGGGCGACGGCCAGGCGGGGTGAGCTGCACCGCCGCCAATGCGCCGGCGTCTGGGTCAATGCGCCGGCGTCTCGGGGGCGCGCGGTGGCAGATTGCCGGCATTGAGGCAATCCTGGTACTTCGCCTCGCGCTTGGCGTTCGATTCGGGCGAGAAATCGGGGAATGCCGCCTGCGCCTGCTTGGCGCAATTGTCCATGCCCTTCCATCTCTGCATCGTGCTGTTGCCTTGACCGGTCGCCTGCGCCGCGCCGGCCACCAGCGTGAGCGCCATCGCCCAGCCCCAAATCCGCCACCGCATCACGTGCCATCCTCCTTGCCGGTTTGCATCGCCGATCGTCGCGCCGATTATACGCCCGATCGGGGCCACGCCATGGCCCGCCGGGCAGGGGTAGCGATCGCGGCCAGGCCTGTTTGGCACCGCGATCCGCCGGGCGGGCCGGTCGCCCGTCGGCGCGCTGGGGCGGCGGCGCAAACCCACCGCGCGCCAAGGGCCCGTCGCCAAATCCCGATCACATGATCGTGAGTCGTGGCGCCCGGCCCGCCATGCCGTGTCCGGATGCTTCGGCCGGCTCGCGAGTTGGTGTAAAAGCCGTCTGCCGCGCGCCGCAGTGGCGCCAGGCCACGCACATTTGCAGGGGAGATCCGATGACGCCTTCGATGATGGGCCGGCTGGTCAGCGTCTGTTTGGCCGCGGTGGTTGCCGCGGCCGGTGCTGCAGCGGCGGTTGACGTCACCGCCGTCGTCAAGGAGCGGCAGGCGACGATGAAGCAGCAGGCCAAGGATATGGGCGCGATCAAGGCGTTTCTCGACGGCAAAGGCGACCAGGCGACAGCGCAGACGGCGGCGACCGGGCTCACCCAGACCACCGCCAAGATCCCCGACCTGTTCCCGCCCGGAAGCGACAAGCCAAGCCCGAGCGGCGAATTTGCGCCCAAGGCGGCGATCTGGACCGATTGGAACAAGTTTCTCGATGCGCAAAAGGCGGCCCACAGCAAGGCCGAGGCGCTGCTTGCGGCGGTCAAGGGCGGCGACAAGGCGGCGATCCAGACCGCCTTTGCCGATCTCGGCAAAAATGGCTGCGGCAACTGCCACACCAATTTCCGGCAAAAGCTGAAACCCTGAGAGCCGCTGCGCTCGCCGTCGTCGCGGCGGTCGCGCTGACAGCAAGTTCGCCGGGCCGCGCATCGGCCGCATCGGTTGGCGCAAGCGCAACCCCGGCGGCTCCGACGCTGAGCCCGGACGAGGCGGGCGCGATCGAACGCGGCGCCTATCTCGCCGCCGCCGCCGGTTGCGCGACATGCCACACCGACACCCGCCATGGTGGCCCGCCTTATGCCGGGGGTCGAGCGATCGCGACCCGCTTTGGCACGCTTGTTACGCCCAATATCACCTCCGATCGTGAAACCGGCATCGGCCGATGGCGCCTGGCCGATTTTGCGGCTGCCTTGCGCTGGGGGGTCGCCCCAAGCGGCTCGCATTACTTCGCGGCCTTCCCCTTCCCGTTCTACAACCGGCTGACCGCGCCCGACCTCGCCGACCTCTGGGCCTTTCTCAAACGGGTCCCGGCGGTGCGGCAGCCCAACCGTGCCGGCCACCCGCTGTGGTTCGCCGCGCTGCGCAACGCCGTCGCCGTGTCTGTGACCCCCTTTCCGGGGCCTTGGCGGCCCGATCCCGAGCGTGACGCGGTCTGGAACCGCGGTGCCTATCTCGTCGCCACGGTGGGGCGTTGCGGCGATTGCCACACGCCGCGCGACTGGCTCGGCGCACCCGACCGGACACGCTTTCTGGCCGGCGGCAGCGGCAATGATGGCAAGCCGAGCCCGAATATCACCCCCGACGACGCGACCGGGATCGGGTCATGGAGCTCCGACGACATCGTCAACCTGCTGAAAACCGGGCAAAAGCCCGATTTCGATTTTGTCGGCGGCGCGATGGGCGAGATCGTCGACGCGACATCAAAGTTGACCGACGCCGATCGCCACGCGATCGCGGTTTATCTCAAATCGCTGCCGCCGATCCGCTCGGCAACCGCGGCAAAAAAAGAGTGACGCCGGGGGTGCTCGGGTCTGTCGCGCGCGCCTCCGACTTCCTATGATGGCTCTTTCCCCGAGCGCGGAGCGGCTCTCGCGGGCGTGCCGCGGGCGCGGCGTGGGCCGGGTTCCGCGGTCCTCGGCCGCCGCGCGAGGCGGGGGATGCCACGACGCGGAGACAGGAGCCGGTGTTGGAACGAGGGCGACGGCAGCAGGGCTTGGCGCGTTTCGAGCGCATCGCGTTGGTGTTGTCCGGTTGCCAGGCGCTGGGGGCCTATCAAGCCGGCGTCTGCGCGGCCCTCGAACAAGGCGGCATCCGCCCCGACTGGATCGCCGGCAGCGGGATCGGTGCGGTCACCGGCGCGATTGTCGCCGGCAACCCGCCGCATCGGCGGATTGCCGCCCTGCGCCGCTTCTGGCAGGAATTGAGCCGGCTGGCCCGGCGCCGGGCCGGTTGGCGGCGACGCTGGTGGTCGACCTTCGCCGGCATGCGGCGGCTGATCGCCGACCCGGAAGACCTGTTGCCGGCGAGCCCCGGGCAGCCGCCAGTGGCGGCGGCGGAACTCTGTGAATTGATCAACAACGCCGTCGATTTCGGCCGCCTCAACTCGGGCGCCGTGCGGTTGATGCTCGGCGTGCGTGATTTCCGCACCACCGCCGAGCGGTTTTTCGACAATGACCGCGATGTGCTGACCGCCGATCATATCCTGGCCGCAGCACCGCTCGCGGGATTGCCGCCGGTTGCGCTCGGCGGCCGGCGCTACGGCGGCGGCAGCGCGGTGTCGGTCGCCGCCCTCGATCGCGCCCCGCCCGCCGACACGCTGTGCTTTGTCATCGACGGCTACGACCCCTCGCCGGGCGGCACGAGCCGCGCGGCGCGCGAGATCGCCGCCATGCAACGCACCCATGATTTGCGGCGCATGATCGCGCTGTTGGGCGAAAGGCTGCCGCCGGCGGCGCGGCGCGAAGCCGATATCCGCCGCTGCCTGGCCGAGGGGCGGGAGGCGACGATGACCATCCTGCGGCTTGTCCATGACGACGGCGCCGCGGGGCTCGCCGCCAAGGTCACGGATTATTCGCCGGCGGCGTTGACCGCGCGCTGGCGGGCCGGCGAAAGCGACGTGCTGGCGAGCCTCGCCCACCCGCGTTGGTTGGCGCCGCCGCCGCGTCTGGCCGGGATCGTCGTCCACGAGGTGCGCGGCGGGGTGGTCGCTTCGCAGCGCTGATCAACACCCGCCGCCGCGCCGACAAGCGCCGGCCGACCGCGCGTGATCGCGATGCGCCCGAGGGTGGATTGCGAGGCCCGCGAACACCTTGCCTAAGGGTTTGTCAAGCCAAATATACAGTTGAAATAAAAGGGATTCTGATATGGGATGCTTTCGCCTGAAAATGGATAGACCAACCGGGTTGTCAGGACGAACCGGAGAAGCCGGGCAATCCTGTGTCGTAAACAACAAGAGGGCCTATGCTCTACGATGCCTATCAGGCGCAAAACGACATTTTCGGTCCGATACGGTTGATGGCCGGGACGGCCAGCGAATGGCTCGGCCATTCCTGGCTGCCGATCGGAGATTTGCCGTTTGTGCGCGGTGCCGCCGCCGCGATGGAGTTGTTGTCCCATGCCGGACTGTCGCATGAACGGCCTGACTTCCGGATCCACAAGGTAACGGTCGACGGAGCCGAGATCACCGTCCGCGAGGAAGTCGTCGCCTCGCATCCCTTTTGCAACCTCATTCATTTCCGCAAGGAACTCAGCCGTGAGGAGCCGACCGTCCTGGTCGTGGCGCCGCTTTCCGGCCATTTCCCGACGCTGCTGCGCGTCACCGTCGAGACCTTGCTGGCCGACCACAACGTCTATCTGACCGACTGGATCAACGCTCGCGACGTCCCGCTGCTCTACGGGCGCTTCGGCCTCGACGATTTTGTCGAGGTCGTGATGCGCTTTATCCGCCTGCTCGGGCGCCGCACCCATGTCATGGCGGTATGCCAGCCCTCGGTGCCGGTCATGGCGGCGGTGGCGCTGCTCGCCGCGGACAACGATCCGTGCCAGCCCGCCTCGATGATCCTGATGGGCGGCCCGATCGACACCCGCGCCAACCCGACCGCGGTCAACCGTTTTGCCAAGGCGCATTCGCTCGACTGGTTCGAGCGGACCGTGATCACCTCCGTGCCGGCGCGCTATCTCGGCGCGTTTCGCCGCGTCTATCCGGGCTTCTTGCAGCTCGCCGGCTTTCTGAGCATGAATTTCGACCGCCATGTCTCGGCGCATTGGACGATGTTTCGCGATCTCGTCCGCGGCAGCGGCGAAAGCGCCGCCCAGACCCGCGCTTTTTACGACGAATACACGGCGGTCATGGACCTGCCGGCCGATTTCTATCTCGAGACGGTCGAGCGGGTGTTTCATCGCCATGATCTGCCGCTCGGCCGGTTTTACGTTGGCGGCCGGCTGGTCGAACCCGCCGCGATCCGCGAGACCGCGCTGATGACGGTCGAGGGCGAGCGCGACGATGTCTGTGGACCGGGACAGACGGTCGCGGCCCACACGCTGTGCCCGGCCATACCGCCGGCAAAAAAGACCCACCACCTCCAGCTCAAAGTCGGCCATTATGGCGTTTTCCACGGCCGCCGCTGGCAGACCGAGACCTATCCCAAGGTCAAGTCGTTCATCCGGGCGCAAGGCTAGCCGGTCGCCGCGGTCGGCGGTTGTGGAGATGACGGAGCGTCCGTGGCGGCGCGGGCTCGCCGCGACGCAGAGTTGAGGGAGGGAGTGCATGCCACTGGGCGGCAAGGTCATCATCACTTGCGCCGTCACCGGGTCGATCCACACCCCGACGATGAGCCCCTATCTGCCGCTGACGCCGGACGAGATCGCGCGCGACGCGATCGCGGCGTCCGAAGCCGGGGCCGCCATCCTGCATTTGCATGCGCGCGACCCGAAGGATGGGCGGCCAACCCCCGATCCCGACGTGTTCATGCAATTCCTGCCGCGGATCAAGCAGGCGACCGGTGCGGTGGTCAACATCACCACCGGCGGCGGCCACGGCATGTCGCTTGAAGAACGGCTCGCCGCCCCGCTGCGCGCCCGGCCGGAGATGTGCTCGCTGAACATGGGGTCGATGAATTTCGGGCTCTACCCGATGCTCGGCCGCTACAAGGATTGGAAATATCCCTGGGAGCCGCAGCATCTGGCAATGACCCGCGACTTTATCTTTCGCAATACCTTTGCCGACATCGAGCGCATTTTAAAGGATCTGGGCGAAGGTTGCGGCACCCGGTTCGAGTTCGAGTGCTATGACGTCGGCCACCTCTATAACCTCGCGCATTTCCTCGAGCGCAAACTGGTCAAGCCGCCGCTGTTTGTGCAGACGATCTTTGGCATCCTCGGCGGCATCGGCGCCGACCCCGACAACCTGGTTCATATGAAACACATCGCCGACAAATTGTTCGGCAACGACTACGCCTGGTCGGTCTTGGCCGCCGGCCGGCACCAGCTGCCGCTGGTCACGATGGCCGCGATCATGGGCGGCAATGTGCGGGTCGGGCTCGAGGATTCGCTGTGGATCGGGCGCGGCAAACTCGCCACCAGCAATGCCGACCAGGTCAGCCGCATCCGCTCGATCGTCGAGAATTTGTCGCTCGAAATCGCCAGCCCCGACGAGGCGCGCGCGCTGCTCGCGCTGAAGGGCGGCGACGATGTCGGCTTCTGAACAAGGGCTGCGGCAATGATCGACAAGCGGGTCAACAGCCTCGCCGAGGCGGTCGCCGGCATCAAGGACGGCGCGGTCGTGCTGTGCGCCGGGTTTGGCGGCGCGGGCCTGCCCGATGCGCTGTGCGAGGCGATCATCGAACAGGGCGCGCGCGATTTAACCGTCGTCGCCAATAATGCGGGCGTCGGCCGCACCGGGCTGGCCGCGCTGATGGCGGCCGGGCGGGTGCGCAAGATCATCTGCTCGTTTCCGCGCAGCTCGGGCAGTGTCGTCTTCGAAGAGCTGTACAGCGCCGGCAAGATCGAGCTCGAACTCTTGCCGCAGGGCACGTTGAGCGAACGCATGCGCTGCGCCGCAGCCGGTTTGGGCGGCTTCTATTCGCCGGTCTCGGTCGGCACGCGGCTCGCCGAGGGCAAGGAGCATCGCGAGATCGACGGCCGCATCTACGTGCTCGAAAAGCCGTTGAAGGGCGATGTCGCACTGCTCGCCGCCGACCGCGCCGACCGCTGGGGCAACCTGACCTTTCGCAAATCCCAGCGCAATTTCAACCCGACGATGGCCATGGCGGCCGATCTCGCAATCGCCCAGGTGCGCCGCATCGTCGAACTCGGCGAGCTCGACCCGGAGGTGATCCATACCCCCGGCATTTTTGTCGACCGCGTCGTGCAAGTCACCTTCTAGCTGTCGAGCGAGACGGGCAATGCTGACCTTGTATTTCTCGCCGGGTTCGAGCGCCATGGCGACCCACATCGCGCTGCACGAAATCGGCGTGCCGTTCGAGACCAAACTCGTATCGCTGGCCAGAGGCGAGCAGCACTCGCCCGAATATCTGAAGATCAACCCGGAGGGCAAGGTCCCGACATTGTTTGTCGACGACCGCAAGCTGACCGAGGTTGCCGCCACCCTCTATTATCTCGCCAGGCGTTATCCCGAGGCGGGGCTGTGGCCGGCTGGCGGCCTCGACGAAGAGGCCGAGGCGATTTCATGGATGTCGTTTATCGCCTCGACGGTCCACCCCGCCCGTCGCGTCGGGCTCGAACGCTGGAAAGAGGTGTTCAGGCTTGCCGAGGGGCGGCTCGACAACCGGGATTGGGCGGTGGGCGGGCGCTATTCGATCGCCGACATTCACCTGTTCCGCCTCTATTGGCGGTTCAAGACCACGACCAACCCGGCGGCCGGTGAATACCCGGGCCTCGATCGCCATTTCGCGCGCATGATGGCGCGCCCGGCGGTGCAAAAGACGATCGACATCGAAAGCCGCGTCGACTGACCGGGCCGCCTATCGCAGAACCCAAAAACCCGGCGCCGAAACCGGGATCTGGGTCGTGCGGCCAGTTGTGAACGGGTTGGTCGCGGAACGCGGCGGCGGGCGCGACCGAGCGGCCGAACGCCGCAGCGAGGGGGCTGAGGCCGCTCAACTCACCACCGCCAGCAGCAGGCGTGCAAACCCGCCTCGGCCGCGCGCCCGGGCGGCGATGACGGCGTCGAAACCAAGGCTGCGGCCAAACCGATGCACCGCAAAAATCAACATCAGAATAACGATGAAGAAATAGGTCCACGGCCAGTTGTAGTAATCGTTGTAGAGGCCCAGCCACAAATTGGCCGCCTGCAACGCACCAATGACCCCCCACAAACGGACGAACAGTCCGAGCAGTAAAGACGCCGCGGTCAGCACCTCCAGACCGTAGACCGCCGGCGCGAACACATAAAAATGCGGCAGAACGATATGATTGACGAAATCGGCCTGGATCTGCAAAGCCGCGGTTTTGCCCAGCCGGATCATCCAAAAGGCGAGACCGGTCTTGCCGAAAGGCTGACCGGGCTCGTCGGTGTAAAGCGGCGGCAGTTTCCACAATGTCGCCTGCCACCACATCGCTCCGATCGACATGCGGAACAAAAGGTTCCACAGGTTTGTGAAGGTCCGCTGGCCGGGGATCGCGACAAAGGCGTAAACCGCCACGGCGAGGCCGGCGGCGAGCAACACCCAGAACACCGGGGTCGGCCAGCCGGGCTTCTCCAAAAAATGGATGATATCGACGAGCGGATTATCCATCAGACGGTTCCCCTCGATCGCGCTTGCCGCTTGCGCGCCAGCCGCGCGCCGCCGCCGCGATCACCGCAAGTGCGGCGGCACTACCCGCGTCTTGTCCCTTTTCAAAATCGCCGCTGGTGACCGCCATCCGGTTGGTCACATGGGCGAAACACAGCACCGCCCGGCGCTGTGCCATGGCAAAAGCATAGAGTGCGGCCGCTTCCATTTCGACCGCGAGAATGCCGCGGGCGCGGGCCTGACGGATTGCCGCCTCGGTCTCGCGAAACGGCGCGTCGGTCGTCCAGGCGGCGCCGCGATAAATCCGCTGCCCGGTTCCCCTCAGCTGGTCGAATGCGGCCGCCGCGAGGGTGGGCTCGGCGTCGACGAATTCGGCCGGCGGCAGATAGTGATAGCTGGTGCCCTCGTCCCGCAGCGCGCGATCGATCAGCACGAAATAAGGGGTTTCGCCTTCCGCCAGGATCTGACCGGCCGAGGTCACGCTGACCAGAAACCGGCAGCCGCAGGCGAACAATTCTTCGGCGAGCAGTACCGCGAAAGCGGCGCCGACCGCGCAACCGATGATGCCGAATTTTTCGCCTTCGTGGTCGAAGGCGTAAAGCTCGGTGTGGTAGCAGGCCCAATGGTCGAGGCGCGAGGCATGACCGGACCGGCGCAGCGATCGCAGAATGTCGCCGTCGGGGTCGAGCACACAGATCTCGGGCACCGGAACCGCGGGGAGCCCCTTCTGCCGGCGCGCTTCGCGCAGCAGATTGGCGGGGGTGAACACCGAGGCCGCGGCGTAATCCTTGCCGGCCAGGATCGGCGGCAGCCAATCGCGGTCGGCTTGCGTCGTCACAAGCGCGGCCGCCTGTGCCGCAAGATCTTATGACCGCGCCGAGAAACCTGAACCATCTCAGGCGTGTTCGACATAGGCGTCGAGCACGTTTTTGTCGCCGGCATGCTCGAAGCGGATCGCGAGCTTGTTGTCCTCGACCGCGAGGACATCGCCATAGCCGAATTTCTGATGGAAGACGCGGTCGCCGACCGCAAACCCGCCGACCCGGCGCACCTCGATGCCGCGCCGCGGCGCCGGCGCGCTGGCCGTCACCAGCGGGATGCGGCGCTCGGCCCAGGACCGTCCCGCCGCCATCGGTTTGGGCTCGCTCGCCCCCGGCCAGCCGCCGACCGCGAACCCGGAATTGCGCACATCAAGGCCCGGCTCGGCGACAAATTCGATATGCTCGGGCGGCAATTCGTCGACAAAGCGCGAGCGCACCGCGCTCTGCCACTGGCCGTGGATGCGGCGGTTGGCGGCAAACGATACATAGCCGCGCCGACGGGCGCGGGTCAGCCCGACATAGGCGAGCCGGCGTTCCTCCTCGAGGGCGGCCAGCCCGCCTTCGTCAAGCGCCCGCTGGCTCGGAAACAGCCCCTCCTCCCAGCCCGGCAGGAACACCGTGTCGAATTCGAGACCCTTGGCGCTGTGCAGGGTCATCAGATTGACCATGTCGCCGGCGGTATCGGCGGCGTTGTCCATGACCAGGCTGACATGTTCGAGAAAGCCGGCAAGGTTCTCGAACTCGGCCATCGCCACCACCAGCTCCTTCAGGTTTTCAAGACGTCCCGCGGCGTCGGGGGAGCGGTCGGCCTGCCACATCGCGGTATAGCCGGATTCGTCGAGCACCACCTGCACAAGATCGGTGTGCCCGACACGACCGGCCTCGGCGCGCCAGCGGTCGAGCGCGGCGATAAAGCCGGCCAGCGCATTGCGCGCCGCCGGACGCAGCCGGTCGCCACGAATGAGCTCGCGCGCCGCCTCGACCAGCGGCAGCCGCTGCTCGCGCGCGACCGCATGCAGCTGCTGCAGGGTGGCGCCGCCGATGCCGCGCCGCGGCGTGTTCAGAATGCGCTCGAAGGCAAGGTCGTCGGCCGGCTGGGCAACCAGCCGCAAATAGGCAAGCGCATCGCGGATTTCCTGGCGCTCGTAAAAGCGCGGGCCGCCAATCACCCGGTAGGGCAGCGCCAAGGCGATAAACCGCTCCTCGAATTCGCGGGTCTGAAAGCCGGCGCGCACCAATATCGCGATTTCGCGCAAAGGGTGGCCCCTGCGCTGCAACGCCTCGATTTCGTCGCCGACCCAGCGCGCCTCCTCGTCGGCGTCCCACAGCCCGCGCACGATCAGCTTGTCGCCCTCGCCGGCATCGGTCCACAACGTCTTGCCGAGCCGCCCGCTGTTATGCGCGATCATGCCCGCCGCGGTCCCGAGAATGCGCGCGGTCGAGCGGTAATTCTGTTCGAGGCGAATGATCCGGGCGCCCGGGAAATCGGTCTCAAAGCGCAGAATGTTGCCGATCTCCGCCCCCCGCCAACTGTAGATCGACTGATCGTCGTCGCCGACGCAGCACAAATTGCGGCGGGCCTGCGCCAACAGCCGCAGCCACAAATATTGGGCGACGTTGGTATCCTGGTATTCGTCGACCAGAAGATAGCGAAATCGGCGATGGTATTCGGCGAGAATGTCGGGATGTTCGGTGAACAAAGTCAGGTTGTGCAATAACAGATCGCCGAAATCGACGGCGTTAACGGTGGCCAGCCGTTCCTGATAATGCCGGTAAATCTCGATCACCCGGCCTTCTGCCAGCCCTTCGCTCTCGCCCGGCGGCACTTTGGCGGGCGGCAGACCGCGATCCTTCCATCGCTCGATGACCGCCAACAGGGCGCGCGCCGGCCAGCGCCGCTCGTCGATATTCTCGGCCGCGAGGATCTGCTTCAAAAGCCGGATCTGGTCGTCGCTGTCGAGGATCGTGAAGCTCGATTTGAGGCCGACCGCCTCGGCGTGGCGGCGCAGGATGCGCGCCGCGATCGCATGAAAGGTGCCGAGCCACAACCCGTCGGCGGCGCGGCCGATCATCGCTTCGAGCCGCTCGCGCATCTCGCGCGCCGCCTTGTTGGTAAAGGTGACGGCCAACAGTTCCGCCGGGAAGGCGCGACGGGTGGCAAGGATATGCGCAAGCCGGGTCGTCAACACCCGCGTCTTGCCGGTCCCGGCCCCGGCCAACACCAATACCGGTCCGTCGATCGCCTCGACCGCGCGCCGCTGCCCCTCGTTGAGAGCGGCCAGATAGGGCGGGGGCGGTGCCACCGGCACCTCGCGGCTGACGACGGGTTCGATCATTGCGGCCAATATAGCAAGCCCGCGGCGGGGATGCAGCGCCGCCCGTGCGCCGGCCTGCGGCGCCCGGATCGCTGTCGCCCGGATCGCCGTCGCCCGTCTAGGCGGCTGGGCGCCGTCGCCCCCGGCGCGCACGAATCGGCAGCCGCGCGGTTGGCTGGCGGGCGGCGGCGCGGTACAACAATATTATGCCCCTTCCATCCCGCCCCTTGCGCATCGGCACGCGCGGCAGCCCGATGGCGCTCAGCCAAACGCGGGCGGTGCGCGACCGCCTGGTCGCGGCGCATCCGGAGCTCGCCGCCCCCGATGCGGTCGAGATCGTGACGATCCGCACCACCGGCGACCGGGTGCAAAACCGGCCGCTCGCCGAGATCGGCGGCAAGGGGCTGTTTGCCAAGGAAATCGACGAGGCGCTGCGCGACCGGCGCGTCGACTTGGCGGTGCATTCGCTGAAAGATCTCGAGACCTGGCTGCCCGACGGCATCGTGATCGCCTGCATCCCGCCGCGTGACGATCCGCGCGACGCGCTGCTGTCGCCGCGCTGGCCGCGGCTCGACAGCCTGCCCAAAGGGGCGGTTGTCGGTACGGCCTCGCTGCGGCGCCAAGCCCAATTGCTGCACCACCGGCCCGACCTCAAGGTCGTCGCGCTGCGCGGCAATGCCGGCACCCGCATCCGCAAGCTCGATGCCGGCGAGGTCGATGCGACGCTGTTGGCGCTGTCCGGTTTGCAGCGGATCGGCTGCGCCGATCGGGCCACCGAGATCCTGCCGCGCGAGATCATGCTGCCGGCCGTCGGTCAGGGGGCGCTGGCGGTCGAATGTCGCGCCGCGGACGAGGCGATACGGGCGTTGTTGGCGCCGCTCGACGATCCGCCCAGCGCCGCCTGCGCGACGGCCGAACGCGCTTTGCTCGCCGCCCTCGACGGTTCGTGCCACACGCCGATCGCGGCGCTCGCCGAAATCGAACATGGCGCGTTGACGATCGAAGGCTTGCTGCTGACCCCCGACGGCAGCCGCGCGATCCGCGCGCGCCGGACCGGCGCCGTCGCCGACGCCGCACTGATCGGCGCCGAACTCGGCGCCGAGTTGCGCGCTCGCGCCGGCCCGGAGTTCGGGCTGGGCCGGAGTTCGGGCTTGGCGACTGACTAGATGTTCTTGGGGCCGAGACCGTCACCGCCGCTGCAGGCTTGCGCATGCAGCCAGTCGCGCACCGAATGCGGACCGTGATACACCTCGGCATAGAGGCCGACCGGCCAGGTCAGCACAAAGACGATGTTGCTGACCACATCGGTATTGCGGTTCTCGCACGGGCCGGGCAGCAAAAACCCGATCGCCAACAGCGCGATCCCGATCGCGAAATAGAGCCCGACCAGTGCGCGCATGGTCCTCCCGGGGCAATCGCGGCCGCGACAAGTTTGGTCCGGCCGCCGGCTCGCTTGAGCGAAGCCTCTCGCCTGGCGAAATGCAACCGTTAATTCCAAATTCTTGGCCGCCGGCAGCTCGCCCGGCCGCGGGATCCCGGTACAAAGCCTTGTGGCCGCCTTCGGCCCCGGCGATCGTCGGTTGCGGTGGCGGCGCGGCGGCGATAGCTTCGCCAAGGAGAGGAAGTGGCGGTGCGATATCTGAGCACCCGCGATGCGCGGGCGACGCCCGAGACGCAGCGGTTTGAGGATGTGTTGCTGGCCGGGCTCGCCGCCGATGGCGGGCTTTACGTGCCCGACCGCCTGCCGCATCTCGACCGCACCGCGCTCGCCGCCCACGCCGCCCTCCCGTACCCGGCGCTGGCCGCGCAGATCGTCGGCCTGTTCGCCGGCGATGCGTTTCCCCCCGGCGCGTTGCTGGACGCCGCGCAGGCCGCCTACCGCGGGTTCCGCCATGCCGCGGTGAGCCCGCTGGTGCAGATCGATCAGCGCCTATGGCTCCTCGAGCTGTTCCACGGCCCCACTCTGGCCTTCAAGGATCTGGCGCTGCAGCTCGTCGGCCAGCTGTTCGATCGGGTGCTCTCCCGCAAGGCGGAACGGGTGACGATCATCGGCGCCACCTCCGGTGACACGGGATCGGCGGCGCTGGCCGCGTGCAGCGGCCGCGAGGCGGTCGACATCTTTATCCTTTACCCGCACAACCGCATCTCCGAGGTGCAGCGGCGGCAGATGACGACCGTCGCCGCCGCCAACGCCCATGCCATCGCGATCGACGGCACCTTTGACGATTGCCAGGACCTGGTCAAGGCGCTGTTTGCCGATGCGCAATTGTGCGGGGCGCTGAACCTCGCCGCCGTCAATTCGATCAACTGGGCGCGGATCGCGGCGCAGACCGTCTATTACTTCGCCGCCGCCGCGGCTCTCGGCGGACCCGGGCGGCCCGTCTCGTTCAGCGTGCCGACCGGGAATTTCGGCAATGTCTATGCCGGCCACATTGCGCGGCGCATGGGACTGTCGGTCGAGCGTCTGGTCATCGGCACCAATCGTAACGATATCCTGGCGCGGTACATCGCCAGCGGCGACATGTCGATCGCACCGGTCGAACCCAGTCTGAGCCCGAGCATGGACATCCAGGTGTCGAGCAATTTCGAACGCCTGCTGTTCGAGTTGAAAGACCGGAACGGGGCGGCGGTCGCCGACGCGATTGCCGCCTTTCGCCGGAGCGGCGCCCTGCCTCGCGCCGAGCGGGAGTGGCGGGCCGCGCGCGGCTTGTTTTCCGCCCACAGAATCGATGACACGCAAACCATGGACATTATCGCCCGCACCTATGCCCGCTCGGGGATGTTGATCGACCCCCACACCGCGGTCGCGGTTGGCGCCGCCGAAGCCGAGCTGGCCGACGGCGGCGGCGCACCGATGGTGGCGCTCGCCTGCGCTCATCCCGCCAAATTTCCCGATGCGGTCGAACGCGCCACCGGCGTCCGTCCAGCCTTGCCGGCGGCGCTCGCCGACCTGTTCGAGCGCCGCGAGCGGATCACGGTTTTGCCCAACGACAAGGCAGTCGTGGCGCGCTATGTTCGCGATCACGCGCGGCGCGGCGGGAGGACCGGATGACGATCGAGCGGTCGCAGCTCAACAACGGTCTGCGGATCGCAACCGACCGGATCGAGACCGTCGACACGGTTTCACTCGGGATCTGGGTCGATGTCGGCACCCGGCACGAGCCGGCCGAGATCAACGGGGTCGCGCATTTCCTCGAACATATGGCGTTCAAGGGCACCGAGCGGCGCTCGGCCCTGGCGATCGCCGAGGAAATCGAGGCGGTCGGCGGCCATCTCAACGCCTACACCTCGCGCGAAAGCACGGCCTATTACGCCAAGGTGCTCAAGGAGGATGTGCCGCTTGCCCTCGACATCCTCGCCGACATCCTGCAGCACTCGACCTTTGAAGCCGAGGAGCTCGAACGCGAGCGCACCGTGATTTTGCAGGAGATCGGCCAGGCCAACGACACGCCGGACGATATCATTTTCGATTATTTCCAGGAACGCGCCTATCCCGACCAGGCGATGGGGCGGCCGGTGCTGGGACGGCCCGAGATCATCCGCCGGCTGCGGCGCGAGGACGTGACCGCCTATCTGCGCGACCATTACGGGGCAAGCCATATGGTCCTGGCCGCGGCCGGCAACCTCGATCATGACCGCATCGTGGCGCTGGCCGAACAGCTGCTGGCCGAGATGCCGGCGGAGCGGCCGCTTGCCACCGAACCGGCGCGCTACACCGGCGGCGAGCGGCGCGAGGAGCGCGATCTCGAGCAGCTGCATCTGATCATGGGCTTTCCCGGGCTGCGGCTCGACGATCCCGATTATTATGCCGGTGCGGTGCTGACCACCGCCTTTGGCGGCGGCATGTCCTCGCGGCTGTTCCAAGAGATCCGCGAAAAGCGCGGCCTCGTCTACAGCGTGCATTGCTTTGGCCACAATTATCGCGATGGCGGGTTGTTCGGCATTTACGCCGGCACCGGCGAGGAAGAGGCGGCCGAACTGGTGCCGGCCCTGTGCGAAGAAGTGCGCAAGCTCGAAGACGGGCTGACCCCGGTCGAACTCGCCCGCGCCAAGGCCCAGCTCAAAGCCGGGCTGCTGATGTCGCTCGAAAGCACCTCGGCGCGCTGCGAACAGCTGGCCCAGCATCTGCTGATTTACGGGACGCCGTTTGATCCGGCCGAGATCGTCGGACGCATCGAGGCGGTCGACGCCGCGGCAATCGGGCGGGTCGTGGCGCGCTTGCGGGCGGGGCCGCCGACCGTGACCGCGCTTGGTCCGCTGCGCCGGCTCGAAGACTTCGACCGCGTGCAGGCGCGGCTCGCCGCGTGACGGCGTTCTGCGATGGCGCCGCAACGCAAATCGTTTCCCCGCCTGTTTCTGCCGCGCGCGGAGCCGTTCCGGCTGTCGGGCGAGCGGGTCTATTTGCGGGCGCCCGAACGCGGCGACTGGGAAGCCTGGGCGAGCCTGCGCCAGCGCTCGCGCGCCTTTCTCGAACCATGGGAGCCGAGCTGGCCGGCCGATGCCCTGTCGCGGTTGAGCTTTCGCGCCCGGGTGGCGCGCTATGCCGAAGATTGGCGCACCGACCAGGCCTATAATTTCTTTATCTTCGCGCAGGACGACACGCTGCTCGGCGGGGTCGGGCTATCGAATGTGCGGCGCGGCGTGTCTGAAACCGCGAGCCTCGGCTATTGGATCGGCGAGCCTTTTGCGCGCCAGCGTTTTATGACGGCGGCGCTGCCGCTGGTTCTCGATTTCTCGTTTGACCGGCTGCGCCTGCACCGCGTCGAGGCGGCCTGCCTGCCGACCAATGTTCCCAGCCGGGCGCTGTTGACCCGCATCGGCTTCACGCAAGAGGGCTATGCGCGCCAATATCTGTGCATTGCCGGCCAATGGCAGGACCATGTGCTGTTCGCGATGCTGCGCGATGATTGGCGGCGCCTGAGCCGGGGTTGATCCGGCGCGCTGCGCACCGGCTCGGAACCGACGCACGGAGCGGGTGCTGGCGGGGCGGCGCGGCTGACCCGTTGGCGCCGCGCGAAGCCGGCCCGGGCTCGATCTGAAGCTTGGCCGCCGCCGATCGCGCTTGTTCTATCGCGGCGGCCGCTCGGAAGGCGGGGGATTATCGCCTTCGGCTTCGATGACCGTCCCCGACACCGGCTCGACCCATACCAGACGGTCGACGATCCCCTTGACGCCCGGCACATTTTCGGCGGCGACGCGCAGCGCCGAGCGCTCGTGCTCGTCGAGAATGACCCCGTCCAATTCGACGACCCCCTCGCTGACCGTGATCGTCAGGCCCGAGCGCGGCGCCCAATCGAGCTTTTCGAGTTCGGCGAGAACCCGCTCGCGGATCGCCTCGTCGCCGCCGGCCGCGGCCTGCGGCTGGTCCAGGACGCGGGCGAGTGCGGCCAGCAGATCGGGGCGGCTGACAATCCCGACCAGACGGTCGTTCTCGATCACCGGCAGGCGTTTGATGCGGTGGCGTTCCATCAGTTCGACGATGTCGGAAAGGGCTGCGTCGGGCGTCACCGAGATGACGTCGCGCGACATCAATTCATCGCAGACCCGGCCATGGGTCCTGACATATTCGCTCGCCGAGCGGCCCGGTCCGAGCAGGAATTCGAGCCAGGGCCAATGGCGCCGCTCGGTGGCGATCTCGCTGCGGCGCAGCAGATCGCCTTCGGTCAGAATGCCCTCGACCCTGCCGGTCGGCGTAACCACCGGCAGCCCGCTAATCCGGTGCTCGAGCATCAGGCGGATCGCCTCGCGCACGCGGGTGCCGCGGCTGATCGTGACGACATCGCGGGTCATGACATCCGAGGCTTTCATCCGCTTCTCCGTTGCCGCCGGCCGGTCGGCGATTGCATTCGCCCGGCTCAACGCCGTTGCGCGGCCCTGACGAGGGCGGCGACCCCCGGCAGTTCACGGCCTTCAAGCCATTCGAGAAAGGCGCCGCCGGCGGTCGAGACATAAGTGAGCTCGTCGGTCACCCCCGCCGCCGCCAACGCCGCCACCGTATCGCCGCCGCCGGCGATGCTGCGCAACCGTCCGGCCCGGGTCAACCGCGCGACCTGACGCGCCACCGCGGTCGTGGCCTGGTCGAAGGGCGGCGTCTCAAAGGCGCCGAGCGGCCCGTTCCAGACCAGCGTCCGCGCCGCGTCGAGAGCGGCGCCGATCGCGGCCACCGTCTTGGGTCCGAGGTCGAGGATCATCATGTCCTCCGGCACCGCCCCGATCGCGACGGTCTGCGTCGCCGCACCGGTTTCGAGCGCGGCGGCGACGACCGCATCCTCGGGGAGGATCACCCGGCAGCGCCGCTCGGCGGCGAGGGCCAGCAGTTGGCGGGCATTCTCGGCCATGTCGCGCTCGCACAGCGACCGGCCGACGGCGAGGCCCTGCGCATAGAGCAGCGTGTTGGCCATCGCCCCGCCGATCGCCAGCGCATCGACGCGGCCGATGACAAAGCGCAGCAGGTCGAGCTTGGTCGACACCTTGGCGCCGCCGACCAGCGCCAGCACCGGGCGCTCGGGATGTTCGAGGGCCGCCGACAGCGCCTCGAGTTCGGCTTGCATCAACCGCCCGGCGGCAGCCGGCAGCAATTCCGCCAAGGCCGCGATCGAGGCGTGCGCGCGGTGGGCGGCGGAGAACGCGTCGTCGACATAAACCTCGCCGAGCGCGGCCAGCGCCCGCGCAAATGCCGGCTCGTTCTGCTCTTCTCCGGGATGGAAGCGCAGGTTTTCGAGCAGCGCCACCTCTCCCGGACGCAGCCCGCCGACCACGCTTTCGGCGGCGGGGCCAATGCAGTCTTCGGCAAAAGCGATGGTGCGGCCGCCGAGCGCGCGCCGCAACGGCGTCAGCACCGGCCGCAGCGACAGTTTCGGGTCGCGCCCCTTGGGCCGGCCGAAATGCGACATCACGACCACCGCCGCGCCCTTGGCGAGCAGCGCCTCGACTGTCGGCGCCAGCCGTTCGATGCGGGTCGCGTCGCTGACCACGCCATCCTTGACCGGCACGTTGAGGTCGGCGCGCAACAGCACGCGTTTGCCGCGAACGTCGATGTCGTCGAGGGTCAGGAATTCCGGCATCGCCTCTCCGCCTTATTTTGGCGGCATTCTAGTCCCGTAGCCGCCCCGATGTCGCCATCAATGGCGGAGGTTATCGCTGAGCTCGACGAGGGCGTCGCGCAGCGGCGCGCTCGAGACGGTAAAAAAGCCGGTGAACGGCGTATCGAGATCGAGAATCACAAAAACCACCGAGGCGATCGACAACGCCCCGAGCAGGATTGTGACCATGGTCAGAATATTGTGCGGGGCGCTAAGCCCGAAGCTCGCAAAGATGATCACCAGCCAGAACGCGAGGACCAGATAAAACGGCATCGAGATCGAGCCATGCGCCTCCTCGATGACTTTCCATCGTGCGCGCATAAAGGCTTCGAACTGGTTGATGCAACTCTGCTGCAGCTCTCGGTGCCGCCGGTCCTGGGGATCGAGGCTGCGGATCGCGGTTTCCACCGCCGCCAAAAGCCCGTTCATGCGCTCGCCGTTCAAGTTCGAGGCCGGGGAAGAGGGGAGTTTGCTCGGATCATAGCCGGGCGGCGGCGGCTCGTCGGGCCAGGCGGCGGCGATGCGGGCGGCAGTATAGTCGCGAAGCATGACCCGCGCCGGCTCGGCCGCCGGACCATATTCGCGCAACGAGCGGTCGAGCTGGATCAGCTGGATCGAGACCGTGCGCAGGTCGTTTTCGATCGTGTCGAAGTGCTGCTTGACCGAATTGGTCAGCAAGCCCAGAACGAGCGCGGCGAAGGTGACCAGCATGGTCATGACCAGCTGGATCAGTTCGGTGGTTTCGCGGCTGCGATGCCGCTCCGACAAGAACCGCCGGATAACCATGCCCAGGGTGCTGCCGGCGAGCAGCAGCAGCAACAGCGCGAGGGCGCTTTCAAGCTCGGTCAACACCGCTTCCCTGCGCGCGGCTGTGGCGCCATTTGCGGCGACCGGCGCCGGCCGCCGATCCGCCGCCCCTCGGTCGCAGTCGCCACCGCACCTTTTAATGACCGCCGCCGGCTGCTATGGAGTTGCTCCGCAGAGCGGGTCCGGGCTGCGGTTTTCGGCCGCGACGGCGGCGGCGGCGCGCAGCACCCCCAACGCCGCGAGGAGTATGAATGATCAAGACCATCTTGGTTGCGGCCGGCGGCAGCGAGACGGACGAAGCGGTGTTCGCCGCGGCGCTGGCGGTGGCGCGGCCGTTTTCGGCCCATCTCAATTTTCTCCATGTCCGGCTCGATGCGACGGCAATGGCGATCACAATGTCGTCGGAAGGCGGCGCTTCGCCGCTGGCCGGCGGCCTGGTCGAGCGCCTGGAGGAGGCGGCCGATCTGCGCGAACAGCAGGCCCGTGCGCTGTTCGATCGTTTCTGTGCGGGCCACAGCCTCGCCATCGCCAATGCGCCGCCGGGTCCGGCGGGGCCGTCGGCCTCCTGGCTGCGTGAGGTCGGCCCGGAGCAGTTGTTGCTTTCCGAACATGGCCGCGCCGCCGATCTGATCGTGGTCGGGCGCCCGGCCGACGCCGACGGCGCCTCGTTCGCCAACATCGAAACCGCGTTGATCGGCAGTGGCCGCCCGGTTCTGATCCCGCCGGCGACGACAATGACGACACTGCCGGAGACCATCGTGATCGGCTGGAAGGCGACCCGCGAAGCCGCGCATGCGGTGACCGCGGCAGCGGCGTTGTTCGCGCATGTCAAGCGCGTCCGGATCGTGACCGTCGCCGAAGAGGAGGATCTGTCGAGCGAAGAGGGCAGCCAGCTGACCGCCAATCTGCGCTGGCGCGGGATCGAGGTTTCGGCCGAGCGGCTGCGCCCCGACCAGCACGGCGCGGCCGATACGCTGATCCACGCCGCTACCGAGGCGGGAGCGCTGCTGGTCATGGGCGGCTACGGCCGCGGCCGGTTGCATGAATGGATCTTTGGCGGCTTTACCCGCCATGTGCTGCGCAGCGCCCTCGCGGTTCCGGTGTTTATCGTGCATTAGCGGCAGCACCTTGTTACAGTGCGGTCCTCGGCCATGTGGCTTGGCGCCGCTTGGCAAGAGCGGATGGTCATCTACCTGTCATAACCGGGCGTTAAGAAGCCGGCCGAGCGGCGGGTTCACCAGCGCCGCATTATTGCGGGCGGACAATTGCGCCACGCCCGAACCCGCCCGTTGCTCGAAACGTTGGCTCAGATCGAGCCGTTGAACCGAGGAGGCACGGGCGTGGACCAGGATCGCGATCGCACCGGAAGTCCGGGACCATTGTCGGCCGATGAGGTCGAGCTGATCGACCGATGGTGGCGCGCGGCCAATTATCTGTCGGTCGGGCAGATCTATCTGCTCGACAACCCGCTGCTCGAAACGCCGCTGCAACGCACCCACATCAAGCCGCGGCTGCTCGGCCATTGGGGGACCACACCCGGGCTCAACTTCGTCTATGCCCATCTGAACCGGGTGATCAAGGCGCGCGATCTCGACATGATCTATGTCTGCGGGCCGGGCCATGGCGGCCCCGGCATGGTCGCCAACACCTGGCTCGAGGGCACCTATAGCGAGGTTTATCCGAATATCGGCCAGAACGCCGAGGGCATGCGTCGGCTGTTTCGCCAGTTCAGCTTTCCCGGCGGCATTCCAAGCCATGCCGCGCCCGAGACGCCGGGCTCGATCCACGAGGGCGGCGAACTCGGCTATGCGCTGTCGCATGCCTATGGCGCCGCCCTCGACAATCCCGACCTGATCGTCGCCTGCGTCGTTGGCGACGGTGAGGCGGAGACCGGCCCGCTCGCCACTTCGTGGCATGCCAACAAGTTTCTGAACCCGGCCAGCGATGGGGCGGTGCTGCCGATCCTGCATTTGAACGGGTACAAGATCGCCAATCCGACGATCCTCGCCCGCATCCCGCACGAGCAGCTCGAAGCGCTGTTCAAGGGCTACGGCTACCAACCCTATTTTGTCGAGGGCGACGAGCCGCGGGCGATGCACCAGCGAATGGCGGCCGTGCTCGACCGGGTGCTGGACGAGATCGCCGCGCTGCAAAAACGCGCGCGCGCAGGTGAGAACATTGTCTGCCCGCAATGGCCGATGATTGTGCTCAACAGCCCGAAGGGCTGGACCGGTCCCAAAACCGTCGACGGCCTCAAGACCGAAGGCTATTGGCGCTCGCACCAGGTGCCGTTTGGCGAAATGGATCGGCCCGAGCATGTCAGGCTGCTCGAGGAATGGATGAACAGCTACCGGCCGCGCGAGCTGTTCGATCAAGACGGCCGGCTCAAACCCGAAATTGCCGCACTCGCCCCCGCCGGGGCCCGCCGCATGAGCGCCAACCCGCATGCCAATGGCGGTTTGCTGCGTCGCGAGCTGATGCTGCCCGATTATGCCGATTATGCGGTGCCGGTCGCCCATCCCGGCCAGCACGACGCCGAATCGACGCGGGTGATGGGCGCCTTTTTGCGTGACGTGATCCGCCAGAACCGCAATTTCCGCGTGTTCGGACCGGACGAGACCGCATCGAACCGGCTGTCGGCGGTGTTCGAGGTGACCGAGCGCGCCTGGGCGGCGGAAATCCTGCCCGAAGACGACCATTTGGCGCCGGCCGGCGGCGTGATCGAGATATTGAGCGAACATACCTGCGAGGGCCTGCTCGAAGGCTATTTGCTGACCGGGCGCCACGGTCTTTTCAACTGTTACGAAGCCTTTATCCATATTGTCGATTCGATGTTCAACCAGCATGCCAAATGGCTCAAGGCGTCGCGTGAAATCCCGTGGCGGCGGCCGATCTCGTCGCTCAACTATCTGCTGACCTCGCATGTCTGGCGACAGGACCATAACGGATTCAGCCATCAGGACCCCGGCTTTATCGACCATGTCGTCAACAAAAAGGCCGATATTATTCGGGTCTATCTGCCGCCCGACGCCAATACCCTGCTGTGGGTCACCGACCACTGTCTGCGCAGCTGGAACCGGATCAATGTGATCGTCGCCGGCAAGCAGCCACAGCCGCAATGGCTCGACATTGACGCCGCGGTCAAGCATTGCGACGCCGGCATCGGCATCTGGGAATGGGCGAGCAATGACCGCGGCGGCGAACCCGATGTGGTGATGGCGTGCGCCGGCGACGTGCCGACGCTCGAAACCCTCGCCGCCGTCGACCTGTTGCGCCGCCACATCCCCGATCTAAAGATCCGGGTGATCAACGTCGTTGATCTGATGACCTTGCAGCCGCATGAAGAGCACCCGCACGGCATCACCGACCACGATTTCGACGCGCTGTTCACCACCGACAAGCCGATCATTTTTGCCTATCACGGCTATCCGACGCTGATCCATCGCCTGACCTACCGCCGCACCAACCACCGCAACCTGCATGTCCGCGGCTACAAGGAGGAGGGCACCACCACGACGCCGTTCGACATGGTCGTGCGCAACGATCTCGATCGGTTTCATCTGGCGGGTGATGTGATCGACCGGGTGCCGCGGCTCGGCGCTATCGCCGCCTATGCCAAACAGGCGCTGCGGGACAAGCTGATCGAGCACAAGCAATACATCACCCGCTATGGCGACGACCTGCCCGAGGTCAAGAACTGGCGTTGGCCGCATCCCTAGGCGCCGACGCGGCACGGTCATGCCTGACGGCGCGCCAATGGCCGGCCACCGCGCCTTGGGTCCCGGCGAAGGCGGGGGCGCTCCGGCGACCGCAAAGAGGCTCGGCGGAACGGGTTCCTGCCAACGCCGGAACCTCGGAGCCGTCACGCTTGCCGGCCGCTTCAACAAAAGGGCCAATCGTTTCAAAAGGATCAACCGATGCTGTCGATCTCGCTCGAAAAGCTCGCTTTTATCGTCGCCAAGGCGCGTGAATACGACGCCGAGGTGCCGACCGACCGCGATTATAACGAGGGTTCGGACGCCGCCGATGATGATGAGCGCGAAGTGCTGCTCGATACGCCGGACAATCCGGCCGAGCAGGAATTGCGCGATGCGATCGACAGCCTCAACCAGGACGAACGCGAGGAATTGCTGGCCTTGGTATGGCTCGGGCGTGGCGATTACGATGCCTCGACTTGGCCCGAAGCGCTGCGCCAGGCACGCGACAGCGCCGGCGCCACCGAAACCGGCTATCTGGTCGGCACGCCATTGCTCGGCGACTATATCGAAGAAGGGGTCGCGGCGCTCGGCTTGTCGCTCGAGGGTTTCGAGCGTGGTTAACCGCGCCCTCGACCCGCCGCGCCGTTTAAAGTTCGCGGTCGTCGCCAGGCCGCGACCGACCTGTGCGGACCGACCGCCCGCTCGACGCGAGCCGCGCCTGGGCGAGATCGGTTGCTTCGAGCCCGGTGGAAAATCGGCTAGGCTCGGGCCACCACCGGGGTGATGCGGGAGGACCGGCGATGAAATTCGGGATTTTCTACGAACACCAGCTACCGCAACCGTGGGAAGACGACGCCGAACAGCGGCTCTACCGCGATGCGCTCGAACAGGTCGAACTCGCCGACCGCCTTGGCATCGATTATGTCTGGGAGGTCGAGCACCATTTTCTCGAGGAATACTCGCATTCCTCCGCCCCCGAGGTGTTTCTCGCCGCGTGCTCGCAGCGCACGACAAACATTCGCCTCGGCCACGGCATCACCTTGATGCCGCCCCATTACAATCATCCGGCGCGGGTCGCCGAGCGTATCGCGACCCTCGACCTTGTCTCGAACGGGCGGGTCGAATGGGGTACCGGCGAGTCGGCGACAGCCGTCGAGATGGGCGGGTTTGGCGTTGAGCCGAACGACAAGCGGGCGATGTGGGAAGAGGCGACCGAGCAGGCCGCCAACATGCTGGCGATGCGGCCCTATCCCGGTTTCACCGGGCGCTGGTTCGAGATGCCGTGCCGCAATCTGGTGCCGAAGCCGGTGCAAAAACCGCACCCGCCAATGTGGGTCGCCTGCTCGCGCCGCGAGACGATCCATCTCGCCGCCCGCAAGGGACTGGGTGCGCTTGCATTCGCCTTTCTCGAGCCCGAACAGGCGGCAAAATGGGTCGAGGAATATTACGCGATTATCAAATCCGAGGAATGCGTGCCGATCGGCCATCGGGTCAACCCGAATATCGCGATCGTGACTGGGATGTCATGTCATCCCGACGAGGCCGAAGCCATCCGCCGCGGCCTCGACGGGTTCAAATTCTTTGGCTATTCCCTCGGTTACTACGCGGTCTTTGGCGAGCACCGGCCGGGGCGCACCAATTTGTGGGAGCGGTTCTTACAAGTCAAGGACCGGCTGCCGGATAATGCCGGGCGCGGCGGCATCGGCACGCCGGCGCAACTGCGCGAGCATCTGTTGCGCTATGAACGGGCCGGCATCGATCAGGTCATGTTTGTGCAGCAAAGCGGCGGCAACCGCCACGAGCATATCTGCCAATCGCTCGAAACCTTTGCCGCCGCCGTGATGCCCGAATTCAAGGAGCGTGAGCCGGACCGTATCGCGCGCAAAGAGCGCGAGCTGGCGCCCTATATCGAGGCGGCCTTGGCGCGCAAGCCGCGCATGGCGCCGGCGGCGGAGGCCGCCATCCCGCTTGTCGAAGCGCTGGGCCGCAAGGCGGCAGTGCCGATCGTGCTCGGCGGTGACCGCGGCGGCGCCATCTCGATCCCGACCGCCGACCCGCTCACCGCCGGCTGAACGCGCCGCTCACCCGTCGGCGGGCGCCTCGCCTGCCGGCGGTTAGAGCCTTTCGACGCCGGCGCGGGCGCAATCCTCATCCTGCTGCGAGGTGCCGCCGCCGACCCCGCACGCCCCCTCGACGACACCGTTGCGGATGATCGGCACCGCCCCTTGGCCCATGATCATCTCACCGCCCGAGGCCTGCGCGATACCGCGCGGGGTCGGCTGGTCGGCGCGCGCCTGCATCTCGCCGCTCGAGCGGCCGAACGCCGCGGACGCCACGGCCTTGCCCTGGCAGCCATAGACCGAGGCCCAGATCGCCCCGTCCATGCGCTGCAACGCGACCAGCCGGCCGCCGGCGTCAACCACGGCGGCGCTGATCTTGATGTTGAGCTCGCGCGCCTTCGCCAGCGCCCCCTCGATGATCCGGTTGGCTTCCTGAAGGGTTAATGTCATCGCCGATCTCCCCTTTGACAGCGCTCCCGCGACCGCGACTATAACGCCGCCGGCTCAGGTCACCTTTGCAAATTTCTGCAGGGTGCGGATCACCGCCGGTCGCGGCGTGTCGGGGTAGATCTGCGGCCACGCCGTCCACGACACCTCACCGACATAGATGTCGCCGCGGCTGTCGACCGCAAGCCCGTGCGGGGCCAGGAAGCGGCCGGTTTCGGTCCCGGCCGGGGTGTCGCCAAAGCGCCCGAGCAGTTTGCCGTGATGGTCGACGATACTGACCCGCGGGCCCAAATTCGGGCTGTTGCGGTTCACTCCCATCCCCGGTCCGACCTCGCCGATATAGCAGATCGGCTGCTTGGCATAGGGCATATAGAGCCCGCACGGGCGGTGCAGATTGTTCCACTGGGTCTCGTATTTGCCGTTGCCGTCAAACACCTGCACGCGGTGGTTCTCGCGGTCGGCGACATAGACCCAGCCCTCGGCATCGGTGCAGATGTTGTGCACGATGTTGAACTCGCCCTCGCCGGTGCCGGGCTCGCCCCAGCTCAGCAGCAATCGGCCGTCGGGCGCATATTTGTGCACCCGGGCGTTGCCATAGCCGTCGGAGACGTAGATCTCGCCCCGGGGCGACAGCGCGGTGTGGGTGCAGCGGTGAAACGGCTCGCCCGACATATACGGGGCGGGCCGGCCCGGCACCCCGATCTCCAGCAACACCTTGCCGTCAAGCGAACATTTGCGCACAAAATGGCCGCCATCATCGGTCAGATAGATCGATTCGTCCGGCCCCATATGAACGCCATGGGCGCGCGGATACTGGCCCTCGCCCCAGGAGCGCAAAAAATTGCCCGCGCGGTCAAACACCATCACCGGGTGCTCGCCGCGGTTGAAGCAATAGACATTGTCGTTGCCGTCGACCCCGACCGCCGCCACCTCCTTGAACGACCAGCCCTCCGGCAATTTCGCCCAATCCTCGATGATCCGGTACCGATACTCGCCCTGGCCGACAAT
>Ga0070737_10000052_pt1 | contig 283705 bp, 261 predicted proteins | sample Coa_R1_10_FD_66438 | JGI IMG/M metagenome (GOLD analysis project Ga0070737, IMG submission 66438) | Surface soil microbial communities from Centralia Pennsylvania, which are recovering from an underground coalmine fire - Coalmine... | ecosystem: Environmental > Terrestrial > Soil >...
CGCGTTTGCCAATAGCGGCTAACAGGTGAGCCTCGTCCACCGACGGTCCTCTGGCCGGTTCGCGCGCCAGCGTTGCCGCTCTCCCTCCCGGCTTCCAAACTGACCTTTACCGCCCCCCCCCGCACCGATGTTCGTAAAGCCGAAATCTTCACATGTGCCGGAAACTGCCGCTCTTGATTCATCCCAGTCGGGCCGACACCGCCCATTCCGAAATTCCTGCGACCGCCGGGGTGCCGCCCGCGCTGCCTCTTGCGCTGGGTTATAATAGGAATGCAGGAATAACGGCTCAGAACCGATGGGATTTCGGTAGAACACGAGCGCAAATACCGACGTTTCGCCTCTCTCGGGGCGCCCGCCGGCCGAGAGGTGAGCTTCATGTCCAAACGCACGATGCTGCCCGTCCTTGGCGCCGCCGGCGTCATCGCCGGCTTGGTCCTGCCGGTCCTGCCCTCCGCCGCGGCGCCGGTGCAACCGCGGCCGATCGTGTGTCTCGATGCCAGGCCCCCAGCGCTCGCGCCGGCGGCGCGGGTGAGCGGCAATGCGGCCGAGGTCGGCACCATCCGCAGCACGATCGGAAGCGGCACGCCGACCACCACGGTGCCGAACGTTATGCTCGTCACGCCGCAGCCGCACACGGGCGCGCTCGTCGTGCCGACCACGACGACGGCGCCGTCCCTCCCGGGCGTCACGCTTTACGCGCCGGAGGTGCTGATCCCCAACCGGACCGCGGCCGGCCAAAATCGCTCGCTGACCGCGGCCGACCTGATCGACAGCACGACGACCACGTCGAGCGTATCCTGCTATTGAGCGGCGGACGGACCGGACAGCGATCCCACGCGCACCTGCCGGCCGCGGTCGTAAGGCACAGGGCAGACGCGGCCGGGGCGCATCCGCCCTGTGTGATTGCCGTTAGGCTGCCGCGAGGCCGTAGAGCTCGCCAAACTTCGCCTTGAGGTAAGCGAGATACGGCTCCGGGCTGAGCGGGCCGCCTGTCGCGCGCACGAGCAGGTCCTGGGGTGAATACTTGCGGCCGTGCTCGTGGACGTGCTCGCGGAGCCACGCGAGCAGCGTGCCAAACTCCCCTCGCCGGATCTGGTCTTCGAGGTCGGGATGGCGCCGCCGGGCGGCCTCGAACAGCTGCACCGACGCGACGTTGCCCAGCGTGTACGACGGAAAGTAGCCGATGAGCCCCGCGGCCCAGTGGGTATCCTGGAGCACGCCGTCGGTGTCCGTGGACGGCGTCACGCCGAGGTACGACGCCATCCTGGCGTTCCACGCCTCCGGAAGCTCGGCGGGCCGTAGCGCGCCGGTCAGGACGGCCTGCTCCAGCTCGAACCGCAGGATGATGTGCAGGTTGTATGTGATCTCGTCCGCGTGGATCCGGATGAGGCTCGGCTGTACGCGGTTGATCGCGCGGTACCAGGCGTCGGCGTCGGCGCCCTCGAGCTGCGCGGGAAACGCCCGGCGGAGCGCCGGGTAGGCGTACTCCCAAAACGCGCGGCTGCGCCCGACCAGGTTCTCCCACAGCCTGGACTGCGATTCGTGGACGCCGTAGCTTGCCCCGTCACCGAGCGGCGTCCGCTCGAGCGCCTGCGCGATCCCCTGGTTGTACATCGCGTGGCCCGCCTCGTGAAAGATGCCGAAGACCGCGCCCAACCCCGAGCGTCCAAACCGCGTCGTGATCCGAACGTCGTCCCGGCCGAATCCCGTGGAGAACGGATGCGCGGAGGTGTCGAGGCGGCCGCGGTTCAGGTCGTACCCGAACGCCTGGGCCATCGCCATCCCGAATGCGCGCTGCGGCGCCTCCTCGTATTCGCGCTCGAGCATATCCGTGCGGGGCGCCGGGCGGGCGGCAATGGCACGCACCAACGGCACCGTGACCTCCACGAGCCGGTCGAACAGAGCGCGAACCTCCCGGGACGTCATCTCCGGCTCGTAGGCGTCCATGAGCGCGTCGTACGGGTGCTCGCGGTATCCGAGGTAGTCGGCTTCGCGGCGCTTGAGCTCGAAGATCCGCTCCAGGTGCGGGAGAAAGAGCGCGAAGTCGTTGCGGGCCCGCGCCTCCTCCCAGACGTGCGTCCCGATCGACGCGGCGCGGTGCAGCTCCGCCACGAATTCCGCCGGGAGCTTGCTCGCTTTGGTGTAGTCGCGTCTCGTGACGCGGAGAAGCGCCGCGTCGTCCGAGCGCGGATCGAGCGCGCCTCCCCGCGCCTCGGCCGCGTCGAGCAGAGCGCCCGTTCGCGCCGACGTGAACCGTTCGTGCGCGATGCGGCCGAGCGTCGCCAGCTGGAGCGCCCGCCCCTCCGCCCCCCCGGGCGGCATGTACGTGTGTTGGTCCCAGTCCAGCACCGCGGCCGCCGATTCGAGATCCGCGATCACCGCCAGGTGCGTCTTGAGTTCCTCGAGCGCTTCGCGGACGGGTTCCGGGCTCACGCTTGGGACGCTCCTCTCTCGGCCCCCGGCCCCGCCGCGCGGGGGCGGTCGCCGGCCGGCGGATGTGGCACGCCGGCGCCGGTCAGAGCAGCCGCTCCTGCGTGCCGCGGGACGGCCGGCGGTCCGGGGCCCGCCGGCGTGCGCGCGCGGGCCGGTCCCGCGCCGGCCAGGGATACGATACCGCGGCGCCCTCCACCTTTGCCCACGGCGTCACCTCGTGAGGCCGGGAGGATCCGCCGCCCATGATGTGCACCACCGTATCCCGCCGGGCCGTGAGCGCGTCGGCGATCAACGACCGGTGGCATCGCCACGGCACGGCCTCGGCGCACATGAGCGCGACCGGGCCTTCGGTCCGCGCGAGACGCCGCAACTCCCGCACCGCCTGCGCGAACTCCGGCGTCCCCATGTAATCGGCGAACCCGCGAAACCCGGCGTTGCGCCACGCCGTGTTGGATGAATCGGGCCGCGGCCGCCGGAGCCCGCCGAGCGCTGGACAATGCCGGTAGCGGATACCGCGGCGCGGCAGAACGCGGCTGAGATGCTCGCGGTTGAACTGCGGCACGTGGCGCGATCGGGGCACCGTCCGCACGTCGACCAGCGTGCGCACGCCGAACCCGCGCAGCGCGCCGACCAGGTCATCCAGCGCTCGCGTCGAGTGCCCAATCGTGTAGAAGCGCATCGCGGATACGCGCCGGGAACGTCCGCAGGAGCGTTCGCCGGCGTCGCCCGGCCGGTCCTGCCGGCGGGCGCCCCGGGCGCCCCCGCGGGTCGGGCCGCGCATCCGCGGACGGATGCTATACTAAGAGGCGCCGTGGAGCTCGCCGACGTCCGCCGCCGCATCGAGGACCGGGACGCGCTCGCGAGCATCCTGCGCGATGCCCTCGAGCCGTCCCGCGTCTTCAGCCACCCCGCCGACCTCCTCGCCTACGAGTACGATGGTTCGGCGCTCGCGTCGCTGCCGGATCTTGTCGTGCTCCCGACGTCCGCTGAGGAGGTGGCCGCGGTCGTCCGCATCGCCTCGAGGTTCGACGTGCCGCTCGTGGCACGCGGCAGCGGGACGGGGCTCTCCGGCGGAGCGATCACGCCGATCGGCGGGATCGTCGTCTCGATGAGCAAGATGAACCGGATCTTGTCGATCGATCTCGACAACCGCTGTGCGGTGGTGGAGCCCGGCGTGATCAACCTGGACGTGACGCGCGCCGTCGAGCGCCAGGGGTACTTCTATGCGCCCGACCCGAGCAGCCAGTCGGCGTGCAGCATCGGCGGCAACGTGGCCAACAACAGCGGCGGCGTCCACACGCTCGCCTTCGGCGTCACGACCAACCACGTGCTCGGCGTGGAGATCGTGCTCCCGGACGCGTCGATCGTGCAGGTCGGCGGCCGCGGCGCCGACGCGCCCGAGTTCGACCTGACCGGCCTGATCGTCGGGTCGGAGGGGACGCTCGGGATCGTGACCAAGGTCACGGTGCGCCTGATGCGCAACCGCGAGTCGGTGCGGACGATGCTGGGCGTCTTCGCCACGGTCGAGGCGGCGAGCCAGGCGGTGGCCGACATCATCGCGTCGGGCATCGGCGCCACCTCGCTCGAGATGCTGGACCGGCTGACGGTGGAAGCGGTGGAACCCGCGGTCCACGCCGGGCTCCCGCTCGACGCCGGCGCCGTGCTCCTGGTCGAGGTGGAGGACGTGCGGGAGTGCCTGGACCGTGCGGCGCAGGTCGTGGAGGAGACCTGCCGGCGAAACGGCGCGCGGGAGGTGCGTATCGCGCGCAGCGAGGAGGAACGGCACCTCTACTGGGCCGCGCGCAAGGGCGCGTTTGGCGCGATGGGCCGGCTCGCGCCGAACTACTTCTTGCACGATGCGGTCGTGCCGCGCAGCCGGCTTCCCGAGATCATGCACCGCGTCGTGGAGATCGCCAGACAGCACGACATCCGGGTCGCCAATGTCTTCCACGCCGGCGACGGCAACCTGCACCCGCTCATCCCGTACGACGCCGGCGTCCCCGGCGAGGCCGCGCGCGTGCTGCGGGCCAGCGAGGAGATGCTGGCGGCCTGCGTCGCGGCGGGCGGCTCCATCAGCGGCGAGCACGGCATCGGGTTCGAGAAGAACAACTACATGCCGTGGATCTTCTCCGAGGCCGACCTCGCGGCGCAGCGCCGGCTCAAGACCGCGTTCGACCCGGACGACCGCATGAATCCGTTCAAGGTGCTCCCGACGCCGGTCTCCTGCGGAGAGCTGCTGACGCGGCGCCCGCCGCGGCTCGCCGCTTCGGGACTGTGGATCTAGCATCGCGTCTTTGATGTTTGACGAGGGTAGCCGGCGGACAAAGCGACAACCCAGAATCGGGTAGACGTCGGTCGCGTTCTGGCTCACGCCGTAGGCCCAGGAGCGAAGGGCAGATCCGGCCGGCTTGCCGGAGTTCGGCGATGACGCACTGGCGCCCCGTCGAACGACAGGAGAGAGGGACGCCGTAGCGAGCGGCGGGGACTGCCGCTCGGCAAAGGAGCGATACCGATGGCTGTTCACGGCCACGCCGCCGGCCCGCAGGAGGGCTTCGCCGCGCACCCAATCCCGCGGCTCGCCATTCCCGAGCTCGACAAGTGCATCCAGTGCGGCTTCTGTCTCCAACACTGCCCCACGTACCGGATGCTCGGCGTCGAAACGGAATCCCCCCGCGGCCGCATCCATCTCGTCGAAGCGGCGGCGCAGGGGCGCATCCCGATCGATGCGCGCTTCGAGGAGCACATGTACGTGTGCCTCGGCTGCCGTGCCTGCGAGACCGCCTGCCCCGCGGGCGTCCGATTCGGCACGATCATCGAGGCCGCGCGCGCGGAGATCGGACCCACGGGCTCGCCGCTCGTCCGCCGGCTGACGCTCGCGGCGCTGCGCCAGCTGATGCCGTTCCCCGCGCGCCTGCGCGCGGCCGCGGCGCTCCTGCGGCTGTACCAGCACAGCGGGCTCGGCCGGCTCGCCCGCACCCTGCATCTCCTGCCGCGGCGTCTCGCCGACATGGAAGCGCTCCTTCCCGCGGTCCCGGCGAGGTTTTTCACGCCGTCGCAGGAGGTCTATCCGGCGATCGGGGAGCGCCGCGCGCGCGTCGGCGTGCTCAGCGGGTGCGTGATGAGCCTGTTGTTCGGCGATGTCAACGAGGCGACGATCCGGGTGCTGCAGCGAAACGGGTGCGAGGTGGTCGTCCCCCGCGACCAGGGATGCTGCGGTGCGCTCAACGTGCACAACGGCGAGCGGGCGGCGGCCCGGCGCATGGCCCGCCGCAACATCGAGACGTTCCTCGGCGCCGGGGTGGACGCGGTGATCATCAACGCCGCGGGGTGTGGCGCCGCGAGCAAGGAGTACCATATCCTGTTCCGGGACGATCCCGCGTACGCGCACCGCGCCGAGACCTACAGCCGGCTGTGCCGGGACGCCACCGAGTTTCTGGCGGAGCTGGGCCTCGCCGGCCGGCTCGGTGACGTGCGCGCACGGGTAACCTACCAGGACCCCTGCCACCTGGTCCACGGGCAAGGCGTGCGCCGCCAGCCCCGCGAGCTGCTCCGCAGCATCCCCGGGCTCGAGCTCGTGGAGATGGAAGGGTCCGATCGCTGCTGCGGGAGCGCCGGCGTCTACAACCTGGTCCAACCCGGCTACTCTCGCCGCATCCTCGACGAGAAGATGCAGGCGGTGGCGCGCACGGGCGCGGAGATCGTCGTAGCGCCCAACCCCGGGTGCATGCTGCAGCTCGCCGCCGGCGCGCGCTCGCTCGGCCTGCCGGTGCGCGTGCGGCACCTCATCGATCTGCTCGATCGCGCGTACGCGGCCGCCGAGGGGCCGCGGGGCGCGGGCGCGGCTCCGCCATGAGCGTGACACCGGTTGCTCGCGCGGCGGAAATCGTGGGGCACGAGCACCTCCTCGTTTCCCCGCGCGACGGCTACGCGGCCGACGGCGTGCAGCCCGGCGCCGTGGCGCTGCCGGGCACGCCGGACGAGACCGGGGCGTTGCTGGCGGCCGCGGGGCAGGCCGGGGCCGGCGTCGTGCCGTGGGGCGCGGGCGCTCACCAGCACCTCGGGGGCGTGCCGTCCCGCGCCGATCTCGTGATCGCGACCGGCCGGCTCCGCGGCATCACGGACTACACGCCCGCGGACTACGTCGTGGCGGTGCGGGCCGGCACCCCGTTTTGCGATCTCCAGGCGGAGCTGGCGAAGCACGGCCAGTGGTTGCCGGTCGATCCGCCCGGAGCGGCGGACGCCACCGTCGGCGGGATCGTCGCCGCGAATCGAAACGGCCCGCGCCGGCTGCTGTGGGGCGCGATTCGCGACATGGTGATCGGGATCCGCGCGGCGTTGCCGAGCGGCGAGCTGATCAAAGCCGGCGGCAAGGTCGTGAAGAACGTCGCGGGCTACGACCTCGCGAAGCTCTTCATCGGCAGCCTGGGCGCGGTGGGAATCCTCACCGAGGTCACCTTCAAGATCTCGCCGCTGCCCGAAGCCGGGCTCACCGTGATGGTCACGCTGCCCGATCTGGGCGCGGCGCACGACCTGACGGCGGCGGTGATGCGATCGTACCTGCTGCCGTCGGCCATGGAAGCCGCAAACGCCGCGGCGCTGCGCCGCCTCGCGGCCGCCGCGGGTGCCCCGGAGCCTCCAGCGCACGCGTGGGGCGTCCTGCTCCTCGCGGAAGGCCTCGAGGAAAGCCGGGCGCGCCACGTCAACGAGATGCGTTCGCTCGTCGGCGCGCGTGGAGCCATGGAGGTGCTCGAGGGCGAGCCGCACCGCGCGTTGTGGGCCGCGGTCGCGGAGTTTCCCTCGCCGGCGACGCACCCCGGGGCGGTCGTGTGCCGGGCCGGGGGGCCGATCGCGCGCTGGCCCGACTTTGCGCGGGCCGCGGCGTCCGTGCCCGGAGGGGACGCCGCGCCGGTGCTCGCGCACGCCGGCGTCGGGATCGTCTACGCGACCGCGCCCGCCCCCGCCGCCGGCGCGCTCGTCGAGGCGCTCGCCCGGGCCGCCCGCGGCGCGGGCGGGTACGCCGTCGTCGAGGCGGCGCCCGTCGCCCTCAAGGCGTCGCTTCCCATCTGGGGCGCGGAGCCGGGGGGCCTCGAGCTCATGCGGCGCCTCCGCGCCGCGTACGATCCCCGCGGCATCATGGTGCCCGGCCGGCTGGGGTGGGGCCTGTCGTGACGCGCCGCACCGCCGTCGTGGTGGCGGCGATGCTCGGCATGTTTCTGGCCGCGATCGATCAGACGGCGGTCGGGACGGCGATGCCGACGATCGTCGGGGCGCTCGGCGGGTTCGCGCTGTATTCGTGGGTCTTTTCCGCCTACCAGATCTCGTTCGTGGTGACGACGCCGATCTTCGGCCGGCTGGCCGACCTGTACGGCCGCAAGCGCATCTACCTCATCGGCATCCTCACGTTCATCGGGGCCTCGCTGCTGTGCGGCGTGGCGCGGTCGATGGGCGCGCTCGTGCTGTTCCGGCTGATCCAGGGCATCGGCGGCGGCGCGGTGCTCCCGATCGCACTGACGATTATCGCCGACCTCTTCCCGATCGAGCAGCGCCTGCGCATCCAGGGGCTGTTCAGCGGCGTGTGGGGCCTCGCGGCGATCGTGGGACCGCTCGTGGGCGGGTTTTTAACGGACCACGTGTCATGGCGTTGGATCTTTTTCCTGAACGCCCCGGCGGGGTTGGTGGCCACGCTGATCATCGCGTTCGCGTTTCGTGAGCCCCCGGTGACGCGGGAGGGCGGGGTCGACTACGCCGGCGTCGGCCTCGTGTCCGGCAGCGCGATCGCGCTGCTCCTGCTCCTGTTCTGGGGGGGACGCGAGTTCCCCTGGGCGTCGCCCCAAACCGCGGGGCTCGCCGGCCTGAGCGCGCTGTTGCTCATCCTCTTCCTCCGCGTCGAGATGCGGGCCGAGCAGCCGTTCCTTCCGTTCAGCCTGTTCGACAACCGCATCGTGACCGTGTGCTCCATCGGCGGGTTTCTGATCGGGGTCGGCATGTTCGGCGCGGTGGCGTATATCCCGCTGTACGTCCAGGGCGTCCTCGGCACGAGCGCGACCGCGGCGGGCGCGGCGCTGATGCCGTTCATGGTCGTCTGGACCGGCGGGAGCATCGTCGGCGGGCGGATCGCGCTGCACACGGGGTACCGCCCGGTGATGATCGGGGGCATGGCGCTGCTGACGGCGGGGTTTGCCTTGCTCGCGCTTCTCGGCAGCCACGCGTCCACCGCCACCGTGTTCGTCGACATGGTAGTGCTCGGCGCGGGGATGGGCCTCAGCGCCACGATGTTCATCATCGCGATGCAGAGCGCCGTCGACCGGCCGCTGCGGGGCCTCGTCACGTCGATCAACGTCTTCGGCCGCAACATGGGGAGCGCGATCGGGGTGAGCGCCCAGGGCGCGGTCCTCGTCGGCATCCTGGACGCGCGCCTGCGCGCCGCCGGGGCGGAGATGTCCTTCGGGCCCGCGGGCCTCGCGGACCCCGGCGTCCTGCTCGATCCCGCGCTCGAGCGGCACCTCGCCCCGGACGTGCACGAAGCGGTCCGTCTGGCGCTGGCGCAGGCCGTGCACGGCACGTTTCTCCTCGGGCTCGTGATGATCGCGCTGGGCCTCGCCGCCGTCGTGCTCTTCATGCCGGGCGGGAGCATCTACGCGCACAGCGCGGGCCCGGCGCCGGGCGGCGCCCCCGCCGATTGAGGGCGGCCTCGCCGCGCGCATGCCGACGCGAGCCGCCGAGACTGCTCGCCCGGGCGCGGCGACGAAAGCAGGGAACAATAGGAGCATGGTCAGCGTCACGCGGGCGGGCGGCTCCCCGGGGCCCGGGCCGGGAGCGTCCGGCATCCTGATCGCGCTCGCCGCGGCCCTCGCTCCCGCCGCGGCCGCGGCGCAACCCGCGCCGCCGGACCTGCTCCGCGCGGTCGCCGCGCAAGTGTTCATCGTAAACCCGGCCACCGCAAAGAACGCGGTCTGCCAGGGATACGTGGCCGAGGTCCGGCCGCCGAACGCGTATGTGGCGACGGCGAAGCACTGCATCGCGGATCTGTCGCTCCGGCCGCTCGCCAACGGCACGCCGCTTACCGACTACGGCGTTCGGGTGACGGTCCGCTTCGAGCGGGGACCGGACGCGGCGATGACCGCGTTGGTCTGGAACAACAGCGAGGACATCGCGGTCGTCGTGGCGCCGTTCGACCCGGCGGTGAAGCCGGACTCCTATGCCGCCCTCTGCCCCGCGTGCAAAGCGGCGCGGGCGGCTCCCCCGCTGCGCGCCGTGTCCTGGGTCTTTCTCACCGGCGACACCCTCACCCCGAGCCTCGAGGCCGGCACCGTGATCCGGGGACCGGGCGGGCGCTACGTGTGGGAGCACGCGTGCGGGGCGCCGGGGGCGCCGGTTCTCGACGCGTCCAGCGGCGATCTCATCGGGCTCTTCTCCGGCGCGAACGGATACCCCGGGGAGCCGTGCGGCAGCGAGACGAGCATCATCGCACCGGGCGCAACGGTCCAATCCGTCCTCGCGACGGCGATCCAGGGCATGGCCCAGGGGCACTGAGCGCGCGCGAACGCGCGGCAGCGACCCTACGTGACTCGCCGAGGAGGCATCGATCCGTGAACGCCGGCCCGAACCCACGGCAGATGGTCGCCACCTATCGCCTGCAGCTTGGGCCCGACTTTCGGTTCGACGACGCCCGCCGGCCGATCGAGTACCTCCGCCGGCTCGGGGTCAGCCATCTGTACCTCTCCCCGATCACCGAGGCGCGCCCGGGCAGCGCCCACGGCTACGACGTCGTCGACCACAACCGTATTCGCGACGAGCTCGGCGGCGCGGACGCGTTCTGGCAGCTCGTGGACGACGCGCAACACGCGGGCTTGGGCCTGCTCCTCGATTTCGTCCCGAACCACGCCTACGCGGGCCCGGGCAACGTTCCGTGGCAGGACGTGCTCGCCTACGGCCCCTTCTCCCCCTACGCCTCCTACTTCGACATCGACTGGGAGCCCCTCAAGCCGGAGTTGCGCGGGCGCATTCTCCTCCCGCGCCTCGCGCGTCCGTACGGAGAGGCGCTGGACGGGGGCGAGATCACGCTCGGCATGGAGGACGGCGCCATCTTCGCCGTCTACGCCGGCAACCGCTTCGCCCTGGCGCCGGACACCTACGCGGATGTCGTGGCCGCGATCCTGCCGCGAATCCGGGGCGCCGACGTGCGGCAGGCGCTCCAAACGCTCGGGGACGAGTTCCGGCAGCTCGGGCCCGCCAATCGCGCCGGCGCGGACGCCGCGCGGCAGCGGCTGGCCGCGGTCGCCGCCGTCACGCCGCTCGATCTCGCGGGCATCCGCGGCGCCGAGCTCCACGCGATCTTGGAGCGCCAGCACTGGCGACTCTCCTACTGGCAGACCGCCTCGCACGAGATCAACTATCGCCGCTTCTTCGACATCAACGAGCTGATCGGGTTGCGCACGGAGCGGCCCGACGTCTTCGAGGCGGGGCACCGGCTCCTCGCAGACCTCGTGTCGCGCCCGGGGATCGACGGCGTGCGCGTCGACCATGTGGACGGCTTGTTCGACCCCCACACCTATCTCGCGGCGCTCCGCGACCTCGGCGTGCCGGCGATCTGGGTGGAGAAGATCCTGGCGCCCGGCGAGACGCTGCCGGAATCGTGGCCCGTCGACGGCACCGTCGGCTACGACTTCCTGAACGACGCGCTGCAGGTGCTGGCGTACCCGGGCGGGCGCATCGGCCTCGAGCGCGTGTACCGCATGTTCACCGGCCTGCGGCAGCCGTACCGGTCGGCGGTGCACGAGGCCAAACGGCTCGTCATGGAGACGTCCCTCGCCGGTGAGCTCGCGCGGCTCGCCTACGTGCTGGACCGCATCTCCGAAGCGGACTATCACACCCGCGACTTCACGCTCGACGCGCTGCGGGGAGCGCTCGCGGAGATCGTCGCGGTGTTCCCCCGCTACCGGACCTATCTGCCGCACGATCGGGAGGACGCCACGGCGGTCATCCGCGAAGCGGCGCAGGCTGCGCGCCAGCGCAATCCCGGCGCGGAGCCGACCGTGTACGCGTTTGTGGCGCAGGTGCTGACGGATCCCGCGTCGCCCGGCCGCGTGCCGCTGTGGGCGGAATGGATCGGCCGGTTCCAGCAATACACGGCCCCCGTGACGGCCAAGGGCGTCGAGGACACGGCGTTCTACCGGTACATCCCGTTCGTCGCCCTGAACGAGGTGGGCGGCGATCCGGACCGGTTCGGGATGACGCTGCAGGCCTTTCACGCCCGCGCACGGTATCGGGCGCTCCGGTATCCGCGAACGCTTCTCGCCACGGCGACGCACGACCACAAGCGCGGCGAGGACACCCGCATGCGTATGCTCGTCCTGGCCGAGGCGCCGGATGAGTGGCGGCGGACCGTGGGCGCGCTCTCCCGCGTGGCCCGGCGGTACCGTGGCCGGCGCGGGCCGTCGCGCGCCGATGAATTTCTCTACTATCAAACGCTCGTCGCGCTGTGGCCGGGCGCCGACCGCGCCGCGCTGGCGGACCGTCTCGCCGCCTACCTGCTCAAGGCGTCGCGCGAGGCAAAGCGACGCACGAGCTGGATCAACCCCGACGCGGCGTACGAGGCCGACCTGGAGCGGTTCGTGCGCGGGATGACCGCGGACGCCCGGGTCGCCCGGGCGGTCGAGCCGCTCGCGCGCCTGGCCGCGCGGGTCGGCCTCGCAAACACGATGAGCCAGCTCGTGCTCAAGACGACCTCACCGGGGGTGCCGGATTTTTACCAGGGGACCGAGATGCTGGATGACTCCCTCGTGGACCCCGACAACCGGCGCCCGGTGGATTTCGCGCTTCGGGCACGCCTCCTGGAGTCGCTGGAGCCGCTCCTCGCGGCGCCGGACCCCGGGGTACTCGCGGGGTGGATCGAGGACGCGGACGCGCGCGTGAAGCTGTACGCGACCGCGCGCCTCCTGCGGTTCCGGCGAGACCGGCCGGGCCCGTTTGCGGGCGGCTACCGGTCCCTGGAGGCGCTCGGCGCGCGGGCCGAGCACGCGATTGCGTTTGCCCGTGAGGCCTCCGATGAGGCGCTCCTCGTCGTGGTCCCCCGCTTCCCGTACACGCTGGCGCGCGGCGGCGGCTGGGCGGACACGCGGGTGCCGCTGCCCAACGGCCTCACCGGCCGGCGCTGGACGGACGTGCTCACCGGGGCCGCCGCCACGCTCGACGCAGAGCTCGCCCTCGATCGCGGGCCGCTCTTGTGGCACGTGCTCCACACCGCGGACCGCGGCTGAGGCACGGAAGGGATCACCGGCGGCGGCCCTCAACACCTCGGACGATGCACCGTCTCGCGCTCGCGCTCGTCATCCACAATCACCAGCCGGTCGGCAACTTCGACCGCGTCTTCGCCCGCGCGACCGACCTGGCGTACGAGCCGATGGTGGGCGCCCTCGAACGGCACCCGCGCATCCGTGTCGCGCTGCACTACACCGGCCCGCTCCTGGACTGGCTCGGCGCGCACCGGCCGGAGCTCCTCGCCAGGGTGCGCGCGCTGGCGCGGCAGGGACAGATCGAGGTGCTCACCGGCGGATACTACGAACCCATCCTCGCGATCATCCCGGATGCCGACAAGCGCGGGCAGATCGAGAAGCTCACGCGGGCGGTCGTGGAGCGGTTTGGGTACACGCCGGACGGCCTCTGGCTGGCGGAGCGCGTGTGGGAACCGCACCTCGCGCGGCCGATCAGCGAGGCCGCCGTCGCCTACACGGTCGTGGACGACGCCCACTTCCACGCCGTCGGGCTCGAAGACGCGCAGCTGCTCGGGTACTACATGACCGAGGAAGAGGGCGCGCCGCTCGCCGTCTTTCCGAGCCTCCGCCGCCTGCGCTACCTCATCCCGTGGGCCGATCCCGAGGAGGTCGTCGGTTACCTTCGCACGCTCGCCGAGTCGGACGTGACGCCCGAGGGACGCGAGGCGCCGCTGGACCTCGCGCTCATGGGAGATGACGGGGAGAAGTTCGGGTTGTGGCCGCAGACGCACGCGCTCTGCTGGACGCGCGGGTGGATCGAGCGATTCTTCGACGCGCTGGAGGCGACCCCGTGGCTCGATCTGGTGCCGCCGGGCGAGTACCGGCGGACGCGGCCCGCGGCCGGCCGGATCTACCTCCCGACCGCGACGTACGACGAGATGGCGGAGTGGGCGCTCGCGCCGGGCGCAGCCGCGCGGCTGGCGTCGCTCCGCCAGGACCTCGGGACCGCCGGGCGCGAGGCGCTCGTGCCGTTCATCCGCGGCGGATTTTGGCGGCACTTCCTCGTGAAGTACGGCGAGGTCAACACGATGCACTACCTGAGTCTCCGCGCCGGCCGCAAGATCCATGCCATGCCCGCCGGAGGGGAGCGCGACCGGGCGCTGGACCACCTCTGGGCGGGCCAGTGCAACTGCCCGTACTGGCACGGCGTGTTTGGCGGCGTCTATCTGCCGCATATCCGCACGGCCGCGTTCGGGCACCTGATCGCGGCCGAGGCGCTGGCCGATCGGGCCCGCCACGCGGGCGGCTACGCCGACGCGGAGTGCGAGGACCTGGACGGCGATGGACGGCCGGACATCCGGCTCGCGTCCGACACCATGGTATGCACGCTCACCCCCGGGCGAGGCGGCGCCGTCGTCGAGTGGCACGACCGGCCGTCCCGCCGGCATCTCGGCAACGTCATGACCCGGCGCCGCGAAGCGTACCACGAGACCCTGCGCGCCGCCGGCGGCGGCGGCGCGGACGACCTTACCCGCTGGCTCGTGTACGATCGCGTCGAGCGCGGCGCGCTGCGCGTCCACGTGCTTCCCTCGGACGCCACGCTCGACCAGATGTGCGGCTCGGCCGCGGCGGAACTCGGCGCGTTCGCGTGGGGCCCATACCGCTACCGCCTCGAGCGGGAGGCGGAGACCGCCGCCGCGGCGCTGGCGCGCACGGCGCCGCTCGCGGGCGGTGAGGCCGCGGTGGAGCGGACGCTCCGGCTGGCCGCGCGGCAGCGGGCGCTCGTCCATACCGTCGGCGCGCGCTGGACCGGCGCGGCGCCGCTGGATGTCGTGCTGGCCGAGGAGTGGGATCTCGGCGTGTTCGGCGCGCCCGACGAAGTGGTCGCCGACGACGGCGGGACGCCGCGGTCGCTCTACGCCCCGATGGCGCTCGGGCCGCGGGACGCGGTCCGCGTCGAGGAGCGCCACTCCGGCCTCACCGTCACGTTCCACACATCGGTCCCGGCCGCGGTCTGGGCGGTGCCGCTGTTCACGATCACCAACTCCGAGAGCGGCTTCGAGAAAAACTTCCAGGGCGTGGCGCTGTACCTGCGCTGGGCGCTGAGCCTCGCTCCGGGGCAGGTGTGGACGCACACGACACGCGCGGAGGTCCGCGGCGCCGAGCGCGACTAAGGCCGGCGGAGGCGCCGGGACGCGCCGGGCCCCCGTCGAGGAGGCCGGCGGCGGCCCGGCGAATCAGCGCTGCGGTCGAAAGGAGGGTACGCATGGCCCGGCCGGACGCGCGCCCGCACGCTGACTCACAGGCCGCGATCACCCGCTTGCTGACCGCATGGCGCGGTGAGATCCAGGCCCGTGCGGCGTACGAAGCCCTCGCGGCCCGCGAACGCGATCCGAAGCGCGCCGAGGTGCTCCGGAAGATGGCGGACGCCGAGGGCGCGCACCGCACGCGCATCGAGGCGCGTCTCAGGGAGTTGGGTGCGGCGATCCCGGATCCGTCGAGCGTGCGGCTTCCGCTCTGGACCCGGTTGCAGATCCGGCTCGCGCCGGTGGAAAGGGTGCTCGCCTGGCGCGAGTCTCTCGAAGACGACGAGGTGGAGGGCGTCTACGGGAGCCCAACGGGGGACCGCGCCACGGACGAGCTGCTCGTGGGCCTCAGGAAAGAGGAACGCTCGCATGCGCTCGCCGCGGAGGAGATGCGCGCGGGCGCGCCGGCGGCCCGGGGCGCGGAGACGCCGGAGGGCCGTCTCCGCCGCATCCTGGGACGGGAGCGGTGGCACCAAACGGGCTCCAGCTGGATCTCCGGCGCCGTGTATGGCGCGAACGACGGACTGGGCGCGGTCTTCGGTATCGTGGCCGGGGTATCCGGCGCCACGGGCGGGTCGAGCTTCGTGCTCACCGCCGGTCTCGCCGGCGCGATCGCGTCCGCTCTTTCGATGGCGGTCGGCGCGTTTCTCGCCGAGCGATCCACGGCGGAGGTCGCGGCGGCCAACGTCGAGGGCGAGCGGCGAGAGATCGCCGAGCATCCGGAGGAGGAGCGGGAGGAACTCTCGCTGTTCTACCAGCTCAAGGGCATCGACAAGGAGCAGGCGGACGAGCTGGCCGCGCGGCTCGGCGGCAACGCGGACACGATGCTGCAGGCGCTCGTCGCCGAGGAGCTCGGCGGCGCCGACGGGGGCGGGAACCCGGTCCAGGCCGGGATCGCGGCCGGCATCAGCACGGGTGTCGGCGCGTTCGTGCCGGTCCTCCCGTTTTTCTGGCTCACCGGCACGGCGGGCGTGATCTGGGCCGCGATCGTGTCACTGATCGCGCATTTCCTCGTGGGCGCGGCCAAGTCGCTGTTTACCCTGCGGACCTGGTGGGCCTCCGGCCTCGAGATGACGGTGGCCGGCGTGATCGTGGGCGGCGCCACCTACATCCTCGGGGTGCTGTTTCGCGTCTCCACATAACGGCGCGGTCGCGGATAGCCCCGGACCGGCGCGCGCGCGCGGCCGGCCCCGGTACATCGCGCGTGGGAGCGCGTCGCCCTGGGACGCGGTGGCCTAACGGCGGGTCCGGCGCCGGTTCTGGATGCGGTACGACCGCGCGTACTCCGGCAGCGCGATGCCGTCACGCAGCTGCGGGTCGGCGACCGGCGTCCCCGGCACGAGCGCGAGCGGAATCACGCCGGCCCACACGCCGAGATCGAGATCCTCCTCCGCGTCCTTCGGCGGCCCGGTGCGGATCTTCGCCGACGCCTCGTCGAGCGGCATGCGCAGCACGCTCGTCTGGCGCATCTCCACCTCGTTCGGGAGGCGTGCCTCGGCCCAGCGTCCCGGCACCACGTGCTCCACGATCGCCTCGAGCGCGGCGAGCTTCTCGGCGCCGTCCGTGACCTCGGTCGCCAGCCCGAGCACGACCACCGAGCGGTAGTTCATCGAGTGGCTGAAGCCGGACCGGGCCAGGACGAGCCCGTCCAGGAGGGTCGCGGTAAGGCAGGCCGGCACGCCGGCGCCGAGGGTGCGCAGCATGCGTGATGCCGCGGAGCCGTGGACGTAGACGTGGTCGCCGGCGCGCGCGTGGATCGTCGGGATCACGTAAGGCTGCCCGCCCACGACAAACCCGACGTGGCAGATCAGCGCCTCGTCCAGGATCGCATCGATCGTGGCGCGGTCGTACTGGCCGCGCTCGGGATGCCGCCTGACCTTGGTCCGGGCCACGCCTGGCGCGCTCATGCTCGGCTCATCCTCCCTGCCCCGGCCTGTGTAGGACACCGTGGCACGACACCGCGTACCACCCTACGCAAACGTCGCGAACCGCGAAATAGCCACTCCCCCGCTCCACGACCATACCATTTTGGGCGCGCGTTGCGCGCCTTGCGTACGCGCCCCCGCCGGCACGCGGCGCGGCGCTCTCGGGTGTCACGCCCGTCAGGCGGGCGGCCGCTCGCCGCCCTGCCCGCAGACGAGGAGAACGAACGCCGCGGGTCCGAGACGCAGCGCGGCCAGGCCGTTCGACTCGACGGCCGGCGGCGCGACCCGCCCGGGACCGCCCCAGCGCGCGTCCGACGAGTCGAGCATGACGGTCCATCGCCCCCGCGGCGCCGGCAGCGACGCCTCGAGCGCCGCATCGCCGAAGTTGAAGGCCGCCACGGCATGGCTTCGGCCATGCCAGCGATGCAACACGAGGAGGCGCTGCTCCTCCCGGACGTGCACACGCATCGTCTCTCGATCGAGCGCGGTGAGCGCCGGTACCGCGCGCCGCAGCCGCAGGAGCTCGGTGTAGAAGTCGAGCAGCGCCCGATGGTGGCCGCGCTCCCGCAGCTCCCAGGTGAGCTTGGACCGGAGGAACGTCGCGGGGTCTTGCGGATCCGGCACCTCGTCCGCGCCGCCCCACGCCTCGAACTCGGCGCGCCGTCCCCGGCGGACGGCCTCGCCGAGGGCGGGGTCCGAGTGGCTCGTAAAGTACTGGAACGGCGCCGGTTCGCCGTACTCCTCGCCCATGAACAAGAGCGGCACGTATGGGGACAGGAGCACCACGCCCGCCGCGGCCTTGAGCGCCTCGAACGAGACCAGCCGCGTCAGCCGGTCGCCGCGCGCGCGGTTGCCGACCTGATCGTGATTCTGCGTACAGACGACGAACCGGTGGCCGCCGAGATCGCCGCAGGGCGCGCCATACCGCCGGCGCCGGTACGGCGAGTACCGGCCCGCGTAGACAAACCCGTCCGCCAGCGCGCGGCCGAGGTCGGCCACGCCGCCGTAGTCGGCGTAGTAGCCGGTCCGCTCCGGCGTGAGCACGGCGTGCAGCGCGTGATGCAGGTCGTCGCTCCACTGGGCGTCCAACCCGTAGCCCCCGCGCGCGCCGGGCCGGACCAGCCGCGGGTCGTTGAGGTTGCTCTCCGCGATCGCGTAGACCATGCGGCCGCACCGCGCGGCCTGCGCGTGGACGGCGTCCGCGAGCTGCGCCAGAAACGGCTGCGCGGATTGGTCCATGATGGCGTGCACCGCGTCGAGGCGGAGCGCGTCGACGTGGAACTCGTCGATCCACCGGAGCGCGTTCTCGATGAAGAACCGGCGCACGCCGTCGCTCTGGGGGCCGTCGAAGTTGACGGCCGCGCCCCACGGCGTCCGGTACCGGTCCGTGAAGTACGGCCCGAACTCGCCCACGTAGCTGCCCTCGGGCCCGAAGTGGTTGTACACGACGTCGAGCACGACGGCGAGGCCGCGCGCATGGCACGCATCGACCAACCGTTTGAACCCCGCCGGTCCGCCATAGGCCTCGTGCACGGCGAAGAGATAGGCGCCGTCATACCCCCAGTTGCGCGCGCCCGGGAAGTGCGCCACGGGCATGATCTCGACCGCGGTGACGCCGGCCGCCGCGAGCGCGTCGAGCCGGGGGAGCGCGGCGTCAAACGTGCCCTCGGGCGTGAACGCGCCGACGTGGAGCTCGTAGATGACGTACTGCGCGAGGGGCCGGCCGCGCCACGCCGCATCGGTCCACGGGAACGTCTCGGACACGACCTCCGACGGCCCGTGGACGCCCTCCGGCTGACAGCGGGATGCCGGGTCCGACCGGGCGGGGCCGTCGTCCAGGCAGTACCAGTATCGGGTGCCGGGGCCCGCGCCCTCGACGACCGCCTCGTAGTACCCGTGCCCGCACGGGTGCATCGCGACGTCCAGCGCGGGCGGCCCCACGATGCGCAGCCGGACGGCGGACGCGGCGGGCGCCCAGACCAGGAATCGCGTCCCGGCGGCGCCGCTCGGCGCGGCGCCGAGCGGCGGCGCCGGCCCGTGATCCCGGACCATTACGCCCGGCCCGCCAGCAGCTCGAGAATGCCCTCCAACGGGATCCGCACCCAGGCCGGGCGGTTGTTCAGCTCGTAGCCCAGCTCGTACACGGCTTTCTCCAACAGGTGGATGTCGAGCAGCAGCCCGGTCTCGTCCCGGGTCCGGGGCAGGAACGGCGCGTCGCCCGCCGCCTCGAGATACCCGCGCAGGAAGGCGGCCGAGACCCACCGCCGCCAGTACGCCAGGCGCGCCTCCAAGAACGGCACCGCCGCGGGGTGCTCCGAGACCGCCCCCCGCTCGACCTGGGCCTGAAGCGCCGCGTGCGCGGCGTAGTGAAAGGACCGCAGCATGCCGGCGACGTCGCGCAGCGCGGGTCGCTTGATCCGCCGCTCCGTGAGCGTGCGGGCCGGCTCGCCCTCGAAGTCGATGATGACGAAGTCCCGGCCCGTGTACAGCACCTGGCCGAGGTGATAGTCACCGTGGCAGCGGATGCGCATGCCGGTGAGCTTGCGGTCGAGCACCTGCTGGAACCGGCCCAGGAGCGCCCCTTCGGCCGCCAGCACGCGCTCGGCCGGGTCGCGCGCGTCGTCGGGCAGCGCGCGCACGCTCCGCCGCAGCGCCAGCAGCGTTCGTTGCGTGAGCGCCCGCGCGGCCTGGTACAGCGACCGCTGCGCCGACGCCGTCATCGGTTCCGGGGCAAAGGCCGGGTCGGTCGCGTCGGACGCGAGCGCACGGTGCAGCTCGGCCGTACGCCGCCCCAGCAACTCGGCCCGCTGGAGGTACTCGCCGATGCGGGCGGTCACGTCCTCCGGGAGCGGTTCCGCCGCGAGCGCGAGCGTCGCCGCATCCGGGAGCGCGCCGTCCTCGGCGGTCCCCTCGGCCTGCTGCCCGATCGCGTGCTCGCAGTAGCGGTCGAGCGCGTCCAGCGTGTACGTCCACGCGTCGCCTTCGTTCGGGACGAATTGCTGCAACACGGCGAGCGTCACCGGTTCCGCGCGGGGCGGCCGATACTCGAGCGCACCGGCCACCGCCGGGGTGTGGGCAAACGCCGCGCGCTCCGTGAGGAACGTGCCGATCTCCAGGTCGGGATTGCGCCCCGGCTCCACCCGGCGGAACAGCTTGAGGATCCCGCGATCCCCGTACAGCACGGACGTGTTGCTCTGCTCCGCCTTGACGGGCGCGGGGTCGGGCGGCACGCCGTCGCCGAGGATCCGCCGCAGGGCGTGCGTTGCGGTGGCGGCCATCTCGCCGTGCGCCCCGCGGAGCCGGTGGCGGCGCCGGATCATGTCCAGCAGGCTGCCGCAAAATTCGCGCTCCAGCAGCGCATCGTAGAGCACGCCCTCGGCGCCGTCCGGCCCGACGCGCAGCCGCGCGATCGCCGCGCGGGCGGGATCGCGCAGCAACTGCTGCGCCCGCTCGCCGGTCGCGAAGACGAGCGGCAGCGCGTACACGTCCGGGTCGCCCTCCGCGTACTGGAGCTGCATAAACGTCATGTACGCGGCGGCACCCGCGCCGTACGGCATGCGCACCGTTTCCCGGATCGCCACGGAGCGCAGCCGGCGCGCCTTCCCCCCAAACCACCGGCGTCCCGGCAGATACGCGGCGAACGCGTCCTCCAGCTGGGACCGGGCCGCCCCCTCGAAGACGCCCGCCCACCCGCGCGCGCCCGGCACGGGAATCTCGGGCGGCCGGACCTCGGCCGCCTCGGGCCCGGGGACCGCGGCGCCCGCAACCCCCAACGCCCGCTGCGGCTCGAGCGCGAACCAGTAAAACGCGTGCGGGCCGAGCGTGAGAAAGTACGGCAGCTCGCCGATCGGCGGGAACTCCGTCCGGCCGAACAGCTCCACCGGCACCATGCCGCGAAACGCCGCCAGGTTGAGCTCCACCGGCTGCACAAATCTCGACAGGTTGGCGACGACGAGCACGCGCTCGTCCTCGTACCGGCGCAGGAACGCGAGGATCTTGCGGTTGTCCGGCGCCAGCATCTCCAGCGTGCCGCGGCCGAAGCACTTGTAGCGCTTCCTGAGCGCAATGAGGCGCTTCATCCACCACAGGAGCGAGTGCGTATTGCCCTGTTGCGCGGTCGCGTTCACCGTCTCGTAGTGGTACTCGGGATCGATCACGACCGGCAGGTAGAGCTGCTGGGGATTGGCGCGCGAGAAGCCGGCGTTGCGATCGGCGCTCCACTGCATCGGCGTGCGCACGGCGTTGCGGTCGCCGAGGTAGATGTTGTCGCCCATGCCGATCTCGTCGCCGTAGTACACGAGCGGCGTGCCCGGGATCGAGAACAGCAGGCCGTTCATCAGCTCCATGCGCCGCCGGTGGTTGCCGAGCAGCGGCGCCAGCCGCCGGCGGATCCCGAGGTTGATCCGCGCGTGCGGGTCCTGCGCGTACACCCGGTACATGTAGTCGCGGTCCTCGTCCGTCACCATCTCCAGCGTGAGCTCATCATGGTTGCGCAGGAACAGCGCCCACTGGCATGTCTCCGGGATCGACGGCGTCTGCGCGAGGATGTCGATGATCGGGAATCGGTCCTCCATCCGGATCGCCATGAACAGCCGCGGCATGAGCGGGAAGTGATACGCCATGTGACACTCGTCGCCCGCGCCGAAGTAGGCGATGGCGTCCTCCGGCCACTGGTTGGCCTCCGCGAGCAGCATCCGGTCCGCGTACCCCGCGTCGATGTACGCGCGCAGCTCGCGCAGGAACGCGTGGGTCTCGGGCAGGTTTTCGCAGACCGTCCCCTCCCGTTCGTACAGGTACGGCACGGCGTCCAGCCGGAGCCCGTCGACGCCCTGGTCCAGCCAGAACGACACGACGCGCAGGACCTCGCGCCGGACGTCCGGCGAGTCGTAGTTCAGATCCGGCTGGTGCGAGTAGAAGCGGTGCCAGTAGTGGGCGCCCGCCACGGGATCGAACGCCCAGTTGGAGGGCTCGAAGTCCTTGAAGATCACCCGCGCGTCGCGGTACCGGTCCGTGGTGTCGCTCCACACGTAGAAGTTGCGCCAGCGGCTCCCCGGCGGGGAGGTGCGGGCGCGCTGAAACCACGGGTGCTGGTCCGAGGTGTGATTGAGGACGAGCTCCGTGATGACCCGCAGGCCGCGCCGGTGGGCTTCGCGCATGAACGTGCGGAAGGAGCGCAGCGTGCCGTATGCGGGGTGAATCGCCGTGTAATCGGCGATGTCGTAGCCGTCGTCGCGCAGCGGCGAGGGATAGAACGGCAGGATCCACAGCGCGGTTACGCCGAGATCCTGCACATAGTCGAGCTTCTCCACGAGGCCGGCGAAATCGCCGATGCCGTCGCCGTCGCTGTCGTAGAACGCGCGGACGTGCGCCTCGTAGATGATCGCGTCCTTGAACCACGTGGGATCCGCCGGCTGGCCGCCGCCCGTCCGCGGCGGCCGGCGGGCACGCGCGCTCACGGCGCCTCCCCCGGGCGGAGGTGGAGGACGTGCGCCGGCAGGCCGGCCGGGTTCAACTCCACGTAGTTCCGCGGCCCCCGCCAGCCGAACCGGCCGCCGCCCAGCAGATCGTGCGCGGCGTAGGGCGCGTCAGGCGGCAGTCCGAGCGCGCCCAGGTCCAGCGCCGTCCATCCGCGCTGCACGTGATGCGGATCGAGGTTGACCACGACGAGCACGACGTCGCCGTCCGGGCCGGTCTTGCTGTAACAGATCAGCTCGGGATTGTCGATGCCGTGAAAGCGCAGCGTCCAATCCGAGGCCAGCGCCGGGTGGGCGCGCCGGATGCCGTTCAGGCGCGCGATCACGTCCCGGAGGCTGTCGCGCCGGTCGAGATCCCAGTGGCGGAGCTGGTACTTCTCCGAGTCCAGGTACTCCTCGCTCCCGGGGGCGATCGGGCGGCGCTCGCACAGCTCGAACGCCGGCCCGTAGATGCCGTAGTTCGCGCCGAGCGTCGCGGCGAGCACCACGCGCGCGATGAATGCCGGGCGCCCGCCGTCCTGGAGGTAGGCGTGCAGGATGTCCGGCGTGTTCACGAACAGGTTGGGGCGAAAGTATTCCCGCACCGGCGTCTGCGTGAGCTCCGCGAAGTACGCCTCGAGCTCGGCGCGCGTGTTCCGCCAGGTGAAGTACGTGTACGACTGGGTAAACCCAAGCTTCGCGAGCCGGTACATCACCTTCGGCCGCGTGAACGCCTCTGCCAGAAACACCACGTCCGGATGCTCGCGCTGCGTGGTCCCAATCAGCCATTCCCAGAACGCGAACGGCTTGGTGTGCGGGTTGTCGACGCGAAAGATGTGCACGCCGCGCCCGATCCAGAACCGGACCACGCGGCGGAGCTCTTCCCACAGCGCCCGCCAGTCCGCGGTGTCGAAATCGAACGGGTAGATGTCCTGGTACTTCTTCGGCGGGTTTTCGGCGTACTGGATCGTCCCGTCCGGCCGCCGGCGGAACCATTCGGGGTGCTCCCGCACGTAGGGGTGATCGGGCGAGCACTGAAACGCGAGGTCCAGCGCGACCTCCAAGCCGTGCCGGCGCGCGGCGCCCACCAGCCGCTCGAAGTCCGCCAGCGTGCCGAGCTGCGGGTGGACCGCCGTGTGTCCTCCCTCCGGCCCGCCGATCGCCCACGGGCTCCCCGGATCATCCGGTCCCGCGGTCTCGGAGTTGTTCCGGCCTTTGCGGAAGCGGCGCGCGATCGGATGAATCGGCGGCAGGTAGAGCACGTCGAAACCCATCGACGCGATGTAGGGCAGCCTCGCCTCGACGTCGGCAAACGTGCCGTGCCGTCCCGGCTCCGGCGCGCAGGACCGCGGAAACAACTCGTACCACGCGCCGAACCTCGCCCGGGCGCGATCCACCTGCACCACCAGATCCCGGGCGTAGCGCGACGCGCGCTCGCGGTCGGGATGCCGCGCCACAAGGGCGGCGAGATCCTCCGACAGGGCGCGGCGAATCGCCGCGTCCCCGCCGCGCTCCAGCACGGCCGCATCCCGCGCGAGCGCGGCCGCCTCGTTGCCGTGCGCGCGCCGCGCCGCCGCGCGGACGAGGCCGGCCCCGATGCCGAGATCGACCGTGACGTCCTGCTCCGCTTCCACGCGCAGGCGCAGGTCGCGAGCCCACGTCGCGAAGTCGTCCACCCACCCGCGCAGCGTGTAGCGGTAGCGCCCCGGGGAATCCACGACAAATTCGCCGCGCCACCGGTCGTTGCCGAGCGGCGTCATCGCGGTCGTCGTCCACTCCCCGGCGTCCTCGCGGCGATAGTCCAGGGCCGCGGCGATCACGTCGTGCCCGTCCGCGAAGATATCGGCTTCCACGACGACCGTCTCACCGGGCACACGCTTGATCGCGAACAGGCCGCCGTCGACCTCGGGGGAGACATGCTCGATGACGACGCGCGGGACGACCCGCGCGGCCGCTACGCCACCGGCCGGTGCGATGTCCGGGATACCCATGACGCCGAGGAGACCTCCGCGGATGGCATACGACCGTGGCGGCGCGACGTTCCTGCTTGCGCGCTACCGCGCATCCACTTTACTTCATACCCCGCGGGGTCCCTCGGATCATCCGCCGGCGCGGCGAACGCCGGCCGGCACAGCCGGCGGGCCGTGCGGCCGGCCTGACTCAGTCGCAGCCGGTGTGGTTCGGCACGGCGGCGTCGCACCGCGCCGGTGCCTGCGCCGCGAGGCGGCGGCCAAACCAATGGCGGAGGGCTTCCCGGACGCGGGCCACGGCCGCCGCGCGGCGGCGCGGAGCGACCGCGTCCCTGGCGACGCGCTCGCGGAGCGCCTCACTTCTGAGCGAGCCGATGTGTTCCTGGTTGAGCGCCTGATACGTGTGCCAGTGCATGGTGTCTGCTCCTCTCTCCCCTATGACGCGGCGGTCGCGCGCTCGACACGCGCGGGCTCTCCCACGACCGCGGCCAGCACCCGGGTCCAGGGGAGCAACCCGACGAGCCGGTCACCGTCCATCACGGGCAGCACCTGCGTGCACGCGAACCGCATCGCGGTCGCGGCCGCGGCGAGCGGCGTGTCCGGGCTTACGGTCGTGGATACCGGCGCCGCGGCCCGTCCCACCGTCATCTTGTCGAGCACGTTCCTGAGCTCGTAGACGTCGAGCGTCGTCGCCTCCGACGGGGTGAACCGCAAGAGCGACGTTTCGTCAACGAGCCCGACCACCCGGCCGCCGTCGAGGACGGGGAGCGCGACGGCCCGGTGCTCGCGAAGAAGCTTGAGCGCGGTGGACACCGACGTCCGCGGCGTGATGGCCGGCAACGGCGCCGCCATCCAATCTCGAACCCGTACGATGCTGAGGTCAACTGCTGCCATGGTCCACCTCCGACGATGTGCGGCCGTCCATGCGCCCGGCCGAACCACAGGATACGCATGCGGCCGGGACGCGTTCTATCTGCTCTTGATCCGCAATCCCCGTGGCCCCCGATCCGGTCTTGACCGCGGTGAGTTGTGCCGGATTGCGTAACCTGCTATACTGCTTTTGCTGGTCACCATACTAATGGCTTTGGAGTAACCTGTCAATAGGAGATTAGTGGTTATTCGAGGAGCTCGGGGGCGGTCTGCGCGAATGGGGTCGCGAACCGGTGCGCGCGCGGGCGGAGGCGCGGTAATGCATGAAGGAGACCCCCGGCGCGGCGCGGGATCACACATGGCAAGCCACATGAAGAAGAGTGAAACCGAGCAGGATCGATGGCCGCCGGCGTACGTCTTCGACCTCAGCGGCGGACGGCTGTGTCTTGATTTCGTGAACACGCTGAGCGGATCGCGCGCCCGTCCCACGGAGCGGCTACGATCATACGATGACCTCGTGTCGTGGGGCCGCCAATCCGGGGCCATCACGGCCCCCATTGCCGAGCGGCTGGCGGCCGAGGCCCGTGCGCGTCCGCGGGACGCCGCGCGGGCGCTCGACAGCGCCGTGCGGCTTCGGGAGGTCATGTTTCGCATCCTCGCCGCGTGCGCGGACCTGCGCCCCGCGGACGAGACCGACGTCGCGGCGCTGAACGTGGCGCTCTCCGAGGCCCTGCCGCACCAGCGGCTGGTCAAGACGCCGGATGGATTCGAGTGGGGATGGGTCGAGGACGCGGAGGCGCTCGGGCGTATTCCGTGGGCCGCGATCCGCTCCGCGGCGGATCTGCTGACGAGCCCGGACCTGCGCCGCGTCCGGCGGTGCGCCGGCGCCAACTGCGACTGGCTGTTCATGGACATGAGCCGCAATCGCACGCGCCGGTGGTGCGACATGAAAGGATGCGGCAACCGGGCGAAGGCCCGGCGCTACTACGAGCGTCACCGCGCGCGCCGCGGCGACGCCCATGCGCACGGGTGACGCGCGGCGGCGGGCGCCGGGATGATTCTGCTATAGTGGGGGCGTGACGCAGAGCGCTACCGGCACGCTCTACCTCGTGGCCACCCCGATCGGGAACCTCGAGGACATCACGCTGCGGGCGCTTCGGGTGCTCCGCGAGGCGGGGTTGATCGCCGCGGAGGACACGCGCCGCACGCGCAAGCTCCTGACCCGTCACGGCATCCACGGGCGCCTCCTGAGCCTCCACGAGCACAACGAGCCGGCGCGCATCCCGGAGCTCGTCGCGCGCCTGCGCGCCGGCGAGTCGATCGCGCTGGTCTCCGACGCGGGCACCCCGGGGCTCAGCGATCCCGGCACCGCGCTCGTCGGCGCGGCCATCGCGGCCGGCGCGGCCGTCGTCCCCATCCCGGGGCCGAGCGCGGCCGTGGCGGCGCTCGTGGCCTCCGGGCTGCCGGGGGTGCCGGTGACGTTTTTGGGATTCCTCCCCGCGGCGCCCTCCGAGCGCCGGCGCACGCTGGAGGCGGCGCGCACCCACCCGCACACGCTCGTGGTGTTCGAAGCGCCCCACCGGCTGCTCCGAACCCTCGACGCGCTCGCCGACGCCTGGGGCGACCGCCGCATCGCCGTGGCCCGCGAGCTGACCAAGATGCACGAAGAGATCTGGCGCGGCCGCGTGCGCGAGGCGGCGGCGTACTTTCACGCGCACCCGCCGCGGGGCGAGTTCACGCTGGTCGTGGAAGGCGCCGCGCAGGAGGCCGCCGCGCGGGACGCGCCGGCCGGGCCGCCCGATGCCGGCGCGGAGCAGGCCGCACGGGCGGCGCTGCGGGCGGCGCTCGACGAAGGCCAGGCGCCGTTTGACGCCGTGCGCCGCGCCGCGCGGGCGAGCGGGCTCCGGCGCAATGAGGTCTACCGGCTGTGGCTCGCGCTCAAGCAGGAGGCGTCCCGATGAAGACGGTGCACACGGCGGGAGACGAAGCCGAGGCGCTGATGCTGCAGAGTCTGCTCCAGCAGGTCGGCATCCCGGTCATGCTGCGGTCCCGTCAGATCCCCGGCTACGCCGAGGTGGTGGAGCGGGCAACCGGCGTGTGGGGTGATCTGCTGGTACCCGACGAGCGCGAGGCGGAGGCGCGCACACTGCTTGCGGAGTACCTGGCCTCGTCGCGGGCGTCCCGGCCGGCGCCGCAGGAGCGGATCGCCGGGGTCGTCGTCCCGACCGCCACCCTGTTCGACGAGCGCGGCGCGATCGACGAGGCCGCGAACGTCCGGCATCTGGAGTGGCTGATCGGCCGCGGCGTGCACGGCCTGTTTACGCTCGGCACCACGGGGGAGTTCTCGTCGCTGTCGCGCGAGGAGCGGCGGATGATGGCCGAGCTCACGGTGCGCACCGCGCGCGGCCGCGTCCCGGTGCTGGTGGGCATCAGCAGCCCCGGGACCGACGAAGCGCTCGCCTATGCCGAGCACGCAGAGTCGATCGGTGCGAGCGGGGTCGTCGCCGTGCTGCCCTACTATTGGGTCCCGCCGGATCGGTCGATCTACGAGCATTACCGGCTGCTGTCGGTAGGCACGGCGCTCCCGGTGTTCATCTACAACTTCCCCGCGCTCACCGGGCGCAGCATACCGCCCCGGCTCGTGGCACGCCTCGCCGCCGACCGGCCCAACATCGTGGGCATAAAGGACAGCGTGGACAGCATCGGCCACCTGCTGGAGACGCTCGCGCTGGCCCGCGCCGTGCGGCCCGACTTCACGGTGCTGTGCGGCATGGATTACCATCTCCTCAACACGGTCCTGATCGGCGGGGACGGCTGCGTCCCGGGGTCCGCCAACTTCGCCCCGGACCCGTTCGTGCGCATCTGGCGATCGGCGGCGGCCGGCAACGTCGCCGCGGCCGTGGAGGACGCCCGCGCGCTCGCGCCGATTCCCGGGATCTACGGGATGGATGCGCCCGCGTTTGTGATCGTCAAGGAAGCCATGGTCATGGCGGGCCTCATCCCCCACGCGGCCACGCGCGCCCCGGCGGTGCCGCTCTCCGAGGACGAGCGGCGGCGCCTGCGGCGGGGGCTCATGGAGATGGGGGTCGTGGGATGACGCCCGGCCGCGCGGCGCCCGGCGAGCTTCGGGTCGGGCTGCTCGGCTGCGGGACCGTGGGCGCCGCGGTCGTCCGCCTGCTCCGCACGAACGGCGAGGAGATCACGCGGCGGACGGGCCGGGTCCTCCGTATCGTGCGCGTCGCCGTTGCCCAGCCGGACAAGAGCCGCGGCATCGTCTTCGAGCCCGGCGTGCTCACGGGCCAGGCCGCGGACGTCGTCGCCGATCCGCGCGTGGACTGCGTCGCCGAGGTGATGGGCGGCGTGGAGCCGGCGCGGACCCTCCTCCTCGACGCGATCGAGCGCGGCAAGAGCGTCGTGACCGCGAACAAGCAGCTCATCGCCCGCCACGGCCCCGAGGTGTTCGCCGCGGCCGCGCGCGCCGGCGTCGACCTGCGCCTGGAGGCCAGCGTCGGCGGCGGGCTCCCGGTCATCCAGCCGCTCAAGGAGTCGCTCGCCGCGAACCGCGTCAGCGAACTGTGGGGCATCCTCAACGGCACAACCAACTACATCCTCACCAAGATGGCGGGCGAGGGCTGGGGGTTCGAGCGCGCGCTCGAGGACGCGCAGCGGCGGGGCTTCGCCGAGGCCGATCCCACGGAGGACGTCGACGGCCACGACGCGGCGGCGAAGCTGGCGATTCTCGCCACGATCGCGTTCCACGCGCCGGTGCGCGCGGACGACGTGTACCGCGAAGGCATCCGCCGCATCACGCCCCAGGACATCGCGTTCGGGCGTGAGCTCGGATTTGCGGTCAAGCTCCTCGCGATTGCGCGCGACCGCGACGGCCGCGTGGAGGCGCGCGTGCACCCGGCGTTTCTGCCGGTCGGCCATCCGCTCGCCGCGATTCGCGACGAGCTCAACGCGCTGTTCGTCCGCGGCGACTTTGCCGGCGAGGTGATGACGGTCGGGCGCGGCGCCGGCGGCGAGCCGACGGCGAGCGCCGTCGTGGCGGACCTGATCGACATCGCGCGCAACCGTGCGGCGGGCGTGCACGGCCGCGTCGGGTGGGGCGAGCTCGCGCCCCGGCCGGTTCGCCCGATCGAGGAGACGGCGTCGCCGTTCTACCTGCTCATGCGCGTGACGGACCGCCCCGGCGTGTTTGCGCGGATCGCGTCGATCTTCGGCGAGGAAGGGGTGAGCATCGCGTCGATCGTCCAGAAGACCCGAGGGCACGCCGCCGACATCATCATGGTGACCCACACGACGGTCGAGACGCAGATGCGCCGCGTGCTCGCGCGGCTGGAACAGCTCGACGTGCTCCACAGCATCCGCAGCACGATCCGCGTCGTGGGGGACGTGTGACCGTGGGCGGCGCGGCGGGCCCGCCCGGGCCGGCCCGCGTGTGGCGCGGCGTGATCGAGGAATACCGCGCGCGCCTGCCCGTGACCGCGCGCACCCCGGTCGTGACCCTGCTGGAGGGCGGCACGCCGCTGGTGCGCGCCGATCGGCTAGCGCGGCATTTCCCGGACGTCGCGCTGTGGCTGAAGTACGAAGGCGTCAACCCGACCGGCTCCTTCAAGGATCGCGGCATGACCGTGGCCATCTCCAAGGCGCTCGAGGATGCCAGCCGTGCGGTCGTGTGCGCGAGCACCGGCAACACCGCGGCATCCGCGGCGGCCTACGCGGCGCGGGCCGGGCTGCCGTGCTTCGTGGTCGTTCCGGCCGGCGGCGTCGCCCTCGGCAAGATGGTGCAGGCCCTGGCGCACGGCGCGCGGGTCGTGCCGGTGCGGGGCTCCTTCGACGATGCGCTCCGGCTCGTGCGCGAGGGCGGGCCGCGGCTCGCGCTGACGCTCGTCAACTCCGTCAACCCGCACCGGCTCGAAGGGCAAAAGACCGGGGCGTTCGAGATCTGCGACGCGCTCGGCCGGGCGCCGGATGCGCTCGCCATTCCGGTGGGCAACGCGGGCAATATCACGGCGTACTGGCGGGGATTCACGGAGTACCATCGCGCGGGCGTGATCGGCGGGAGGCCGCGCATGTGGGGATTCCAGGCCGCCGGCGCGGCGCCCCTCGTGCTCGGCCATCCGGTCGAGCATCCCGACACCGTCGCGTCGGCGATTCGCATCGGCCGGCCGGCGTCGTGGGACGGAGCCGAGACGGCGGTCCGCGAGTCCGGCGGCGCCATCGAGGCGGTGAGCGATGCCGAACTCCTCGCGGCGCAGGCGCTGCTCGCCCGCGAGGAGGGGGTGTTCGTCGAGCCGTCGTCCGCGGCCCCGGTCGCCGGGCTGCTGAAGCGGGCCCGCGAGGGACGCCTCGCTCCCGGCCTCGTCGTCTGCGTGCTCACCGGTCAGGGCCTCAAGGATCCCGACGCGGTCCTCCGCACCGAGCGCCAGCCCGAACCGGTCCCGGCCACGATGCAGGCGCTCGAGCGCCTGGTCGACGCCGCGCTCGTCGCGGGATGATCAGGGTCCGCGTGCCGGCGACGGCCGCGAACCTCGGGCCCGGATTCGACGCCGTGGGCCTCGCGCTCCGGCTCCACAACACGCTGGAACTCTGGGATGCCCCGGAGCCCGCAGTCGACGTCGCGGGGGAAGGCGACGACACGCTCCCGCGGGACCCCTCGCACCTCGCCTACCGCGCCGCGGCGGCCGTCGTCGAACGCGCGGGCCGCGGCCTGGGACGGCGGCAGCCGGCCGCGTTCGGGATCCGGCAGCGCAATCAGATCCCCCTGGCCCGCGGTCTCGGAAGCAGCGCCGCCGCCATCGTGGGCGGCGCTGTGGCGGCCAACGAGCTGCTCGGCGGCCCGCTCGATCAGCAGGCCCTCCTCGATCTCGCGGCGGAGCTGGAGGGACACCCCGACAACGTCGCGCCCGCCCTGCTCGGCGGCCTCGTGGTGTGCGCGGGCACGCCGGGCGGTGTGCGCGCGCTGCGCGTCGCGCCGCCGCCGATGCCGCTCGTGGCGGCGATCCCGGATTTCCGCGTGTCCACCGCGGAGGCGCGCCGCCTGCTACCGCGGAGCGTGCCCTTTGCCGACGCGGCGTTCAACGTCGGCCGCGCCGCCCTGCTCGTGGCCGCGCTCCGCGAGGGCCGCTCCGATCTGCTCGGTGCCGCGACGGAGGATCGGCTCCACCAGCCCTACCGCGCGGCGCTCGTCCCGGGGCTGGCAGACGTCTTTGCAGCCGCGCGCAACGCGGGCGCGGACGGCGTGGTCCTGAGCGGTTCCGGCCCCACGGTCCTCGCGTTCGGCAGCGCGCCGGGGATTGCCCCCGCGATGGTCGAAGCGTTCTGGCGCGCCGGCGTCCGGTGCAGGACGGTCGCGATTCAGGTCGACAACGACGGGGCCGTCGTGGAGACGGCCGCGTAGGCGCGGCCGCGTACGCAGGGGACCCGGAGGGCATGCGGTGGGCTTGATCGTGCAGAAGTTCGGCGGCAGTTCGGTCGCGGGCGCGGACCGCGTGAAGAACGTCGCCGCGCGGGTCGTCGCCACGCGGCGCGCCGGGCACCGCGTCGTGGTTGTCGTATCCGCGCCCGGCGACATGACCGACGACCTGATCCGCATGGCGCGGCAGATCTCCGAGCAGCCGCCGGCGCGCGAGATGGACATGCTGCTCGCGACCGGGGAACAGGTGTCGATCGCGCTGCTCGCCATGGCCATCCACGCCGGCGGGCACGAGGTCATCTCGCTGACGGGCGGGCAGGCGCGCATCCGGACCGAGCGCGTCCACACGCGCGCCAGGATCGTCGACGTCGACCGCAGGCGCATCGACCGGGAGCTCGCCTCCGGGCGAATCGTGATCGTCGCCGGGTTCCAGGGCATCACGGACGAGGAGGAGATCACGACGCTCGGGCGCGGCGGGTCCGACACCACCGCGGTCGCGCTGGCGTCGGCGCTCGGCGCGGATGTATGCCAGATCTACACGGACGTGGAAGGGGTGTTTACGGCCGACCCGCGCCTCGTGCCGGCGGCCCGCAAGCTCCGCGAGATTTCGTACGACGAGATGCTGGAGATGGCCAGCTCGGGCGCGCTCGTGCTGCAGACCCGCGCGGCGGAGCTCGCGAAGCAGTATCGGGTGCCGCTCGAGGTGCGGAGCAGCTTCGTGGATCGGGAGGGCACCATGGTCACGGACCGCTCGATCGAACGCCGGCGCGTGGTCACCGGCGTCACGCACGATCGCAACGTCGCCAAAATCACGGCCACCGGGGTCGCCGATCGGCCCGGCGCGGCGCACACGATCTTTCGCGCCGTCGCGGCGCGCCACGTGAACGTGAACATGATCATCCAGAGCGTGCCCCGGCACGAGCGGGCGGACATCTCCTTCACCGTCGCCGCGTCGGACATGCGCGCGGCCGTGGACGCGGTGCGCGCCGTCGCCGCCGAGGTGGGCGCGGAGGAGGTGCTGGCCGACGACGGCGTGGCGATGGTCAGCGCGGTCGGCGCCGGCATGATCAGCAACCCGGGCGTCGCGGCGCGGATGTTTGGCGCCCTGGCCGCCGCGGGCATCAACATCGAGCTGATCGCCACGTCCGAGATCAAGGTGTCGTGCGTGATCCGGGCGAGCGAGGTGGAGCGCGCGGTCCAAGCGTTACACGCCGAGTTCGAGCTGCAGCACGAGTAGCGCTCTGGGGGACCGAGCGTTTCGCCCAGCTCAAAGAGCTCCTATTTCGGGTCTGGGAGAGCCCGTTGACCCGCTGGCAGGCGGGGAATGGCACATGAGACTGAATAGTACCTTACCGGGGGTTTGGGATGCGTTCTAAGCCGGCTGGACCACCGCCCCGCGTCCTTGACAACGGTAGCCGCCGCCGGTAGCATGACGCCAAAGCGATGACGGAGCGGGAGTAGGCCCGCCGCGGTCCCAACACCGCGATCGCGGTGCGAGAGAGCCGGGGCAGGTGCGAGCCGGCGGAGGCGGCGGGTCGAACATGGCTCCGGAGCTGTGCGTCGAATCGCCGCCGTGTGCGCGGCGGCGTAGTAGGCGGCACCGCTGGCCGGCGTGATACGGCGGAGAGGCCCGGCACGTGCCGGGTGAACGTGGGTGGTACCACGGAGGCGCGAATGCCTCTCGTCCCGGGACGAGAGGCATCGATGTTTTCGGGAGGCTTTGACTCTCTCGAGGGGCGTGAGCTGACCATGGGCACGTACTACATCACCACACCGATCTACTACGTGAACGGCGAGCCGCACATCGGCCACGCGTACACCACGATCGCGGCCGACGTCGCGGCCCGTGTCAAGCGCCTGAGCGGCCACGACGTGCTGTTCCTGACCGGCACCGACGAACACGGCATCAACATCGCCCGGGTCGCCGAGCGCCACGGCGTGTCGCCGCAGGCGTGGGCCGACCGCATCGCCGGGGAGTTCCGCCGGCTGTGGCGGGTGCTCAACATCTCGAACGACGACTTCATCAGAACCACCGAGCCGCGGCACCGCAGGGTCGTCCAGCACATCTTCGAACGCCTGCTGGCCCAGGGCGACATCTACCGGGGCACCTACGAAGGCTGGTACTGCCCGTCGTGCGAGAGCTACTATCCGGAGAACGAACTGGGACCCGGCCACACCTGTCCCATCCACACCGGCCGCACGCTGGAATGGACCGCCGAGGACGCGTACCTCTTCCGGCTCTCCGGGTATCGGGACTGGCTGCTGCGCCATATCGAGACCCATCCCACCGCCGTGGCGCCCGACGGGCCGCGCAGCGAGGTGCTCTCGCTGTTGCGATCGGGGTTGAAGGACATCGCGGTGAGCCGCGCCACGTTCACGTGGGGCGTCCCGGTGCGGTCCGATCCGAAGCACGTGGTGTACGTCTGGATCGACGCCCTGACGAACTACATCACCGCCGCGGGTTTTCTCGACGATCCGGACAAGTTCCGGCGCTACTGGCCGGCCGACGTGCACCTGGTCGGCAAGGAGATCGTGCGGTTCCACGCGGTCATCTGGCCGATCGTGCTCCACGCCGCGGGGATTCCCGTGCCGAAGCAGACGTTCGCGCACGGCTGGCTGACGTTCGGCGGGCAGAAGTTCAGCAAGTCGCTTGGCACCGTGATCGATCCCGCCGCGCTGTCCCGGGAGATCGCCGCCGAGTCCGGGGCCGAGGTCGGCGTCGCCGTGGATGCGCTCCGGTATTTCCTCCTCCGGGAAATCCCGTTCGGCGCGGACGGGGACTTCAGCAAGGCGGCGTTGGTTCACCGCTTCAACGCGGATCTCGCGAACGACTACGGCAACCTCCTGAACCGCACGCTCCCCATTCTCGCGCGTCACTTCCAGGGACAGATCCCGGAGCGGGGTCCTGAGACGAGCGCCGACGCCGCGCTGCGCGACGCCGCCGCCCGAGCCGCCGCGGCGCTCGAGCCCGCGATCGATCGCCTCGACTTCCGGGGCGCGCTCGAGGAGATCTGGGCGGTCCTGTCCGCCGGAAACAAGTACCTCGATGACGAGGCCCCCTGGCGGTCACTCGCGGCCGGCCCGGTGGATCGCGCGGGAACGGTCCTGTACAATACGCTCGAAGCCGTGCGCGTGGCGACGGTGCTGTTGTCGCCGTGGCTGCCGACTGCGGCGGCGCGCGCCTGGGAGCAGCTCGGGCTGGCGGGCACGCCCGCGTCGCAGCGGCTCGCCGATGCGGTCCGGTGGGGACAGCTGCCGCCCGGCACCCGGGTCCGCGCCGGGCAACCGATCTTCCCGAGAATCGAGGCGAGGCGCGCGCCCGGGGGCGCCGCCCGGCCCACACGCCGCGGGGCGGGCCCGGATGACGGGGCCCGGCGCGCAATGGCCGCCGCGCCGGCGCCGCCGGCCGGGGCCGCCGAAGGAGGCACGCCGGTGGGAACGATCTCGATCGACGAGTTCAAAAAGGTGGAGCTCAAGGTCGCGGACGTGCTCGAGGCCAAACGGGTCGCCGGCGCGGACAAGCTGCTCGAGTTGCGCATCCGGATCGGCAACGAGACGCGGTCGCTCGCGGCCGGCATCGCGCAGCACTACACGCCCGAGTCGCTCGTCGGCCGCAAGATCATCGTGGTCGCCAACCTGGAAGCCCGGCGCGTGCGCGGCGTCGAATCGCAGGGGATGCTGCTCGCGGCAAGCCACGACGGCCGCGTCGCCCTGCTGAGCGTGGACGGCGACGTGCCGAGCGGAGCACCGGTATCATAAGCCAGCACAGTCCGCACCGCGCCGCGGTGCCGAGGGGGGAAAAGACGATGCAGCGAGTGCGCCGGGTTGTTTGGTTTCCCGCCGTGGTTGCCGTCGCAGTGGCGTTGGGAGCGGCGCTGCCGGCGCTGGCCGATGCGCGCGACATCTCGGTCGGCGGCGTCTTCATCTGCCGCATCACCCACGATGCGGCCGGCTACTCATCGTACGCCCGCGCGGTCCAGGTCAACCAGCGCATCACGGATGTCTTGAGCAGTCCGCGGTTCCGGCAGGGCGGCAATGTGGTCGTGCGGCAGATGGGCCCGGCGGCGACCATCTCGGTGGGCGATGTCCTCGTGTTCACCGTGATGCCGGAGGATACCGACGGCGCGACGAGCACGGTGGACCTCGCAAAATCCTGGGCCAAGCTGCTGGCCCAAGGGCTCAGCCAGGCCTTGCCGGGATCCGGGTTCTACTTCTAGGTCGTCCGCGCCGCCACGGGCGGCCGCCGGGTGCAGCCCCGGCACGATGTCGAGGTGATCCCCGGGGCGCACGCCGCGGCTTGCGCCAGCCGGGAGCTCGCACGTGACCGCCGCGCCGGCCGCGCCGGCGATGCGCCGCGGCGGCATCCGCGCGACAATCCGCAGCACCGTGCCGTCGCCTCGGCAGAATACCGCGTCAATCGGCTCGCGCATGCCCGCCGTGTGGATCCACGGGCATCGCACGAGCCACAACCCGTCGCCCTCGACGGGACGCCGCCCCATCCACCCGCGCAGGCGGCGCGCCCACGTGTCCGCGATCTCCCCTCGCGACGCCAGCATCCGCCCGGATTCTCGGTGCCAGATGGCCGCCGCCGCGGGACGCCCGCGGCGCATCAGCGAAGCATGCCGCCCGGCCCGAGGAGCTTGAGCGCGACCGGCCCGAGTCCGACGATGAAGACCTGGGGAAAGACGCAGAGCAGGAGCGGTACCATCAGCTTGACCGCCAGGCTCCGCGCGGACTCTTCGGCCCGGCGGAGCGTCAGCCGGCGCAGGTGCGCGGCCTGCGCCTCGAGGGCATCGGCGAGCGGGGACCCGAGCTGCGCGCTCTGCGCCAGCGCGGCCGCCGCGACGGCCACAGCCTCGGACGGGTAGCGCCGGAGCATCTCCGAGAGCCCCTCCTCCGGCGTGCGGCCGACCGCCAGGTCGGCCAGATACGTGCGAAACGCGCGCGCGGCGACGCCACGCCCGTGCTCGGCGTACGCGGCCACGGCCGCGGGGAGACTGAGGCCGGCGCGCAGGCCCACGACCAGAACGTCGAGCGCGCACGGGAAATCCTGCTCCATCGCGCGTACCTGCGCGGCGCCGCGGCGCCCGACCCAGGCGCGGGGCTGCCGGTAGCCGGCGATCCCCGCGCCGGCAAGCCACGCCCACGCGGGCCCCGGCACGCCGGTAAGATGCATCCCCGCCCACGCGGCCGCCGCGAATGCCGCGGCGGAGGCGAGCGCGAGCGCCTCGAGCGTTTCCGGAGTCCAGCCGAGCGCCGCGCACGCGAGTTGATCCGCTGCGCGGCGGCGCCTGGCGGCGGGCGTCATCCGCCGGTAGGCCGCCACTACTCCTGCCGGCCACGTCGCGCTACCCTGGCGCCGCGCGCCACGTGGAGCCGGAGGGCCCGGATCGGCGACGTACCGTCGCAAGCGCACGGTCGCCGGCGCTGTGGGCGACGGCGCCCGCGCCGCCGCCCACAGCGCCGCGTCTGCGACGAGGAGCGCCCAGACGTCCCACCATGCCGTCACCCCGTCACCCCCCGGATCATCGCGCGCATGGCATACCAGCCGCCCGCCTGCAGCGCCGCGGCAACGGCGAGCAGGGCGCGTCCCGCGTGGGTGTCGAGAAGCGGCGCCATCGCGTTCGGGTCGAGGAGGAGCATCGCGGCCGCGACACCCGCGGGCAGCACGCTCAGCACCGTGGCCGTGCCCCGCGCGTGGACCGTGATCGCCCGGACCTCGTGGAGAAACGCGAGCTGTTCGCGGATGGCGTCGGATTGGCGCGCGAGACACTCCGCGAGATTGCCGCCGCTCTGTTCGGCGACGAGCGTCGCGGTCACGACGGCGTCCAGGGCACGGCTGGGTATCCGGCGCCGGAGCGCATTCAGCCCCTGTGCCAGCGAGGCGCCGAGCGCGAGATCCTCGGCCACGTGCGCGCACTCGGTCCGCAGTGGGTCCGACAGGCGCCGGGCGATCTCGGCCATCGCGTGCGCCGGCGAGCGATGGGCTCGGAGCTCCCCGATCATGAGGTCCAGCGCGGCGGGAAGCTGCCGCTCGAGCCGCCGGCACCGCAGGTCACGCGCCACGCCGAGCCACCACCAGCCGCCGGCGAGACAAACGGCCGCCGCTGCGACGCCGGCCGCGAGCCCGGCGGACACGGCGGCGATGATGCCGGCCCCGGCCGTGCCCGCCGCCGCGCCGAGCAGCGCTTCCGGCGCCCCGAGCGCGACCCCGGCTTCGTGAAGGCGCCGGTCGACCGCCGCGGCCGCCCCGACGCGGGCCAGCCGGCGGTCCAACCACCGGAACGCGGAAGCGCGCCGCCGAGGCCCCACCGCGCGGCGGACCACATAGCGCTGCAGCCGGCGCGCCAGCAGATCGCGACCGGGCCGCGCGGCAAGCTCGCTTGCGATCAGGACGGCGAGCGCCGCCGCCCCGAGGCACACCATCGCGATGCCGCTCATGCGCGGCTTCCGCGGGCCCGACGCGACACGGCACCGGTCCGGATCACGGCGCGTTCGCGGGCCGCCCGGCCGGAGCGGGACCCAGTGCGGGTACGGGGATCCCCGCGCGCCGCAGGCGCTGCCAGAGGCGCGACGGGATGCCGGTCCACGCGAACGCGCCCTCCGGGCGCTCGAAGCGGAAGAGCGTTTGCGTCTGGACCGCGTCCCCGCTCATGCCCGCGACTTCCGCGATCTCGACGACCGCCCGGCGCCCGTCCGGGAGCCGCTCCAAGTGCACGACGGCCTCGATCGAAGCGGCGATCATGCGGCGCACGACGTCGCCAGGCAGGCCGGAGTTCCACCGCGCGAGGAGCTCGAGCCGGTCCAGCGCCTGCACCGGACCGCTCGCGTGCAACGTGCTCATGCTGCCGCTGTGCCCGGTGTTCATGGCCTGCAGCATGTCCAGCGCCTCGCCGCCGCGCACCTCGCCGACGATGATCCGGTCGGGATTTTGCCGCAGCGCGTTGCGCAGCAACTGCGTCTGGGTGATCTCGCCCTTGCCCTCGATGTTGGGCGGGCGGGTCTCCCACCGGATCCAGTTGACCACGGGCAGCCTGAGCTCGGCCGCCTCCTCGATCGTCAGGACGCGCTCGCCGGCCGAAATCGACGCGGCGCAGGCGTTCATCAGGCTGGTCTTCCCCGCGCCCGTCCCGCCCGTGAACAACAGGTTCGCGCGGTGCCGCACCGCGCCGGTCAGGTACGCCGCCATCGCCGCGCTCAGCGCGCCGCCCGCCACCAGGGCGTCGAGCGTGATGGGCGACGCGGGGAACAAGCGGATCGCCAGGCACGGCCCGCTGACGGCGACCGGGGGCAACGCCGCGTGCGCGCGGAACCCCTGCGGCATCCGGGCGTCCACCATCGGCGTCGCCGCGTCGATCCGGCGGCCGGCGAGATCGGCGATGCGGGCGATGATGTACCGCAGGTGGGTTTCGTTGCGGAACCGGATCGAGCTCTCGGTCTTGAGGCCGTGCCGTTGGACGTAGACGAGATCGTGGCGGTTGACCATGATGTCGGTCACGTGAGGATCCTGGAGCAGCGGCTCCAGCGGCCCGAACCCCACGATGTCGTCGCACAACTCGCGCACGATCTGCTCGGTCTCCGCCTGGCCGAGCAACGGATAATCGCGGAGGTATCCGGCGAGCGTTTCCTCCAGGTAGGCGCGGACCGTCGCACGATCCTGACCCGCGAGCGCGTGCTTCTCCACGTCCGCAAGCAGCCGTTCGTGCAGCGCGGTGCGCATCTCGTCGAGGGGCATCCCGCGGCCGCCCGGGTTAACCACCGGGCGATCCACCGTCGGCGTGACCGCCGCTCACACCGAGGACGGTCCGAAGGTGCTCGCGCCGCCGCGCCGCGATCTCGCCCGCGAGCCGCCGCACGGCCGCCGTCCAGGGATGCTGCGGCTCGACCTCGAGTACGAGCTCGCCCCGGTCGAGCCGCGCCCGCATCGTCTCCGCGTACGGCAGCACCGCCGCGATTGGACGGCCCAAGGCGCCGGCCGCCTGCTCGATTCCGTACGACGCCTCGCGCGCGGTCCGGTTGAGCACAATGGCCGGCGCGGCGTGGGCAGCGCCCTCGGCCGCGAGCGTCTCGACCAGACGCTGCAGGTTTCGGAGCGCGGCGAGCTCGAGCGTCGTCACGGCCAGGACCTGCGACGCGCGCCGGAGGAGCAGGCGCTGCACGGGCAGCACCGGCCGGCCCACGTCGACAACCACGAACGAGGACAGCGCCGTGCAGGCGTCGAGGACGGCCGGCATCGCGCTCTCCATCTCGGCGGCATCGTCGGGATCGCCCCACAGGCCCAGCAGCGAAAACCCCGCGCGATGCGCCGCGGCGGACTGCCGCAAGACGCCCGGCTCGATGGGAAGCCGCCGGCGGACGAGCCGGGCGATGGTGCCGTCCGAATCGAGATCGCCTGCCACGCCGAGCGTGCCGAACGGCGGTGCGTCGGCGTCGACGACCGTGGCGGCGCCGTGCGCGGAGAGGGCCGCCCCGAGGTTGAGCGCGAGGGTGGTGCATCCCACCCCGCCTTTTCCGGCCATCACCGCCAGCGACATCCCGCGCAGGCGGCCGGGGACCGCGGCCGCCGCCAGCGCGTCCCGCACCGCGTCGACGCACGCCGGGGCGTCGACCGGGAGCGGGAGCACGTCTCGCACGCCGGCCCGCAGCAGCTCGCGGACGGCCTCGAACGGAAGCGCGCCGGCGAAGACGAAGACTCGGGTTCGAGGGTACGCCGCGGCGATCTGGGCGAGCGCGGTGCGCTGGCGCCGCTCGTCCGGTAGATCGACGAGGAGGCACGCGGCCGCGTTGAGGGCCGTGAGCTCCAGTGCGTGGGGCAGCGATCCCGCCCGCTCCACCCGTCCCAGCGCGGACAGGCCGCGCGTCAGAGCTTCACACGCGGCCGCGTCGGCATGCTGCAGCACAATACACGGGACCGTCGTCGCGTCCACGGGTCACCACGCGCCGCCGGCGCCCGTTCCTCCACCGTCGAGGTCTTGTCCGCTGTCGGATCCCTGACCGACGTCGGACCCGCTGTCGGTCGATCCGGTGCCGCCCGTGGGGTCCGAGCCGTCGGATTGCATTGCGCCGAGCCCCAACTCCGACGTGAGATCGCCGGCGTACGGTCCCGGGTCCGCGGGTGTCACGCCCATCCGATCGAGTGCGGCCGCGGCCGTCGCGGCGTCGCCGGCCGCGATCGCGTCGCAGTTGCAGGCCGCCGGCGTGTCGGCCGTCGCGGCCTCGTCGGACGCGGGCGCCGCGGCGCCGGGAGACGATGCCGCCGGTGACGGGGTCGTGTCGCTTCCGCCGTTGTTCCCTTCTCCGGGGAATCCGGTCGGGAGAGCCCCCGGCAAGCTTGCGCCCGGCACGGACGGAGCGCTCGACACGGCGGACAGTCCCGTGACCAGCGCGCCCGGCGAGGGCGCGACCCGACCGCCCCACAGCGGCGCATCCGCCGCGGCCGCAACGGTCCACGCGTCGATCCCGAGGACCCTGAGGAAGAACGTGGGCACGCGGGATTGCGCGGTCACGGCGATCTCGGCGCCCGACAGCGTCGCCGTCACGTTCGCGGCGCCGGCCATCCCCTCGGACGCGAGTTCCTGCCGCGCGACCGCCAGGGCCTCGGCGGCCGAGGCCGCCAGCACGCCCGAGGGATCACCGGCCGTGTCCTCCGCTTGCGCGCTCCACCGTTGAGCCGACACCGCGCCATCGTCGACGGCGTGCTGGAGCATCGACCGGACGACGTACCCGTTTCGCACATCCACGGCGGCGCCGGCAAACCCAAGCAGCACCGGCAGGAGGACGGCGAGGAACGCCACGACGCCTCCCGCTTCGCCTGCCGCACAGAGTCGCCCCGGCCGCGGCCGCCGGCGCATCACCGGCGCTCGCATCACGGGAGACCGCCCTGGCGTCGCGAGGGGTGCCCGGCGACAGCAGATTCCACACGCGGCACCGTCTCCGCCGTCCGATGGTCGCCCTCGATCACGTCGACGGTCCACACCGCCGACGGGTGCGGACCCGGCATCGCACCGGGCGTGCGGCTCACGGACTCCCCCGCGCGCGGTGGCGTTGCCGGCACGCCGACCGGCATGATGGGAGACCGCGCAACGACCGGCACCGCAGGCCCCTGTTCGGGAGCGCCGAGGTACGGGAGCAGCCGGAGCACGCCGGCGGTGCCCGCGGCGTCGCGCGCGACCGGCCGCGCCGCGACGTAGATGCGGCCGAATGCCTGCGCGAGCACGAGCTCGCGCTCTTGTTCCCGGGGAATGGCGACTTCGAGCTCGACGGTCGAGCCGCTCCCCGCGCCCCCGACCGGCCCAAGCGCCGCCCGAGGCACACCGGACGGCACGGGATCCCTGGCCGCGGTGACGCGCAGCACGGTTCCGGCGGCCAGCAGCGTAACAAACCCTTGCCCGCGTTCGGGCGCAAACGCGCCCAAGAGGTCGACGCGGGTGCCGGGGGCGAGCTCGCCGCCAAAGACCGCCTGCGGCGGCAGCACGAGATCGAGCGCGCGCATGCCCGCGGGCACCCGGGCCGCGACGCCGTAGTACTGGACCGCGGGCGCCACGTCGTGCCCCGTGACCATCTCGCCGGGCGCGACCTCGCGTGTGACGACCCGGCCGGTGACGTCCTCCGGCCGGGGACCGGCTCCCGTCAGGGCCGCGCCGGGCGCATCGGGCACGAGGCGGACGTCCCCGGCGCGGAGCGCCTGGCCCCGGTGAAGCGCACGGCGGGCCACGAGCACCGGCACCGTCGCGGCCCGGCGCGTGGCGTAACGGCGAAGGTGCCCCGCGGCGGAGAGCACCGCCATCAGGAGCACGGCGGCGGCGACCCAGCGGACCCACCGGCGCCGCCGCGCCAGCATCTCGATCGCCCGCGGCCCCAGCCGGATCACGCGGCCGTCAATTCCGGTTGCCACCGTTTCCACCTCCGTTCTGTTGCGTCAACGACTGCCACAGGGAGTAGTAGTAGTTCGCGGTCTGCGACCAGTACGTGATCTCGGCGGCGGCCTGCTGATCCGCGGCGGTAAGGCTCGCAATCTCCGATTGCTGATCCTGCACGATGCCGTTCTCCGCCTGGTAGGCGGACTCGAGCGACGACACCTGGGCTTGGAGCGCGCCGATTTGGGCTTGTTGCGCCGCGACCTCATCGGCTTGGCCCCACCAGGGCGGGGGGAGTTCCTCCACGGCGTTCGCCGCCTGCGCCGTGAGCTGGCGACCGTTGAGCAAGGGAACGAACCACGGCGTGAGCGCACGAATCGGATAGGCGACCGAGACCGCGATCGTGCGCATGCGCCCGTTGCACGCCGCCTCGAGATACGTCGGGATCACCGTGAGCGCCCCGGGATCCAGGCGCGGCGCCGCGGCGCGCGCGGCCGCCACCGCGGTGGCCTCATCCGCGGCTGGCGGCGCGCCGGCGCAGCGGCCGGCCCCACCCTCCTGAATGGCCACGGCGCGCACCGCCGCCTGCGCGGCGGCCGCCACCATGCCGGCCTCGTGAAACGCCCACCCGCCGTCGATCACCGCGGCGACCATGAGGAGCAAGACCGGTAGCGCGAGCCCGACCTCGATGAGCGCTTGACCGCGCTCGCCACGCCCGACGGCGCGCCCCCGGCGCATCCGGACGGCCATCAATATTGGGCAAGCGTCGACGAGATCGCGGAGAACAGCTCGTTGATGCTCTTCGAGAGCGCCGCCAGCACGGCAACCGCGCCGATAATGAGGATGCCGCCGATCAACGCGTACTCGATCATGCCCTGCCCGGACTCGGCGGCGGCCGCTCGGTTTTGGCCCGACGCGGGGACGGCCGACGACGGCGCTGCGCCTCGATCGCCTCCACCGCGGAGGCTCGGCACCATGGGGATCCGCATGTTCGCTCCTTTCACGGCCGGCGCGCCGGCGCGTCGTTGCTATCGACGAGCAGCGGTGTGATGAAGATGACCAGATCGGTTTCGTCCCGCTGAAACTGCTCCGAGCGGAACAACGCGCCGATGACAGGCAGATCGCCGAGGAGCGGCAGTTTCTGCAGCGACCGGGTGTCCTGCTGCTGCAGCAATCCGCCGAGCACCAGCGTCTCGGCAGGACGCATCGACACCGTGGTCTGGGCGCGTCTGACGCGGAGCGCCGGGATGGTGAATCCGTTCGCCTTGACGGCATCGGCGAAGTCGAGCGTGCTCACCTCCGGCTCGACCTGCATGAACACGCGGCCGTCGTCCTGGTAGTCCGGGCGGGCGTTGAGAATGACGCCGAAGTTCTTGTAGTCCACGGTGACCGACCCGTTGGCGCCGGCGATCGGAACGGGAACCTGTCCGCCGAGGAGGAGTGACGCGGATGTCCCCGCGAGCACCACCAGGCTTGGCTCGGCCAGCAGCCTCGCGCGCCCCTGCTGGATCAGGGCCTGCAGCTGAGCGATCAGCACGTCGAGCCCCACCGCGCCCGGTCCCGGACTCGTCAGGACCTGGAGATTGTAAACGCCGCCGTTCAAGGACGGGGCCGCGCCGGCCGCCACCTGGCCGCCGCCCCACACCACACCGAGCGAGCGCGCCGCGCTCCGCTCGATCTCGACGACCTCGACCTGCAACTTGATCTGGATCGGGCGGCGAACGGTCAGCAGATCGACCACCGCCGGCGCGAACACGCGCGCGATCTCCTCGGCCCGCTGGCGGTCGAGCTGCGTCTCGACAGACCCGCTCAACACGATCGCCGGCACCTCCCCCGGGCGGCCCTGCCAGCCGCGGGGAGGCGCGGCGGGTGCCTCCGCGGCCAGCCCTCCCGGCGCGGATGGACCCGCCGCGGGATCACCCGTGGGACCGGCGGGCGGAGCGGGCGTGCCGCTACGGCCGGCGGCGAACGGCGGCATCGTCCCGGCCGGCGCGCCCGGCGGCGGGACCGGTTCACTCGCGGCCCCGCCACCCGCCGGGATCTCCGTCAGGGTGATCGCTCCACCCTGCACGGCGGCCGCCAGCAGCCCGCGGAGCATCGCGAGGCGGTCGAGCGCCGGGATGACCTGGACCTCATACGCCCGCGCGCGATTCGCTCCGTCCCATACATACATCGTCGTCCGGCCGGGGGCGCGCCCGGTCACGAGAAGCTCGCGATCGCTGACGGGCACGACGCCCAAGACTCGCGGATCGGCAACGGCGACCCGCACCAGACCGTCGACGGCAAGCAGACGGCCGGCGCCCTCTTCGAGGGACACGAACCCTGCGCGGTCACGGTCCGGCGGGTGCTGCGCGACCGCGTCGCTGCCCGGAGGGGATCCTTGCGGCGCCGCGGCATCGGGCCACGCCGCCGGGTGGCCGGGCGCCGGTCCCGGCGCCGCCGCAGACGACGCTGCCCCGGCCGGCCGCGCGGGCGCATGAGCCGCCTGGCCTTGCGGTGCCGCGGACCGCGGTGTGAGCGTCACGACGATCGCGGCCTGTTCGCGGGTTGCACGCGGACTCATCGGCGCGCGCGTCACAATCACGATCTGCGCCCGGGCGCCCGACCCGGGGACCGGCGCCACGACGATACCGAGGACCGGCCCGACGGCCAGCCGGTACGACGCCGCCGAGGCGGCAACCGCGTCGAGCGCGACCACCACGCGATCGCGCGCCGCGGAGAGCGCGTAGCGCCCAGGCCGGCTGATCGCAATCCGCACCCGGGCTCCGTTGCCGTCGGGTTCGATGATGATGCCGCCGAGCGTAGCCGGGGCGGCGACGCCCGCGCCGCCGGCCTGCCGGGGCGCCACCCAGAGTGCCGCCGTCACGAGCGCCGCCGCGACCAACCGCTGTTTGTCCCTCAGCCGGCCGCGCCCCGGAGGTGTGGGATGCGCCTGTATCATCGCGTGCTCACCGGGTGGAGTGGACGTAGCATTGAGATATCTCACTATATAAACATCACCACCGGCGGCGTCAATCCCGAACGTGCGTCCCGGCGACGCTGCACACGGATGACCCGGCCGCGCCGGCGCTCGTGAGCGAAGGGAACGGTCGCGCCGCGGGCGAAGTGGCGAGAGAGTTCCTCGGAGGGAGGATGCGGTGCCGAACGCCTTCGAGGCGCAGCCGCAGCAAGCGTACTTCATCGTTGTCGCCGCCGTTTGCGGGCTCATCCTCCTTCTCCTCATCGCACGCGCGCGCAGGGGACGACGGGCCGGCGTCGCGCCGGTTGCGGCGGTCGTGGACGGGGACGTCCTCGGTCAACTGGCGGAGGTGCAGCGGCGCGTCGCGGCGCTCGAGCAGAGCGTCGGGCGAATCGCCGAGCATCTCCCTCACGCCGTGCAGGGCGTCGGGGTCGTGCGGTACAATCCGTTCCCGAACATGGGCGGGAACATGAGCTTCAGCCTCGCGCTGCTGGACGGCGACGCCAACGGAGTGGTGCTCAGCGTGCTGAACAACCGGGACAGCGCGCGCGTGTACGGCAAACCCATCGAAGCCGGACGGTCGGCGCATCCGCTCTCGGCCGAAGAGTTGCAGGCGCTCGCCGAAGCGCGCGGCCGGCAGCGCGTGAGCGCCCGATGACCGTGCGGACGGCCCGCCCGCCCGGGCCGGCGCGGCGGCACGCCGAGGTGCGATGCGATTTCGGGACCGGCGCGACGCCGGCGAGCGGCTGGCCGATGCCCTAGCGGCGCTTCGGATCTCGGGATCCGTCGTTGTCGTAGCAATCCCGCGCGGCGGTGTGATCGTCGCGGAGGCCGTCGCCAGGCGAAACGGATGGGCCTGCGACATCATCGTCCCCCGAAAGCTGCGGGCGCCCGGCAATCCCGAACTGGCGATCGGCGCGGTCTCGGGTGACGGGACAGTCTACCTGGACGCGAGGCTCGCGCGGGCGATGCACGTCGACGACGCCTACTTGCGCGCGGAGATCGCGGTGCAGATCGCGGAGATCCAGCGCCAGGAGGTCCGCTATCGCGGCAACCGGCCGCCGATCGACGTGCGGGGACGGGCCGCCGTCATCGTGGACGACGGCCTGGCGACCGGGGCCACGGCTGTGGTCGCGGCGCGGACATTGCGGCACGGACTCGCGCGCCAGCTCGTGCTCGCCGTTCCGGTCGGCCCGCCGGATGCGCTGCGCAGGCTCGAGCGCGAAGTTGACCGGTCCGTGTGCGTGTGGGCGCCGCTCGAATTTGCCGCGGTCGGCGGGTTCTATGAGGATTTCGGCCAGGTGTCCGACGACGAGGTGACCACCAGCCTCGCGCGAGTTTGGGGCGAACAGGTGCCGTAGAGATGAGCGAAGCGCTGAAACGGACTCCGCTGCATCGTCTTCACGCGGCCGCGGGCGCACGGATGGTGCCGTTCGCGGGCTGGGACATGCCCGTCCAGTACGCCGGGATCATTCAAGAGCATGTGGCGGTACGGACGCGCGCCGGGCTGTTCGACGTCTCGCACATGGGCGAGATCCGGGTGGCGGGACCCGGAGCGATCGCCTTCGTCCAGCGGCTCGTGACCAACGACGTCTCCCGGCTGACCGGCACACAGGCGCTGTACACGCCGATGTGCACGCCCGACGGGGGCGTGATCGACGACCTTCTCGTGTACCGTTTCTCGGAGACCGACCTCATGCTCGTGGTCAACGCGGCCAACACCGCCGAGGACCTCGCGTGGATCCGCGACCACGCGTCGCCGGACGTCCGCATCATCGACCGGTCCGACGAGATCGCGCTGCTGGCCCTGCAAGGACCGCGCGCCGCCGGCATTCTCCAGCGGCTCACGGCGACGCCCGTCGGCGATATCCGGTACTACTGGTTTCGCCCCGACGTCGAGGTGGCCGGCCGCACCGTGATCGTGTCGCGCACCGGATACACGGGAGAAGACGGCTTTGAGCTCTACGTGCCGGCGGAGGCCGCGCCGCATCTGTGGGAGGCGCTGCTGGAGGCCGGGGAGCGCGACGGACTGATCCCGGCCGGGCTCGGCGCGCGCGACACGCTGCGCCTGGAAGCCGGGTTGCTGCTCCACGGCGCCGACATGGACAAGACGACCACGCCGCTCGAGGTCGGCCTAGGGTGGACCGTCAAACTGGACAAGGAGACGTTTGTCGGCGCCGACGCGTTGCGCCGGCAAAAGGCCGAGGGGCTGTCGCGGCGGCTCGTCGGGTTCGTGCTCGACGGACGCTCGATCGCCCGCCACGGATTCCCGATCCGGTGCAACGGCGCCGCTGGCCGCGTGACGAGCGGAAGCTTCACGCCGACCGTCGAGAAGAGCATCGGGCTCGGCCTGGTGCCGCCGGCGTGCGCCGCGCCGGGGCACCCGCTGTCCGTGGAGATTCGCGGGCGGGCCGTGCCGGGAACGGTCGTCAAGCTCCCATTCTACCGCCGAGGGCAGCACAGCGCCGGCTAGGCCGGCCGCCGGGACGCGCCGCGGCCTCGAAATCCGGGTTCGGGGGTGGGTCGAGTGTATCCTAAGGAGTTGCGGTACTCAAAGGAGCACGAATGGGCCAGGATCGAGGGGAACCGCGTGCGGATCGGGATCACCAAGTTCGCCGCCGACCGCCTCTCGGACATCGTGTATGTCGAGCTCCCGAGCGTGGGCGCCGAGGTCAAGTTCATGGAGCCGTTCGGGGTGGTGGAATCGGTCAAGGCCGTGAGCGATCTCTACGCGCCCGTGTCCGGCAAGGTGGTGGAGATCAACGCCGGCCTGGCGGACACGCCGGAGGTCCTGAACACGGATCCCTACAACGCCGCCTGGATGATCGTCGTCGAGCCGAGCAACCGTGCGGAGCTCGACCAGTTGCTCGACGCCAGCGCCTACGCGGCGCACGTCGGCGAGACGCAGTCATGAAGTACATCCCGGCGACGCCGGCCGAGCGCGAACACATGCTGGGAGCCGTCGGCGTGCAACGCGTGGACGATCTGTTCCGGGACATCCCCGCGGAAGTCCGCCTCCGCCGGCCGCTCGACCTCCCCGCCCCGCTCGCCGATCCCGACCTGCTCGCGCACCTCCGCGACCTCGCGGCGCGCAACACCGACTGCGACCGCCTGGCATGCTTTCTCGGCGCCGGCGCCTACGACCATTTCGTGCCGAGCACGGTGCCGCACCTCGCGCTGCGGCCTGAGTTTCTCACGGCCTACACGCCGTACCAGGCCGAGATCATGCAGGGCGAACTGCAGGCGATTTACGAGTATCAGACCATGATGTGCGAGCTCACCGGCATGGAGGTGGCCAACGCGTCGATGTACGACGGCGCGAGCGCCACGGGCGAAGCCGCCAGCATGGCCGCGGACCTGACGAAGCGGCGGGAGGTGATCGTCAGCACGGCGGTGCATCCCGAATACCGGCAGGTGCTCCGCACGTACACCAGTCATCTGCCGATCACGGTGCGGGAACTCCCCGCGATCGATGGGGCGACCCCGATCGAGGCCGCGCGGGCCGCGATCACGGACGACACCGCGGCCCTCATCGTGCAGTCCCCCAACTTCTTCGGCGTCATCGAAGACGGCGAGGCGCTCGCGCAGGCCGTCCACGAACGCGGGGCGCTCCTCGTGGTCGCCGTCGCGGAACCGATCAGCCTCGGGATCCTGCGCCCGCCGGGAGACTACGGCGCGGACATCGTCACCGGCGAGGGGCAGGCGCTCGGCAACGCGCTCAACCTGGGCGGCCCGTACCTCGGGATCATCGCCACGCGCGAGACCTACGTTCGCCGCATCCCCGGGCGGCTCGTCGGGCGCACGGTCGACACCGCGGGCCGGCCCGGGTACGTGCTCACCCTGCAAACTCGCGAGCAGCACATCCGTCGCGCCAAGGCCACGAGCAACATCTGCACCAACGAGTCGCTCAACGCCCTCATCGCGGCCGTCTATCTGGCCACCCTCGGCCGCCAGGGCATGGCGCACGTCGCAGAACTGTGCGCGCGCAAAGCGCATTACGCGAGGGAGCGCATCCGCGAGGTGCCCGGGTACGCGCTCGCGTTCGACGCGCCGACGTTCAACGAATTCGCGGTCCGGTGCCCGGTGCCGCCGGAGGAGATCAACCGGCAGCTGCTGGAGCACGACATTCTCGGCGGGCTGCCGCTCGGCCGGTTCTACCCCGAGTACCGGGACTGCTGGCTTCTGTGCGTGACGGAGCAGCGCTCCAAGAGCGAGATCGATCGCCTCGTCGACCATCTGGAGGGCCTGCGATGAGCGCGCCCGAGGGCCCGGCATTGCCGGCCGCGACGGCGAAGCGCCCGATTCCGGTCATCTTCGAGCGCGGCGCGCCCGGCCGCGTCGCGTACAGCCTCCCCGCGAGTGACGTCCCGGACGCGCCGCTGGACGCGGTGATCCCCGCGACCCACCGCCGCGCGTGCCCGGCGGCGCTCCCGGAGGTGAGCGAGCTCGACGTCGTGCGGCACTACACCGCGCTCAGCCACCGCAACTTCTCGATCGACGAGGGATTCTACCCGCTCGGATCGTGCACGATGAAATACAATCCCAAGATCAACGAAGACGCGGCGCGGCAGGCCGGGTTCGCGCGGCTGCACCCGTACGCGCCGGAGGAGACGATCCAGGGCGCGCTGGCGCTGCTGTGGGAGCTCGAGCACGCGATGGCTGAGATCACGGGCATGGACCGGGTCACGTTCCAGCCCGCCGCGGGCGCGCACGGCGAGCTCACCGCGCTGTTGATGATCAGCCGCTACTACGAGGAGAAGCGCGAGCGCCGCGGCACCGTGATCGTCCCCGACTCGGCGCACGGGACCAACCCGGCGTCGGCGACGTTCGCCGGCTACAAGGTGATCGAAGTCAAGAGCGACCGCCGCGGCAACATCGATCTCGACGCGCTCACGCGCGTGCTCACGCCGGATGTCGCGGCGTTGATGTTCACGAACCCCAACACGCTCGGCCTGTTCGAGGAGCAGATCGTCGAGGTGGCACGCGCCGTGCACAACGCCGGCGCGCAGCTGTACCTGGACGGCGCCAACTTCAACGCCATCCTGGGCGTCACCCGGCCGGGCGACCAGGGCTTCGACGTCATGCACCTGAATCTTCACAAGACCTTTACGACGCCGCACGGCGGCGGCGGACCCGGCGCCGGCGCGGTCGCGGTGCGATCGCACCTGTCGCCCTTCCTGCCGGTGCCGACCGTCGAGCGGGATGCCCAACGCTTCACGCTCGACTACACCCGGCCCAAATCGATCGGCAAGATGCGCGCGTTCTACGGCAACTTTGGGAACCTCGTGCGCGCCTACACGTACATCCGCTCCATGGGCGCCTCCGGGCTGCTGGAAGCCGCCGAGATGGCCGTGCTCAACGCCAATTACCTCCTGGCCAGACTCCGTCCGTACTTCGATGTCCCCTATGACCGCGTGTGCAAGCACGAGTTTGTGCTCTCGGGCCGGCGCCAGCGCGACCGGCACCACGTGGCCACCCGCGACATGGCGAAACGCCTCCTCGACTACGGCTTCCACGCACCGACGATTTACTTTCCGCTGATCGTCGAGGAAGCCATCATGATCGAGCCCACGGAAACGGAGAGCCTGCAGACCCTCGACGCGTTCGTGGACGCGATGCGGGCGATCGCCCGGGAAGCCGAGACGGACCCCGCGCTCGTGCTCTCGGCGCCGCATGAGACGCCGGTCACGCGCCTCGATGAGGTCGCGGCCGCGCGGAAGCCCAACCTCCGGTGGCGGCCCGCGCGCCCCAGCGTGTCGTCGCGCGCCTGAGCAGGGTCGCCGGACTTCGATGAACGCCGGGAATCTCGCGGCCGCGGCCTTCGGCCTGGCATCCGCGGCGTCGTGGGGCGGCGGGGATTTCAGCGGCGGGTTCTCCGCGCGGCGCGAGAGCGTCCTTCGCGTGGGGCCCATCTCCCGCCTGAGCGGCGTCGCCGCGCAGGTCGCGCTCGCGCTCGTGTTTCGCGAGCGCGCGCCGTCCGCGGCGTCGGCCCTCTGGGCCGTCGCGGCGGGCGTGTCGGGATCGGTCGGACTCATGGCGCTCTACCAATCGCTGGCCGTCGGCAAGATGGGCGTGAACTCCCCGTTGACGGCCGTGCTCGCCGCGTCGTTTCCCGTCGTCCTTGCCGGCGTCCTCCAGGGGGTGCCTTCGGGCGCGCGCCTCGCCGGATTTGCGCTGGCGCTCGCGGGGATCTGGTGCCTCGCCCGACCCACGAGCGGCGCCGGCCGGCCCGAGGGCCTCGGGTTCGCGGCCATCGCCGGGCTGGCGTTCGGGGGATTTTACCTCATGATCTCGCAGGTGCGCGGGCCATCGGTGTTCTGGCCGCTCGCCGTGTCGACGGGCACATCGTTCGTCGTGATGGCCGGTCTCGCCGCGGCGAGCGGCGAGACCCTCCGGCTTCCGACGAGCGTCCTCGGCATCGCGCTCTTGGCCGGCATCCTCGACGCCGGCGGCAACGCGTGCTTCGTCCTCGCGGCGCACGCCGGCCGGGTCGACGTCGCCGCGGTGCTCGGGTCGCTCTATCCCGCGTTCACCGTCCTGCTGGCGCGCGTGGTGCTTCGTGAACGTCTCACGCGCGCGCAGACGGCCGGACTCGTCGCCGCGATCGCCGCGCTACCGTTGATCGCCGCGTAGGCCGGGCGCCCCGGCCGGGCGGCGCGATCCGCCCGGCCGCGCGGGGGAGCGTCCGAACGCGTCTATTCCGCGTCCGGCAGCGATGCCTTGGGGTACGAGCCGAGGACGCGCAGGAACGTCGTATGGTGCCGCAGGTCCGCGAGCGCCCCGCGGAGCGGCTCCGCGTCGGCGTGGCCGTCGACGTCCACGTAGAAGGTGTACTCCCACGGCCGGCGGCGGGACGGACGCGACTCGATCTTGATGAGGTTGACCCGCCGCGTCGCGAGCGCGCCCAGGGCCGCGTACAGCGTCCCGATCTCGTTGTTCACGACGAACACGATCGAGGTCTTGCTGGGCTCCTGCCGCTCGGCGGGCACGGTGCTGAGGTCGAGAAACCGGGTGTAGTTGCTGGGCGTGGTCTCGATCGCTTCCGCCAGCACGGCGAGCCGGTACAGCACGGCGGCGCGGCGGCTCGCCACCGCGGCGCATCCGCGCAACTCCTGTTCCCGAATCATCTTGGCGCTGCCCGCCGTGTTGTAGTAGGGGACGAGCTCCGCCCGAAGCTGCGCCAGAAACGTACTGCACTGCGCCAGTGCCTGCGGGTGCGAGTAGACCTTGGTGATCCGATCGAGCGATTCCCCCGGCAGCGCCAGCAGACAATGGCTGACGCGCAGGTCCAGCTCCCCGGCGATCACCAGATCGTGCGCCAGGAGCAGGTCGTAGGTCTCGTTGATGCTGCCGGCGAGCGAGTTCTCCACGGGCACCACGCCGTGGTCGGCGGCGCCGCCGCGGACCGCGTCGAAGACGGCGGCAAACGAACCGCACTGGACCGTGCGCACCGCTCCAAACATGCGGAGGACGGCCTCCTCGCCGTACGCCCCGGGCTCTCCTTGATACGCTACGCGCATGGTCAGCCCCCGGCGTGAAAGGCCCGGGCCATCCGCGCCCAATCGGCCTGCTCGGCGGGCGCAAACGGCCAGTAGGACGCCACACGATCCGCGAGCCCCGCGTATCTCGCGCGCAACTGGTGGCCGATGTCGTCGTACGATCCCCGGATGACGATCGCGTCCACCACGGCATCCGGCACCTGCGCCGCGAGCTCCTGGGTCTGCCGCGCCGCCATCAGGCGGCGCAGCCGGTCCGCGACATCCGCGTACCCGAGCACCTCCAAGAGCGGCCGGTACGTTGGGGTCGATCCGTAGAAGGCGATGCGCGACCGGGCCCGCGCGACGGCCGCCGCGAGCGCGCCCGGAGTGTCCCCGGCGGCGAGCATGACCGGTGCGTGGATCTCGAGATCGGTACGTGTGCGCCCGGCTTTGGCCAGGCCCTCGGCGATGCGCGGCAGCACAAACTCGCGCAGGTACGGCACCGAATGCATCGGGTGCAGGATGAACCCGTCGGCCAGCTCTCCCGCCAACCGGCACAAGCCTTCGTTCACGCCCGCGATGAAGATCGGAATGTGTGGCTTCGGGTTCGGACCCGGGTTGAAAAACGGCCCCATCAGATTGAGGGTGTAGTACGCGCCCTGCACGCGGAGCGGCGCGCCATCTTGCCAGGTGCGCCAGATCGCGCGGACGGCATGGATGTACTCGCGCAGCTTCGGCACCGGAGGATCCCACGGCATCCCGAACCGGCGCTCCACGTGGGCTTTGACCTGCGTCCCCAGGCCGAGCAACAATCGGCCGCCGGAGATCCGGCTGAGGTCCCACGCCGTCTGCGCCGTCACCATGGGGCTGCGCGAGAACGCGACGGCGACGCCGGTGCCGAGCTCCAGCCGGGTCGTCGCCTGCGCCGCAAGCGCCAGGGCGACGAACGGGTTGTGCTTCGTATCGTTGGCCCACAGCGCGCGAAATCCCACGGCCTCGGCGGCACGGGCCACGCCCGGCGCGTCCTCGAGCGCCTCCATGGCCAGCGCGCAGTCGAGCTTCATCGTTGGCCGTCCCCGGCCGCCGCCGGCGCCCGCCCGGGGTCTATTTCCACGCCATCACCCACACCTCGGGTTCCCGCGGAACGGAGCGTGCCTCGATGGTCGCCGCGTGGCCGGCCTGCTTGGATACCTTCGCGCCGGCGGCAAACTGATCCACGCCCGCCAGGGGGAGACCGGGAGTGACCTCGGTCTTGTAATGCATGGGGATGACAATGCCTGGGCGAAGTTGGGCGACGATTGCGTGCGCCTGCTCCGCATCGATCGTGTAGTACCCGCCGACGGGGATCATCAGCACGTCGGGCCGGCCGATCTGAGCGGCCGACTCCGGGGTGAGCGCATGCCCGAGGTCCGCCAAGTGTACGACGCGTAGCCCCTCTCCCTCGATCACGAACACTGTGTTTCTCCCCCGCTTCGCCCCTTGCGCATCGTCGTGATAGGTGGGCACGGAGGTGATGGTGATCCCGTCGACCTGTTCGTGCACCGTCCGCCAGTTCCCGTCCGCGAGTCCTCGGATCACCCGGGGTTGTCCCTTGGCCATCGACACGTTGGTGTGGTCGGCGTGGTCGTGGCTGATCAGCACCGCATCGACGCGGAGCGTGGGGACCGGATATCCCACCTTCTCATCGTAGGGATCGACGAGAATGCTCGTCGCACCGCTCTCCAGTAGGAACGTCGCGTGGCCCAGGTAGGTCAACTTCACGATCACCACTCCTTCTTCTGCCGCGGGGGAGTCTCCGCGGTACGTGATGCCCCCGCCCTGCATCACCAATATTCCGCCGCGACGTCGAATTTCCCGGCGGTCTCGGCTGCCGCACTCCGGCCCTGGATGTCGTGCAGGGGTCAAGGGCCGCCGGGGATCGGCGGGAGCCCTCGGCCTCGAGAATGTGCGTGGCCAGGCGCATACGCTCGAAAATCGAAGCTCTATCGAGCCAATCCTAGTTCCAGGCCAAATCGTTCAATCAGCGTACAAACGTTCGCACTATGGCTTCTTGTACACCGTACATAAGTTCGGTATTATGCCGATGACGGCGGAGATTGGTGCGCACGCATAACGCGCTCCAGCAGACCGGACGACCGAAACACCAGGAGGAGGCCGCATTGCCGCGATCACCCGAGAGGGGTCTGACGGCTCGGCAGAGGCAGATCCTGGACTATCTGATCCGGCGGGTCCAGGACCAAGGCTACGCTCCGAGCATTCGCGAGATCGGGCAGGCGCTCGGCTTGAAGTCGCCCTCGACGGTTCATCAGCATTTGGTCGTGCTCGAGCAGAAAGGGTGTGTCAAGCGTCACGGCGATCGGATGCGCGCCTTGGAACTGGTGGACAAGGCGCCCATTCACGCGGGCGACAGTGTCGACCTCCCGCTCGTCGGCCGCGTGGCCGCCGGCACGCCGATCCTGGCCGACGGCCACGTCGAGGAGCACGTCGCGGTGCCGCGTCGCCTCTGCGGCGACGCACGCGAGTGTTTCGTCCTGGAGGTCCGCGGGGACAGTATGATCGGCGCCGGGATCGTGCCCGGAGACCTCGTGATCGTCAGGAAACAGCCCACGGCGACTCCGGGCGACATCGTGGTGGCGCTCCTCGGCGACGAAGCCACGGTCAAGACGCTGGCCATCGAGGAGGGACGGCCCGCGCTCGTGCCGGCCAATCCGGAGTACCGGCCAATCCGCGGGGACTTTGAAATCGCCGGCCGCGTGGTCGGCCTGATCCGTGCGTATCAGGCGGTGCGCGGATGATCGTCCGTCCCGTGTCGTGGGTAGACTCGCCGCGGCCAGCGCGCGTGCGCAGGCGCCCCGGCGCCGTGCTCCGTCGGATGGCGCCGCGAGTCCGGCCGAGGTCGGTTGGACGGACGGGCGCGATGTGGGTGCCGTCGGAAACTCCCCACCGCGCGCAATGCGAGGACATGTGCGCGCGGTTCATGGACGATCGCCGGCTGATCCGGCCGAAGCTTCTGCTGCTGGCCGTGCTCGTTCTCGTGACCGCGGTCCTCGAACAGGTGCGATGGCCGTGACGGCGGACGCGTCCAGGACGGCGAAGGCGATCCACGCCTACGTCTCCGCGGCGGCGCCCGTCCAGGGCCGGGCGGGTATGGGCGTGGTCTTTGTGGACGCTCACGGACGCGTTCTCCGGCGCATCGGCCGGACGCTCGTGGGGGTCCACAGCCGGGACGCGGCGATGTTTCGAGGCATCCTGTACGCGCTGTGGAATTCCCGGCGGCTCGGTTCGCGATGGGTCGTCGTGCACGCGGATACGCCGCGCGTCGTAGAGCAGATCAACGGCCTGCGCGACGTCGATCCGGAGTTCGTCGGTCCGTATCTCGAGATCCGCGCGCTACTACACGCGTATCGCGCCGCCCGCGTCGTGGTGGACGGGACCGCGTGGGGCCCTGATGCCGCCGGGTTGGCGGACGTCGCGCGCGAGCACGATACGGACGAGACGATCGAAGACCTGCCGCTGTGGACCGCGCAGGCGGCCGCGCGCCCGAGCGCTTAGCTACCCGGGCTGCGCGCCATGCCGGAGGAGGCGTGGCGGCCGCCTGCGAAGACCTTGCGCAGTAGCCGCGGCGGGCCTGACCACGCTGCGAGACCCGCTCCGATCGGCATTCGCGTTGGAGAAGATGAGCACGCTGGATCCGTCTCCTTACCTGGCCGATGGCGAAGAACGGCTGGCCCTCGAGGACTGGGACGGCGCGATCGCGGCCTTTCAAAAGGCGACCGCCGCCGCGCCCTCGTCGGCGCACGCGCAGAGCAAGCTCGGCGTCGCGTACGTGCACAAGAAGCAATGGGATGAGGCGCAGGCGTGCTTCCTGCGGGCCATTCAGCTGGACCCACGCTACGCCCCGGCGCACAGCAATCTCGGCAATGTCTACCGTGAACGCGGGCGGCTCGACGAGGCGGTGGCATGCTACCAAAAGGCCATCGCGATGGATCCCGACTATTGGATCGCCCACCAGAATTTAGGGATCGTCTACAAGCAGCAAAACCGGATCGCGGAGGCCGTGCGCGAGTTCAAGACCGCGACCAAGCTCTCCCTCCGTGTCGGGACGAGAGGCTATGGATCGGACGCCCCACGCAAGGGGGGCGAGCGGGCCGGCCGCGTGGGATGCCTAGGCTCCGCGGGCATCAGCGCGCTGCTCCTCGCGGCCGCGGCCGTTTGGGGATGGCGGTGACCGGTCCGCGGGAATAAACAAGGACGCTGACAGGTTCCCACGATCGGGAGACCTTGGGGGGCGGAAGGGAGTGCGATCATGGCGGTGAAGCCGGCAAGCGTGACGGAACAGTCGTTCGACGCCGATGTCCTGAAGTCGACCACCCCGGTGCTCGTGGACTTCTGGGCGACGTGGTGCGGTCCGTGCAAGATGATCGCGCCGATCGTCGAGGAACTGGCGGGCGAGTACGAGGGGAGGCTGCGTGTCATGAAGCTCGACGTCGACGAGAACAGCGGGATCGCGGCGCGCTATAGCATCATGAGCATCCCGACGCTCGGCATCTTCCGGTCGGGTGAGCTCGTGGAGCGCATCGTCGGGTACATGCCGAAGGAAGCGCTCAAGAAGCGGATCGACGCCGCGTTGTCGTAGCACGCGCACGACGCAGAAGAGGCGGCCCCGCGGGGCGGGGCCGCTTCGCTTTTCGCGGCGTCGAGGTCTGCCGCCGGCACGATCCGGTGCATTGGAAGTCACTTAACATAACTATTGTCAAATCTATTGACACATCCTCCGCAATTTGTTAGTATCCGGACTGGAGCACCAGTCGGGGGAGACACGTGAAAGACAGGTCACCGGACACGCCGGTCTATGTCATCAGCATCGCGGCAGACCTCACGGGCTGTCATCCAAGGACGCTGCGGATCTACGAGGAGCGCGGGCTCTTGACGCCCGTCCGGCGGCACCGGATTCGCCTCTACTCAGAACGCGATATCGAGCGGGTGAGGCTGATCAGGTTCCTGACCGAGGAGCGGGGCCTCAATCTCGCGGGGGTGCGTCTGGTGCTGGAGATCCAGGAGCGCTATCACGAGGAGTTCACGTGGGTGTTCGAGGCGGCGGATGCCCAGCCGGACGCGGATTCGCGGCGCTCCGATGCGGTTCAGGCGGTGCGTAATGCGGAGACGAGAGCACGGAGGCAAGGAGGTCGAGGACGATGAGCATCATGCGGTGGGATCCCTTCGAGGAAGTGACCACGCTCCGGCGGTCGATGGAGCGCATGTTCGACGAGTTTCTTACGCCGCGGCGGATGCCCAGGGAAAGGCGCGATTGGGCTCTGTGGGAGCCGGCGGTTGAGATGTTTGAAACGAAGAACGACGTGGTGGTGCGCGCGGAGCTGCCGAACGTCGACCCGGACAAGGTGGAGGTCACGGTGAGCGCCGACGCCATTACGCTCAAGGGTGAGACCAAGCACGAAGAGGAGCACAAGGAGCGCAACTACTACCGGCGCGAGCTGCGCTATGGCGGCTTTACCCGGACGCTGCCGCTTGCCACCGAGGTAAAGAGCAGCGAGGCCAAGGCCACGTACAAGGACGGCGTGCTCGAGGTCACGATTCCGAAGTCGGAGCGGGTCCGGTCGACGCCCGTGAAGATCGAGGTGCGCAAGTAGGCCAGCGGAGGCGCCGGGGCCGGGTGTCTCAGTAGGCGCCGGCCGACACTCTAGAAGCGGCGCTCGGCGCCGCCGGGAGGAGTACACGTATGGCGAAAGTTGTGGGCATTGATTTGGGCACGACGAACTCGGTGATCGCGGCGATGATCGGCGGCGAGCCGACGGTCATCCCCAACGCCGAGGGGAGCCGGCTGACGCCCTCCGTCGTCGGGTTCACCAAGACGGGGGAGCGCTTGGTCGGCCAGATGGCCCGGCGGCAGGCGATCCTCAACTCCGAAAACACCGTCTATTCGATCAAGCGGTTCATGGGCCGGCGTTACAGCGAGGTCGCCGCGGAGCGCTCGATCGTGCCGTACCGGGTCGAGGAGGGCAAGACGGGCAACGCGGTGGTCAACATCCCGGCCGCGGGCAAGACATTCACGCCGGAAGAGATCTCCGCGATGATCTTGCAAAAGCTGAAGACGGACGCCGAGGCGTACCTGGGAGAGAAAGTGGAGCAGGCCGTCATCACGGTGCCGGCCTACTTCAACGACGCCCAGCGTACGGCCACCCGGAACGCGGGGGAGATCGCCGGCCTCAAGGTGCTCCGGATCATCAACGAGCCGACGGCGTCGTCGCTGGCGTACGGCCGGCAGCTCGAGGAGAAGCATGCAAAGACGATCCTCGTCTTCGACCTGGGCGGCGGGACGTTCGACGTCTCCGTGCTGGAGATCGGCGAGGGCGTGTACGAAGTCAAAGCGACGAGCGGCGACACGCACCTTGGCGGCGACGACTTCGACGAGCGCGTGGTGAACTGGCTCGCCGACGAGTTCCGCAAGCAGCAGGGGATCGACCTCCGCGCAGACCGGCAGGCGCTGCAGCGGCTGCGGGAGGCGGCGGAGCGCGCGAAGATCGAGCTCAGCACGGTCGTGCAGACGTCGATCAACCTGCCGTTCATCACCGCGGATGCGTCGGGACCGAAGCACCTCGACATGGTGCTCACCCGGGCGAAGTTCGACGAGCTGACGGCGGATCTCGTGGAGCGGTGCATCGGCCCGTTCAAGCAGGCCCTGGCCGACGCCAAGCTGTCCGAACGGGACATCAACGAGGTAATCCTGGTCGGCGGGTCCACGCGCATGCCGAGCGTGCAGGAGCTCGTCCGGCGCCTGACGGGCAAGGAGCCGAACAAGGAGGTCCACCCGGACGAGGTGGTCGCCGTGGGCGCGGCCATCCAGGCCGGCGTGCTGGGCGGCGAGGTGCGCGAAGTCGTGCTGCTGGACGTGACGCCGCTCTCGCTCGGCATCGAGACGCTCGGCGGCGTCAACACCATCCTGATTCAGCGGAACACGACGATCCCGACGCGCAAGACGGAGACGTTCAGCACCGCCGAGGACGGGCAGACCGCGGTCGACATCCACGTCCTGCAGGGCGAGCGGCCGATGGCCCGGGACAACCGGACGCTGGGCAAGTTCATCCTGGACGGCATCCCGCCCGCGCCGCGCGGCATGCCGCAGATCGAGGTAACGTTCGACATCGATGCCAACGGCATCCTGAACGTGTCGGCGAAGGACAAGGCGACCTCACGGGAGCAGTCCATCAAGATCACCGGGACGGGGACGCTGGACAAGCGTGAAGTCGAGCGGCTGGTCAAGGAGGCCGAGGCCCACGCGACCGAGGATCAGCAGAGGCGAGAGTCCGCGGAGGTCAAAAACCGCGGCGACAGCCTCGCGTACCAGACCGAGCGGATGCTCAAGGAAGTGGGCGACAAAGTGTCCGCCGACGAGCGGGGAAAAGTCGAGGCCGCGCTCGCGGAGCTCAAGCAGGCCACCAAGACGGACGACACGGAGCGCATCAAGCGGGCGACCGAGGCGCTGCAGCAGGCCAGCTACAAGCTCGGCGAGGAGATGTACAAGCGGACGACCGCGGGCGCCGCGGCGGCGGGCGCCGGCGCCGGGGCCGCCCCGGGCGGCGGGGCGCAGCCCGGAGGCTCGGAGGGCGGCGGTGACGATGTCATCGACGCGGAGTTCAAGCCCTCGGACAAGCCGTAGGCATCGCGCGAGGGGGCGGGCGCGGCCCGCCCCCCACAGACACCCATGCGTGGACCGATTGAGGTGGCGGCATGACGAGCGAGCACGCTCACGGGCGGCCGGACGTGGAACACACTCCCGAGCCGCTGGACGATGACACGGGACGGACCGCAGAACGGCCGGCCGAGGTGACGGACATCGGAACGGAAACGGGGGCCGGGGAGCACGCGAAGGACGACGACCTCACGGGCCTCACCGCGGACGAGCTGCGGGCGAAAGTCCGCGAGGCGCGCGCCGAGGCCCAGCGAAACTGGCAGCAGTTTCTCCACTCCGCCGCGGACCTGGAAAACTACAAGAAGCTCGCGGCGCGCGACCGGCAGGATGCGGTCGACCGGACCCGGCGGCAGGTGCTCGGCGTGGCCCTCGGCGTCCTAGACACCCTGGAGCGCGCGCTCACCTATGCGACGGGCCAGGACGCGGAGAGCAAGGCGTTGCGGGACGGCCTGCAGATGGCGCATCGCCAGATGCTCGACCAGCTCGCGGTGATGGGCGTGCGTCCCATCGACGCCGTCGGCCGCCGGTTCGATCCGCGCCTGCACGAAGCCGTGGCGGCGGTGCCGCCTGAGGGCGCGTCGCAGGCGCCCGGCATGGTCGCGGCAGAAGTGCTGCGCGGCTACCGGCTCAACGACGACGTGCTCCGGCCGGCCCGGGTGACCGTGGTCTCGGACATTCAGGGGGACGGCAAGGGACGAACCGCCGGCTGAGCGGCGGCACGGCGCACCTCGGCGACCGACCACCTCGGCCGGGGCGCCACAGGGACGGTGCGATGGAGTTCAAGGACTATTACAAGATTCTCGGGGTCGCTCGGGACGCCGACCCAAAGACGATCAGCCAGGCGTTTCGTAAGCTGGCGCGGCAGCACCATCCGGACGTCAACCCCGGCAACGCCGCGGCCGAGCAGCGGTTCAAGGAGATCAACGAGGCCTACCAGGTCCTCAGCGATGCCGATCGCCGGTCGAAGTACGATCAGATCCTGGACCTGCGGCAGCGCGGCGGCGGATGGGAAGACCTGCTGCGCCGAGGGGGCGCGCCGGGCGATGACGGTACGTTTACCGTCTTTACCGAAGGCGCCGGGCCCGAGGGGCTCGGGCAATTCAGCGAATTTTTCCAGCAGATCTTCGGCGGTGCGTTTCAGGCCGGCGGGCGACGCCGGCGGGGTCGCACCGCGGGCGCGGACTCGTTCGAGGACCTGCTCCGGCAGCGCGCGGGACGGCGCGGCGCGGCGGACATCGAGCGGCCGGTCGAGATCACGCTGGAAGAGGCGTACCGTGGCACGACCCGCACGGTCACGGTTTCGGACGGTCGGGGCGACCGGTCGCTTGACGTCAAGATCCCCGTGGGAGTGCGCGACGGCCAGCGGATTCGCGTCGCCGGGCAGGCGAACGGCGGCGACCTCTACCTGATCGTGCGGCTCCGGCCGCATCCGATGTTCGCGCGCGACGATGACAATCTGTCAACCGAGGTCGCCGTGCCGATCTGGACCGCCGCGCTCGGCGGCGAGACCGACGTGCCCACGCCCGGAGGGCCGGTGCGTATGACGATCCCGCCGGGAACCCGGGACGGCCGCACGTTCCGGCTGCGCGGCCGCGGCATGCCCCACCTGCGCGGAGGCGGCGCGGGCGACCTACTCGCAAAGGTGCGGCTCACGCTGCCGGACCCGCTGACGCCGCGCGACAGGGAATTGCTCGAGGAGATGCGCCGGGCTCACGAGCCGGTGGCAAAGACAAAGACGTCGTAGGAAGCATCCGAGGCGAGGCGACACTGCCATGGCGATGAAGTTTGACAAGTTCACGGAGAAGGCGCAGGAGGCGATTATCGCCGCGCAGACGATGGCGCGGGAGCAGCATCACGCGCAGATCGATACCGAGCACCTGCTGCTTGCGCTGCTGGCGCCGCAGGATGGGATCCCGGCCGCGGTGCTCGGGCGGCTCGGCGCAAACGCAAACGCCGTGCGCGCCCGGGTCGAGCAGGAGCTGGCCCGGCGGCCAAAAGCCATCGGCGGCGCCGACCCGGCAGCCGCACCCGAGCTCCGGCGGGCGCTCGAGGCGGCCCAGGGGGAAGCGCAGCGGCTGCGGGACGAGTACGTCAGCACGGAGCACCTCCTGCTGGCCGTCGCCGCGGACCGGAGCACCGCCGCCGGGCGCGCGCTGGCGGAGGCCGGCGTCGACCGCGAGAAGCTCTACGGCGCGCTGGCGCAGGTTCGCGGCGGACAGCGGGTGACCGATGCCAATCCCGAGTCGAAGTATCAAGCCCTCGAGCGCTACGGCAAAGACCTCACGAAGATGGCGCGCGAGGGCAAGCTCGACCCGGTGATCGGGCGCGACGACGAGATCCGGCGGGTCGTCCAAGTGCTCGCGCGGCGAACCAAGAACAATCCGGTGCTCATCGGCGATCCGGGCGTCGGCAAGACCGCGATCGTGGAGGGCCTCGCCCAGCGGATCGTCCGGGGCGACGTCCCAGAGGGACTCCGGCGGAGGCGCGTCGTGCAGCTGGATCTCGGCGCCTTGATCGCGGGTTCGAAGTTCCGCGGCGAGTTCGAGGATCGGCTCAAGGCCGTGCTGCGCGAGGTCACGGAGGCGGCCGGCGAGATCATCCTCTTCATCGACGAGCTCCACACGGTCGTAGGCGCGGGCGCGGCCGAGGGCGCGATGGACGCGAGCAACATGCTCAAGCCGATGCTCGCCCGCGGCGAATTGCATGCGATCGGCGCGACGACGCTCGACGAGTATCGCAAGCACATCGAGAAGGACCCCGCGCTCGAGCGGCGGTTCCAGCCCGTGCTCGTGGGCGAGCCGTCCGTTGAGGAGACGATCTCCATCCTGCGGGGCCTCAAAGAGAAGTACGAGGTGCACCACGGGGTCCGCATCACCGACAGCGCGGTGATCGCCGCCGCCACGCTCTCGGACCGGTACATCAGCGACCGCTTCCTTCCGGACAAGGCGATCGATCTGATCGACGAGGCCGCGAGCCGGCTGCGCATGGAGATGGACAGCAAGCCCGCGCCGCTCGATGAGGCGGACCGCAAGATCATGCAGCTCGAGATCGAGCGCGAGGCGCTCCGCCGGGAGACCGATCCCGCGGCCCGCGACCGGCTCGGCCGGATCGAGCGGGAGATCGCGGAGGTGCGCGAGCAGAGCCGCGCGCTCCGCGTGCGCTGGGATCAGGAAAAGGCGCTGATCGGTGATCTCCGGGCGACGCGGCAAAAGATCGACGAGACGCGCGTGCAGATCGACCGGGCGGAGCGGGCCGCCGATCTGGAGCAGGTGGCACGCCTCAGGTACGGGACGCTCCGCGAACTGGACCAACAGCTCAAGGCCCAGGAGGCCAAGCTGGGCGCGCTCGGTGACGGCCGCCTCCTCAACGAGGAGGTCGGCGCGGAGGACGTCGCCGGGGTCGTCAGCCGGTGGACCGGGATTCCCGTCACGCGGCTGATGGAAGGCGAGATGGCGAAGCTGCTGCAGCTCGAGGAGCGCCTGCACGCACGGGTGATCGGTCAGGACGATGCGGTGCAGGCCGTCGCGGACGCCATACGGCGGTCGCGGGCGGGGCTCGCCGATCCCAAGCGGCCGCTCGGGTCGTTCCTGTTCCTCGGACCCACCGGCGTGGGCAAGACCGAGCTGGCGCGGGCGCTTGCGGTGCTCCTGTTCGACGACGAAGATGCGATGGTGCGCATCGACATGTCGGAGTACATGGAGAAGTATTCGGTGAGCCGCCTCATCGGGGCCCCGCCGGGATACGTGGGCTACGACGAGGGCGGGCAGCTCACCGAGGCCGTGCGCCGGCGGCCGTACCGGGTGGTGCTGTTCGACGAGGTCGAGAAGGCGCACCCGGACGTCTTCAACGTACTCCTGCAGGTCCTCGAGGACGGGCGGCTCACGGACGGGCACGGCCGCACCGTGGACTTCCGGCACGCGATCATCATCATGACGAGCAACCTGGGCAGCCAGTACCTCCGGAACCTCGATCCGGACGACCGCCCGGCGTTCGAGCTCGTGCGGGTGCAGATCCAGGAGGAGCTGCGCCGCACGCTCCGGCCGGAGTTTCTCAACCGCATCGACGAGATCATCATCTTCCACCCGCTGACCAAGGCGAACCTGGAGCAGATCGTGGATCTGCAGCTCCAAGGACTCACCGCGCGCCTGCGCGAGCTCAACATCCGGCTCGAGGTGACGCCCGCCGCGCGGGCGCTGCTCGCCCGGGACGGCTACAGCCCCGACTTCGGCGCGCGGCCGCTCCGGCGGCTGATCCAGCGCCTGGTCGAAAATCCGCTGAGCCGCAAGATGCTGGGCGGCGAGTTCCGCGAGAACGACGCGGTCCTGGTGGACGCGCAAGGCGGCGACATCGTCCTGCGGAAGGCCGCACCGGCCCCGGCGTAATCGTTCGGCGGCGCACCCGCCGTCGCGAGCAGGGTGCGCGCACCCCGCGGGGAAGTGTTGGCCACCTGCTTCCCCGCGGAGGACGGCCATACTTCAACTCATCGTGTTCACGAGCGGCGGCGTGCTGCTCGCGCTGGAGATCGTCGCAAGCCGCGTGGTGGCGCCCTATTTCGGCAACTCGATCTACGTGTGGGGCAGCCTCATCGGCGTGTTTCTGGCGGCGCTGAGCCTCGGGTATTTCCTCGGCGGGCGGATCGCGACGCGCTGGCCGGCGTGGGGACCGTTTCTTGGGCTCGTGCTGGCCGCCGGCCTCTGCATCTATCCCATCCCGCATCTGGCCGGCGGGGTTCTCGGCGCGATCGCGGCCCGGGACTACGGGCCGCGTGCCAACCCGCTGATGGGCGCCACGGCGCTTTTCTTTCTGCCGAGCGTGCTGCTCGGCACGATCTCGCCCTATGCGGTGCGGTTAAGCGCGCGTTCCGTCGAAGGAGTCGGCAACGTCGCCGGCGTCCTCTACGCGCTGAGCACGCTCGGCAGCATCGCGGGGACGCTGCTGGCGGCGTTCGTGCTGATCTCCGCGTTCGGCGTGCGCACCATCGTCCACATTCTGGGCGTCACCGAGGCGGCGCTTGCGGTGTTGGGCTTCGTGTGGTCGCGGCGGCTGCGCGCCGCCGGCGTGGCCGCGGCGGTTACGGCCGCCGTGCTCGCGGGCACCGCCGCTGTGCCGCCCGACGGACCGGACGTGGTCTACGCTCGGGACACCATCTACCATCGCATTACGGTGAGCGACGAGGGGGACTACCGATACCTCAAGCTGGATCGGTACTGGCAGAGCGCCGTCGATCGGCGCGCGCCGGCGGATACCGTGTTTCCGTACACGGATTACCTCCATCTCGGCGTGCTGTTTGTTCCCGCGGTGCGCCGCGTGTTGTTCGTCGGCATGGGCGGCGGGACCGCGCCGACCCGGTTCTACCACGACTACCCGCGGGCCCGTATCGACGTCGTGGAGATCGACCCCGCGGTCGTCGCGACGGCCCGGCGGTTCTTTGCCCTGCCCGACGATCCGCGCGTCTCCGTGCACGTGCAGGACGGCCGCCTGTGGATGCGCCGCACCCCCGACCGGGATGACCTCATCGTCCTCGACGCGTACCTGATCGACACCATCCCGTTTCATCTGGCGACACGGGAGTTCTACGAGAGCGCCGCGGCGCACCTCGCGCCCGGCGGGGCCGTCGTCAGCAACGTGATCGGCGCCATCCGTGGACCGCAGAGCCGGCTCTTCCGGGCGTTCTACAAGACGTTCCGCGCGGTCTTTCCGTCGGTGTACGTGTTCCCGGTCGGCGGCGGCGCCGGCGAGGGCCTGCAGAACATCATCCTCATCGGCGCGACCGGGCCGGTCTTGAGCCCCGCGGACATCCAGGCGCGCGCCAGGCACGCCGTCGCGGACCGGACCGTGCGGATCTCCGGATTTACCCGCGATGCCGCCGATCTCTACACCGGCCCGATCGAGACGCAGGACGTGCCGCTGTTGACCGACGACTACGCGCCGACCGATCTGCTCGTCGCGTCCGGGCGCTGATCGGAGGGGCCGCCGGTGCCGGTGCTCAAGTTGGTCATCGGAGATGTCATCCAGACCCGCAAAGCCCACCCGTGCGGGGACGACCGCTGGGAAATCGTCCGGCTCGGCGCCGACATCGGTATCCGCTGCCTCGGCTGCGGGCGCTACGTGTTGATGCCGCGGTCGAAGCTCGAACGCCGCATCAAGGCGTTCGCCAGGCGCGGTCCCGGCGGCGCGGAGGAGTCCGGCCGGGCGTGAGGTGCGCGCCCGCGCGCCCGCCGGAAGCGCACCGTGTCGCTCACCTGCGGTCTCATCGGGTTGCCGAACGCCGGCAAGTCGACCCTGTTTCGCGCGGTCACCCTCGCCCACGCCGAGATTGCTCCCTATCCGTTTACGACGATCGCCCCGAACGCCGGCGTCGTCCGGATCCCGGACGATCGGCTCACGGCCGTGGCGGCCGTCACGCATCCAGACCGCGTCGTTCCGGCCACGCTGGAGCTGGTCGACATTGCCGGGCTCGTCCGCAACGCGCACGCGGGCGAGGGCCTCGGTAATCAATTCTTGGGCCACATCCGCGAAGTGGACGCCCTGCTCCACGTGGTACGCTGCTTCGGCGGTCCCGCGGCGCACGTGGAAGGCGGCGTGGACCCGGTGCGGGACATCGGCATCGTGGACACGGAACTCCTGCTCGCCGATCTGGCCGCGGTGGAGCGGGCGCTGGCCCAGGTGGCGCCGCGGGCGCGGACCGGAGACCGCGCGGCGCGCGAGGAGGAGGCGGTGCTCAAGGGACTGGCCGCCCACCTGTCCGCCGGCCGGCCGGCGCGGTCGTTCACCGTGCCCCAAGCGGCCGAGGCGGCCGCCCAGGTCATCGGCCGTGTGCGTCCCCTCACCGCCCGGCCCGTCCTGTACGTCGCGAACCTCGACGACCGCGACCCGGGAAGCCGGGCCGCCCTCGACGCGGTGGAGCGCTACGCGGCCGGCGCCGGCGCGCGGGCGCTGGGGCTCTACGGCCAGCTCGAGCTGGAGTTGTCGGAACTCCCGCCGGACGAGGCTTCCCAGTTCCTCGCCGCGCTCGACCTCTCCGAGCGCGGGCTGCCGCGCCTGGTCCAGGCGTGCCGGTCCCTGTTGGGCCTCCACACGTTCTTCTCGATCGCGTCGGCGGAGGTGCGCGCCTGGCATGTCCCCGCGGGCACGCGCGCTTCCAAGGCCGCGGGCCGGATCCACACGGACATGGAGCGGGGGTTCATCCGGGCGGAGGTCATCGCGTGGGACGACCTCGTCGCCTGTGGATCCGTCGCCGCGGCGCGCGACCGGGGGGTGCTGCGGCTCGAAGGAAAGGAGTACCTGGTCCGCGACGGCGACGTGATCACGTTTCGATTCGCGGCCTGAGACGCCGAGGCGCCGGGTTTCTTGAGGCCGGTGTGCGGCGCATGCTATAATCGGCTGTCGGCTCGACGTCGTGTAATTGCATAGCGGGCGGCCGCGCGACGCGGCCGCGGCCTTCCTGCTCTGTCGGGTCTCACGCGGCGCACCCGCGCGGGGCGTCCAGCAGGGCCGTGGGATCACTCGACCCGAACGTCCGGAGGAAGGAGGGTGCCGATTGAGCACCTATGAGATTGTGGCTATTGTTCGTCCCGACCTCGACGAGGAAGCGCTGACCGCCGCCATCGAGCGGATCCACCAGCGAATCGCCGAGAACGGGGGCACCGTCAAGTCCGCGGACCGCTGGGGGAAGCGCAAGCTCGCCTATCCCATCGAGAATCACCGCGACGGCTTTTACCTGATGACCGTCTTCGAGCTCGACTCCAGCCGCGTGGGACCGCTGCGCCAGACGCTCGGCCTCCACGAAGCGCTCCTGCGATTCACGGTCGCGACGCATCGGATCGCCGCACCAGCCGGTCAGGCCTCCGGCGCGGGAGCCTCGAGTGCCGCGGCGCCGCCCAGTCAGACCTCGGCCGCAGGCGCCCCAAGTGCCGCCGCACCGGCCGGTCAGGCCTCCGGCGCGGGAGCTGCGAGCGCCGCGGCGCCGGCCGGTCAGGCGCCGGCCTCGCCGGCGACCCCAGGCGGCGAGGAACGGCCGGGCGGCCCGGCTGCGGGTGGCGCCCATGTATAACCGCATCATCCTGATCGGCCGCCTTACCCGCGATCCCGAGCTGCGCTACGTGCCAAACGGCGCGCCCGTGGCGTCCTTCACGCTCGCGGTCGACCGTCCGTTTCGCGATCAGCAGGGCAATCGGGAGACCGACTTTATCGACATCGTCGCCTGGCGAAAGCTGGCCGAGCAGGTCAGCCAGTACATGACAAAGGGCCGGATGGTCGCCGTGGAGGGCCGGCTGCAGATTCGATCCTACGAGACGCAGGACGGGCAGCGGCGCAAGGTCGCCGAGGTCGTCGCGGACGGCATTCGGTTCCTCGATCGCGGCGACCGCGCGCGCGCGGCGGCCGCTCCCGCTCCCGCCGACACCGGGATGGGCGACGAGCCGGCGCAAGGCGGCCAGGACGAAGACGTGCCGTTCTAGGCGCGGTCGAGCCTCAGGCCACCCCGGCGCGCCCCGCGCGCCGGGCTTGCGCGAACACGCATCAGGAGGGACGTCATGCCCGACGTGAAGGAACGCGAGTCACGCCCGCGCCGAGATTACCGGCGGCGCCCAAGGCGGAAGGTCTGCTCGTTTTGCGCCGAAAAGGCGACATTCATCGACTACAAGGAAGTGAATCGCCTGCGGCGGTTCGTGACGGAGCGGGGCAAGATTTTGCCTCGGCGCGTGTCGGGCAACTGCGCGAAGCACCAGCGCGCCCTCGCCGTCGCGATCAAGCGCGCGAGAGAGCTCGCCCTCCTGCCGTACACCGGGGAGTAGGAATCGTCACCGGACGAGTCCGCTCCGCCGGCGCCATGGCCAAGGCGACGCACCGGCCCCCCACGCGGGGGCTAACCGAAGGCGCGATTCTCGCCGCGCTGACCGTCATCGTGGCGGCGGCGGGCCTCTTTGCGCCGTTCGTTGGGGTCCTGCTCGCGCCCCTGCCGATCATGCTGCTCGCGATCCGGTGGGGCCCCCGCGTCGCCGCCCTCGCGGCCGTCGTGGCCACCGCGGTGCTGCTCCAGTTTGTCGGCCCGTCGAACGCGCTCCCCGCCGCGGCGATGTTCGGACCACCCGGGCTCGCCCTCGGGTGGGGCATCTGGCGCGGCCTGGGGGCGGAGCCGACGATTCTCGCCGGGGCCGCGGCGTTTCTCGTGTCCACCTCGGCGGTCGTCGTCGCCGCCACCGCCCTCCTTCATCAGGATCTTGTCGGCGAGCTCATCAAGAGCCAGGTAGACGCGCTGCGAATGGCGGCCTCGCTCCAGCAGAAGCTCGGCGGGCCCTCCGAGCAGATCACCGAGCTACGGCAGCTCGCCGATCAGATGCCGCACGTGCTGCACGCCCTGCTCCCGGTCATCCTCGCCGGCGGCGCGCTCGTCTCCTCATATCTCTGCTACGCTGTCGCGCGGGCCGTGTTGCGCCGGGTCGGCCACGCCCTGCCGGCCGTGCGACCGATGCTGACCTGGCGAGTCCCTCCGGTCCTGGCGGCGGCGTTGCTGTGGATCAGCGGCGGCCTGTCGCTGGCGAGCCTGCGGGTGGTGTCGCTCGGGACGGCGGCGTTCGACGCGATGCTGGCGATGCTGTTTGTGTTCGGCTTCCAGGGCGCGCTGGTCGGCATCAGATGGCTGGCCGCACGGCAAATCCCCCGGTTTGCCATCGTGCTGGCGGGCCTGCTCCTGATCTCGAGCGGCCCTCTGCCGATCATGGCCCTGGCGATGGTCGGCGTCCTGGACACGTGGTTTGACTACCGCAAACTGGGCCCGGGCGGGCCGCACAGACAACCGACCGGCGACGCGCCAACCGGCGGCGGCGAGGCGCGGCCCGGCGAGCACACCAAGGCGGTGCATCCGCGATGAGAGTCATCTTGCTCAAAGACGTTCCTTCCATCGGGCACGCGGGCGACGTCCGCGAGGTGAAGGACGGCTACGCGCGCAATTTCCTGCTCCCGCGGGGCCTCGCCGCGGCCGCGACGGCCGGCAACCTGCAGCACCTTGCCCGGGCACAAGCAGCGGCAAAGCAGCGGGAAAACCGGGTGCTCCGGGAGGTCGCCGAGCTCAAGACACGTCTCGAGACGCTGGTCGTCGAGGTGCGCGCCCGCGCCGGCGAGGAGGGACGGCTGTTCGGCTCGATCACGGCGCAGGACATCGCCGAGGCAATCGCGCGGAAGGGCGTTGAGATCACCAAGAAGCAGATCGAGTTGACCGACCCGATCAAGACGACCGGATTCTACAAGGTGCCGGTGCGCCTGCACCAGCACCACACCGCGATGGTGGAGATCAACGTGATCGGCGCCGGATAAGCGTCCCGGCGGCCCGCGAACGTGCGCACGGCTTTGTCCACATCACACCCGCATTTACCCACACGCTACCAACAGCACGGGCCCTGCCTGGGCACGGCGTCCGCATCCGGCGGCGCCCTCGCTTAGCTATCCCCAGGAATCTCGCAGCAAAGACGCAGGGAGCGCACAAGGGAAGCCACAACAGAGCCGCGCATTTGTGTCACAGCGCCAGCGCCTAGGCCGGCGGGGCGTCGAGAGCTCCCCCGACGCGGTATCAAAGCCGCGACTGCCGGGGCGGTCTTTGCCGGCTGGACGTATGCGAACATATGTTCTATAATACGCGCAAGCCCCGAACCGGAGGCCCGTCGGCGTGAGCGTCATCCAGCAACTGGAGCGCGTTCCTCCCCAAAATCTCGAGGCCGAGCAAGGCGTCCTCGGCTCGATGCTGCTCGACCGTGACGCGATCGCACGGGTCGTCGAGGCGGTGCGGGCGGAGGACTTCTACCGCGACGCGCACCGGGTCATCTTCGCGGCCATGGTCGATCTTTTCGAACGCGGCGAGCCCGTGGACCTGATCACGGTCACGAATCGCCTGGCGAGCATGGGGAAGATCGAGGACGTCGGCGGCGCCACCTATCTCGCCTCGCTGCCCAACGTCGTGCCGACCGCGGCCAACGTCGACTACTACGCGGGGATCGTGCTCGAGAAGTCCATGCTGCGCGCGCTGATCAACGCGGGGACGCACATCGCCGCGCTGGGCTACGAAGCCGCGGACGACATCGCGGCGCTGATCGACCACGCGGAACGGCTCGTCTTCGGGATCGCGGCCCGGCGCAACATCCAAGACTTTCAAGTGATCAAGGAGATCCTCAAGGACAGCTTCGAGAAAATCGACAAGCGGTACCAGGAAAAGGGTACGGTCACCGGCGTGCCCACGAGCTTCACTGACCTCGACATGATGACGTCCGGACTGCAGCCGTCCGACATGATCATCGTCGCGGCGCGTCCGTCCGTGGGGAAAACTACCTTTTGCGTCAACATCGCGCAGCATGCCGCGCTCAGCCAGAAGATTCCCGTTGCGATCTTCAGCCTTGAAACCAGCAAGGAGCAGCTCGTCCAGCGCATCCTGTGCGCCGAAGCGCAGGTCGACAACAGCAAGCTTCGCACCGGCTTTCTTGCCGACGACGATTGGCGCAAGCTGGCGAGGGCCATGGGCGTCTTGAGCGAGGCGCCGATCTTCATCGACGACTCGGCGACGCTGTCGGTCGTGGAGATGCGCGCGAAGGCGCGCAAGCTCAAGGCGGAGCACGGTCTCGGCCTGATCGTCATCGACTACATCCAGCTGATCCAGTCGTTCAGGCGAACGGAAAACCGCACCCAAGAATTGAGCGAGATCGCGCGCAATATCAAATCGCTGGCGAAGGAGCTGGACGTCCCGATCATCGCGATCTCGCAGTTGAGCCGCGCCGTCGAGGCGCTGGGGCAGAAGCGCCCGATCCTGAGCCACCTACGTGAATCCGGAGAGATCGAGCAGGTGAGCGACCTCGTGCTGTTCCTCTACCGCGAGGACTACTACGATCAGGAAAAGGCGCAGAAAGAGAACAAAGAAAACATCTGCGAGGTGATCATCGCGAAGCACCGCAACGGCCCGATCGGCACCGTCGAGCTCTACTTCCATAAGGAGCACAGCCGCTTCGACAACCTGGCGAAGCACCGGTAGTGAGACGGCCACGATATCTTCGGTCAGATTGCCGCGATAGCATCAACTCCCATGACGGCCGTCATGGTTGGCGCATCCAAGCTCCAGCTTTCCACCCGTGGGCATCGAGCAGCCGAAGGTGCGGCACGACAAGGCGGACCAGCGCGGCGACGATGGCTTCGCCTTCTTCGCGGGTTCCCGATGCGGCGGCGCCCGAATACCCGCGCGGAACGACATCCGCGAAACTACCGACCACGTCGATCGCGAGTCCGGACGGTTCGTTGGCTTCCATCGAGGCAAGATCGAGTCGTACGGTCTCGGGCGCGGCGTAGAGCGTGAGCGACGTTTCCGATTGGCCCGCATGGTCGAGGTCGATCCGATGTCTTCCAGCCAGGGCCGCTTGCGATTTTCGCTGCCATCCGCTGAAAACCGCGACGCTGATGTGATGATCCTGCGACAGATGGCGCGCCGCAACCTGCGCGGCCGGGGCATTTCCGTCGTGCGCCGACAGAATGAGAAGCTTAGCGATGCCGTTCCCCAAGAGGGAGTCGGCGACATCTCGGACGACCAGGGAGAGCGTGTCCGGACGAACCGACAGCGTCCAGGGAAAGGGTAGGTGGTGGTGGCTCACCCCGTACGGCATGGGCGGCAGGACGAGCGTCTGGCCCAGTTCCCTTGCGAACGCCGCAGCCAGCGCCTCGGCGGCAATAGTATCCGTTCCGTACGGCAGGTGCGGCCCGTGGTACTCAGTTGCACCAAGCGGCAGAATGGCTTTGTCGTAGCGACCGCCCGCAACGGCGTGCCCGGTAAGCCGGCCGAGCCGGACGTCATTCATGAGTGATCAAGAACCTCCCGGCAACAAACGTCCTGATAGGCGTGATACGGATACGACGCCGTCGCTCACCGCACATTTATAGAGGCGTCCCCGCACGCTTGTAGAGCCTCCGGTGAGGCGGTTCTAGCGGTTTCCGCCGCAACCCCCTCGAGTGTCCGATCGCGCCTACCTGCGCGCGGCGATGGCCCGCCCCGGGAAGCGGGTCGGGCAAGTCGGACTATCCCGGCAGCGGAGGGGGCGCAAGGGCCGATTGGCCAAATATCCCGGGGCAAGATGGCCGGCTACGGCGAAATCCTACAGGTGTCGTTGTCGAGAAGTCATCGGCGGAAGGAGGACAGCTGATGGCCAACGTGGCGCGCGCCGTCAATATCGCGGATCTCCGCGAGATGGCGCGGCGTCGGCTGCCCAGGGCGATCTTCGACTACGTCGACGGCGGCGCGGAGGATGAGATCACGCTGCGCGAGAACCGGCGAGCCTTTGAAGAGGTCACGTTCCGGCCCCGGCAGAGCTTCCCGGTGCAAAACCCCGACCTCCGCGTCCGGGTGCTGGACCACGACCTCGCCATGCCGGTGATCCTCGCACCGGTCGGCTATCTCCGGATGATGCATCCCGACGGGGAGCTGGCGGCCGCGCGCGCCGCCGCCGCCGCCGGTCTCTTGTGCGTGCTCTCCACGGTCTCGGGGCATCGCCTGGAAGCGTTTCGCGCCGCCACGCCCGGACCGGCGTGGTTCCAATTGTACCTGCTCGGCGGCCGGGACGCGGCCGCGGCGGCCATCGAGCGGGCGCGCAACGCCGGGTTTTCCGCGCTCGTCGTCACCATCGACGTCTATGTGGCGGGCATGCGCGAGCGGGATCTCCACAATGGAACGCCCCAGCTGCTCGGCAACAGCCTGGTGGACAAGCTGCCCTATGTGCCGCAGGTCCTGGCGCGGCCGGGGTGGCTTATTGATTTCCTGCGAGACGGCGGGATTCACCGGCTGCCCAACGTCGTCGTGCCGGGGGAGGGTCCGATGCCGCTGCGTGATGTCAGCACGGAGCTGTTTCGCAGCTCGTTCACCTGGAACGACATGTCGTGGATTCGCGAACTGTGGCCCGGCCCGATCGTGTTCAAGGGCGTGCTGTCGGCCGACGACGCGCGACGGTGCCTGGATCATGGTGCCGCCGCCATCGTCGTCTCCAACCACGGCGGCCGCCAGCTCGACTCGTCCCCCGCGACGCTGCGCATCCTCCCCGAGGTCGTGGCGGCCGTCAACGGCCGCGCCGAGATCCTGTTGGACGGCGGCGTGCGGCGGGGTGTCGACGTCATCAAGGCCATCTGCCTCGGCGCGAAGGCCGTGCTGATCGGACGCGCGTACGCGTACGGGCTGGGAGCGGCCGGCGAGCACGGGGTCGCGCGGGCCATCGACATCTTTCGCACGGACCTCGTTCGGAACCTCAGGCTTCTCGGCTGCCCTTCGATCGGAGACCTAGACGCCTCATATGTACACCCGCCGCGCGGGTAACGATCCCGGCCGCCTGGCACGCCCCGGACCGCGGTCGCGCCTTCCCGGCCGCCTACAAGGCCTCCCAGCCAAACTGTTCGAAATCGATCCGCCCCGCGCGGTTGAACCGCACACCCTCGCGCCGGAGCAGCGCGCGCTGCAGCGCATACCCGCCGGAGGGCCGCCAGCTGATCTTTCCCTGCGCGTTGACGACACGGTGCCAGGGGATGTCGTCCGGACATGCGCTGAGAGCCCAGCCGACCGTGCGGCCGGCCCGCGGCGCCCCGAGCGCGCGGGCGATCGCTCCGTACGTGGTGACGCGGCCCGGCGGGATCCGGCGCACGATGGCGTACACGCGCGCAAAGGACGCGGAACGACGCCCGGCGTGGCGGCGCGTCCCCGCACGCGGCATGGGGCCATCCACGCGCCATTGGTCCCGAACGCGCCGCTCGCGGTCGACGATGGTCCGCGAGCCGCGGATCCAGGTCTCGACCCGCGAACCGAAGGAAACACGCCGTCTCGACATGGCCCCACGTGCGCGTGCCCTCAGGGCAGCGATCGCGCAGCGGCTATTTCGATGGGGGCCGCGTCCCGCCTTCCGGTCGCCGCGTCGCGCCCAGCGGTGTCGATACCGGCTGAAATCTCCGCGTCGCGCCGCTCGAAAGGGCCCGGTCCTCGCCGCTTCGGGCGCGTCGCCTCACGGCCCTGTCCGGCCGTCGGGGACGAGCGCCGCGTCTGCGGCCCGCCGTAGTAGAATTGATCTCAGGTCGAAGCCGCGGGGTGCGGGTCCCCGCGCATCGGATGAGGATGGCGCGCTGCGCGCAGCGCCGAGGAGTGATGAGATGCGGCAAAAGATCCGGAAGACCGATGCCGAATGGCGGGCTCAGCTGACGCCGGAGCAGTATGCCGTCACGCGGCAGAAAGCGACGGAGCCGCCCTTCAGCGGGGAGTACGAACACACCACGACGCCCGGTGTGTATCGCTGCGTGTGCTGCGGCGCGGAGCTCTTTGAGTCCGATGCCAAATTCGACGCGGGCTGCGGTTGGCCCAGCTTCACGCAGCCGGCGGCCGGGGACCGTATCGACACCACAGTCGACCTCAGCCACGGGATGGCCCGCACGGAAGTCCTGTGCGCCGCCTGCGACGCGCATCTCGGGCACGTCTTCGACGACGGGCCCCGCCCGACGGGGCTGCGCTACTGCATCAATTCCGCGGCGTTGAAGCTGGATCCAAAGACGTGACGGGGAGCGGCGCCGTGGGGTGCGAGCGGCGCGCGCGCCGGGACCCCGTGGGCGGGCCGCGCGGCCGGCGGTGCGCCGCCCGAAACGTCGTCGCGGTTGCGGCGTGCGCCGCGGTGGGGCTCGGCGCGCTCGTTGCCCTCCAGCGAAGCGATGCCGGCGCGGCGACCCGGGAGGCGCTCCTGGCGCGGGTCTCGGGACAGCGCGCCTACCAGCACGTGCTTGCGCTCGCCGGGAAGATCGGGCCTCATGTCGCGGGAACGCCGGAGGATCGGACGTCGGGGCAGTACATCGCCGCGGCGCTGGCACGGGACGGATACGCCGTCGAGTGGCAGCCGTTCACGTTCCCGTACTTTGCGGTGAGGATGGTGTCCCTGGCCGTCTCGTCCGGGCCCGCGCCGCCCCTGCACCCGCGCGTCCTGCAGTATTCCGGCGCGACGCCGGCCGGCGGGGTGACGGCCGAGATCTTCGTTGCGGGGCTCGGGCGGCCTGAAGACTTCGCGGGCGGCGCGGCCTCGGGCAAGGTCGCCGTGATCGAGCGCGGCGGGGCCACCTTCAAGGCCAAGGCGGAAGCGGCGGCCGCGGCGGGCGCCGTTGCGGCCGTGATCTACAACGCCCAGCCGGGCGAGTTCTCGGGCACGCTCGGCAGCGCGGTCAGGATCCCGGTCGTGGGCCTGTCCGGCGCGGAGGGACAGCAGCTCGTCGCCGCGGCCAAGGCGGGCCGGGTCGCGGTGCACCTCAACGTCCAGGCCGCGAACGAGCCGCGCACCACGTGGAACATCATCGCGACCAAGCCCGGCGCCCGCGAACCCCACCGCATCGTCATCGTCGGGGCCCATCGAGATACCGTCGAGGGCGCGCCGGGCGCGAACGACAACACGTCGGGGGTCGCGGTCGCGCTCGACCTCGCGGAAATTCTCAAGAACGTGCCGCTGCCGAGCACCGTCCGGTTCGTGTTTTTCGGCGCGGAGGAAGAAGGCCTGTACGGGTCGGCCTACTACGTCGACCACCACGGCCCTGATCCAATCGCGGCCTACGTGAACCTGGACATGGAAGGCGTTGGGCGGCGGTTGATGATCTCGACGTATCGAGGCAGCGACAGCTTGGTGCAGACGGCCGCGCGCCTGGCGTCGGAGCTCCGGATCCCGGCCATCGTGGGCCGTGACGGCGGAAGCGATCACATCAACTTCGAGCGCATTGGGGTTCCGGTCGCCTTCGTGTTCCGCCCGGACGACCCGTACTACGATACGCCGAAAGATACCGTGGATCGCGTGGACCCCTCCCTGCTCGAGGTCTCGGAGCGTCTCGCCCTCGCGATCCTCCTCGATACCGCGGGGGCGCCGCAGTAAGGGCCGCCTCGGCCAAGGCCGCCGCGCAAACGCGACGCGAAGCAGCCGGCCTCAGGACGTCGCTTGATCACGGGCACCCACGCGGTCCCGGTGGGGATGCCGGAAGCGGAACCGGTCCATCTTGATGAGTTGCCGGTAGCTGCCGAACGAGGCCGCGTCCGCGGTGTCGAGCGGATCGACGGCGGCGTCGCCGGCGCCGAAGACGCGCCGGATCTTGTATGTCGTGGATCGCTCCGCCGGTACACGCCCGGCCTCACGGGCCAGCCGGCGCATCTCGTGCGGCGGGATGAGCTGTCCGTAGCCGGCGCCGGCGGCCGTGGAGATGCTTTCGTTGATGAGCGTGCCCCCGAGGTCGTTGGCGCCGGCCCCCAGCAGCAGCTGCGCCATGCGGGGACCCTCCTTGACCCACGAGACCTGAAGATTGGGTATCGTCTTGTTGAGCACGATGCGGGCGACCGCGTGGACGCGCCACACCTCCACGCCGGTCGGGCCCGCGCGCAGCCCCGCCACGAGACCGCGTTTCCACATCGGCGCCTCGGTATGCACGAAGCTGAGCGGCACAAACTCGGTGAAACCGCCCGATGCCCGTTGCAGGTCACGCAGCAGGACGAGATGCCGCGCCTGATGGCCGGGGGTTTCCACGTGGCCAAACATCATCGTCGCGGTGGTGGGAATCCCGAGCTCGTGCGCCGTGCGGATCACCTCGATCCACTGGCCGGTGCGGATGCGCCCGGCGGCGATGCGGGCGCGCACCTCGTCGTCCAGGATCTCCGCCGCCGTCCCCGGCAGGCTCCCCACCCCCGCGTCGCGGAGCGCGAGGAGATAGTCGCGGATCGTCCGGCCCGAGCGGACCGACCCGTAGAGGACCTCCTCCGGCGAGAACCCGTGAATGTGGATCGACGGGAGCGCCTCTTTGATGCGCCGGGTGAGATTGATGTACAGGTCGCCGTCCATCTTCGGCGGCAGGCCGGCCTGGACGCACACCTCGGTCGCGCCGAGCTCCCACGCCTCCCGGGCGCGGCGAATGATCTCCTCCTCGGGGAGAATGTACCCCTCCTCCTCACGGTAGTCCCGGCTGAACGCGCAGAAGCCGCACCCCTTGATGCAGACGTTGGTGAAGTTGATGTTGCGGTTCACCACGTAGGTGACCAGCTCCCCGACCGTCTCGCGGCGGAGGACATCGGCCGCCGCGACCGTGGCCGTGAGGTCCGCGCCGGTCACGGTGAGAAGGCGCTCCGCCTCCTCGGCGGCGACGTCCGCGCCCGACAGCGCTCGATCCAGTATGCGCGCGACCTCCGGGGACGTCCCGGCGAGCAAGCGGTGGAGCCCGGCGTTCGGCTCAGGAACCGGCGGCTGCATGGGATCCGAACCCTCCCTTGACGTACCCGTCCTTGTCGGCCGCGGCGCGCAGGCCGGCCCGGAGGGACGGTGGGATGTACTCCGGGCGGTATAGCAGGTATTCGGGGTACACGGGCAGCCGCGCGCGCAGCGTCAGCCCCGCCTCGACCGTGCGCGCGGCCAGGGCGGCGATTCCCGGCCACGGGGCCTCCGGATTCACAAAATCGATCGTCACGGGGGAGACGCCTCCCCAGTCGTTGATCCCGGCCGTTAGGTAGACCGGATAGCCGTTCGCCGTCAGGTTGGGCGGCACCTGAATGTTGATTGTCGGGCCGAGCACGAGCCGGGCGACGGCGGCGGCGCGGACCACCTCGTCGACGCCGGGTTCGGCCGCCGAGCCCATCGGCGTCCGCGGCTTGGCGCGAAAATTCTGCACGATCACTTCCTGGACGTGGCCCCACCGGTCGTGCGCATCGCGGATGGCGAGCAGCGTGTCCACGCGCTCTTCCGGCGTCTCGCCGATGCCGAGGAGCAGACCGGTGGTGAAGGCCACGCGCAGCCGGCCGGCCGTCTCGAGCGTGTGGAGCCGGGCGCGGGGGTGCTTGCTGGGCGCGTGCTCGTGCGGCCCGCCGGGCCCGCACAACCGCTCGCTCGTGGTCTCGAGCATGAGCCCCATCGACGCGCTGACGTCCTTCAGGGACGCCATCTCGGCCTCGCTCAGGGTTCCCGGATTCACATGCGGCCACAGGGCCGTCTCGGCCAGCACGAGCGCGGCCATGTCGCGCAGGTAGGCGAGCGTGCTGCGATATCCTCGGCGTGTCAGCCACGCACGCGCCTCCGGGAACCGCTGCTCGGGGCGCTCGCCCAAGGTGAACAGCGCCTCCGTGCATCCGAGCCGCTCGCCCTTCCGGGCGACGTCCAGCACCTGGTCGGGCGTCATGTACAGCGCGGGGTCGGAACCGGGCGTGGTCCTGAACGTGCAATACCCGCACGCGTCACGGCACAACCGGGTCAGGGGGATGAAGACCTTTGGGGAGAAGCTGACCGTTCGGCCCCGGCCGCGGTCGCGGATCGCGCACGCGGCGGCACGCACGGCCCCCATGTCCCGCGGGCTGCACCCGATGAGCCGCACCCCATCGTCGCGCCGCAGGATCTCGCCCGCGAGGGCTCGCTCGAGGATCGCCGCGATCTCCGGCGAGGGAGGCGCACATGCGCCGTCGGCGCGCTCCGCGGCCCGAGAGAGGTCCGGCATGGGGATGGGGTGGTCTCGCTCCATACGACGCCCGCCAATGCGCCTACATGGCGAGCAGGGCGAAATCCTGCACCCCAACAGACCTCCCGCGCCCGGATCGCGCACAGTTGCTATAATGGCGAGGTGGGAGTGGCACGCGCCATCCCCGCCACCTGCGACATGTGCCGTGCAGCGCGTCGCGAGTGGCCGCGTGCGCTCCCGAGAAAGGCAGCCCGAGAGCCAGCTCGTTCACCATAGCGTGCGTCTCCACGTGTCCGAGCGGCGGCCGCGCGGGCGCGTCCTGGTGCTCCCAGGGATGCCGGTGGGGAGGTGCAGAGCCGTGTCCCAGCCCGTCTTGTATCGTGATGAGGTCTTGCTCGTCGAACCGCACGGGCTCGAACGCATCCCGGACGCCGAGCGCCACGGCACGCTCGCGGGGCAATTCAATGTCTGGTTTGCCGCGAACATGCACCTGACCACGCTCGTGCTCGGCGCGCTCGGTGTCACGCTCGGGCTGGGGTTTTGGGGCGCCGCCGTGAGCTGCGCGCTCGGGAACCTGTTCGGCGCGCTCGGCAACTCGCTGTGCGCCGCGATGGGACCGCGGCTCGGCATGCCGCAGCTGCCGATGAGCCGATCGGCCTTTGGCTACCGCGGCAACTACGTGCCGGCGTTCCTGGCATGGCTCGGATACATCGGCTGGGTCACGGTCGACAACACCCTCGGGTCCCAGACGAGTCAGCAGCTCTTCGGCACGCCGTACGTGCCGACCGCCCTGATTCTCGGCATCGCCACCATCGTGATCACGATCTACGGGTACAACTTTGTGCACGCGTGGGAGCGCTGGCTGACGTGGGGAAGCCTCGTGGTGTTCGCGCTGCTGACGGTGCTCGCCCTGCGCCACGGGGCGGGACCGGCCGCGGCGCCGGCCAAGAGCGGCGGCCCGTTCTGGTTGGCATTTCTGCTGGAGTTCACGATCATGTTCTCGTACACGGTCAGCTGGGCGCCGTACGCGGCGGACTATGCGCGGTACCTTCCGAGCCGCACGCCGATCGCGCGGCCGTTCTGGTATTCGTTCTGGGGGATGTTTCTCTCCACCACGTGGACAAACGTGCTGGGGGCCCTGCTCGGCACGCTGGCCGTCGCCGGCGGGGTGATTCCGTCCATGCGGACGGTCGCCGGCGCGGCCGCGCCCGCGATCTATGCGATCCTGGTGCTGGGGTCCATCAGTTCCAATACCCTGAACATGTACAGCGGCGGCATGGGCGGCCTGACGTGGGGACTCCCCCTCCGCCGCACGGGGGCGACCCTCGTCGTCGGCGCGATCGGCGTCCTGCTGTCGATCGCGTTCGGAGGGCCGCAATTCATCAAATTCTTTCAGGGATTCCTGTTCATGCTCGTCTACTGGGTGACGCCCTGGATCGCGATCATCGCGATCGATTTCTACGTGTTCCATCGCCGGGGCCTGCAGTACCCTGACCCCGCGGAGTTCTACCGCCCGGACGGCGTGTTCGGCGCGGTCCGCTGGATCGGCCTTGCCGCCTTCGCGATCGGCGTGGCCGCCTCGGTGCCCTTCATGGCGACGGATTGGTACACCGGCCCGATCGGCAAGGCGCTCGGCGGGGCCGACTTCAGCTATCTCGTCAGCTTCGTGGTGACAGGCGCCGTGTATCTCGCCGCCGGCCGCCCCCAGCGCTCGCTCGCGGCGGCGCCCGCGCGGGGGGACTGAAATGCGCCCCGCGGCCCACCGCGCGCGGCACGGCCTCGCGGAGACCCGGCGCGCACGATATGATAGCGGGTGCGCCACCACGCCGGGCATGGGGTGAGGCATGCGAGCCGTTCGCGCACTCCTCGTTGTCGCGGCATTGAGCGGAACCGCCCTGGCCGGGCTCACGGCCCCGGCGAGCCCGGGGACGCCGACGGCGTCCACGCCGGCGGGCGCGTACTATCAACGCGCCGTGCTCGTGCTCACCTACCACGACGTCGCTCCGGTCGTCCCGCGCGGGACGGATACGGTATCCCCGTCGGAGTTCGCAGGCGAGATGGACCGGCTGGTGCGCGACGGCTTCCACTTTGTCTCGGTGCCACAGCTGGAGCGCTTTCTCTCGGCGAACGCGCCGGTGCCGCCCAACGCGGTGTGCGTCGTCTTCGACAACGGGTACGAGGGCATCCACCGGTACGCGCTCCCGGTGCTCCAGCGGCATCGCATCCCCGCCGCGGTGTTTTTGATCGTGAGCTACGTCGGCCGCCTCTGGAACGACCTCACGTGGGGCGAGATCCGCGGCATGGCGCAGACCGGGCTCGTGCGCTTCTACACGGAGACATACGATCTCCACCGCGGGATCGCGATCGGGCCGGGCGCGAGTACGGCGGCGACCGTCGGCCGCGGCATCGACGCGCACGGGCGGCCGGAATCGGAGGCCGCCTACAAGGCGCGCGTGCTGACCGATCTCGCGAAGGCGCGCGCGATCGTGGAGCGCGAAACGGGGCAGCCCGTCGACGCCCTCGTCTACCCCTACGGTCAATACACGCCGGCGTTGATCGCGGTGGCGCATCAGGCCGGCTACCGCTACATGTTCACGACGCTGGGCTGGGCGATTCTGCCGCACGCCGACCCGGCGCGGCTGCCGCGTTTGGACATCGGGGTCTGGGATCAGACGCCGTCGAGCGCCGAGGGGGCGATCCTGACCGTGGCCGCCCAGGCCCAGCGCACCCCCTACACGCCGCCGGAGAGCTACACGCGTGTCTGGCGCTGAGCCCCGCGGGGCGGCGCGCGCCTACTGGCCCAGGTAGGCGCGCCGCACCTCGGGGTTGGCCTGCAGGTCGGCGGCCGGTCCCTGGAGGACAACGGCGCCGGTCTCGAGCACGTAGCCGCGCTGCGCGGTCTCGAGCGCCATCACCGCGTTTTGCTCAACGAGCAGGATCGTGGTGCCCTCGCGGTTGATGCGCCGCACGGCCTCGAAGATCTGCTCCACCAGCACGGGGGCCAGCCCCATGGACGGCTCATCGAGCAGGAGAATGCGCGGGCGCGCCATCAGCGCGCGCGCGATCGCGAGCATCTGCTGCTCGCCCCCGGAGAGCGTGCCGGCCAGCTGCCCGGCCCGTTCCTGGAGGCGCGGGAACAGCGCAAACGCGCGGGCGATGCCCTCGCGGATGGCATGCGACGACCGCTGGGTGAACGCCCCCAACTGCAGATTTTCCAGCACCGATAGCCTGCCGAAGATCCGGCGGCCTTCGGGCACCTGGACGACGCCGCGCGCCACGATGCCGTGGGGCGGGACGAGGGTCAGATCCTCGCCGTCGAGACGGACGGCGCCCCGGCGGGGCCGCAGCAGCCCGCTGATCGTGTTGAGCGTCGTGCTCTTCCCGGCGCCGTTCGCCCCGATCAAGGTGACGATCTCGCCGTCGTGCACCTCCAGGGACACCCCGCGCAGCGCCTGAATCGCGCCGTACGAGACCTGCAGGCCGTCGAGTTCAAGAAGCGCCATGGACGTGATCGGGCGCAACCCCGGCTTCGGCGCGACGCGCGCCCAGGTACGCTTCGATGACGCGAGGATCGCGCTGGATGTCCCCGGGGGCGCCTTCGGCGATCGTGACGCCGTGGTCCAGCACCGTGACGCGGTCCGAGATGCCCATGACGACCCGCATCTGGTGCTCGATCAGGACGATCGTGATCCCGAGCTCGTCGCGCAGGCGGCGGATGAAGGCCATCGTATCCAGGGCCTCCCGCGGGCTCATCCCCGCGGCGGGCTCATCGAGCAACAACAGGGCCGGCCGCGACGCGAGCGCGCGCGCGATTTCCAACCGGCGCTGCGCCCCGTACGGCAGGTGCTTCGCCAGCCGCTCGCGGTGATCGTCGAGCCCCACGAACCGCAGGAGCCGGCGCGCCTCCTCGAGGACACGCGCCTCCTCGAGGCGCGCGGCGCGCGTGTTGAGGATGGTCCCCAGCCACGTCGCCGTGACATGGATGTGGTGGCCCACCCGGACGTTGTCGAGCACCGTCATGTTGGCAAAGAGCCGGATGTTCTGATAGGTGCGCGCGATGCCGCGCCGGGCGATCTCGTCGGGCGAGAGGCCGTCGATCCGCTCCGCGCGGAAACGCACGTGCCCCTCATCGGGTCGGTAGAAGCCGGTCAGGCAGTTGAACACGGTCGTCTTGCCGGCGCCGTTGGGCCCGATGACGCTGTGGATCGTCCGCTCGGGCACCGCGAGCGTGAGGTCGGAAACGGCGACCAGGCCGCCGAACCGTTTCGTGAGATGATCCAGCGCGAGGATGCTCATGGGCCGCGGCTACGCCTCGGCCGACCCGGCCCCGGACACCGCGAGCGCGGACGCTGGCCCGCCGGCCGGCGCGTCCTCGACGGCGTGCAGCTCGCGCCGCTGCGCCGCGGCCGGCAGCAGCCCTTCGGGCCGGACCAGCATCATCACGACCAGCACGATGCCGTAAACCAGGAACCGGTAATCGCCGAACTCTCTGAGCAGTTCGGGCAGCCCCACGAGCACCAGGGCGCCGACCACCACGCCCCACAGGCTCCCCAGCCCGCCGAGGATGATGAGCACCAGCACGTTGATCGAGATCAGCAGCGAAAAGCTCTGCGGGAACACCGAGCCGACGAGCACGGCGAAGATGGCGCCGCCCACGCCTCCCATCGCGCCGCCGAGGCCGTAGGCGAGGAGCTTGGTCGTGACCAGGCCGATGCCGATGGCCTCCGCCACGTCTTCGTCCTCGCGGATGGCCATCCAGGCGCGGCCCAGGGGCGAGTCCTGCAGCCGCCACGCCACGTAGGCGATGAATCCCGACGCGAGTAACGTCAAATAGTACAATTCGCGGGGACCGGACAGCTCCCACCCGCCGATGCGCGGCTTCGGGATCAACACGATGCCAAACGAGCCCCCGAGCCAGGGGCGCAGCGCGTCGGACAGCACCAGGAGCCGCACGATCTCGCCCAGCCCGAGCGTGGCAATCGCGAGGTAGTCGCCGCGCACGCGCAGCACGGGAATGCCGAAGAGGATGCCCGCGACGAGCGACACCGCCATGGCCGCGGGCACCGCCGCCCAAAACGACCAGTGCGCGATGCCGTGCTCGCCCCGTGACGTCAGCAGCGCCACCGTGTACGCCCCGATCGCGAAGAAGGCCACGAACCCGAGATCCAGCAGGCCGGCGAAGCCGACTTCGAGGTTGAGCCCGAGGCCCATGAGGATGTAGAGGCCGACGAGGACCATCACCTGCGCCACAAACGGGCCGCCTGCGATCGGCACGATCAGCAGCAACCCGGCGACGAGCGCCCAGCGGAGCGCCCGCAGGCCGCGTTGCGCGTCCGGGGTCAGCGATGCCGCGGCGCGGCGTAGCGCGCCGTCATACCGGCCGCGCGACGCGAGGACCGCCCACGTCAGCACGCAGAGGACCGCCGCCCCACCCGCGGACGGCCCGTCGACGGCAAAGAGGGCGCCCCGAAGCGCGGTCACCGCCGCCGGGCCCTGCAGGAGCAGCTGCAGCAGGTCCTGGAAGACGCCCACGATCAGCACCACGACGAGCCCGGAGAGGAACGTGCGCCGCGCGCGCGGCGCCATCCCGGCCAGCACCCAACCGGCCACTCCCGTCACGGCCCCCAGCGCGACCAGCAGCGGGACGGCTACCGGCAGCGGATGTCCCAGCGCGAGGATCTGGTACAGCCGCGGGGACGCGTTGATGAACATGACCCGGAGGTCGATCGCCGCGCCGCAGACCAGCAGGACCGCCAGCGAGGCGCCGACCAGGGCGCCGGCGGCGAGCGCCGCGACGGCCCCCGCCCGCCGGGCCGGCGCCCCGTGCGCCGTGGCGGCGAGGTAGCCGGCGCCCACGCCCGCCGCGAGCAGCACGACGTGGCCCAGGCTCACGACGCCGGCGACGACCCAGCGGCGGCTGAACGTCTCGACGATGCCGACCAGGCACAGGTAGACGGCGGCCCCGCCGAACACCAGGCCGGTCGCGACTACGCTACGCCCGCTTTCTCGCAAGACGCTCTCCCAGGATGCCCTGCGGCCGGAAGATCAGCATGACGAGCAGCATGGTGAAGCCGATCACGTCACGGAGCTGGTACGGCGCGGGGACGCCGAGGCCGTCGAGAAAGAGCGCCGGACCGACCGACTCCACGACACCGAGGAACAGCCCCCCGAGCATGGCGCCGGGGACATTGCCGATCCCGCCGAGCACGGCGGCGGTGAAGGCCTTGATCCCCGGGACGAAGCCCATGAAAAAATGCACCTGCTTGTACGTGAGCGCGTACAGGATCCCCGCCGCGCCCGCCATGGCCCCGCCGAGCGCGAACGTGAACACGATGACGCCGTCGACGTCGATCCCCATCAGCGCCGCGGCGTCGCGGTCCTCGGCGACGGCGCGCATGGCCTTGCCGGTCCGCGTGCGCATCACGATCCAGTAGAGCAGCAGCATCATCGCCAGCGCCGACGCCAGGACCAGCGCCTGCGTGCGGGGGACGGCGATGCCGAGCAGCGACATGCTCCCTGCGAGCGCCGCGATATCCGGATACGATTGCACGCCGGCGCCGTACAGGCTGCGGAACGAGTACTCGAGAAAAAACGACGCGCCGATGGCGGTGATGAGCGGCACGAGCCGCGGCGCGTGTCGCAGCGGCCGGTACGCGACGCGCTCCACGGCAACGGCGATGCCCGTCGACGTGGCGACCGACACGGCGAGGATGAGCAGCATACCGGCGAGCAGATGCCGGGCGAGGAACCCCGACGCGCCGAGCGGCGCGGCGACGTAGTACGCGGTGTACGCGCCGGCCATGAACACGTCGCCGTGCGCGAAGTTGATCATGTTGAGGACGCCGTACACCATGGTGTAGCCGAGCGCGATGAGGGCGTAGATGCCGCCCTGGGCCAGGCCGAACTCCACGAAGTCGAGCCACTGCGACCCGGAGTAGCGGCCGGCGCGCAGCGTCGCGATCGTGCCCCAGACGACCGTGACCAGAATCGCCACGCGGAACGCCCAGAGCGCCCCCTCGATCAGCAGTACGTGCCAGGCGCGGCCGCGGCGCATAGGCCTCCTTTCCGCCGCGCAGACGCCGCGAGGGGTGAGCCGCCGGCGCCGATCCGGCCCATGCTCACCCCTCGAGACTCAGAACGCGTGCGTGCGCCGGCCCTACGCTACTTCGTCGGGTAGACCTTCTTTGGATCCACGCCCGGGACGAACTTCGACGGATCCGCGGAGACCGCCGTGTAAACGGCGATGTGCGGGTCGGCGCAGTCCCCGTACGGGTTGCACGTGACCGTGCCCGTGAGCCCCTTGAAGCCTTTCGTGGCGAACAACGCGTCGCGCAGCGCCTTGCGGCCGATGTACAGGGTGCCGCCCTGCGTCTTGGCCACCTTCTTGATCGCCGCAAAGATCATGTTCGCGGCATCATACGAGTGCGGGTGGAACGCGGCCGTCGGCTTCTCACCATACTTCTTCTCGTACTTGGGCAGGAACACGGCGCTATAGGCGGGCCCCAGGGTCTGCGGCGTCAGGTCCGGACTGCTCCAGTACATGCCCCGGGCCGCGTCACCGGCCGCCTTCAGAAAGTCCGGCGAGAACAGCCCGTCCGCGCCGAACAGGGTGACGCTCTGCAGGCCCGGGACCTCCTTGGCCTGCCGCGTGATCAGGCCGCCCTCGGCGACGAAGATCGGGTAGAAGATCATGTCCGGCTTGCCGGTCGCAATACGGGTGAGCACCGGCTTCATGTCGGTATCCCCGACCGAGATCGCTTCCTGCGACGTGATCGTCCCGCCCATCCGCTTGAAGTTGTCGGCAAAGGCCGCGGCCAGGCCCTGCGCGTACGGGCTGCCGTCGTGGATCGTCGCCGCGCGGCTCTTCTTCAGCACCTGACGCGCAAACGTCGCGGCCACCTGGCCCTGCGTCTTGTCGTTGTGGGCCGTGCGGAGGAAGCCGTCGTAATCGTGGCTCCGGTCCGGGGCGGTCAGGGGCGGCGCGGTGGCGGACGGCGACACATCCACGATGCCGGCCTTCCAGAGAATCGGCACGCCCGGCACCGCCGCGCTCGAGCAGCTCGAGCCGATGGCGGCGACCACGCTGGGATCGGCGGCGATCTTCTGCGCCGCGGTCTGCCCGCCCTCGGCACTGCACCCGTCGTCATTGGCCTCGAGCTTGATCGGATGGCCGAGGAGCTTGCCGCCTTGATCGTCGATGGCGATCTCCACGCCGCGCTGGCTGTCGGTGCCCAGGGCGGCGTTCGGGCCGGACGTCACCAGCCATGTCGCGATGACGATCGGCTGCCCGGGGCCGATCTGGACCACCCCGATCGGATCGCTCACAGGCCCCACGGTCGCCGCAGGCCCGGGCGTGGCGAACGCGGCCATCCCGAGCAGACCGCAGAGCACGAGCGAGAACGGCACCTTGCGTTTGCGCATCCTGTCCACTCCTCCCCTCCCCCCCTGCGTAACGCGTCTGCCCTGCGGCAGACGCATCAGGAGACATTCGGGTCTTGCGCACGGAGACCTCCTGTGATGGGATGAGGCCTGTGGCGACCGTCGTCGATCCGGAATTCTGGGCTCGCGGGGCCGGCATCGCCCTGATCGACCTCGCCCTGGCCGGGGACAACGCGCTGGTGATCGCGCTCGCGGTACGCACGCTGCCGCCGGAGCGACAGGCCGCCGGCCGGGTGTGGGGAACGGTGCTGGCCGTCGCGCTACGAGTGGGGCTCATCGTCATCGTCACGCGGTTACTCCGCATTCCGCTGCTGCAGCTCGCCGGCGGAGGCCTGCTCGTCGCGATTGCGCTCCGGCTGGCCCGGCACCAAACCGGCGCCGAGCAACAGGTGCGCGCCGGCAGCACCCTGGTCCACGCGATCGGCGTCATCGCGGTGGCGGACGCGATCATGAGCCTCGACAACGTCCTCGCGGTCGCGGCCGCGGCGCGCGGGCGCTACAGCCTGGTGATCGCCGGGATCGTGTTGTCGCTGCCGCTGGTCGTGTGGGGCAGCGGGCTCCTCGGAGGGCTCATGCGCCGGCACGCGTGGATCGTGTGGCTCGCCGCCGGGGTGCTCGGGTACGTCGCGGTGGAGATGATCCTGCGCGATCCGCTCGCCGTGGCGCTGCTGGGACCCACGGCCGAGGCGCTCCGTTACCCCATGGCGGCCGCCGCGGGCGTGCTGCTGGCAGGCTACGCGGGGTGGAGCACCGCGCGCGACCGCACATAGGCAGCGGCCTGGAACGGCTGCGTGCAACCCGGCGAGACGCGTGCCGGTCCGAGGGGCACGGGCGCGCCCGTGCTACGGCCAGACGATCACGACCGGGCCGCTGGGCGCCTCGCTCCCGCCGGCCGGTTCGAGCGTGACCTCAATCGCGTCGGGCGGCGCGGCCAGCGCGGGGGCCTCCGCGATGAGGCGGCCCTGTCCCTGGGCGTCCACGCGTAGCAGCCCCAGCGAGGTCCACGTTTCGCCGTGACGCACCCATCCTTGATAGATCCGCCCGGCGGGCGGCGCGCCGAGATGCGACGCGGTCAGCACCGCCATGGGGACGCCGGCGCGACCGCGGTACTGCCCGTGCGCGGCCTTGAGCGCCGGCCCGGCAGCGTGGAGCCGGGTCTCGCGGGTCTCGCTCGTCGTGACAAGGGCCAACGCGCGCTCGTCGCGTTCCAGGGCGATGCGCTGCGCGCGGTACGCGAGCCCGCCGGCGCCGAGCGCGACCCCGAGCGCGACCCCGAGCGTGAGCGGCATGAGCTTCCCGCGCAACCGGTGCAGCCCGCCGCGAATCCGGGTCTTGGCCGTGCCGAGCGGCAGCCGCAGTTCACGCGCGACCTGCTCGTGCGTGAGATCCTCGAAAAAGGCCAGCTCGAGCGCTTCCCGCTGCGCCGACGGCAGCTCCTCGACGGCGCCCCGCACCGCCGCGCGCAGGCTCTCGCGCCAGACGATCTCTTCCGGTTCGGGTCCGAGGTCGGGCATGCTCTCGAGCTGCTGCCCCGTGGGATCGTCGGCGGCCTGGGGCCGGCGCCCGCGGTGCCTCAGCTCGTTGAGGACGCGGTAGTGCGCAATCTGCAGCAGCCACGGGCGGAACGGGCCCCGCGACGGATCGAAGAGGGACGCCTTGCGCCAGATCGTGAGGAACACGTCCTGTACGACCTCTTCGGCGGCGGCACGGTCGAGCGCGTGGTGGGCCAGGTTGAAGACCAGCCGCGAGTAGCGGCTGTACAGCGCGCCGAGCGCCTCCTGCCGCCCGCCCGCCAGGTCGCGGACCAGCGCCTCGTCGGTCTGATCTTGCCGGGGCGACCCCGCGCCAAACCGCCTCATGCCACTCCCGCCGCGCAGCATCGAAATCGCGTCTCCCTCCACGCCCTGGCGCACTCGGGCGCTAGCGATGCCCGCCCGGCCCGGCGCCCGGCCGCGCGACCAAGACGGCCGCGTGGCTGCCTCCTACTACGCCGCCGGCGGCGGTTTGGATTCCGCGTCGCCGCCCCCTCGCGCCGCACTCCTGTGGACACCTGACGACACGATCGCTGCCACGGCGAGCGGGGACGCCGAGATCCGGGACTCCGGCGATGTGCCGGCGCCCAGCGAAGCGCTGCGACAACCGTGACCAAGACGGGTCGACATCGAGCGGGCCGAGCCACCCGATACGGGTGACGCCGGCCCGCCCGCCGCTCGCAGTTCCCGACCTGTCTCGCGGCCTTCCACCCTACGGGGTCACGATCAGCTTCGCCAGCATGAACGGATGATCGTCGCACTGATACTGGTAGGTGCCCGGCTTGGTCATGGTGACCGTGACGGACCTGCCCGGAACCACCTGTCCCGTGTCCCACAGCTTGCCGCGCGTCGTCTGCGCCGTCGCGGTGTGCGGCACGGGGTCGTCGTCGATCCAGGTCACGCGGTGCCCCGCGGCGACCGTGGCGCTCGCGGGGCCGAACGCAAAGGCCCGCATGTGGATCTGCACATCGCCCGCCCGTGCCGGCGGGACGGGTTGTGCCGGCTGTCCCGCGAACCCGGTCGCCGCGGCCGGAGACGGTTCGTACTGGCTCATCGCCCCGGCGCCTTGCTGCAGCGAGATCTTCCGCGGCTCGCTGCCGACGGGCAGGGTTGCGACGACCTTGCGAGCGGCAAGGTCCACCACGCTCACCGTATCGTCGCCTTCGTTGGTGACGTAGGCGAGCGTGCCGTCCGACGTGATCCCGACCCAATGCGGGAAGTTCCCGACCGGCACATCGGCGGTGACCTGGCGCGACGCGAGGTCCACGACGGCCAATTGCCCGGCGCCCTGGACGACGACAAGCGCGTACTTGTGGTCAGGCGTGAACGCCATTTGATGCGGGATCGGCCCGACCGTGATGTGGGCCGTGACGGTGTTGGTGGCCCGGTCGAGCACCTGCACCTCCGCGCTGTTGGCAAGCGTAAAGTACAGCGACGCGGCGTCTGGGCTGACAAACAGGCCGCGAGGCGCCTGCGCGAGCGGCACGCGGGCCGCGACCCGTCCGGCGGCCAGATCCAGGACGACAATCGCGTTGTGGCCCGGCACCTGCGCGCCCACGTACGCCGTCTTCCCGTCGGGCGCGAGCGTCACCCCGTGCGCCATGCCGACGGGGTACCGCTTCGTGATGCGAAGCGTCGACGTGTCGATCACGTCCACCTGGTTCTCGCCAAAGACGCCCACCACCAGCGTCTTGCCGTCGCGTGAGAGCGCCATGCCTTCGGGGAACTTTCCGACATCGATCGTATCGATGACCGCATCGCTCGCCGTGTCGATCACACTGAGGCTCGTGGCGTCCTCGCTGGATACATAGACGCGCCCGCCCCCGGGTGCGACGATGACCGCTTCCGGTCCGGCCGCGACCTTGATGGTGCGCACGATGCGGCCGGTGGCGGCGTCGAGCACGCCGATCGCATCGTCGCCGTACAGTCCGACGTACGCTTTGGGAGCCATGGCCGCCGCGGCGGTTTGGCGCGGCTGCGACACCGCACCCCCGGCGGCGCCGCTCAGCAGGATCGCGGCGAGCGCCAGCGCCCGGATGCCGAGCCGGCGCGGTGCGGCGTCGCGGTGGGAAACGGTGTGAGCTTGCATAGACGTGCCTCCTGGTTGCCGTATTGAACCGGCTGCACGGCCGCGGTCCCGGGCCGGCGTGCCGTCGCCCGCTCACAGGCTGATACACCGGCGGGTGGAGATCGGATTGTCTCGGGATTGCCTCGGGCTCCCTGAATGAACACAGCCGGCGGGGTGGCGTGCGCCCCGCCGGCTGCGCCGGGTGCGGTCGATCGATTCGGTTACCGGCCGCCCCCGTCTCCCTGCGCATTGCCGGCCTGCCACGCCGGCGTCACCGCGCTCCCGCTGCCGGTCGAGCTCATGCCGACCCCGGTGGCACTATCGCTCGCCGCGCCGAGCGGAGTCAGCGCCATCACCGCGCCGAGCACGGCCACCGCCCACCGCCGCGTCCCTGCCTGCTGCCCTGCCGTCCGTACGTGCCGCATCGCAACCGCCTCCTTGTGCCGTCGTGGATCAAGATGGCGCGCGCCTCTTGTCCCGCTGCACTCCATGATTGGCCGGTACGGGCGGCGCGGATTGCGCACGGCGGCAACATCATGAAACCGTTACGCTGCGCTACAATCGTGTTGCCGGGCGTCGTATCGCGGCCGGCGAGGGAGCGCAGCGACATGGATGCCCGTTTTCTCACCTACCTCATCGTGGCCGCGATTCTCATTGTCACGCCGGGGCCGGACATGGCGCTGGTCGCGCGGAACGCGTTCCGCGGTGGTTATCCCGCGGCCCGCGCCACGGCCTTCGGGGTTGGCGCCGGCATCTTCGTGTGGGGCGCGGGAACGGCCGCCGGCCTCGCCTCCGCGCTGGCGGCGTCGGCCGCGTTGTTCTCTGCGCTCAAGCTCGCGGGGGCCGCCTTCCTCGTCGCGCTCGGCGTGCGGAGCCTCGCCGGCGCGCTGCGGCCGGATCGCCGCGCCGCGACGCGACCGCGGAGTGTCGCCGCGCGCCGCGGCCCCGCGCCGTCCGGCGCGTTTGTGCAGGGCCTGCTCGGCAATCTCCTCAACCCCAAAGCGGGCGCGATCTTCGTTGCCGTGGTCCCGCAGTTCACGGCGCCGGGAGATCCGCTCGGGCGGCTGGCCGCTATGACCGCCGCGTTCGTCATGATGGTGATCGTGTGGCTGAACGTCTACGGCCTTGCGGTGGCCCGCGCTTCTGCGCGCTTCGGTGGACGGCTGCGCCGGCTCCTCGACGCCGCGAGCGGCATCGTGATGATGGCGCTCGGCGGCCGGCTCGCGCTCGAGCGGCGCTAGTACGCCACTGCCGAACTCCGGCTGGGGTTCGGGCCGGCCGGACCCGCCCTCCGCTCCTCCGGCAGGCCGCCTACCTCGTCTCTTCAAACATCGGCAACACCCGCGTGTGCGCCGGCCGGCGGCGCGGCGCGGGCGGCCACGGCATGCCCGGTCGGATGATACCCGGCCTCCCGCGTCGCGTCGGCGAGATCGCGCGGGGTGACGTAGCCTGGAAGATACGACACGATGGCGCGGCGTGTGGGAAGGTCGACGCTCGCGTGCAGCACGCCGCGCACAGCCGACAGCGCCTCTTCGAGCCTGCCGCCGCACCACGGGCATCCAATCCGGTCGACGTCGATCACCGCGTGCGACGCGCGCACGTCGCAACCGGCCGCGCGCACCGCCTCGACCACGCGCCGCAATTCGACGGCCGCCGGATCATAGGCGACGCGCACCTTCTCCGTGGCCGCGTTCCAGGACACCTCGTGCACGCCGCGCACCGCGCGGAGGGCCGCCTCCACGCCGCACGCCGCGGGCGCGCGCCGCGCACCCTCGAGAAAGAGAACGACGATTTCATCACCCACCCGCCAGCACCTCCCTGCCGAGCCTGCGGCCTCACCCTAACGCAGGGACGTGAAACGGCCGTGATGGGGACGGAAAGGCTGCGTGAAGGATCGGTGAACCCGGTGCGAGCGCCCTGTGCGCCCTGTGCTAGACTACGTGTACCGGCCGCCGTGTTGCGAGGCGCTGCCGCGGTTTCACATGCGCGCTATGCCGTGCTGGAGCGGTCCCCGAACGATGACGCCGCACGCCGCAACGCCGAGTCTGTCCCTCGAGCGCGCCCGGATTAACCCGGCCGGCGCCGTCCCGGGAGCGGCGGCGCCCGGCGGCGGGCGGATCACCGCCCCCGCCCCGGCACGGTTGCTGTCGCTCGACGCGCTTCGCGGCACGGTGGTCGCCGGCATGCTCCTCGTCAACAACATGATCTGGACCCAGGCGACCCCGCGCCAACTGATGCACGCGCCGTGGGGCACGGGCATCACGTTCACGGACATGATTCTCCCCTGGTTTGTCCTGGTCGTCGGGATCGCCATTCCGGCCGCGGGGCGCCGGCGGGCCGGCGGGCGCCACGCCGCCGTGCGTGTGCTGCGGCGCGCCGCCGTGCTGGTGGCGCTCGGCATCCTCATCGACTCCGCGGCCGCGCGCGCGCTCACGATCGGCATGGACGTGCTGCAGCTCCTCGGGCTCTCGTACCTCGTGGCGGCGCCCCTGGCACGGACGCCGGCGTGGAGCCGGCTCGCGACGGCCGGAGGCCTGCTCGCCGCCTACGGCGGCTTCCTGACCCTCGTGGCCGCGCCCGGCCTGCCGCCGGGAGTCTTCCTGGAACACCGCAACGTCGTCCAATACATCAACGACACGTATCTCGCTCGCTTCGCGCTCGCCGGCGTCCTCGCCGTGGCACCGGCCGCGGCGCTCGCGTTGATCGGCACGGTCGCCGGCGACGTCTTGCTCTCGGAACGAATCGCCGTGGTCGCCAAACCCGCCGTCTTCGCCGCCACCGGCGCGGCGCTCGGGGTCGCCGGCGCGGCCTGGGCACGATGGCTGCCGCTCAGCAAGGACCTGTGGACCCCGCCGTACGCCCTCGTGGCCGGCGGCCTGGGGCTCCTGTTGCTCGCGGCGTGCCACCTCTGCTTCGAGGTGGCGCGGCTGCGGCGGCTCGCGGTGCCGCTTGCGGTGTTGGGATCGAACCCGCTCGTGGGATACGTGGCCTCGGCCCTGTTCGCGGTCGCGGCCATGCAGACATGGCCGAACCCGTGGTCGCGCGGAGGCACGCTCGCGCTCCACCCGACCCTGCTCGATCCGCTGGGCGCCGCCGTGGGCGCGGGCGCCGCGGGCTGGATCTACACCGGCGCCGTGATCGCGCTGTGGTGGCTCGTGCTCTTTGCCCTGTATCGGCGCCGGATCTTCATTCGCGTCTAGCGGGGGCGGGCGCTCAGGACGCGCGCCAGGGCAGCACGCGATGCTCCAACCAATCCAGCGCCGCGGCCGCGACCCAGCCGAGCACCGCGGTGACGAGCAACCCCACGAACATCGCGTCCACGGCGAAGATCTGATACGAGCGCCAGATCAGGTAGCCGATGCCGCTCGTCGAGCCCAGCAGCTCCGCGCCGACGATCACGATGAGCGCAAATCCCATCCCGAGCTTGAGCCCGGTAAAGATCTGCGGGAGCGCCCCGGGCCAGGCCACCGTCGCAAAGACGGCGCGGGCATCCGCGCCGTACGCGCGCGCGATCTTGAAGTACGCGGGGTCGAGCGCGAGCACCCCCGACATCGTGCTCAACAGGACGAGGAAGAAGATGCTCACCGCGACGATGCCGACTTTGGACGCCTCGCCGAGCCCCAGGTAAAAGATGATGAGGGGATACACCGCGATCTTGGGGATCGGGTAGGCGGCGGACACGATCGGCAGCAGCGCGCTGCGGACCGGCCGGCTGAGCCCCATGAGCAGGCCGAGCCCCACCGCGGGCCCGGCGCCGAGGAGAAACCCGAGCACGACCCGGCGCACGCTCACGAGGATGTGGTACGGGAGCTCGCCCGTCCGCGTCATGAGCGCCATCGTGTGCAGGATCGTCGTCGGGGCGGGAACGAACCGGGCGTCGAGCGCGCCGAGGCGGCTCAGGACCTCCCACGCGACGAGGACGCCGGCCGGGGAAGCAACCGCGAGGAGCCGGTCGCGGCGCTGCCCGCCCGTCACGTCGCCGCGGGCCGCCCGCTTCCGGCCAATTCCGTCCACAGACGCGCGGTGAACGCGCCGTACGCGGGATCGCTGCGGACCTCCCCGTAGCCCCGGGGCCGCGGAAACGGCACGGCGATGTCGGCTGTGACGCGCCCGGGACGCGCGCTCATCACGAGCACGCGGTCGGCGAGGCGCGCCGCCTCGTCCAGGCTGTGGGTCACGAACACGACGGTCTTGCCGCTTCCCTGCCACAGGCCGAGCAGCTCATCCTGGAGGCGCAGGCGCGTCTGCTCGTCCAGGCTGCCGAAGGGCTCGTCCATCAGCAACACGTCCGGATCCGTCGCAAATGCGCGGGCGATGCCGGTGCGCTGGCGCATCCCCTCGGAGAGCTGGTGCGGGTACGCGTCGAGGAAGTCGGCGAGGCCTACGCGCGCGACCTGCTGCTCGACACGCCGCCGCCGCTCCGCGGCAGGGAGGCCCAGCGCGCGCAGACCGTACGCCACGTTCTGGCGGACCGTCATCCACGGAAAGGTACTGATGCCCTGAAACACCACGGCGGTGACGAGCCGCCCGGGCGACCGCGGCGGCAGCGTTACCGTCCCGCGCGTCGGGGCGATCAACCCGGCGAGCACGTGCAGGAGCGTGGTCTTGCCGCACCCGGAGGGGCCGATGACGGCGCAGAACTGACCAGTCCGCACCGAAAACGACACGCCGTCGAGCGCCGCGACCGGCCCGCGCGCGCCGGGATACGCGTGCGAAAGCCCGTTGACCGCCAGGCACGCGAGGCCCGGCGGCGCGACGCGCGTGCTCACGAGGGCGGCGAGAACGGCCCGACGATCCGAAGCGCCCGGGCGACGAACGAGGTGTCGATATACGCCGACGGCGGCAGCGGGCGATCGTACGTGAGCTCGCCGCGATTGTGAAAGAACTCCTGGAGCCGAGCGAAGTCGTTGAAGTTCATGGCGCCGTTGGGCTCGTGAAACGGCGCCCGCGCGCGCTTCACCACGGAGGCGGGGACGCCCGTGTATTTCTCCACGATCCGCGCCACATCGTCGCGATGATACCCTCCGCCGTACAGAGCGCGGCACGCCCGCAGCCACGCCGCCATGAAGCCGACGGCCTCCTGGGCGTGCCCGCGCATGAACGCGCCGCCGAAGTAGACCGCCGTGACTTGGACGCCGTTGATGAAGTCCTCGCTGAGGCGGACGATCTGGCCGCGGTCCTCCGCGAGCGTCGTCAGCGGCTCGCTCAGCATGCCCCCGGCGATCGCGCCGTTCGCGAGCGCCGCGGGCACCTCGGGAAAGTTGACCTCGACCAGCTGCACGTCCGACATGGCCAGCCCGCCCTTGACCAACGCGGCGTTGACCCAAAACTCCGTGGCCGAGCCCAACACGTTGACCGAGACTCGTTTGCCTCTGAGATCCGCCACGCGCCGGATCTGGTTGCTCTCGAACGCGGCCCGGCCGACGACGAGGGGCGTGCTCACGGGCGGCCGCTCCGAGTGCGCCGGCCCGACGACCTTGAAATCCAGCCCGCGCGCCGCCGCGTTGAACAACGCCGCGCCGAGCCCGCCGACCGCCGCCTCCGCCCGCCCGCTCGCCAGCACCCCAAACACGGCCGCGCCGCCGGGCGCGGTGATCAGCTCGATATCGAGGCCCTGCTCGCGGAAGTACCCGCGCTCGATGCCGACGAACAGCGGGGCGAAGATCAGCACCGGTGTGCTCACGACGCGAATATGCAGCGGAGGCCGCGGTTGCGCCTCGGCGGTCCGGCGCCCGAGGGCCTCCGCAGCCGCCGCGCCGAACGTGAGACCGAGCAACGCCCGCCGCGTGATCACCGCCGCACCCCTCCGTTCCGCCTGATATGGGCGGCCGCACCGGGGGACCGCCGTGCGCGCGCGGCCCCGCGCCCCGCCGCTCCGATGCTCCGCAGCAAGAACCCGCGGAGCGCCGGGAGGCGCGCGGCGAGCCGTCCCCTGCCTTCCGCCAGCCATTGCGTGATGAGCTCGTTCAACGCCCCGACCCACGCCTGCGCGGCCACCTGGGTATCCTGCGGCGGGATGGATCCCTCCTCGACGGCGCGGTCCAGGTGGCGGCGGATCGCGCCGGCGAACCGCCGGTGGATCCCGAGACGCTTCGCTTCGAGCTCGGGGCCGAGCCCGACCGCCTCGATCAGCAGGATCCTCGCCAAGTCGCGCCGGGCCTCCGCCGTCTCCAGCACGACGCGCAGCGCCGCCTCCACCTTCGCGAGCGCCCCCCGCTCCTCGGCGATGGCCGCCTCGATCCCGTCCTCGAGCAACGCGCCGAGCGCGTCCATGAGCGTGACGAAGATCGCCTGCTTGCTCGAGAAGTAGTGGTAGAACGCACCCTTCGATGTCTGCGACGCCGCCACGATGTCGTCGACCGCGGCCGCATGGTACCCTTTGGCCGCGAACACGTCCATCGCCGCCTCGAGCAGGCGCTCGCGGGTCGGGGTGCCGGCCGCCGAGCGGATCGTCGCGATCCTCACCAACCTCCCGCGCGCCGGGGCCCAAAGACAGACCGACGCGTCGGTCTCATTCTACGCAGGCGAGCCGCGCGGTGTCAAACGAACCGGGATCCGGGGTCGACCCCGACCGAAGGGCGACGTGTCCCCTGGAGGGTGCGGCCGCGGTTACCTCGTCGTGACCGCGGCCGCGCCCGCCGGCGTCACGCTGGGCGTCTTTGCCGCGCCGGAAACGACGAGCTTGTCCCACATCCCCGCGACCGCGTGGCCGGGGACGCCGCACACGAACGCGTAGGTCCCCGCCTTGCCCGCCGCAAACGTGAGCGTCTGCGTCGCCCCCTTGGGAAGGCCTGAGGCGAGATCCTTCGTCATCGCCCCGGGAAACGCCGGCGTCGACGGCGGCGCCGCTTGCTGCGCCGCGCTCGCCGGCGCGATGATCAGGCTGTGCGCCAGCGCGTTGACGTTCTGAAAGCGGACGACAACCTGCCAGCCGGTAGGCACGGTCACCGTCATCGCTCCGCGTTGGTACCCGTTGAAATCAAAACCGCCGTCCGCCGCGCTCTTGCCGGCCACGATGCCGATCTCCACCGTGTGCGTCCCCGCGCCCAGCACAGGCGCCGCGGGGACGGCCATCGCCGCCGCGAGAATGCCCACGGTGCGGCCCCATCGGACCGCAAGCCTCCACTTCGGAGCCGCCACCATCCACGCCAACACCATCACCTCCGTCGTTCCAACTCCATGAGCCCATTGTACCTACGCGTCGCGGCTGCCGGTAGTTCAGGAGGCCGCGAGGCGCAGGAGCTCGGCCGCGGCGGCGCGTATCCTTTGTGCGCCATCGAAGGATCCCGCCGCGACAGCCTAGGATTTCGCGCCGTCCGCGCCGCCGTGCGCGCGCTCGCATGGACCATGTTCCGCGTGTCCACGACGGGACTGGATCGGATCCCCGGCGGGGCGGCGGTGGTGGTCGCGAATCACGTCAGCTGGCTCGATCCCATCATCCTGCCCCTCGTGATGCCGCGCAAACCCGCGGTGCTCTCCATGGCGGAGCTGTGGCAGATGCCGGGCGTCCGGCTCGTGATGCGGGCGTACGGCCCGCTCGCGATCCCGGTGCGCCGGGGCGCGGTGGACACCGGGGCGCTCAGGCGGTCGCTCGCCGCCCTCCGCGAAGGTCGCCTGCTGATTGTGTTCCCGGAGGGCGGCATCAGCGCGGACGGCCGCCTGCGGCCGTTTCAACGGGGCGCCGCGCTCCTCGCCCACCGCGCCGGCGTTCCGCTCGTGCCGGCCGCCATCCTGGGCACGCGCGAGGCGCTGCCGCTCGGCCGCCTGGTGCCGCGGCCGCGGCGCATCGTGGTGCGCATCGGCACCCCGGTGGCCGTGCGCGGCGACACGGCCGCGGATCTGGAACGGGCGAACGGCGAGGCGGCGGCGCAGATCATCGCGCTCAGCGCGGCGCCGTAACCGCGGGGCGGCGTCAGCGCCGCCGCGGCGTGCGCGGTGACCGGCGCCGCACGCGGCGGACGAGTTCCTCCAGCCAGCGGGCAAACCCCGAGGGCTGCCGGTGATCCAGGCTGCGCTCGAAGCTCTCGAGCGCCGCGCGTAGTCCGACGTCCCGGCCCGCAGCCTTGCTCATGATCCACTTGTGGTCCGCGAGGTAGACGAACACGTCGCCGGCCGACCGGCCGGGAAACGACCGCCGGAGGCGCTTGAACACGGCGTCCTGCGCGGCGGGCAGGTACACGCGCGTGTACCATTCGCGCGCCGCGGCGCGCAGCGACCCCCGGCCACGCTGCCGCGCGACGTCCTCGATCCACCGCTGCAGCTTCGGGTACTGGCCGACCTCGTGGAGCACGATCGATGTGATGCCGGTGCGCTGCTCGAACAACACACGCTCCCGCGCCACGACGTCCTCCGGCCGGCGCGCTTCCGGCAGGTACACGACCACCTCGGCGTCGACATCGCGCGCTCCCACCAGCGCGGCCGCGGCCACCCGGTGGTGTCCGTCCGCGACGAAGTACTCGTGCCCGATCCGGTAGAGCAGGACCGGCGGCAGCACCTCGCCGCGATTGAGCGCGGCCACGAGCCGCTTGACGCGCGACGGGGTCAGGCCGCGCCCGGCGCGAAGGCCCAGAGGAAAGTACCGCGCGCGTCCCACGCTCCCCACGATCTCGTCCAGCGGGACCTGCGTCACGCCGATGGGGCGCGCCGTGAGCGCGCCGAGCGCGCGTTGCACCTCCTCGAATTCCTTGAAGCGGCGCGGCCCCCTCATGGCTGGCCGCGGCCGATCGGCAGGACGACCGAGCGAAAGGCGTTGACGACCTCGGTGCGTCCGATCACGGTAATGCGCGCCCCCTTGGAGACGTAGGAGAGATGGTTGTGGCCGTGGACGAAGTAGCGCGGCCGCAGGCGGCGCAGGATGCTGTGAAATGCGCGAAACCCGACGTGGGCCCGGTCCCGGCCGTCATGGATCCCGTGCGGGGCCGCGTGCGTCATGACGACGTCGACGCCGCCGGCCCGCCAGACCGCGGGACGGAGGCTCAGCACGCGCCACCACATTTGACGCTCCGTGAGCTGCACGCCCTCCCCGTTGTACCACATGCTCCCCTCGAGCCCGGCGACCCGGAGCCCGGCGACCCGAACGAGGCGGCGGTCGACATCCTCGCCGGGCAGCCGGCGGTCGCCGTAGCGCCCGTCGTGATTGCCGCGCACGTAAAGCAGCGGCACTCGAAACCGGTCCGCGAGCGCTTCGAGGTAGTCGGGCGGCAGGTCGCCGCATGACAGGATGACCCGGACGTCGGCCGTGGACTCGGGCCGGTCGTCGGAGAGGAGGCGCTCGTCGATCTCGTCGCTGACGGCGAGAATAGTTCCGGCCGCGCCGCTCGCCGCTCGCGCTCGGGTCGCGGCGCCTACCACTGAACCCGGGCCAGGCCCTCCGGCTGCCACGTCATCCTACACTCCGGAGACATCCGCGCGAGCCGCTCGATGATCGCGCGGCCCGCGTCGCCGCTGGCGAGGGTGGGTGTCCCCCGGCGCGGCCGCGGAGCGCCGTATCCCAGGATGACCGGGTAGAGGCTGATCGCCTCCAGGGTTCCCCCGTCGAACCGGCACACGGGCACCACAGACTCCCAGTAGCGGGCGTCGCTTGCAAACCCGCCGCGGGCCGCCCGCGCGTCAAACAGGTCGGCGGGCGTTGCCGTGGGCGCCAGGCCGAGCCGCTCGTAGAAGTCGGCCGGTTGCCGCTCGAGGACCTCGTTTTGAAAGATGAAGTTGCCGAGGCTGTAAAAGATCGGCTTCCCGCGGTAGATTTCCACGCCGCGCAACAGATGCGGCCCGTGGCCGAGCACCGCGTCCGCGCCTGCGTCCACAGCGGCGCGGCAAAACGCGGTGACGAACTCCGCGGGCTCCTCCGGGTCGTCCCCCGCCATCTCGTGAGCGTGCACGCTGACGAACACCCAATCGGCCTGGCGGCGGGCGTCACGGATCCACTGCAGGTTCCCCTCGAGGTCTCCGGCGTGAGGGCTCGTGCGCACCCCCTCCGGCGAGCCCGCGCAGAACGCGCGGTCGAACAGCGTCACCGTGCCCTCGGGGTCCGGGCGCTGGAACCCAAGCTGCACCGTGCGCGCGCGGACCGCGCCGAGGCGCAGCCGGTCGTGCACGGCGACCAGCTGCGCGAGCGTGTCCGGGTCGACCGTGATCGTCGTCTCGTGCCGGAGCGGATTGACGCCGGGCCGGCCCTGGCAGTCCGCCCGCTGCGCCCCGGCGGGCGCGTGGGACGGGAACGAGCTCGTGACCGCGATCAGCGCGACGCGTCCCGCCGCGACATCGAGGTACCCGGGCGCGCGCGCTTCCGCAAGATGGCGTCCGATCCCGGCATACACCGCGTCGGCCCGGTCGAGCGTGGCCATGGTGCCGAGCAATCCGGCCTCGCCCCAGTCCGCCATATGGTTGTTTGCGGCGGCAAAGAGGTTGAACCCCATCGCCTTCAGATCATCGATGATCCGGGGACTGCCCACCACATAGGTGCCGCCGCTCGCCGCCTGCGGACTACCCAGATACTCGTGCAGCGTCCCTTCCAAGTTCGTGAACCGGACGTCGGCCGCGTGGAGCAGCGTCACGAGCGAGTGAAACGCCGGGTCGCGGGACTCCCCGATGCGCTTGGTCACGAGCGCGTCGCCGGTCGCGGCGAGGATGAGCGGATGCGGCACCGGGTCCCCTCCGTGCGCTCTGGTTAGAATTCCTGTCTCTGCCGCACCAGCTCAAGAAAGTACCGGTGCACGCGGGCATCGCCGCTGAGCTCGGGGTGAAACGATGATACGAGCAGGGCGCCCTGTCGCGCGAGCACCGGCCGGCTCTCAAGCGACGCCAGCACGTCGACATCGCGGCCCACCCTCTCCACGACGGGGGCGCGGATGAACACCGCGTGCAGGGCCGGCGGACCCAGCGCCGGCACGTCGAGATCCGTCTCAAACGAGTCAACCTGACGGCCGTAGGCGTTGCGCTGCACCTCGATGTCCATGAGCCGAAGCAGGGGCGGCTCCCCTCCGCCGGCCGCCCGGGCGAGCAAGATCATGCCGGCGCACGTCCCGTAGACCGGCATCCCCCGCTCCGCCCGCTCCCGGATGGCGCGGTCGAGCCCGCCCTCGACCATGAGCTTCCCCATCGTCGTGGATTCCCCGCCCGGGATGATGAGGGCATCCACACCGGCAAGGTCCGCCGTGGTGCGCACTTCCGGCGCTTCCACCCCGAGGTCCTGGAGGACCTTCCGATGCTCGCGTACGTCCCCCTGAAGCGCCAACACTCCGATCTTCATGGCCACCTGCCTCCGCCGCGGCGGTCTACCAGCCGCGCGTCTGCAACAACTCCGCCTCCGGCATCGATCGGATATCGAGGCCCTTCATGGGCTCTCCGATACCCTCGGACACCCGCGCGATGACGTCCGGATCGTTGAAGTGCGTCGTCGCCTCGACGATCGCCTTGGCGCGTTTGGCGGGGTTGTCCGACTTGAAGATGCCCGATCCGACGAAGTTACCGTCGCAGCCGAGCTGCATCATGAGCGCGGCGTCCGCCGGCGTCGCGAGGCCCCCCGCCGAGAAGTTGACGACCGGCAGCTTGCCGAGCGCGCGCGTCTCCACGACGAGCTCGTACGGCGCACCGAGCTCCTTGGCGACCGTCATCAGCTCCTCCTCGGGCGTTGCCTGGAGCTGGCGGATGCCGTCGAGTACGGCCCGCAGGTGGCGGACCGCCTCGACGACGTTGCCCGTGCCGGCCTCGCCCTTGGTGCGGATCATCGCGGCCCCTTCACCGATCCGGCGCAGGGCCTCGCCCAGGTCGCGGGCGCCGCAGACGAACGGCACCTTGAACACGTGCTTGTTGATGTGGTAGCGCTCGTCCGCCGGCGTGAGCACCTCGCTCTCGTCGATGAAGTCCGCGCCGATCGCCTCCAGCACCTGGGCCTCGACGAAGTGCCCGATGCGCACCTTCGCCATGACGGGAATCGTCACGGCGTCCATGATTTCCTTGACCTTGAGCGGATCGGCCATGCGGGCCACGCCGCCCTCTCTGCGAATGTCCGCCGGCACGCGCTCCAGCGCCATGACAGCGCATGCGCCGGCGTCTTCCGCGATCTTGGCCTGATCCGCCGTGGTCACGTCCATGATGACGCCGCCCTTGAGCATCTGGGCCAAGCCGCGCTTCAGCTTCGCCGTCCCAACGTCCGCCATGTCTCTCCTCCTGGTGTGATCTGATTCGAACTCATGCCGATTGACCGTCGAGTCCAAGCTGGCTCGCTACGTCCCGCAGCGCTCCGATGACAAAGCCGATGTGCTCGTCGAGCGGGACGCCGAGCTCCTCGGCGCTCCGGATGATGTCCTCGCGCCGGACGCCCCGGGCGAACGCCTTGTCTTTCATCTTTTTCTTGACCGCGGGGACATCGACGTCGGCGAGCGCCCGCGACGGTCGCACAAGCGCGACCGCGATCACGAACCCCGAGAGCTCATCCGCGGCGTACAGCGCCCGTTCCATCCGGCTCTCACGCGCCACGCCGCTGTAATCCGCGTGCGACAAGACGGCGCGGCAGATCGGCTCGGGCACCCCGTGCCTGCGGAGGAGATCCGCCCCGACAAACGGGTGCCCGGCCTCCTGCGACGGGTGTCGCTCGTAATCGATGTCGTGCAGCAGCCCGGCGAGGCCCCATGTCTCCTCATCCTCGCCGAACTTACGCGCGTACGCCCGCATCACCGCCTCCACGGCAAGCATGTGCTTCAAGAGGTTGCCGGAGGAGGTCTCTTCGGTCACTAGAACCCACGCCTCTTCCCTGGTCATCCTTATCCTTAGCGCCCCTACGTGTATATAGGTACTATCCTTGACAATCCCCTAGACCCTGCTATATTTCGTACAGTACGGCCCAAGAGTATGTCAATGTTACTAGGAACATAACCAAGGCCCGCCAGTACGCCGGAGGCATCCACCTGTGCGCATCGATCTAAATCGTACTAGTGACGTCCCGCTCTACCGGCAGCTTCACGCCTCTCTCGCGAGGTCGATCCGTGGCGGTGAGCTGGGCCCAGGGACGAAGTTGCCGTCCGTCCGAGCCATGTCGAGGGAATTAGGCATTAGCCTCATCACGGTGGTGCAGGCCTACGACGCCCTCGCCGCGGAAGGTCTGGTTCACGCCTCAGCCGGCCGCGGCACATTCGTGGGATGTCACCCGGCAGCCTGTTCGCCGGTGGATGATGCCGATGGCGACGCCGGCGACCAGGCCGGCGCCGACGAGTGGTTAGCATCGCTGCCGGTGTACCTGACCGCTCCGAGGATCTTCGAGATGGAATCGCTCCTGAAGTTCGCCCGGCGGCCCGATGTGATCTACCTGGCAAGCGGTACGCCGGACGCGACGCTGTTTCCGGTTCGCGCGATCGGGCGTATCTGGCATCGCGCCATGGTCGTCGAGGATCCTCGCTTTCTCCAGTACGGAAGTCCTCGAGGCGACGCCAACCTGCGCGCATGGATTGCGGGCCGGTGTGGCGCCTCCGGAATCCAGGCGCGCGCGGACGATGTGCTGATTACCTCGGGTGTTCAACAAGCGATCGATCTGGTGGCAAGAACCTTCGTCGGCCCCGGTGATTACGTGCTCGTGGAGAGCCCGACATTTCTCACGGCATTGGACATCTTCGGGGCGCGCGGAGCCAAGCTCGTGGGCGTACCCGTCGATTCGCGCGGGATCAGGATCGACATGGTCGCAACGCTCGTGGAACGGTTCCGCCCGCGGATGCTGTACACCATTCCGACCGCCCAGAATCCGACCGGCTCGACGATGGTCGAGGATCGCCGCCGGAGGCTCGCGGACCTTGCGCGGCGGCATAACATGCTCATCCTCGAGGATGACAGCTGCAGCGAGTTCACGTATGAGGGTGACGCGCCGCCTGCGGTCAAGGCGTTCGACAGCGGTGGTCACGTCATCTTCGTCAAGGGATTCTCGAAGACGGTGGTGCCGGGATTGCGGGTAGGCGGCATCGTTGCGCACAGCAGCGTCATGAGCAGGCTCGCGGAATCAAAGTCGGTCGCCGATCGCTTTGCGTCGACGCTGATCCAGCGCACGCTGTGGCGGTATCTCTCATCCCGGCAGTACGACCGCGATCTGGCGATGGCGCGGTCGGTGTACCGCAGGCGTCGGGACGCGATGCTGCGGGCGCTGGAGACGCATATGCCTGCCGAGGTCACGTGGACGCGTCCGGACGCAGGATTCAATCTCTGGGTGAACCTGCCACGATCCATCAGCCCTACAGAGGCGTTCGAAGGAGGCATGAAGGAGGGAGTCGCGTGCGGTCCAGGGCATCTCTTTATTCCGCACGTACCCCCTCCCGCTGGGGTGCGGCTATCATTTGCCGACAAACCTGAACATGTGATCGCCGAGGGAGTCCGAAGGCTTGCAACGGCCATCAAGCGGATCCAGGAACAAGGAAGCGGTAGGCTCCGGGAATCCGAGTTTGTGACGACCGTGTAGACCTCGTCATTGCATGAGAAGTTCGATCAAACGTTCGAGATCAGCCTCCGAGTAGTACGAGAACTGGATCGTTCCCTTCTTCCCAATGGGCACGATCGACACGCTTGTCGAATATTTTGCGCCTAGTTGCGCACCGAGGTCGATGAGCTCCGGATTCAGTTTTCGCGCGCGCCTATGCGATGTTTCACGTGAAACACTGCGAAGCCTGGAGCGCACGATCTCCTCGGTCTCCCGGACCGACAAACTCCTTTCCTCGATGAGCTTCCACGTCTCTAGCATGATGCCGGGTGCCGGGAGCGCGAGCAACGCCCGTCCGTGTCCCTCGGTTATCCTTCCCGAGCTGATTGCGGTCTGTATCTCCCCCGGCAACTCCAGCAATCGAAGGGCATTGCCGATTGCCGGCCTGCTGCTGCCAACCGCCTCAGAGATCTGTTCCTGCGTCATGCCAAAGTCGCTTGCGAGCCGCCGGTACGCCGTCGCCCGCTCGATGGGATCTAGATCTTCTCTACGAAGGTTCTCGATCAGTGCAAGCTCCAGCATTTCTTGGTCGGATAGCTCGCGCACGACAGCCGGCATGGTCGTGATGCCCGCGGCACGCGCGGCGCGCCACCTACGCTCGCCGGCCACGATTTCGTAGCCCGTCGCCGCGCGCCGAACGACGATGGGCTGAAGCACCCCATGACGCCGGACGGACGCCACGAGCTCGTCGAATTCGGGCCCACCAATCTCTCGCCGCGGCTGAAACGGATTCGGGACCAGCGACGATACGTCGATTTCCCCAACGGGTCCAATCGCTTCCTCGTACCCAGGTGCGCCTGGAATAAGCGAGCCGAGCCCTCTACCGAGGCCGCGTCTCATCACGGGTCATCACCCCTCTCGCGCGAATGGTGTGCGCCGCGTTCTGTGTGTGTTGCTTGCGAATCGATGCCGGCCGATGATTCGATGCCGGCTCGTGACCCTGCCTGATGGGCTCCGGGCGCGCCTATGGACAGGTCGTGGCCAGCCGGTGACCCCGATACGGGCGATGCCTCGTTCAAAGTATGGGCGCCGTCGACGCATAGCCCGAGGCGCCTCAGAATTTCTCGGGCGAGCGCGAGGTATGCCTCGGCTCCTCTGGATCCCGGGGCGTAGGTCATCACCGGTTGTCCATAACTCGGCGCCTCGGCGAGGCGTATGCTCCGAGGCACCTCGGTCTCAAGCACGAGGTTTGGAAAGTGCGCGCGAACGTCTGCTGCGACCTGCTCGGAGAGTTTCGTGCGCTGATCGACCATGGTCAACACGATCCCGGCCACGCCGAGCGCCGGATTGATGTGCCGCCTGATGAGTGCGATTGTCTCCATGAGCTGCGCAAGGCCTTCGAGCGCGTAGAACTCAGACTGAAGCGGGATGATGCAGCTTTCGGCGGCGGTCATGCCGTTGATCGTCAGGAGCCCGAGCGACGGCGGGCAATCGATGAGCAGGAAGTCATATTTTGGCTCCAAAAGACGGATAGCGGAGCGCAGCTTTGTCTCGCGCGCGATCTGGGCCACCAGCTCAACTTCTGCGCCGGCCAACCTGACGTCGGAGGGTATGATCCACAGGCGGTCCGTGGCCGTGCCCAGCACAGCCTCACCGGCAGGCACGGAACCGGTAATGACGTCATAGGTTGTTACCCGGAGACGTGTCTTGTCGATCCCGACGCCGCTCGTGGAATTTCCCTGAGGGTCCATGTCTACGAGGAGGACTTGCCGGCCAAGAAAGGCGAGGGATGCGCCGAGGTTGATCGCGGTGGTGGATTTTCCCACCCCGCCCTTTTGGTTCACGATCGCGAAGATGTGGCCCGTGTTGCGATGCTCCGTTCTGCGACGGTTGGTGGGATTGGAATCGCGACGCGATCAGCAGTTCCCTAGCTTTCAACAAATTCCTTCAGCCATGCGAAAAACCGGCGGCCAAGCAATGCCCAGATATGCACGTTTACCTGGGTATCTCTGCACCGGCCGATAGTATGTAAATACATTTGGACATATGTATGTAACTGTATAGCAGCGCTGCACATCATCAAGCGGCGAATCCTCTGTGACCCATGCATTATCGAATCGGATGCCGCTCCGCGACGCCAGGCCGCCGAGGATAATCAGGAGGGGTGGGCGCGGTCTTGCGCACGAGGATAATGGTGGCGCCCGGCGAGATGCTCGACGGCCGCAGCTCGGCCACCCCACCGAGACGGCACAACGCCGGCTGCGCCGCTTCGAGCTGACGCGCCCCTGCGGCGCCCTTCGGGAACAGGGCGACGCCCCCGGCGCGCAACAACGGAAGCGCGTACTCCACGAGGACCCGGAGGTCCGCAACGGCCCTCGCGGTCACCGCGTCATAGCGTTCGCGATGGGCGGGGCTTCGCCCAAGCAGCTCGGCGCGGGCGGCGACGATGTCGACGTTTTCGAGGGCCAGCTCCCGCACCGCGACCTCGAGAAACCCGGCTTTTCTCCGCGCCGCCTCGACGAGCGTGACGTGCGTGTCGGGATAACGCAGCGCAACCAGGAGACCGGGAACGCCGGCGCCGCTCCCCAGATCCGCCAGGAGCCCGGCGTGGGGGACCAGCGGAAGGACATCGAAGCCCCGCGCCACCAGGACGCGCGCGACATCCTCTCGCGATCGCGCACCGGTGAGACGGAGCCGATCGCTCCACGCGGCCACCATCTCGACGTACTGGCTCAGCCGGTCGAGGTGGTCTGCGGTGACGCCAAACCCGGCCGCGACAGCCGCGGCCTCGATGACCGCGCGCGCGCCCGCACCGGACGCGGGCGCGGGCGGATCGAGCGATGGGGGTTGACGCTTGGGGGGCTTCCGGCTAGCGCTCGAAATCGGTGGACGGCGGATCGGACGTACCGGGCGTCCCACGCTCTTCGACGGTCTGCTCGGGGACGAGCTCCTCCGCGCGCGTATCACCGTCGCGCAGGCTGACCACGACGTGACGCTCGGCGCCATCGCCTTCGCTGTGTGTCGTGACCGACGGGTGGTTTGCGAGCGCCGTGTGCACGAGCCGGCGCTCCGCCGCCGGCATCGGCTCCAGCGCCACCGCCTTGCCGGACCGGCGCACCCGGTCCGCGGTGCGGCGCGCCAGCGACACGAGGGTGTCCCGCCGGCGCTCGCGGTATCGCTCCACGTCGACGATCACGGGAACCCGGCGACCCAGGCGGCGGGATGCGATCATGTTGACGAGGAGGTCGAGCGCCTCCAGGGTCTGTCCCCGCCGCCCGATGAGCGGCGCCAAATTTTCACCGGTGACGGAGATCATCACGGCGCCGTCCTGCTCCCCGGCCCGAATCGATCCACGGAATCCCATGGCCGAGATGATCGACGCGGTCACGCTTCGGGCCACCGCCACCGGGTCCTCTTCGGCACCGGCCGCCTCGGCCTCGAGGCCGCCGGCGGCCTCGTCTTCCTCCTCACCGTCCTCGGAGAGGAGCGTGAGCCGCACCCGAGCCTCGCGCGCCCCGATCCCCAGCACCCCCCGACTTCCCTCGTCGAGGACCATGAGATCGACCTCGTCGCGCTTGACGCCCAAGACACGCAGGGCGTCGCGGATCGCCTCCTCCACCGTCCGGCCAGAGCCCTCTGCGGACTTCACGCCCGCTTCGCCCCCTTCTTGCCCGGCACGATGGGGGCCCGCCTGCCGGCTCCTCCCGACTTTGCGCCTCGTTCCCCCTTGGGCTTCCCGGGCTCCGGCGCAGCCGGCGCGGCCTGGGATTTTGGCGGCGCCGCCACCATGGGGTGCGGGCGCCCCACCACGAGGTAGTACTCGCCGATGTATGCGGTCGTCGACACGATCCAGTAGACGGACAGCCCGACGGGGTAGAGCATGGCAAAGTACCCGACCATGATCGGCATGAACACAAACATCCGCGCCTGCTGAGGATCCGTCACGCTCATGCGCTGCTGGAACCACGTGGTGACGGCCACGAGCAGCGGGATGATCAGGACGGCGAGCAATTGCGGATGCTGCGCAAACTGCCCGTACATGTGGCTCGGGATCTCGTCCAATCGCAACCAGGAGAACCCATCCAGCGTGGCGTTACCGAAGAGATTCTTCTGGTACAGCAAGCGGAACAGCCCCCACAGCACGGGCATCTGAACCAGCATCGGCAGGCAGCCCATCATCGGGTTCACGTTGTGCGCCCGATAGAGCGCCATCATCTCCTGGTTGAGCGCCTTGGGATCGTCCTTGTACTTGCGGCGCAGCGTCTCCATGTGCGGCGCCAGCACCTGCATCGCCTTCATGGAGCGCAGCTGAATGCGGGTCAGGGGATGCAGCACGAGCTTCACGAGCAGGGTCATCAAGATGATGGACAGGGTCAGGTCGTGGGTGAAACCGTAGAAGAAATTGAGGACGCCGTGCAGCGCGTCGATGATAGGGTTGAGGTACTGCACTATTGCTCCTCCTCGCCCCGGCGGGACCCGGGATCAGGGCACCGGATCATAGCCGCCCGGGTGTAGGGGATGACACCGCAGTAGCCGCCGGACGGCGAGCAGGCCGCCGCGCAGGAAGCCGTAGCGCGACATCGCCTCCGCGGCGTACTCGGAGCAGGAGGGATAGAAGCGACACGACGGCGGCACGTACGGCGAGATCCAGCGCTGGTACAAGCGAATCGCCCCGATCCCGCCCTGCTGTAGCAACCGTGTCATGTCTCGTGCCCACGCATCAACCGCCCGGCAACGCATAGCCTTTCCATCTCCGAGACGATCTCCGAGAACGCGGCGTCGAGCGCACGGGGGCGCGCCGTGAGGATCACGTCGCCACGACCAGAAAGGCGGCCTGCAAGCCGCCTGAATGCCTCCCGCAATCTCCGTTTGGCGCGGTTGCGCTGAACCGCTCCCCCGATCCGGCGCCCGGCAGTTACCGCGACACGCAGCGGGCTTTCGTCCGGCCTGACGTACATGACGAAGCTCGACGCCGCAAATCGGCGCCCCTGCCGGTACACCGCGGCGAAATCCGCCTGTCGCGAGAGCCGTCCGCGTTGCGGTCTACCCGCAAACGCACGCCGAGCCGGCACGCGTCAACTGTCGTTCCGGTTATGCCGGCGCGAGCCGGCGCCGGCCGCGAAGCCGTCGACGGCGCAACACGTTACGACCTCCCGGCGTGCGCATGCGCACGCGGAAGCCGTGCGTCTTGCTCCTGTGCCGGCGGTTCGGTTGAAATGTCCGCTTCACCGAGCCGCCTCCCTCGCATGACGCAGATCGGCGTCCCGTGCGCGCACGGTCACCGATGCTTCAACCGCACTATAGCACACGGGCACAGCAGCGTTCAATCGGCGGGACCGGCGGCCACCGGCGGCCCGGGCCGGTGCGGCCTGGGCAGGATTGGAGCATAGACCGGCCAAAAACTCGCAGCGCACTCCACCACAGTCACAGGCAGTTCCGTTTGGATCGCCACGGCGAGACCGGCCGGACCGAAATGGTTATCCACTATTTCCATCGGGTGAAATGCCGCTGACCGGCTGGAACGCCTTTCTGTGCATAAGATGATGATAAAACCCGCTCTTGTCCACATTCTGCACCGGATGATCTGGCGCCGGACCACGACACCGGCCCGATCCACAGCAGGATTATCAGCAGAGCGGTCGCGAAACATGGACCGCGCCGTGCTATCCACAAGTTTTTCCACATCTGTGGATAACCCCAGGCGCGCGACAAACGGGCCGATTCTGTTGCGTTCTCGCGCCTCGCGGGACGGCGCGGCGGTCGAAAACCGTGCAAACTCCGCGCTGATCTCTCCACAATATCGATCGGTTCACGGCACGTCAGCGGCACATCCCGAAACATGCGCCGGCGCAGGAAACACGGAAGGACCGCATGGGAGGACATCCAATTAGCGTCGATGCGCGCGGGGAGGGAAGGTGATGCAGGACTTCTTCCTGCGGCTCACGTCCCAGCACGGCAACGAGCCGGAGGAATCGGCGCCTGCACCTGAGGTACGTATGGCCATCTACGACTCCCCGCTGGCGCCGCCTCAGGTCGTGTCGTTGTCCGCGGAGGGGTTCAACGAGTTGGTCGGCGAACTGGCGGCACGGACCCATAGCTATGCGCGCGAGCGGGGCGGCCGCATTCCGTTCGTGGTCATCAAAGAGATCGTCGAGAACCTGATCCACGCGTACTTCCAGAACGCGGTCATTTCCATCATGGACGACGGCAACACGATTCGCATCTCCGATCAGGGGCCCGGTATCCGCGACAAAGAGCGCGTGTTCCAGCCCGGATTCACCACCGCCACCCGAGAGATGCGCCGGCTCATCAAAGGTGTCGGCTCGGGATTGCCCGTCGCGAGAGAGCAGCTCGCGTTTCTGGGCGGCGCCATCTCCGTCGAGGACAACCTCGAACGCGGGACGGTCGTCACACTACGCGTCGGTCCATCGGACCCTGCCGCGACGCCGCCTCCGAGCGCGCCGGCCCCGGCGCCAGCGGACACGGCCAAGCCGGCGGTCCGGCTCACCGATCGACAACGCAAAGTGCTGCTCCTGATCGCGGAACTGGGATCGGCCGGACCGTCGACGATCGCCAAGGAGCTCAGCATCAGCCAGAGTACCGCCTTTCGCGAGCTGGCAGCGCTCCAACGATTGACGTTGCTGGCGCCCCGCGGTTCCGGGAAGCGCACCCTTACCGAAGAGGGGATCGCTTACCTGGATAACGTCTTTCGTCCCTGACGCCTCGACGCCGCCTGGCGTCCCTCGGGAGGATCCTGCATGGATACGCAGAGCATCACCGTCGGCCAGGTCTGGCAAGAAGTGCTGACGCGCATCGAAAGCCAGCTGAGCAAGCCGAGCTACGAGAGCTTTGTCAAGGCGATGCGCCCGGTCACTCTGGAGCCGGATGTCTTCGTGTTCTCCGTGCCGAGCGCGTTCGCCAAGGAATGGCTCGAGAGCCGCTACCGCGGCCTCATCGCGGAGACACTCCGCGAGATCCTGACTCGCGGCGTCGACGTCCGGTTCATCATCGCCGACACGGACGCCGGCGAGGCGCAGGAGGCGCCGCCCACCGCTCGGCCCAAGCCGTCGCCGGCCAGGGCCGCCTACGTCGAGGCGCCCGCGTTTACCAGCAAATACACGTTCGACACGTTCGTCGTCGGAAGCGGCAACCGCTTCGCTCACGCCGCGGCCCTCGCGGTCGCCGAGACGCCCGCTCGGGCGTACAACCCGCTGTTCATCTACGGCGGCGTAGGCCTCGGCAAAACACATCTCCTGCAGGCCATCGGTCACTCCGTACTCACTCACAAGCAGACGAGCCGGGTCATGTACGTATCCTCGGAGCGGTTCACGAACGAGATGATCAACGCCATTCGCGACGACAAGATGGTGGAGTTCCGCAACCGGTATCGCAACGTCGACGTGCTGTTGATCGACGACATCCAGTTCTTGGCCGGCAAGGAGCGCACTCAGGAGGAGTTTTTCCACACCTTCAATACGCTCCACGAATCCAGCCGCCAGCTCATCATCAGCAGCGACCGGCAACCGAGGGAAATTCCCACGCTCGAGGACCGTCTCCGATCCCGGTTCGAGTGGGGCCTCATCGCGGACATCCAACCCCCGGACTACGAGACGCGGATCGCGATTCTCCGAAAGAAGGCCGAGCTCGACGGCATTCTCGTGCCTGACGAGGTGGCGCAGTACATCGCGCAGCGAATTTCGTCCAACATCCGCGAACTGGAAGGCGCGCTGAGCCGGCTGCGCGCCCACGCCGAGATGCAGCGCATCCCGATCTCCGTAGATCTCGCGGCCGACGTGCTGAAGGAACTGCTGCCCCAGGCTCGCGTCCGTCCGGTGACCATCCCGGCGATCCAACGAGCGGTCGCGGAGTTCTTTGGCATCCGCATCGAAGAAATGAAAGCGAAGCGCCGCACGAAGGGCGTCGCGTTCCCGCGTCAGGTGGCGATGTACCTGTCACGCGAGCTGACCGACGCATCGCTCCCCCGGATCGGCGAAGAGTTCGGCGGCCGGGATCATACCACCGTGATGCACGCGTGTGACCGCGTAAAGCAGGCTCTTATCCACGACACCCACCTGGCCGCCGGCGTCAAGAGCCTTGTGGATAGCTTTCGAGTGGAACGGGGACCCAGAGTGGACAAGTAGGGGTCCCAAAACCCATCAGGGTAATGTTCGCCTACTCGAGGTGAGTACTGTGGGTAACTCCAGGGGGCCTGGTACGATGTTATCCACACCGTGGAAGCCTTGTTGCACCGACCGTTTGCGTCGATATGCACAATATCCACAGGTTCTACTACTAGGTTGACGAATATTGGTATATAAAGTTTCTCTTAGGAGTGGGTTATGCGCCTGCAGTGCTCTCACGAACAACTCCTAAGAAGTGTTCAAACCGTGGGCCGGGCGATCTCTCCAAGAGCCAGCATGCCAATTCTCGGTAATATCCTCGTGGAAGCATCTGACAATGACGTCAAACTGGCCGCGACCGACCTGGAACTGGGGATCGAAGCACACTTTCAGTCGGACGTTCAGGAGAGCGGGTCTGTGACGCTCCCGGCGCGGATTCTGGCGGATATCGTGTCAAACCTTCCGGATGCGCCGGTGAATATCGTGGTCGAGGAAGGAGACGCCAAGACCACGATTGTCTGTGACACGGTGAAATTTGAACTGGTCGGGCTTCCAAGCGCGGATTTCCCGCTAATGCCGTCCACCGATGGTAACGTTCTTGTAAAACTCGATGGCGGCCTGTTGCGAACGATGATCCGCCAGACGAGCTTTGCCGTGTCATCCGACGAAACGCGCCCGTTTTTGACCGGAGTCTATATGGTGTTCGAAGGCAACAGCGGGTACCTCGTCGCTACGGATGGGGGGCGTCTCGCGATCAGGCGGGCGAAGTTGTCGGGGACACCGCGCGGCAAGATCGCCGCGATCGTGCCGAACAAAACGATGTCCGAGCTGGTACGCGTGTTGGGGTCGGTTGAAGCGGAAGTGACGATTGCGTCGCAGGAGAATCAGCTCGTATTTTCACTGCCGGGTCTCAGGTTTGTTTCCCGCCTGATTGCCGGCCAGTTTCCGAACTATGAGCAAGTCATTCCGAAGGAATTCAAGCAGCGAATCAAAGTGGGAACGGAACGATTGCTGCGGGGAGTGCGCCGGGCCAGTATTACGGCGCGAGACTCGGCTAACGTCGTACGGCTGAACGCGGCCGCGGGCACGCTCACCGTGAGCTCCAACACTCCGGACGTCGGCCGGGCGCAGGAGGATATCGGCGTCGAGGTCGAGGGCGACGCCATCCCCGTGGCCTTCAACGCCAAGTTCCTCCTGGACGCCCTGGGGAACATGGATGCCGCCGAGGTCATGCTGGAGCTCACAGGTCCGCTCAGCCCGGGTGCGATCCGACCGGTGAATCACACGGATTACGTCTATGTCCTGGCGCCCGTGAGAGTATACGGGTGATCGATGGGTACCGCGGCGATCTCTGTCGCTATTACCACGCCGCACATCAAGCTCGGAGAGTTCCTGAAGTGGGCCGGGGTTGCTGCGACCGGCGGAGCCGCGAAGGCAATGGTGCAGCAGGGCAAGGTCAAGGTCAATGGCGACATCGAACGCCGGCGGGGGCGGGGACTCCGGCCCGGAGACCTCGTGACGATCGCTGGGCGGGGGTATCGCGTTGCGTCTCGTTGAGTTGCGGCTCAGAGATTTCCGGAACTATGCCGCGCAGGATCTCGAGCTGGGGGCCGGCATTACGATTCTGTCCGGCGCGAATGCGCAGGGCAAGAGCAATTTGCTGGAGTCGATTTACACCGTGGCGGTCGGGCGGAGTCCGCGGGCGGCGTCCGACGACGAGTTGATTCGGTTCGGGCAGGACCGCGCGTACGTGCGGGCGGAGGTGGACGGCGTGCGCCCGAGCGTGCTCGAGATCGCGGTCGATCGAAGGAGCGGGGAGAAGCGTATCAAGGTCAACGGCGTGCAGGCGCAGCGCGGGCAGCTGCTTGGACGCCTTGTCGTGGTGCTGGCCGGTCCCATGGACGATGAGGTCATTCGGGGCGCGCCGGTGCATCGCCGCCGGCTGATGGATGCGGCGCTCAGCCAGGTCAGTCCGTCGTACTATTTCCGCCTCGTGCGGTACTTGCGTGTTGTCCGCCAGCGCAACCGTCTCCTCAAAACGGACGCCGCGGGGACGGTCCTGGCGCCGTGGGATGAACAGCTCGTGGAGTTGGGCTCGGCGATCATGGAGCGCCGCCGTGAGTTCGTCGCTGCGCTCGCGGAGCGCGCGCGGGCTCGCCATACGCGGATCGCAGGGGGCGACGAGCGGCTCGATCTCGTCTATGTGCCCACGGTGGCAGACGAGGCGTCCCCGACAGCTCCGGACGATCGTCGTGCTCTCGTGCGCGCGCTGGAATCCCATCGGCGCGAGGAGCGGCACCGTCGGGTGAGCCTGGTCGGCCCGCATCGGGACGACCTGCGGTTCGCGGTGAACGGCGCCGACTTGAGGACGTTTGGATCGCGTGGCCAGCAGCATACGGCGGCGCTCAGCCTCCGCCTCGGGGAGATCGAGCTGGTTCGCGACGAGCTCGGGGAGTGGCCCGTCGTGTTGCTGGATGACGTGCTCGCGGATCTGGATCCGTCCCGGCAGGCGTTGGTACTGCGTGAGGTAGCCGGGCCGCAGGTGCTGATGACGCACACCGTCCTGCCGCAGGCACCCGGGATTTCGGTGCGGCACCTCGCCGTGCGGGCCGGCGCGGTGTCGGAGGAGCCGCATGTTCGCCATTAAGGAGCTGCTTGGCGATGCCCTGACGGCGCTTGTGGGGCCGAGGCGCGCGAGGCAGGCCGCGGTACTGGACTGTTGGGAGCAAGTTGTCGGCGAGGCCAGGGCGCGGCATGCGAGAGCGCTCGGGCTCCGCGGCGGCGCCCTGATCGTGGCGACCGATCTGCCGGCTGTCTATCACGAGCTTGGGCTGCGCCGGCACGCGTTGGTCGAGGCGCTGAATGCGCGGGTCGGCGGGAACGCGATCAGCGAGATCGAGCTCATCATGCGTCCGATCGGCCGGAGCGACCCGTCGGGCGATCACCCGCAGGGTCCCCGAGGACGCTAGGGCGGCCCATGTACGTTCATCTCGGCGGCGAGGTTGTGGTGCCCATCCACGACATCGTGGGGATCTTCGATGCCAGGATGCTCGAAGGCAGCGACGATAACGAGCGATTCCTGGCGTTCTCGAGAGCCAATGGGCGTATGCTCGTCGAGATGCAGCCTCATGACAGAAAATCGATCGTCGTCACGGTCCATGGAGTCTACGCTTCGGCCATCTCCTCGCTGACCCTGGTTCGGCGGGTGATGAACGTTCAGTGGGGTCTTGGGGATGGCTGAAACCGTTGCGAGACGGGACTTTCAGGCATTAGTGTAGGCGCTATTATATAGTTGACCGGCCCCGTTTTGTCTTGGTATAATTCACGCGTATATAGTAGATAGAACTGGACAGAGACCATCCAAGGCGTGGCATTCCGCCATGCCTTGTTTTGGGTTCGCCGCACAGGGACGGAGGTCGGCAGCTTGACGGACCAACCAACATACGACGCGCAGCAGATCCAGGTCCTCGAAGGTCTGGAGGGTGTACGCAAGCGCCCCGGGATGTACGTCGGCAGCACCGGAAGCCGGGGTCTCCATCACTTGGTCTTCGAGGTCGTGGACAATAGCGTCGATGAAGCCCTCGCCGGCTTCGCAAAGAAGATCGACGTGATGCTGCACACCGACGGCAGCGTTACGGTCCGCGATGACGGCCGCGGTATTCCCGTCGATACCGTCGCCAAGGTGGGCAAGCCCGGCGTCGAGGTCGTGATGACCATGCTGCACGCCGGCGGCAAGTTCGGCGGCGGGGGCTACAAGATCTCGGGCGGGTTGCACGGCGTCGGCGTCTCCGTGGTCAACGCGCTCTCCGAGTGGCTCGAGGTCGAAGTTCGGCGGGACGGGAAGCGCTTCGAACAGCGGTTCGAACGAGGCAAGCGCGTAAGCGCCCTCCGTGTCGCCGGCAAGAGCGACCGGTCCGGCACGACGGTGAGGTTCCTGCCGGACAGGGACATTTTTGTCGAGACCGTGTTCGACGCCAAGATCCTCGCGGAGCGCCTGGACGAGCTGGCGTACCTCAACGCCGGCCTCGTGCTGACGCTCGCGGACGAGCGGTCGGGCGAGAGCTGGGAGTTCAAGCACAGCGGCGGCATCGCGGAGCTCGTCAAGACGCACAATAAGAACAAGCAGCCCATCGGTGACGCGATCACGATCCGGCGCGTGCGGGACGGGATCGAGATCGAGGCGGCCGTGCAGTACAACGCCGGGTTCTTGGAGCACGTGTTCACGTACGTCAACACGATCAACACCATCGAGGGCGGCACCCACCTGGTCGGATTCCGGTCCGCGCTGACACGCAGCATCAACGATTACGGGCGCCGGCAGGGTCTGCTCAAGGACATCGCGCTCGCGGGCGAGGACGTGCGCGAGGGCTTGACCGCGGTGATCTCGCTCAAGCTGCCGGACCCCCAGTTTGAGGGGCAGACGAAGACCAAGCTCGGCAACCCGGAGGTCAAGGGCTTGGTGGAGTCGGTCGTCGGCGAGGGGCTCGCGGAGTTCCTGGAGACGCACCCGGGCGACGCGCGCAAGATCGTGGCCAAAGCCACCCAGGCCGCGCGGGCGCGTGAGGCGGCGCGGCAGGCGCGCGATCTCGTGCGCCGCAAGAACGCGCTCGACGTCAGCACCCTCCCCGGCAAGCTCGCGGATTGCGCGGAAAAGGACCCCACGAAGTGCGAGATCTTCGTCGTCGAGGGCGAGTCGGCCGGCGGCAGCGCGAAGACCGGCCGCGACCGGCACTTCCAGGCGATCCTGCCCATTCAGGGCAAGATCCTGAACGTCGAGAAGGCGCGCGTGGACAAGATGCTGGGGCACGAGGAGATCCGCGCGTTGATCACCGCGCTCGGTACCGGCATCGACAAGGACTTCGACTTCGACAAGCGGCGGTACGATCGCGTCATTCTCATGGCGGACGCGGACGTGGACGGCGCGCACATCCGGACGCTCCTCCTCACGTTTTTGTATCGCTACATGCCCGTGTTGATCGAGCGCGGGAAGGTGTTCATCGCCCAGCCGCCGCTGTACCTCGTCAAAGCCGGGAAGAAGGCGCACTACGCCTACACCGACCTCGAGCGGGACGAGGTGACCGCCGACCTCAGCAAGCAGAACGTCGCGTTCGAGATCCAGCGGTACAAGGGCCTCGCCGAGATGAACCCGGAACAGCTGTGGGAGACCACGATGAACCCGCAGACGCGGACGCTGCTGCAGGTCGAGCTCAACCCGAACGGCGCCAACGGCCACGGCGATGTCGATCTGCTGTTCCGGACGCTCATGGGCGACGAGGTCGAACCCCGGCGCCAGTTCATTCAGAAGTACGCGAAGGAAGTCCGCAACCTCGACATTTGACACGCCGTAAGATCCGCGGCGCGCGCGCCGTCGCCGGGCGTCCGGGGCGCCCCGCCGCAGCCTGAATTGGAGAGCGCACATGGCCGCCGACGAGAAAATCATCGTTCAGCCCATCGAACAGGAGATGCGGACGTCGTACCTCGACTACGCGATGTCGGTCATCGTCAGCCGGGCGCTGCCGGACGTCCGCGACGGCCTGAAACCCGTCCAGCGCCGGATCCTGTACGGCGCCTCCGAGATGGGCCTCGGTCCCGACCGGCCGTACAAGAAGTGCGCCCGCATCGTCGGCGACGTCATGGGCCGGTACCATCCGCACGGCGACGCGCCCGTGTACGAGGCGCTCGTGCGGATGGCGCAGGACTTCAGCTTCCGGTACCCGCTCATCGACGGGCAGGGCAACTTCGGCAGCGTGGACGGCGATCCGCCCGGAGCGATGCGCTACACCGAGGCCCGGCTGTCGCGCATGGCGCTGGAGCTGCTCGCGGACATCGACAAGGAAACGGTGCCGTTCGAGCCCAACTTCGATCAGTCGCTGCAGCAACCGGTCGTGCTCCCGAGCCGGGTGCCCAATCTGCTGATGAACGGCGCGTCGGGGATCGCGGTCGGCATGGCGACCAACATCCCGCCGCACAACCTCGGGGAGCTGACCGACGCCCTGGTCGCGATGATCGACAACCCCGAGTGCGATGCCGGCGCCCTGCTCAAGATCGTCAAGGGCCCGGACTTCCCGACCGGCGGGGTCATCCTCGGCCGGGACGGCATTCGATCCGCCTACACTGAGGGCCGCGGCAGCATCACGGTTCGCGCGAAGACGGAGATCGAAGAGATCCGCGGGGGTCGCGTGGCGATCATCGTGACGGAGCTGCCGTACATGGTGAACAAGGCCGCGCTGATCGAGCGGATCGCGGACCTGGTGCGGAACAAAAAGCTCGTCGGCGTGAGCGATCTCCGGGACGAGAGCGACCGCCGCGGCATGCGGATCGTGATCGAGCTGCGCCGTGATGTGAATCCCCAGGTCGTCCAAAACCAGCTGTTCAAGCACACGCAGCTGCAGACGACCTTCGGCGCGATCATGCTGGCGCTCGTGGACGGGGTGCCGCGCGTCCTCACGCTCCGGCAGATGCTCCAGCACTATCTCGGGCACCGCCGGGTGGTCGTCACCCGCCGGACCGAGTTCGATCTGCGCAAGGCGCGGGCTCGGGCGCACATCCTCGAGGGGCTCAAGATCGCGGTGAAGTTCCTCGACGAGGTGATTGCGCTGATCCGCCGCGCCAAGGACGTGCCCGCCGCGCGCGCGGGACTGATGAAGCAGTTCAAGCTCACCGAGATCCAGGCCGACGCCATTTTGGAGATGCGGCTGCAGCGCCTGACGCAGCTTGAGCGCGAAAAGCTCGACCAGGAGTACAAGGAGGTCATCAAAGCGATCGCCCACTACGAGGACATCCTCGGCGACGAGCGCAAGGTGATGGCCATCGTACGGGGAGAGCTCCTGGAGGCCAAGCAGCGGTTCGGCGATCCCCGGCGCACCCGTATCACCGGGAAGGACGCGGAGCTGGAAGAGGAGGACCTGATCCCCGACGTCGATGTCGTGATTACCCTCACGCACAACGGCTACATCAAGCGGCTGCCCCTCGACACGTACCGGCGCCAGAGCCGCGGCGGCCGCGGCGTCATGGGGATGGAGACGAAGGAGGAGGACTACGTGGAGCTCGTCCAGGTCACGACGAGCCATGCGTTTCTCCTCTTCTTTACGAATCGGGGCAAGGTGTACCGGCTCAAGGCGTACGAGGTGCCGGAAGCGGGCCGCACCGCCAAGGGCGTCAGTCTCGCCAACCTGTTGAACGTCGCGCAGGGTGAGCGCGTCAACGCGATCATCCCGATTCGGTCGTTCGAGGACGCGGGCTACCTGTTCTTTGCGACCAGCCGCGGGTGCGTGAAGCGCACCGGGTTGATGGAGTTCCTCAACGCCAAGCGGGCGGGCATCGTCGCGATCAGCCTCGATCGGGGCGATGAGCTGGTCGGCGTGCACCTGACGGACGGCCGGCAGGAGATCTTTCTGGCCTCGCGGCGCGGGCAAGCGATCCGGTTCAAGGAATCCAACGCGCGCGAGATGGGGCGTCAGGCGCACGGGGTCATCGGCATGCGCCTGCGCACGGACGACGCGGTGGTCGGGATGGCGCGCAGCGGGGAGGGCGACGAGCTCCTCACGGTCACGGAGCTCGGGCTCGGCAAGCGCACGCCCCTCGGTCAGTACCGGCTGCAAACGCGCGGCGGCTCGGGGATCAAGAACATCCGGCTCACCGCGAAGACCGGCGACGTGGTGGCGATCCGGGCGATCCGCGAGGACACGGAGATCCTCGTGATCACGGCCCGGGGCATCGTGAGTCGCGTGTCCGTCAAGGAGATCTCCACGCAGGGCCGGTCCGCGCAGGGCGTGCGCCTCAAGCGGCTGGACGAGGGGGACCGTGTGGCCGCCATCGCGCCGATCGTCGCGCGGGCCGAGGGCGGCGAGACGTGATGGTGGACCTCGCGCTCTTGATCCTCCGCGTCTGGCTGGGGTTCACCTTCGTCCTGCACGGCGGGCAGAAGCTGTTCGGCTGGTTTGGGGGCGGCGGGATCGCCGGGACCGCGAGGTACTTCGAAGGCGTGGGGATTCGTCCGGGCCGGTTCTGGGCCGTGCTCGCCGGGCTCGGCGAGTTCGGCGGCGGCGTGCTGGTCGGCCTCGGCTTTCTCACGCCGCTCGGCGCCTTGGCGATCGTCATCACGATGGTCGTGGCGATCTCGGCGGTTGCCGGGCGCCACGGCTTCTGGGTGCAGGACGGCGGGTACGAGTACAACCTGCTGATCATCGCCGTCGCGCTCATGCTGATTCTCGCCGGTCCGGGCGCCTACGCGATCGATCATCGACTCGGCGTCGTCGGATCGCGGTCGTGACGTCGCGCCGCGGGTGCGACGCCTTCTTCCCGTGAGGTCCGTGTCCACCACGCCCGGCGCGCGTCCCGGCGGGCCCATCCCGGACGGGCGCGCAGGGGAGGAAACGTCCCGGGCGGCGAAGAGAGCACCGGGCGCTGCACCGGCCCCCATGGGGAGGCGATCGGATGGACATCGCCGTGCAGGGAGTCGCCGAGCATCTCGATGAGGTGTGGTCGTCGCTGCTCGACGCGGTCAAGGCGGTGGACGACGAACTCTTTCAGTGGTGCCCCGGTCCCGAATTCAACTCCATCGCGATCCTGCTGCGCCATCTCGCCGGGAGCGAGCGCTGGTGGATCGGCGAGGCGATCGGCGGCGTGCCGGCCCATCGCAACCGCGACGCCGAGTTCGTGCACGACACTCCCGCCCGCGGGGACGTGCTCCGGTTGGTCGAGGAGGCCCGCGACCGGACCCGGCGCGTGCTGGCGGGGCTCGCGGTGGCGGATCTCACGGCGCCGATCAACAATCCCCGGGGCGGGGAGCGCCCCACGAAGTTGTGGGCGCTCCTGCACTACCTCGAACATCTCGGGTACCATCGCGGTCAGATCTTGCTGCTCCGCAATCTCGGCCGTACAGCGGCCGGCGTCGGGCAGAGCGGCTCCGCCGCGCGCTAGGCCCGGCAGGCGGCGATGCGCTGGGAGCTTTGTTCTAAGACGCACGCGCGTTTGGCTCGCATCGTGACGGCCCTGGGGTTCCGGCACGTTGATCCCGCGCGCATCTTCTGCGTACGCGGGTACGGCTCCACCTCGGAGGCATGGGCGCGGATCTGGGGACTGCCCGCGTTGTGGCAGCAGGTCCTCGGCATCGGGCCGGCCTACGTGGTGGAGATCATCGAGCCGGAGTTCGGCCGGCTGCCGGAATCGGAGCAGGACCGCATCCTGATCCACGAACTGCTGCATATTCCGCGCACGTTCAGCGGCGCGATTCGCCCGCACCGGACGCCGACCTTTCAAATCACGCGGCGCAGCGTCGAGCGGTATTATCAGCGGTATCTCGCCGCCGTCGCGGGCGCCGCGGGCAGGGTGTCCCAGCCGGACGACCGCGCGGACCGGCCGGAGCGGCCGGCGGAGGTGCCGGCGGGCAGCTCGGTGTCGGCCGCGGCTCGGCGGCGGTCGCCGGCCGCGGCACACCGCAGGGCGGGCCGGTCCCGGAGGCGGATGGGCGCGCTCCGCTAGCCGCGAGGTGGCGCCGAGGTCGGATCCCGGGCGCCCCGCGGCGCCCGGGATCTTTTTGACGCCGCTGCCCGTGGTGTAAAATGGCCGAGGATGCCCCGGCGTCCAAGGACGCCGGGGATGGGGTGTATCGATGTTTGACAACCCGGAAAAGCTGATGATCCTGCTCGTGATCGCCTTGCTGATCCTCGGGCCGTCGAGGCTCGCGGGCTTCGGCGGCAGCCTGGGCCGCGCGATGCGGGACTTTCGCAACGCCGTGCGCGGCGCCCAGGAGGAGGCGCGCTCCGCGTTCAGCGAGTTCACTGAGGAAGCCTCGTCGGCCATGCACGAGGTCCAGCAGGCGCTCCCGGCCCCCGACGCGATGGCCGACACCGCGTTTGCCGACAGCGGCGGCGCGCCGGAACCCTCGGCCGCCGCCGAGGAACCCGTCGTGACATCCGCGACGCCGGGTTCCGGCGCCTCCTGGGAAGAAGATCCCTCGTCCCTCGCGTCCGAGCCGACCGCGGCCGCGCTGCGAGAGGTGGCGCGCCAAGCGCAGCACGGCGGTTGACCGGTCCCGGCGCGACCCACGCCCGTCTCCACCTGCCGGCGCCGGCGCAGGAGACCCGTCTCTACCTGATCCGCCACGGGCAGACCGACTGGAACGCCGAGGAGCGCTATCAGGGCCAGATCGACAGCACGCTGAGCGCGCGCGGCCGTGACCAGGCGGCACGGTTGGCCCGGACGCTCGCGTCCGTCCCGCTGCGCGCGGTCTACACGAGCCCGCTGTCGCGAGCGCGCGATACCGCGACGGTGATCGCGGCGCCGCACGGCTTGGCCGTCATCACGCTGGAGACGTTGCGCGAGGTCAACATGGGCGAGTGGGAGGGGCTGACCGCGCCGGAGATCACCGACCGGTTTGGCGACGTGTTGCGGGCCCGGCGGCGGGATCCGCAGGGCGTCACGCCCGCCGGCGGGGAAGCGCTCGCGGATCTCCAGGCGCGCGCGCTCGGCGCCGTCGCCTGCATGGTGGGACGGCACCCCGGGGCGACGATCGCCGCCGTCGCGCACGGCGGCCTCAACAAGACGATCCTGCTCGCGGTCCTCGGCGCGCCGCTCAGCCGCTACTGGGCCATCCGGCAGGACAACGCGGCGATCAACCTCGTCGTGTTCGGCGAGACCGGCGCGCGCGTGGAATTGCTCAACGAGACGTCGTACCTCGAAGCAGCGGCCGCCCGGCGCCCGGGAATCGAAGGAACGCCAGCAGCGCCAGCAGCGTGCACCCGGCGCCCACAATCGGAATGAGCCGGAGTCCGAGGGAGCGACCGGGGCTGTCTCCGAGCGCGAGGAGCACCCCCAGGAGCGCCGAGGCGCCCGCCGAGGCGGCGTTGAGAATCAGCCCCTGCACCGCGTAGTACATCGCTTCCTGCCCCTCGCCGCTACGCAGGCGCGCGGCTTCCGCAATGTCCGCCACGAGGGCGTTCGGCAGCACCAGGAGGCCCGCGAGCGGCGCGGCGGCGAGGAGGATCAGCGCGTATCCCTGCACGGCCGGCGTGCCCGGCACCCCGCCGAGTCCGATCGCCGCGATCAACGGGATGACGGCGGACGCGGCGCCCAGTGTCCACCGCAGCGCGCCCGCGGTGCCGATCGCGCGGGTCAGGCGACCGAGCAGCGGGAACGCGGCGAGCGTGCACACAAACGTGGCGCCGAGCACGGCGCCGACCGTGTCCTGCGACAGCCGCATCAGCACGGTGATCACATAGACCACCGCGGAGTTGACCATGCTGGTGCCGGTCCACAACAGCGCCAGGCTGACGACGTATACGCGGAACGCGGGATCCGCGAGCACGCTCGTGATCTCACGCCAGAACGCCATCCCCGAGACCGCCACGGGCGCCGGCTCGCGGATGCCCGCGGCGACGAGCCAGAGCGTCGCGAGCGCGGCGGCGCCGACCGCGGCGCCCATCACGCCGAATCCGCCGTGGGCGATGAGCCATGGCGACGACACCATGACGATCCCCACGCCGCCGATGGAGGCGCCCGCCTGCCACGACGCGATTGCCACACGCCCGCATCCGCCCGGCGTGATGTCGGGCAGCAGCGCGGCGTACGGGTTCATCGTGAGAGAGAAGGAAAAGAAAAATCCCATGAGCACGCAGAGGACGTAGAGCGCCGTGACCGGGGGGGACGCCGGCGGCGGGATCCACAACAGCACGAAGCACGCGGCCACGGCCGGCGCGCCCACCGCGAGAAACGGACGCCGCCGGCCCCACGGGCTGCGAAGCCGGTCGCTCCAAAACGCGACGGGAGGATTGCTGAGGGCGTTGACGATCCGGCCCCCCGCCAGCGCGAGTCCCATCCACTCCGGCGGCAACCGCACCGCGCCGGACGGCGGCGCGTAGAAGTACACCGCCCACAGCACGATGGTCTGCAGGAGCATGCTGGCGCCGAACGCGCCGGCGCTGTAGACGGCGGGGCGCGCCCGGAGGCGTTCGTCGGCCACGCGGTCAGCGGGTGAAGATCGGGAGCGCCCCGAGAGCGATCAGATCCGGGTTGTGATAGCCGCCCTCCTCGAGCAGGACCGCCGCGCGCGCGACCGTCGTCGCGCCGACACGGCGGAGCAGCTCATCCACCGCGCGGAGGCTCCCGCCGGTGCTGACGACATCGTCGACGACCGCCACCCGCGCGCCGCGCAGGCGGCCGGCGTCCACCCCGTCCAGCACCAAGGTCTGCGTGGCGGCGGTCGTGATGGATTTGACCTCGACCGTGAGCGGGTCCTTCATGTATCCCTTGACGCTCTTGCGGCACACGACGTACGGGAAGTACCGTCCGGTGAGCGGGTTCGAGAGGTACGTGGCCACCATGTGCGCGAGCGGCAGCGCCTTGGCCTCGACCGAGACGATGCAGTCGAATACGGTGGAGCGCAGGCGTTCCGCGATCTGCCGGGCGCACACGTTCGTCATCTCGACGTCGCCCCACAGCACAAACGCGGCGATCCACAGCGAGTCTGTGATCGGCACCACCGGCAGCCGGCGGCGGAGCCCGGCGACGGTGATCTCGTAGAACTCCTGCCCTTCGTACTTCATGCGGGCCTCCCCCGTGCGTCGGTGACGACCCTCTTCGGGCATGGCCCCGGCAGCCCCTGTGCGGCGGACGCCGCGGATCGCGGACGTCGCGATCGTCCCCGCCGGCATCGGTGGCCTGCCCGTGCCGCGCGCTGGCGCGCGCGGGGCTCGGTGACTATAATTTGGGGAAGCAGCGGCGGGAGGCGGGATACGCGGATCGACGGTGCGACCTCGGTTGTGGGATTGATTGGCAGCGCCGCGCGGGAGAGTCTGTCGCCGCGCATGCACAACGCGGCCTTCGCCGCGCTCGAGCTGAACTGGTGCTACGTGGCCTTCCCGGTGCCCCGCGACCGCCTGCCCGACGCGTTGCGCGGCCTGGTGCCGCTCGGCATTGCCGGCGCCAACGTGACGGTGCCGCACAAGGAAGCGGCGCTCGCGTACCTTGACGAGACCACCGACGAGGCCCGCGCCATCGGCGCGGTGAACACCATCCAGGTGGCGGGCGGGCGCCTCATCGGCCACAACACGGACGGCGCGGGGATGCTGGAGGCGCTGCGCCGCGACGGGGGCGTGGAGCCGGCCGGGACGCGCGCGGTCGTGGTCGGCGCCGGGGGCGCCGCGCGCGGCGCGGCGTTTGCCCTGGCCGGCGCCGGCGCCGCCTCGGTCGTGATCGCGAACCGCAACTGGGACCGCGGGGCCGCGCTGGCGGAGGCGCTGCGCCGCTCCTTCCCCTCGTGCCCGGTGGACGCGCTGCCGCTCGACGGCGTCCGGATCCACGCCGCGGTGCGCGACGCGGCGGTGTTGATCCAGGCTACAACGGTCGGTGGCGGGGCGCAGCGGGGCCTCTCGCCGGTGGCGGCGGACGCGCTGCACCCGGGATTGCTCGTCATGGACATGATCTACGAGCCGCGGGAGACGGCGCTGCTGCGCGAGGCCCGCGGGCGCCGGTGCCGCGCGCTCGGCGGGCTGGCGATGCTCGTGTATCAGGGCGCGCGGGCGTTCGAGATTTGGACGGGATGCCCGGCCCCGATCGGTGCGATGCGGCAGGCGCTCGGGCTGCCGGCGGAACCTCCCGCCGGAGCCCCTACGGGACGGTGACACGATGGTGCGATTTCTGACCGCCGGCGAGTCTCACGGCCGCGGCCTCCTGGTCGTCGTGGAGGGGATGCCCGCGGGGATGCCCCTCGCGGAGGACGACATCAACGGGCAGCTTGCGAGGCGGCAACAGGGCTACGGGCGCGGCGGCCGCATGCAGATCGAGCAAGACCGCGCCGAGATCTACAGCGGCGTGATGGGCGGGACGACGATCGGCGCGCCGATCGGCCTCCTGATCGGGAACAAGGATTGGCGCCGCGAGGAACCGCCGCTCACGCGGCCGCGTCCGGGCCACGCGGACCTGGCCGGCGCCCTCAAGTATCGCTTCAACGACGTCCGTCGCGTCTTGGAACGCTCGAGCGCGCGCGAGACGACGGCCCGCGTCGCGGCGGGCGCGGTGTGCCGGACGCTGCTCGCGCAGTTTGGCATCGCGCTGGCGAGCCATGTCGTCGAGCTCGGCGGGATCGCGGCGGCGCGCCGCCCGGAGCGGCCGGAAGACATCGGCCCGGCCGCGGAGCGGTCGCCGCTGCGCTGCGTGGACCCGGACGCCGAGGCGCGTATGATCGCGGCGATCGACCAGGCGCGCGAGCGAGGCGACACCCTGGGCGGCGTCTTCGAGGTCGTCGTGACCGGGCTCCCCGTGGGCCTCGGGACCTACGTGCATTGGGACCGGCGGCTCGACGGCCGGCTGGCGCAGGCCATGATGTCGATCAATGCGATGAAGGGGGTCGAGATCGGGCAGGGGTTCGCCGAGGCGCGATTGCCGGGGTCCGCGGCGCACGACGAGATCTTGTACGATCGCGAGCGCGGCTTCTACCGGCGGAGCAACCAGGCGGGCGGGACGGAAGGCGGCATGACGACCGGGGAGCCGCTCGTGGTGCGCGTGGCGATGAAGCCGCTCAGCACGCTCCGCAGCCCGCTCGCGTCCGTGGACATCGTCACCAAGGAGCGCGTGGAGGCCGCGGTCGTGCGCAGCGACGTCACGGCGGTGCCCGCCGCGGGCGTGATCGGCGAGGCGATGGCCGCGATCGTGCTCGCCGACGCCATGGTGGAGAAGTTCGGGGGCGACAGCCTGGCGGAGATGCGCGCCGCGCACGAGGCGTACCTGCGGTGGGTGCGCACCGGTCCGGAGGCGTAGGCGCGGCGTGCGCCACAACGTGGTGCTCATCGGCTTCATGGGGACGGGCAAGACCGCCCTCGGCCGCGCGCTGGCGTCACGGCTCGGCCGCCCGTTCGTGGACACCGACGTCCTGATCGAGGAGCGCGCGGGGCGGCCGATCCCGCGGATCTTCGCCGAGGACGGCGAGGCGGCGTTTCGGCGCCTCGAAGCCGAGGTCGTGGCCGCGGTCGGCAATGCGCAGGGCAGCGTGATCGCCACCGGCGGCGGCGTGGTGCTCAACCCGGAAAACATGGCGCACCTGCGCCGCGGCGGCGTGATCGTGGCGCTGCGCGCGGCGCCCGCGGCGATCCTGGCCCGCGTCGGCCGCGGGACCGGGCGCCCGCTGTTGGGCGCCGATCCGGAGGAGAGCGTGCGGCGCCTCCTGGACGAGCGCGGCCCGTTGTACGACGACGCCGACCTGGTCGTGGACACCTCGACGCTGCAGCCCGAGGACGCGGTGCGGCTGGTGGAGATGTTCGCGGCGACGTGGAAGGGCCGGGACGGTCGCGCGCCGGGCGCCGGCGGCGGCGCGGCCCACGTCGTGCGGGTGGCCGCGGCATCCCGCGGCTACGACGTGCGGATCGGCCGGGGCCTCATCGATCACGCCGGCGGCTACCTGCGGGATCTCGGCCCGGCCGGACGCGCGGCGATCCTCACGCACCCCCGGCTCGACGCGCTGTACGGCGTTCGCCTCGCCGCATCGCTCCGGGCGGCGGGGTACGACCCCGTAACGATCACGGTCCCGGCGGCCGAAACGAGCAAGAGCCTGCGCGCCGCCGACCGCCTGTACGGCCGGTTGCTCGAGGCGCGGCTCGACCGCGGGTCCGTGCTCGTCGTGCTCGGCGGCGGCGTGGCGGGCGATCTCGGCGGGTTTGTGGCGGCCACGTTCCTGCGGGGCATCGCGTGGGCGGCGGTCCCCACCACGTTGCTCGCCCAGGTCGACGCGTCGATCGGCGGCAAGACCGCGGTCAATCACGCCCGCGGCAAAAACCTGATCGGCGCGGTGCACCAGCCAGTGGTCGTCATCGCGGACATCGACACACTGGCGTCGCTCCCGGCGCGCGAGGTGCGCTCGGGCCTGGCGGAGGTGGTCAAGACGGGCGTGATCGGCGCCCCCGGGCTGTTCGCGTACCTGGAGGACTGCCTCGGCGCCGTATTGCGGGGCGACGCGGAGGCGCGGACGGCCGTGGTCGCCCGCTGCGCGGCCTACAAGGCGGGGGTCGTCGCCGGAGACGAGCGGGAGGACGCGGGGCGGATCGTGCTCAACTACGGGCACACGATCGGGCACGGCATCGAGGCCGCCGCCGCCTACCGCGGTGTGACACACGGCGAGGCGGTGGCCGTCGGGATGACCTTGGAGGCCCGGCTGGCGGTGCGGCTCGGCGTGTGCGATGCCGGGCTGCTCGAGCGGCAGACGGCGCTGCTGCGCCTGGCCGGCCTGCCGGTCCGCGTCGCCGACCTGCGCCTCGCGCACCGGCCGGCGCCCGACGCGATCGCCGGGGCGATGGCGCTCGACAAGAAGGCGCGGGCGGGGCGGCTGCGGTTCGTGCTGCCGGCCGGCGTCGGGCGCACCACCGTGCGCGACGACGTCCCGCCGTCCCTCATCCGGGAGGTGCTCGACGATGGCTAAGGTCCTCGTGATTCACGGGCCCAACCTCAACCTGCTGGGCAGCCGCGAGCCGCATCTCTACGGCACCGTGACGCTGGCCGAGGTGGATCGCCGTCTCCGGGCGCTCGCCGAGGAACTGGGCGTCGCCGTCGAGACGTTCCAGTCCAATCACGAAGGCGCGATCATCGACCGGCTCCACGCCGCCCGGGGCGCGTACGGCGCGGTCGTGCTCAACCCGGGCGGGCTCACGCACTACAGCATCGCGCTGCGCGACGCGATCGCCGCCATCGCCCTGCCCGTGGTGGAGGTACACGTCACCAACATCCACGCCCGCGAGGCGTTCCGCGGCGTCTCGGTCATCTCGCCGGTCGCGCGGGGCCAGATCGCCGGGTTCGGCCCGGACAGTTACCTGTTGGGCCTGCGCGCCGCGGTCGCCTTGAGCCAAGCCGCTCGGTAGCCGGCCGGCGTCGCGGAGGACGGCCCGGCGCGGCGGTCGAAGCACGGACGGGATCGCGGCTGGGCCGCGGCGCACGGGACGAGGAGGTCGGCGATGCCGTTCCGCGGCATTCGAGGCGCGATCACGGTCGACGCCAACACGGAGGACGCGATTCTCGGCGCCACGCTGGAGTTGCTCCGGGAGATGGTGCGCGAGAACGACGTGCGCAGCGACGACATCGCCAGCGTGATCTTCACCATGACGCCCGACCTCGATGCCGTCTTTCCCGCGGCGGCGGGCCGGGACCTGCCGGGATGGACCCACGTGCCGCTCATGTGCATGCAGGAGATCCCGGTGCCGGGCGCGCTCCCGCGGTGCGTGCGGATCCTGATGCACATCAACACGCCGAAGGCGGCCATGGAGATCCGGCACGTGTACCTGGGCGGGGCAACGCGGCTGCGCCCCGACCTGGCCTCGCGGTCGTAATGCCCGGCGCCGCGCTCGTGGTCGCGCCCGGGCGGCCGCTGCGTGGCAGCGTGCGGGTGCCCGGGGACAAGTCCATCTCGCACCGGGCGGCGTTGCTCGGCGGTCTCGCCGCCGGGGTGACCACGGTGGAGGGATTTCTCCGGGCCGAGGACTGTCTCGCCACGCTCGCCTGCGTGCGCGCGCTCGGCGTGCGGATCGACGACGGCGGCGACCGTCTTACCATCCACGGCGGGGCTCTCGCGGAGCCCGGCGACGTGCTCGACGTCGGCAACTCCGGCACCACGATCCGGCTCTTGGCCGGCGTTCTCGCCGGCCAGCCGTTCCATAGCGTGGTCACGGGCGATGCGAGCGTCCGCCGCCGCCCCATGGACCGCGTGGCGACGCCGCTGCGGCGCATGGGCGCGCGGGTCGCCGGCCGCGCCGGCGGGCGATTTGCGCCGCTCTCGATCGACGGCGGCGGTCTCCGCGGCATCGTCTACGACACGCCCGTGGCCAGCGCGCAGGTCAAATCCGCGGTGCTGCTGGCCGGCCTGTTTGCGGAGGGCGAGACCGTGGTGCGTGAACCGGCGCTGAGCCGCGACCACACCGAGCGCATGCTGCGCGGGTTCGGGGTGGCCGTGCAGCGGAACGGGCTCGCGGTCGGACTCCGCGGTCCGGCGCCGCTGCGGGGCGCCGCCGTGCTGGTGCCCGGCGATCTCTCCTCCGCCGCGTTCTTCCTCGCGGCCGCGGCGTTCGTGCCGGGTTCGGAGCTGACGGTCACGGACGTCGGCCTCAACCCGACGCGGGCGGGCGTCCTCGACGTGCTCGCGCAGATGGGCGCGGACATTCGCGTGTGGGGCCGGCGGGATGCCGGAGGCGAGCCGGTGGGGTCGGTGACCGTGCGGGGCAGCCGGCTCCGCGGCACGGTCATCGGGGGGGAGCTGATTCCCCGCGCGATCGACGAGCTGCCCGTGCTCGCCGTCGCCGCGTGCCTGGCGGACGGCGAGACGGTGATTCGTGACGCCGCGGAGCTCCGCGTCAAAGAGTCGGACCGCATCGCCGCGCTCGCGCGCGAGCTCGGCCGGCTCGGCGCCGAGGTCGCGCCGCAGCCGGACGGGCTCGTGATCCGAGGTGGGAGACGGTTCCGCGGCGGGCGGCTCCAGAGCGGCGGCGATCACCGCATCGCGATGGCGCTGGCCGTGGCGGGGTTGTGCGCGGAGGCGCCGGTGACGATCGACGACACGGCGTGCATCCGGACGTCGTTCCCCGACTTCGAGGAAACGCTCAGGCGCGTGACGTCGGCGTGACGTACGATCCGCCGCGCCTCGCGGCCATCGCGCTCGTCGTCTGCGTGGCCGCGGGGATCAAAGGCGCCGTGGGCTTTGGCTTTCCGCTGATCGCGATCCCGGTGCTCTCGATCGTCCTCGGCCCGGCCGCGGCGATCCCGCTCGTGACCCTGCCCACGCTGGTGAGCAACCTGATCCTCGTGGGCCGGGGCCCGGGAACCCGGGCGGACATGCGGCCGTTCGTCTTCACCCTGGCGGCGCTGGTCGCCGGCGTGGTTGCCGGCGCGTTGTTGATCCACGCCATGCGGCCACGCACGTTTTCGGTGCTGGTGGGCGCGGTCTCCGCGCTGTACGTCGCCGCCAGCGCGCTCCGCCTCACGCAGGTGATTCCGCCCGGAGCGGGCCGCCGCGCCGGCCCGCTCATCGGCCTCGCGGCGGGCGTGCTCGGCGGCTCCACGGGGATCTTTTCGCCGCTGGTCGCGAGCTATCTGCACATGCTGCGGCTCGAAAAGCGCGCGTTCGTCTTTTGGATGACGATGATGTTTTTCGTCGGCAACATCGCGCAGTTCGCATCGTATCTCCGGCTCGGGCTGTACCGCGGGCCCGTGATGGCCACGGCCCTGCTCGCGTGCATTCCGATGGCGGTGGGGACGTGGGCGGGGCTCCGGTTGCAGGACGTGCTGCACCCGGAGACGTTCAGCCGCGTCGTGCTCGGCCTCGTGTTCCTCGCCTCGTTGGGTCTGCTCGCGCGCGGCCTCTTTGGCTGACCCCGCGCGCACGGGTTGCGCCGGTGCATCGTTGTTGACGGTCAACCCGCGCCGGCGTTCGGCCATGACGCTAGCGCAGCTTGCCGCGTCCCAACAGCGGCCAGACGATCTCGACGCGGCCGTCCCGCACGCCGTAGAGTTCGTCGTGTAGGCAGACCGTGGTGTCCGAGTACCCGACGACGAACTCGATTTTGTCTCCGACCCGTACCGAGGCGTCCGGCTCGCTGAGCTCGATCTTGCCGTGCTCGGCCGACAGCGCCACCGAGGTCACGTGCGACACGCCGACCGGCGCGGGGGGCGCGGCGTCGCTGCTCATCGTCTTCTTGCCGGCATCGCAGATGATCCGGAGCGGTGTCGGCCGGCTCGTGACCGTCGCGAGCACCGTGAGCGCGTAGTCGTGGTCGACGTGCATGCGCGTGCGGTACAGGACGTCGCCGAAGATCCCGCCGCCGGCCTGGATCTCCGTGACGCCAGGCAGGCGCGCGGTGATCGTGTACGTGCCGGTGCCGCCGCAGCTCACGATGTCCACCGGCAGGTCCGCCCGCCGGCACCGGTCCGCGCTCTGGACGAGGAGGCCCACCGCGTCCGCGACCGCGCGGCGCTTCTCGGCGGGATCGGCGATGCGGATCGTGTGCGCCTCCCACCCCATGAGTCCGGCCAGCCGCAGGCCCTCGCACCCGTGGACGAGCCGGGCGAGGTGGACGACCGCGTCGCCGGGCTCCACGCCGGCGCGATGCATGCCGATATTCACCTCGATCAGCACCCGCAGGCGCACGCCCTTGGCACGAGCGGCGGCGTCGATCGCGCGCACGTTGTCCTCGCCGTCGACCGCGACCATGACGTCGGCGTGCGGCGCGAGGTTGACGAGCCGGCGGATCTTGTGGTCTCCGACCACCTGGTTCGCGATCAGGATGTCGCGGACGCCGCCCGCGGCCATGACTTCCGCCTCGCCGAGCTTCGCGCACGTGACCCCGTGGGCGCCGGCGCGGAGCAGCATGTGCGCGAGCGCCGGCGTCTTGAGCGCCTTGGTGTGCGGCCGCCAGCCGACGCCGGCGTCACGCATGTACCGGGCCATGCGGTCGATGTTGCGCTCCATCGTGGGAAGATCCACGAGGAGCGCCGGGGTGTCGAGCTCCGTCTTCGGCCGTCCGATCGCCCACGTGTCGAGGGACATCGCATGCTCCTTTGACGCGGTCTATGCCGTACGGTGCCGGTCTTGTTTCCGCTCTCTATTCCCCCGGGATCATGGAAGTCCCGCCGCCCGGCCCGCGGGGCTCGACCGCGGGCCGGCTACGGGGGCTACGGGGGCTACGGGGTGCGGCGGCACTTGCGCGGCGGCGCGTTATGCTATAATCCGAGCAACTAATCCCGATGACCGGGGATAGTACGACGGGGAACGGCCCCAAGAGACCCGCGTGAAGCGGTGGAAGCGCGGGGGGCGGCCTCGGACGGAATGGACCCGTGAGGGGCGGACCGAAAGGCGGCGGGATGCCGCCGTGTAGTCGCCGCCGGCTGCCTCCACCGTAACCCGGAGGGGGGATCGAGTCGCTGTTGCGGGCTCCGTCCCTGGCGAGCGGCCCCGGGCGACCGGGGAACTGGGGTGGTACCGCGGGCAGGCAGAGCCTCCCGTCCCGAAAGGGCGGGAGGTTTCGTGTTTGGGCCCGGTGGGGAGGAGGCGCGATGATCGTGGTGATGAGCCCGGCTCATACGCGGGAAATGCGCGATGCCGTCACGCGCAAGATCGAGGATGCGGGCCTGCGATGCCAGGTCAACGAGGGCGTGGAACGCACCGTGATCGGCGTCGTGGGGGACAGCCATACCAAGGAGGTGCTCCGCGACAGCCTGGAGGCCATGGCGGGCGTCGAGAGCGTCGTCCGGATTTTGCAGCCGTACAAGCTGGTCGCCCGGGAGTTTCACGGCGGCAAGGACACGACGGTCTGGGTCGGCGACGTCCCCATCGGGGGCGGCAGCGTGGTCGTGATCGCGGGTCCGTGCTCGGTCGAGACGCGCGAGCAGGTGTTGCAGACCGCGGAGGCGGTCAAGCTGGCGGGCGCCAAGCTCCTGCGCGGCGGCGCGTTCAAGCCGCGCACGTCGCCGTACTCGTTCCAGGGGCTCGAGGAGGAGGCGCTCAAGATCCTCGCCGAGGCCCGGGAGGCGACGGGGCTGGGGGTGGTCACGGAGGCGATGGACGTCCGGCAGATGGACATGGTCACGAAGTACGCGGACATGGTCCAGATCGGCGCCCGCAACATGCAGAACTATCCGCTACTGCGGGAGGCCGGACGGACCCGGCATCCCGTGATGCTCAAACGCGGGCCGAGCGCGACGATTGAGGAGCTGCTCCTCGCGGCGGAGTACATCATCGCCGAGGGCAACCCCGACGTGGTGCTGTGCGAGCGCGGCATCCGCACGTTCGAAAACTACACGCGCTACACCCTCGACCTCAACGCGGTGCCGGTGCTCAAGTCGCTGACGCACCTCCCGGTCCTCGTCGACCCGTGTCACGGGACCGGCAAGTGGAAGCTCGTGACGCCGATGGCGCGGGCCGCGGTCGCGGCCGGCGCGGACGGGCTGCTCGTCGAGGTGCATCCGGAGCCCGACAAGGCGTTGAGCGACGGGCCGCAGCAGCTGACGCCCCAGAACTTCGCCGTCATGATGCAGGAATTGGACGCGATCGCGCTGGCCGTCGGGCGGCGGGTGTGAGGGACCGGTGACCCCGTTCGCGCGCGTCGCGATCGTCGGGGTCGGCCTGATCGGCGGCTCGCTCGGGATGGCCGTGCGCCGCCGCGGGCTGGCGCGCGAGGTCGTCGGCGTGACGCGGACGGCCGGCGCGATGGAGGCGGCGCGCGTGCGCGGCGCGATCGACCGCGGGACGCTCGCCCTGGAGGACGCCGTGGCGGGCGCGGACCTCGTCGTGCTGGCCACGCCGCCGGATGCGGTCGTGCCCGCGGCCCGGCGGGCGCTGCCGCACCTCCGCCCGGACGCGATCCTGACGGACGTCACGAGCGTCAAAGGGGACATCGTCGGCGCCATCGAGGCGATGGCCGTACGTCCCGGCGCCGTGTTCGTGGGGGGACACCCGATGGCGGGCAACGAGGGGAGCGGCGTCGCGTCCGCGGACGCCGAGCTGTTCGAGGGCGCGGTGTACGTGCTCACGCCCACGGAGCGCGCCGGCGCGGCGGCCGTCGCCCGGCTGGCGGACCTGGCGCGCGCCATCGGGGCGCGCCCCGTCGTGCTGGCCCCCGACGCCCATGATCGCGCGGTGGCGATCGTGAGCCACCTGCCGTACCTGATCGCCGCGGCCCTGGTGCGCGTCGCTGACGGCGCCGCCGGCACGGCGGGGCCGGCCTTTCTCGGCGCCACGCGGGTCGCAGCGAGCCCGGTGGAACTGTGGACGCAGATCTGCCGGCTCAATCGCGCGCCGATCGCGGAGGCGCTCGCCGCGTTTCGTTCGGAGCTGGCGCAGCTCGAGGCCGCGCTCGACGACCGGGACCGTACGGGTGCCCTCCTCGAGCGGGCCCGCGCCGCGCGGGTCCGTCTCGGGGCGGCGCGCGGGGAGGCGTAGGGAGGCGATGGTGCAGGACACCTTGATCGCTCCGGGGCCGGCGGAGTTCGACCGGCGGGCCCGCGAGGGCAACCTCGTCCCCGTGACGTGCGAGGTCCCGGCGGATCTCGACACGCCGATCTCCGCGTTCATGCGGCTGCGTCACCTGCCCCACGCGTTCTTGCTGGAGAGCGCGGAGGGCGGCGACAAGCTCGCCCGCTACTCGTTTCTGGGCGCGGCCCCCGCGCTGACGCTGCGGGCGACGCTGTCCGGCGTCGAGATCACGGAGCGCGGCGTCGTGCGTCGGCTGGCGCAGGATCCGCTGGAGGCGGCGCGCGACATCATGCGCCGGTACCGGCCGGCCGAGCAGGCGGGCCTGCCTCGATTCTACGGCGGGCTGGTGGGATATTTTTCCTACGATCTCATCCGCACGATCGAGCGCCTCCCGCACCGCCCCCCCGACGACCGCAACTTCCCGATCCTGGAGCTCGCGCTGGCCGACACGGTGGTCGTGTTCGATCACCGCGCGCACCGGCTGCGCGTGATCGCGAACGCCTACGTCGAGGACGGCGCGGAGCGCGCGTACCGCGCCGCGCAGGAACGCATCCGGGAGTGGATCGATCTGCTCCGCCGGCCGCTGCCGGCGCCCCCGCCGGCGGCCAAGGTCACGCGGCTCGCCCTGCGCTCGAACATGACGCGCGAGCGGTACCTCGAAGGCGTCCAGCGGTGCCGCGAGTACATTCACGCCGGGGATGCGTTCCAGATCGTGTTTTCGCAGCGGTTCGCGGCCGACATCGGCGACCTGGACCCGCTCACGATCTACCGGGCGCTGCGCATGATCAACCCGTCGCCGTTCATGTTCTATCTCGCGGCGCGCGACGCCGTGCTGGTCGGCGCGTCGCCGGAGCTCCTCGTCCGCGTGGAGGGGGAGAGCGTCGAGATGCGCCCCATCGCCGGCACGCGCCGGCGCGGCCTCACGGAGGACGAAGACCGCGCCCTCGCGGACGAGATGCTGGCGGACGAGAAGGAGCGGGCGGAGCACGTCATGCTGGTCGACCTGACCCGCAACGACGTGGGGCGCGTCTCCCGGTTCGGCACCGTGCGGGTCCCGGAGCTCATGACCGTGGAGCGGTACTCCCACGTGATGCACATCGTCAGCCTCGTCCAGGGGCAGCTGGCCCCCGGGCGGGATGTCTTCGATGTCCTCCGCGCGGTGTTTCCGCACGGCACCGTGAGCGGCGCCCCCAAGGTGCGCGCGATGGAGATTTTGGACGAGCTCGAGCCGACCGCCCGCGGCCCGTACGCGGGGGCGGTCGGGTACGCGGGCTTCGGGGGCGCGCTCGACACCTGCATCGCGATCCGCACGCTGGCGATCCAGAACGGCGTGGCGTACGCGCAGGCGGGCGGCGGGATCGTCGCCGATTCCGTCCCGGAGCACGAGTACGATGAGACGATCAACAAGGCGAAGGTGTTGGTCCGGGCCATCGAGGCGGCGGCCCGCGGGCTGTAGGGTGCGCGCCGGGCCCGGCGGAGCGGAGGCGTGATGTGATTCTCGTCATCGACAACTACGACTCGTTCACGTACAACCTCGTGCAGTACCTCGGCGAGCTGGGCGAGACGCCGTGCGTCGTCCGAAACGACGCGGTGACCGTCCCGGAGATCGTCGCCAGGGCGCCCGAGGCCATCGTGATCTCGCCCGGGCCGTGCACGCCCGCGGAGGCCGGCGTCAGCGCGCCGGCCGTCGCCGCCCTCGCCGGGCGGATCCCGATCCTCGGGGTGTGCCTCGGGCATCAGTGCATCGGCGCGGCGTGCGGCGCCGCCGTGGTGCGAGGCCGGGCGCCGGTCCACGGCAAGACGGCGCGCATCTTCCACGACGGGCGGACGATCTTCGAGGGCCTGCCGAGCCCGTTCGTCGGCACGCGCTACCACTCGCTCGTCGTCGACGGCGCGACCCTGCCGGCGTCGTTCGAGGTGTCGGCGCGGACCGAGGACGGCGTGATCATGGGGCTGCGGCATCGCTCGGCCCTCCTGGAGGGTGTCCAGTTCCATCCCGAGTCCGTGCTCACCGAGCACGGGCACGCGCTGCTCGCGAATTTTCTCGCGCTCGCCCGCGGCACCGGGCCGCGCCGCGCCGCGGCGGCCGAGCCGGATCACCCCGCCGCCGCCGGCGGCGGCGCGTCGACGTCCGGCAGCGCCGACTACCACGTGGCGAGGGGGCGATAGGCCGATGCCGCTCCGCGCCGCGATCGCCAAGGTGGCGGCTCACGAGCGCCTGACGGAAGCCGAGGCGCACCACGCGATGAGCGTGATCATGGACGGGGAGGCGACGGCGGCGCAGATCGCCTCGTTCATCACCGCGCTCGCGATGCGCGGGGAAACGGTCGAGGAGATCACGGGCTTTGCGCGGGCGATCCGCGAGCACGCCGTCCCGATCACGCCGCACGTGGACCACCTCGTCGACGTCGTCGGCACGGGCGGCGACCGCCTCAACACGTTCAACATCTCCACCACCACCGCGTTTGTGATCGCCGGCGCCGGCGCCCGCGTCGCGAAGCACGGCAACCGCGCGGCCAGCAGCCGCAGCGGCAGCGCGGACGTCCTCGAGGCGCTGGGCATCAACATCGGAGCGCCGCCCGACGTCGTGCGGGCCTGCGTCGAGGAGCTCGGCGTGGGCTACTTGTTCGCGCCGCAGTTCCACCCGGCGTTCCGGCACGCCGTGGTGCCGCGGCGGGAAATCGGGATCCGCACGGTGTTCAACATCCTCGGCCCGCTGACCAATCCGGCCCGGGCGCGGCGGTACCTCTTGGGCGTGCCCGGCCCGGGGTATACGGAGGTGATGGCCCGCGTGCTCGCCGGCCTCGGCGGCGAGCGGGCGTTCGTCGTTCACGGCGAGGACGGCATGGACGAAGTCTCGCTCACCGCGCCGACCCGGGTCTCGGAGATGGAGGGCGGGGAGGTGCGGACGTACGTGATCTCCCCGGAACAGTTTGGGCTGCGGCGCGCGCCGCTCGACGCGCTCCGCGGGGGTACGGCCGCGGAGAACGCCGCGATCGCCGTCGAGATCCTGCAGGGCCGTCCCGGCCCGCGGCGCGACATCGTCGTGCTGAACGCGGGGGTCGCACTCGTCGCCGCGGGGCTTGCGGGCACGGTCGGTGACGGCATCGCGCTCGCGGCCCGGAGCATCGACTCGGGGGCTGCGTACGCCAAGCTCGAGGGCCTGCGGCTCCGGACGAAGTTCGCGTGAGACACGAGGGTGTCGCGCGCCGGCCCGCGCCCGGGCGGCCGCGGCGCGTGGGTGCGGCGGCTCCGCGGAGGTGAGCCCGGTGGGGGTGTTGGGCGCGATCGTCGCGCACAAACGAGAGGAGCTCGCGGCGCGCCGCCGGCGCGTTCCGCTGGGGGATGTCCGCGGGCGCGCCGCGGATGCGCCGCCGGCGCGCGGGTTCGCGGCCGCGATCCAGGGTCCGCCGGTGCGTCTCATCGCCGAGGTCAAAGGAGCGTCCCCGTCGGCCGGCGTGATCCGCGAGACGTTCGATCCGGTCGCGGTGGCGCGTACGTACGCGGAGCACGGCGCGGCGGCCGTGTCCGTGCTCACGGATGCGCGGTTCTTTCGCGGCGCCGACGAGCATCTTGCGGCCGTGCGGCGCGCGGTGCCGGTGCCGGTGCTGCGCAAGGACTTCACGCTGGATCCGTACCAGGTGTATGAGGCGCGGGCGCTCGCGGCGGACGCGGTGCTCCTGATCGCGGCCATCCTCGACGCCGCTGCGCTCCGCGACCTCCAGGGGCTTGCCGCGGAACTCGGGATGGCCGCGCTGGTGGAGGTGCACACCCGGGACGAACTGGAGCGGGCGCTTGCCGCGCGACCGGCCCTGGTCGGCATCAACAACCGCAACCTGGACACGCTGGAGACGACGCTGGAGACGACGCGCCGGCTGCGGCCGCTCGTGCCCCCCGGGCCGCGCGTCGTGGCCGAAAGCGGCATCGAGACGCGCGCCCACGTCGAGGAGTTGGAGCGCCTGGGGATCGATGCCGTGCTCGTCGGCACGGCGCTGATGCGGTCCGCGGATCCGGCCGCGTGCGTCCGCGAGCTCCTCGGATGCTCGCGCGCGGGCGCGTGAACGATCGGTCACACACAGGAGGCAGCATGACGGAGACACGGATCCAGAGGACATCGATCCGGCCGGCGGCGCCGGGCACGCGGGGGCGGCTGCTGACCGGCGACCGGCCGACGGGGAAGCTGCACCTGGGGCACTACGTGGGATCCCTGGAGAACCGCGTGCGGCTGCAGGAGGAGTACGAGTGCTTCTTCCTGGTGGCCGATTACCATGTGCTCACGACCGGGGCGGAGCGCACCCGCGAGATCGGCCACAACATCCGCGACCTGGTGCTCGACTACCTGAGCATCGGGATCGACCCGGAGCGAAGCACGATCTACGTGCAGTCCCTGGTGCCGGAGGTGGCGGTCCTCTACCTGATCCTCTCGATGCTCACCACGGTCCCGCGCCTCCAGCGCGTGCCGACGCTGAAGGAGGTCATGCGGGATCTCCGGCTGGAGACCGCCACCCTCGGCCTGCTCTCGTACCCGGTCCTCCAGGCGGCCGACATCCTCATGGTGCGCGCCGACGTCGTGCCGGTAGGCAAGGACCAGTCGAGCCATCTCGAGGTCACACGCGAGCTCGCGCGGCGGTTCAACGAGCTGTACGGGCCCGTGTTCCCGGAGCCGGAAACCATCACCGGACGGGTCGGCACGCTCGTCGGGACCGACGGCCAGGCCAAGATGAGCAAGTCGCTCGACAACGCGATCTACCTCTCCGACGACGCCGCGACGGTCGAGAAGAAGGTGAGCCGGATGTTCACCGACCCGACGCGGATCCATCCGACCGATCCCGGTCACGTCGAGGGCAACCCGGTCTTCATCTACCACGACGCCTTCAACCACGATACCGCCGAGGTCGACGAGCTCAAGGCGCGGTACCGCAAGGGTACCGTGGGCGATGTCGAGGTCAAGAAGCGCCTCGCGCGGGCCCTCAACGAGTTTCTCGCGCCGATCCGCGAGCGCCGCGCCGCGTGGGCCGCGACGCCCGGGCGGCTCGAGGAGATTCTCGTCGAGGGGAGCCGCGTCGCGCGCCGCGAAGCCCAGCAGACGGTGGCGCTCTGCCTCCAGCGCATGGGGATGGATTACTTCGAGGCCGCGCGCGCCCGGGGAGGCTGATGGTCCGCGTCAAGATCTGCGGGATCCGGCGGTTGGAGGACGCGCTGGCCGCGGTGGACGCGGGGGCCGACGCGATCGGCCTGAACTTCTGGCGCCCGGGACGGCGCTACGTCGCTCCGGAGATCGCCCGGGCGATCGCCCGCGCCGTCCCGCCGTTTGTGGCCAAGGTTGGCGTGTTCGCCAACGAGGAGCCCGATGTCGTCCGCAGGATCGCGGACGTGTGCGCGCTGGACGCCCTGCAGTTTCACGGCGAGGAGACCCCGGAGTTCTGCGGCGGCTTCCACCGCCCGGTGATCAAGGCGATCAAGATCCGGGACGCCGGCAGCCTCCGGCAGCTCGAGCGCTATCACGTGGCCGCGTATTTGCTCGACGCCCACGTCCCGGGCGCGATGGGCGGAACGGGGCGGACGTTCGACTGGACGCTCGCGCGGGCTGCGCAGGCGTGCGGGCCCGTCATCCTATCGGGCGGGCTCACGCCGGAAAATGTGGCGGCGGCGATCGAGGCGGCGCGGCCGTACGCGGTGGACGTGGCGTCGGGCGTGGAAACGCGCGGGGAGAAGGATCCCAGGAAGATCCGCGCGTTTATCGCGCAGGTGACGCGGTGCAACGAGGAGGTGCGACCGTGAGAACGGTGTCGCGCAAGGCGCGCGCCGAACTGCCGGGACGGTTCGGCGTCTACGGAGGCCGGTACGTGCCCGAGACGCTGATCCCGGCGCTGGAGGAGCTGGAGACCGCGTTCCACGAGGCGCGCCGCGATCCCGCGTTCACGGCGGAGCTCCAGCGACGTCTCCGCACATTCTGCGGCCGGCCGACGCCGCTGTACCTGGCCGGCCGTCTCACGGAGGCGCTCGGGGGCGCCCGCATCTACCTGAAGCGCGAGGATCTCCTGCACACCGGCGCGCACAAGATCAACAACACCGTCGGCCAGGTGTTGCTCGCGGTGCGCATGGGCAAGCGGCGCATCATTGCCGAGACCGGCGCCGGCCAGCATGGGGTCGCCACCGCCGCCGCGGCGGCGGCGTGTGGCCTCCCCTGCGAGGTCTACATGGGCGTCGACGACATGGAGCGGCAGGCCCTCAATGTCTTCCGCATGCGACTCCTCGGCGCGCGGGTCATCGGGGTCGAGGGGGGGAGCCGGACGCTCAAGGACGCCATCAACGAGGCCCTGCGCGATTGGGTCACCAACGTCCGGGACACGTTCTACGTGTTCGGCACCGTGGCCGGGCCGCATCCGTATCCCGAGATCGTACGGGCCTTTCAGGCGATCATCGGCGAGGAGGCGCGCCGCCAGATCGTGGACGTCGAGGGCCGGCTGCCGGACTGCTGCGTCGCGTGCGTCGGCGGCGGCAGCAACGCCCTGGGCCTGTTTTATGCCTTCCGAGACGATCCCGCGGTCGCGCTCGTCGGCGTGGAAGCGGCCGGCCGGGGCTTGGCCACCGGCGAACATGCCGCGTCGCTCACGGCCGGCAGCCCCGGGGTCCTGCACGGCGCCTACAGCTACGTGCTGCAGGACGCGGCCGGGCAGGTCCTGCCCACCCATTCAATTTCGGCCGGGTTGGACTATCCGGGCGTCGGCCCGGAGCACGCGTACATGAAGGATACCGGCCGCGCCCGCTACGTCGCGGTCACGGACGAGGAGGCGCTCGACGCGCTCCACCTGCTGTGCCGGACCGAGGGCATCCTGCCCGCGCTGGAGTCGGCGCATGCGCTCGCGCATCTCAACACGCTCGCCCCGGCGCTCGGACGGGACAAGCTCGTCGTGGTCGGCCTGAGCGGGCGCGGCGACAAGGACGTGCACACGGTCGCCAAGGCCGCGGGTGAAGATCTCGGAGACCGGCGGTGAGCCGGCCCCGCGCGGCCGCCGGGACCCGCCGGTCCGCGGCGCGGCCGGCCGCCGCTCGGGCGTCCGCGGCAGCCCTTCGGGACAACCGGCTCGTCCGCGCCCTCGCCGCGGCCCGGATGGGCGGCCGGCGGGTGTTGGTGCCGTACATCATGGCCGGGGACCTGGACGCCGCGGCGACGGAGCGGCTGGTGGAGTTGCTGGTCGCCGCGGGCGCGGACGCGATCGAGCTTGGGGTGCCGTTCAGCGATCCGATCGCCGACGGCCCGGTGAATCAGCGCGCCGGCTTCCGGGCGCTCGCCCGCGGGATGACGCTCGGGAGAGCACTCGCGCTCGTGGCGCGCATCCGGGAGCACACGGGCGTGCCGCTCGTGTTCATGACCTACTACAACCTGTTGCTCCGCCACGGCCTCGCCGCGTTTTGCCGCGACGCCGTGGCGGCGGGACTCGACGGCGTGATCACGGCCGACCTGCCGCCCGAGGAGGGCGATGCCCTCGTCGCGGAGGGCCGGGCGGCGGGGCTGGCCACGATCTTTCTCCTGGCGCCGACCAGCACCGATGCGCGGATCCGCTCCGTCGCCGGCGCCTCCAGCGGTTTCATTTACTGCGTGTCGCGCACCGGCGTGACGGGCGTGCGCGACGAGGTGCCGCCGGAGCTGGCGGAGCTGGTCGGGCGGATCCGCGCCGCCACCGAGACCCCGGTGTGCGTGGGCTTCGGCATCAGCCGGCCCAGCCAGGCCCGGGAGGTGGCGCGCTACGCCGACGGCGTGATCGTGGGGAGCGCGCTCGTCGGAATGCTCGAGGAAGACCCGGAGGATCTGGGCCGCGTCGGCGCGTTTGTGCGCGACCTCAAGGCCGCGGTGAGCGGCCGGTAGCCGCGCCGCCGCGGCCGCGGGGGCGCCCGCGGAGCGTTGACACCGGCTCCTGCCGGCCATACGGTAGAGGTGCGGGGCATAACAGAGAGTGAAGGGGCACGCGCTCGCGCATCATGGACGGGCCGGCCAAACGCTCCGCCCGTCGTCCGGAGGTCGATCCTATGCAGCCCACGCCAGGTCAGTCCGCAGGCGGTCCCAGCGCGGTCGCGGAGGGGCTCGAGGGGATCGTTGCGGCCTCCAGCCGCATCTGCTTCGTCGACGGCGTGGAGGGGCGGCTGATCTACCAAGGGTATGACATCCACGACCTGGTTGCGCACGCGTCGTTCGAGGAGGTGGCGTACCTGCTGTGGCACGGCGACCTGCCGAGCCGCGCCGAGCTCGACGCGTTGAACCGCGACCTCCGCGCGGCGCGGGCGCTCCCGGTCCCGGTTGTCGAGCTCATCACCGCCGCGCCGCCGGACGCGCTGCCCATGGACGTGCTGCGCACGGCGGTGTCGGCCCTCGGCGTGTACGATCCCGAGGCGAAGGACGACACGCGCCCGGCCAACGTGCGCAAGTCGATCCGGCTCACGGCGCAGATTGCGACCATCGTGGCCGCGTTCGACCGGCTCCGCCACCGGCAGCCGCTCGTTGCGCCGGACCCCGCGCTCGGCCACGCGGCCAACTTTCTCTACATGCTGCGGGGCGAGCGGCCCACCGAGACCGCGGCGAAGACCGTCGACACCGCGCTCATCCTCCACGCGGACCACGAGCTGAACGCCAGCACGTTCGCCGCCCGCGTCACGGCCGCGACGCTGGCTGACATGCACTCCGCGATCACGTCGGGCATCGGGACCCTCAAGGGCCCGCTGCACGGCGGCGCCAACGAGGCCGTGATGCGCCTCTTGCTCCGGATCGGCGACGTCCAGAACGCCGTGCCCACCGTCAAACGGCTGCTCGCCGACAAGAAAAAGATCGCGGGCTTCGGCCACCGGGTCTACAAGACGGAAGATCCGCGCGCGACGCATCTACGGAAGATGTCCGAGGAGCTCTGCCGGCAGACGAACCAGCTCAAGTGGTTCCAGATGTCGCGCGAGATCGAGCAGTTCATGCTGGCGGAAAAGCACCTGCATTGCAACGTCGACTTCTACTCGGCCAGTTGTTACTACGCGCTGGGGATCCCGCTCGACCTGTTCACCCCGGTGTTCGCCGTGAGCCGCATCTCCGGGTGGACGGCGCACGTGCTCGAGCAGTTCGCCGACAACCGCCTCATCCGCCCCCGCGCGGAATACGTCGGTCCGCGCAACCGCACGTACGTGCCGATTGGGGCGCGGAGCTAACGCCTAGCCGACGATATCTTCGCCACCGTCCACGCCGAGCACGGCGCCGGTGATCCAGTCGGTCCCGGGCCCGCACAGGGCGACGAGCGCGCGCGCCACATCCTCGGTGGTCGTCAGGCGGCCCGAGGGATTGCGCGCGCGCGCGGTGCTCGCGATCACCTCGTGTCCGGGGATCTTTCTGAGCGCCGGCGTGTCCGTGACCCCGGCGCGAATCGCGTTCACGGTGATGCCGCGCGGCGCGAGCTCCATCGCGAGCTGGCGCACGTGGGATTCCAGCGCGGCCTTGGCGGCCGAGACGGCGCCGTAGTTCGGGAGCACGCGCGTCGCGCCGGCGCTCGTCATCGCGAAGATCTTGCTCCCGCGGCGCATGAGCCCGCCGAACACCAGGTCCTGCGTCCAATAGACGAGGCTGTGGGCCATGACGGCGAGCGTCATGTCCATCTGCGCCGCGGTGATCGAGCCCTCAGGAGTCTCCGCCACATACGGCCGCAGGTTGCCGAAGGCGAGCGAGTGCAGCAGCACCGCGATGGTGCCGTCGGGCCCCGCGGCGTCCTTGGCGCGGGCGAGCACCTCCACGCGCCGCTCCGGGTCGGCCGCGTTGACGTTGAAGAAGATCGGCGTCCGTCCGGCTTCGCGGATGCGGCCGATGATCTCCTCGACGTGGGGGAGGGTGGCCTTGCGGTCGAGGTGCACGCCCACGATGTCGTAGCCCGCGCGGGCCAGCGCGAGGCTCGCCGCCTCGCCAAACCCGCTGCTGGCCCCGAGGACGAGCGCCCATCGCCGACCGTTCATCCCAGGACCTCCGGATCGTCACCAGTTCGCGGCCCGGCGCGCTGGCGCCGGGCCGCGTGTGGCACAGTTCGTGTCTGGCTGCTGGATCCCCTGGGTCTGTCGTCGCATTCCCTGCGGCCGGAGGACGGCTGGCCCGGCGCGAAGGTTTCCTGACGATGGTTCCTTGGGGTGGACGCACGTGGTACGGGCGACAATCCTACAAAGGACGGTGGCATCGATGGGCTTGACGACCCGCGACCTGCGCGAGGCACTTCCCGACCTGGACAGCGCGGCTTCGGTGGGAGCGTTGCGCGCGCCGGTCGAGGTCTGGCGGGACGCCGACGGCATCCCGCACGTCGAGGCGCGCTCGGCGCACGACGTGTTTGTGGGGCAGGGGTTCGTGCACGCCCAGGACCGGCTGTGGCACATGGAGTACGACAGACGGCGCGCGTACGGACGGTGGGCCGAGTATGCCGGCCCGGCCGCCGTCCCGCAGGATGCCCGGTTCCGGCGCCTTGGACTGGGCGCCAGCGCACGCACCGACTACGAATCCGTGAACGACGAGACGCGGGCGATGCTCGACGCGTATGCCGCGGGCGTCAACGCGTTTCTCGCCTCCACGCGGGCGTTGCCGGTCGAGTTTCGCCTCCTCGGCGCGCGCCCCGAGCCCTGGACGCCGTGGGATTGTCTTGCGGTGTTCAAGGTGCGCCACCTCGACATGGGGCCGTGGCAGCAAAAGGTCTGGCGCGCGCGCCTCCTCCGGCATCTCGGCCCGGCGCTTGCGGCAAAGCTGTGCCCCGGGATTCCACCGCATCTCACGCTCATCGTTCCGCCGGGCGCGCGATTCGCGGGCCAGCCGGCGGATGCGCTCGGAGCCTTCACGGCGCTCGCGCCGGCGCTCGCGGAGGCCCGCGATTTCGCGACCGATCTCGAGGGCGGCAGCAACAACTGGGCCGTCTCGGGCACGCGAACCGCGTCCGGCAAACCGCTCGTGGCGGGGGATCCGCATCGTGCCCTCGACGTGCCGAACGTCTACTACCAGAATCATCTCGCGTGTCCCGAGTTCGACGCCATTGGATTCTCGTTTCCGGGCGTGCCCGGGATGCCGCACTTCGGCCACAATCGCCACGTCGCGTGGTGCGTGACGCACGCGATGGCCGACTACCAGGATCTCTTCATCGAGCGCTTCGACCGCGACGATCCCGCGCGCTACCTCTTCCGGGGTGAGTGGCGGCGCGCCGGTGTCGCCCGTGAGACCGTTCGGGTGCGCGGGGCCGACCCCGTCGAGATCGACGTCACGGTGACGCATCACGGTCCGGTGGTGCTCGGCGATCCCCGGCGCGGCTACGCGGTCACCATGCGGTATACGGCGACCGCCGAGCCGAATCGAACGTCCCAAGCGCTCCTGCCCATGCTTCGCGCAACCTCCGCGGACGAGCTGGAACACGCGATGCGTGTCTGGGTGGACCCCGGCAACAACTTCGTCTTCGCCGACACCCGCGGCACGATCGGCTACCGCACTCGCGGCCGGGTCCCGCTGCGGGCGGCGGAAAACGCATGGCTCCCCGTGCCCGGCTGGGACGGCGCGCACGAGTGGCACGGCGTCATCCCGTTCGAGGAGATGCCGGCCTACCGCAATCCGGATACCGGATGGATCGCGACCGCCAACAGCCGGATCACGGGACCCGAGTATCCTCATTACCTCGGCCTCGATTTCGCGCCCGACTTTCGGACGCGCCGGGTGATCGAGCGCCTGCGAGGCCTGGAGCGCGCCACCGCGGTGGACATGGGGCGCGTGCACGCCGATCGCGTCTCGATCCCGGCCGGTGAGTGGATCGGCATCCTGGCCGGCATCGCCGCGGCCGAGCCGCTCGCGCAGCGCGCGCTCGCGGAGCTCCGCGCCTGGGACGGCGTCATGAACCCGGCGGCCGCGGCGCCGACGATCTACGCGGCGTTCCGCGACCGTCTCATGCGAGACCTCTTCGAGCCGGTGCTCGGCCCACTCGCCGCCGAGGCGTTCGCGGCGGAGCCCGGTCCCGGCGTGGGGCACATCGCGCGGCTCAGGTCGCTTCTTCCCGAGTGGGTCAGCCGGGACGACCGGACGCTGCTCCCCCAGGGGACGGACTGGCCGTCGATGCTGCGGCGAAGCTTCGAGGCCGCGGTGGCCGATCTCGGGGGGCGGCTCGGCCCCGACGTCGAGACGTGGCGCTGGGGACGGGTCCACGTCACGCAACCCAAGCATCCGCTCGCCGCGATCTTCCCGGACAGCGCGGCGCTCCTCAACCCGCCGAGCGTGCCCGCGGGCGGCGACGGCGACACCGTCCAGGCGGCGTCGTTCGTGCCGTCGGCCGGCTTTGGCGTCACCAGCAGCTCGGTGGCGCGATATGTGTTCGATGTCGGCGATTGGCGCAACAGCGCCTGGATCGTCCCGCTCGGGGCGTCGGGCCACCCGGGGAATCCCCACTACGCCGATCAAGCGCAAGACTGGTCCGAGCTGCGCCTGCGTCCCATGCGCTACGAGCGGGCCGACATCCGAGCAGGAGCGACGCACCACCAGCGGTTGGAACCGGCGGGGCGGAGCTGACGTGCGCGGGACAGTCGGCAACACTTGGGGGACGTGGTAGAATTCGTGGCGTGGGCCGTTAGCTCAGCGGGTAGAGCGCCGGGCTTTTAACCCGGGCGTCGGGGGTTCGAGTCCCTCACGGCCCACCATATTTTACTAGGGCTGGCGGGCCATTCCTGGTCTACTGCGCGATCCCAAAGCCCGCCTGGAGCAATTGGAGATAGAAATTCGGCTCTTCAGAGATTGGTGTGGGGGAGCAGCCGATAACAATATGCTTGCGGTTCATGATCAAGCCAAGTAATATTGTGCTTGTGGATGAACAATGATCTCCAGGACCAAGGTACCCAAAAGTGTCGCGACTCCCACGCGCCACCTCGGTGTGCCGCCCGATAGACCGGCTAGAACCTCGCGCAAGGCGCTAGTGCGCCGCCGTCCTGACCACCGGTTCCTTTTCGAGATCGCCGCGGATCAGGGGGGCTATTTCACCGCAACACAAGCCCATGAGGCGGGGTTCTCTAAGAACCTGATCCTGTACCATGTGCAGCGCGGGAAGTTCCGGATTCTGCGGCCCAGAGGCGGAGTCTACCGGCTTCGGGATTTCCCTTCCGATCCCCACGAGGAACTCTGGGCCGCGTTGGTAGCTACTGGGCCCGAAGCGGTCATCTCCCATGAAACCGCGCTCCGCCTGCACAACCTCTCAGATGTCACGCCGCGGCGCGTGGACCTGTGGGTCCCCTACGAGAAACGCTGGCTCACACCACGGTCAGTCGGGCGCGGGGTCAAGCTCCACGTGGCACGCAGGCGGCTGCGTCCAGATGACGTGACGACCGTCGACGGGCTGCGAGTCACGACGCCCTTGCGTACGCTCCTCGACATCGCTGCGGGCGATACGAACCCGCGGCAGGTCGTTGTGGCTATCAAGCAGGCCATGGAACCGCAATGGGTCACCGCTGACGCGCTGCTGAGCGCCGCGCGCGCGAGAGGAGACCGCAAGGCTATCGCGCGCCTTGAGAAGTTTGTCCAAGAGGCCCGCGAGTGAAGCGGTACCGAACGCGTGAAGCTTTCCGTGACGCATTACCGGGACACCTCGCAAAGCGCGCCGCCGAACTCGGCGTGCCGGTCGAGCTCGTGCGGAGGCGAAGGAATGGGCGCGTGACTACCGGGCTGCGGCAGAGGAGCTGCGCATTCTCTCGGACCTGGACGCCGCCGACGTTTTGGTCGGCGAGTTCCTGAACGGGATATTGCAGGACATCGCTCGAGGAGTCTGGGACCCCGGCGCCCGCGAGTGGCGTGGTTCATAGAGTCGACGGGTTGCCGGCGTCCGTGTCATTACCTCGGAGAAACTCGCGAACGCCGCGCTAGGCGACGTCCGCGAGTAGATCAAGTGTCAGCAGAAGCGTTAGCAAACTGTTAGCAGCTGCCTCGCTGCTCCTTGATTTTGATTGGCCTGGCGAGCCGCGCGCCGGACTTTTAACCCGGGCGTCGGGGGTTCGAGTCCCTCACGGCCCACCACAGCAAGGCCTAGCGCGCGACGCGCCGGCAAGGGACCCCGCGACGTCCGTCTCCCTTAGTCCGGCTCTTCTGTGCAGCGGGTGGTGCGTGACCGGTGCGAGGATCAGGTGCTCCGAAGCTCACGCCGCCGAGGGAGACATAAATCCAGTCACGGGCGCCTACTAACCGCATGCGGTGAGCCACGTGCCAGTCTTGCAGGAGTCGCTCAATCTCGTGCTCGTCTGTCTTGTCCAAGAACTGCGTACTCACGAGTACTTGAAAGGTCGCCCGAGCAACACTGACTTGGAAGACCCAACACTGCTTTGACGCCCACTCGAACTCTTCAATGACGCTCTCCGGGAACCACGCGGCAAGGTAGTTCTCGACGGCGTGACACGCGGGGTGCAGAACCATGTCCCTGTCCTAAGCAGGACTGCTGCCGCCACCGATAATCGCCGACGGCGCATCCCGCTCGGCGGCATGCTCGATTAGCGCGCGCACCAGCTCATGGGGAAGCCTGCGCTTGTTGCCGGCCAACCGCCGATCGTGCTCGATGGCGGAGCGCGATAATCCCAGCGCCCGCAACAGGTGTAAGGACTCGTCAAACCTCTTGCGGCGTGCAAATCCCATGCGGACTTACGTCCCGCCTCGACAGTGGCAACCGCCGTGCGACGCGCACGGCGATTTCCGCGGCGCGACGGCGGCATTTGCCACTCTATCATGCCCTGGTTCTCCCCCTCATAGACCGTGATCCCGTCGTGGAGATGATCGGGTGTCCGCGGGAGAATCGCCCGCGCCTCGGTTGACCATACTGTTAGAGCCGCTTGGAGTGCTCCTGCACGGCAAGAAGGGCGACCGGGTACTTCCCCCCTCAAGTCGGGTCGCTCTTCTTGTTTTCCAAGCGGCCCAGCCTTCGCTCGTTCGTCGCACTGCTGCGCCTCGTGAAGACACACCGAGCCACCGACCTCATCAGAAGCCCAACTTGTAACGGTCGTCTGGCGCGACGCGCGGCGTCGCGCATCTGCCGTGCCTCATCCAGCCGCAGCACAACAGGAGTCTCGCAGAAGACATGCTTTGCCTCGGACAGAGCCGCAACAACAAAACGGTTGTGAATCGCACTGGGCAGGCACACGTCGATGGCGTCCACGGTGTCGCTCCGGATTAACGCCGCCGCGTCCTTGACCGGCTCGGCCCCACACGCGTCGGCCACCAACCGTGCCCGGGCAAGATCACGGCCGTATACGCGACGACCTCTGCAACGCGAATAGTGCCGTACGCCGCCGTGTGTTCGGCACCCATGGCACCCGCGCCCAAAATGCCAATCCGGACCTTGTCAGTGGGCACGAGCCGTCCTCCCTTTGAGACGCACGGGCTTAGTCCGGTTGGCGCCGTGCTTCTTGAGCCACGCCATCGCTCGTTCAGTCGTGTCGCCCTTGTGTGTAGATGCGTCCGCGGCGAAACTTAGGGGGTCCTTGTGCGCCGTCCAGCCGTCTGATAGCGTGTGGAAGCCACCGGGGGATTCGAGATGGGACATAGCACCACGGCGGAGGATACGGTGAAACAGTACATCTTGGGCAATGAGGCGATCATCGAGTACCAGCGCCTCGACCTGATGTCAAAGATCCTGGATCCGTGGACCCGCCGCTACCTGACCGCCCTGGGCGTCACCCGCGGGTGGAACTGCCTCGAGGTCGGCGGCGGCAACGGGAGCGTGACGGAGTGGTTGTGCCAGGAGGTCGGTCCAGGAGGGTCCGTCACATCGGTCGACCTGGACACCCGCCTGATCCGGCTGGTCCCCGCGCGCAATCTCATCGTGCGGGATGCGGATGTGCGGACCGCTGATCTGCCGGAAGGCCCATACGACTTGGTGATGTGCCGCGCCCTCCTTCACCAGATCGCGAGCTTTGCGCCCGAGGTGCTCACGAAGATGGCCGCGGCCGTCAGACCTGGAGGGGTGCTGTTCGTCCAGGAGCCGGACTTCAGCCTCGCCCCGACCACCGCGCCGGAGGCCTGGGCCAAAACGTGGCAAGGGTTGATCGAGTGGGGGCGCACACAGGATGTCGATTGGCTCATCGGGCGGAAGCTCCCGGGCATGGTCTCGCGGCTGGGCTGGGGGCATCCGGAGGCTGCGACGGACGTGCAACACATCCGCGGGACGGAGCGCGGAGCGCGGTACTTCCAGTTCTTTTTCGACATGGTGCGTGATAGAGTCGTGGCGTCGGGATGCGTGGATGCGGCCCTGCTGGAGCGGGCTCATCGACTCTTGGACGATTCGGATTACTGGACCCAGTGCTGGATGATGACCGCGGTGTGGGCGCGCAAGGCCGGCGGCTGAAGCAATCCCGCCGGAGGGCAGCGCACGCGGTGTTCGACACGCGAGAGACCGCTGGACGGAGGCGCGCCTGTCGGGATCGGGCGGCGCCTGATGGGCGATCACGCGCCGCCCACCAAGGCCGCGTGATCTTGTGGTGGAGCATGAGCGGCTCAGCCGCCTATTGATGCGCCTTCGGTCGTTACTCGCCGCCTCGCTCGACGTGAAAAATGCGCTCCAGGACAAACTCGCCGCTGACCTGCTCGCCGGTCAGGGCCATCGCCAGCAACTCTCCCCCGAGGACCTGCGGAGCGATCACGATGTCCGGCCGCGCGAGCTTGACGCGCTCCAGGTGCTTGCCGTCGTTGACGGCGGCGACGGTCCGGGCGCGCCCCTGCAGCTCCTTCACCGCCAGCACGATGAACGCGTTGTCGGAGTCGTCGTCGCTCATGGCCAGCACGGCCTGCGCCGCGTCCGCGTGCGCGCGGCGGAGCACCTCGAGGCTGTCCGCCTCCCCGACCACGACGTCCGCATCCTCGAACTCGCCGCCAACCGGGTGCCCAGGCAGAACCAGCGTCACGGCCTGACGGCGCCGCCGGAGCTCTCGATACGTGTTGAACGCAAGCGGTGTCGCGCCTATCACCACGAAATGGTTCTCCCGCTTCATTCGCGCCTCCCGCCGCCGGATGATGTGCTCGATGCTGCCCCGCACGAGCGGCCGCGCTACCGCGCTCAGCGAGGTCGCAAACACGGCGACGCCCAACAGGATGATGGAGACCGCGAACAGGCGCGCATCGATCGTCCTGGGGACGATATCGCCGTAGCCGACCGTGGTCATCGTGACGACCGCGTAGTAGAAAGCGCCGACCAGCGTGTCGATCGGCGGCGAGAACTGGCGGCCGAGATAGAAACTCCCGAAGGTCGCGTAGATGATCAACAACAAGGCGGCGGTGAGCGCGAACACCGTCGCGCCCGTGAGACTGCTGCGGTCAAACGTCCTCCAGGCGAGCAACAGCGCCGAGAGGAGTGCGCCGTCGTACCCGGTGAGGTAGCCCGCCGTTCGATGCCCGACCGTGAGCGCCACGAGGATCGTCGCCAGCGTGAGCACCACGCCGACGGCCCATCCGAGACGGGAGCGGGTGGCCAACCCCGCCGACATCGTGACCATCCCCACGCCGATCAAGAGGTAGGGCAGGTCGACCGGTTGGAAGGTCGAGGCGATGAGAGATACGCCGCCCTGGGACTCCCGCCACGCCGCGCCGAAGGTTACCCACAGGAGATGGACGCCCGCCACGGCCAGCGCGGCGGCAAGCGGCACGTGTGGAAACCACACCTGGGCATGAAGGACCCGTGCCACCGATCCGGATCCCTGGCGGAACGTGAGCATTGAGTCTCGTGGTTCCACGGCGGAGGACCGGCCCCCTCGGGAGGAAAGAGGTCCCTCTCCGGACGCGCCGGTGTCGATGCGGTAGCGTCCATCGCACGGGCTGGCGACCTACGCCTTGGCCGACGTCGCGTAGCGACGGACGAGATGGACCGCAACCGCTCTCGGGATGAGCCTCAGACCGGGAACGGGATCACGCCATGCAGGTGAGATCCCGCGCGGTCCAGGCGAGCTACGCATCGGGCCGTACGCTGTCGAGCACGCCCCGGTGGTACTCACCGGCGGGACTCACGTCTCGGCTTCCCGGCGGCGAAGGGGTGGTGTGGCGCGCGGCATCCCAAGCTGGCGCGCCCGGTCGTGAAACACGCCGCCGACCCCCAGCAGCACGAGCGCCGAGCCGGCGACGGTCCACGGCGTCACGCCCTCCCGGAGAACCAGCCAGCCCAGGAACACGGCCACCATGGGGTTGACGTACGCCGCCGTCGTGGCGACGCTCACGGGGAGCAGGCGCAACACCTGCACGTACGACGTGAACGCGAGCAGGGATCCAAACACCACGAGGTAACCCCAGGCCACCCAGCCCGACGTCGTGATGTGCGGCGGTGATTCCCGGAACCTCAGGGCCATGAGGGCGAATCCCAGTCCGGCAAACACCTGCTGGTAGCCCGAACTGACGGCCGGTTCCACCTGGACCCTGCGGCGCTGTTGGAGCACCGAACCGGCCGCCCAGCACGCCCCCGCGGCGAGGAGTGCGAGGGTGGCGCCCAGGTCGGACGTCTGTGGGACGGCGCGTTGCGGGAGGCTCAGCAATCCCACTCCGCAAAATCCGGTCACCAAGGCGAGGATCGTGAGGCGCGACGGCGCGCGGCGGTCCAGCGCCGCCTCGAGAATCGCCGCCCACACCGGCGACAGCGCCGCGAGCAGGGCGGCGTAGCCCGACGCCGACCGCTGCTCCGCCCACATCACCAACCCGTTCGCGCCGATCCAGAAGAGCAGCCCCGAGGCCGCCAGTATTCCCGCCTCCGCCCACGAGATGCGAACCCGCCTCCCGCGCCATGCGGCCCACAGGAGCAGCAATCCTCCGGCCATGAGCACGCGGAGCGCGCCGAGCACGAATGGCGTGAACCCGCCGAGGATCGCCACGCGAATCCCGAGGTACGTGCTGCCCCACACGACGTAGATGACGCCCAAGTGGAACGCCCCTGCCCAGCTGATGCGCGGATTCATGCCGGCATGGTCGGCCTCGGGATTCGGAGTCGGTGACTACCGGGCTCGTGGCAGCCGTGAGCCCGGCAACGGCCCCCAATGTTGCCAACGGTTGTGACCGCACCGGCATTTCCTCTCGTCGCGCGCGACACCGGGCCGTTGCCGGACATCGCCCGCACGTCAAAGCCGTTCAGGAAGGGCGGCCGAGTGCTGTGCGGAGGGAGCGCAACGCGCTCATCGGAGCGGCTCGGTTCATCCGAGCGAAGCGAAGTCTAACCAAATGCCCGTTCCAGCACGAAGACGCCCGGAGCAGTTGTGCGCTCCGGGCGTCTTCGTTGACCGCCTAGAATCCGATCTTGGGCGTCGAGTCCCAGATCTCCCAGGCTTCTTCGGGCGAATATCCGGCCTCCTGCCACGACATCCCGTTCACCTGTCCGGGCGGATAGACTCCGCTATTCCCGGCGCCGTTCCATCGGTGGTCCCCCTGGGCCGCGTTGCATGCCCAGCCTCGGGGGCCGCCCCGGTCATGCGGGCCGGCGCAATCGGTCTGGGCCTGCCGGTAGCCTCCCCACGCCTCGTAGTTTCCCGACGGCTGTCCCGCGTACGCCGGCAGCCCGCTGAGCGCGACGAGCGCCGTGCCCAGGACCGCGAATCGCGCGAAGCGCTTCCCCAACGCCGTCATGCCAGTCACCTCCACCATCGTTCGTGCCCAGAGCTCGGCGTCGAGGGCCCACCGCGCTCGATGCCGTACTTCGAAGATACCCCGGTGCGTTGAAGAGCTCGCGGACGACCCATGAAGGTGTTGTGAATGTTACCCGGCCGGCGTGCGTGGAGGGGAATGTTAGATGCGTTCCCCTGCGGGTACAATATCTATGCAAGCGAGCAAGGCGAGAGAGCGGCCCTTTTCCTCCCCCCGAGGGCCGTTCTTTCGTTTTCCGATCTTGTCGGCGCCGCCTGTCCGATGCTTTGGTGAGACGCAGTTGGGCCGGCCCGACCCCGAGCCGAAGGCCGGCAACGACGCACCGGGATTCACCGGGTCTCGCCAATCTCTGCGCAGGGCGGAGTGCCCGGGCGCCGAACGACAGCCCCCATGGAGAGCGCCATGCGCATCCGCCGCGTTCGCGCGCATGAAGGTGTGCGCCTTCGCGAGGTCCGCCTGCGCGCCTTGGCCGAGGCGCCGGCGGCCTTTGGGTCGACGCGCGCGGAGGCGCTCGGGCAGCCGCCGGAGTTTTGGGACGGCATGTGCCGGGAGTGTGCGGACGGCGCGGCGTGCACGATCTTCGTCGCCGAGCAAGACGAGACGTGGTACGGCATGGTGAGGGGATTCGTGCACCGGGACTACCCCGGCATCGTGCGGCTGGCCTCCATGTGGGTCGATCCGGCTCGGCGGCGGGCCGGCGTCGGCGCGGCGCTCGTCGCAGCCATCGCGGCGTGGGCTTGCGCGCGCGGTGCCGGCTGTGTGCAGCTATGGGTCACGGACACGAACCACGCGGCGAAGGCGCTGTACGCGCGTCAGGGGTTCGCCGAGTCCGGACGAGCCAAGCCGCACCGCACCGACCCGGTGCTCCGGGAGGTGCTCATGGTTCGCACGCTGCCGCCCGTGACCACGACGCCGGCGTCTTCCTGATTCCCGTCCGGTACGTCGCGGTCTCTGGAACCGGACGGGCACGGCGCGAGCCCTCCGAGGCAGGTCCGGGGAGCGATCGCCCGGCGAGTCCCGCGCCCTCGACGGGGACGCCCGTCGAACAACTGCCGAGCGACGGATGAGCGCCAGCAAACGAGCGACGCGTCCTCGCCGATCGGCCTAACGAGGCTCGTCATCGGGGTCGTGCGCGCCTCCGCGCGGCCACCCGGCTTCCTCGTGTCTGGCGGGGCGTGCCACGATCGCGACCGCCAGGATGAGACACCACAGGAGCACCCCTACCGCGTTCGCCGGATCCAGTCCTGACGTAAGCCCAGACGGCATTTCCCTCACCCCCGTACGTCCCGTGTACCGGGACGCCCCTGTCTTTGCCAGTCTAGTCCGGCGTCCCCCGAGCCGCGTTGAACGGTGCCACCCCGCGGTTGTGAATCCCGTCACAGTGGCGTAGTTCACACACGTCGTGTGACACATGCGATTTCACCCGGCGGCGGGCGCGGTTATCGTGAGGCCATCACCTGCGGCGGAGCGCGGCGCAAAACGGGCCGCCTCCCGTCGCGGGAGAGCCGGCGCCGAGAGGCCGCCGAGTCCAGGGCAAACGGCCGGGGGGAGCGGGGATGCTTCGCGAGCAGCTGCGGGCGCACACGGACGAAGATCGGGCACCATTGCGGGGCGGCGACGGCGCGGGGAGCGATCTCGTTCGCATGTACTTGGACGAAGTCGGGCGCGTGCGGTTGCTCTCGGCAGCCGAGGAGGTGGAGTTGGCCCGGCGCGCGGAAGGCGGCGACGCGGACGCGAAGCGGCAACTGATCGAAGCCAACCTGCGGTTGGTGGTGAGCCTCGCCAGGCGATACGCCGGCGGCGGCGTCGCGCTGTCCGACCTCATCCAGGAGGGCAACCTCGGGCTCCTGCAGGCCGTGGCACGATTCGACTGGCGCCGTGGCCACCGGTTCGCGACGTACGCAACCTGGTGGATCCGGCAGGCGCTCGTGCGGGCTCGGGGCGCCCACGGACGGCCGATCCGGATTCCCGTGCACATGGCGCTGCAGATGAGCAAGCTCGCACGTGTCCAGCAGCATCTGGCCCAGGAGCTGGGGCGCGAGCCGAGCGCCGAGGAGATCGAGGACCGTATGCGCGAGCCGGTTGCGCGGCTGCGCACGGCGCAGCAGATCGCGCGGATGCCGGTTTCGCTCGAAGCGCCGATCGCGAGCGACGAGGACGCATCCCTCGGCGATCTGCTCGAGGATATGACGGCGCCGGATCCGGCCGAGACCGCGTTTGCGTCGGCGTTGAAGGCGCACCTCGCGGACCTGCTGAATGCCCTGCCGATGCGCCAGCGCCGGGTCATCGTGCTTCGCTTTGGATTGGACGACAATCAGCCGCGCACCCTGGAGGAAGTGGCCAAGGCGTTCGGGGTCACACGCGAACGCGCCCGGCAGCTGGAGCTCAAAGCTCTCGCCAAGCTGCGGCGCTCGAGCCAGGAGCGGGCGCTGGCCGATTTTGTCTCGTAGGCGCAGCCGCGGGTGCGGCGGAGGTACGGGCCGGTGATCGTCGAAGGGTCCGCCGGCGGATGACGGTGCGCCGCTCGGGCGGCGATGGAGGGACCGCGTGGACGGAAAGCCGGCCTCGATCGGAGGAAGCGCCGCGGTGCTCCGGGACCTGCTCGCGCAGGTCCCCCTGTTGACGCAACTGGCGCCGGCGTCGCTGGACGGCGTCGCCGCGCTCATGCGGCGGCACCGGTACGCCGCCGGCGAGGTCATCTTTCATCAAGGCGACCCCGGGACTGCCCTCTATATCGTCGAGGAGGGCGAGGTCAAGATCGTCCTCGGGTCGTCTCGCGGAGACGAGGTCGTGCTGGCGCTGTTCGGCCGAGGCGATTTTCTCGGCGAGCTCTCGCTCCTCGACGGCGAACCCCGATCGGCCGAGGCCGTGGCGACCGTCCCCTCTGTGCTGTGGATCCTGCCCCGAGACGCCTTTACGAGCTTTCTGACCGCGCAGCCGCAGGCGGCGCTCGTGCTGCTCGCGGCCCTCAGCCGAAGGCTGCGCGGCGCGGACGGCCGCATCCACGACGGAGTCTTTCTCGACGTCCGCACGCGGCTGGTGAAGCTGCTGGTCGAGCTGGCCGACACGCGGGGCCGCCCCGGACCGCACGGCGTCGCGGTTGCATCCCGGCTGACGCAGGGCGATCTCGCGGGCATGGTCGGTGCGACGCGGGAGAGCGTCAACAAGTGGCTGCGGTACTATGCCGAGCGAGGGCTGATCCGGCACGAACGGCAGCGCCTCATCGTGGTCGATCCCGAGCGTTTGCGAGCGGAGCTGTCCTGAGCGCGCGCGAGGGCGCCCGGCCGCGGCAGGCGGGCGGGCGGCGGCGATATCACTACGGCTGGGTCCGGGACCTTCCGGACCGGCGGGACGTCCCCTACACGTGGCCCGCCGCGCTTGCGCGGCGGCTGCCGCGTCGCGTCGACCTCCGCGCGCAGTGTCCACCGGTCTATGACCAGGGCCAGTTGGAGAGCTGCACCGCCAACGCGGTCGCGGCGGCGCTGCAGTACCTGCGCCGGCGGGAAACGCTCGTGCCCGATTTTGTCCCCTCCCGCATGTTCATCTACTACACTACGCGCGCGGCGCGCGGGCTTGCGCGATGCGACACCGGATCGTCGATCCGCGACGCGTTGAAGTGCGTGGCGCGGCTCGGCGTGTGCGCGGAGACCTTGTGGCCGTACGAGATGCCGCGCTTCGAACTCGCGCCCCCGCCGCGCTGTTTCCGGGCCGCCGCGCCGCACCGCGGGATCCGGTATCAGCGCCTGGCGCGGGACGCACGGCTGGCCGCGGTGCGAACCTGCCTGGCTTCCGGGCACCCCGTGCTGTTCGGGATGGTGGTCTACTCGAGCTTCGAGACCGCGGCCGTCGCCCGCTCGGGCGTGGCGCCGCTGCCGACGCAACGCGATCACCATCTCGGGCGGGGCCACAGTGTCCTCGCCGTGGGGTACGACGACGGCGCACGCCGCCTGCTCGTGCGCAACTCGTGGGGCAGCCGCTGGGGACAGGGCGGCTACTTCCTGCTCCCGTACGCGTACCTCACGGCGCCCCACCTCGCGGACGACTTCTGGACGATTCGGTCGGCCGCGTGACCGTGGCCCGACGGGAGTCGTCCGTCAGCCGGCAGGACCTCCCGACGGCCCACCGAAAAGGCCTCGTCGTCGCGCATCGGAAACGGACGCGCCGCCAACTCGACGGGTCGGGCGCGCTTCGGGGACTCGAGTATGTCCGGCCGCTCACGGATCGTCACGTTCGTCTTTACCGACATCGAAGGCTCCACCAACCTGCTCCAGCATCTCGGTGACGCCCCGTATGCCGACTTGCTCGACGAGCACCGCCGGGTGCTCCACGCCGAGTTTGCGCGGCAGGGCGGGCGGCAGATCGACGTGGCCGGAGACGCGATCCTGGTGGTTTTTGACAGCGCCCGCGCGGCCGTGGTTGCGGCGGTGGCCGCGCAGCGGGCGCTCGCCGAGCACGCGTGGCCGCCGCGGGCGCGCCTGCGGGTGCGGATGGGCGTGCACACCGGCGAGCCGGTACGGGTAGCGGGGGAGTACATCGGCCTCGACGTTCACCGGGCCGCCCGTATCTGCAACGCGGCGCACGGCGGCCAGATCCTGGTGTCGCGGGCGACCGGGAACCTCGTGGCGGAGACGCTGCCTCCGGAGATGGGCCTGCGGGACCTGGGCGTCCACCGGCTCAAGGACCTGCGCCAGCCGGAACAGATCTTTCAGGTGACGTCGCCGGCGCTCGAGGTCGACTTTCCCCCGCTCCGGGCGCTGCCGGCGCGGCGTCACAATCTCCCGCCGGAACTCTCCAGTTTCGTCGGGCGCGACCGGGAGCGGGCCGAGGTCGGCCGCCTCCTCGCGGCGAGCCGCCTCGTCACCTTGGTGGGGACGGGCGGCTGCGGCAAGACGCGCCTCGCGCTTCGGGTCGGCGCGGATCTGGTGCCGCGGTATCCGGACGGCGTCTGGCTCGTCGAGCTCGGCTCCCTCACCGATCCCGGTCTCGTGGTGCAGACCGTGGCCGCGACATTCGGCGTGCGGGAGATGCCGGGCCGGCCCTGGCTGACCGGGCTCACGGAGGCGCTTCGCGATCGTGCGATGGTGCTGGTGATGGACAACTGCGAGCATCTCATCGACGCCTGCGCGGCAATAGTCAGTACGATTCTCGGCGCGTGCGAGCGTGTGCGGGTGCTCGCGACCAGCCGGGAACCGCTCGGGATCCCCGGCGAGCTCACGATGCGCGTGCCGTCGCTGTCGTTGCCGGCGGCGGGGGCGCCGGTCACCGCGGCCACCGCCCCCGCGTCGGAGGCCGTGATGTTGTTCGCGGAACGGGCGGCGGCGGTCCAGCCCGCGTTTGCCCTCACCCCTGAGAACGCCCCGGCGGTCGCGGAGGTCTGCCGCCGGTTGGACGGGATCCCCCTGGCCATCGAACTGGCCGCGGCCCGCATCGCGGCGCTCCCGGTGTCGGAGCTCGCGAAGCGGCTCGAGGACCGGTTGTCGTTGCTCACGCAGGGAAGCCGCACAGCACCGCCGCGCCACCAGACGCTCCGCGCCGTGATGGACTGGGGATACCAGCTACTCTCCCCCGGTGAGCAGGCACTGCTGCGACGCCTGGCGGTGTTCGCCGGCGGCTGGACGCTCGAGGCGGCGGAGCGCGTCTGCGCGGCCCCGGAGGACCCGCCGCTCGCCGTGCTCGACCTGCTGAGCCAGCTCGTCTTGAGGTCGCTGGTCCAGGCGGAAGAGCACGCGGGCACGATGCGCTACCGGTTCCTGGAAACGGTCCGTCAGTACAGCGCCGAGCGGCTCCGCGAGTCGCGGGAGGCCGCGGCCGTCTCGGACCGGCACCTCCAATGGTACGTCGACCTGGCGGGACGCGCGGCCCCGGATCTGGTCGGCTCGACGCAGGCCGCCTGGTTCGAGCGCTTCGAGACCGAGCACGACAACCTCCGGACGGCGCTGGAGTGGGCGCTCCGCAGCGGCCGAGCGGAGGCGGGCCTGCGGCTGATCGGCGCCGCCTGGCGGTTTTGGTTCGTCCGCGGCTATTTTGCGGAAGGCCGGCAGTGGGTGGACGCGCTGCTCCAGGCCGGCGCGGACGCGCCCGGGCCCGTGCGCGCCGAGGCGCTCAACGCGGCGGGCAACCTGGCCGTCTTTGGCCAGGGCGACTACGCCGCGGGCCGGCGACTCTACGAGCAGGGCCTCGCGTTGTGGCGGGCGGCGGGCGACGGCCGCGGCATCGCGAAGGTCCTCGGCAACCTCGCGTTCGTCGCGGCCGGGGAGGGGGACGTGGCGTCGGAGCGGGCGTTGCTCGGGGAGAGCCTCGCGCTGCGACGCGAGCTCGGCGACCAGTGGGGCGTGGCCCTGGCGCTGCACAACCTCGGCCGCGCCGCGTTTCGTCAAGGCGACTATGGCGAGGCGACGAGGCTCCTGCGCCAGGCGCTCGAGATCTGGGAGGGGTATCAGGACAAGCAGCACATCGCCATGACGCTGGCCAACCTCGGATGGGTAGCCTACCGGCAGGCAGACTATGCCGCGGCGCGGGCGCTGCTCACCGAGGGCCTGGGGCTGCGGCGCGAGATCGGCGACACGCTGGGCCTCGCGAACCAGCTCGAGCGGTTCGCCGGGTTGGCCGGGGCGCAGGGGCGCGCGGCGCAGGCGGCGCGTCTCTTCGGCGCCGCGGAAGCCCTGCGCGAGTCGCTGGGCGCGCCGCTCCCGCCGTCGGACCGCGGCGACTACGACCGGGAAGTCACGGCGGCCCGCGAGGCCGCCGCGCCGGACGACTTTGCCGCCGCCTGGGCCGCCGGACGCGCCCTCACCATGGAGCGCGCGCTGGAGGAAGCTGAGCGCGTGTGAGCAGGAGAACCTCCGGCGCACATGAAAGCAGCGAGCGAGGGGCGCCCGCCGGGCGCGGCAAACAATGACACGATCGCGGTCACCGAGGGGGTGGCTATGCCAGGGAGCAACGGCGCCGGCTCTCCCAAACCAAGCCTCAAAGGCAAGCGGACGCGGCGCACGGCGACGAAGCGGCGGGTTGCGCGTGCTCCCGCCGCCACGCGAGCGACCAAGCGGCGCAAGCGGCGCTGAGCCAGGTCGCCGGACGAGGTGCACAGGGTGCTCGCCCGGCGCTCATCGCGGCCCGGCCGGATCGACGTCGAGCGCTGTGCTCGACCGAGGGCGGGGGACCGGCGGCGGCTGCCGCAGGAGATCGCGTAGCTCGTCGAGCTGCGCCTCGATCCGCTGTATGTGCGTGTGCACTTGCAGGCCGTTGAGAATCAGCTTCACCGACACAAGCAGGACGCCCGCTTCGAGAAACAGATCGTGCTCCAGCCCCTTCACGATCAGCGCCGCGGCGAACAGCACGAACGTGAGCACGATCACGATCTGTGACGCGCGATCGAGGTGCGCGCCCCAGGAGCCCCCACGCATTCCCATGCACCTCCGGCGTACTCGCTGCCCGCACTTTCGCGCGCAGGCGGCTCGTCCCTCTCGGCGGCCCGCGGCGAGCCGCGCGCTGCCGGGATCCGCGCGCCGCAGACGCGGCGCCGCCGGCGGGCTGCGATTTGCGCGCCGGCAATTTGGGTATGCTGACGGTAGCATTGCTCGAGAGCGGCAAACGGAGGCATATGGTGGGCACGCGCCTCGCAGCGATCGCGTGCGCGGTGCTGTTGACCGCATCCCCGGCCGCGGCGCAACAGACGCGCTACCTGGTCGTGCCCGGTGTCGGGATCGGGCCGATCAAGCTCGGTATGAGCATCGCCACGGTCGCGCAGATGCTCGGCGAGCCGAGGCCGTCGGATGATCTCTTGGAGCCGGGGATCCCCGAGCTCGACGGGACGCACGGATACAGCTGGCGCGACGGGCACATCTTCGTGGAGACCAACAGAGCGGGCACGGTCTACTACGTCGGCGTGGCGATGCCCGGGGTGGTGACCTCCGAGGGCTTCGGCTACGGCACCGACATGGACGAGATCCAGGACCGGCTCGGCGTTCCGTCCCGGACGATACCGGTCGGCAACAGCATCCGCATGATCTACGATGAGCTCGGCGTCCAGTTTGCAGTGTCGATGCTCATCGGTACGGATCACTACCACAAGGTCGACGCGGTCGGCGTGTTCGCCCCACGGCAGTAGTCCGGATCAACCCTCCACCGCCTACCTGAAGACCACCCGGCACCCGCGGCGTGCCCTCCCGCCTGCGCGCGACTCGAGCTTCTTCCGCAACTGCTACCGGCCGGGCTCCCCTGCCGCTACTTATGCGGCGGCCGATGGCCGGGTCGCTCAAAGGCTGGCGCGGAGCCACTCGATCACGGCGGCGGCGAGCTCGTCGTGACGCTGATCGAAGTAGTGGTTGCCTCCCTCGAGGAGGCGCACCTCGACGCGGGCGCTCGTGGCCGCGGCCGCGAACTCGTCGCCCCTGGCCCGCCCTTCGAGCGACGCGTCGATCGCGCCCTGCACCACCAGGATCTGACCGGTCATCGCGGCCGCGGCCTCGAGGCCGGCCTGCCAGATCTCGGGATGGCGCCGCTTCACGGACCCCATCGTGGTCAAGATCCAATGGCGGATGCGGTGGTCATCCGACCGCGCCGGGTAGCGGACGATCTTATTGCAGGCGTATCCGTGCCCGAGCACGATCACGGTGCGGGCCCCGAGGTCGAAGAGCGCGTCGATGCCGGCGCGCAGATCGTGGTGCGCGAGGTCGAAGTCCCGCGGCTCCGCGAGGTCGTGATCCCGCATGTTCAGGGACAGGCACGTGTACCCCGCCCCGGCCAAGCGCGGCGGGAGCCACCGCGACGGTCCCCGGTAGAAGTTCCAGGTGAGGCCGTGCACCATGAGCACCTGGGCCGCCGGCGTCACCGGCGCGGGCGCCCGGTACAGCGCCCCGTCCAGCTCGACGGCGTCCGGCGTTCGCAGCGTGACGAGGTCCGCGAGCATGGCCGCGTCAGCCCTTGACGGCGCCGCCGAGGAGCCCGCGCATGACGGCCCCGCGGAACACGAGCGCGAGCGCGGCCGGCACCAGCGCGGTCACCAGCCCCGCGCTGTTCATCAGGCCCCAACTGGGGTTCGTAATCGCGTTGAGCGACTGGGCGAGCACGACCGAGACGGGCCACGCCCGCTCGCTGGCGGTCAGGACGAGCGCGACGATGAAATCCGACCACGCGGCGATGAAGACAAACGCCCCGGCGGCGAACAGCGAGTTCGTCGACAAGGGCAGCACGATCCGCGCGAAGATCCGCGTCGGGCTGCACCCGTCGATGGCCGCGGCTTCCTCCAGCTCGATCGGGAACGATCGGTAGAAGCCCTCCAAAATCCAGATCACGAACGGCAGCAGCAATCCGGCGTCCGCGAGAATCAGGCCGGACAGCGTATCCAGCAGCCCCAACCGCTGGAGCCCCATGTAGATCGGGATCAGGACGACGATCACGGGAACCATCCGCGAGCCCAACAGGCAAAAGAGGATCACCCGGCGGCGGGGTGCGGCAACAAAGCGGGTGAGCGAGTACGCCGACACCGAGCCGAACAGCAGGCAGATGACGACGGTGGCCGACGCCAGCGCGAGGCTGTTCAGGAGCGCGCGGGCAAACGACCGGATCTCCGGATTCTGCTCCGCTTCCTGCCGGTCGCCGCCCGGCAACCGCAGCAGCGTTCGATAATGGACGGCGGTGAGGTCCGTGGGGATCCAGCGCGGCGGCCGGGCCAGGAGCTCCCGGTCGGGCGAGAGGCTCGAGATCACCATCCACGCGGGCGGCGCGAGCAGGTAGAAGAGGCTCAGTGCGAGGAACGCCCCGAGCACGGCATGCCGGAGGCGTGTGGCCGGGCGCCGGCGGCGCCGGGGCGCGCGCGTCACGACGCCCCCTCCTGGGGCAGCGCGCGCCAGTACCCGAACGTAAGGGCGAGGGTCACGAGCGTCAGCAGGCAGGCCACGGCCGCGGCGGCCCCGAGGTCACCGAACTGGAACGCCTTGGCGAACGTGAAGTAGCTCAACACCGTCGTGGCCTGGCCCGGCCCGCCGCTTGTCAGGACGTAGATGATGTCGAACGCCCGCATCGACCACACGATGCAGAAGAGGACCGCGACCGCGAGGGCCGGAGCGATGAACGGCATCGTGACGTAGCGAAACCGGGCCCAGGGGCCTGCGCCGTCGAGCGCCGCGGACTCGTAGTAATCGAGGGGCACGGATCGCAGCGCGGCGTACAAGATGACGACCACGAACGGCACGAGCTTCCACGTGTAGGCGAAGACGACGGCGTGCATGGCCGACGCCGGCGTGCTGAGCCAGGCGCGGTACCGGTCGGCGAGGTGCAGCGAGACGAGCAGGCCGTTGAGTGAACCGAAGGTCGGATTGTAGATCCACTGCCACATCGAGGCATTGACGATCTCCGGGATGCCCCACGCAAGCACGGCTCCGGCCATGAGGAGGCTGGTGCCGGGCGCATCGCTGTCGAGCAGCAGGGCGACGCCGAGCCCCGCGGCCGTGGCGGCGGCGACGGAGAGGACGGTGAAGTACAGTGTGTTGCGAAACGCCGCCGCGACGGCGCCGTCCGACAGTACGAAGCGGTAGTTGGCCCAGCCGGCGAAGCCGCCCGAGCCCGGCGCGCCGATCCGCAGGTCGAGCGTGCTGAGATACGCCACGTACGCGATTGGCGCGAGGGTAAACGCCGTGATCAGCACGACGCTCGGTACGTTGAGCAGGCGGAGCGGCCCGTCCAGCCGTGCGCGCCGCGGCCGCCGGGACGCCACGACTGCCCGCGCGCCGGATGCGTTGAGCCCGGCCGGCGGCGCCTGGGACCTCACTTATAGCGGGCCGCGAGCTCCTTTGCCTTCGCCGACCAGGCCTGCGCGCCTTGCTCCACCGGGGTGCGGCCGACCAGCATATCCTGCAATACCCCGTTGGCGTCCTGCTCCCACTCGGAGTACCAGACCGCTTGGAACGGCACGATGGCGCTCATTGGCACCGCGTTCTCGAGGTTCGCCTCGACCTGGGCGGGGTCGGCGCCCCATGACCGTAGCGACGCGGCCACGGTCGGGTCCTTTTCCACGCCGCGGTAGCCCCAGGTCAACGCGCCCGAGGTGACCCAGGCCTTGGGTGTGACGTAGCTGCCGTCCTTGTCGGTGCCGCCCATGTACTTGACGAAGCGCCACGCCTCGGCCTTGTGGGCGCTCGCGGCGTTGATGCCGTACAGCCGCGCAAAGCCCGCGGTGCGGTGCAGGGCGGGGGTTGGGGCGAGCTTCGTGACGCCGTACACCTTCGACTTATCCTTGTCGTTCGCCCACTGCGGGCCGGCGAAGAAGCTCGTCGACAACATCGTGGCGTAATCGCCGCCCATGAACGCGGTCGCGGACGTGTTGGGATCCAGCTCGATTCCGTTGGGATCGGACAGGCCTTCCTTGTACGTCGACACCCACCAGCGCAGCGACGTGAGCGTCACCGGCGTCACATTGAGGCTGTCGTCCAGCACCCGCCCGCCCCGCGAGGCCGCCATGGCGTTGACGACCCACATGCCGCCCCAGCCGGAAATCTTGACCGGCCACAGCATCGGCGTCTTGCTGAGGCCTTTGCTCTTGATGGCGCGCGCCTGCTCGGTCCACTCCTCGTAGGTCTTGGGCGGCGCCGCAAACCCCGCGCCCCTGAGCATGCGATCGTTGTAGATCAACGCGAAGTAGCTCGAAAAGTATGGGAGGCCGTACAACCGGCCCTTGTACGTCATGGAACGCAGCGCCACCGGGAGCATCTGTTGTTTCAGCGCCGCCGCGCCGTCGTACGCGTCGAGCGGCTGCAGCCACGGCGACCACTGGGCCAGGATCCCGTCCGCGACGTAGAGCACGTCGAACGGCGTCCTGGCGTTCTGCATGAGCTGGATCTTTGGGATGTACTCGTTCCCGGGGATGACCTCCATGTCTACCTTGATGTCGGGGTTCGCCGCCTCGAACTGGTTGATGAACTGCTGGACGGTCTGGACCTGATAGTTCCAGACGATGAACTTGAGGCGCACCGGCTCGGCCGCGGTCCCGCGCCTCCCGAGCAGCCCGGCCACCCCCGCGGCCGCCACCGCTCCGCCGATGCCCTTCAACACAGCGCGCCGCGTCAACCTCTGCGCCATCGCGAACCCCCTCGGGCTGAACTGGCGCCGGTACGCAGCGCAAGCAACAGGCCGCGCAGCGTCCGGCCGATCGGGCCAAAGCGCTTTCTGGGGCGCCGCAGGGATTTCCTTGTGCCGGCTACGCGATTGGAGGCCTGTCGTCTGCCCACGGCGCCGCGGCCTCCCACGCAGCGGCCGCGCGGAGCACCAGCGCGTCCGCGAAACGCGGCCCCACGATCTGAAGCCCGACCGGCAGGCCGGCCTCGGTGCGGCCGCAGGGCACGCTGGCCGCCGGGTAGCCGACCATGTTCAATGGAAAGGTGAACGCGATCCACCCGAGCCGGCCGACCGGCTTCCCGCCGATCTCGCCGTACCCGTCGATGCCGACCGGCAGCGGGGGAGCCGCGAGCGTGGGCGTGAGCAGCAGGTCGAAGCGCGCGAAATAGCGCTGCCAAACGTCATTGAGTGTGCGGCGGCAGGCCGCGGCCCGCACAAACTCCACCGCGCTCCAAGTCAGGCCCCGCTCGATCCACGGCAGGGTGGATGGATCGAGCTGATCGCGTTGAGCCGGAAGCAGGTAGCCCCAGCGGGCCGCGGTCGACGCGCTCGACAAGGTTTCAAAGGCGTCCGCGGGATCGCCGAAGCCCGGGGCGGCCTCGTCGACGCGGCACCCCAGCTCCTCGAAGCGCGCCGCGGCGGCTCCTGTGATCCGCCGGATTTCGGGATCGACGGCGGCGTATCCCCAGTCCGGGGTCCATCCCACCCGCAGGCCTCTCACCGCCCCGCCGCAGGCCGCGGCGTACTCGGTGCCGTCGGCGGGGAGAGAGCTTGGATCCCGCGGATCGGGACCGCTGATCGCATCGAGCAGGAGGGCCGCATCCCGGACCGACCGCGCCATCGGGCCGGTGTGCAGCATGATCTCCAATCCGCCGAACAGCGGCGCCTGCGCCACGCGCCCGAGCGTGGGCTTGAAGCCGACGATCCCGCAGCAACTCGCGGGGATGCGGATGGATCCGCCGCCGTCGGTGCCCACGGCGAGCGGCCCCAGCCCGGCGGCGACGGCCGCGGCCGCGCCGCCGCTGCTCCCGCCCGGCGTGTGCGAGGGGCGCCACGGATTGCGGCTTGGCCCGAAGATGCGATTGTCGGTCACAGCCTTGTGCCCGAACTCGCAGGTGTTGGTCTTGCCGAGGATGACGGCGCCGGCGCGCCGGAGCCGGGTCACGACCGGAGCGTCCCCCGCGGGCACGTAGTCGCTGAAGACGCGCGACCCGAGGGTCGTCCGCACGCCGGCGGTCTCGATGAGATCTTTGACCGAGACGGGAACGCCGTGGAGCGGCCCCACGGCATCGCCGCGTATCAGGGCCGCCTCGGCTGCCCGCGCGTCCGCACGGGCCTGATCCGCCGTTACGGTGCAAAAGGCATTCAGCTCGGGGTTCAGGCGTTCGATGCGGGCGAGGATGTCATCGACGATCTCGACGGGAGACACCCGCCGGGTGCGGATCGCCGCCGCCATCTCCGCCGCCGGCATATAGCACACAGCCGAATCGCTCATGGAGCAGAGTGTTCGCCGCGCCCCGCCGCGCTCCCGCGCGGGTGGGCCGGGCGAGGTCCGGCCGGGCCGGCGTGATGCCGCTGGCGGTTGTGGGAACAAACGGCCCGGAGTCGGCGCTAGGTTGCCTATCGGAGCCGCGCCGGCCGCGAGGATCATGTCATGGCCCCGTCATCGGGAGGCGCTACGGTAGCGATGCCGGTGCCGCGATGGACCGAGACGCCGGTTGTCGCGGTGCGCCGGCGGCATCGCCAAGGAGGGATCGGGAGCATGGCACACGATGATGTGAGGCGGCGCGGGATGGTGGTGCGCGGGCGCCTGGCCGCTGCCGTCGTGGCCGGGTGGTGCCTTGCGGTCGGCGCGTGGCCCGCGCCGTCGCCGGCGGCCGCGCCGGTCGAGCGGTTCGTGATCGTGCCGGCGGCCTCCACGGTGACCTATCGCGTCGGGGAGACGTTTGTGACCGGGAACCGCTACAACCTGGCCGTCGGTACGACGCACGACGTGCAGGGCGAGGCGTACGTCGATCGCGTGCACCCCGCGAACAGCCGCATCGGGCCGGTCACGGTGAACATCAGCACGTTTCAGTCGGACAAGCGGCGCCGCGACCAGGCCATCCGGGATCACTGGCTGGAGTCCGCGAAGTACCCGACGGCGGTGTTTACCCCGGCCGGGATCCGCGGGCTTCCCGCGACCTACCGGGACGGGCAGGACGTGGCGGTCGAGATCCCGGGAACGCTCCGGGTGCGCGACGTCGCCAAGCCGGTGACGTTTGCCGGCACCGTCAAGCTGTCCGGCAACACGTTGACCGGAAAACTGCAGACGACCATCCAGATGACGGACTTCGGATTCGAGCCACCGTCGATCCTCGGCGTGCTCAAGGCGGAGAACAAGGCGCAGCTCGAGCTGGATTTCACCGCCGAGGCGCCGCAAGGTTGACTGCGTAGCGCTAGGTAGCTCGATCGCGAGCGCTGGCCCGGCGCACGGGCGTCCCCGCGCGCCCGCCAAGGTCCCGCGGGGGCCGCCGGCGAATGGCCATCTACTGGTACGCCGATCGCCGGGAGGCCCGAAGGCGGAGTTGCGGATTCAGGACGCCGGAGCCGCGGTGTTCCGGCGCGAGGGCGGGAGCGCGGCCGCGGATCCGCGCGCGCTCCTCCGGGCAAACAACGCGCTGCAGATCCTGTCGAACGCCGCGTGGTACGCGGCGGCGCCGTTCATCCCCCTGTACCTCGTGTCGCAGGGCGCAGCCATCGCGACCATCGGCATGATCATCGGGTGCTCGGGCGTCCTGCCGCTCCTCGTGTCGCTCTACGCCGGCGCGCTGTCGGACGAGCGCGGGCCGGTGCCCGTCGCGCAGGCCTCCGTCCTCTTGTTCGCCCTCGCCGGCGCGCTCCTCACCGCGGTGCAATCGGTGTGGGCCGTGGCCGTCGCGTACACGCTCATGGCCGTCGGCAACATCGGCTTCGCCGTCGCCCCGCAGGCGATCGTGGCCGCGGCCAGCACCCCCGCGACGCGCGTGCGGAATTACGGCTATTACTCGTTCTGGAACTCCGCCGGCGCCGTGGTCGGCCCGATGCTCGGCGGGGCCGTCGTCGGCCACGTCGGGTACCGGGCCGCGTTCGCGCTCGTGTGGATCTTGATGCTACCGTCGTTCTGGGCCACCGCATCGATGCACGTCCCGCCCGCGACGTCGCGCCACGCCTCGTTCGCCACGGCGCACCGGCTCGTGGGCGCGATCATCGGGCAGCGGGGCATTCCCGGCGTGCTGTTCATCTCGTTCATGATGGTATGGGCGCAGCAACTCCAACAGTCGTTCTATCCGATCTACCTCCACAAAGTCGGGCTCTCCACGGAGCTCATCGGCGTCCTCGTCGCATCCGTGAGCCTCAGCTCGATGCTCGTACGCGCGGTGCTGTCGCGCGGCGTGGAGCAGTTCGGATATCGCCGCCTGCTCCTCGGCGCGACCGCGCTCGTGGCGCTCGCGATTGGAGCGATCCCGCTGTTCCATCGATTCTGGGCGCTCGTCGTGCTCTCGGGCCTCATCGGCGCGAGCCTCGGCGTCACGCAGCCGCTGAGCATGAGCCTCATGGTGGAATCGGTGGCATCGCAGTTTTGGGGGGTGGCCTTCGGCATCCGGCAGGGCGTTCAGCGCATCGCCTCGATTACGAGCCCCGTCGTGTTGGGCGTCGTGATCACGATGTCCGGCATCGAGGCCGCGTTTTTCCTGGGCGGCGGCACCATCCTGGCGACCATCCCGATCATGGCCGGCGTCACCCGCCACCTTCGCGATCCGCACGGCTGAGCCGGCGCGGCGGCGGCGCTCGGCCCGGGGGCCCCGGTGTTGGAGGAGAAACTGGGCGTTGGTCGGAAGAGCGACTCGCGCCCAGGCCGTCCCGGTATCATCCTTCGCCACGCGCGCGCGAGCTGGAGCCGCGGGTCGCGAACCGCCGGGGCGACCAGGCGTTGTGGAAGAAGGACGTCGCGGACCCGAGGCGGTGACGCATGAACGTGGCGGGGGCGGTGGCGCAGATCCTCAAGCGCGAGGGCGTGGAGTTCCTGATCGGCTATCCCGTGAATCCGATCATCGAGGCGGCTGCCGCGGCGGACATCCGGACCATCATCGTGCGGCAGGAGCGAACCGGGTTGCACATGGCGGACGCCGTGAGCCGCCTGTCGTCGGGGCGGACGATCGGCGTCTTCGCGATGCAGCACGGCCCTGGGGCGGAAAACTCGTTTGGCGGCGTGGCCCAGGCGTACGCCGACTCCGCACCGATCATCGTGCTACCCGCGGGCTATCCGCGCCGCCTCACGAACGTGCCCCCGAACTTCAACGCGGCGCTTGCCTACCGCTACGTGACCAAGTCCGCGGAGCAGGTGCTTCTCGCCCGCGAGGCCCCGGCGGCGATGCGGCGGGCGTTTACCCAGGTCCGCATGGGCCGGCCGCGGCCTGTGCTCGTGGAGTTCCCCACCGACGTGCTGGAGGAAGAGCTCCCCGAGCCCCTGCGCTACCGCCCCGTCACCGGCGCGCGCACGGCGCCCGATCCGAGCGCCGTCGACACGGTCGCCGGCGTGCTCGTCGAGGCGGCGCGGCCGGTGATCTACGCCGGGCAGGGCGTGCACTACGCGCGTGCGTGGCGCGCGCTGCAGGCCCTGGCGGAGTGGCTCGGCGCCCCGGTCACGACGAGCCTTCAGGGAAAGAGCGCGTTTCCGGAGACGCACCCGCTCTCGTTGGGCTCGGGCGGGCGGTCGGTCCCCCAGCCGGTGCACCAGTTTCTCAGAGACGCCGACGTGATCTTCGGGATCGGCTGCAGCTTCGCCACCACCAACTACGGCGTGGCCATGCCGCCGGGCAAGGTGCTCATCCACGCGACGCTGGACCCCGCCGACGTGAACAAGGACGTGGAAGCGGATCACGTGCTGCTGGGGGACGCCGGCGCGACGCTCGAGGCCGTGCTGGCCGCGGTCAAGGAGCGCCTGCCGGCCCCGCGCCGCGAGCGGGCCGCCGCGACGGCCGGCGAGATCGCGTCCCTGCGCGCGCGATGGCTGGAGCGGTGGATGCCGAAGCTCCGGTCCGACGAGGTCCCGCTGTCGCCGTACCGTGTGATCTGGGACCTGTTGCACACCGTCGACGTGCCCAATACCGTCATCACGCACGACGCCGGCAGCCCCCGCGACCAGCTGTCGCCGTTTTGGACCGCGGAGACGCCGCTGTCCTACGTGGGATGGGGCAAGACGACGCAGCTCGGCTACGGGCTGGGCTTGGCCATGGGCGCGAAGCTCCTGGCCCCGGAGAAACTGAGCATCAACGTCTGGGGCGATGCCGCGATCGGGTTCACCGGAATGGACTTCGAGACGGCGGTGCGCGAGCGGCTCCCGATCCTGTCGGTGCTCCTGAACAACTTCAGCATGGCCATCGAGCTCCCGGTCATGAAAGTCGCCACCGAGAAGTACCGCAGCACCGACATTTCCGGCAACTACGCGGCGCTGGCGCAGGCCCTGGGGGGCTACGGCGAGCGCGTGACCGAGCCGTCGCAGATCGTGCCCGCGATCCGGCGGGCGGTGCGGACGACGCAGGACGGCACGCCGGCGCTCCTCGAGTTCATCACGGCGAAGGAGATCGAGTACTCCATTTTCAAGTAGCGCGGCCAGGACCGGCCATGCGGACCGGGAACGTTGGCCCGCGTTCCTCGTGGTGTCGATCTCCTACGCCGTGCGGGCGGACACTGCCGGGGAGGCGTCCATTCCGCTCGTGAGCGGGCGGGCGCGGCGGTATGCCGGTGAGGGCGTCCGGGGAAGGCGGTTCACCACCCCGCAACGAACTCCCCGGCGATGCCGCGCGCCGAGCTTCGTACGGTGAGGACCCTGCTCTTTACCCCCGGCGACCGTCCCGACCGCTTTGCCAAGGCGCAATCCACCGGCGCGGACGGGCAGATCCTCGACCTCGAAGACGCGGTCGCCGCCGGCCGGAAGGACGAAGCGCGCGCCCGCGTGTTGGAGTACCTGCGCCGGACGCCACGGGACGGCGGGTTCCTGCGCTGCGTGCGCATCAACAGCCTGGGCACGGTGGCCGGCTTGAACGACGTTTCCGCGCTCGCCGCGAGCGGCGTGCGGCCGGACGCCATCCTGGTACCGAAGTCCGAGCATCCCGCGGAACTGCGCCTGCTCGCGCGCGTGCTCGGGCGCGCGCTCGTCCCCCTGGTGCCGTTCGTGGAGACCGCGCGCGGCCTGCGCTGGGCGGAGCAGATCGCCGGCGCGCCTGGGATCGCCGCGCTGGCGTTTGGAGGCATGGATCTCGCCGCCGACCTCGGCGCCGAGCTCGCGTGGGAACCGATGCTCTGCCACCGCGTCCACGTCGTGCGCGCCGCGGCGGTCGCGGGCGTCGTCGCCTGGGACGTTCCCTACCCCGGGTTGCGCGACGCGGACGACGCTGCGTTGATCGAGGAGACCCGGCGGAGCAAAGCGCTGGGGTACACGGCCAAGCTGGCGGTGCACCCCCGGCAGGTGGGGCCGATCCTCCGGGTGTTCACGCCGTCTCCGGACGAGGCGGCGGCGGCCCTCCGCGTGGTCGAGGCGTACGAGCGCGCCGCCGGCGGGGTCTGCGAGGTCGACGGCAAGATGATCGACGCACCGGTGTACCGGTCGGCGAAGCGCATCGCGGACCTGGCGTCGCGGTAGCGGTGGCGGGCACGGGGTGCGCGCGCTGCCGGCGTGAGGCTCGATCCGGACATCCGGGCAGTGAGGGTACGCAACGTCGCAGGCGCTCGTGAGGGAGGGGGACGCCCGTGCCGATCGTGGACATGCACGACCATTTCTACCCGCCCGCGTATCTGGATGCGCTGGCCAAGGATCCCGGCAACGTCCGGGTGACGCACGATCAGGACGGCAATCCGCTCCTCCACTACCCCGGCGATTACAACATCGCCGTGCGGGGGCACCGCGACATCGCGTACCGGACAGAGGTGCTGGCCCAGCACGGCATCGACCGGCAGGTCCTGAGCCTGACCACGCCCGGCACGCACGTCGAGCGGCCGGCGCGCGCCCAGGCGCTCGCGGCGCTCGTGAACGACGCGTTCGCGGCCGTGATCGCCGAGCGCGGGCGGCGTTTCAGCGCGCTCGCGACGCTGCCGCTCAACGATCCCGCGGCGTCCGTCGCGGAGCTGGAGCGGTGTCTCGGGGAGCTCGGCCTGCGCGGCGCGATGCTGTTCAGCAACGTCAACGGCGTGGCGCTTGCCGACCGGCGCTTCTGGCCCCTGTACGAAGCGGCGAACGACCGCGGCGCGATTCTGCACATCCATCCTACCTCGCCGGTCGGCGTGGAGGCGATGACCGAGTACTGGCTCATGCCGCTCGTGGGGTTTCTGCTGGACACGACGCTCGCGGCGGCGCACCTCATCTTCGCGGGCGTGCTCGAGCGGTTTCCCAGGATCCGCTGGGTGCTGAGCCATCTCGGCGGCGCCCTGCCGTACCTGGCGGAGCGCCTGGACCGCGGGTACGAGGCGTTCCGGGAGTGCCGCGAGCACATTCGCAAGCCGCCGAGCGAATACCTCAAAACCCAGTGCTGGTACGACACCGTCAACTTCGACGTCAACGCGCTGCGCCTGGCCGCGGACTTCGCCGGCCCCGGCCATCTGCTGGCCGGGAGCGACTATCCCCATCAGATCGGCAGCCTCTCAAAGATGGTCGAGAGCCTTCGCGCGCTGCCGGCGTCCGAGGCGGACCGGGCGGGCATCCTCGGCGGCAACGCCGAGAAGCTGCTCGGGCTTTGAGACGCGGGAGCGCCGGGGCGCCCCCGCCGCGCGGAAAGCCTTACACTGCATGGGTTTGCAGAGTGGTGGGACGTGCGGTACCATGAAGATGGTCCCGGCCGCAGCGCCGGACGCCGTCCCGCCCCCGCGATGCGAGCCCCGAACGACAGTGCGGCCGCACGAGGCATGTCCTGTGGAACGGTCCGGCGTGGCATGACGTACAGTGTGCGGGCCCACGGGACGGCACCCCGATCGCGGATGCGGGCGACGTCTGCGAGCGCGCGTCGGGCGGGAGGACCTGAGCGGTGAACATAGGCGTTCCAAGAGAGCGAACCGGCGGGGAGCGCCGGGTGGCGGCGTCACCCGATACGGTCAAGAAGCTGGTGGCCGCGGGTCACCAGGTGGTCGTCGAGGCGGGAGCGGGTGCCGGGGCGTGCTTCCCCGACGGCGACTACCGCGATGCGGGGGCGACCCTCGCGGAGGGGCCCAAAGCCGCCGTGGGCGCGGCGGACGTCGTGCTCCGGGTGCGGCCGCCGCTGCGTGGAATCGGGAGGGCGCCGGATGAGCTCGCCCTGCTGCGCGAAGGCGCGGTGCTCATCGGGCTGCTCGCGCCGTACCAGGACCCCGAGGCGCTCACCGCCTACGCGTCGCGCCGGCTGACGGCGTTCGCGCTGGAGCTGCTGCCGCGGATCACGCGGACGCAGGCCATGGATGCGCTGTCCTCCCAGGCTAATCTCGCCGGCTACAAGGCGATGCTGGCCGGCGCCGCCTCGCTCGGCCGCGCGTTTCCCATGATGATGACCGCGGCCGGCACGCTGGTACCGGCCCGCGTGCTCGTCATGGGGGCGGGGGTTGCGGGCCTGCAGGCGATTGCGACCGCGCGGCGGCTGGGGGCGATCGTGTCCGCCACGGACGTCCGTCCGGCCACGAAGGAGCAGGTGGAGAGCCTGGGCGCGCGATTCTTGATGGTCGACGACGAGGAGGCGCGCTCGGCCGAAGCCGCCGGGGGGTACGCGCGCGAGATGAGCGCCGAGTTCCAGCGGAAGCAGGCGGCGCTCGTCCTCGAGGCGCTCCGGAGCATCGACGTCGTCATCACAACCGCCCAGGTACCCGGCCGCCGCGCGCCCGTGCTGCTGACCGAGGAGATGGTGGCGGAGATGCGCCCGGGCGCGGTGGTCGTGGATCTCGCGGTGGAGACGGGCGGAAACTGCGTGCTCTCGAAGCCGGACGAGATCATCGAAGCCCACGGCGTGACGATCATCGGGTACACAAACTGGCCGAGCCGCGTCGCGACGGATGCCTCGTCGCTCTACGCGAGAAACCTGCTGCACTTTCTCACGCTCCTGGTGGACAAAGAAACGCGACAGATCCGGATCGATGCCAACGACGAGGTGGTCCGGGCGACCCTCCTGACCCGGGACGGCGCCGTGGTGCACCCGTCGTTCACGGACGAGAAGGAGCTGAGCCGTGCAGGGGGCCGTTGATCCTCTCGTCTTTCAGCTCTCGATTTTCGTCCTCGCCGTGTTCGTCGGCTATTACGTGGTCTGGAGCGTGACCCCGGCGCTGCATACGCCGTTGATGTCGGTCACCAATGCGGTCTCGTCGGTCATCATCGTGGGCGCCCTGATCGCCGCGGCGCCGGCTGCGATGACGCCGTCCAAGATCCTGGGGCTCATCGCGGCGGCGCTGGTCGCGGTCAACATCTTCGGCGGCTTCGCCGTCACCCAGCGCATGCTCGTGATGTTCCGCAAGCGCAAGCCCTAGCGCCCCGGGTCGATGCCGGCCGACCTCGCGGCCCTCCTCTACCTGGCCTCCGCCGTCCTGTTCATCCTCGCGCTTCGCGGGTTGTCGAACCCGGAATCGGCGCGGCTGGGCAACATCTTCGGGATGCTCGGCATGGCCGTCGCCATCCTCACGACGGTGCTCGGCGCCCGGACCGCGGCGTACGGTGAGATGGCGCTCGCGCTCGCGGCCGGCGGCGCCGTGGGTCTCGTCATCGCATTTCGCATCAAGATGGCCGCGATGCCGCAGCTCGTCGCGGCGTTCCACAGTCTCGTCGGCCTGGCGGCGGTGCTCGTGGCGGCGGCGGCGTTTTATCACCCCGCCGCCTACGGCATCGTCGACGCCCTGGGACAGATCCGGACGTCGAGCCGCGTCGAGATGTCGCTCGGCGTCGTCATCGGGGCCGTGACGTTTACGGGCTCGATCGTGGCCTTCACACGGCTGCAGGGCATCATTCCGGGCGATCCGGTCGTGTTTCGGGGCCAGCACGCGCTCAACGTCGTGATCGGCGTCATCATCGTCCTGCTCCTCGGCACCTTCGTGCACACGCCGTCGACCGACGTCTTCTGGGTGGTGACGCTGCTGGCGCTGGTGCTCGGCGTCACGCTGGTCGCGCCGATCGGCGGCGCCGACATGCCGGTCGTCATCTCCATGCTGAACAGCTATTCCGGCTGGGCCGCCGCGGGCATCGGCTTCACGCTCGAGAACTCCGCCCTCATCGTCACGGGCGCGCTGGTGGGGTCCTCGGGCGCGATTCTGAGCTACATCATGTGCCGCGCCATGAACCGCTCGTTTCTGAGCGTCATCCTCGGCGGGTTTGGCGGAGAGGCGGCGGGGCAGGCGGTGCGCGCCGCGGACCGGGCCGTGACGGCCGGCTCAGCGGAGGACGCCGCGTTCATCCTCAAAAACGCGTCCTCCGTGATCATCGTCCCGGGCTACGGCATGGCGGTCGCGCAAGCGCAGCACGCGGTCCGTGAACTGGCCGACGCCCTGAAACGCCGCGGCGTCCGCGTCGCCTACGCCATTCATCCGGTCGCCGGGCGCATGCCTGGGCACATGAACGTGCTCCTGGCAGAGGCGAACGTGCCGTACGACGAGGTGTTCGCGCTCGAACAAATCGACTCCGAGTTTCAGGCGACGGACGTGGCGTACGTGATCGGGGCGAACGACATCACCAATCCGGCGGCACGGGACGATCCCTCGAGTCCGATCTACGGCATGCCGATCCTGGACGTGGATCGCGCCAAGACGGTGCTCTTCGTCAAACGGTCCCTTGCGCCCGGGTACGCCGGCATCGACAACGCGCTCTTCTACAAGCCCAACACCATGATGCTCTTCGGCGACGCGAAGAAGATGACGGAGGAGATCGTCAAGGCGCTCTGAGCCGCGGCGACCGCCGTCCGCGCGGCGCGCCCGCGGGACGTCCACGCCGCCGCGGGGGTATCATTCGCGGGTTCGTCGAAAGCCGGGTGCGGCCGAGGCCGGCGCCCGGGGGATCCCATGACCGACACCGTCATCGCGGACCGCATCCAATTTACCTTCACCATCATGTTCCACTACCTGTTTCCGATCCTGACGATGGGGCTCGCGCCCTTGATCGTCGTCCTCAAGACGCTGCATCTGCGCCACGGCGACCCGCGGTACGCGGCCGCGGCGCGGTTCTGGACGCACGTCTTCGCGCTCAACTTCGCGGTGGGCGTCGTCACCGGAATCCCGATGGAGTTCCAGTTCGGGACGAACTGGGCGCAGTTGTCGGTCTTCGCCGGCGGCGTCATCGGGCAGACGCTCGGGCTCGAGGGCGTCTTCTCGTTCTTTCTGGAATCCACGTTTCTCGGGATCCTGTTGTTCGGCGAGGAGCGCGTCTCGCCGCGGCTCCACTGGGTGGCGGCGGTGCTGGTGGCCGCCGGCGCGTGGCTGTCCGGGCTCTTCATCACCGCCACCAACGCGTGGATGCAGCATCCCGTGGGCTACCGGGTCGCGCCCGACGGGAGCGTGCAGTTGGCCAGCCTCGGGGCGCTGCTCGGCAACCCGTTCCTGTGGTGGCAGTACGCGCACGTCCTGAACGGTGCCGTGCTGTCAGCCGCGGTCGTGATGGCGTCGATCGGCGCCTACTATCTGCTCGCGGGCCGCCACCTCGACGTTGGACGGCTCTCCGTGGCGCTCGGCGTCGGGGTCGGCGCCGCGGCGGCGTTGACCCAGCTCTTCCCGACGGGCGACATGAACAGCCGCACCGTCACCGCCTACCAGCCCGTGAAGCTCGCCGCCATGGAGGGCTTGTTCGAGACACGCTACGGCGCGCCGCTGGCCATCATCGGGATGCCGTCGACGACCCAACACCGCCTGCTCGATCCGGTGCTCGTCCCCGATGGCCTGAGCTACCTCGCCTACGGCAATTTCCGCGCGGAGGTGCGGGGCCTCAACGACTACCCGGAGGACGCGTGGCCGCCGGTGCAGCTCACGTACTACGCCTACCACATCATGGTCGGGCTCGGGACGTTGTTGATCGCCGCCTTGCTCCTCGGCGCGGCCCTGTGGTGGCGCGGCGTCCTGTTCACCAGCCGGTGGTTTCTCTGGATCCTGGTGCTGCTGCTGCCGTTCCCGTACATCGCGAACGAAGCGGGGTGGGTGGTCACCGAGGTCGGCCGGCAGCCGTGGCTCGTGTACGGCCTGCTGCGGACGGCCGCCGGCGCCTCCCCGAACGTGGAGGCGGGCGAGACGATCTTCACGGTGCTCGGATTTGCCGGGCTGTACGCGCTGCTCGGCGTCCTGGCCGCGTTTCTGGCCGTGTTGATGGTGCTGCGCGGCCCCGCCGAGCCGCGCCTCGAGGCCGAGCGCTGATGGGGACGTTTTGGTTTGTCGTCCTCGCCGCGATGATCGTGGCCTACGCGGTGCTCGACGGGTTCGATCTCGGCGTCGGCGCCATCCACCTGGCGGTCGCCCGCAACGACGCCGAGCGGCGCGCGGTCCTCAACGCCATCGGTCCGGTCTGGGACGCGAACGAGGTGTGGCTCCTCGGCGTCGGCGTTGGCGCGTTGCTGGCGTTCCCGCGCGCCTTCGCGGTCGGGTTCAGCGGCTTCTACCTGCCGCTCATGCTGGTGCTGTGGCTGCTGGTCGGCCGCGGGATCGCGCTGGAGTTTCGCCATCACATCGCGGATCCCATGTGGCAGGGGGCGTGGGACGTCGTGTTCTCGGTCAGCAGCCTCCTCCTCACCGTGCTCTACGGCGTCGCCGTGGGCAACCTGGTGAGCGGCGTGGCGATCGACGCGCGCGGGTGGTTCCAGGGGCTGCTCGAATCGCTGCTCAACCCCTACGCGCTCCTGATGGGCGTGTTCAGCCTGGCGTTGCTCATGCTGCACGGCGCGTACTACCTGTGCCTCAGGACCGACGGCGCGCTGCACGAGCGCGCGCACCGCGCGGCGGGCCGGCTGTGGGGCATCGTCGCCATGCTCGTGGTCGTCCTGACGATCGCCACGTTCGCGCTCCGCCCGGGCATCCTCGCCAACTACGCCGTCCATCCGATCTGGGCCGTGGTGCCGCTGGCCGGCGGCTGGTGCGTCGTGGCCATGTCCCGGGCGCACGCGCGCCGGCGCCACGGAACCGCGTTCGTCGCATCCGCGGGCCTGATCGCGGCCCTGCTCGCGGCCACCGCGATCGGTCTGTACCCGTACCTCCTGCCGTCCCGTCCGTTCCCCGAGCGCGGCCTGACGATCGCCAACTCGGCGGCGTCGACGGCCGGGCTCGTCACCGCCGCCGCCTGGCTGCTCCCGGGCATTGCGTTGGTGATCGTGTATCAGGCCGTGGCGTACCGGATCTTCTCGGGCAAGGTCACGACGGGCGGAGGCGGGCACTACTGACCGCGGGACCCTCGGGCCCCGCCGCGGGCGGCGCATCCCCGGCGCCGTCCCCCCGCAGCATGCAGGCCCGCGCGAGCGCGACGGGCACCGAGCCGTGCGAGAGGAGCCGGTCGTGGAACGACCGCAGCGTGAAGCCCGGCCGGGGGAGCAGCGCGCGGCGGAGCGCGTGAATCATGTCCGTCCCAACGAGGTACACGAGCGCCGTTCCCGGGAACAGGCTGTTCTTCACCGCCTCGGCCCGCGCGGCGTCGGGCGACAGGCCCGCGCGGTCCCGGTACCAGGCGATCGCCTGATCCAGGCTGAGCGCGCCTTGGTGCAGGCGGACGTCCACGAGCGCCCGGACGGCCTGCCGGAGGCGGGCGTGACGGTGCGCGAGCTGCTCCAGCGGGTCGAGAAACCCGTGTTCGTCCATCAGGTCGGTGGCGTAGCACGCCCACCCCTCGGCCATGGTGCCGCCGCAAAGCATCGCGATGCGTGAGGCGCAGTCCACGGCGGCGATCCGCCCGATCCGCGACGCGGTCCGGTACGCGTACCAGTTCTGGACGTGGTGGCCGAGCCCGCCGTGATGGATCACGTGGTTGAGCTTGATGACGCTGTCGTTCGCGGCGCGCAGGCGGCGGAGCTGCTCGGCCTCCGGCATCGCCGGCTCGACCGGGGGGACGTGGTACTCCACGATCGGGACCGCGTCGAACGGCGCCGGTGAACGGTACGGGATGAAGTACAGGTACGGCGCCGCGGCGCGGACCCACGTCGGTTGCGGCACGTACCGGATCGGGTAGTCCGGCCACGTCACGAGGTCCCGCGCCAGGGCGGCGTTGCGCGCCGCGGCCCACATCTCTCCGAAGCGATCGTAGTACGCGGCCCCGGACGGGTGGCGGTCGAGCAGCCGCGCCAGCGCGGCCTGCGGCGATGGCGCGCCGAGCGCGGCGGCGCCCGCGGCGAGAGCGCGTTCGCGGGCGGCGATCTGCTGCTCGGCGTACGCGGCGATCTCGTCCGCGCTCTGGTCGAGACAGTGCCCAGAGCGCAGGAGCAGCGCGAGCGCGTCGGAGCCGCAGGCGTACTGCTCGGTCGCACGCGCGCGGAGGGCGGTCTCGAGGTGGTGCTGGAACGCCGCGAACGCCTCCGCCGCGCGCGCGGCGGCATGACGCAGCGCCGGTGCCGCGATGCCCGCGTCGCGGATCCAGAGATCGATGCCGCCGGCCAGCAGGAGACGGGCTCCGGCGCACTCGCGCAGGGCGCGGTCGATCCACGCGGACGGCGCCTCACGGACGTTACGGCGTCCCTGCTCCAGGAACGCGGGGATCGCGGACAGCCTCGCCGTGGCGCACTCGAGCCGCTCGCCGAGCGGGCGAAACGGCCGGAGCATGAGGCCGATGACGCCGAAGAGCGCCTCGCCCGTGTACACGCATGGGTTTCCGCGATGACCGTGAGCGGACTCGCGCTCCCAGCGCTCGATCGCCAGTACGCCCTCGGCGAGCCGGCGGTCGATCTCCTCGGCGGCCCCAAGCGGCTCCTCCGGGAGGGTGCGCAGCGCCCCGAGCAGCGCGTCCGCCGCGGACGCGGCCTCGTCGACGCCGGCCGGCGAATAGTCCGGGAGCCGGTCATCGTACCCGTGCACGCCGATGAACGTGGCGTTGACGGGATGATAGCGGTAGTAGGCGCTCAGAAAGCCGTCGAGCCACGCGGCCAGCGCGGGGGCGGGCACCGGTCTCAGGCCTCGAGCGGCAGCGAGATCCACCGGGCCTCGCGGTACGAGCGCTCGACCGCGTTGATCACTTCCTGGACCCACGCGCCGTCCTCGAAGTTGCCCTGGTTGCGCGTCCCGCCCGCGCGGATCTCGTCGATGAAGTCCCGGATCAGGTTGGCGTAGAACAGCGAGCGCCACGACTCGCGCGGGTGGCCGCCCGGCGGGTAGAACCGCTGCGGGATCTCCCGCACGTTGAACTCGACCGCGTCCGGTGTGGCGGTTCTGATCGTCTCCGCGACGCCGCCCTCCTCGACGAGCCGGCAGATGACGGCGCCCCGCTCGCCGTACAGCCGCGCCTCCACGCCGGGGTAGTTGCCGATCGTCACGTAGCTGGTTTGGATCGAGCCGATCGCGCCGTTGACGTACTCGCCGATGAAGATGTCGCCGTCGTCGATGTTCATCCGCATCGTCCGGCCGGTCGCCCGCACGACGCGCTCGGGGATGAAGTTGCGCATCGTGCCGACGACGCGGGTGTAGTCCGCGCCGACCCACCAGTGCCCGATGTCGATGATCGGGGCGCCGTACCCTTCGAGCGACGATGTCCTGAGGGCCGTCTGATCCGCGGTGTGGTCGACCTGGCGGAGCGGGACGGCAGGGTCGAGCCACTGCGAGTTCTGCTCGTACCCGTTGAACACGAACGGCCGGCCGACGAAGCCGTCGTCCAGCAGGGACCTGGCGTAGAGGACCCCCGGGCTGTATCGGAACGTAAACCCGAGCTTCGTCTTGAGGCCCCGCCGGCGGGCGAGCGCGGCGAGGTCGCGGGTCTGCCGGAAGTCGTAGGCGACCGGCTTCTCGCACAGGACGTGCTTCCCCGCCTCGATCGCGGCCCGCGCCAGCTCGAGATGGGTGTGGGACGGCGTGGCGATGTCGATGACATCGAGGTCCGAACGAGCGACGACGTCCTGCCAGTCCGCCGCGGCCTCGGGGACCGCGAACTGCCCCGCGAGATCCCGGGCGCGCGCCGCCTCCGGATCGCAGATGACGGCGATCTCGGCGCGCGGATCGCGCCGCCACCCGGGAAGATGGGCGGCCCGCGCCCAGTTGCCCGCGCCGAGCACACCGATTCGCAGCACCGAGTTCCGCATACGCACCTCCGAGGACATCGCCGGTCTCTATTCGAAGAGAACGGCGAGAGTTCCGGCCCGCCGTACGGGGCGCGGCCGCAAGATCCCGGGACGACGACGGGGAGGGAGGGGGCACATGACAATGCGCACCGGTCGATCTGCGGAGGGGCCCCGCCGCCGGGACATGCCGGCGCGGATGTCGCGGCGGTCGTTCGTGCGGATCGCCGCGGCCGGCCTCGCGGTGGGGTTTGGCGGCGTCGCCGGCACGGGCGGCCGCGCCCGGGCGGCGGGCGCTCGGGGGGGCGAGCTGTTCTACGGCCTCACCAACAAGTTCGACACGCTCGATCCCAACGTCACGACGTTTTCCGACGTGGCCCGCATGGCGTACCACATCTTCGACCCGCTCGTCTGGGAGTCCAAGGCCGGGACGTTCGTGCCGGGCTTGGCGGAGCGATGGGAGGTCAACCCGGACGCCACCCAGTACACGTTCCACCTCCGGCGCGACGTGAAGTTCCACGACGGCACGCCGTTCACCGCCGAGGCCGTCAAGTTCACCTTCGATCGCATCGTGGATCCCAACTTGAAGTCGCAGTCGGCGTTCTCGGCGATCGGACCTTACGACAGCAGCACGGTCGTCGATCCGTACACGGTGGTGGTCAAGTTCAAGGACCCGTACGCCCCGTTTCTGAGCTCGGTGGCGCAATCGCTGCTCGCGCCGGTGTCGCCGGACGCGGTCAAGAAGTACGGCAAGGACTTCGGCACGCACCCCGTGGGCACGGGCCCGTTCAAGTTCGACTCGTATACGACGGACAGCGCGGTGCGCATGGTCCGCAATCCGGACTATCGATGGGCCCCGTCGATCTTCAAGAATCGGGGGCCGGCGTACCTCGACGCGATCACGTACCGCATCATCCCGGAGTCGTCGACCCGGCTCGCCGCCCTCAAGTCCGGCGAGGTCCAAGTCATACAGGACGTGCCGACCCAGGAGTACCAAAACGTCCAGCGGGACCCGAGCCTCCAGCTGCTCCAGGGCCTCATGACGGGCTCCGGCTGGACGATGATGATCAACGTCACGAAGCCGCCGACCGACGACGTGCACGTCCGGCAGGCGCTGCAGTGGGGCATCGACAAGACCGCGATGATCAAGGCGGTGTGGCAGGGCGTGTTCAAGCCGGCCAGCAGCATCCTCACGGCCTCGACGTTCGGGTACGATCCCGCCACGCGCAACGTCTACCGGTACGATCCCAAGCAGGCCGGCGCCGTGCTGGACGAAGCCGGCTGGAAGATGGGGTCCGCGGGTGTGCGCCAGAAGGGCGGGCAGGACCTCGCGCTCGATCTCTATTATCGCGCCGACAACTCCGACTTCACCGCGATGGCGACGTTCCTCCAGAGCATGTACGCGCAGAGCGGGATCAAGATCAACCTCCACGGGCTGTCCCAGGGCGGCTACTTTTCGGCGGTGCGGGTCGGCCAGCACAACCTGCAGTTCTGGTGGGAGCCCGACACGGATCCGGACGTCGTGCGGATCCTGCTGTACTCCAAGAACGCCGACGGCGGGACAAACCGGAACCGCTACAAGAACGCGGAGATGGACAAGCTGATCGACCAGGCGGCCGCCACGACGGACCTCGCGAAGCGCAAGCAGCTCTACTCGCAGATCCAGATGAAGACGCTGCGGGAGTCCGTGATGGTCGGGTTCGCCGACCCGCTCAATCTCTTCGCCTATCAGAAGAACCGCGTCGACGGCGTGGTGCTCGACTGGTCGGCCGCGAACGTCTTCTTCCACGGTGCGTCTCTTAAGAAGGGGTAAGGTTCGCGGGGACGGGACGTGCGTGCGGGGGCCCGGCCATCCGGCCGGGCCCCCACGCCCCCACGCCGCCGGGCGCCCCGCGCCGCGCGCACCCGCGCCGCGTCCCCGATGACGGGGGAACACGCGTGCTGACGTACATCCGCCGCCGGGTCCTGCTCGCCGTGCCGACGGTCGTGCTCACGTCGATGGTCGTGTTCTTGATGCTCTTTCTCATCCCCGGCGATCCCGCGTCCATCTACATCGGCGAGCAAACCGCGACGCCCGAGCGCCTCGCGCAGATCCGGCACGTCATGGGGCTCGACCGCCCGATCTACGTTCAGTACGCGGACTTCGCGTGGCACGCGCTGCACGGCGACCTCGGGCGGTCGCTCCAGACGAGCCGGCCGGTCGCCGTGGAGATCGGCACGCGATTCCCCAACACCCTGGAGCTCGCCGCCGCCGCGATGGTCATCGCCGTGGCCCTGGGGTTTGGCCTGGGCCTCGTCTCCGCCCTGCACCGGAGCACGGCTGTGGACACGCTCTCGATGGTCGTGGCCCTGTTCGGCGTATCGGTCCCGGTGTTCTGGCTGGCGCTCCTCTTGATCATGCTGTTCTCCCTCCGGCTGGGCTGGCTGCCGGCGACCAGCGAGCCCGGGCTGCGCGGGCTGGTCCTGCCGGCGGTGTCCCTGGCCCTGCTGTCCGCGGCCACGCTCGCGCGGCTCATGCGCTCGAGCATGCTGGAAGTGCTGCGGCTCGACTACCTCACGACCGCGCGCGCCAAGGGCCTCCGCGGCGCCATCGTCGTGTTCCGGCACGCGCTCCCGAACGCGGTGATCCCCGTGATCACCGCCATGGGGCTGCAGTTTGGTGGGCTCTTGAGCGGAGCGGTGCTCACCGAGACGATCTTCGCCCGGCCGGGCCTGGGAAAGCTGGTCGTCGATTCCATCCAGAACAAGGACCTGCCGACCGTGCAGGGCGTCATCCTGGTGCTGGCGCTGATCTATGTCGCGATGAACCTGCTCGTCGACCTCTCGTACGCCTTCATTGACCCGAGGATCCGCTTCGAATGACGGCGGCCCCTCCGGCCCGGCGGCCGCGCGGCCTCTGGTCCGACGCCGCCGCCCGGCTCGTGCAGAACCGGGGAGCGGCGGCCGGCGGGCTCGTGTTTCTGCTGATCGTGGCGGTGGCCGCGGCGGCGCCGCGGCTCGCCCCCGACAACCCGATCGGCCTCAACGTCTCCGAGTCGCTGGAGCCGCCGGGGGCGCACCACTGGCTCGGCACGGACCAGTTCGGCCGCGACATCTTGAGCCGGATCATCTACGGCGCCCGCGTCTCGGTCGCGATGGGGTTTGTGGCCGTCGCGATCTCTGTCGCGGGCGGGTCGATCCTCGGGCTGCTCTCCGGCTACTACGGCGGCAACGTCGACATGGCCATCATGCGCGTCGTCGACGTCATGCTGGCCTTCCCGGGGATCTTGCTGGCCCTCGTCATCATCGCCGTGCTCGGTCCCAACCTCGGCAGCGCGATGGTGGCCGTGGGCATCTCCGGGATGCCGGTGTTCATCCGGGTGGTGCGCGGCTCGGCGCTCGCGGTGCGGGAGTTGCAGTACGTGGAGGCCGCCCGGGTCGCCGGCTGCGGCGACGTGCGCATCATCTTCCGCCACGTCCTGCCGAACGTGCTCGCGCCGGTCATCGTGCTCGTGACGCTCGGCATCCCGGGCGCGATCATCTCGGGCGCCGCGCTCAGCTTCCTCGGGCTCGGCATCCGGCCGCCCACGCCGGACTGGGGCGCGATGCTCAGCGAGGGCCGGTCGTTTATGAGCACGGCGTGGTGGCTGTCCACATTCCCGGGTCTCGCCATCGTCACGATCGTGCTCGCGATCAATCTGTTCGGGGACGGCCTGCGGGACGCGCTCGACCCGCGCTTGAAGCTGTAACGAGCCGGGAGCGGCCCGACGCTCCTACCGGGAGGCGGCAATGGACGCAACGTTCGCCGGCAAGGTCGCCATCGTGTCCGGGGCGGCGCAGGGGATCTCGAGCGTCATCCTGCGGCGGCTCGTCGAGGAAGGCGCCCGGGCCGTGATCGCCGACATCGACGAGGCGCGGGCGCAGGCGCGCGTCCGGGAGCTCGCGGGACGGGGCTGCGACGTGCGGTTCGTGCGTACGGACGTTCGCCGGAGCGCCGAGGTCGATGCGATGGTCGAGCGCACGGTGGCGGAGTGCGGGCGCGTCGACATCCTCGTGCACGGCGCCGGGGTGGGCGTGCACAAGGAGGTGGTGGACCTGACCGATGAGGAGTGGGACCTACAGCTCGACGTGCAGCTGCGGGGCGCGTTTCTGCTGAGCCGGGCGGTCGGGCGGCGGCTGATTGCCCAGCGACAGGGCGGGCGGATCATCCTGATCGGGTCGACGTCCGGCAACAACGCGCGTGTCCGGGGGGGTCCGCACGCGGCCTCAAAGGCCGGAGAGATTCAGCTTGCGCGCGTGCTCGCCATGGAGATGGGCCGCCACGGGGTGACCGTCAACGTGGTGTCCCCCGGCCTGACGGACATCGGCGGCATCTCCCGCTCGACCCAGACGCCCGAGTACCAGCGCGCCTTCGTCGCGCAGGTGCCGCTCGGCCGGCTCGCGACGCCCGACGAAATCGCCGACGCGGTGCTGTTCTTGGCCTCCGATCGCGCGCGGTTCATCACGGGGCAGGTGCTCTGCGTGGACGGAGGGTATTCCGCGGGCAAGCTGGCCGTGCAGGGGCCGAGCGTCGACGCGTATTACGGGCAGATCGGCGAGGCCTGACGCCCTAGAGATCCCGGGGCGCCGGGCCGCCGCACCGGTCGCACAGCGACGTCGCGTCGGTGAGGCTGCTCATCACAAAGCCGCCGGCCGTCGCGCGGAACACGCGGATCGGAAACTGCACCGGCCACTTCCGAAGGTCCAGCACCGGGTTGATCCGGCGTTCGAGCTGAGCGATCTGCATCGTGGGCACGGGCATCGAGTTCACGGTGATGCGCTCGATGTGGAAGAACAGCTCCGGCGTGTCCTTCGCGGCGAAGACGCCCTGCAGCCGGACGGGAAGATCCACGCCCTGCCGGGAGACGGTGCCCTGGGCGGTGATCGACTGTCCCGTGCCGGTCAGCGTGATGTGTTTCGCCGGCCCCACGCGGTCCAGGTATGCCTCCACGTTCGCGCGGCTCACGCGCGTGTACACGGCGCGGCCGCGCAGTCCGAGCACCCGGAGGACGCCCTGCCGGAGCGCTTTCGGATCAAAGCTCGCGCCGGTGAGCCGGATCCAGGTCTGGTCGATGCGAATCCCGTCGACGCTGGCATTCTCCGCGTACACGTTGATCCGCGCGTAGCCGCCGTCGTAGAGATCGGGTACAGCGTCCACGCGCAGCACGGGCGGGTTCCCCAGCAGGCGGCCGAAAATCGGCCGGAGGACACCGGTGCTGGCCACGCGCAGCGCCGCCGTCCCGGGCGAGAGCCCCGCCCACCCGCACACGAGCGCCGCGGACAGGACGGCGGCAAGCAGGCGGCGACTCACATTGACAGCGCTCGTACCGATCACTCCGCGCCGGGCCGGCTGGCCCGGAGGTCGATTGGTACCGATATTTTTCCCTGGGCGGGGGTCGCCGTATCGTTCTGGGCGCGCTCGACGCCGTGCGGGCCACGGCGCTACCCCGCCTGCAGCGCCTTGGCCGGATCGACCTTCGCGAAGTCCTTGGCAAACGCGACGATGTGCTCGACGATGCGCTCGATCGACTCCTCGCCCCGCCGCCGGAGTGCCTCGAGGGACGCCTTGTCGACCTCGGGCGGGCTCTCCACGTCCACGTCCCAGGAGTCCACGGGGATGATCACGGGCGCGCCGCGGTATTCGAAATTGCTGAAGCCGAGCGGCTTGATCTTGTCTCCGAACAGGGGCCTTAGCGGCGGGTTGACGCCCCACTCGCCTTTGTAGCCGCCGGAGCGCACGTCCGCGATCTCCGTCCCGCCGATGGCCAGAGCCACGGCGAGCTCCCAGATATGGGTGCCCTCGGGAAACGCGTTCGGCGTGATCTTTTTGCCGATGTTCCACCACTCCAGAACGGCGATGAGCATGCCGAGCTCCCGCACGTTGCGGCCGGTGCGGATCAGGGGCTCGCGATTCCCGCCGTGGCCGTTGAGAACGACCACCTTGCGCACGCCGTTCCGGTAGAGGCTCTCACAGATGTCGGTGTACACGCCTTCGATCACGTCCGGGCTGATGGTGATCGACCCGGGATACAGCGCCATCTTATCGTTCTCGCCGTAGGGCAGGGGCGGCAGCGTGACGAGGCCGGTACGCTTGCCCACCTCGTCCGCGATCCGCGCGACCGAGCTCGTGTCGATCCCGATCGGCGTGGGCCCGTGGGAATGCAGTGTGCCCACCGCCATGATAACCGTGTCCGATCGCTTGAACGCCTCCTCGGCTTCCTTCCAGGACATCTCGTCCAGCCGGTGCTTTGGCAATGCCCACCTCCTCGTACGGCGCGGCGCAGATCCGGCGTCACCCGTGCGCACGGCCCGGTCTGGTTACGTGGTCATTCGATCACACGCGGCAATCTCCCCCGGTCGCTCGCAGCACGGCGGGGCCGGCCGGCGATCCAGCGCGTCGTGTTCCGGGTCGTGCCCACCGGCGCGACCCGGCTTGCGGACCTCTTGTCCGGGCAGGCGGATCTCATTTTCCAGGCGTCGCCGGACGACGTACCGCAGATCGAATCGCACGGGCTGCGGGTGTTCCCGAGCACGACCGAGCGCATCGCGATGGTCGTGCTCAATGCCCTCGACGGCGCGACCAAAAACAAGGACGTGCGCGAGGCGATCGCCCTGGCCATCGACCGGCAGGCGATCGACCAGAGCCTGTACGGCGGACGCGAGCCCCTGACGAACGTGGTGCTGATGCCCCAGCACTTTGGGTACTCGACGGTGCCGCCGTATCCGCACGATCCCGCGAAGGCGAAGCAGCTCGTCGCGTCCGCCGGCACGTCGGGTAGCCTGGAGCTGCAGTGGCCGGCGTCCACGTCGTTTCCCTCGAACGTGATGCAGGCGATCCAGAGTCAGCTCCAGGACGTCGGCATCACCGCGCGCATTCAGACGTTGGACGGCGCCACATTTCTGAAGACGTGGCAGCGGCCGGACCGGCAGTGGGGCAATCTCGCGTACTTCCAGTGGTCGTGCGCCTGCCTCGACGCCGACGGCGTGCTGAATCCGGTCTTCCACTCCGGGTCGATCTGGTCCAGCTACGCGAATCCGGAGGTCGACAAGTTGCTCGACGAGGCGGGATCGTCGCTCAACCCCGCGGTGCGGCGCGCCGACTACGCCAGGATCAACCGGATCCTGCACGACGACTACGCCGTTGTGCCGCTGTGGCCGATCGTCCGATTCTACGGAGGCGCGACGCGCGTGGCGTTCACCCCGCGCTCCGACGAGATGTTCTACGTCTTCGACGGGGTGAAGCTGAGCCAGTAAGGCCGCGCGGTTGGGCAGGTTTCTCGCGGCACGCCTCTGGCAGCTGGTCGTCGCCGTTTGGGGCGTTTCGACGATCAGCTTCCTCCTGCTCCACCTGTCGGGCGACCCGGCGGCGCTGCTCGCGCCGCCGGGAAGCTCAGCGCAGCAGATCGCAGAGCTGGCCCGCCGTCTCGGTTTGGACCGGCCGCTTGCGGTGCAGTACGCGGCGTTTCTGGTGCACGCCGTCCGGGGCGACTTCGGGGCCTCGTTCACGCAGGGCGTGCCGGCGCTGTCGGTGGTGCTGAGCCGCCTGCCGGCGACGCTCCTCTTGACCGTCGCCGCGCTCGCGTTCGGCTGGACGATCGGGCTCGCGCTCGGCGTGATCACCGCGGTGTGGAGGCGCGGCGCCATGGAGTTTCTGGCGTCCGCGCTCGCCGTCGTGGGCCAGGGCATGCCGGTGTTCTGGTTCGGGCTCCTCCTGATCATCGTGTTCGCCGTGCGGCTGCGCTTGCTGCCGTCGTCTGGCTACGGCGCGCCCGAGAACCTGGTGCTGCCCGCGATCACGCTCGGCGCCGTCTCGATGGCCGGCGTGGCCAGGATGGCGCGCGCGACGCTGCTCGAGCAGATGGGGCAGGACTATGTCCGGACGGCCGCGTCCAAGGGCCTCGGGTTCTGGACCGTTCTGGCGCGGCACGTCGGCCGCAACGCCGCGATCCCCGTCGTCACGCTCATGGCCCTCGACCTCGGCGCGCTGCTGGGCGGCGCGGTCGTCACAGAGACGATCTTCGCGTGGCCGGGGGTCGGCCAGCTCGCCGTCAACTCGATCGGCGCGCGCGACTTTCCCGTGGTCCAGGCCATCGTCGTCGTGGTCTCGGCGATGTACGCGTGCATCATCATGCTGGCCGACCTCAGCTACGCGTGGATCGATCCGAGGATTCGCGTCGAATGAAGCTGCGCTACGGGATCGCCGTCATCGCGCTGGACCTCGTGATGGCGTTGTGCGGGCCCTGGATCTCGCCGCACAATCCCATGACGCAGGCGCTCGCGCTGCGGCTCAAACCGCCGCTGTTCCCCGCGGCGTGGCCCCCGGCGTGGCTCGGCACCGACGACCTCGGGCGCGACGTCCTCAGCCGCCTGATCGCCGGCGCGCACGTGTCCCTCCTCGTGGGGTTGTGCGGCGCGCTGCTCGCGGCGGCGATCGGCGTGCCGCTCGGCCTCGCCGCCGGGTTCGCCGGCGAGCGCGTTCGTGCTGCGGATCACGGACATCTTTCTACCGATTCCGTTTCTGCTGCTCGCGGTGGCCGTCGTCGCGGCGCTCGGCCCGGGCCTCGTCAACCTCTTCCTGGCGCTCGGCCTGACGCGCTGGCCGCGGTTCGCGCGCGTGGCCTACGCGGCCACGCTCGAAGTCCGGGCGCGGCCGTTCGTCGAGGCGAGCGTGGCGGCGGGCGCGCGGCCGTCGCGCCTGTTGCGCCGCCACGTACTCCCGAACATCGCGTCGGCGATCCTGGTGGTCGGGACGCTCGAATTCTCCAACATGATTTTGTTCGAGTCGGCGCTGAGCTTCCTCGGACTCGGCGTGCAGTTGCCGGCGCCGAGCTGGGGCAATATGGTCGCGGAGGGCCAAGACTATATCGCGAGCGCCTGGTGGCTGATCACGTTCCCCGGGCTGGCGATTCTCATGACCGTTACGGGCGTCAACATGATCGGGGACTGGCTGCGCGATCGGTTCGATCCGCGGTCGCGGACGCTGTAGCCGGGAGCCCGCGCTCGAAATTTCCCGCTGCGCCCGTTCCCGCGCGGCGCCGCGCGCGCGGCCGAGGCGCGGAGGCGCGGCGGCGGCGATCGGCGCCGCACGATCCGCATCGCTCCTCCCTCCGCCGACTGCGACTACGCCGTCGGGGCGCTCGAGTGTCCACGCCGCTGCGCATCCTGGCTCAGGCGCAGAAACGCGGGCACGAACTCGCGCGCGTACGCGACCAAGCGCTCCAGGACGCGCCGGCCCCGCTCCTCCGTGGCCACCGTCCAGTCACCGCTGGCGCCGCTCGGGAGCACCGCGGACGCCTCCTGGAACAGGCCGATCTCAAACTCCCGGAACTTCCCGCTGCGATACGAGGTGACGGCGATGGGCCCGTCGCCCGACACGTACCCGCGTCGCTCCGTGTGCCCGTCCCGGGTGACGGCCTCGGGGGCCAGCGCCATCATCACGGAGATCGTGGGCTCGCCTCCGTGCCCGTACACCTGGTCGGGATCGGGTGTGATGTCGCGCGCGACATGGTACGCGAGCTGCCACGGGTATAGGAGGCTGAGCACGACGCCGTGCCGCCGCTGCATCTCCCTCGCGACCGGCTCGATCGCGGCCTCGTTCGGGCCGTGGTTGTTGACGATGACGAGGTGCCGGAAGCCGTGCGACACGTACCCGCCGACCACGTCGTGGACCACGGCGCGCAGCGTCTCGAGCCGGAGCGTGACCGTGCCGGGGAACGCGGTATACGGCGTGTACCCGAACCACAGGGGCGGCGCCACGTAGACGTGCTCCAGCGCTTCGGCGGTGTGCCGGCACACGTACTCGGCGAGGATGGTGTCCGCGCCGGTGAACCCGGCCGGACCGTGCTGCTCGACGCAGCCGATCGGCAGGAGCAGGACGGACCGCTCCTTCGGAATCGCGGCAATCTCCTTGTAGCTCATGAGCGCGAGGCTCCACTTGCGCATGTTATGCCCTCCCGGCCGGCGTCCCGGCCCGCAGGGATGCCGGCGCTCTATACACGACCCCGTCCTTCATCACGAGCCGAATGCGCTCCGGGTCGGCCACGACGCGGATGTCGGCGAGCGGATCCCCGTGGACCAGGATGAGGTCCGCGAGCATCCCGGGGGCCACGGCGCCGAGCGCGTCGCCCATGCCGAGCAGCTTGGCCGCCATGCTCGTGGACGCCACGATCGACTGCATCGGCGTCATGCCGCTCTCGGTCATGTAGACGAGCTCGCGGGCGTTCTCCGCATGCCCGAGCGCGCCGGCGTCCGTGCCCATCGCGATCTTGACGCCGCACTCCAGCGCGTAGCGAAAGTTGCGCCGCTGCGTCCGCAGCACGGCCGGCAGCTTCGCGGCGGTGTACCATGGCAACGACTGCGGATCCGCGTCGAGGCGCTCCTTCATCCTGGCCGTAACGCTCAGCGTCGGGACGAGCCAGATGCCGAGGCGGGCCATCCGCTCGATGTCGGCCTGGTCGGCGACGGCCGCGTGCTCGATCGAGTCCACCCCCGCCTCCAGGCAGATCTTGATGCCGTCGCCGCCGTGCGCATGCACCATCACGCCCTTTCCGGCCGCGTGCGCCTCGTCCACCATCGCCCGGAGCTCCTCCAGCGTGAACTGCCGGGTCGCCGGCCCCCCGCGCGGCGAGCCCACGCCCCCCGTGGTGGCGATCTTGACCCAGTCGGCGCCCGACCGGATCACCTCGCGCACCTTCTTCCGGCACTCGTCCGGGCCGTCGGCGATGCCGTCCGGGATGCCGGGGAGCCGCGGGAAATCGGAGGCCAAGCCGCACGGCTGGATCAGGTCGCCGTGGCCGCCCGTCTGCGTGATGATCACGAGGCTCAAGAACATCCGCGGTCCCGGGATGACCCCCTGGTCGATCGCCATCTTGAGGCCGAGATCCGCGCCGGCCGCGTCGCGAAACGCCGTGATGCCGGCCAGCAGCGTCTCCGTCGCCCAGCGCCCGGTTTGCAGCACGGCCAGGCTGGGCGCGGTGTCCATGCGCCGCCGGAGGTCCAGCCCCAGGTGCGCGATGTGGTCGTGCGCATCGATGAGCCCGGGCAGGAGCGTGAGCGACGGCTGATCGTACACCGCGACGCGATCGCCCACCGGCTCGAGCGTGGCGACCGGGCGCACGTCCGTGATCCGGTTGCCCTCCACGACGACCGCCATGTCGCGCTGCGGCGGCCCGCCGCGTCCGTCGATCAGCAATCCTGCCTTGATGATGCTCGTGGGTCCCGCCACCACCAAGTCCCCCCTCCGCTCGGGCGGAGCGCGCGATCCTCAGCCTCCTCGGGAGCCGGCCTCAGGCGGGCGGCGGAAGCGGCACGCCTAAGCCGTACGCGTTCGTGACGTCCAACGTGGCGAGGTAGCCGTGGACCGTGCGCGCCACGCGGGCGATGAATTGTTCGGACACGGTGCGGTCCGCCGGCCCGTACGTCGTCATCACGCAGATCGCGTAGGGCCGCCGCTCCTGGTACACGATCGCGGCATCGCACCGCACCCGCTCCATCCCCCCCGGCTTGTTGGCGATCACGATGTCCTGCGGCAGGCCCGCGGCCAGGTAGCCGTGTTTGGGCTTTTTGAGGATCGCCAGGGTCTGCTCGCACACAAACGGGCTGAGCCGTTCGCCCCGGTACAGGATCTCGAGCAACTCCACCATCTCGATCGGGCTGGCCACGTTCTCGTCGCCACGCCGGATCGCCGCGTCGTCCTGCATCTTGCGGCGCAACGTCGTCTGCGACAGGCCGAGCTCCCGCAGCATCGCGTTCGTGCCCTCCATGGTCGCCCAGTCGATGCACAGATTCGTCGCAGTATTGTCGGAGACGATGATCATCAGCACCGCGACGTCCCGCACGGTCAACTCTTCCGGGTCGTCGAGGTAGGCGAGCACGCCGCTTCCCGCCGCATGCAGGTCGCGGTGGATCGCCACCTTGCGGCGGAGGTCGACGGCTCCCGCCTCGGCGCGCTGCATGAGGTGCGCGAGGATGGGAATCTTGATGCTCGACGCGGTGGGAAACAGCTCCCGCTCGTGCACCGCCGTCTGCGCCCCGGTCACGAGGTCGCGCACGCAGGCTCCGGCCGCGCCGGGAAACTCCGCGACGAGCCGCCGGAGCTCATCGGACAGCCGTTGCCACACCAACTGCTCGGACATGCGCCGCCTCCGTCAGCGTGTGAACGCAGGAGTGTCCCGGCGTGGATCTGCTCGCCGCGGCCGCGTTTCAGGCGTCCCGGCCGATCGGGTCGACCCCAAAAGCGCGCGCCGCGGATGGCCAGCGGGCTTGCGCCTGAACCCGTATGTACCACGCGGCGTTCCTAAAGTCCCCCGCCGCGAGTCTCGCCGGGCGGCGAACAGCGGCGCGGACTTCAATAGCGCCCTCAAGACGACGTCTCGTGTCCCGTGCGGGCGCGCCTGACCGGGCGGCGTGTGCGTCAGGAGCGGGCGATTCGAGCGGTTGCCGGCCGCGTCGCCTCGGACGCGTCTCGCCGGCATCGCGCGGGTAGCCCGGCGCCCCGCGGCGAAGCCTTATGGATCTGATGGAACGGCGCGCCGCGGCGCGCGTCCGAGGAGGCGGAAATGGCGCGGATTGCGATCGCCGGAAGCGGGGCCATCGGGGGGCTGGCCGGATTCTACATGGCCCGGGCCGGCGAGGATGTGCTGTTTATCGACCAAAACGCCGAGCACGTCGCCGCGATCCGCGAACGGGGGATTTCGGTAAACGGCGTGTACGGGCCGATGTCCGTCCCGCCGCAGCGGGCCTGCACGCCCGGGGAAATTCCCGAGCCGCTCGACGGCCTCGTCTTTCTGGCCTGCAAGTCGCAGGCGACGGAGGCGGCTGTGCGGGCCATCGCGCCGCATCTTGGGCCCTCGGCGTGCGTCGTCTCGCTGCAGAACGGCATGAACGAAGACACGATCGCGGGCATCGTGGGCCGGGAGCGCACGATGGGGGCGCTGCCCGACTATGGCGGCGCGTACCTGGATCCCGGCGTGCTGGAAGCCGTGCACGAGGGGACCGTCTACGTCGGCGAGCTCGACGGCAGCCTGACGCCGCGCGTGCGCGAAGCGGCCCGGCTGCTCGGCATCGGTCCCAACAAGTGCGAACTGCTCACCGACATCGTCGGCCGCTTGTGGACCAAGCACGTCTACAACTCGCAGATCGTGGTCACGGCGCTCGTCAACGACACGGTCGTCGCGGTGCTGGGCCACAAGGACGTGCAGCGTCTCGGGGGTGCGGCGGTGCGGGAGGCGATACGGGTCTCCGACGCGGCGGGGGTGCGGCTGCACGCCGATCGGTGGTTCGACCCGGCGCTCTACCGTCCGGTGACGTCCGCCGACACCGCGCGCCTGCTCGCCGTCTACGACCGGCTCGTGGAGCACCTGGGCGGCCATCAAGTCGGCGACGGGCCCGGCGGCTACAAGTACGTCAAGAGGGCCAGCGGCATCCACTGGGATCTGGTCTACCGCAGGCGGCAGAGCGAGGCGGCGTACCTCACGGTCTGCACCCACGCGGCCCGGTACGGCGTGGCGGTCCCGCTCAACGCGAAGATCGTGTCGATGATCGAGCAGGTCGAGGACGGCAAGCGCGATCTCGGCTGGCACAACATCGCGGAAGCCACCGCGTACGCGAACGAGATCGGCGCCGCGCTCCCGTGACACGACCCGAGCACGCCGGTATTGGCCGACCCGGGCGGCACGTCGCGGCGCGCCGGAGGACGCATGCCGATTGAATTGACCGACAACCAGCGCCTCATTCGCGACGCCGTGCGGGCCCTCTGCGCGAAGTATCCGGATGCGTACTGGCGCGGGCTCGACGAGACCGGCGCGTACCCCGATGCGTTCATCCGGGATCTGTCGGCGGGCGGCTGGCTCGCCGCGCTCATCCCCGAGGAATACGGCGGGACCGGGCTCGGCGTGGCCGAGGCGTCGTTGATCCTGGAGGAAATCAACCGGTCCGGCGGCAACGCCGCCGCGTGCCACGCGCAGATGTACATCATGGGCACGCTCCTGCGCCACGGCAGCGAGGCGCAGAAACGCCGGTGGCTGCCGGCGGTCGCGTCGGGCGAGGTGCGCCTGCAGGCGTTCGGCGTGACGGAGCCCGGGGCGGGGTCCGAGACGACCCGCATCCAAACCACGGCCGTCCGGCGCGGCGATCAGTACGTCGTGAACGGGCAGAAAGTCTTCATCTCGCGCGCGGAGCACTCCGACCTCATGCTGCTGCTCGCGCGAACCACGCCCTATGACGAGACGCAGGACAAGACGCGCGGGCTGTCGGTGTTTATGGTCGACCTCCGGGAAGCCGTGTCGCGCGGCGCCATCCAGATCAAGCCGATCCGGACGATGCTCAACCATCACACGACCGAGCTGTTCATCAGCGACCTCGAGGTGCCGGCCGACAACCTCGTCGGGCAGGAGGGCATGGGCTTTCGCTATATCATCGACGGGTGGAACGCGGAGCGGATCCTCATCGCGGCGGAATCGATCGGGGACGGGCGCTGGTTCATCGAGCGCGCCGCCCGGTACGCTTCGGAACGGGTCGTGTTCGGGAAACCGATCGGTGCGAACCAGGGCGTCCAGTTCCCGCTCGCCCTCGCACACGCGCACCTCGAGGCCGCCGACCTCATGCGATTTCGTGCGGCCGCCCTGTTCGATCAGGGCAAGCGGTGCGGCGCCGAGGCCAACATGGCCAAGCTGCTCGCCGCGGATGCGGCGTGGGAGGCGGCGAATGCATGCCTGGACACCCACGGCGGATACGGGTTCGCCGCGGAGTACGATGTCGAGCGGAAGTTCCGCGAAACCCGGCTGTACGCGGTGGCCCCGGTGAGCAACAATCTCGTGCTCGCGTACCTCGGGCAGCATGTGCTGGGCTTGCCGCGATCGTATTAGCGGGCGCCCGGCGGCGCGGCTCGGACGCGACGGCGCGGGCGGAGACCCCCGTTGAGCGGAGGGCGGCCATGACACGCGCGCAGGCGCAGGGGCGGTACTACGAGGACTTTCGCGTCGGGGACGTCTACGAGCATCCCTACGGCCGGACGGTCACCGACGCCGACAACGTCTGGTTCACCAACCTGACGCTCAACACCAACCCCGCCCACTTCGACTATGCCTTCGCCGCGCAGACGGAGTTTGGGCGGCCGCTGGTCAACAGCGCCTTCACGCTGGCGCTGGTGACCGGGATGTCGGTCGTCGACATCAGCGAAAACGCGTTTGCCAACCTGGGCTGGGACAAGGTGCGCCTGCCGGCCCCGGTCTTCGTCGGGGACACGCTGTACGCGGAAAGCGAGGTCCTCGAGATGCGGGAGTCGCGGTCGCGGCCCGGCGTGGGCATCGTGCGGTTCCGCACGCAGGGCTACAAGCAGGACGGTACCGTGGTGATCGAGTACGAGCGCACGATCATGGTGTACAAGCGGGGGCATTCGCCGCGCCGCCTGCGCCCGCGTCCCAAGGGGGCGGAGTAGGCGGGCCGTGGCCGGCATCCTCGACGGCATCCGCGTCCTCGACCTCACGCGCAACTTCGCCGGGCCGTGCTGCACGCAGATTCTCGGGGACCTGGGCGCCGACGTCGTCAAGGTCGAACGCCCCGGCACGGGCGACGACACGAGGGAATGGCGCCCGCCGCAGTGGCGGGGAATCAGCACGTCCTTTCTGAGCTTCAACCGCAACAAGCGCAGCCTCGCCGTGGACCTCGACCATCCCGACGGGCAGGCGATCGTGCGGCGGCTGGCGCTCCGCGCGGATGTGCTGGTCGAGAGCTTCCGGCACGGGAGCCTGGCCAAACGCGGCCTGGACTACGGGCGCGTGTCACGTGACAACCCGCGGATCGTCTACTGCTCGATCAACGGGTTCGGCTCCGCGGGACCCCTGCGGGACCGCCCGGGGTACGACCCGGTGGTGCAGGCCTACTCGGGCATCATGAGCCTGACGGGGGAACCCGGCGGGCGCCCGCTCCGCACCGGGCCGTCGATCGTCGATACCGGCACGGGGATGTGGTGCGGGCTTGCCGTGGTCGGGGCGCTGTACGCGCGCGAGCGGACCGGGCGGGGCGCCAGAATCGACAGCAGCCTGCTGGAAACCGGCGTCGCATGGGTCGGATACCACTTGATCGGCTACTTCGCCACCGGCCGGGTGCCGGGCCCCGTCGGCACGAGCGCGTCCATGATCGCACCCTACGAGGCGTTCGCCACCCGCGAGGGCTATCTGCAGCTGGCCGCGGGCAACAACGCGATCTTTGCGCGGCTGTGCGGTGCGCTCGGCCTGCCGGAGCTGCCGGCCGATCCGCGGTTCCGCACCAACGCCGACCGCGTGGCGCACCGGGACGAACTCCACGAGATCCTGGAGGCGAAGTTTCTGGCGCGGTCCGCGCTGGAGTGGGAGGAGACGCTCTCGGCCCACGAAGTCCCGTGCAGCTGCGTGCGCAGGCTCGACCAGGTGACCCGCGATCCGCAGGTGGACGCGCTCGCCATGTTCCCGCGCGTGCCGCATCCCACGATACCGGATCTCAGGCTCGTGGACCAACCCTTTCGGATCGACGGCGGGCGCGCGGCGCGGCTGGACCCGCCGCCTGACGTGGGCCAGCATACGGCCGAGATTCTCCAAGAGCTTGACTATGATCCCGCGGCCATCGAGGAACTAAGAAAGCAGCACGTGATCGGGTAGACGCTGCCATTCGCGGCGGTGTATTATTTCGCCGAGAGACTCGGCGGGCTGCCCCTTCGTTGAGATGAGTTACACGAAGTCGGTTGGCGCACGCAGCGGAGCCGCCGGTATGCACGCGCGGTCCAACGACGTGATCGTGGTCTTGTTCGATGGCGTGTGCAACCTCTGCAATGCCTGGGTGAACTTCGTCATCGACCACGACCCGTCCGAAACCTTCGTCTTCGGCGCGCAGCAGTCTGCGCGCGGACGTGCAATGCTCGCCGAGATGGGCCTGCCCGGTCCCGTCCTCCCGGGCGTCGTCGTGGTTGCGGCTGATCGCATCCTCACCGACTCGGCGGCCATCCTCGAGATTTGCGCACGCCTTGCGCCGCCGTGGCGGTTCTTTGCGCTGTTCCGCATGATACCGAGACCCCTTCGAGACGCGGTGTATCGATGGGTCGCGCGCCATCGCTACGCGTGGTTCGGGACGTCGGCGGCGTGCCGCATACCCACTCCGGAGTTGGCGCATCGTTTTTTGACATGATCCGGTTCACGGCTTGAAGCGCGATTCGCCGGGATCCCGGGCACACTCGACGGCGGCGCCGCGCGGCGAGTCCGATCGCCCCTACATCTCCGGCTCGAGCACGAGATCCAGCGTCCCTTCGCGGGTGCCGGCCCGAGGCAAAAAGACCGTCACGAGCGGCCGGAAGCCGGAGACGGCGACGCGGATATGGATGTGCGGTTGGAAGTAGTCGGTGCCTCCCGGGAAGTTGCTCTGGAGGCGGTACCGGCCGGAGGCGTCCGTGATCACGGTCGCCCGGTGCGCGTCGTCGTATTGCCCGTCGGGCCCCCGCAGCCAGAGTTCGACGCGCGCGTGAGGGATCGGCTTGCAGTCGATGCCCGACCGCACGACGCCGGACAGCACGAACCCCGTGCCCACGGACGAACGCACGGGAGCGTTCGGCTTGTACGCAGGGTCGCCGGCGTCGGACGGCGTGAGCGTGCACTTCGCCGGAGCCGGCGGGGCGGCGCCGGCCGACCGGATGCCGGGCGCCGCGATCCCGGTGAGCATCGCCGCGGCGAACACGATGAACATCCGTAGCCATGGGGCGCCCCGGCGGGTCGTCACGGTCGCACTCCTCCGTCGTGGTCAGGGTGCCGTGCGCCCGTCGCTTTCCCGATGGCCGCGACCCGGTCCTGCACGCTCCACGACGTTGGGCGCGTCCCCTGCCGCGCCGATTCCGGCCGTTCGCGGCCGCGGCTAGGCGGCGCCACCCCAGCGGATCGTGCACGCGCCCCACGTGTAGCCGGCGCCGAAGGCCACCATGACGCCCACGTCGCCCGCGCTCACGCGCCCGGCGCCGACCGCCTCGTAGAGCGCGACCGGGATCGACGCCGCCGACGTGTTGCCGTACCGCTGTACGTTGATGAAAAACTTCTCGGTGGGAACGCCCAGCCGGTCGGAGACGGAGTGAATGATCCGGAGGTTCGCCTGATGCGGAATGACGAAGTCGACGTCCTCGGCGACGAGCCTCGCGCGCCGCAGCGCGTCCGCGGCGGCCCTGGGCATCGTTTGGACCGCGACCTTGTAGACCTCCGGTCCGTTCATCCACAGGAAGTGGTCGCCGCGCTCGACCGTCTCGCGCGAGGCCGGATGACGGCTGCCGCCGGCCTTGAGATGGAGGTGATGCCGTCCCTGGCCGGATCCCCCGAGCGCGAACGATAGGAACCCGCTCCCCGGTTTCGCGCGGCGGAGCACCGCCGCGCCCGCGGCGTCCCCAAACAGGACGCACGTCGACCGGTCGCGCCAATTGGTGATGCGGGAGAGCGTGTCTGCGCCGACGACGAGCACCGTGTCGGCCTGGCCGGACACAATCGCGCCGTGCGCGACGCTCAACCCGTACACGAAGCTCGAGCACGCGCACGCGACGTCCAGGCAGCCGACGCTGCGCGCGCCGAGCCGGTCCTGCAGCAGGCACGACACGCTCGGGAACAGCATGTCGGGCGTGGCTGTGCCGGCGACGATGAGGTCCAAGTCGCTCGGCCCGGCGCCGGCCGCCTCGAGCGCCTCCCTGGCGGCACCGTAGGCGAGATCCGAGCTCGCTTCATGAGGGGCGGCGACCCGTCGTTCCCGGATCCCGGTATGCCTCCGAATCCACTCGTCGGTCGTGTCGATCGTGCGGGCGAGCTCGCGGTTGGTGATCACGCGTTCGGGAACGTACCGCCCCAGGCCGACAATCGTGGATCCGGTTTCCATGACCGCCTCCGTCGTGCGTGCGTGTACGGCGCCGTCACGTCGGGGCGCTCGTGCCAGCGGGAGACTTGCCCCCCGGGTGGGCGGGGCCGGCCCGTTCGTGCTGCTTCCAACGCCCGCCGACCGGTGCGATGGCCAACGGTGCGGCCGTCTAGCGGTACGCACGGCTCCCGCGGCAGAGGACCGTCCGGTCACCAGGAGAGAAGGGTACCGTAATTCCACCGGGTATACAAGCCGCGATTCGTGCGCCCACGATCCGAATCGGCGGCGGTGCCGTATCCGGCGCGCCCGCGAATCCGCGGAGGGATACTGTGAGCCTCTACTACGAAGACGTCGAGGCCGGCCAGGTCTTTGAAACCCCCGGCCGCACGATCACGGAAACCGACGTCGTCGCGTTCGCGTCGCTGTCGAGCGACTGGAATCCCATCCATACCGACGCGGAGTTTGCGAAGACGATGCCGTTCGGGCAGCGCATCGCCCACGGGAATCTCGGGATCGCGATCGCCATGGGACTCGTCGTCCGGCTCGGCCTTTTCGGGGAGACGACGATCGCGGTCCCCGGGCTGACGTGGTCCTTCAAGCGGCCGGTGTTCATCGGCGACACGGTCCACGTCCGGATGGAGATCACCGGGAAGCGCCTGACGTCCGCGGGCGACCGGGGGCTGGTCGAGCGCCGCATCGAGCTCGTCAATCAGCGCGGCGATGTGGTGCAGGAGGGCAGCGTGCCCCTGCTGATCAAGGTGCGCGCGCCGAAAGGGGGATGACGTGGAGCCGTTGCTGCGCGATCGAGTCTCGCTGGTGACGGGCGCGGGATCGGGGATCGGCCGGGCCGTGGCGGTGCTGTTCGCCCGGGAGGGCAGCGACATCTTCGTCTTCGACGTCAACGAAGCCGGCGCGAACGACACGGTGGAGGCCGTGCGGGCGCTCGGCCGGCGCGCGGGGGCCGCGCGGGTGGATGTCTCGGACGCCGCGCAGGTGGAGGCCGGCGTGGCCGCCGCGGAGGCGATGTTTGGCCGGATCGACGTGCTCGTGAACAACGCCGGGCTGACCCGCGACGTCACGATCGCGAAGATGACCGACGAGCAGTGGGATCTGGTGCTGAACGTGCACCTCCGCGGCACCTTTTTGTGCACCCGCGCCGCCGGCGCGCGGATGCGCAAGGCCGGGCGGGGGGCGATCGTCAACCTCTCCTCGATTTCCGCGAAGATCGGCAACTTCGGGCAGGCGAACTACGCGTCGGCCAAGGCCGGGATCGTCGCGCTGACCAAGGTGACGGCGCGGGAGTACGCGCGGTTCGGCGTGCGGGCGAACGCCATCCAGCCGGGCTTCATCGACACGCCGATGACCCGCGCGATGGGCGAGGACGCGATGGCCCAGCGCGCCCGGGACACGCCGCTCGGCCGCAACGGGCGTCCCGAGGAGGTCGCGGCGGTCGCGCTGTTTCTCGCCAGCGATATGGCAAGCTTCGTCACGGGCGCCGTGATCGAGGTGACCGGCGGGCGCAACATGTGAGCGGCGGAACCGCACAGGGGCGTGCCGCGGCGCCGGAGAAGGCTATCGGCGGCCGGTGCTCTCCCTCCGAGGTGGCGTCATGTCTGATGTGGATGCGCTGAAGGACAAGGTCTGCGCCCAGGTCGACGCGATGCGGGAGACCTTCGTCGGCTTGAGCGCGCGGATCCACGAGACGCCGGAGGTGGGGCTGCAGGAACACCAGGCCGCGCGCTGGCTGACCGGGCTGCTGCGGGAGCACGGGTTCGCGGTGACGCAGCCGGTCGCCGGCATGGCGACCGCGTTTCGCGCCGAGGTCCAGGGCGAACATGCGCGGCCTCATGTGGCGCTGATCGCGGAGTACGACGCGCTCGCAGGCGTCGGGCACGCCTGCGGCCACAACCTGATCTGCATGGCCAGCGTCGGCGCGGCCGTCGCCCTGCACCGCGCGATCCCGACGCTGCCCGGGACGCTCACCGTGCTGGGCACGCCGGCCGAGGAAACCGTGGGCGGCAAGATCCCGATGGTGGAGCACGGCGTCTTCGAGGGCGTGGACGCCGCGATGATGTTTCATCCGTCGCGCAACAACTGGTGGGTCCGGGGGGCGCTCGCCGCGCAGGGGCTCACGATCACGTTCCACGGCAAGTCGTCGCACGCCGCCGCGGCGCCGGAGAAGGGTGTCAACGCGCTCAACGCCCTGCTCCTCACCTACCACGCCATCGATGCGCTGCGGCAGCACGTCACGAGCGACGTGCGGATTCATGGGATCATCACGAAGGGCGGGGACGCGCCCAACGTCGTCCCGGCGTTGGCGCAGGGCGAGTTTATCGTGCGCGCCAACACGCGCGCCGCGCTCGCCGGCATCATGGCGAGCGTCAAGGGGTGCGCGGAGGGCGCGGCCGCGGCCACCGGCGCCCGGGTGGCGTTTGCGCAGGGGCTCGTGTACGCCGAGCGCAACAACAACCCCGTGCTCGCACGTTACTTCGGCGAGAACATGGCTCGGCTCGGCATCCGCGGCGAGGAGCCGCCGGCGCACGGCGGCGTCGGATCGTCCGACATCGGCAACGTCAGCCTGGTCGCGCCGACGATCCATCCCTACGTGGCGATCACCGACGACGCGGCGGGACATACGCCCGAGTTTCGGGAGGCGGCGCGGTCCGAACGGGGGTACGCCGCGATGCTCAACGCCGCCAAGGGGCTCGCCATGACGGCGGTCGACGTGATGTACCGGCCCGGCGCGCCGGACGAGCTGTGGGCCGCGTTTCGCACGTCGCTCCAGCGCTGATCTCCGCGTGCGCCGGCCGGCGTGGGATGCCCCGCCCGCTCGGCGGCGTCTGCCTCGCTGCCGGGCCGAGCTCATCTCAGGATGTGTGGAGGACGGACCCGCATGCCGACGCTTCCCACCCTGGACGACATCCGGGCGGCCCGAGAGGTCATCCAGGGACGCGTCCACCGCACGCCGCTCTTGAGCTCGAGGATCCTGGGCGAGCGCGCGGGCGTCCGCCTCTCCCTCAAGGCCGAGAATCTGCAGAAGACAGGATCGTTCAAGCCGCGCGGCGTGCTCAACAAGCTGCGGCACCTGTCCGCGGACGACAAGCGCCGCGGCCTCGTGACGATCTCGGCCGGCAACCACGCCCAGGCCCTCGCGTACGGTGCGGCGACGGAGGGGCTGCATGCGACGGTCGTCATGCCGGCGCACGCGAGCGTGCTCAAGGTTGCGGCGTGCCGGGCCTACGGCGCCGAGGTCGTGCTCGGCGGCACGATGCACGAGGCGTTTGAACGGGTGCATCGGCTGCGCGACGCCCGCAATCTCACGCTCGTGCACCCGTACGACGACCCGCACATCATCGCCGGCCAGGGCACGGTGGGGCTCGAGATCGTGGAGGATCTCCCGGACGTGGACGCGGTCGTCGTCGCGATCGGCGGCGGGGGTTTGATCTCCGGCGTGGCCTCGGCTGTGAAGCTGAGCCGGCCGGGGGCCCGCGTGTTCGGCGTGGAGCCCGAGGGGGCGCCGACGCTGTGGACGGCGCTCCGGCGCCACGCCGTCACCCGGCTCGACTCGATCGACACGATTGCCGACGGTCTCACCGCGCCGATGGCCGGGGAGTTGACGCTGGCCGCGGTGCAGCGGTTTGTCGACGAGATCGTCCTGGTCTCCGACGCGGAGATCCGTGAGGCGATGAAGGCGGTGCTGCAGTACGCCAAGCTCGTCGTCGAGCCGGCCGGCGCCGCGGGGCTGGCGGCGCTCCTGTGCGGGCGTCTCCGCGTGGAGCCCGGCGCCCGGGTCGCCGTCGTGCTGAGCGGCGGCAACGTGGATTGGCAGGTGCTGCAGAGCCTGCCGTAGCCGCAACCGACCCGCGCCGGCGGGCTGCCGGCGCCGTCTGCGCGGAAACGGAGGTCGCATCGTGGACGACGCACGCCCGGGGCGCCACGACCTGAGAGACCGCTACCGCGCGACCGTGCTCAAGCCGATCTTCGACGCCTGGAAGGCCGATCTCTACCCGGTCTTGATCGACGCGAGCCGCGCGCACGTGGCGGCGCTGGCTTCCGCGGCCGCGCTCTCGCCGGAGCACGCGGCCCGCCTCCTCGAGGGGTTGGACGCGCTGGCTGCCGTCCCGGCCGCTTCCCTCGAGTACGATCCCGGCGTCGAGGATGTATACTTTGCACTCGAGCGCGCCTTGGTCGGGCGCCTCGGCGCCGAGATCGCGGGGAACCTGCAACTCGCGCGCAGCCGGAATGACCTCGACGCCGCCGCCTTCCGGGTCGTCGTGCGCACCCGGCTCTTGACGGTTGCCGGCGCGACGGTGGCGCTCGGACGCACGGCCGTCTCGCGAGCCCGAGACGGCCGCGACGTGCTCGTCGTGGCGCGCACCCACGGCCGGCCGGCGCAGCCGACGACCGCCGGGCACGTGCTCGCCGCCTACGCCGGAACGGTGCTCCGCGACCTCGCCCGCTACCGGCTCGCGTACGAAGAGGCGAACCGATCGCCGCTCGGCGCGTGCGCCCTGGCGGGCACCGCGTTTCCGCTCGACCGGATCGAGCTGGCGCGGTTGATGGGGTTCGACGGGTTGGTGGAAAACACGTACGATGCCGTCGCCGGGGCCGACTACGCGCTCACGACGCTTGCCGCGTGCGGCGCGGCCCTCGCCGGCGCAAGCCGCTTGCTCGCCACGCTCGACCTGTGGGCCGCGGGGTCGCCCCCCGTCGTCACGCTGGATCCGGGGTTCGTCCAGGTGAGCAGCATGATGCCGCAGAAGCGCAACCTCGTGTTCGTGGAGCACCTGCGCGCGCGCGCCATGCGCGCAGCCGGCGTGCTCGCCGGGCAGGTGGCCGGGGTCGCGGCGACACCGTTCGAGGACGACAACCGCGCGACGGCGGAGCTGCAGGCGGACCTGTGGCGCACGTTGGACGACGCCGCGGACACGGCGCAACTCCTCAGCCTGGCGCTGGGATCGATGATCATCGGTCCCGGTGTGCCGCCGGAGGACGTCGTGGCCTCGGGGGCGACCGCGACGGAGCTCATGGATGCGATCGTGCGCCGGCACGGGGCGTCGCAGCGGCAGGCGCACGCCGTCGTCTCGGCGATGGTGGAGCGGGCGCCCGACCCGCGCGTGTGGACAGAGTCACTGATGCGGGACATAAGCGGCGCGGTGCTTGGACGGCCGCTGGCGTTCCCAACCGCGGAGCTGCAGGCGCTTCTCGATCCGCGCGCGTTCGTGGCGGCGAGACAGGGCATCGGCGGTCCCAGCGCCGGCGCGATCGATGCCGGCCTCGGCGCGGTCGCGGCCGCGCTCGGGGGCGTCGAGCGGTGGCTGGCCGCGGCCCGGGAGCGTCTCGACGCGAGCCGCGCGGCGCTCGGGAGCCGGTGCGGTCAGGTGATCGCGGCCGCGGGGCGCGCGTCTTCCTGACACGCCGGGGCGGCGGCCGAGATCGCCGGCTGCGGGACGATCGATCCCGGCCGGGCGAGGGCGTGTCCGGCCGCGGGCCTGCCGGGGCGCAGGCGCGCGGCGACGTACAAGCCGGCGGCCACGACGATCGCCAGGAGCGCGAGCACGACCATCATCTCGACGAGCGTGAATCCGCGCGCCCGCACCATGACTCAGCCCGGCGGTGCGAAGCGGTAGGGCGGCTCCAGCGTCGCGGCGTCCTCGGGCCGTTGGGCCGCCAGCGCCGTCTTCATTTCGACGAGCCGCACGTAGATCGCGTCGACATCCGTCTCCGTGAGCGCAAGGCCGCAGGAGGCGGCTTCGGCCCGGAGCCACTCCTTGGTAAGCGCGCTCACGCCCGCACCTCCAATGCCGGACGGCGCGTGTGCCACTCCGTGGAGCGCTCATAAGCGGCGCCGATCCGGAACAGCATCTCCTCGTCGAACGCGCGGCCGACCAGTTGCAACCCGACGGGGAGGCCGGCGTCCGTAAAGCCGCAGGGTAGCGTGAGGGCGGGGTGCCCCGTGAGGTTGAACGGGATGGTGTTCCGCGTCGTGTCCGGCGGCGTGCTGTTTTGCGCCTCGACGGAAATGCCGCCGAACGCCGTCGTCGGCGTCACGATGGCGTCCACGCGCTGCAACGCCGCGTCGACCTCGCGCATCCAGAGCCCTCGGATCTGCGCCGCCTGCTGGTACTCGGCCGCCGTGAGAAACGCGCCCCCCGCGATCCGCTGGCGCGCCCGGGCGCCGTAGTCCGCGGAGCGCTTGCGCAGCAGCGCGGCGTGGGCCGCGAACGCCTCCGCGGCCAGCAGCGCCCACCCGATGACGCCGACGTCGGACGCCCGCGGCAGGTCCAGCGGCTCCGGCACGGCGCCGAGCGATTCGAGATGCCGCAGCGCCGCGCGCACCGCGTGATCCACCCCGGGATCGAGATGCTCGTAGAAGTGCTGCCGGGGCACGCCGAGGCGCAGGCCGCGGACGCCGCCCGCGAGGGCGGCCGCATAATCCGGCACCGGGCACGATGAGGACGTGGGGTCGAGCGGGTCGCGGCCCGCGAGCGCGCCCAGGAGGAGGGCGCAATCCGCGACGGTCCGGCACATGGGTCCCACGTGATCCATGCTGTAACTGAGCGGAAACACCCCGTGGCGGCTGACCCGCCCGTACGTCGGCTTGAGGCCCACGATCCCGCACAGGGCGCCGGGGATGCGGATCGACCCGCCGGTATCCGAGCCCGTGGCGGCCACGGCCAGCCCCGCGGCCAGCGAGCTTCCCGCGCCTCCGCTCGAACCGCCCGAATAGTACGCCGGATCCCAAGGCGTCCGCGAGGTGCCAAAGACGTCCATCGTGCCGACCGCGAATTCCGTCGTGTTCGTCTTCCCGAGGAGGATCATCCCGGCATCGGCGAGCCGGCGCACCACCGTGGCGTCGGCGTCGGGCACCAGGTCGAGCATCGTGCGGGAATGGCACGTCGTCCGCACGCCGCGGGTGAACACGATGTCCTTGTGCGAGATCGGCAGCCCATGGAGCGGGCCGCGCCAGCGGCCGGCCGAGATCTCGCGTTCGGCCGCACGGGCCGCGGCGACCGCGGCGTCGGCGCAGACCGTGATGTAGCTGCAGAGCATGCCGTTGTAGCGGTCGATGCGGTCGAGCAGGGCGGTGACGATCTCGACCGGCGACACGTCGCGCCGCCGGACCCGCTCGCCGAGGGCGGCGGCGGGGGCAAAGCAGAGGTCCGCGTCCACGGATCCTTCCTCCCGGTCACGGTCATGCCAACGCGCGTTTCTGGATTCTCCACGCGTGGGGACCCATCCCCCAGGAACGCCCCGGCGACTCGTGGAAACGTCACCGCCGCGATCCCACTCATCCGCGCGATCTCGTGGAGGATGCCGTGTCCCAGATCGAACAGAAGCTCAGCGCCATGGGTCTCGTCCTGCCGGCGGCGCCCGCGCCCGTCGCGAATTACGTCGGCGCCGTGCGCGCCGGCGACTTGGTGTTCGTGTCCGGTCACGGGCCCGTCAAGGACGGGAAGCTCGCGTATCGCGGTAAGTTGGGCCGGGATTTTTCCGTGGCCGAGGGATACGAAGCGGCGAAGCTCGTGACCCTCAACTGCCTCGCATCGCTGCGCGAGGTGATCGGCGACCTCGATCGGGTGCACCGGGTGGTCAAGCTCCTCGGCATGGTCAACAGCACGCCGGACTTTCTCCAGCAACCCGAGGTCGTCAACGGCGCGTCGGACCTGCTCGTCCAGGTGTTCGGCGATCGCGGTCGCCACGCCCGGTCCGCCGTCGGCATGGCGGCGCTGCCGTTCGACATCGCCGTCGAGATCGAGATGATCGTGCACGTCTCCTGACGCCCGGGGTCCCCGGGGCGGACCGCGCCGTCAGCCTTCCGCGCCCTCGAGGGCCGCGTGGATCTCCTCCGCGGCGAGAACCGTTTCCATCTGCGCGGTGTGCGCGAGGACGAACACGTCGCCGTAGATCGTCTCGTCCGGGAACTCCGTGACGAGCACGAGCGGCGTCGCGGCGGTCGCGTCTTCGGTGATGTCGCACGGGATATCGTGGTAGATCGGGAACGCCGGCTCGCCCGCGTGGGCCCGATACGCCGCGAGCTGGGTGCGGTTGAACGGCGCGAGGCCGGGGACGTCCGCGAGCCTGCGCGTAAGCCGGGCAAGAAACGCGCGGGCGCGGCCGGCCCAGTGCGGGTGGTAGCGGACGATCAGGAAAAACCCCTTGGGGACGCTCCACCGCTCGAAGCCGCGCGGGAGGTAGCCGGAGAACGGCCGCGTCCACTCGTGGGCGGGGTACCCGTGGAGATTGACATGCAGCGCCGGGCGCGCGCGCCGCTGCGCCTCGAGCCGCGCGCCTTTCTCGTACCAGGGTTCCTCGGACCTCGCGCCCAGGTCGTCTCCGAGCGCCGTGTATCGCGCGGCGTGGTGCATGTGCCGCGGATGCACGGCGCAGAGCCGGCGGTGCAGCGCGTAGCCGTCCGGGTTCTCCAGCGGGATCACCGCGAAATGAGCGCCGGCCGCCGCGGCCAGGCGACGCGCCGCCCGCAGCGCGCCGACCACGCCCGAGGTCTCATTGGCGTGCTGGCCCGCGGTGATCAGGATAGCCGGCCGCGTACCGGGGCGGTAGATGCCCGCCACCGTCCGGCCCTGCCGCGACGTCGCCGCAAATCGCTCCCCGGGGAGCCGCGCGAGTTCATCCGCGATCTGCGCGATGGGCAAGGCGCGGTCGGCGCGTTCGAGCGGAACGGCGGACCCCGGTGCCTCCTCCGGGCCGGCGGGCTCCAGCGCCACGCGCACTTCCGGCGTGTCCACGGCGCACCGGATGTCGGGCACGATCTGTCCCGGCTGCGCGGCGCGCTCGTCCGGCGCGCGGCCTGCGTGGCGCCGCAGCAGCTCGAGCAGCGAGAAGTAGAGATCCTCATGCAGGGCCTCGAACGTGCTGATGCACTCGTCGCCGTAGGGCAACCGCTGCTCGGCATCCGGGATGGCTGCCTGGACCAGCAGGCGATCGAAATACGGCTCGCGCTCGCGCCACGGATACGCGCGCACGGCGGCGATGACCGTGCGGTAGACGGCCTCGTATTCGGTCGCGAGCGGTTCGTCGACATCACGGCGTCCGTTGCGCGAGCCGGTGATCCGCAGCCACCCGCAGGGCGCGAGCGTGCGCTCGCCCAGATGGTCCTCCCCCGCGCGGCACGGGACCCGAACGTCGCACGCGGTCACGGCGCCGCGCCGGTCTTCGAGCTCGACGCCATAGCTCAGCGCGGGGCCCGCGGGGATGAAGCGGGCGTCGACGCCGGCCAGCATCGCGGCGAGAGGATACGCTTCGACGAGGAACCGCTCCGGGCTCGCCAGGTCGTGCACGGGATACCGGACGGTCGCGCGCCGCAGGTCCGAGATCGTGACGTCTTCCGTGAAGTAGTGCACGAGCGGCTTGTAGGCGCTCCTGAGACGCGCTCGGACGCCGGCCGCCTCGAGCGTCGCCTCGGCGGCGCGTCGCGCCGGCGCCCCCTCGAAGAGCCACGCTTCCACCACGGCGCCGCGGAGGTCATCATCGCGCAGGCGCTCGACCAACCGGTCGAGCGTCCTCGGGATCCGCTCGTGCACCAGCAGCGTCATGGCAGGGTGTCGCGCATCGCGCCGCTCGACGAGGCCGCCGCTACGAGCGCCTCCCGGGACCCGCCGGGATCTCCGGGCGGCGCCGGTGCCAGTCCGTGGCGCTTTGAAACGCACGCCCGAGGTCGATCACCGTCGCATCCTCGAACGGCCGGCCGACGAGCTGGACCGCCACCGGCAGCCCTTCCGTGCTGAATCCGCACGGCAGCGACAGGCCGGGCAGCCCCGCGAGGTTGCCGGCGGCGGTCAACGCCGCGTTGCCCCGCGCCGGCGGGAACGCCGGCGCCCCGGCCCGGGCGCGGCGGCCCGGGCGGGCCGGACGCCACTCGGGGTCGATCGGTTCGTCGATCCGCGGAGATGGACCGGGCCGGGCGGGCGCCAGGATGACGTCCACCTCGCGCAGGAGCTGCGCGCACGCGTCCTGGAGCAACCGGCGCACGCGCATCGCATTGAGGTAGTCGCGCGCCGGGACCTCGAGCCCCGCGACCAACCCGATGGCCTGACGGCGATCGGCGAGCTCGTAGACGCGCCCGCTCTCGATGAGATCCTGAAAGATCGTGGACCCCTCGGCGCGGATGATGAGCCGGGCGGCCGAATCGATCGGAAGGCGCGGGAGCTCCGTCCGCCGCAGCCGGACGCCGAGGCGGCGAAACGCGCGCAGGGCGTCGGCGAGCGCCGCGCGGATCGACGGCTGGGCCGTCTCCTCGAAGTCCACCGGCGCGTAGCCCACGCGCAGCGCACTCGGCCTGATCGGACGGCGGTGCATGCGGAAGGTGCGGCCGGCCGATCCGGGGTCGCGCGGATCCGGCCCGGCAATGGCCTCGAGCACCAACCCGCAGTCCTCGGCGCTGCGGCACATCGGCCCGAGCTTGTCCATCGTCCATGACAGCGCCATCGCGCCGTAGCGGCTGACGAGCCCGTACGTGGGCCGGAGTCCCGTCACGTTGCACCCCGACGACGGGGAGAGGATCGAGCCGGAGGTCTCCGAGCCGATCCCAAACGGGACCATCCCCGCCCCCACCGCGGCGCCTGTCCCGCTCGACGAGCCGCCCGTCCAGTGACCGGGATTCCACGGATTTCGGGCAGGACCGGTGAGCGACGCCGACGGATAGCGGTACCCGCCGCCGCCGGCGAGCTCGATCATGGCCAGCTTGGCCGCGAGAACGGCGCCGGCCCGGCGGAGCGCCACGATGACCGCCGCGTCGAAGTCGAACACCTGGCGCGCATACGGTTTGGCGCCCCACGTGGTCGGCACGCCGCGGAGCGCCACCAGGTCCTTGGCCCCGTACGGGATCCCGGTGAGCGCGCTCGTGTTCCGCCCGCGCCGCAGCAGCCGGTCCGCGTTGCGGGCCTCCTCGAGGGCGTGCTCGGGGAGCACGCGCGCCACGGCGTTGTACCTCCGCCCCAGCGTGGACAAGCGGTCCAGCGCGAGGCGCGTCAGCTCGACGGACGAGATGCGGCGGCGTCGCAAATGGGCGTGCAGCTCCCCGATCGTGGCGAAGAGTGGATCGTTCACGGGAGCGTCCGAAACACCGCGGCGGGCTCGACCGCGATCGGAATCCGGGCGTCCCGGAGCGCTTTGCCGGAGAGCGTCTGCAGCCGGATGACCTCGCGGAGTTCGCGGTCTCCGGTGCGCGGGGCTCGCGCCGCGCGGCGGCCTCGCGTCCCCGCTGCGGTCCGCTTCGATCCTCGTGTGCGTCTGCGCGATGTCATGCACATCAGTACCACGCCGCGATCGGGGAGTCCTGGATCGGCGACGGGACGATCCGCGCCCCGGCCGCGCCGTCTCGGGACGGCGGATTTCGCCGATGGTTTCGCGAAGGGACATGCCACGCCGGGTTCGGGAGGGAGACACGGAACATGTCCGAGATCGAGCTCGTCATCCGGCAGGTCGACACAAAGCGGGAGACCTTTGTCGCGCTCGCCGACGAGATCTGGCGGCTCGCGGAGTTGCGGTTCGACGAACACAAATCCGCCGCCGCGCACATCGCCGCGCTCGAGGAGGAAGGCTTTGCAATCACCCGCGGCGTCGCGGGCATCGACACCGCGTTCGTCGCCGAGTCCGGACGGGGCGGGCCGGTGATCGCGTTCCTCGGCGAGTACGACGGTCTGGCAGGGTTGAGCCAGGACGCCGGCGTCGCGGAGCCCCGGACGTCGACGCCCGGCGCCGTCGGCCACGGCTGCGGGCACAACTTGCTCGGCGCGGGGGCGGCGCTCGCCGCCGTGGCGCTGCGCAACCACCTGATGGCCACCGGGCTCAAGGCCACCGTGCGTTTCTATGGATGCCCCGCGGAGGAGGGCGGCTCCGGCAAGACGTTCATGGCGCGCGCCGGCGCGTTCGACGACCTGGATGCCGCGGTGTCGTGGCATCCCGGATGCTTTGGGGCGGTGATGTCGCGGAGCTCGCTCGCCAACTTCCAGGTGTACTGGCGGTTCTCCGGGAGGGCGTCGCATGCCGCCGGGGCGCCGCATCTCGGCCGCAGCGCGCTCGACGCCGTCGAGCTGATGAACATCGGCGTCAACTTCCTGCGCGAACACATGCCGCCCGCCGCGCGCGTGCACTATTCGATCACGGACGCCGGCGGGATCTCGCCGAACGTAGTGCAGCCCAGGGCGGAGGTGCTCTACCTGATCCGGGCGCCGGAGGTGGAGCAGGCGCGGGCCCTGTTTGCGCGCGTGCGCAAGATCGCCGACGGCGCCGCGCTCATGACGGAGACCGAGGGGACGCTCGAGATCGACAAGGCGTGCTCGAACATCATCCCGAACATGACGCTCGCCGCGGCGATGCACGCCAATCTCACCCGAGTCGGCGCGGTGCCGTTTGACGCGGAGGACATCGCCTTTGCCGAGCGAATCCGCCGGACGCTGACGCCCGACGACATCGCGCACGCCGTGGAGACGTACGGGACGCCGGACGCGGCGGGGGCGGCGCTGTACGGCGCGCCGGTGCCGCTCGAGCGCACGCCGCGCGTGCTCGGCGGGTCGACGGATGTCGGCGATGTCAGCTGGATCGTGCCCACGGTGCAGATGTGGGGCGCGTGCTTTGCGGTGGGGACGCCCGGCCACTCGTGGCAGCTCGTCGCCCAGGGCATGACGCCCGCCGCGCACAAGGGCATGGTGCACGCGGCGAAAGTGATGGCGGCGACGGCCCTCGACATGATCCGTGATCCGGAGTTGCTTGCCCGGGCGAAGGCGGAGCTCAAGGAGCGGACCGGCGACCGCGGCTATCACTGCCCGATCCCCGAGGACGTCGTGCCCGCGCCGCTGCGGCGGGCGGTCGCGGCCGGCGCCTCGCGCTAGCGCCCCGAGTATTTTGGTAGACTTGCCGGACTTAGGAGGAATCCGGGCTTAGGTGTGGTACGTACCACTTACGAAATCGGTATGGACCACACGACACATATGGATCACACGAACAGCCTGTCGATTCGGGCCACGCGCCGGCCGGGTGGGGACCGCGGGCGTCCGGGGCGCGCCGCCGCACATGCTCGGGAGGCGCCGCTCTACCGCCAACTGTTGACCTCCCTCACCGCGGGAATCCGCCGGGGCGACTGGGAGGCTACGGGGCGCCTGCCCTCCGAGCGCGACCTCTCCCAGCAGTTTGGCGTGAGCCGCTCGACCGTCCGCCAAGCCTTGGAGCAACTCTCCGCGTCCGGCCTGCTCAAGAAGGTCCAGGGGCGGGGCACGTTTGTCGCGTCGCGGGGCGCGATCACGCAACCGCTCGGCCGCGTGACGGCGTTTCGCGAGGCGCTCGCGGCGCAGGGCATCACGCCGGGGCTGCGCATCGTGAGCCGGACGCTGGAGCCGTGTGATGTCGTGCTGAGCCGTCTCCTCGGTGTGCCGCCGGCGTCGACGCTCCTGCTTCTGGTATGCCTCGGCCTCGGCGACGGCGAACCGCTCGCCATCTACCGCAGCTACTTTTCCGCCCCCAAGGTGGCCGGCGCCGTGGATGAGTTTTGCCGCGCCGTCGCGGCCGGCGCCTCGCCGCGTATGTTCTGCGATGCCTACGCGGAGCGCGCCGGGATGCACGAGTTGCGGGCGGAGCAAACGTTCGAGGCGCGCCTGGCGACCGTGGAGGAACGCGCATTGCTCGCCCTCGGCCGGCCGGCCGCGGTGTTCGATGTGACGTCGCTGGTCTCCACAACGCGGGGCGAGCCGCTGGAGTACCGCCGGGCCGTCTACCGCGGCGACTGGTACAAGTTCAACATCGAGCGGCTGGCGCACATCGGGCCGTAACGGGAGGCGAATCGTGACGGGCAAGACGCTGCGCTTTCTGGTGCCGAACGGACACCTGGGGTTCGCGCCGCTGCAGCCCCGGAGCTTCGAGCTGGGGGTGGCGGCCCGGCCGGACTTCATCGTCTCGGACTCCGGCAGCGACGATATCGGGCCCGGCCCGCTGGGGTCGGACGCCTGCGCGAGCCCGCAGGAATGGCAGCGTCACGATCTGGAGCACATCTTGCTCGCGTGCCGCACGCTGGGCGTGCCGATGCTCATCGGCTCGGCGGGCGACACGGGAGCCAACAGCCGCGTGGATCTCTACGTCGAGATGATCCGGGAAATCGCGGCCCGTCACCGCCTTGCGCCGTTTCGCCTCGGGTATTTTTACTCCGAGGTCTCCCCGGAGCTGGTGCGTGAGCGCATCGAGGCCGGCGAGCGCGTGGCGGGATTGAACGGCCGCGCCGACCTGACCCTCGAGGATCTCGCGCGCACGGACCGGATCGTCGCGCTGGCGGGAATCCACCCGTACAACACGCTGCTCGACATGGGCGCGGACGTCATCATCGGCGGCCGCAGCAGCGATCTCGCGATCTGCGCGGGGCCGGCCGTCCGCGCCGGCTTCCCGGACGCGCTGGCCTACTATCTCGGCAAGGTGCTGGAGTGCGCGTCGTTCTGCGCCGAGCCGTACGGCGCCAAGGAGAGCGTGATCGGCGAGATCTCCATGGAGGACGTCAAGGTGACGGCGATGCATCCCGACCAGCGCTGCACCGTCGCGTCCGTCGCGGCCCACGCCATGTACGAGCGCGCGACGCCCTTCGTCGAGCACGCGCTCGGCGGCGAGCTCGACATGCGGCACTGCCGGTACGAGCAGTTCGACCCGCGCACGACGCGCATCACGGGGCCGAAGTGGCGCCCCGCCGCCGAGCTCCGGGTCAAGCTCGAGGGCGCCGGCAAGGTCGGCGAGCGCTACATCGGGATCGCGGGCGTCCGCGATCCGTACACCATCGCCAACATCGACCGGGTCATCGAATGGGCGCGCCGCGCCGTCGAAGCGCGGTGCGGCCGCACCGGCTACGAGCTGCACTATCAGGTCTTCGGCCGAAACGGCGTCATGGGCGATTTGGAGCCCGTGCGCACGCCGGCGCATGAGCTCGGGATCGTCGTGCACGGCGTGGCGCCGGACCGCGCGACGGCGGAAGAGGTGTGCATGATCGGGACGCGCCAGCTGTTCTATGCGCGGCTGCCCGACGTCAAGGGCACCGCCGGCGGCGTGGCGTTCCCCCTGGACGAGGTGGTGCGGGCGAGCGCCGCCTATCGCTGGACCGTGAACCACACGCTGCGCGTGCGCGATCCGCTGGAGCTGTTCCCGCTGCGTCTCGTCGACGTGGGAGCGCCGACGGAGACGGCGGGGCGTCGATGAAGACCGCCAAGCTGGCGAGCCTGGCCAAGGTCGTGCGCAGCAAGAACGCGGGCGTGGACAAAATCACGTTCGACATCATCTTCGCGGACCGCGGCACGTACGAGCGGGCGGTGCGGAGCGGCGCGATCACGCGGGCCGCCGTCGCCCGTCTCTACGGGATCCCGGAGGCGCGGATCTCCGATTTCGTCACGTTCGATCCCGCGTGCGCGATCAAGTTTACGCTGTACCGCGACCGGCCGAGCGGCAGCCCGGGCGACCCCGATATCTTTGGTGCGCAGCAATACGCGCCGTTGCTCGACCTCGAGGTGCCGATCGATTGACCGCCGCGGGGCGGGCGGATGGCGGCGCCCGCGGGAGCCCGGCGGGACGCGATAGGAGGTGCGGGATGAAGAAGCGGACCGACGTCGTCCTGGCGGCCGTGCTCATCGCGGCCTCGCTGCTCCTCGGCACGCGCACCGACGGCGCGCGCGCCCTCTCGTTCGTCCTGGACACCACGGCCAACCGGGCCACCGAGGCGCAGGCGATCACCGCGCAGCTGGGCCGCGCCGGGATCACGGCACAGGTGAGGGTCTGGCAGCTGTCGGCGCTGATCGCTCAGGTCCAGGCCGGCCAGCGGACCGCGTACACCACGGACTGGGGCAGCGCTTACTTCGATCCGTACGACCTGGCCGTGCCGAAGTTCGTGACCAAGGCCCGCGGCAACTTCTCCTTCTACTCGAATCCGATCGTGGACCGCGACATGGCCGTGGCCTCGAGCACGCCGAACGATGCGCAGCGCAAGGCGGCCTACGCGGATGCCCAGCGGCGCATCTACCAGGACGCGCCGTGGGCGTTCGGCTACGTGCTGCGGAACATCGAGGCGCAGGCATCCACGGTGTCCGGGTGGGTGCCCGCGGCCGACAACAGCGAGACGATGTACCCGGCCGGCGTGCGGGGCGGCGACACGGTGGTTGTGGGGCTGCGCAACGACTCGATTGCGCCGCTCGATCCGGGCATCCCGCCGACCGACCGGGAAGCGGTGCTTCGGAACATCTACGACGCGCTGGTCGGGCACACTCCGGACGGCAAGGTCGTGCCGCAGCTCGCGACGTCGTGGCGCAAGGTCGGCCCGGCCGTGTACGACTTCACGCTGCGGAGCGGCGTCCGATTCCAAAACGGCGACCCGCTCACCGCGGACGACGTCGTCTTCACGTTCGAGCGCGTGTTGACCCCCGGCGGCATCAGCGGCGTGTCGAGCACCCGCAAGGACCTGCTGGGGCCGATCCTCCGCGTGCAAAAGCTGGACCCGTCCCACGTACGCTTCGTCTACAGCGCGTCCTTTCCGGAAGCGCTGGTGCTCCAGTCGCTCGTGCACTTCCAGATCGTGCCGCAGAAGTACGTGCAGCAGGCGGGCGAGCAGGGGTTCATCGCCAAACCCGTCGGGGCGGGCCCATTTCGCTACGTGCGCGGCGCCCTCAACTCGGAGGTCGTGCTGGAGCGCTACGACGGCTACTGGGCCGGACCGGCGAAGCTGCGCCAGGTGGTCTTCCGGATGATGCCGGACCCGTCCAGCCGGATCGCCGCGCTCCTCTCCGGCGAGGTCCAGGTCATCCAGGAGGTGCCGCCGGATCTCGTGGACCGCCTCCGGGCGAGCCCGAACGTCGAGGTGAAAACCGCGGAGGGCACGCGATCCTACGAAATCGAGTTCAACACCAAGGCCGCCCCGTTCGACGATCCGCGCGTGCGGCAGGCGGTCAACTACGCGATCAACTGGGATCCGATTCTCCGCGATATCTACCACGGCTATGCGACGCGGCTGAGCACGGCGTTCCTGCCGAACGGCTTCGGATACGATCCGACCCTGAAGCCGTATCCGTACGATCCCGCCAAGGCGCGGGCGCTTCTCCAGGACGCGGGGTACTGAGGCGCCGGCGATGCGCTCGCTGCGGATCGCGCATCGGGTCATCCTGGCGGTGCCGGTGGCGCTCGGCGTGGCGGTCCTGGCGTTCTTTTCGCTGCACCTGCTCCCCGGCGACCCCGTGCAGATCATGCTCGGCGACACCGACGCCAGCGCGGCGACGATCCGCGCGGTCCAGCACGAGTTGCACCTCGACCGGCCCCTCCACGTGCAGCTCGCGCTGTTCTTCGCCCAGCTCGCGCGCGGGGACCTCGGCACGTCGATCGTCCAGCGCCGCCCCGTGGCGGCGCTCATCGGCGACGCCCTGCCGGCCACGATCGAGCTGACCGCGGCGGCCCTCGTGATCGCGATCGTGATTGCCGTGCCGATGGGTCTCGCGGGGGCGCTTCGGCCGCGCTCGTGGTTCGATCGCGCGGTCCTGTCCACGTCGCTGCTCGGCGCGAGCATGCCGGCGTTCTGGTTCGGGCTGTTGCTGATCCTGTTCGTGGCGGTCGACGCGCGCCTCTTGCCGACGTCCGGGCAGATCGACCCGACCATCGCCGTGCCGCGGGTGACCGGGTTTGTGCTGATCGACGGCGTCCTGGCCCGCAACGCCGCGGCGGTGGGGAGCGCGCTGCGCCACCTCGTGCTGCCGGCGCTGACCCTGGGCGTGGTCGTCGCCGCGGTCCTCGCACGCACCGTCCGCGCCTCCATGATCGAGGTGCTGCAGCGCCGGTACGTCACCACGGCGCGGGCCAAAGGCCTGCCCGAGACGGCCGTCGTGGTCAAACATGCGCTGCGCAACGCGCTGATCCCGGCGCTCACGGTCATCGGGTTGCAGATCGGGGAGTTGCTGGGAGGCAACATGATCGTGGAGACGGTGTTTGCCTGGCCCGGCCTCGGCCGGCTCGTCGTCAACTCGATCTTCGCCCGGGACTACCTCGTGGTGCAGGCGGCCGTGATGCTCTACGCCGTGACGTACGTGGCCGCGAACTTGGCGGTCGACGTAGCGTACACCATGCTCGACCCGCAGGTGGAAGCGACATGATGCCGGCCGGCGCGCAATCCGTCCGCGCCGGCCCGGCGCCGTTTCTGTATCCTGTCCGGCGGCACGGGGTCCGCGCTCTCGGATCACTCCGCCGGGTCGCGGCCCGGCTCGCGGCGGAGCCGGTCGGGGCCGCCGCGGCCGCGGCGGTCCTGGCCTATGTTGCGGGCGCCGTGCTCGCGCCGGTGCTCGCCCCGGACAACCCGTCGGCGACCGATCTCGGCGCCCGCCTCGCCGCGCCGTCGGCGGCCCACTGGTTCGGCACGGACCTCTTGGGCCGCGACATCTTCTCCCGCACGCTCTACGGGGCGCGCGTGAGCTTGCTGGTCGGTGCGCTCACCGTCGGGCTGTCGGCGCTCATCGGGACGGCGCTCGGCATGGCGGGGGCCTATTACCGGGGCGCCGTCGATCTGGTCGGCGCGCGGGCGGTCGAGCTGTTGCAGGCGTTCCCGTACCTCATCTTCGCCGTGGCCATGATGGCGTTTCTCGGCCCTGGCTTCTGGAACCTGATCTGGGCGCTCGCGCTCAAGGGCTGGATCGAATTCTACCGGCTGGCCCGCGGCGAGACGCTCACGCAGTCGCACCGCGAGTACGTCGAGGCGGCCCGCGCGATGGGCTATCCGAGCTCGTGGATCCTCGTGAGCGAGATCCTGCCCAACATCCTGAACACCGTGACGGTCGTGGCGCTCCTCCGTCTCGGCTATTTCATGGTGCTCGAAGCGTCGCTGTCGTTTCTCGGCGTCGGCATCCCGCCGAGCATCCCGGCCTGGGGCTCGATGATCAACGACGGCCGCAACGTCCTCTTCGTCGCCTGGTGGGTGAGCACGATCCCGGGGCTCGCGCTGCTCGTCCTGGTCCTCGCCGTCAATCTCCTCGGCGACCGCGTGCGCGAGATCCTGGATCCCCACGCCTCGCGCCGGTAGCGCACACCGGGCCGTGCCGCCGGCTCATCGCGAGGCGCCGCCGCGGGCGCGTTGCCGCGGTAAGATGCCCGCCGCCGCCGCGTCCGCGAGCGCCTGAAACACCTGAGCGCTCACATGGATCCCGTCGTAGAATCGCTCCAGGCTGAGGTTCTCGTTCGGGCCGTGGTTGTTCTCGTCCGCGTTGGCGTAGGGGACCCCGATGTGGTCCGCGCCGAGGTCCCGCGGCCACACGACATTCGGCAGGCTCCCCCCGCTGGCGGGATTGATGTACGGTGCGGTTCCTCGCACGGCGCGAATCGCCTGCGCGACGACGCGCACGGCGGGGTGGTCCGGGGCCGTGCGGCTGGCCTCCATCGTGCCGAAGCCGCGCTCCAGCACCTGCACGCGGGGATCCACGGTCGCCACGTGCCGCCGGAGCTTGTGAAGAATGTCGCGCGTCGTCTGGTCCGCGACCAGTCGGATGTCGATGCGGCACTCGGCCCGGGCGGGGATGATCGTCTTTGACCCGGGCCCCGTGTAGCCGCTCACGAAGCCGTTGACGTTGAAGTACGGCTCGAGCATGATGCGCTTCCAGTACGTCGGGCCGTCCATGGGCAGCGTCGGAAGGCCCATCGTCGCGCCGAACGCGACCGGGTCGTAGTCGAGCGTGGCCAGCAACGCCTGTTCCGTAGGCCCGATCGGCCGCACGTCATCGTAGAAGCCGTCGATGAGCACGCGTCCCGAGGGATCCACGATCGTCGCGAGCAGGTGCGCGAGGATCAGCACCGGGTTCGGGGCCACGCCGCCTTTGTTGCCGGAATGGTTGTCGCGGTCCGCGCCCTGGGCGACGAGCGTGATCCCCAGGATGCCGCGATTGCCGAGCGAGATCACCGGCGCGCCGGACGGGTGCAGGCCCCCGTCGGAAATGTACACGAGGTCGGCGGCGAGCCGCGCGCGGTGCTCGCGGACGAACGCGCCGAGGCTCGGGGAGCCCGACTCCTCTTCGCCCTCGAACACGAACTTGAGGTTGATCGGCGGACCATCCGCGGCCTCGAGCCAGGCGCGCGCGGCGAGCACGTGCGCCAGCAACTGCCCCTTGTTGTCGCCGGCGCCCCGGCCAAACAACCGGCCGTCGCGGATCGTGGGCTCGAACGGCGGCGTCTGCCACAGGTCCAGCGGCTCCGGGGGCTGGACGTCGTAGTGCCCGTAGCACAGGAGCGTGTAGCCGCCGGGGTCGCGGATGATCTCGCCGTAGACGATCGGCTGCGTCGGCGTCGGAACGACCTCGGCGGCGATACCGAAGCGCCCGAGCAGCGCCGCGAGGTGCGCCGCGCATTCCTTGACGCCCTTGTCCTGCGCGCTGATGCTGGGACGCGCCACCAGATCCCGGAGGATATCGAGCGCTTCTGACCGGTGCTCGTCGATGTAGCGGTGCACGCCCTCCAACGACATGTGGACCTCCCGGGTGTGCCGGTCGTTCAGTCCGCGTGATGATGGTGGTGCCGGTGCGCCGAGTGCGGCGCCGCCGGCGCGCGGTACACCCGGCCGCCGCGCACCACGGTCCGGGGCACGAGGCGCTGCCGGCCGATGCGCACCTCGCCGTGGGAGTCCTCGAGCGCAAACTGTCCCTCGCGCAGCTCGAACGCCACGGCGTCTCCCCACGCGCCCGCCCGCAGCGTGCCGATGCGACCCGCCATGCCGATGGCCTCGGCCGGCGTCGCCGTCACCTTGCGGAGCGCGTCCTCGAGCGGCAGGCCGACGTGCAGGAACTTGCTGACCGTTGTGGCCAGATCGAACGCGGGCCCATTGACATTGTACGCGTGTAGGTCGCTCGAGATCGTCTGCGGCTGCACGCCTTGCCGCAGGGCGCGCTCGGCCACCCGCCAGCTGAAGCTGCCCCGTCCGTGTCCCACGTCGAAGATGACGCCGCGGTCCATCGCCTCGCGCACCGAGCGCCGGACGCGGCCGTGCTCGTCGAGGATGCCGTGGGACAACCCGTGGAAGCAGTGCGTCAACATGTCGCCGCCGCGCATCACGGCCAGGATGTCGTCGAGCGACTCGCACCACGCCTCCTGGGGGTGCACCATGATCGGCAGCCGCACCGCATCCGCGGCCTCCCGCGCCAGGTACAATGGCCGCATCCCGGCCTCCCGGCTCACGATCTGGTGCCGGGTCAACCGCACCTTGACGCCGAGAATGACGTCGCGGTGCTGCTCGATCGTCGCGATCGCTTTGGGCACGCTGGCGTAGCGGAGGTCGTCCAATTCGCCCACCGCGCCGGTCAGCATGCCCTGGGACGAGATATTGAGCCGCGCAAACAGCCGGGTCGCCGCGACATCGATGACGTATTTGCGGAATCCGGGAAACGTGTCCGCGCCCGCCGACCCGGCGTCGACCGCGGTCGTCACGCCCTTGGCCACGCAGTGCGGGTCCGGTTCGATGCCGTAGTGGCTGACGCCATAGAAGACGTGGACGTGCAGGTCGATCATTCCCGGGGCGATGAGGAGCCCGGAGCAGTCGACCGTCTCGGCGGCGTCGGCGGGCCGAAGTCCGGGGCCGACGGCGGTGACGCGGCCGTCCGCGAACGCCACGTCCGCGGCCGCCCGTGTGCCCTCCGCGGGATCCAGCACGGTGCCCCCGGTGAGCAGGAGGTCGTAACGCGCGGTCATGCCTGCGTGTTCGTCGCCGCGCCGGCGCGGTTCCTCCGCGCCGGGCTCATCCGGGGGCGTTGTGCATTCGACGCGATCCTCGATCGCTTCCCGGCACGCGGACAGACGACCATCTGGATCGTGCGGTCCTCGCCGGCGCCCTTGCATCCGCCCCCGCTTCCGCCGGACGAGCACGCCGCCCAGGATGGCCGCGGGAGCACCAGGACCGCTGCCGCCCCGGACGGAACTTCGTAGGCAGCGCCCACGCGCGGGCAGGACGTGGGGTCCGGTCGGGAGGGACGGCATGGCGCGGGACAGGGGGATGACGGCGGCCGCCGTGGCCGCGGCGATCGCGCTCGTGGTGGTGGCCGGCGGAGGCGCCCTGGCGGCGCCGGTGACCGGCGGCACGCTGACCGTCGGGCTGGAGGCGGATCCCACGATGCTGGATCCGCACGCGTCGGCGGCGGCGGCGACCTACCTGCTCGGCAGCCTCAACGTCTTCGAGAGCCTCCTGTATCAGGCCCCCGACGGCGCGTTCAGGCCGTGGCTCGCGACGAGCTACCGCGTCTCGCCTGACGGCAAGACGTTCACGTTTGCGCTGCGGCAAGACGTCCGCTTCTCCGATGGGACACCGTTCAACGCGGACGCGGTCAAGTGGAATCTCGACCGGATCGTGAACCCGAATTTCCGGGCCGGCGGCTCGCTGTCCAGCCTCGTCGGCTACGCGGGGTCGACCGTGGTCGACGACCATACCGTGCAGGTGCGCTTCAACGCGCCGTACGCGCCGTTCTTGTCGTACGTCGCGGGCGGGACGCTGGCCATGCTGTCGCCGAAGGCGACGGCCGCGCAGACGGAGGCGCAGACGCAGCACGCGCCGGTGGGGAGCGGGCCGTTCACGGTCGCGGAGTACGTGACCAACGACCACGTGACGTTCGTGCGCAACGCCGGGTACAATCGCCGGGCGCCGTGGAGCGATCACCAGGGCGCGCCCTACCTGGATCGGATCGTCTGGAAGATCGTGCCCGAGGCCGAGACGCGGGCGATCACGCTGTCGTCGGGCGAGACGCAGATGGTCTACATACTCGGGTACGGCACTTCGGGTTCCATCCTCACCCAGTTACGGCGAGATCCGCGCCTCGTCGAGGACACCCGCCCGTTCCCGGGCACGGCCTACCTGTGGCTGATCAACGTCCGCCGTCCCCCCACCGATGACCTGCGGGTGCGCCGGGCGCTCCTCTACGGCATCAATCGCCGGGCGATCATCGCGTCCGTGTACCGCGGGCTCGGTTCGCCGGCGTGCGGCCTGGTGAGCCACGTGCTGCTCCCGGATCCGAGCGCGTGTTCCTCGTACCCGTACGATCCGCGGCAGGCGGCCGCGCTGTTGGACGACGCGGGGTGGAGGATGGGGCCGAACCACGTCCGGCAGAAGGACGGCAAACCGCTCACCATCGTCATCAACTCGTTGAACCTCGGCGGCGGCGACCTGCCGGACATCGAGCCCGTGCAGGCGCAGCTGCTCGAGCTCGGGTTCGACGCCAAGATCAAGAGCCAGGCGTTCGGCCCGCGCACCGAGGACAATTTTCACTGCACCGACAACCTCGGGACCATCTTCCTCCGGGCCAACGATCCGGACACGCTGTACGCGCTCTTTTCCAGCACCAACATCGGCACGAACTTCAACTGGTCGTGCTACGCCAATCCGAATGTCGATCGGATGCTGGCGGAGGGACGCAGTACGCTGGACCCGGCGAAGCGGCGGGCGATCTACCTGCAGCTGGACCGCCTGCTGCTCGATCAAGCGGTCGCGATGCCGATGATGGACGAGCTGTCGGTGTGGGTGCGCCGGTCGAACGTCCAGGGCGTCAAGTACAACTACTCGACCTATCCCGCGTTCAGCGACGCGTACGTGACGAAATAGCGCGGCTTCGCTCTGCCCCAAGTTCGGCGTGAGGCTTCCGGAATCTGGAGGCCTCTGCCGAGCCGTCCGCTTGCTTTCAGGTGAAGGCCGGGCGACGGCCCTGCCGCCTCAATCGCTAGCAGTGTGCCGTGTGGTATATCGATTACCAATGCAGGAGGATTTTCATTTCTAGCACTTGAAATGTATGGAGATATCGATTTCATAGATTGGGGTGGCTGTGGCGGGCACCGGGATCAAGAGATTCTTGCCGCCGACACTTCGCGACGTGGCCCGCCGCGCGGCCGTTTCGCCCGCGACCGCCTCTCGTGTGCTCAATGGATCGACCACGGTGTCACCGGCGATCCGGCAGCGTGTCGAGGAGGCGATCCGCGCGGTCGGATACACGCCCAACCGCGTCGCGACGAGCCTGCGACGTCAGTCCACGCAAACGGTCAGCCTCCTCGTTCCGGACATCACGAACCCGTTTTTTGCAGACGTCGCGCGGGCGGCCGGGCGGGCCTTTCGGCGGGCTGGATATTCGTGCTTGCTCTGCGACACCGGGGGCGACGTCGCGACCGAAGAGCGCGACGCCGTGCTCTGTCTGCACCACCGCGTCGATGGGATGTTCGTCATCTCAAACAGCGGCGCGCCGCGGTTCTTCGAGAAGCTCGGACGCCAGGGTCAGGCGATCGTGCTGGTCGATCGGCCGGCGAGCGACGAGCTGGATTCTGTTCGAGTCGACAACGCGGACGGCACGCTTCAAGCAGTTGCACATCTGGCCGCGCGCGGCCGCAGGCGGCTGGCGATCATCAGCGGGCCGCTTACGCTCCTGCCCGCCCGGGAACGGTTCGATGCGTTCCGTGCGGGTTTAGACCTTTACAACCTCCGGCGCATCGACCCGTACCTTCATGCCACAGGATTCTCCGTGGCCCACGGGTATGCGGCGGCTCGCCACCTCTTGAGCCTGGACCCGCCGCCGGATGCCATCTTCGCCGGCAACAACACGCTTGGGATCGGGGCGATTCGCGCCATCAAAGAGCGCGGATGCCGCATCCCGGATGATGTCGCCGTCATCATGTTCGACGACGTGTATCTCGCGGAGTCGCTCGAGCCACCCATCACCGTCATCGCCCAACCGACCGGTCAGATTGGCACCGTGGCGGCCCAGTTGCTGCTGGGGCGCTTCAACGAGCCGAATCGGCCGCCCAAGGAGATCTTGCTCAAACCGCAACTGGTCGTGCGGAGGTCCACCTGACCGTGGGCGCCGCACGGAGAAGGGGCACCGTCGAATCGCACGGGATCCGATCGCGAGATGACCGTCACCGGCGAACCGCGACCAGACGTCGAGGAGGTGCGGAGATGCGTAGAGGCCTTTCCCAATCCGCCGCGTTCTTAGGGTTGTGCGCGCTGATCGCTCTCGCTGTTACCGCGACGACCTTTGCTCAACCCATGAAGAATCCGGGCTCGTTGGTCATCGTCCGGATCAATTCGCCGGACAGCCTGGACCCGGCGTGGGCCGACGACATCTACAGCCGCGAGCCGGTCGCCTACATGATGTACGAGCCTCTCATCTTTTTCGACGGCGGCTCGACGAGCCGCTACGTGCCGATGCTGGCGACGAATGTGCCGTCCGTGCACGAGGGCACGATCTCCAAGGATCTCCGCACCTACACGTTCCACATCCGGCAGGGTGTCCGGTTCCACGACGGCTCCATGATGACGCCTGCCGACGTCAAGTACTCGATTATGCGGTTCGCCTTGGTCGACCGGGACAGCGGTGGGTCGTGGATAGTCCTCACGCCGCTGACGGGGCGCGACGGCACGCGCGATGCCAGCGGCAAGCTCATCCCAACGGTCTTCGACGAGATGGACCGGGCAATTCAAGTGAAGGGCAACGACGTCATATTCACCCTCAAGGAGCCCTACAGCGGCTTCCTGTCCATCATGGCGTCGTTTTCGCTCGTGCATTCGAAAGCGGCGGTCGTTCGTGCGGGCGGTTGGGACGGGACTCGAGTCACGCTCGCCAAGTACAACAACCCTGCAGCCCCGGATAAGATGGAGCTCTTTCAGCAGGACGCGGGTACCGGTCCCTTCCGTCTTACCAGCTGGAACCGGTCGATCAACCAGATTGTGCTCGAACGGTGGGACGGCTACTGGCGCGCGCCGGCGAAGCTCAGGCAGTTGGTGTTCAAAGTCGCCGAGGATTTTCCGGCGCGCCGGCTGATGCTCACGACGGGCGACGCGGACATTATCGAGGCGGGGTACGCCGACCTTCCCTCGCTTCGCGGCGCGAGCGATGTGCGCATCGTTGAGAACGTCCCGCAACTCTTTACGCAGTCGTTTTTCATGAACATGAAGATCAATCCCGAGGCGAACCCCGATGTCGGAAGCGGCAAGCTCGACGGCAGCGGCATCCCGCCGGACTTTTTCGCCGACATCCACGTGCGGCGGGCCATCGCGTACGCGTTCGACTACGCCACGTATTGGAGCACGGCGTGGAACGGGAAGATGGTCCCCGGGAATGGGCCGGTGCCGGCTGGCCTGCTGGGCTACGATGTACGCAACCCCTGGTACCGGACGAACCGGGACAAGGCCGTCGCGGAGTTCAAGGAGGCTCGGGGCGGCCAGGTGTGGGAACGCGGATTTACGTTTACCGAGACGTTCAACGCGGGGAATCCTCACCGGACGATCGGGACGCGGATCCTCAAGCAGAATCTCGAGTCCCTCAATCCCAAGTTCCACGTCAACATCCGATCGCTGCCGGGTCCGAGTTACTTCCCCAACATCTCGGCGCATAAGGGCACGCTGTATTGGCTGGGATTCGCCGTGGACTTCGCGGACCCCGACGACTTCGTGGCCGCATACATGCATACCGGCACCAATTACGCTCCGCAATACGGGTACTCCAACCCGGCGCTCGACAAACTCATCGAGCAGGCCCGTACGGAGACGACCGAGACCAAGCGCGCCGTCCTGTACCGGCAGATTCAAAGGATTGCCTACGACGACGTCCCCGTCGTGTATCTCGGCTACGGGACCGTGCCGGTCGTCTACCGAACCTGGGTTCACGGATGGTACACCAACCCGATGTTCGCGCTGCAGTGGTACTACTACCCCATCACCAAGCAGTAGCGATGGGAGCCCACGACGCCCCGCCGGCAGTCGAACACCGCAGCGCCGTCGGAAGGGCGGTGACCCGTGCCTGACCGTTCTGGCCGCGTCGTCTTGGATCGGTTCGACAGCGTCGCCCTGCGCGGTAACCCGCACGGCGACCCTGCCGTACGAACAATCCCTGTGTACCTGCCGCCAAGCTACGATACATCCCGAGGCAGGTATCCGGTCATCTACTGGTGCCACGGATTCGCGCAGACGGCCCTTTGGGGAGTCAACGGCAGCCCGGGGATTCCCTCGCTCGCGATGTGCATGGATCGTGCGATCGCGGACGGCGCGCCCGAGGCGATCCTCGTGATGATCGACGCGTTCACCCGGTTCGGCGGGTCCTTGTACCTCAACTCCTTCGCAAATGGGCGGTACGAAGACTACATCGTCGACGAGCTGATCCCCTACATCGACGGCACGTACCGCACACGGCCCGGACGGGAGCACCGGGCGATCGACGGGAAGTCGAGCGGCGGTTTCGGCGCCCTGGCCCTGGCCATGCGCCATCCCGCGTGTTTCTGCGCCGTTGGTTCTCACAGCGGCGACATGCATTTCGAGGCCGCGTATCGGCCGCTCTTCTGGGAGTTTCTCAACCAGGTCCATCGGGCAGGGAGCGTGGATCGGTTCCTCGACAACTACCTCGCGCTTCCCAAGCGATACGATGGCGCATACATCGCGGCGCTTGCCATGTGTTTCTCGCCGAATCCGGATCGCCCGCCGTACTACTTCGACCTGCCCATGGACATCGTCACCGGAGAGTTACTCCCCGAGGTCTGGGCCCGGTGGACGGCGCTGGACCCGGTGACGATGGCGGAACCGTGTGCGGACGCCCTGCGGTCCATGCGCGTAATCTATCTCGACTGCGGGAATCGCGACCAGTACTATCTGCATTTTGGAGCCCGCTTGCTCTCTCGCCGGCTCACGCATCTCGGGATCGCGCACGAATATCATGAATATGACGACGATCATCTCTATGTCAACTACCGGTACCCCGAGTCACTCCGCCGCATCGCCGCAGCGATCGCCTGACGCGTGACCGCCTACGTTCTGCGCAGGATCTGCCTGTTCCCCGTTGTGGCGTTCGGCGTCACGATCTTGATTTTCACCCTGCTGCAGGCGCTGCCCCCCGCCGCCCGCGCCATGCTGTTCATTCAGAATCCGGAACAGGCCACGGCGATTGCCGCCATCATCCGCAAGTACGATCTCGACAAACCGATGTACGTTCAATACGGGCACTGGCTGCGCCAGGTCGTGCACGGCGATCTCGGATACTCGCAGTCCGCACGCATGCCGGTCGCCCAGGCGATTGCAACGTTCTTTCCGGCCACGCTGGAACTGACAGGCTATGCGTTTGGTCTCATCATTCTCGTCGGCATCACGCTTGGGACGGCTGCCGCCGTCCACCGCGACGGCGTGGTCGATCACGTCTCCCGAATCTTCTCGATCTGCGGGTACTCGCTGCCGGTCTTCGTCTGGGGGTTGCTGCTGTTGCTGGTGTTCTACGGCAATCTGCAGTGGTTCCCGCCTGAGCGGCTGTCGCTCGCGGCGGGTCTGTACGTTCAATCGCGGGCGTTCCATGCGTATACGGGGCTGGTGACTGTCGATGCGGTGCTCAACGGCAGCTGGTGGGTGCTGTGGGACGCGGCTCGGCACCTGGTGCTGCCGGTGGTGACCCTGACGTATTTCCTCGCGGCCACCTTGGTCCGGATTACCCGATCCGCGGTCCTCGACTCGCTGAGTCAGGAGTACATCCGTACGGCACGCGGCAAGGGACTCGCCGAATCAGCGGTGATCGCGCGGCACGCCCGTCGGAACGCGCTCATCCCCGTCATCACGTTGAGCAGTTCCATTCTGATCGGATTGTTGGGCGGCGTGGTGATCACGGAGACGATCTTCAATTATCCCGGGATCGGGCGGTGGGGCGCCACCGCCGCCCTGGAGCTCGATGTCCCCGCGGTCGCGGGGTTTGCGCTGCTCGTCGCCGGCGTCACGGTGCTGGTCAACCTCGCCGCGGACGTGCTCTACGGATACGTCGATCCCAGAGTTCGGCTGCGATGACGGGGGCTCCGTCATGACGCTCGATGCGCTCGCCCACCGGCTTGGCGCGCGCCCGGACGCCACCGCGACCGCCGCGGCGATCGTCCTCGCCGCCTACCTGCTCCAGAAGTCGCCTGCCGTGCGCGGCTTGCCGGCCCTTGCACGCGCCGCCGTGTGGACCGTGGCGTGGTTTGCACTCGTCGCGGCGGCGGCTCCGATCGTCGCCCCGCCGCCGGCGTTCCGCGATCCCTACCAGATCCCAACGAGCAGCTTCGCGATCGAGCCTCAGCCGCCCGATGCCGCGCATCCGCTCGGCACCACCGAAAACCAATTCGACTTGTACTACGGGATCGTATGGGGCGCGCGCAGCGCCTTCAAAGTGACGCTCAGCATCGTGGGGGTCTCGCTGGCCCTGGGGCTGGTCTTGGGCACCGTCGCCGGCTATTACGGCGGAGCCATCGACGAGGTCGTGATGCGCGTGACCGACGTGTTCCTGGCGTTTCCCAGTCTCATCCTGGCCGTCGTGATCGTCGCCGTCCTGGGGAAGGGCATCGACAAGGTCATTCTGGCAATAAGTGCCGTGAACTGGCCGATCTATGCGCGCTTGGTGCGTGGCGAGGTCCTGTCGCTGACCGGCCGCGAGTTCGTGACGGCGTCGCGAGCGCTCGGCGGCAGCGACATTCGGATCATGCTGCGGCACGTCGTTCCGAACGCCATGTTCCCGTTTCTCGTGTACGGTTCCCTCGACATGGGGAACATCGTCATCGTATCGGCTGCGTTGAGCTTCCTCGGTCTCGGGACGGAAATCGGCTACGCCGATTGGGGGCAGCTGATTGCCCTGTCCCGAAAGTGGATTTTAGGCGCGCCCGGCCATGCGTTCGTGTACTGGTACACGGTTGTCTTCCCGGCCGTCGCGATCACGGGCTTCGTCCTGGGATGGAACATCCTCGGAGACGCCATCCGGGACCGCGCGGATCCTCGCTTGAGGACCCGGGGCGGCTTGCCCTAGCGGGGCGGCCCCTACGCCTGCGCCGGCTTCCCCTCGGTCGCGCCGGCCGTCGGTGCGACCGGCTGTCCGCGGGCGGCCGTCCCGAGTGCCTTGCTCAGGTCCACCTTTTGGAACGCTCGGGCGAACGCCGCGATGAACCGCGTCTGGCGCTCCATAATCGCTTCACCGCGCCGCCGCAGCCCGTCGAGCTCGTGCGGGGCGATCTCTGGTCCGCTCTCCACATCGATATCCCAGGCGTCCATCGGCACCGTGACCTCGGCGCCGGCAAACGCAAACGTGCTAAAGCCCAGCGGCGTGATGTCCTCGCCGAGCGGCCGGGTGACCCGGGGTGAGGAGCCCCATTCCCCCTTGTACACGCCGGGCCGGAGGTCGGCGATTTGTACGCCGTCCACGGCCACCGCGACGGCCAGTTCCGCCAGCGCGACCCACGACGTAAAGTTGCCCTCGGCGTACTGGTCCGGCAGCAGGGCGCGTTCGATGTGCCCCCACTCGACGATGGCCGCCAGCACGCCGAACTCGCGGGCGGTCCGGCCCGCGCGGAGCAGCGGCTCGTGGTTGCCCCCGTGGCCGTTCAGGAAGATGACCCGTCGGATGCCGTTGGCGCGCAGGCTGCGGCAGATATCCGTGTAGACGGCCTCGATGACATCGGCGCGGATCGTGATCGAGCCGGGGTAGGCCTTCATCTTGTCGTTTTCGCCGTATGCCTGCAGCGGCAGGACGACGAGGCCGGTCTCCGCGCCGACGCGGTCGGCCAGCGCTTCGACCGACCTCGCGTCGATGCCGATCGGCGTCGGCCCGTGGGCATGGAGCGTGCCGACCGGCACGATGACGGTGTCGCACCGACGGAGCGCTTCCTCCGCTTCCATCCAGGACATGTCCTGCAGGCGGTACTTGTGCACGGTGCACCTCCTCGGCGCGTGCCGGGAGCCGGCCCCGACGCCACGGCCCGCGCCGGGCGCGGGTCCGCCCCCGGGCGCCGGCTCACCGCAGGGAGACGGTCTCCATGTATTCGTTGGCCGTCGGCTGCAGCACGAGCCCGGAGACGTTCCTGCGCATCAGCACCGGGACACGGGCGTACGCGATGTAGATATCGCGGACATCCTGGTCGATCATCCGCGCGGCCTGCGCGTACATGACGGCGCGCTGCGCTTGGCTCGTGGTGGCGCGCGCGCGGTTGATGAGCGCGAAGAGGTCGGGCTTGTTGTACGAGAAGTTCGCGCTGTTGGCGTCGTACTTCGCGAAATTGTAGGCCCAGAAGTCGTCAGGGTCGCCGTAGTCCCCCGTGCCGCCGATCATGAAGATCTGAAACTTGTTCGTCGCGCGGTCGTTCAGGTACGACGCCCAGTCCTCCGTCATCAGGTGCGCGCGAATGCCGACCTTGGAGAGATCGCTCGCAATCGCGGTTGCGATGACCTTCCCATTGGGAAAGTACGTGCGGCTGATGGGCATGTACCAAAACTCGAGCGAGAAGCCGTTGGGATATCCGGCCTCGGTCAGGAGCCGGCGTGCCCGGTCGGGATCGTACGGCGTGGGCCGGATGTCGGCGCGTCCCCACATGACCGGGGGAAGGAGCTGATCGGCCACCTGTCCGTAGCCGCCGTACAGCGCCTGCACGATGGACGGGCGGTCGATCGCGAGGGCGATCGCCTCGCGGATCCGGCGGTCCTGGAGCAGTGGGAGGTTCATGTTGAAGCGGAGCCATCCGCTGTTGAACGCGGGGCGCAGGGCCACCTTCAGGGCGGGATCCGCGAGCGCGGTCTTGACATCGTCGGGATTGGGCAGCTCCATCAACTGGATCTCGCCGGCCTTGAGGGCGAGGAAGCGCGCCGAGTTGTCCTTGATCACGCGAAAGACGACCCGCTGGACGCGCGGCAGTCCGCGACGGTAATATGACGGGTTCGCCGCCAGCGTGATGTGATCGTCGCGCACCCATTCCACGAACCGGAACGCGCCGGTGCCGACAGGGTGCTGCGCGACCCCGCTCGCGCCCACCTGCTTCACCGACTGCGGGCTTGCAAACCCGAACGAGATCGCCGACAGCGCCGACAGCAACGGCGCGTTCGGCGCCTTGAGGACGATTTGGATCGTGTGCGCATCGACGACGCGGCTCGTCTGGTACGTGTCGGCCACGAAGTCGTCCCATGCTTCGAACGTGCCGCCCTTCGGCCGGTAGGGGTTGTGCGGATCGGCCCACCGGTCGATGTTGAACTTGACGGCCTCCGCGGTGAATGGCGTCCCGTCCTGAAACGTCACGCCCCGGCGCAACTTGAACGTCCAGACGAGCCCGTTGGGCGAGGTCGACCAGCCGGTCGCGAGATCCGGCTCGATCTCGACCTTGCCGGGTTGCGCGCGGGTGAGCGTGTTGTAGAGCTGCGTGGAGACCATCGTGGTCTGCGTGTCCGTCGACAGCGGCACGTCGAGCGTAAACACGTCCCCGGATCGGCCCCACACGAGCGTGGCAGGCCCGGCGGCCCACCCCGGCACCGACGCGGGCAGCGCCAGGATCGCCGCGAGCGCTGCCGCGGCGGCGGTGGCGGCCGCTCGCTTCCGTTGTGGCACGTGACCCGCAGTGAACCCTGCGCGACCGATCATCACGGTTCCTCCCCCACGATGCGAGTCCGGAGTCCGGCCGCGGCTGGTTCGGCGATCGGAGCCCCCGCGTGGATGTTCTCCCCGCCCGAGGCTTACCCCTGGGGCGCGCGGCTGCTCATCCAAACAACCGCGGCCTCCCGAGGGTGCGCTTCGCCGGGGGCGGCGGCCGGCCTGCGGCGGCATCTTGCCGCTAGGCAGCGTGGCATCGTATCATCGGCTTGGCGCGGGTGACGGCGTCCTGGCCGCGCGCGGGGGGACGAGGGTGCGAGGGGGCATCGCGGTCGTGGTCGCGCTGTGCGCGCTGGCATGGCCATGGGGGAGTGGGGCCGGGTGGGCCGCGCCCCCGATATCCGCGGTGCTCGTCACCCCCGTGGCGCCGGAAGCTCCGGTCCCGGTCGTCACGCCTCCGCCGCTCCGCGCTCCCGACCCGGCCGTCTTCGAGTTGATCACGATGACGCGCGACGCGGGTGGCGCCCATTCCGTTTCGGCCGGGACGGCGTTTTTCATCGATGCCAACGGGACCGCGCTGACGAACAGCCACGTTGTCTACGCGGCGTTCACCGAGCCCGCGCGCTACCGGCTGCTCGCGATCATCGGCGCCGAGTTCTACAGCGCGTCCATCGTTTGCGCCAGCGTGCTCGCGGAGGCGTCGGTCAATCGCCTGGCCCCGGCGCCCCTCGGGCGGGATATCGCGGAGATCCGCGTCATGCCTTCGGCGTTCGAGTTCGTCCGCATCCGGGACCCTCGCGCGGGCGTGACCTACGTGGCGCACCGGGGCCCGGTGCCGCGTTTCGCCGCGCTCCCGTTGGGGCATGCGCCGGCGGTCGGCGAGGTTGTGCGGATCGTCGGTTACGGCGAGAGCGAAACGCCCGAGGTCGCCGACGTGCAGTGGACGACGACGGGGATGGTCAGCGACATCTCCACGGCGCAGGACGGCACGCCCGTGTTCGGCGTGGAGTCGCAGCACCGCCCGCGGCCGGGCAACAGCGGGTCGCCGGTGCTCGATGACCAGGGATACGTCATCGGGATGTACACGTGGAACGTGGCCGAGAGCGCCACAGCCGGGCTCGCGATCGCGGGCCCGGCGCTGGCCCGCGCCTGCCCCTAGACACGCGGTTATTGGACCCGCGCTCTCGCGGCCACCGCCCAGACGTGCTCTACGCGGCCGTTGCGGGCGAGCACGAGCCGCTCGGCGAGGTTCACGGTTGGGCAGACGTGCGCCGGGAGCACGTGCACGAGATCGCCGACCCGCAGCCGCCGGGCATCGGCGGTGAGCTGCACCCGACCGTGCTCTTCCCAGAGCCGATCGATCTGACAGTCCGGGTAGTCGCGTAGCATGCCGTGGCTGGGGCCGCGGCTGCTGAATGGTCCCGTTTCCGCGGTGAGCACTTTGCTCCCCGCGTCCACAACGGCCACGTCCGGCGCCGGCCGGCTGATGACCCGGGTGAGCACCGTCAGGGCGCACTCCTCCGGCCGCGCCACGCCCCAGTGCAGCTGCGTCGCGTCGTTGAACACGTAGGTCCCCGGCCGGATCTCGGTAATCCCGCGCACGCGCGCGGCGGCGCGACCCGTGGGCGTGGAGCCGACGCTCACGTCGTCGACCCGGATGCCGGCGCCGCGCAGGCGGTCCGCGGCTGCGACCATGATCTCGCCTTCCTCCCGGCCCGCCGCGTCGGGGTCCGGACGGTATCCGCGATAGGTAAAGATGCCGGCGACGCGCAGACCGGGGAGCCGCCCCACGCCGCGGGCGAGCGCGAGGAGCGGTTCGCCCGGCGCCACGCCGCAGCGACCCAGGCCGGTGTCGACCTCGAGCATGACGTCCACGGTGCACCCGGCCCCGGCCGCGGCGCGGGCGAGGGGTTCCGCGACCTCGAGGCTGTCGACGCCCACGCGGAGCCGGATCTCGCGCGCGAGCCGCAGCAACCGGGCAAGCTTTGGCCCTCCGACGATCTCGTAGGCGAGAAAGATGTCGGTGATTCCGGCCTGCGCCATCAGCTCCGCCTCGCCCAGCTTGGCCAGCGACAGTCCGACGGCGCCCGCGGCCATCTGGCGGGCCGCGATCTCGACGCACTTATGGGTCTTGCCGTGCGGGCGCAGCTTGACGCCGGCGCCCCGCGCGTACTCCGCCCAGCCGGCGATATTGCGTTCGAGGCGGTCCAGATCCACCACGAGCGACGGCGTGTCCAGCGTACCCACCGCCTGGGACGGCTTGATCGCGGCCGTATCAACGGTCATGCATCACCTCGCTGTCGGGCGGCGGCGCGGAAACGGCAGCCGGTCCCGCATGGGGTTGTCACAGGACCCTCCCGTGGCGTGATCCGCCGAGCCGTCCGGGCACGGAACCCCCGGCGGCCGCTAGATCGCGGACGGCTGCGCCCGCATGTGGTTCAGGTGCTGCTTGACGATGGGCTCCAACTCTTCCCACTCGATGCTAGTCTGCCGCCCGGCGTCGAACTCCCGCAGCATCCAGTCATGGATCTCCTGCAGCCCGGGATCGTCTTTGGCCGGCTCGATGCCGAGGTGCTGTTTGATCAGGAAGATCAACCCGGCGATCCCGGAATCCTTGGTGAGCGACACCTCCAGCGGCCGCCCCAGGAGGGTCGGCACGTCGAACGGCGCGTACATCCACCAGAACTTGTTCAAGCCGTCCGCGTGGATGCCCGCGCGGGTGCGATGGGCGTCGCGGCCGTACAGCGGATACTTGGGCGGCAGGGGTTCGCCCATCTCCGCGTACAGCGCGGCGAGGGCGTTGAGCGCGGTGAAATCCGGCCGCGCGCCGGGGAAGTATCCCATGCCGATCAGGTGGACCAGCACCTGCTCCAAGGGCGCGTTGCCGGTGCGCTCTCCCTTGCCGAGGCACGTGCCGTTGATGACGCTGCACCCCTCGCGCACCGCGCTCAGGCAGTTCGCGACGACCAGCCCGGTGTCGTTGTGGGGATGAAACTCGAGATCGTCGGGGCGCAGCCCGAGGCGCCGCAACTCCCGGAAGATCATGGGTACGCTGCGCGGGAGGGCGACGTCCTCGTACGGGAGTCCGAGCCCCATCGTGTCGCACACGCGAAACTTCGGCCGCTGCGCGCCTCCGTACGGGGCGGCGGTCTCCAGCACGGTTTCGATGAAGGCGAGCATGAACGCCATCGGCGCGCGCGTGGCGTCCTCCAGATGGAGCCGCGGCCGGATCCCGGCATCGAGCGTGATCTTGACCGCATCGAGATACGTCCGCGCCGCCTGGACGCGGCCCCCGGGCTTGAACTTGTGGAACGTATGATAATCCGAGGCGGATGCGAGCATCCCCGTCTCGCGCACGCCGAGCGTCTTGATCAGCTCCACGTCCTTGGCGGTGGCGCGGATCCACGTGGTCGGTTCGATCGAGGCGCCCGCCCGGTAGCGGTCCAAGGCGCCCTGCAGCGCCGCGCGGTCGGACGCACGGTACACGAAGAACTCCGCCTGGCGGATCGCGCCGGACGTCCCGGTGAACCGGCAGAGCAGGTCGTAGATCTTCAGCCCCTGCTCGGCGCTGAGAGGCAGCCCCCCCTGCTGTCCGTCACGATGCGTCGTTTCCGTCGTCCACGCCTCGGGCGGCAGGGTGTCCGGGCGCCGGGTCCACGCGAAGCGCGGGAAGTCATCCCGCGGAAAGCTTTCGAGGCAATAATCCGGGGCGCTTGGATCGCTGATCTTCGCCACGACACCCTCCTACGCGGCCGGGTCTCGCTTCGAGTATACTGCCGCGTCTCCGGAGCCGCCAGGCCCCGGGGCTGGAGCCCGACGCGCGTGCGGTCGAGCACGGCTCTCCGACTCCTACGGCTTCGGCACGATCACCTGCTCGGTGGTGTAAAAGCCCTCATCTACGCTGCACTCGAGGGACGCGATCCGCCCGTCGGCCGCGTCAAGACGCTTGTCGCTGTGCTCGGAGGTACTTTCGAGATGCGCGATCCCGGCCCGGGGTGTGGAGCCCCGCCGGCGTGATCAGTCCGCGGCGGCCGCCGCCTCGCCGCCTCCCTGACGCCGCCGCGCGCCGCGCAGCAGCAGCGAGATCGGGAGACAGGCAACGAGCACGAGCCCGATCACCGCGAACACGTAGTCGAACGCGACGACCGCCGACTGTTGGTTGATGAGCGACTGCAGCATCGCGAGGGCCTGCCAGTGCGCGGTGGTCGGGTTGCTGCCCCGCGCCAGAAAGCCCTGCTGGAACGCCTGCCACCATTGGACGAAGGTGGGATTGTACGGCGACGCGTAGCGGTTGAGGTGCGCGCTCGCGGTCTGGATCTTGTGGTCCAGCAGCGTGACGACGATCGCGGTGCCAAAGCTCCCGCCGAGTTGCCGGATAAGGTTGTACAGGCCGGCCGCGCTCTGCATCTGCGGCCGAGGGATCGCCGACAGCGTCGCGGTCGAGAGCGGGACGAACATGAACGCGAAGCCGACGCCCTGGAGCACCTGCGGGATCAGGATCGCGACCTCGGAGGTCCCGAGGTTGAAGCGGGCCATGAGAAAGCTGCTCGCGCCCGACAAGGCGAGGGCAAACGGGAGCATCACGACCGGTCCCAGCCGGTTGTAGAGGAGCCCCGCCACCGGCATCATGAGCACCATCGTCAGGGAGCGCGGCATGAGCGTCAACCCGGCGCGCGTCGCGCTGTATCCCAGCAGGTTTTGCAGGAACAGCGGCAGGAGCAGCAGGCTCCCGAACAGCGCCATGCCCAGGATGCCGATGATGAGCGTCCCGGAGGCGAAGGACACGTTGCGAAGGATGCGCAGGTTGACGGCAGGCTCCGGCACCCGCAGTTCCCACACGAGGAAGACGGCGAGCGCCAAGGCGGCCACGATGCCGAGCGCGACGATGAACGTGCTCTGGAACCAGCCGTCGGTCTCGCCCTCTTCCAGCATGATCTGGAGCGCGGCGAGCCCCACGGTCATGAGCCCGATGCCGACGCCGTCGATGCGGCGGAGTCCCTGTGCGCGCATGTACGGCGGGTCCACCACGAACTGCGCGCCCATGATCAGGCCCATGATGCCGATCGGGACGTTGACGAAGAAGATCCACGGCCAGGAGAAGTTGTCCGTGAGCCAGCCGCCGAGCGTCGGCCCGATGGCCGGCCCGAGCAGCACGATCATGCCGTAGAGCCCCATCGCCTGCGCCTGCTGCTCGGGCGGAAAGGTCTCCCGCATGATGGCCTGCGCCGTGGGCTGCAGGGCCCCGCCGCCGAAGCCCTGCAGCACGCGGAACGCGATGAGCTGGCCGAGATTACGCGACAGCCCGCACAGCACGGAGGCGAGCGTAAAGATCGCCACCGCGAACAGGTACATGCGCTTGCGGCCGAGGACCGAGGCCACCCACGCTGTGAGCGGCATGATGATCACGAGCGAGATCAGGTAGGAGGTGGTGACCCACGTGACCTCCTGCGTCGTGACGCCGTAGGTGGCCTGGATGTGCGCCAGCGCGACGTTGACGACGCTCGTGTCGATCGCGCCCATCATCGACCCGAACAGCACGGACACCGTGACCAGCCAGCGGTTGGCCCCGGCGGGGCGGCCGGCGGCGCCCGCGGTGGACAGAGCCGTTGCGGTCACGGATCCTTGAGGCCGGGCTGCGTCGCATCCACGTGGCGCGTGTCGATCGACACCTCGGCCGACAGGCCGATGGGGAGCTGCCGTCCATGCGGAAACTCCCTGGCGTCGAGCGTGATCCACACGGGCACGAGCTGGACCACCTTGACGAAGTTACCCGTGGCGTTGTCCGGCGGCAGCAGCGCCGTCGTGGAACCGGTCGCGGGCGTGATGCTCGTCACGTGACCGTGAAACACGCGGCCGCGGTAGGTGTCGACCGTCACGCGCACCGGGTTGCCGACCCGGATGTTGCCGAGTTGTGTTTCCTTGATGTTGGCGATCACCCACAGGCGATGGTCCACGGCCACCGACAGGAGCGGTTGGTTTGGCTGCACCACGGAACCGATCTGGACGGTGCGGTTCGTCACCCACCCGTCGACCGGGGCGCGTATCTTCGTCCGCGCCAGGTTGACCGCGGCGATCCTGACCTGCTCCGCCGCCTGGGCGGCCTGCGCCTGGGCGACCGCGAGCTGCTCGGCGCGCTGCCGCACCACGGCGTTGCCGGCTTCGGCCTGCTGCAGGTTGGCCTCGGCCTGCTCGATCTGTCCGCGGTTGATCGCGATCGCGTTTTGGGTGACCGTGACTTGCTGGCGATTCGCCTCCGCCGCCGCCAGGTTCGCCCGCGCCTGCCGGAGGCTGTCCTGCGCCGCGCGGTACTGGGCGAGCGCGGTTTCGTACGCGGCTGTGTCCGTGTCGACTTGCTGCTGCGCGATGGCTCCCTGCGACAGGAGCTGCCGGTCGCGGCTCAGCGTCTTGGTTGCGGTGTCGTAGCCCGCCTTGGTCGATTGCACGTTCGCCTGTGCCGTCGTCACCGCGGCCTGCGCCTGGTCGACCTGCGTCGCGGTCGTTTGCTGAACCATTTGCAGTTGCGCCTGGGACTGCGGCAGGCTCGGTGTGGTCGCCGCCAGCGCGCCGCGGGCCGCCGACACGCCGGTCGTGAACTGCTGTTCCTGCGCCACGAGCGCCGCGCGGGCGGCGTCGACCTGGGCTTGATCGGCGGCGAGGTTGGCCCGGGCCTGGTTCAGAGCCAGCTGGTAGTCCGTCGGGTCGAGCTCGACCAGGACCGTGCCCGCTTTGACGTATTGGTTGTCGGCGACGTCGATCTTGGTGACCGTTCCCGTCACCTGCGAGCTCACCGGCGCCACGTCCCCGGACGTTTGGGCGTTGTCGGTCTTGACCAGGCCGATATTGAGGCGCCAGTACACCACGCCCGCGACGATGACGAGCACGAGCGCCGCGATGGCGACCGGGAGCGCCAGCCGGCGGCCGCTTCGGCGCGGCTGCGGCGGTGGAGAACCCGGCCGCCCGTTGCCGTCCGCGGCTCCAGCCCCGGTTGGGGTTCGTTTGGCGTCGGCCGAAACCGTGTGCGTCCCCGGCCCGGCGGCCTGGGCTGGCTCGCTGCCGGTTCGGGTCGGTGCGTCGTCGCTCATCGTTCCTCCCTCGCTTGCGGTACCGCCGGATTATGATTGTCGTGGGGCATATCGACGGGCTCGTTCGCGATCTCGCTCAAGAGCTGCTCGCGCCGAGCGCGCAACCGCCCCAGGCTCTGCTCCAGCTCGTCGTGCAGTTTGGCGAGCCGGGCCATTCGTTCGTTGATGATCCGCACCTGGGACTGGGCCAAGGCGGCGGCTCGCTCCACGAGGCCGAGCCGCGCCCTCGGATCCGTCGTCTGCTGGTATGCCTGCCGTATCTCCGCGCGCGCCGCGTCCGCCTGCAGCGTTTCCTTGATCTCCGCCAGCGAGAAGCCGAGAAGCGTCTGGAGCTCCTTGATCCGGAGCAACTGCGAGACTTCCGCATCGCTAAAGAGACGGAAGCCCCCCGCGGTCCTGCCCGACGGAGCGAGCAGCCCCATTTCCTCGTAGTAGCGTATCGCTCGGGGCGTCAACCCGGTGCGCCGGACAATCTCTTCCATGCGATAGCATGGAGGCGACTCGCCGCTGCCGTACTCGGGGGCACCCTGCGATTGCGCCTTGCCCGCCTTTTCAGGGTCGGTCATCCGTCACGCTCCAACTGGAGTCACCGGTTTCATCATGAGACAACGATCCTATAATAACACACTCTTCCGTGAGCGTCATATTGATAGGACGGTGATGACGGGCGGCTCTTGCCAGAATTCCGTGTCATTCAAGCGCCGCAGGACACCCTGCCAAGCCAATCCTGTTACGTAAACGGCAGTCATCAGAGCGCGTATTCCTCCCAATGGCGCATGCAAGCGACACTACGTGTGGCTCCTACGTGTCTGCGTCCGTTGAGGCGGCTCGACTGTGTGCCGGTGCGCCCGCGTAGTCATGGCCCCTAACTGAATGGGGCTCGTACTGATAGGTCTCGTGGTGCCGGCCTACCTCAATGGGCAAACGCAAAATGGACAAACGCCGCGCCTAAGCCGCTCGGAAGCCAATCCTGACACCTGTCGCGGTGGGAACAGGTGTTTGCCTGACCCCCTGAGTGGAGGATGCCCTTGTTGCGCACGCTTCCCTGTGGGTATAGAATCGTCGATGCCCGTGCGGGCCGCTCCTGCGCCCACCGTCTGGGGGGATTTATCCCGTGCGCCCATTCTGGAGAGGCTACATCAGCTTTGGTCTCGTCACGATTCCCGTCAAGCTCTACACCGCGACGGAGCAGAAGGACGTGCGCTTCCGCCTGCTCCACACGGAGTGTCACACACCGATCAAGAATCAGCGGTTCTGCCCTCACTGCGAGCGCACCATCGAGTGGTCGGATGTCGTCCGCGGGTACGAGGTCAGCAAGGGCCGGTTCGTCGTCGTCACCGACGAGGAGATCGACCAGATCCCCATCGATACGAGCGGCAACGTCAACATCGCCGGGTTCGTCGAACTCCGCGAGATCGACCCTATCTACTACGAGCGCTCATACTACGTCGTGCCGGACGAGGGAGGCGCCAAGGCGTTTCTGCTGCTGGGCGAGGCGCTTCGTGACGCGAACCGCGTGGCGATCGGGAAGGTCGTCATCAGGGAGAAAGAGCAGCTCGTCGCGCTTCGGCCCTACGAGAACGCGCTCATCATGAACACGCTGTACTATGCCGACGAGGTGCGCGCGCTGTCCGCTCTCGAGGAACTGCCGGTGGAGGCGAAGGTGCACCCCAACGAGCGCAAGATGGCCGTGCAGCTCGTGGACAACCTCGCGATGGAGTTCTCGGCCGCGGAGTTCCGTGACGAGTACCGCGACGCGTTGCGCGCCATGATCGACGCGAAGGGAAAAGGCGAGCCCGTGGCCGCCCCCCGAGAGGCCGCCGCGCCCGGCAAGGTGGTCGATCTCATGGAAGCGCTCAGGCGCAGCGTCGAGATGGCACAGGACCGGCGCCGCCCGGCGGGCGACGCCAAGGGCCGCCAGGCCGCTCGAGGCGCCGTCCCGCAGCGGCGGGCCGCGGGCGGGATGCAGGAGCGGCCGCGCTAACGTCTGTCAGCGAGCACGCTCGTCTTCGCCCCGTTGCGGCCGTGCTGAGGTCCCTCGGCGCGAAGATGAGCGCCATGACGGCCGGGACCGCCGCGATGAGGGATAAACCCCGCGCGGTGCGCGATCCCGACGAACCCGCTGCAACGGCCGGCGAAGACCGTGCTGTCCCGGCGGTACGGGTCAGGCGGCGCCTGACGCCCGGCGCGGGTGGGCGCAGGTAGGGCGGCGGCCGCGCAAACACGACCGGCGGGCGATCCCGTTCGACCGCCCGCCGGCGCGTCTCGCTATCCGCGTCCCGCTACTTCATCGACGCGTAGATCGCGGCCCACTTTTCGTTCGGCGTGACCGTCACGCCCGTGAGGCGGCTCGAGGTAACCACGTAGAAATCCTGGCTCCAGAGGAACACCCACGGCGCGTCCTTCCAGATCAACTGCTGCACCTGCTTATAGATCTGCTGGCGCTTCGCGGCGTCCGGGATGGTCTGACCCTGCAGGAGCAACTGATCGACTGCCGGATCCTTGTAGAACATCGGCGCCAGGCCCTTCGGCGGCCACTGTCCGGAGTAGAACTGGCCGTACAGCTCGCCGTCGGCATCGAGATACTGTGTCGCCCATCCAAGGACGAACATCTGCAGGGGGGTCTGCGCCAGCGGCGTGGTCATCCAGTGCACGTACGTAGGCCAGTCCGACGTACTGATGCTGGCGTGGATGCCGACGTTCGCCAGCTGCGCGGCGACGGCCTGCGCGAACTGGTAGTCTTGGATGTACCGGCCGGTGGGCGTGCGGAAGTCGACGGCAAAGCCCTGCGGAAACCCCGCTTCCGCAAGCAGCTTCTTGGCCTCCGTGGGGTTGAACGGCCAGCCGCCGGCCTGAACGCGCGTGTAGCCGAAGAGCGCCGGGGTCGTCGGCGATTCAAGCACGTTTCCCAGGCCGAACAGCACGCTGTGGATGATCGCTTCCTTGTTGACGGCGTAGTTCATCGCCTGCCGCACCCGGACGTCCTTGAACGGTCCCCACTGGTTGTTGAGCCCGAGGAACACGTCGCGGTCGCTCGGCCCGGACACGACCGTGAGAGACGCGTCCTTGCGCAGCGCCGGAATATCCGGGGCCGGCGGCTCGAATGCCATCTGCACGTCGCCCGCGCGGAGCATCGTCTCGCGCGTGCCGGCATTCGGCACGACGCGGAACGTCACCGTGTCGAAGTACGGCTTGCGTCCCCAGTAGTTCGGGTTTTTGACGAGCGTGATGTGGTCGCCGTGGACCCACTCCTTGAACATGTACGGGCCGGTGCCGGCGTCGATCGGACCGAGCGGGATCTTGTCGTTGCCGATCTTCTTCACCGCGGCCGGCGACAGCATCTCCCCCACGCCCGAGGCGAGCCGCCCGAGCAGCGTGGGGCTCGTCTTCGTCAGGTGGAGCACGACCGTGTACGGATCGGGGGTCTCGATGCGGGCGGGATCGATGTCCGTGAAGTAGTACCGGTTCGGGTTGCGGACGGCCGGGTCCAGCAACCGCTGGATGTTGAACTTCACCGCCTCCGCGTTGAAGTCGGTGCCGTCCTGGAATTTGACGCCCTGGCGGAGCTTGAACGTGTAGGTGAGTCCGTCCGGGCTAATCGTCCAGGAGGTGGCCAGTTGCGGGACGAGCTTCGTGTACTGCGGCTGTCCCGGCTGCACGCCGGTCCGCTCGTCGTTCGGCCAGACCAGCGAGTCGAACATGTAGTCCACCATGTTCGCGACCGTGGTGGTGGTCTGCCCTTCGGGGTCGAGCGTGTCGGCGTCGATGCCGACGGCGATCGTGATGCTGGTCGGCGCGGCGGCTTGTCCGCCGCGGGGGATCGCCACCAGCGTCAGCGCAACCACACAAGCGACGAGCAGCGCAACGGCGGGACGTAGAGCCCATCGAACCATGCGTCTCCTCCCCCTTCCTCGTGCGGTTCCCCGCGGCGGAAATCATCCCCGAGCCCACCCCGGCCGCGCGGGCACCGTTAGGTACGCGCTGCCGGAGGTCAAGTCCTTCGATTGCTCGAGCAGGCCGCGGGTGGCCGCCGCGTAGGTTGTTACGTAGCGCCCCAAGCTCGGGTTCCGTGGCAGGGGCGCCTACGGCGTCGTACGGCGGCAGGCCTAGGCACGACCGGCGTGTCGAAGTAGAATAGGGCTTGCCGGCGCGGAGGGGTGCGAGAGCCTGGTTGAATCGGGCGGTCTCGAAAACCGCTATACCCGCAAGGGTATCGGGAGTTCGAATCTCCCCCCCTCCGCCAGTCGCGCCCCGCGGGTGACGGCCCCACGGGTGTCGATCCGGCTCGCGACGAAGGGCGATGCCCGAGGATTTGTCGAGGCCTGGAACGACAGTTTCCGGGCGGGCCACCTCAAGTACACCGGGACCCAACTGAGAGGCCGGGAGCACGTCCACCGATTCGAAGCGCTCTGCGCCAAAGCCGCGCGGCACTGGTTCATGGTCGTCGCGGTGACCGGCGACGGCGAGATCGCCGGCAGCTGCACGTTCGTCGCGCCCGAGCGCGGGCGGACCAGGCACCGGGGCGAGCTCGGGTGGATGGTCCGTCACGACTTCGCCGGCCGCGGCATCGCGACCAACTTGCTGCGCGTGGCGCTCGCGGAAGCGAGACGCCGGGGGTTCAAACGCGTCGAGGCCGAGGTTGCGGCTGACAACGTCGCCAGCGTCCGGCTGGCGAAACGATTCGGCTTTCGCGTGGAAGGGACGAGGCGCGCCGGCATTGTCCTCGACAGCGGAAGATATCTCGACACGTACCTCTTCGGAAAAGTGCTGCGGTAAGCGGGTGCGACGAGCGGCGCCCCCTGAGTGCCACACCGCCGTAGAGCATCGCGCCCTGCCGGGGCTGCCGCCGCCTGCCGCGCCTGCCGCCAGGCAACTTGACGAGCGCACGTCTTCGTCCCTATACTGCACTCACAACTTCATACCGTACTGGATGGGTGCTCCCGCTTGCCGGGAGCTCGAGGGAAGTCCGGTGCGCGACCTGCGGCGCGCTCGATGCGCGGCCGCTGCTCGCAACGCCGGCGCGGTCCCGCCACTGTAACGGGGAGCCGCTTCGCGACTGCCACTGGCTAGGCTGGGAAGGTGCGAAGCGGCGAGGATCCGGAGCCAGGAGACCTGCCTATCCGGCGCGTACGGCGACCTTCGGCCGAAAGGTAAGTACGCTCGCGGTTCCCCTGCCGTTGAGGTCCCCGTGTCCGTGCGGGGATTTTTTGCTGGGAGGGAGTGCCGCGCACGGGGGGATCTGGGATGCTGGCCCGCCACGCTCGCGTGCTCGCGTGCTCGCTCGTCCTCGGCTGCACCGTCCCGATGCTCGTCGCCCTGCGCGGTCCCGCGCAGGAGGCGCCGCCGACGTTTCAGCTCCCCGAGGTTGACGTGGCGGGGAAGCGCCCGCAGCTTCTCTCGACGACGCCCGCCTCGGTGAGCGTCATCACCTCGGATGAGATCGCCGCGATGGGCGCGCTCACGGTGGCCGATGTGCTGCGGGTGCTGCCCGAGGTGCTCGTCAAAGGTACCGGGAACGCCGGCGCGCTCACGACCGTCAGCGTACGCGGCGAGGCGTCGACCCGCGTGCTCGTTCTCCTCGACGGGGTCCCCCTCAACCGGCCGGACCAGCAGTCGGTCGATCTCAGCACGTTCCCGATCCAGAACGTGGAGCGCATCGAGGTGCTGCGGGGTCCATTCTCCGCGATCTACGGCAGCTCGGCCCTCGGCGGGGTCATCAACATCGTGACCAAGACCGCGCCCCAGACGACGCTGTCCGCGCGTGTCGGTTCCTACGGCGAGACCGCCAACGTGCTGTCGGTGGGCGGTACGATCGCCAACATGACGTACCTCCTTCAGGGCATCCTGGCCGGCGACACCGGCTTCGCGCCCGACACCGACTACAGCAACTCCACGATCCTGGCAAAGCTTCACTGGACCATGGCGCCGGATGCCGGCTTGACGTTGACCGTGAACCGCTTCTGGCACGCGGTCGGGACGCCGGGTCCGCTTCCCGTGGAGACGCAGGACCTGACCGCGCGCACGTTCGAGGGCCGCACGCTCGTGGACCTGACCTGGCGGAGAGGCCAGGTCGACGGGCCGGGCACGCTCGTGAGGCTCTACGCTCTCGATGACGACGTGTCATTCCTGTCGCCGCACGGGGGAGGGACGACCAGCCCGTTCGCGTTCCCGTTCTCGTCCGAGGACGTCGCGCACCTGTGGGGCGGGCAGGCGCAGGTCGTGCTCGCGCCGCTCCCGGGGCATCTTCTGACGCTCGGCGCAGACTACCAGAGCCAGGCCACCGCCCACACGGACAACCTGCCGACCCTGTTTGGAAGCACCGACACCGACTTCGGACTGTACCTGGAGGACGACTGGCAGCTCGGCCCTCGCGTCCTGCTCTCGGCCGGCGTGCGGCAGGACACGTTTCAGCTCTACGGCACCCAGGTCGATCCCCGCGCCGGGCTGGTGGTGTTGCTGAGCGACCGGCTGGCGTTGCGCCTCGCGGCGGGCAGAACGTTCCGCGCGCCGAGCTTCGATGAACTCGCGCCATCGCTCGGCGGCAATCCCGCCCTGCAACCCGAGACGGCCTGGTCGTACGATGCCAGCCTGGAGTACGCGCTGGGGCCCGCCGTTACTCTGACCCTGACCGGCTACCACACGGACGCCACGAACCTGATCACGTCCTCGCCGCCGAACTTCCTTCCGATGAACGTCGGGCATGCGCTTGTATCCGGCGGGTCCATCGAGATCGCCGGCCGGCTCAACAATCAGTGGTTCATCCGCGCGAACTACACCAACCAATACGCCCGCGACGCCAACACCGGTCTGGACGTCGTGTATGCGCCGCGGCACCTCGCAAACCTCGAGATCACGTACTCTGCGACGCCGGTCACACACATCAACGTCATCGTGAGCTACGTGGGCGACCGGTTCAACGATCCCGCGAACACGCAGCCGGTGCCCGGATACTGGTTGACGTCGCTGGCGATCACGCAGGCGCTCGGCGGCGGCTTGTCCGTGCAGGCGGGCGTGGCGAACCTGTTCGACGTGCAATACCAGGAGACGCTCGGATTCCCGGAGCCGGGCAGGACTTACTTCATCAGCGCCACAAAGAGCTTTTGACGGCGCAGCGCGGTCCATACGGCGGCGCCCGGAGAATGGGGGGTGAGCGTCTGGTCCCGGGCCGGCGGCTGACGGCGCTCCTTCTGGCCGGCGCTCTCAGCGCGCTCGTCGCCGCGATCGTCCATTGGCGGGGAGCGGCGCCCGGTTCGGGCGATTCCGCGGCTGTACGCGGCGCCGTCCCGGCCCGGGTGCACGGATCGGGTCCCACTGCTGAGCAAGAAGCAGGGGGTCTCGGCCTCGTGCCGCCCTCGATCGTTACGCCTCCGCCCTCTGCTGCGCATACCGCGCGCCGCCTGGCTACCGCCTCACGGCCCCGATCGCCGGCGCGCCCGCCCGTGCCGCGCGGTGCCGCGGCGCCGCATCGCCCGGAGACGCCGCCGACATCGTTCCCGCGCGTCGCCGGGCCCCACGCGACCTCGCGCGCGGTGCGTGGCTCCGGTGTCGCGTCATCCGTTGCCGCGCCTCTACCCGCGCCGCCATCGGGCCGCGAGGCGGCGGCGGCAAATGCGGCCGGCGATGTGCCGGGTGCCGCGCACCCTGTTTCGCAGACCGAAGCGGCTGCGGGACAGGGCCTTCGGGCAAACGACAATGCTGCCGGGGCGGCAAGCACCGCCGGCGCTTCCCGTGCTCCAGGTGATGGCGAAGGTACCGGAGCGAGTTCCGGTGCGGGGTCCAGCGCGGCGCGTGCGGTGCCGGCCGCTCCCGTTTGGACCGCCCCGCACGTGGTCTCGACCGGGACGATGGCGTATCCGGGGGCGGCGTTCCACTTGAGCGTACGCCGCCAGGATCTCGGCGCGTCGGTCGCCGTGGCGGGAAGCGAAGGGGCCGTGACCGTGCGCGCGTTCGTGCTCGCCGACGGGGCCGTACGGACCGTCGAGGTCGCAAGGTCGTCCGGATCCGATATTCTGGATCGGGCGGCCGTTGAGGCGGTGCGCGGCTGGCAGTTTGCCCCTGCGACCCGCGACGGCGTGCCGCAGGACGCCTACGTGACGTTCGACGTCCGCTACGTCGTGCGCTGAGCGGCGGGCCGCAGCGCGTCGCGGCGGCGCTCCACGAGCCGCGCCGCGTGGCCGTAGATCCCGAAGAGCGCGAGCGAATAGGCGAGATCGCTGACCACGGTGTTGCGGAAGAACGGGATCGCCGCGACGTAGGATGTCCAGAGCCCGCCCGGCGTGTGCGGATACAGCGGGCCGAGCCACTCGCCGAAGTTCGTGACCAGGTAAAAGACGAGGGAGGCGACGAGCGAGTAGGCGACCACCCGAGGCGTGGTGCGGCGCGCCGTGAGCCGGCGTCCCAGGAACGCGATCAGCACGTAGCTGCCGTAGACCCACACGGCGCCGGGATAAAATCCCAGCGCCGCGTCCGATAGGGCCAGCGCGGCGAGCGGGATCGCCGGGCCGAGGACGCCCGGCAGCAGCGCACCGCCGAACAATGCGATCGCACCGATCGGCGCAAAGTTCCACGGATGCGGAACGATCCGGAGCAGGGCGCCGGCGGCGATCAACGCGTACGGCAGCGCACCGAGCCATATGGTCTCGTAGGACGCCGGGCCCGCGCGCTTCATGCGCAGGGCTTCTCCGATGCGGGAGGCGAATCCTCCGGCGGTCCGGGCGCGCAGGGAGGGACCGTCCCCTCGACAAATTCGTACCGCGTATGGCGTTTGTCTGCGTGATTACCGACCACAACTATGCATCGTTGGACCCCGAAGAACGTGTGCTGCGGCCGCTCGGCATCAGGATCGTGGTGGCGGATTCCAAGGATCCCGAGCGCCGGCGCGCCGCGCTCGCGCAGGCCGATGCGGTCCTCAGCCAGCTCGTCCCGATCGATGCCGGCGTCATCCGCGAGATGCCGCGCTGCCTTGCCATCGTTCGGTACGGCGTTGGGTTCGACTCGGTGGACGTCGCGGCGGCGACGGACGCCGGGATCTGTGTGGCCAACGTTCCCGACTACGGGACGCAGGAGGTGGCGCTGCACGCGCTGACCCTGCTCCTGGTGGTGCATCGCCGGATCGCGCACTACGATGTTGAAGTCCGGCGCGGCGGTTGGCCCCGCGGGCCGGAGGTCCGGCCGCCGATCCACCGCTTGTCCGGGCGGACGCTCGGCATCATCGGCCTGGGACGCATCGGCAAGGCGCTTGCCGGTTACGCCGCGCCCCTCGGCCTGCACGTCCTCGCGTACGATCCGTATGTCACCCGCGGCGCCGCGATGAACGCCGGCGCCGTCCTCGTCGACTACCAAACCTTGCTACGGCAATCGGATTTTGTGTCGTGCCACACGCCCCTCAACGAGGCGACACGGCACCTGCTGGGCGAACCCGAGCTGCGCCTGATGAAGCGCGACGCGATCGTGGTCAATACGTCGCGGGGACCCGTCGTCGACACCATCGCGCTCGCCGCGGCGCTGCGCGACGGCCGTCTTGGCGGGGCGGGGCTGGACGTGTTCGAAGACGAGCCGCTCCCTGCCGATCATCCGCTGCGGAGCACGGCCAATACGATCCTGACGCCGCACGTCGCATGGTACAGCGAAGAGGCGCAGGAGACCCTCAAGCGGAGCGCGGCCGAGGAAGTCGCGCGGGTGGCCCGCGGCGAGTGGCCCCGGTCCGTCGTCAACCCCGAGGTACGGTCCAAGGCTCGGCTGCGCGCAAGGGCCTAAGCACGCGCGGTGTCTATCGGGAACCCGCCCCTATCCTCGCGGCGTTACAATATACATGGAAGAGGATATATCGCTATTGAGGTGAGCAAGCATGGTTAAAACTATCGCCGTCGCGCTCGGCGCCATCACGGCGCTAGGGGTCGGGGCGGCCAGCATACCTTCGGGCCAGGCCATGCTCGGCGTGCGCCCGCAACCGAGCGCGGCGGCCGTCACGGTCATTCGTGATACGCCGCCGCCGGCGGCGCCCCGGCCGGCGCCGGCAAGGGTCCAGGTGGCGCCGGCAAGGGCCCAGGCGGTTCCGGCGTCCGCGCACCCCGCGGCAGCCGCGCCTGCTGTCGCTCCGCGGGCCGCGCGTGTCGCGCCGCGACCCGCCGTCGCCTCGGCGGATCCGGCCCCGGTCGCGCGGCCGGGGATCTCGCCGGGCTTCGCGTCGGTCGCCAGCATTGCGACCCTGCTGATGGGACTGCCGCAGGTGATATCCCAAGGACCAGACCGTCCGGCGTATTCGGGACCGCCCGCGTACTCCGGCGGTCCGGCCTACTCGGGTCCGCGGCCAGGGAACGATCATCCGAGGTGGGTTCCGCGATCGGGCGGTGGGCATCACGACGATCCCGATCATGCGCCGGGCGACAACAACAGAAACTGACGCGCGGCGCGCCGTTCGATGCCACGGAGAGGACCGGGTCGCCAGACCCGGTCCTCTTCGCGAGCGCGGGGTCGCGCGCTCATGGTCAGGGCGTCGCAACGGTGCCGCACGGCGCGTGCTACAATACCGGATGAGGTGATCGGGCGTGGCCCTCGTATTTACGTTTCCGTGCGGGCGGTGCGGACAGAAGTACAGTATCTATTACCCGAAGGCCTTTATCTACACCGTCTATGGGACCGGCACGCGCGCTCAGGGCGAGCGTGAGGACGCAGAAGAAGTGGCTGCGGGGGCGGTGGAAGCCGCGAAGAGGAACGCCGAGGCTTCGGGCAACGTTTGGGTGGACGTGAGCCGGCAGCCGAAGATCACGTGCACCTGCGGAAAAAACCTCGACTTGAACCTCGCAAATCACCCCCGCGTCCCCGAGCGGAAGCGTGCCGCCTCGGTGCGACAGGCCGGCGTCATCGCGTTCCCCACCGCGCAGAAGCGGCCTCCCGCATCGTCCGGCTGAGCACGCTACTCGGCTTTCGGAAGGCCGAGCACGACCAAGCGAGTGATCTTTACGCCGCGCGGCGTGTGTTCGGCGTCGTAATCGACGATCTCCCCGGGCTCGAGGCGGCGCCGGCCGGCCTGCCGTACCACGCGCCGGTGCACGAACATGTCGCGTCCCTGCGCGTCGATGACGAAGCCGTACCCCATCCGGCTGTCGAACCACTTCACCGTGCCGCGGTTCACATGCGGCTCTATTGGACGGCGTGCCGGTTTTCCCTGGAAGTGCCGTCCCGCGCCCGGACGCGCCGCACATCCACCTTTGGGGCCAGCCCCGCCAGGATGAGATCGACCGACGCCGCAACATCCGGATGAATGACCAACAGGTCCCGCTGCGACAGCTCGACGGCGCACTCGAACGCCGGCGGCTCGGTGCGCTCCAGGACCGTGTGACGCGTGGTTCCGCGCGCCGCGGCCTCCTCCGGCGACAACACGATCGGACGCGGGTTGCCGACGAGCCCGGCGAGGTCCGGATTCAACACGACGTCGCGTAACTGCCGCCCGTGCGCCGTGGCCACGAGCTGGACACCCCGCCGCGCCACGGTCCGGACGGTCCGCGCCTCCGCCTCGAATCCAATCTCGTCCACGACGATGGCTTCGGCGCCGTGATTGATGACGGCTTCCAATAACACTGCCGCCTGCGCGGTTTCCGCCGCGCCGGAGCGCGGCGCATCCGGCAGCGGGATCTGTAGACGCCGGGCGGCGCCGATCGCCGGATGCGCGATCTGGCCGTCGCCGCCGATCTCGTTGCTCGTGTCGGCGATCACCGTCCGGCGTCCCAGCTGGTTTGCGAGGATCTCGGCCGCACTTCGAAGGATCGTGGTCTTGCCCGAGCCCGGCGGTCCGACCACGAGCACGCTTCGTCCCGCCGTGAGCAGGTCGGCGATCGGACGCGCGGCGCCCGGAACGGTACGCCCCGCACGAAACGTGAACCCGACAATCTCACGATAGCGATCGCGAATGCACGCGATGCGGTGCAGGGTCCGCTCGATGCCGGTCCGGTTGTCCTCGCGAAAGCGTGTCACGCGCCCGAGCACAAATTGCAGGTCGGCGTACGTGACCTCGCCGCCCAGGGTCAGCTCGCCGCGGTCCCGCAGCCGGACCCTCGGAGGGCGACCGAGATCCACGACGATTTCCTCGATGGCGTCCGTCCGGTCCGGATCGATTTGTGCGACGATCCAGCGGGGCACGAGCACGAGCAATGACTCGATCTCGCGGTCTGAGCCCGGCGCGTCGCTCACGGGGCCGCGGCGACCGGCAGCCGGTCCACCTCGACAAATGACGGCTGGAACGTTACCGGGAGGATTGCGGTCGGCGGCTGATCGCCTGCGGAGACAGGGAACAGCGACAAGATCAGCTGAACCGTCCGGATCGCTCGACCCGGAATCTCCAGCATGCCGGTTTCCGTGGCGCCCCGCGGCAGCAGGCCCGGGTGAGCCGGATCCGCATCGTTACGCGCAAGAGCGTAGGGAACGACTCTCCCGTTCGCCCGAACGAGCACGCCGGTAGGGCGAAGCGCGAGATCCCCGTCTCCATTGTTCGTGAGCCGATACCGGACCCAGATACCGTCGGATTCTCGCGTCACCTGGAATCGGCCTTCGACGTCGCGAATGACCTGCCGTGCGAGGAGCGCCCCCGAGTTTGCCGGATGGTCCGCTGCAGAGACCAGCACACCCGAGCGTGGCGCCTCATCCGTGTCCTGAGGGTGCGCGGCACTCGTTGGCGCGGCTCCGGCGCCGGGCCCCGCGGGTCCTGGTGGCTTGGACCGCGCCGCGGTCTCCGGTCCGGCCGCCCCGGCCGGCGCAGGAATCGTGCGAGATGCCGGCGTCACGGAGTCGACGGCGGGCGGCGCGCCCTCGGGCGGCTGCGAAGGTGCGGTGGCCGCGGGCGGTGGGGCTTCATGTGCGTCGCGCGCCGCTGCGGCCGGTGCGCCCGCGGAGGTGCCCGTGCCCTGGGCATCGCGCGGCGCGGCCGCCGTCTGTGAAGGCACGCTTGTGCGAGCCTGGCGCTCGGCGGCGGCGCCCGTGCCGGTGGCGACGGCCGCCGGGGTCGCCCCGGTGACCACGTAGACGACGTCGGCCGTGCGAAGCCCCGCGCCGATCTTGAGGTCCCATATCGTCGCCAGGGTGCCGAGCCACATGACCATGTTTGTGGCTCCCGTGGCGACCTGCGGTTGAAGGATCACGTCGTACACATCGCGCCCGCGTTTCACCGGCGTGGCGGTCACAATGCGCGGGTCCCCGATCGCCACCGTATCGATCTGACGGTCGGCGCGGATCACCGTGGCGTATCCCGCCTGCAGATGAAGCGACGTCCTCGTCGCGGTCCCGGAGGCGTGGACCGTCAACGATGCCGGCTGTGGCGCCGCGGCCGTTGCCAGCGTGAGAGCCAGCACGACCGCGACAGCGCCGGCCACGCCGCCTTGGAGCATCAGCTTCGATCCCTGAGGAACTGCTCCATGCGCTCCGTCCCCCACTGTGAGATGTTGCGGCCCTCCATGAGCAACTTGCTCTTTAGCCGCCGGATCTTGTCGACTTCGAGCGGCACCGCGATCGCCGCGAGCAGACTGCGATCTACCCCCTTGAAGAACCTCAGCCCCCCGGTCGCCGGCGGCCGCAGCCGGTGCGACGCGACTTCCTCGTCGACCCAACTGCGAATGACGTCCTGCATTTGCTGTCCCTCGATGATGAGGCGCGCGCGAAAACGGCGGTGCAGTTCCTTCGGCACGTGAATGCCCATCTTCGCTTCGCCGCGAGCGCCGGCGGCCGCGCCGGCGCTCGCGTCCCGCGTCCTTCCCCGCATGGCCCTGCTCCTTTGAGTTAGGCGTATGCATATCATAACATTTAGTGGTTGGAATGTCTCCACATCAGGATGCGGCCATGGCTTCCAGAACGGCGGCGCCGCGCCGCCAGCGGTCAATGGAATCCGAGTGGCGGCCGACCCCGCAATTTGGATGCGACTTCGCGGAGCCGCCTGAGCATGTGATCATGCAACCGTGCGACCTGGGCGACGATCACCTGCGGATCCTCGCCGTTCTCGGCGAGGCACTCCATCATCGAGCAGAAGAGCGCCTGTGGCAGCCGCGTCGCGCAGTCCAGCGCCTCCTCGACGGTCAGCTTGCCCGAGCGCTCCACGCCTTTGACCTGGTCCCATAGCTTCTCAAACAGCATGTCTCACCATCCGGTGAAATGTGACTTCTGCCGAGGAGCTTAGCCAGTATGTGGCTGCCTTGTCGTATCATCGACATCCTAATGATGGAAGACTGTCGAAACAAGCCACAGGGCCAACTCGCGAGATTCACTGTGGCCGCGACTGTGGCGCGAGGCATCCTGCGCCGGCGACCAAGTAGTGCGTGCCCGGGCAATTCACGGGTGCGCTAGCCTGCAGGTGGGTAGCTTTCCAGGCGCGACATGCGGTGCAGGCGACACGGCGCGAGCGTAGGTCAACGCGGTGAACGGAGTATCCACAGGCCGGCGTGCTCCCTCAGATCCCTCAGTGCGGAGCCGCTTCTCCGGGAGCGTGTGTAGTTTAGTTGCCGTCTAACTATGATCGAAATGTTTAGCGCGATTCGAAGGAGCCCGCCGCAGGTATGAGGTAAATTCACGCGGCGGATATCTCGTATCGCTGCCCGTCGCGCTGTTGCCATGTTATCAACGACCCCGGGGGCTATCGACTTGACACTTGGCGAGAAGATTCGCGAGGCTCGACTTGCGCGCCGGCTCACGCAGGAGCAACTTGCGGGACATGAGTTTACGAAATCCTACATTTCAGAGCTGGAGCGCGGCACGCGTACACCGCGCGTCACGACGTTAAAGGTGCTCGCCCGGCGCCTCAATCGTCCGCTCTCCTACTTTCTCGACGGGATCCCCGAAGACCGTGAAGCCGAGGCGTTTCTTGCCATCGGGATGGCTCAGATGCACGCTGGAGATGCGACCGCGGCGCAGTCCGCTCTGGCGCGGGCCCTCGACCTCGCGACGCAGCAGGACGACGAGCCCGCGGAGGCCCGCGTCGAACTTGCGCTCGCCGCGCTCGACCGCGATCTCGGGCGGATCTCGCAGGCGTTTCGGCGCGTCAATCGGGCCATTCACGTGCTCAGTCGCGCGGAAGACCGCCTGCTCCTGGCTCGCGCGCAGATGACGCTCGGCTCCCTACGCCTCGATAGCCGCGATCCGTCGTCGGCCCTGTGGGCGCTCGAGGCCGCGCTGCGGTTGGCGGCGGCGCCGCCGCATGACCCGGGCTTGCTCGCCGATATCCACGTCGGGATCGCCGAAGCACATCTCCAAATGGGACGGTCCGATGAAGCGGAGCGCGCGCTTGAAGCCGCGCTTGGGGTCGTCGAGCCCTTTCGGGACCCGTCTCGCGTCGCGGCACGCCATCTCGAGCAGGCGATGTCCGGCGTCGGGAGCGGGCGGTTTGAGGAGGCAGTGCATGAGGCGGTGCAAGCCCTTGCGGTGCACCGTCTCATCGGCTACAAACGGCGGCTCGCGGAGATCCATCAAGCGCTTGGGGAGGCCGACGTGCTCGACCAGCGGTGGGAGAGTGCGGAGCAGCACTATCGATGGAGCCTGGCGCTGAGCACGGCGGCCGCCGACTGGCCCGGCGCCGCTCAGGTACTCGGCGAAATGGCAGAGTCGATGCTCGCCCGATCACTCCCGGAGGCGGCACGCACGGTCGGGGAAACGGCACTGGCGCTGCTGTGTCTCGACGTTCCCCAACAGGATCAGGCTCGCGGCCTCCGGGTCCGAGGCATGATCTGCCGGCTCCTCGGCCGGACCGGCGAAGCGCGCGCCGCGCTCGAGGAGAGCCTGGCGCTGTTCGAAGCGGGCGCCCGGCAGCGCGACGCGGCGCTTGTCCGGCAAGAGCTCGTGCTGCTCGCGATCGAGGCGCGGGATCTCGAAGATGCGAAGCGCCACCTCCGGGCCCTGCGCGACCCCCGGCGCCGCACCTCCGGCGAGCTCTAGCGAGCGACCGCGCAGGGTATTCATGCGCGTAGGAGACGTGGAGATCCTGGCGGGCGGTGTCCTGCATACCGTACCTTTCTGCACGCTCCCGTCCGGTAGGAAGAGCGCCCGGTTGGTGGTGGCTGACACGGCCGTGCCTCCCAGAGTGTCCTAACTGGTGAGGCGCACTTCGGCCGATGCGACGCCAAAGGCGCCGGCACCGCGTGGATTGCCGCTACAGCCTTGGGTCGAGCACGTCGCGAAGCCAATCTCCGAGGAGGTTCATTCCCAGGACCGTGACCATGATGGCCAGCCCGGGGAACGTGGCGATCCACCACGCCGTCGCGAGGTAGTCCCGGCCTTCCGCGGCCATGCCGCCCCAGCTCGGCACATTGAGCGGCACGCCCAGTCCCACGAACGACAGCGACGCTTCGGTGACGATCATGCTGCCAACCTGGAGGGTGCCGACCACCACGATCGCCGCGGCAATGTTCGGCAAAATGTGCCGGCCGATGATTCGTGCCGCATTGGCACCGATCGCGCGTGCGGCCTCGACATACTCCCGGTTTCGGATCGAGAGGATCTCACCCCGTACGATGCGCCCGTACTGGACCCATCCTGTGATCCCGAGGACCGCGATGACGTTCACCAGCCCGGAACCCAGGACCGCGATGACGGCAATCGCGAGGACGAGCGACGGTATCGCCAGTTGCAGATCGGCGACCCGCATGATCATGGTCTCGGCCCAGCCGCCATAGTACCCGGCCAACAGGCCCAGGAGCGTGCCGAGCGTGCCCGCGACGCCCACGGCGAGTACACCCACGGTGAGGGAGACACGGCTGCCGAAGATCACCCGGCTGAGGATGTCCCGGCCGACGGCGTCCGTGCCCAGCGCGTGATGAGCGGTGTTAGGTGGAGCGAGACGGTGCGCGATGTCTTGGGCCGACGGATCCGCGGGGGAGATCGTCGGGGCCAGCGCCGCGGAGAGCACCGCGACCGCGATCAGTACCGTGCCGACAACGAAGTAGCTATGCCTGATGAGGGCAAACCTCTTGCGACGGCGGCCGATTGCAGGACGCGGGAGGCTGATGGTGGCGTCAAGCGGCACGTTCGCTCCCGGGGCGTCCATCAACGACCTACGTGTATCGAATCCGCGGATCCAACAGCGTGTAGCACACGTCGACGGCGAGGTTCGTCGCGGCGATGATCGCCGCCGTCACGACGACAAAGGCTTGCACGACCGGCATGTCTCGGTTCCCGATCGCCTGCAGCGCGAGACGGCCCATGCCAGGGTACGCAAACACCTGCTCGGTGATGATGGCGCCGCCCAGCAAGGTGCCCACCTGCAATCCCAGCACGGTGATCACCGGGATGCTCGCGTTCGGCAGTGTGTGTTTGCAGAGGACCACAGCCTGGCTCAGTCCTTTCGCCCGCGCCGTCCGCACAAAGTCTTGCGGCAGCACCTCCAGGACGCCCGAACGCACCAAGCGGGTCGCGATCGCCGCGGAATACATGCCGAGGGTGATGCCGGGCAGGATGAGCGCCGCCACACCCTCGGAACCGAAGGCCGGGAACCATCGGAGCTTTACGGCAAAGAACAGGATGAGCACGATCCCGAGCCAGAACGTCGGTATCGATTGCCCGACCAACGCGAAGAGCATGCCGCACAGATCATAGAACGAGTTGCGACGCACGGCGGCGAGCACGCCGATCGGGAGCGCAATGAGGAGCATGATCGCGAAGGCCAGCGCGGTCAACCGCAGCGTGGCCGGAATTCGTTCGAGGACCAATCCCATCGCCGGCTCGCCCTGGCGCAACGATACGCCGAAGTCACCCCGAACCGCCCGCCCAAGGTAGTCGACGAATTGCGCGTAGAGGGGCCGGTCAAAGCCTAACGCGTGGCGTGTCGCGGCGATCTCCCGCGCATCCGCGGTCGGCGGCAGAAACAGCGGCGTGGGATCTCCACCCAGGCGGATGAGCACAAAAACAACGGCCAGCACGGCGAGCACGACCAGCGCGGCGTGCACGAGCCGCCGGGTGAGGTACCGCGTCACGCCGAGTGTCTGCGGCGCCCGCGCCCGCCTAGCTTCCGGACGTCGATACTCCCCACAGGTCGATCATTTCATCCGGGCGGGGGTGCCAGTTCTTGACCCGGCCCGTGAGCCCGTACAGGTCGACTTGCTGCCACAGGTAGATGACCGGCGGATCATCGTGCTCGAGCGCCGTCGCCTGCCAATACAGCTGTTTGCGTTTCTCCGGGTTGATCTCGTGGCGCGCGCCCAGGACCAGCGCGTCGAACTGCTTGTTGCAGTAGTAGGAGTAGGTTTCGCCGCACAGATGCTCCGCGAGCATGAGGTCGGCGTCCGGCAGCAGCGCAAGCCCCAGGAACGCCATCGGAGTGAGCTGTTTTGCCTGAAGCTTCTGAATGTACGTTCCCCACTCCAGCGTCTGCTCGTTCGCCGTGATCCCTACGTTCTTGAGCTGCCCGGCGATCGCGTCGGCAATCTGCTGGTCCGCCATGTACCGGCCGTGCGGCGTGTAGAATGTGAGCGTCAGGCCATTTGGATAGCCCGCCTCGGCGAGCAGCTTCTTGGCCTGGGCGGGATCGTACGGGAACGCCCGAAGGCTCGGGTTGAAGCCGAAGTAATCCTTGCTGAGCATCTGTCCCTGAACTTTGGCGCCGTATCCCTTCACCACGTACTTGATGAGCGCGTCCTTGTCGACCGCGTAGTTGAGCGCTTGCCGAACACGCCTGTCGGCCGTGGGGCCGCCGTGCAGCGTGTCGAGAATCACGTGCATGACGCGGAGGCTCGGCTCTGAGACCACATGCAGCCCGGCCTGTGTCAGCCGTGGCACGTCGTCGATGTTGACCAACGTGACGAGATCGGCTGCGCCCGTTTGCAACGCGGCCATGCGGGACGAGGCCTCGGGGATGCTCAGGAAGGTGACCTTGTCGAGCGAAGGTTTCCCGCGCCAGTACCCGGGATTGGCCTCCAGCACGACGCGCTCGTCGGTCACCTTCTCCACGAACTTGTACGGACCCGTGCCCACCGGGTGCTCGGCGAAATACTGGTTCCCGTGCTGTTGCACGTACGTCATGGGCACCAGCGGTAACTCGCTGAGACTGCGGAGTGGAAAGACGGGATCCGGCTCCTGCGTCGTAAAGCGAACCGTGTACTTGTCGACGACGCTGATGTCGGTAATGCCGCGCGCCAGCGGCCAGTTCGGCGGCTTGAAATTCGGGTCCTGGAGCCGCTGCCAGTTGAACTTGACGACGTCGGCGGTCAATTCCTCGCCGTCCGTAAATTTGACGCCGTGACGGAGCTGCACCTCCCAGACCGTCGGGCTCACGGCCTTCCAACTGGTCGCGAGGTAGGGGCGCAGCCCGGTCCTCGGGGTCCACAGCAGCAGCGGTTCGTTGATCTGCTCCACGGCGTTGAGCGTCGCTTGGTCCGTCGCGACCGCCGGATCGAGCGACACGGGGAACAGCCCTTGGGCGATCACGATCTCACGGGGCGCCGCCGCTCCGTTGCCGGGCGGCGAGGGTGTGCCTACTACCATCAGCGATGCCACCACCAATGCGATGAGCACGGCGTACCATGTTCTCATAGGCGGGCCCTCCCCCGACCACCAGCCAGCGCGGTGATCATTGATGCTCAGGCGTACCCCAACAACCCGGACAGCGTGTTCGCCGCATCGAGCAGCGATCGGATATGGACGTGATCGGTAAGCTCCTCCGCGCCTGTGCTGGACAGGCCCATGGTAGCCACGACAGCACCGCTGCCGTCGCGCACCGGCGCGGCGACGCATCGAACGCCGACGCGTAGCTCCCCCTCGTCCAGAGCCCATCCACGCTGCCGGGCTTCGCCCAAGGCCGCCCGAAGTTTCTGCGCCTCCGTGATGGTGCGCTCTGTCAACGCCACGCGCGGTCGGTTCATCAGATCGTCGATGATGTGGGGCGGTTGGAACGCCGCCAGGGCTTTCCCCGTGGCGGTCGCGTAGAACGGCGCAAGCCGGCCCGGGGGACTAAACGTGGCATGGAGGCGGGGAGGAATCACACGTTCCAGGAGCAGGACATGGGGCCACCGGGGAATGACGAGATTGGCCGCCGTATCGAATCCCTCGCTGAGCCGCATCAATAGCGGCATGGCAAGCGCGCGTAACCGGGATCCTGCCAGCACTTGATAGCCCAGCATTAGCAGCGGCAGGCCGACCGTGTATTTATCCCCGTCCATTACGTGGACGTATTGCCTGCGCTCCGCCACCCGCAGCACGCGAGACAGGCTTGCCTTTGATAAGCCGGTCAATCTCGCAAGTTCGGATAGCGCAAGGTGCGGGCCGTGCGCCCCGAGCGCGTTGAGAATGTCGAGCAACTTGTCGTTAGCCGTCGAAAGACCGCCGTCGACACGAGCCCGTGCTCGAGCGCGAAGACTCGAGGCACGGCGTTCCATATCTATGGTGCCCGCGAAACAAATTTGATGGCCATGCCATTTTTTGATTTTGGCTAGTCGTGTTTCGATTCCTGCTCCTAGATCTCAATTCAGGCGTACAGTTTCGAGTGCTCAATTAGCTATTTGGGCAAGTTTTGTTCGCTGCAGTAACATGGCTGCTATAGTCTGGCGACAATCCGGGTTTTGTGCTATTTTACAGACCACTTCAACGGCAGTCTGCAGAGGATCGCCCTGCCTGTGGGCGTTGAAAAGGTCTCGCGGCGCTAAGCGCCCGCCGCGCTTAGCGAGGGCGTCGCGCTACTCGAAGCCAAGGCGTGATCGCACGGCGCCTGCGGACTAGTCGAGGTCGACGTCGAGCGGCAACAGGAGCGCGGCGCAGAGATGATACCATCCCACAGTCAACGCCAGGTCCACAATCTGTCCTCGAGATAGGTGCGCCTCGAGCGCGCGAAACGTATCGTCACCCACACGTCCGTTCGTCGCCACCTCGTGGGCGTACGTCAATGCCGCCCGCTCCACGGCGTCGAATGCGGAGCTGCCCTGCCAGGCTGGAAACGCGGCGAGCTTCGCCTCCGGTACACCCGCACGGCGGGCCGCGGCCAAATGGTGCACCTGTTCATACTGGACGCCCAGAGCGTACGCCGTCGCTAGGATCGTCAATTCCCGCAGGGCGGCCGGCAGGGCGCTGTCATCGCGAACGTACCGCGACATCCCGAGAAAGGCGCGAAGGGCGGGGGGTTGATTCGCGAGCACACGGTAGAGATTGAGCACCGGACGGCCGAGCGCGCGAATTTCTGCGTAGACCGCGGCCGCGTCGCTCGCCAACGAGCTCCCAGCACCCGGCGGCGTGCCGGTTGACGCACCGTGTCCATTGGCCGGATCAGGGACATACGGCAGCCGCGCCATCAACGCACCCTAGGGAGTGCCGAACGCCGAATGCGGGAACGAAGCGTCAGCTCTTGACCCGCCGCTTCACTTCGCCGAGGAGGCTATTGTGAACGTAGAGGGTAATCGCGAGGGACCCTTTTTGAGAAGCCACGAGGACATGATCCAGTTCGTGAACGGTGTTCACGCGCCAGTGAGGGCCGGTGCCCACGCGGATGAGCCAGTTCACCTCATCCTCGGTCTGGTAGTTGATCAAGGAGGGATCCCACGAGCTCCCCACGCCGATGTCCCACAGGTAGAGATGGCCGCCCTGGGCTCGTACCTTGAAGAACTGCGCAGGCACGGTCAGTGAGACGCCCTCCTGTCGGCTAATCGGCGACGACCCCCTCCAACAGTATTATCTCTGTTTCGAGCAAATCCGTGACGGTCCTCCGCTTCGAAGGCCGCGGTAGTGGTTCATGCGAGCACACGTTCGCGGCGCGGTTTTGTCCTGGCCGGTGCCTCTATCAGCGTCATGTACACCGGGCGGATGTGGAAGTCCGCGCTGCCGGCGTGCTCCAGGCAATAGACCGATACGATCTCACCGCCGCGGCCGGGCGCGATGTCCCTTTCACGGCCACATTCGGGGCAGCGGAAGCGCGCCATCTGTGTTCCTCCTTCCCGTGTCAAGGCGACCGGCCTGCGTGCCTGATCGCCGGTTCTCGTTGTCTCACACCTTAGCCGCAGGCCGTGAAGGGACCGCCACGGATCCGTGGAGACGCCGTGTGAAAGTTGCGAAGAACTGATGGACGCCGGACATTGCGCCGCCGCCGTCACGACGCCGCTCCGGCGGCAAATTGAAGACAAGGGAGGAACAACGCCCCGCGCGGGGAAAATGCGCGGTGTCAATTCGCCGGCTGCTTCGAGAGAACGGTCAACGCGAGTGACCGCGAATCGCGGGGAGACCGATTAACGTGAGCAGCGTACTCGACCGGTCATTGGTCGCGCTCGTCGTCGCTCTCGCGGTGGTGGTCACTGGAATCATGGCCATCGCGCCGCCGCCGTCAGATCGATCGAAGCCGTGGATCGTGCGCACTTTGTTGTTCCCAGGCCGCGCGCTCATGGTGCAGCCCCGGCCATCGGGGACAGGTACGGCGCCGGCGACTCCGCCTGCGGCGGCGCCGCCCGTGCTGCCGGCGTCTTCAACGGCTTCCCAACCGGCTACTGGAGCGCCGACCTCTTCTACGTCGCCCGCGACGTCGGGCGTCTCGCCAGCGGCTTCGGGAGCGGGAGGCGGCGCTGCGGGATCGGCGGCGCAGCTACCACCACAGAGTCCAGCCGGCACCACGAGCGTCACGAGTGCTCCGCCGGCGGCCGACGGGCGTCCGAAGGGGGGCCCGCTGGTGCTTGTCTCGCCTCCGACACCGGTGAATTCGCAAGGCGCGGCCGGGCCCGACGCCGCGAAGTCCGCAACAACCGGGTCCGAGGCGACAACATCTGAAGGCGCCCCTGTGGCGCCGGCCACGGTGCAGGCAACGCCACACGCATCAGGGCAGAGTAGTCGGCGGCCCGGGACCGCGAGATCAACCGCGCCGTCGTCCGCGCGATACACGGTCCAGGTCGGCGCGCTCCGGGACCGCGCCAACGTCGATCTCCTGGTCGCGCAACTGCGACAGCATGGGTTTGAGCCGGTGGTTACCCAGGACCGTGTCTACCGCGTGCGCGTGGGTGAAGATCTAGACCGCGCCGCTGCGGACACGCTCGCGGCGACGCTCCGGGCGGCTGGATTCGACACGTTCGTCAGAACGTACTGACTCCTTGTCGATCCACACGCCGCGATACAACGGCCGGGTCGCCTCGTTGCGGCGACACCCTATGGGCACACCGGGGTGAGCGCGACGCGACTCATCCCGTACCCGATGGTGTGATCTGACGGGTCGGTCCACGACAAGATCCCGACCGCTTCGTCGACGTCGTTCAACACCGGGGCGCCGCTGTCGCCCGGCTCCACGCCCCGGCCAAACTTGATCGCCAGAAGCGGTGTTCCGTCGGTGGCGGACATCAGGCGGCTCACGACGCCCTGCGCCGACCACGCGTAGGGAAGCAGCGAGTTGATGCGCCCGTACCCGAGCACGCGCACCGCGTCGCCGACCGTGGGGTTGGAGCCGAGTTGCAATGCCGGAAACCGCGGAAGCGGCCCCATGTGCGCGGTCGCGAAGCGGGCACCGTTCCAGGTGAACTGACTGAAGGGGAATTGCGGGCGGGTCAAACGGATTTCGGCGATGTCCCGGCTGGGCTCGACCCCGCGCGGGTGCGCCGTCATCGGGTCCTCGGGCAGCGTGCTCGCGCACACCAAGCTCGCTCCGTAGAATTCGCCGTTCACGAGCGCCAGCAACTGGTACGCGGTCGAATTCACGCGAACGGGATAAACCACATGGCTCGCCGTCAGCGCGGTACCGTCAGACGAAATGAAGAACGCGGTTCCTTGAGTCACGGAGTAAAACGCGGGCTGCATGCCCTGGAACCCGTCCTTGATAACGAACACCTGAAACACGCTCGCCGACGGAGTTGCCTGCGCGCGCAGCGGACGCTGTTCCAGGCCCGCGAGCAGCATGCATCCGAAGAGCACTGCGACCGCAACGGCTCGCATTCCGTCCGGTTCCCCCCGTCGTCTACTAGCGCCGGGCTGAGAGTCGCGCTCCACCGAGGTGGGGTGAATCGAGAAAACCACCACTTATGTACCCCGATCTGTGTTCGACCGGCCATCATTTTTGTCCCGCCACCACGGCAGGATTGTACCAACGAATAATGCGGACTCCATCAGATCTAGTGAAGGATGCGGTCCGACCTACCGATCCGGGCACGCTTGCTCGCCGACTCGAGATCGTAGGAATCTCCTCTCTCGTGCCTCCTTTGACACCCCAAGTGGTGCCTGGGATAATGTATGATATCTCGGGCGGGCGGTTAGCTCAGGGGTAGAGCGCATCCCTCACACGGATGAGGCCGCAGGTTCAAAACCTGCACCGCCCACCAGCCTTATTTTGCACGGCATTCCGCGCGACGGCCGCTTGCGTCCGGCCCGGTCATTTCCGCGCTGATTCCAGTCTTCCTTGCCACCGCGGGATTGCGGTTGGGGGTTCAGTCACGTGGCGCCGGCAACACTCATCGGGTCCGTCGTCTACGTGCCCGGGAGTCGCGCTGATCAACGGCTTCGTTGACATTATCACGCATCACGAATCGACCGGCGGCGGATCTCATGAATGGGACGCCCAGATGCCAACCCCGAGCGCGGTCAACATCGGCGTGACCTGGGAGCCGAGAGGCATGGGACAGCTGCCGGGCACCCTGCACCGTGGGCGTGAGGCTCATGTGGTCCCGGGTCGGGTCACAGATGGTTGACACGCACCTCCACGCTCGAGGCGTCCGATTGCGTCCCGTTGAAGATCTGCACCGCCGAGATCACGTACGGGAACGAAACCACGGGAAGGGCGCTCACGTTGAGCGCTGCCCGCCATTTGCCTGCTGCGTCTGCGGTCGTGGTCACCTGCACGACCTGACCGAGAAGGCGAGGCTCCGCCCGCACGATGATCGTGGCCCCCGGTTGCCCCGTGCCCGCCACCGTCAAGGTGCCTCCCACACTCGCGCCACTTGTGGGATATATGATGCGCGGCGCGCTCACGCTCGCGGGCGCCGGCCGCGTGGCCGGGGTCGTGACGTTCACCTCGTACGCCTGATTCGTTCCCTGCGCGACAAAAAACCGAGCGACGCGATCCGGTTGGATCGCATCGAACCCGGCACTTTGGCCGTCCAAACTGATCCGGGCGTCGGGCAAGACGACGTAGGACTGGCCGTTGACCAGCGTCACCAGGCGATCGCGGCGGTCAACATTGGCGATCCGGCCGCTCGGGACGACCCGGTACGTCGCCGTGATCTTGATCGCCTGACCGTTTGGGCCCACTTGCACCGCCACGTTGTCGCCGTCGCGCAGCGCTCCCAGTGCTGCCGACCCACCGGCATTCGTGTCCATGTTGTAGCGGTAAATCGCGGTGTCGGACGTCACAGGGATCGTTCGATCCTGCCCGCTTTGCCTCACGACGATCGCGGGAGCCTGCCCGGTCGTGATCCCGATGATCCGTCCACGAACCAGGCCACCGGCCGGCGGCCCTGGCGGAGGGCCTGGCGGCCCGGCGGCCCCGTTGCTGCGGATAAAGATGGCCGCGTTCGCCGCATCCCAGCGCACGCGCGCCCCCAGCGCCTCGCTGACGAACCGCAGCGGCACCATCGTGCGACCGTTGATGGTGAACGCCGGCACGTCCAGCAAGGTCGGGATCCCATTCACGTGAGCCTGCCGTGAGCCGACCGTCAACTCAACGGTTTGCGGCCCCCGAATCGCCACGATATGCTGCGACTGCGCATCGTAGTCCACGGTGGCCCCAAGACGCTCAAAGATGCCCCGCAATGGCACCAAGACACGTCCTTGGATCACACTCGGCGGCACGTCGAACGTGAGGGGTTGTTGGTCGACGTAGACGGTGATGGGTGGCGCTTGCGCGAACACCCCCGATGGCGCGAGTACCGCAACCAAGCTACTCACTGCCGCTGACACCAAAACGCGCCGCATACGGCTGCGCCTCCCTTACCGTGTCCAGTGCGCGGCCCAGGGTACACGGACCACGTGCACTCGGTCCACGGCGACTCGACCCGGTACAAGAAGTACCCTGGTCCGATCGCTTCATAACGGCTCAAACGAGACCGCCTCTCCGCTCGAAACACCCGGTCGGAGCAGCCGGGGCAAAACGCTTGAATATGCCGCGCCGGCGTATAATGCGGAGCAGAAGAAAAACTGCGGAGCAGAAGAAAACGTCGGTCTGGGTTGTTGCAACGCGGCTCCGGGCGAGGGAACCGATGTGAGACACTCCGATGTCGTGATCGTCGGTGGCGGGATCATCGGATCATCCATTGCCTACCATCTCGCGCTGAGAGCGGTGGCCGTCGTTGTCGTTGATATCGGCGAGCCTGCGGCGCCGCCGAGCGCATCGTGGGCGAGCGCGGGCGGTGTGCGACAGCAGGCTCGCGACCCCCGCGAGTGGCCGCTGACCCTCGAAGCCTCGCGCCGGTGGCCGGCGCTCGAGCGCGAGCTCGGCGCGACGTTCGATTTTCGCCAGGGCGGCCATCTGCACGTGGTCGAGCGCGACGACGACGTTCCCGCGCTCGAGGCGCGGGTTGCGCGGGAACGCCTGGCCGGATTGGATGTCCGCCTCGTCGATGCGGCGGAGATCCGCACGCTCGCACCCGGCATCACGCCGGAAGCGAGGCTCGGGGCCTACAGTCAGAGTGACGGCCAGGCGAATCCTCCGAAGGCGACACGCGCGTTTGCCGCGGCGGCGATGGCGCGCGGCGTGCGCTACTGCACGGGGGCGAGACCCGTCCGGCTGCGGCGAACCGGCCATGTCGTCCGGACGGTCGTGGTCAATGGCGAGCCGTTCGGCGGGCGGTGGGTCGTGCTCGCGGCCGGCGCATGGAGTGCCGGAATCGCCGGCGCAGTCGGGATCGAGCTTCCGGTCGCGCCCCGCGCGCCCCAGATGCTGCTCACCGATCCCGGCCCCCCCGCGCTGGCGCCCACGATTAGCGGGACGGGACGGCGGCTCTCGCTGAAGCAGCTTCCGACCGGCGAGTTCCTCGTTGGCGGCGGCTGGCCGTCCGTGATCGACGGGCTCGGGACCCCTACCATGAGCTGCCGCGTCCTGCCGCAGAACGTGGAGGGCAGCTGGCGCGTCGCATCCACGGTGTTCCCTCCCCTCACGGCGCGTCGCATCGTCCGGTCGTGGTGCGGTCTGGAAGGCGAGGCCATCGACGGAGTCCCACTGATCGGCCCCGCCGTCGGTGTCGAAGGGCTGTATCTCGCGACGGGGTTCTCGGGGCACGGCTTTCAACTGTCGCCGGCCGTGGGGCGGGCGGTGGCCGATGCCCTTGTCGGTGAGGAGGACGACGCGCTCGCGCCGCTGCAACCGTCGCGGCTGGCGGATCTTGACGCGGCGCGGTTGCGCGCGTTCAGAGCAGAGACGAAGAACCGCGCGCTGGGCACACTCGGCTGACCGTCGTCTGGGGACGCGCGGTCCGCCGGAGTACGGCCCCTCGTGCAAGAATGTCGGCCAGTTCATCGAGCAGATGCTGTAGCGCGGTTTCGTCGAGCGCCTGTCCCATCGTGATCAGCTCCCGGAATTGCATCGTGGGCCCGGGCGTTCCAGAGATCATACAGCAATGCGCCGAAGGAGACGCTGATGCAGGTAGTGTCGGTGAACGTTGGCCTGCCGCGCCAGATTGCATGGAAGGGTCGAGTTGCGACCACGGGGATCTTCAAGGAGCCGATCGAGGGCAGGGTGAGGGTTCGCGCGTTGAACCTCGACGGCGACCGGCAGGCGGATCTCCGGGTGCATGGTGGTCCGGACAAGGCGGTATACGTGTACCCGTCGGAGCATTACGCGTACTGGCGCCGGGTTCTCCCCGAGATGGATCTGCCGTGGGGCATGTTCGGCGAAAATCTCACCACGGTGGGACTGGCGGAAGACGAGGTGCGCATCGGCGATCGATTCCGGATCGGGTCCGCGGAGGTCATGGTTACACAGCCGCGGATGCCGTGCTACAAGCTCGGCATGAAATTCCGCCGGAACGACATCATCCGAAAGTTCCTGGCGAGCCGTCGGACCGGGTTCTATCTTGCCGTCCTGCGAGAGGGCGAAGTCGCGGCCGGTGACACCGTCGAGCGCCTTAGCCGGGACCCGCATGCGGTGCGGGTCCTGGACATTGCCAACCTGTACGCGGACACGATGCCGGATATGGAGTTGCTGCGGCGCGCCGTTGCCCTGGACGCGCTCCCGGAGAGTTGGCGGACGCATTTTCGAGAACGCGCGGAGAGCGTCCTGAGCGGCCGATGAGCCATGATACCGCGACGCCCGCGGTTCGGTTGATCCCGATCACGCCGGCGGTTTGAGGGAGATGGGAGGCCTGACGGTGGCGCCCGGTTCGTCCGATCTGACGCCGTCCATCGACGATATCCGAGCCGCGCAGCGGCGCATCGCCGGCGTCGCGATCCGCTCCCCGCTCGTTCCGTTCAACGTTCAGGATGCTCCGGCGACGATCTACCTGAAGCTGGAGACCCTGCAGCCGGTTGGCTCCTTCAAGGCGCGCGGCGCCGGAAACGCGCTCGCGCTCGCGGACGAGCGGCTCGTCCGGCAGGGCATTTGGACCGCCAGCGCCGGAAACATGGCCCAGGCGGTCGCGTGGCATGCGCGCCGTCGCGGTGTGCCCTGCACCGTCATCGTGCCCGAGCACGCCCCGGCGATCAAGATCGACGCGATCGCGCGTCTCGGTGCGGCCGTCGTGAAGGTGCCCGTCGCGCAATGGCTGGAGGTCTTTCGCACGCGCCATTTTGAAGGGATGACCGGCGTCTTTCTCCATCCCTTCAGCGACGCCGGCGTGATGGCCGGCAACGGCACGATCGGTCTCGAGATTGCCGAGGACCTGCCGGAGGTTGACGCCGTGGTGATCCCATACGGCGGGGGCGGGTTGGCGTGCGGCATCGCCGCGGCGCTGCGCGCCCTGAGACCCCGGGTCAAGATCTACGCCGCGGAGGTCGACACGGCCGCGCCGCTGGCCGCGTCGTTTGCGGCCGGCCGGCCCGCCGCCGTCGACTATGTCCCGAGCTTCGTCGACGGCATCGGGACGCCGTCCGTCTTTCCCGAGATGTGGGAGCTGGCACGCCGTCTGCTCGACGGGTCGATCGCCGTCCCCCTCGCCGGCATCGCGGCGGCCACGCGCTTGCTCGTCGAGCGCAACCACGTGGTGGCCGAAGGCGCGGGGGCCGCGCCGGTCGCCGCCGGGCTGACCGGCCGGGCCGGTTCCGGGACGATCGTCTGCGTCGTTTCTGGCGGCAACATCGATACGAGTACGCTCACCACGATTCTCCAGGGAGCGATACCCTGACACGGCCCGGACGTGCGCGATGAATGGGTGGCGGGACAAGCTCGCCACCTGGCGGCTGCCGGTTCCCGACGTTCCGGTGTCGCCGGACCGCACCGCGCTTGTCGTCGTGGACATGCAGTACATGGACGCGCACCCCGATTATGGTTTGGGACGGGTCTTTTGTGCCGCCGACCCGGTCAGGGCCGCGTACTATTTCGGGCGCCTCCGAGAGATCGTGATACCTAACATCCAGCGCCTGCTCGAGGCCTTTCGAAGCCGCGGCCTCCGCGTCATCTACCTGACGCTGGGGCCGGTGCTCCATGACGGCGGCGACCTGTCGCCCAACTTTCGGCGCCGCTATCGCATGGAGGAGCAGACGCTCGGCGTACGGGTGACCTACCCTCAGGGGACCCGGGAGCACGGCATCTTGGCGGAGATCGCGCCGCGAGCGGGCGAGCTCGTGGTCAACAAGACCGCCAACAGCGCGTTCAACGCGTCCGGCATCGACCGCCTTCTCAGGAACCTCGCGCTCGAGACCCTCGTCATCGCGGGCGTTGGCACCGACGTCTGCGTCGAGACGACGGCGCGCGATGCCGTGGATCGCGGTTACAACGGCATCATCGTCGAGGACGCCTGCGCCACGCTGGACGAGGAATCGCACGACGCCGCGCTGCTCGCCTTCGCGAAGTGGTTTGGCAAGGTCGCGCGTACCGATGACGTGATCGCCCTGCTCACGGCCGCGGACTCGCCGCCGGCGTGACATCGCGGCGCCCGGCGTGACCGGCGCGTCGCGCCCCCGCGGCGGCCGCGGCGCGCGGTTCCGCGCGCAGCGCACGGCAGGGCCGGCTCCCGCGTTCCCCGAATGGCACCCGTGCTCGCATTATGATGGGTCCGGAGGCGCTACGTGATCGCGTACGCAGCCCGCCGCCTCCTGCAGGTTGTGCCCGTGCTGCTCGGCGTCTCCGTGGTCGTGTTCCTGACCATGAAATTGGTGCCGGGCGACCAGGCCGAGGCCCTCCTTGGACCTCAGGCCACGCCCGAGGGCGTCGCGCAGATCCGCCGCACGCTCGGGCTCGACCAGCCGCTGTATGTGCAGTACGCCCGCTGGGCCTGGCGGGCGATGCACGGCGACTTTGGCTACTCGTGGAATCTGGGCCGGCCTGCGATCGAGGTCCTGCTCCCGAAGATCGTCAATACCGTCATCCTCGGTGTGGCAAGCTTCCTCCTCGCGGTGGCGCTTGGCGTTGCGGGCGGCGTGATCGCGGCCAGCCGATCGTACTCGTGGGTGGATCGCCTGAGCGTAGGCCTCGGCGTGCTGGTCGGCAATGCCCCGCCGTTCTGGCTGGGCCTCGTGCTGGTGTTCGTCTTTGCCGTGCTGCTGGGTGTGTTCCCGTCGGAGGGCATCCATGATCTGCGCAATCCGGGGGGCTTGGCCGATCTGCTGCGCCACCTGGCGTTGCCGGCGCTGACCACGGCCGCCGCTCCCGGGGCCATTATTCTCCGGCAGGTCCGCGCGAGCATCATCGATACGCGCCAGCAGGACTTCGTGAAGGTCGCGTACGCGAAGGGCCTGCTGGGCCGGGCCGTGTTTTGGCGCCACATCTTCAGGGTGGCGCTCCCGCCCGTGATCACCATCGCCGGGCTCCAGCTCGGCTATCTCATGGGCGGCGCGATCTTCAGCGAGGTCGTGTTTGCGTGGCCCGGTCTGGGACTGCAGCTGTACCTCGCCGTCACGGCCCGGGACCTGGCCGTGGTGCAGGGCGCGGTGCTGTTCATCGCCATCGCGTTCGTGATGATCAACATGATCGTCGACATTCTCGTGATCCTCGCGAACCCGCGGCTGCGCGCGACGTAAGCAGCGGCACGCGGCGGCCGGCCGTGCCGGTCGCCGCGTGCGGAGAGTCCGCGGGAGCGCGGCACCGATGCACCGCCTTGGGGGCGTGCCATGTTGCGGGGTCCGACCATCGAGGAGCTGCGCCGCATCGCAGCCGATCACCGGCTGCATCTCAGCGACGCGGACCTCGAATCCTTCCGGCGCCTGATCGGGCGCGCGCTCGAATCGTACCGCCGCGTTGAGCGCCTCGCCGCACCCGCCCCTGCCGTCGCCTACCCGCGCGGACCGGGGTATCGCCCGCGTCCGGAGGACAATCCCTATAACGCCTGGTACTGGCGCTGTTCCATCCGCGGGGCCGCGGACGGAGCGCTCGGCGGGAAGCGCGTGGCCGTCAAGGATAACGTGTGCGTGGCGGGCATCCCGATGATGAATGGCTCCTCGATCCTCGAAGGATACGTGCCGGAGTTCGACGCGACGATCGTCACCCGCATCCTGGATGCCGGCGGCGAGATTGTCGGTAAGTCGACGTGCGAGAACCTCTGCTTTTCCGGCAGCAGCTTTACCTCGGACACGGGCCCGGTGCGGAATCCGCACAATCCGGCGCGGTCCGTCGGCGGCTCGTCCACGGGCAGCGCGGTTCTGCTGTTGCTGGGCGAATGCGACATGGCCATCGGCGGCGACCAGGGCGGATCGATCGCTCACCCCTGCGCGTGGACGGGGGTGTATGGGCTGAAGCCGACGTATGGACTCGTCCCGTACACTGGCATTTTCCCGATCGAGCACACGCTCGACCACATCGGGCCCATGGCCAGGACCGTCGAGGATGTGGCCGTGCTGCTCGAGGTGCTGGCCGGGCCGGACGGCCTCGACCCGCGGCAGCGCGGTGTATACACGGACCGGTACACCGCGCGGCTCGCAGAGGGGGTGAGGACGCTGCGGATCGGCGTTCTGGAAGAAGGGTTCCACTGGCCGGACCGCTCGGAGGCCGACGTGGATGCGGCCGTGCGGGCTGCGGCCCAGGTGTTCGCCGATTTGGGGGCAACCGTGCGGAGCGTGTCCGTCCCGCTGCACCGGTGCGGCCACGACATCTGGAACTGCATCGCGGTGGAAGGGGCGGCCGCCCTGATGGTCGACGGCAACGCGATGGGCACGAATTGGAAGGGACAGTACAGCGTGTCCATGCTCGAAGCGTTCGCTCGGGGGCGGCTCTGCGAGGCGGACAGCCTGCCGGACACGGTTAAGTTTGTCATGCTGATGGCGCGCCACATGCGCGAGCAGTATCATGGGCGGTACTACGCGAAGGCGCAGAACCTCGGCCGCGTGTTGACCGAGGCGTACGAAGAGGCGTTTCGCGAGGTCGATATCCTGGCGTTTCCCACGCTCCCGATGAAGGCCATCCCGCTGCCCACGAGCGACGAGCTGACGCCGGAGGAGTGTCTCACGAGCGGCCTCGGCATCAACCACAACACCTGCCCCTTCAACGTGACGGGACATCCGGCGTTGACGCTGCCCTGCGCGACCTCCGAAGGGTTGCCGGTCGGGATGACCCTGGTCGGGCCCGCGTGGGGCGAGGCGGCTCTCCTTCGGGCCGGCCACGCCTTCGAACGGACCGGCGCGTACACGAGCTCGCGGGCTTCCTAACCGTGGGGCGAAGCCCGGCGGCACGCCGGGGAGCCGCTGCGGCGATCGGTGCGGCGTCGCGCCCCGGGGCGGGCCGGCTTGCCGCGCGATCCGCGTGGACGCTCGTGTGGCGGGCGATCGCCGCCGACCGGCCGGCGCTTGCGGGGTTGGTGTTCATTGCGGCGATCGTGCTCACGAGCGCCGCCGCTCCCGTGCTGTCGCCCTACGATCCCACGGTCCCGGTCGACGCCCCCCGGCTGGCGCCGCCGCTCACGCCGGGGCACCTGCTCGGCATCGATTCACAGCAACGGGACGTGCTCGCGCGCCTCCTGTGGGGCGGGCGTATTTCGCTCGTCGCCGGCGTCGTGCCGACCGCCGCGGCGACGCTGGTGAGCCTGGCGCTGGGCGCGGCCGCCGCATACGCCGGCGGCGCCGCCGAGACCGCGGTGATGCGGGCCATGGACATCCTCTTTGCGTTTCCGAGCGCCCTGCTCGCGATTGCGATTGCGGGCGCGCTCGGCCCGAACGAGCGAAATCAGATGCTGGCGATCGGGATCGTCTTGATCCCGTATATTACCCGCGTCGTCCACGGTTCGGTGCGCGGCGTGTCGGTGCTGCCGTACATCGAAGCCAGCCGGTCGCTCGGAGCATCAACGGTGAGCATCCTGACACGGCACGTGCTGCCGAACGCGTTCCCGCCGGTGCTGGCCTACAGCACGACGCTGGTCGGGATGATGATGGTGCTGTCCGCCGGGCTCAGCTTCCTCGGGCTCGGCGTGCAGCCTCCGACGGCTGATTGGGGCGCGATGGTGCGCGACGCCAAAGACGTGCTCAGCGTCGCCCCGTGGCTGTCGACCTTTCCGGGCGTGCTCATCCTCCTCACGGCGCTCGCCTTCAACTACCTGGGCGATGGCCTGTCAGACGCTCTCGATCCCCGGCGGCGGCGACTCAAGGCGGCCGGGATCCTCGGCGGCGGGCGGGACTTTGTGATCGGCACCGAGAAGTGACGCGCAACCGCTCGGGGTGGGAGGTGGACGATGGGCGATTCAGGCTCCGACCTGTCGGCGAAGCTCAAATCGGTGCACATCAATCGCCGTGCATTCCTCAAGGCCGCCGCGGCGACCGCGGCGGGCGCGGCGGTCGCCGTGCGGGCACGGCCGGCGGGCGCTCAGTCATCCTCCGGGGCCCCCTGGAATCCGGCCTCGGTGCTCCCCGCCGGCCGGTACGGATCGCGGACGGCCGGCGGCACGCCGCGCAAGGGCGGCACGCTGGTCTACGGGATGGAAGGGCCGTCCGACATCCTCGATCCCCAGGCGACCGGATGCTGGCTGACCTACCGCGTCACGTACCAGATGTTCGAGGGCGTGATCACGGAGGACCTGACCAGGATCGACCGGCCCGAGCCGCCTCTCGTTGGGCGGCTGGCCGGGAGCTGGCAACTGAGCGAGGACAAGCTGACCCGCACCTTCAAGCTGCGCCGCGGTGTCCGATTCCACGACGGCACCGATTTCGACGCCAAGGCCGCGCTCTGGAACTGGCAGCGCATGTGGGACAAGAAGGCGCCCCAGTACTACGCGCGGGCGAACAGTTACTGCTCCTACGTGGTCGACGTCATCAAGGACGTCCAGGTCGTGGACGACTACACGCTCCGGATGACGTTCACGACGCCGTTCGCGGAGTGGGAGCGCATGACGGTGCAGAGCTTCGGCGAGCCGCTGATGATCAGCCCCGCTCAGGCGCGCAAGCTGGGCAACCAGAACTTCAACCAGCAACCGGCGGGAACGGGGCCCTTTAAGGCCGTGGAGAACGTGCCGAACGACCACATTACCCTGCAGCGCTTCGACGGCTACTGGGGGCCGAAGCCCAACGTCGACCGAATCGTGTTTCGCCAGCTCGACGATCCGAGCACGCGGATCGCGACGCTGCGCAAGGGCGAGGTCGATTTCATCCTGGCGCCGCCGCCCGACAGCGTCGCCTCGCTGCAGAACGAGGGCTACGTCATCCTCGCGAGCCACGCGCCCCACATCTGGTACTTTGCGTTCAACCTCAAGGATCCGATCGTCGGCAAGGACAAGCGCATCCGGCAGGCGCTCATCATGGGGCTGGACCGGGAGCGCATGTGCCGGGAGCTGCTGAAGAACACGGCGGCGCCGGCCTATTCCATGCTCTCGCCGGCGACGCTGGCCTACGACCCCGGCTACAAGCCGTATCCGTATAATCCGAGCGCGGCAAAGAAGCTCCTGGCGGAAGCCGGGTACCCCAACGGATTCGAGACGACGCTCGAGACGTCGACCTCGGGCTCGGGCCAGATGATCCCGGTGTCGATGATCGAGTGGATTCAGCGGGACCTTAAAGGCATCGGCGTGACGGCGCACATCAAGACCTATGAGTGGGTCACGTACATCGGCATGCTGTTTAAGGGGCGGCCGGCCGGCACGGGCGCGGCCCAGCTGTCCTGGGGCATGACCTCCAACTACTGGAACGACATCGTCCTGCGCTCCACGCGGCAGCCTCCGAACGGGGTCAACTACGGATACTACGCGAACCCGGAGGTCGACAAGCTGCTCGACCAGGCGCGATCGGAGTTCAACGACGCGGCGCGCGCCGCGCTCTACCGCAGGGTCGACCGAATCGTCATGGGCGACGATGCCGCATTTTGGCCCATTTGCAACGACCTGAACATCGTCGTGCTGAACAAGAAGGTCCGCGGGTTCGTGAATCCGCCGGAGGAGTGGTTCCAGCTCTCCACGCCCTGGATCGCGGGCTGATCCGCGCCGTCATGGGGCCGGCCCGGCACCGTCCGGGCCGGCCCGCGCATCGCGCCGCACCCATCCCGTGCACGAGCTACCGATCATCGCCATCGAGTCGCCGCTGGCCAGCAATCTCCCCGCGGCGCGCAAGCTCTTCGAGGCTCCGGCGGAGCTCCTGCGATTGTGGCCCGGCGTCGATCGGGTGCTGCCGGCGGCAGGCATGTTCCACGTCCGCCAGCGTCTGGAGATGCCATTTTGGGATGCGTCCACGCTGGATTTTCACGTCCGGATCCAGGCCGCGCCCCGGGATCGCCGGCAGCGCTACGCGGTCTGGGCGACCGACGGGTGGTTCTGCGATCGCACGGTCTTATGGAAGCTCCGCGCGGGCCGCCACGGACTTGCGCTCATCTTCGCGAGCCAGCACGTTCTCGGCGCCGACCGCCTCGAGGAAGCGGTGAACACGTACCGATCCCGTACCGTGTGGCCGATGCGCCACGATGCGGACGCGATTCTCGCACGGCTCGTGACGTCGTTCATCCACGACCGCCTCGTTGCGCTCGATCGCGCATATGTCGAGCGAGTGCAGGCCTGGCTCGAGGCGCCCGGGCGCGCGGCCCCGGCGGACGAGCCCTCAGGCACCGCCTGACGGGCCGCGCCTCGGCGGTTGGGCCGGATCGCGGGGCGGGCGCGCGGCCGCACGGAGGGCGGACGTCGCTGCTTGGTCGACGACAAGATCGTCCGGCAGCACGACCACCTCGTCGCCGGGCGCGAGGCGCCGGATGACGACGCCGTAGTCCTCCCGCGCCGCCTCCACGCTGACGAGCCCGTTGAGCACGTCCCGCCGGACGGCCTCCGGATCGCGGGTGCGCGGATCCCCGAAGCCACCGCCGCCGGCGAGCGCTAACATGACGCGCTGTCCGGGCGGGACCTGCTGCGTCTGCTTGAAGTCGAGCACCTCTCCGGAGCCGAGGGCGGTCCGCGCCGGCGCCCCCGGCTTGCCGCCGTCGACGCCTTCCGCCGGGCAGCGCGTGCGGTCCGCGGTGGCGGCGATCCCGTAGCCGCGCCCCGTGCGGACCGCGAGCTCGATCGTTTGTCCCAACCCCCCGCGTCGGCACCCCGGCCCGCCGGAATCGCCTCGCAGCTCACGCCGGTGGATCAGGATGGGCGCGAGCGTTTCCGTGACCTCCGCGGGCGTGCCCGCGACGCCGCTCGGAAAGCCCGTCGTCGAGAGACCGTCTTTGCCCGCTCGCGCGCCCATGCCGCCGAGGCAGAAGAACGTGTAGGTGAACGGGCCCGCTGCGGTTCCGCCGTGCACGCTGATGAGGCACACGGAGTCCGCGCCGGCTGCCATGGCCCGGGGCCCGGCCGCGGCGCCGAGCGCGCGGAAGATCGTCCCCGGCAGGAAATGGCCCACGATCGCGCGGGCGGCCACCGGAGCCGGCGGTTGCGCGTTGAGGATGCAACCGGGAGGCGCGACCACACGCACGGGCCGGAAGCTGCCGTCGTTGTTGGGCACCTCCGGACCGATCGCCGCCTTGATGGCAAACGTCGTGTAGGCTTCCGTGTAGTTGAGCGGCACGTTGATGCCGCGGCGATCCTGATCGGAGCTGCCCGTGTAATCCACCGTCACCGCGTCGCCGGCGATGGTCACCTTGGTGCAGATGCGGATGGGGGCGTCCAGTCCGTCGGCGGTCGTCTCGGCCGTGTACTCGCCGTCGGGGATGGCCGCAATCGCACGCCGCAAGGCCTGCTCCGACCTGGCAATGATCGTCTCCGAGAGCGCGTCCAGCGAATCGAGGCCAAACTCGCGCATCAACGCAAGGAGGCTCCGCGCGCCGACCTCGTTGCAGGCGACCTGTGCGTGAATGTCGCCGAGGACGGGCGCCGGCGCGCGGGTGTTGGCCTCGATGATGCGAAACAACGACTCGTTGGGCCGGCCGCCCTCGTACAGCTTCATGATGGGGATGTAGAGGCCTTCCTCGTGGACGTCGTCGGCGTCCGCGGACATCGGCCGGCCGCCGATGTCGAGGGCGTGGCACGTATTGGCAAAGAACCCGACGAGGGTGTCCTCGGCGAACACCGGGGTCGCGATCGTCAGGTCGAGCAGGTGTCCGGACGTCTGCCACGGATCGTTCGTGATGAGCACGTCCCCGGGGTGGAGCCTGCCCGGGGGGTAGGCCGCAAGGAAGTGCTTCATGCCGGTCGCCATGGAGTTGATGTGTCCCGGCGTGCCCGTGACAGACTGCGCCATCATGCGGCCGCTGCGGTCGAACACCGCCGCGGAGAGGTCCTCCGCGTCCCGGACGATGGGGGTGAACGCGGTTCGGATCAGCGCGGCGGCCTGCTCATTGGCCACCGAGATGAGCCGCTGCCAGAGGACTTGCGCGACGACTGGATCACGTAGGTCGAGCATCGAGCTCCGCTCCCGCGGACGCCTCCGTGGGGTGCCGGGGCAGGTCGACCACGACGTTGAGCAGGTCGTCGACCCAGGCCCGTCCGCCGGGACCGACCACGATCGTGGATTCCCGCTCCTCGATGATCGCCGGTCCCTCCACCGCCGTACCGGCCGCGAGCCGGTACCGGTCGAAGACCGCCGTGTCGAGGAGGCCGTGGGCTTCGCCGAAATACGCCGGCCGCGCCCCCTTCCGGGCCATGGACGGCGGTCCGCCGCGCGTGGTTTCCGGCGACATGCGGAACGCCGGCTGCGGCCCGCGGACGGTCACGCGCCAGTTCACGACTTCCAGGCCGGCCGCCGGGACGGTGCGACCATAGAGCGCGCGGTACCGCTCCTCGAAGGCGCGCTGGATGTCCTCCAGCTGCGAGGCCGACAACGTCCCGAGCGGGATGGGGACCGTGACCTCCGACCCTTGCCCTTCGTACCGGATGTCGCAGGCGCGCTGCACGCCGATTGCCGCGCCCGCAACGCCGGCGCCCGCGAGCAAGTCCCGCCCCTGTGTTTCCATCTCGCTCAAGAACCCGTTGACGCGCGCCCAGTCCACGGTGCCGAGGCGCGCGTACCATCCGTGCACGAACTCGAACGCCGGCGACGCCGTGAGAAAGCCGACCGCGGAGGCCACCCCGGCGCCCGGCGGTACGATGATCGCAGGCGCCCCGAGGAGCGCCGCAACCCCGTACGCGTGCACCGGCCCGGCGCCGCCGAACGCGAACACGGCGTACTCGCGGGGGTCGGTGCCCCGTTCGACCAGGTGGACGCGCGCGGCGTTGGCCATGTTTTCGTTCACGATGCGGTGGATACCCCAGGCGGCGCGCGTCACGTCCATGCCGAGCGGCCGCGCGATGTGGTCTGTGACGGCGCGGCGCGCCGGCTCCGGGGCGAGCGGCATGTGCCCGCCGAGAAAGTACGCCGGATCGAGGTATCCGAGAAGCAGATCCGCGTCGGTGACGGTGGGAGCGGTACCCCCGCGGTCATAGCACGCCGGCCCGGGTTGCGCCCCCGCGCTCTCCGGGCCCACCCGGATCAGGCCGAGCCGGTCGACGCGGGCGATGCTTCCACCGCCCGCGCCGATCTCGATCATCTCGATGACCGGAATCCGCACCGGCATGCCGCTGCCCCGGGCGAAGCGATACACGCGCGCGACCTCGAAGCCGGGAGCGACCAGCGGCTCGCCGTCGTTGATGGCGGCCAGTTTGGCCGTCGTCCCGCCCATGTCGAAGGACAGCAGCCGTGTCCGGCCGGTGAGGCGGCCGGCATTGGCCGCCGCCAGCGCCCCGCCCGCGGGTCCGGATTCCAGGATGCGCACGGGGAATTGGCGCGCCGTCGCGGTCGTGACGAGCCCGCCGCTCGACTGCATCAGGTAGAACGCGCCCCGAAAGCCGGAGCGCACCAGCTCGTGCTCCAGCCGGGTCAGGTACTCGTCGACCTTGGCCTGGACGTAGGCGTTGCACAACGTCGTGGACGCGCGCTCGTACTCCTTGATCTCGGGAGCGACGCGCGACGACAGCGAGACGCGGAGGTCCGGGGCGGCATCTCGTGCGATGTCCGCGATGGCGAGCTCGTGCGCCGGGTTGCGGTAGCTGTGCAGCAGGCACACCGCGAGCGCCTGCACACCCCGCTGCTGGAGGCGCCGGAGCAGCCGGGCGACCTGCTCCCGATTGAGCGGCACCGCCACCTCGCCCTCCGCGGTCATCCGCTCCTCGATGTCGAAGCGCAGATACCGCGGGGCGAGCGGTTCCGGAGCCTCCAGGAGGACGTCGTACATGTCGTAGCGCTGCTCGCGGCGGATCTCGACCGCGTCCCGGTGCCCCCGCGTGGCGAACAAGGCGGTGGGGGCCCCGGTGCGCTCGATCAGGGTGTTGATCGCAAGCGTGGTCCCGTGCACCAGCACCTCGACGTCGCGCAACGGCACCTCGGCGCGCTCGGTCGCCCGGAGCACGACGCCCATGACGCCTTCGGTCGGGTCCGGATAGGTCGTGAGGCCCTTCTCGATGACCATGCGCTTGGCGCGATCGTCGACGAGCAGCAGATCCGTGAACGTGCCGCCGATATCGACGCCCATTCGCACGGCGCTCACCTAGTGCCGCTCCAACTTGATGGATCGGAATCGGTACAAAGGGCAGTTGATGCTGCCCGCCCGTCGATCGCGCCACGTGAGGTACCGGCTGATGCGGCGGCGCCGAACGAGATGCGTCG